>Ga0335085_10000019_pt1 | contig 613680 bp, 532 predicted proteins | sample Lox_Sample_45_FD_206712 | JGI IMG/M metagenome (GOLD analysis project Ga0335085, IMG submission 206712) | Soil microbial communities from Loxahatchee National Wildlife Refuge, Florida, United States - Lox_Sample_4.5 | ecosystem: Environmental > Terrestrial > Soil > Wetlands | place: USA...
CTCCGCCACTGGTGTCATATCCATAGAGGCGGCGCTGTCGACTGACAACGGGCAGGGATCTCCAGCTCCTTAGCGTATGGCGCGCCTCACGTTACTTAGTCCACGTCAACATGTCATTGCGACCAGATCAGCCACTGGCCGCCCGCAGCCCTAACAAAGCCGCTCGTTGCCGGCGCCCGCCTCGCCGCGGTTCTACAGGGGAACTCGCGCCGGCCGCTGGCGCGCACAGTTGCATCACCGGTGCACTTGCGTCGTCGATGGCGGGTGTCATGGTTTGGCAGTCCAAGTTGCCGCCCGCCGCACTCCCCCCTTGGCCGCCCGCAGCCGACGCCCGTCTCAGCCGTGCCGTGTCGGCCGGCCCGAGGCTCACCCCCGGTTGCATACGATCGGGCGGGCCGCGCCGCGTCAAGCATGCGCTTGGGCTTCGCCGGAAGCGCGCGCCACCCGCCCGCGCCGCCTCCCAAGACAGTGACGTACCTAGTAAGGGCGGGACTCCCCGGTACCATTGGTTTGCACGTCGTCGCAGTTGGACAATGGCGGTATGGCGGATGACAGCCGTCTGGACCCGGCGGTCGAACGACGCAGGTCAAAGCGTTTTCGCATAGAGTTGGAACTCAGCTACCGGCTTCTGGCTCCAACGGCGGAAGCGCCCGAGACAGGTGTCGGGCACACCGTGAACTTCAGTAGCCGTGGCCTCCTGTTCCGCACTCAGCATCCGGTGCGCCCCAGCCAGCGTATGGAGATTTCCGTTAGCTGGCCGGCGCTGTTGCGTGGATCCTGTCCTCTAAAATTGATTGCCTTGGGCCGGGTGCTGCGTGCTGAAGGCGACTGCGTCGCAATCACTATCGAACAGTACGAGTTTCACACCCGCCGAACGAAGGACTGGCCGGTACCGTTGCGATAAAGAAGCGAGCCGCGTCGCAGGAGGCAGGCAACCTGGGCGCTGGCCATCGCGAGCGAGGAGCATCTCTTTGCAAGATTCCATTCCTCCTGCATGCAGCAGGCGAGCAGGAGGAAATGCGGGCTTGCTCGCAAGCGCGGGAGGCGACCGCTTTGGGGCCGGCATGACGCCCCCAGTCGGAACTTCGGCCGACAAGCAATCCTCTGCGCATCGGTCCTGGGGCGACACACAAGATCGCCAGCCGGCAACCGGACTCTCAAGCAGGTTGGAACCACGCCCCGCCGCTGTATGTATCGTCGGCAGCCCGGACGCCAATCCACTTTGGCCGCGTAAGTCGCCATCCCGCGGAATGACGCCGGTCCGGGGCAGGTATTTCGACGTGCGGGATGACGCGAACGCGCCGAAAGTGGCGCTGGTCAACGAGACCGTCGCACCGAGATATTTCGACGACCCGATCGGCAGAACCATCATCATCGACATGACCAGCTATTTTCCGCGCATGACCGTCGTTGGGGTGGTCGCCGACAGCCGCTTGAATGCGCTCGACAAAGAGGTCTACCCCGAGGTCTTTTGGCCGATGGCACAGTTGCCCAGCGCGGCTGGGTATTGAGCTGCGAAATATTTGCATTCAGGGTGCCGACGTCGTTCAACAAGGCGGAAGGTAACATCGAGGAGCGCGTTTTCGCGCGCGCTCCGAGAACCCCGCGCAGTCCGAGACCCCAGGCATGCTGGGAAACTCCACGCGCGAGAACCGGGAGGTCCCATCGACGCCCGTGCATTCACGGGCCGGTCAGAGAAGGCCATGAGGCAGAAGTCTGACGTGCACGTTGGTGGGAAGTCGGACGGCCGCGTAATACCGTCGAAGTGTCCGAACAATAGCGGGCAGCCGTTGGCGGAGGGCACCGAGGGAAGGCGACCGATCAAGGAGAACATCGAGCAGACGGCCGCGCGCCGGACTCAGAGCCGGATCAGCGAGTTGAGCGGCTTGCTCGGTGTGCGCAAGGCAGCACGTAAAGATAAGCGGGCGCGGTTCAGCGCGTTGCTCCACCACGTCACGGTCAACCTGCTGCGGGACAGCTTCTACGCTCTGAAGCGGGACGCTGCGCCTGGAGTAGATGAAGCACGACGGTCACCAGGATTATCTTAATGATAGGCGCCTACCATCCGCACAATAGCCACGTCGACGAACAGCAGATCGACCTACGTGGAGAAGCTCAGTTGCGGAGGTCGCGAGAAAGGTATTAACAAACCGGCTCGCCAATGCCGGAGCGGCCTACCGCCCGAATGCGGCCCGTTGCAGCGCAGCGTAGGCCTTGCTGCCTTTCAGAGTATGAGATTCTTGCCCCTCGAACTGGAACTCCGGGGACACCAGATCCTGAACCGTGAACTTGGATTTCCCCACGCCGCGCGAGCCGTGACTCGTGGTATTGGCGAAGATGTGATAGAGCTCATGCGCAAGGACGCGGCCAAGGGCACGGCCGTAGGTTGCTTCGCGGCTTTCCGCCGGCGTCCTCAGGAGCGCCCTCTGAATGAAGTCGCGGACGGACTGGCAATCGACCTCGGCGAAAGGAAGGATGACTCCGTCACTGATCTCGGTCCAACCGAGCGGGCCGCGCACGGAGCTGTCTGGGTTGAGAGCGGCGACATCGCAGCGACCTGCGAATGTAATGACTGCCAACTCGACCCAACCCTCGCTGCGGCGGGCGTCCGGTAAAAAGCGCCAGGCGAAGCGAAGGCCCGCCGGCGCCATAATGCAACTGACTTCGTCCTGGAGCGCGTTGAAGACCGCGGGCGGCGGCGGGAACTGTATGTAACAGAGCGATGGGCGCCGGAGAAGTTTCCTGGTGTTCGCCGAATGCCGGCAGGGCTGCCAGTACCAGGCAGAGGAACAGCGCTTTCATGATTGTGACTCGGAACTATGCTCTTCACGCTCATTGCGAGGGTGAAACCTAAAACGCGATGCCCAGCGTCGCCCGGTATGAGCGAGGCTCAACGAAGTGCGTCCCGGAGCAGGTGGACAGGAAGTTGTACACCGCCAGTTTATTGGTGACGTTGAACGCCTCGAGCCGCAATGTCCACCGTACCCGTTCGGTGTGAAACAGGTTGTCGGTTCCGACGGCCATGTTGAAGAGATTGCGCTGACGCACGCGCGGCGGATTCGTGTCGTCGTTTTCGGTGCCGGGCGCTGGAATCTTCACCAATTTAGCTCCCCAATTAGGCCAAGGGACATTGCAGGTGGTGATTGGAGCGTAGGGCGTGGCCACCTGGCTGCCGCAATAGAAGCCTATCTGCGCCTGCTGGTCCGGGGTCAGCGCGAGAGCGCTTGCCAGGTCCGGAATGGCGCCGGCCACGATGCCGCTGTCGAAGCGCCACGTGAACGCCACCCACGCGCCATTCTTCCGCGGCTGATACTGTACGTGCGTCGTACTCTGGAAATTCTGATCGTGATCGATTCGCACGACATAGGCATTCGGGATATCGGTGTTATCGAAGATCAGTCCGCCGTTCTCCGGGCCGAAGACACGCGCCCGCGTGTGCCCGAACTGCGTGTAGGCGGTCAGGCCCTTGTACTGTCGGAGCGACAGCCGGGACGAGAAGCCGTCCATCTTGGAACGATCCCATTCGATGGGGAAGAAGATCGCGGTGGAGAAGAGGTTGTCCAGGTCAAAAGCGTTGTGCGTGTACTTCCAGAAATAGTCGCCTTCAAATACGAAATGCGAACCGAAATTCTGTTCCAGGCCGACGTTGTACATATTGCGAATTCCCGGCTGGAGAGGAACGCTGGCCTGGGCTCCGAATACGTTCGCCGCCAGGCCGCCCGCTCCCGTGGCGCCGGACAACACCAGATTCTCATTGAGCGGAGTTTCGTAGGTATGCGAATACGCAATCCGCAACACCGTCTGGGTCGGCGCGATCAGGTAGGACAGAGCCGCCCGAGGCTGCGGTTGGGTGCCTTTGCTGATGCCGTCGTAGCGGTCCCACCGGAACCCGAGGTTGAGTGTCAGTTTGCCGAAGTTGATGGTGTCTTGTGCATAGAGCGCCTGCTGCCGGATGTTGGCATGACCGTAGTACCGGAACAGGGAGCCGCCTCGGGTGAGGTCCAAGGGGACGAGCCCGGGCGAGAGGTTCGGATTGGCTTGATACCCCGCGCTCTGGCAGTTGTCGGGATTGGTCAATGCCGGATCCAGCACGGCATTGCCATCGGCGTCGAGACAGACGGGGTTGAAGGTCGGATCCGTCAGCCCGAAGGTGAATCTCTCCGACAGGATGGTGTCGGTGATCTGCACCCCGAACTTGGCATTGTGGCGACCGTGCAGATAGTTAAGGTCGGTTTTTATGCCGAGGTTAGTCAAGCTTCTGGTCTGGCTGAGCGTGGCCGGCTGGTCAGCAAAGGCGTCGGCGCTCGGGTAATAGTTGACTAAATCGCGCCGCACGAACACATTCGACGCCAGCGTAGTAGAAGGACTGAAAACATGCACCCAACCGGGGCCAATGCTGAAAGAACGCACCATCTGCTTCTGATCCTGCCCGGAGGCCACCTGATCGTATTGGTTGGGAACCTGAAACCAGTTCCGGGCGGCCAGTACGTCCAAATGGAGCATATTCGAGGTAGACGGTTGATAGTCCGACCGTGAGAACACGTTCATGTTGTTGCCGATGTCATGAAAGGGAAGGTATTCGGGGGTATCCAGGAAACGGCCCGAGCGGGACCCGTTCACAGCAAAGAACTGGCCCCATTTTGCCCCCCCAAAACCGACATCGCCCTGCTCTTCGAAGGTTCCGAAAGAGCCGTAGCCGCTGGAAAAACTACCATGCGTCGTTTGGCCGAGGCCGGAACGCGTCACGGCGGTTACCACCAAGGACGTCTTGTCGCCATACTCGGCCGGAGTGCCGCCGTAAACTGCTTCGATGGACTGGATTGCATTCGGGGGAATCTGGGTGGAAAACAAGCTTCCCTGCTGATCCGTAATAGGCTGGTTATCGATGGAAAGAGCCATCTGGGCGTGATCGCCGAGCGAATGAAAAAAGCCGTCCGAGTCCGCCACCACGGCGGGAGTGGAAAGAGTGATGATATCGCTCAGCCCGGTGGCGATCGATGCTGTCGGCAACTTTGAGAAGAGCGCGCTGTCGACGTCTGCGTGCGCGGATGGTGAAATCTCAATCAGCGGCGCCTCCGTGGTAACCGCGACAGACGTGCGCTGCTCCTCTATTGCCAACGCAATCTCCAGGTTCATGGGAACGGAGCTCCGGACCGTCAGCTCGCGGTCATAGTGGTGGAACCCGGCCGCATTGACTTCGAGGTGGTAAACATTGGGTGGGACGTTGGTGAACTGAACCTCCCCGGAAGATGATGTGGCGGCCTCCCGGCGATACAAGGTCAGATCATTGGACAAGGTCACCCTCGCGCCGGCAACGACGGCGCCGCTTGGATCGGTGACTTTCCCGCGAACGGTTCCGGCAGTGCCCAGGGATTGACCGTACATCGGCCCCGCCAGGCAAATGAGGAACAATACCAGGTATCTCATACTTTCAGGTCCTTAATACCTTATATTAAACAAGGTCAGCTATAAGCCCTCGGCTTTTCTTGCGAACAGACTTAATCTTGCGGTGAGCGGGCGGTTTTTGGCGGGACTCGGGCGTGCCAGGCTATCGCTTTAGGCGAGCCAATCTTCTGCTCTCTTTAGAGCATGCAGACTTCGACGGCATGCGCATGCAGGTCGAGGCTTGGCGCGGGTCGCAGCTCGCCGATGTGCAGGCCCAAGCTGATCATTTACAGGGCGTTCATCGAATCAGACCTGGAGGTCCCAAGCCGGTCGTGCGTCCCGCGATTCCGTCCAGCACCCGAACCTGCTCCTGGATGTCGAGCAACTCGCGCATGGAGAGCCTTCCCGGCTGGCCACCTCGCAGCGAATAGATCTCCACCAACTGCTCCGGATCGCGAAACGGGAACGGATGCAAGAGAAGGGCGTTAACAAAGCTAAAAACGGCCGTAGTGGCCTCGATCGCCATGCTCAGTGTGAGAATGACGGCAAGGGCCAGTCCGGGCTGCCGGCGAATCTGACGGAAGCTGAGCCGAAGATTCCGGAGGACGGTCTCCGTTGTGCCGGAGACTAAAAATGGAATCCCAAGGTTGCCGTCATGGCGCGCGGCGTGACGTAGTGCGTGCCACTGAATGTGGAAAGGAAATTGTAGAGCGCGTATTTGTCCGTCAGATTCACCACCGTGAATCGCAAGCTCCACTTGTACCGGTCGCCGTTGAAAAGATTGTCGTCGCCCACGGCCACATCGAAAAGGCTACGCGGTTGAATGCGCGGCGGATTGTGGTCGTCATCCTCCGTGCCGGGGGCCGGAATCTTCACCAGGTTTGATCCATACATATTTCCAGGGCACAAGCCATCCGGGCTGATCGGCATGGTGGGAGTCGCGTGCACGCTTCCGCAATAAAGCCCGGCTTCAAACTGCTGATCAGGCGTCAGGTCGGATACATCCGCTATAGTGTCGGTTCCGTTCGCACCGTTTGCGCAGTTGCCGCCGATGCACGGTACGGGACCGGCTACCAGGCCGCTGTCGTAGCGCCAGTTGAAACCGAACCATGGCCCTTTCTTCCAGGGCTGGTATTGCAGGTGAGTGGTCATGTTAAAGGTCTCGTCATGATCGATGCGGAACACGGCGGTGTCTCCCTGCGAAGTTGGAGTTGTGCCAATTCCGCTCACCTGCGGTCCAAAGAAGCGCGCCGCCACCGACGAAAAGACCGTGAAGGCCGTCAACCCGTGGAAGTTCGGCACACTTACGCGCACCGCATAACCGGGTATCTTGGATTTGGCCCACTCGATCGGAAAGGTAACCGGCGTGTTGCCGAACACGCTAAAATCATAAGCGCCAGTTGTGTATTTCCATATATACTCGCCATCCACGACCACCCACCGCCCAAAGGCCTGCTGTAGCCCGGCATGAAATTCGTTGCGTCTGCTGGGACTCAAGGGAACGTTGATACATGGATAGCCTTGCAGGACGGTCGAGATACCGTTCACAACCGGGTCGCTACAACCATTACTGGCCAGCACCAGGTTCTCGTTGAAGGGCGTTTCCAGAGTGCGAGCGTAGGAGAAACGCAGCACTGTGTTCGTCCGTTTAAAGTTGTAGGCGGCGCCCACGCGCGGCTCCGCCTGGGTCGCGGTAGTGATTCCGTAGTACAGGTCTCCGCGGAGTCCGAGATTGAGAGTCAGGCTTTTCATCGTAATCGAATCCTGAACATAGAGCGCGGTTTCTTTGATATCGCCGTGGGCCCGATAGTCATAGAGCCCAACGCCCGATCCCGGCCGCGTCAGGTCGTAAGGGGCCAGTACCGGATCAAATCCATCATTCGCCTGCAGGACTCCGCCGCATTGCGAAGGATCCGTAATCGTGGGATCGGTATCCGCGCTTCCGTCGGCGTTCAAACATGGCGCGTTCAGAGTAGGGTCCACGATTCCGAAGGTATCATTCTCGGTGAGAAATGTATGTTGAAACACCACGCCAGCCTTCAGATTGTGAATTCCGTGCACGTAAGAAAGGCTGGCCCGAAGTCCGGCATTGGTCAGCCGCCGGCTTTGACCGATGCTGGTGGACTGGACACCCGGCGCGAAGTCGGCGTAGGGGTTCCCACTCGGATAGTAGTTGAATTGATCCTGGCGCACGAATCCGCCGAAGGTCAAGACGGTGGTGGGGCTGAGCACGCGGGTCCACGTCGGGGCGATGTTGAATGTCCGAATTTTGGATCGCTGATCGGCCGACCCGACGGGTAGACCGTCCGGACCCAGGCCTCCGTTGTCGACCACCAGTCCGGACCAGGCCGAGGCGGTTTGAGAATCATAGGAATTCGGCGTCTGGAACCACGATCTGGTAAAACCGAAATTGAAACTGAGACTGTCCGCCTGGGAAGGCCTGAAGTCGACGCGGTCGAAGAAGTTCTCTTCGTTGCCGTGATCATGGAGTGTTTGATGTTCCGGCCCATCCAGGAACCGGCCCGTGTTGAGACCGTTTCCCGAGATGAAGTTTCCCCAATTCTTGCCACCGTAGGCGAGGTCGAATCCTCCGTTGGCGCTTCCGAAGCTGCCGTAAGACGCTGTTACGCTTCCATGTGGCTCGTTGACGTCCAGCCCCGACCTGGTAGTGGCGACAATCACCACGCTCGTCTTGTCGCCATACTCAGCCGGCGGCGCGCCCTGTATTACTTCCAGTGACTCCACTGCATCGACCGGAAGCTGGTTAGAGAAGATCTTGCTCTGCTGATCGGTAATCGGCTGGCCGTCGACGGAGAAAGAGTTCGAGGCGTGATCGCCGAATCCATGAAACAGACCGTTCGAATCGGCGCTGATTCCCGGCGAGGCCAAGGTGACCAGCGAACTGAGTGAGGAGGACTGGCTTTCGAGGGGCAATTTGTCGAAGAGACCACGATCGATGTCTGTATGGCTTATGGGCGTGCTTTCGATCAAATCGGCGGCGGCCTCCACGTTGACCGTTTGTGTCTCCTTGCCCAAGGCCAGAGCAATCTTCAACTCCAAAGGCACGGCCGACCGTACGTCTATGTCCTCGGTCGCGACCTTGAAGCCGGTAGCCGTAGCCGCCACGGAAAGATGGTAGTTATTGTACGGAAGGTTATCGAACTCGAACTTGCCTTGGCTATCGGTCACGGTGTCGCGATTGTAGTGCGAGACCGGGTTCTCAATCACAACGGCAGCGCCGATGATGGCCGCTCCCGAAGGATCAAGGACCAATCCGTGAACCGTCCCACTGTTGGACTGAGCGAAACCAGATGGAGCGAAGCCAAGCGGCAGCGCCAGACAGACAAGAACAACCGCAGCAAACCTCTGCACAATACGCAGGCTTGCGAGCCCGAAAACCGGGAATGTCGGTTTCTGCCCATAATCACAATCACACCCTCGACGTAGTAGACCCATGGCAGCGAATCTGAGCATAGTCTCTAAACGTTACAACGCCCCGGTCCTCCGACCTAGCAAATACCGGCAGGAGGTCTGGAATTTCGATGTGCGGGCCGGAATCGGCGGTGAGCGGACCGTCCACTCATCACCAATGCAGAAACTGGCGAACACTCCTGGCCTGCCTTTTGCTTGCCACGAATTCCTGGCCGTTGGTCAAGGTGATCAACCATCTTTGGCTACTGAGCGCGCTCATCTTTCGAACGTGATCCACATTAACCATGGCGTTCCGATGAATCCGCCGAAAGCCACTATCTTTCAACCGCTGTTCAAGGACTTTGAGCGTCAGAGTTGCCTCGTAGCTCCGGTTTGTGGTGATAATCCGGACGATATCTCCGTCGGCTTGGAAAGCGTGAATCTCACTGGCATTGAGTAAAAAAAACTCTTGGCCTGCCCGTCCGACGATTCTCCGGTCACGCGATTCGCGGGCTGGGTCTGCGAAGTCCTGAAGCTTGGCCAGCTTTTCGATGATTTCCCTGCCGGTCAGGCGCTTGGCCCGCTCCAGCGCTTCCGCCAGGCGCTCATGCCGGACGGGTTTCAGCAGGTAATCAATCGCGCCGGCCTCAAAAGCCTGAAGTGCGAATTTGTCGTAAGCGGTGACGATGACGATCGCCGGCACGCGCACTCCGCCCTTTAGGCTTCGTATGACATCCATGCCACCCATGACTGGCATCTGCAGATCCAGAAGGACCAAATCGGGCTGGTCGGTAGCGATCTTGGCCAGAGCCGTAGGGCCGTCGTCCGCTTCTCCGACGATCTCCACGTCTGCCATCGACTCCAGTTCTTCCCGGAGGATCTTGCGGGCAATCGACTCGTCGTCCACAATCAGCGTTTTGAAGCTCATGCCGGGAGTCCTGTCCAGGATTTCTTGTGGTTTTTTTTAGCACGGGCGCCCTAAAAGGCATAGCCTTTTCGGGTGAGCGGGTAACAATAGTAAGTGTGCGACCTGGAATGCTGGATGAGTGGACCTGTGCTGATAACAGTTTTTCGGGCACTTGGAACGACGCCCGACCCGCGTACTCCTTATCGGAGCAGCGCCCAATTATCCGATAGCATAGATCGATCACCTGCCCAAGCAGGCCGCCTGCCGGAAAATCCTTTTGGCACGACCGCCAACGGGTGTAAGTTTGCGGTGTGCGTGCTCCAGGCCGGGGGAAGCGAAAGCTCTCGATTTCACGAACAGAAGAAGTCCGCACACTGCTCCTAATCTGTGGTGGAGTCGCCATCCCTCTCGCGGTCATAGTATGGGCCATCTCCGAGACGAGCCGTCCAGATCTTTCCGATCTCGTCCCGATCAGGAATTCGGCAGAGAATTACGTCGTTCTCAATTGGTCGACCCTGCTACTCGGTCATGTCCATGGTTTGGACGCAGGGCCCTCGCTCTCGGCTGGAGCGCCGGTTGTAGCTCTCGGCTATATGTTTGAGAAAGATCGTGCATTGCGCGAAGGAGAATCGGTTAGAGATTTCGTGCTGCTGCCCGAAGCCGGCCACATTTTGCACCCAGCGCATCGATTCGGCGACCAAGCCCAGTCCGGTTCTCGTCCAGGGCACTGGTTTGGGTGTGGGGAACATTTCGCGCCTCCGCCGGCGATCCATTGGGATCGATGCCGCTTTATGCTCCGGAACGAGCGCGCGTCGAAACAGCCGACACGGGAGATATCCAGAAGTACTTCAAATTGCCCTAAATTTTACCAGTTCACCAGGCGTTGGATGCGGCGGGTCTGTCTCTTGCAGGCAATGAACTCTTGTTCGTTGCTCAGGGTGATGAGCCAGCGCTGGCTGCTCAGAGGGCTCATCTTACGGACATGATCGAGGTTCACCAGGGCGTTCCGGTGGATGCGCTGAAAGCTAGGATTCCTCAGGCGCTCGTCCAGCACTTTAAGCGTCTGGGTTGCCTTGTATCGCCTGCGCGCAGTGGCGATCCAGACGATATCGCCCTCGGCATGGAATGCCCAGATTTCGTGGGCGTCGAGGAGAAAATACTCGTCGTCCACTTTGCCGACGATCTTCTTGATCCGCTGTCCCGCGACCAAGGGGTCCGCAACCTCTTGCAGGCGCGCGAGCCTCTCCACGGCCTCCTGGCCAGTGATGCGCCTGACCTTCTCAATAGCTTGGGCCAACCGGTCCTGTCCGACGGGCTTCAGCAAGTAGTCGATTGCGCCAGCCTCGAAGGCCTGTAGCGCGTACTTGTGGTAAGCGGTAACGATGACAATAACCGGCAGGTTCGTCCCATGGCGGATCTTGCGGATGACTTCAAAGCCGCCCATCTTGGGCATCTGGAGATCCAGCAGCACGAGGTCCGGGTTGACCGGTGATCTGCTCCAGCGCCGCTGCGCCGTTGTCCGCTTCGGCAACCACCTCAACGCCCGAGATCGATTCCAATTCTTCGCGCAGCACCTCGCGAGCAACCGGCTCGTCGTCCACGATCAGCGTCTTCAATCCCATGCCTGCACGCCAAAGCCCAGACACTTGTAGCACACTGCGGCAGATCGTGGGATTCTGTCGGATGAGATGGCGGCGCGGCGATCAAAAGCCTGGAACTTTCAGTGAGCGGGGAAGATAGCCTCGTAAAGCTCAGGTGTCTCCAACCGGCGGGGACGCGGCACCCACGATTGCGTGCGCCACTGGCTCGCGGGGCAGAACGAAAGCGACTGCGGTCACGCCGTTCGCCGAGCGAATATCGAAGCGCGCTTCCGGGCCGTAACACAATTCCAGCCGACGGCGGACGTTCGTCAAACCGATGCCGGAGTGAGGGTTCGTGAGCGTGCGCGGGTCGCATTCGCCGGAATTGGACACTTCCACGGAGACAGCCTTACTATTGGCCCTGATCTTGAGATGGACGAACCCCGTTGGTGTGCGGGAAGCCACGCCGTGTTTTACCGCATTTTCCACTAGCGGCTGAATCGATAGCAAGGGGATCTTCACATGGCGGGCGGATTCGTCGGTGTCCACCTCCGTGCGAAGCTTGGAGCCAAGGCGCAACTCCTCTATTTCCAGATAGGCGCGCACGATGCGCAGTTCCTCTTCGACTTCCACCAGCGTCCGCTCGGAGCGCAATAGGTAGCGATACACATCGGCCAAGTTCAGTACCAGCCGCCGGGCCTCCGTATTGCTGCGATCGATGGTGCCGTATAAGGTATTCAGAGAGTTGAACAGAAAGTGCGGGTTGATCTGCGCCTGTAGAGCCTTCAGTTCCGCCTGTGAAACCAGATTCTGCATTTGGACGTTGCGGAGTTGTTCCACGTGCTCGACCACCGCAGCTCCCAAGAGTGCCAGCACACTGAGGTCTTCGCTGAGGTAGCGCCGGCCGCCGCCGCGCGCGCCGAGCAGCAGGTAGGCTGCATCGCCGCGCGAGAAGCGGATCGGCACCACCGCTTGCGCCCATGAGGGGACGGCCAAGTGGGCCGAATCGAGCACGGCTGTCGGCGCGACGAGTGCCCGGCCGGCAGTGAAAATTCGTTCAGTCAATTCGCAGCGCGCAGCATGCAGGAAACGCGCGATGACCTCGGCTGCGAGGCGCAGGTATTCTCCTTCCCCTTCCGCACCGGTGGCAAGCGACAAATCGTGCAGTTCCCGTAGCGCATCGGCCGGGTTCGAGCGCAGAAAAACAGCTTTGGTCAGCACACGCTGGATGCGACTGTGTACCCAGACGAGCAGCGTCACAGACAAACCGGCGGATACGAAGATCAGGCCAGCGTCGAATGGGTATTGGAGGTGCTCGGTGAAGAACCTGGACTGCACGATTCGGATCGACGCCAGCAGCGCGGCGGCCGCCAGTGTGGCGTTCACGATGAAGCGCAGAAACGCATCCATGAGCAGGAAGCGGTAATCCTGCAACAATACCAGCAAAGCCAGCGGAAGGCCGGCGTGATGCAGGGCGGCTTCCTTGGACCAAGCGAGTTGCGTGTGGACAGCGCCGAAGTGTGCGAACGAGATCGCAAACAGAAAGAGGGCCATGGCGCCGGCCAGCCGCGATCCGGCCGCGCGCTTCTCCTGTCGCCATTCCAGGATCACGGAGAGGATGGTGAGGGCGGCGAATCCGACCGTTACCAGCAACAACGCGGCGAAGTGCAAACCAGAGGCGTGGCGGAGCCACTCGCCAACATGGAGCGCCACCGCCAAACCGCTCAGGCCGTAGCCTCCGATCCAAAGTGCACGGCCCCGCGACTGCAGAGAAATGTGCAGCAGGACCGCTGGCAGCAGGCTCAAAACGGAAAAGCTAAATGCCACTACGGCGCCAGCGATCCAACCACCCCGGGGCACGGCTGCCAGCGCGACGAGGGAGCCGAGATTCCACAGCATCGCCAGAGCCGCGGCCACTACCGGCAGGCTGCTGCGTTGTTCACCCGCGCGCCGCCGGTTCAAAAGGAAAAAGTACAGCAGCATCCCGAAAATCACCGCGCCGGCCGAATGGCCAATGGTGTTGACGAGAACTGGCTCGTGGATACTTAGCCAATCCGGCATCGTGATGGCCTGCTGACGATTATGGGGACTTGACTGAGCATCAATTAGGATTCCGCCTGGAAGCCGCGACCATATCCGTAACTGCCTCACTGTACCACTCGCAAAGCAATATCTGTCAGCCGGCTGATGCCTAGAAACGATGTTGCGACTCTCTAGTGGGCTATTGTATCGTGGACTCGGTTCCAGCCTCGCGGGATGAGGACTGGCGGTGTGTCTCAGAAACAGCTGCCGAGTCCGAGCGAATCGCTAACCGGAAACTGAAACACGGCGCACTCACTGGCACCCGCCCGCAGAACGAATGAACCGGCCTGATGCCCCGCCCCGCCTGCTGATTGACGTTCTTGGCGGTGCGTAAATTCAATACGTTTTTCGTAACCCGTTGGTCTTCCGGTGACGAGGATCAGCCATTGACGTACGCCGAGCCTCCGAGCCGCGCGGTATACAGTCAAGGGCCCGTGCCGAGCGCGCCGTGTGGTGATTGGGACCCGCCAACCTGATCTCCTTTTTGAAACCAGTTGCAGTTTCAGTCGCTGCCCCTTCCCATACCAGGAGACCATGGAAACGTTTCGCTTTCGCCGGGCGTTCCGGGACGTCTGGGCCGAATCCGGAACTCCCGCTTCAGTTTTCATGGCCGCGGCCTAACAGCTCTGCCATCGCAGCTTGGGAATCGCCCACCATTGCCATACCCACGCTTTTGAGAAATCGGTCATAGCGGGCCTTGCAGCGGGGTACGGCTTGGTCGTGTACATCCCTCAGCGGTTCTGGCACACAGGTCAGGAACGTCTTCGCCAGTACGTCTACGAACGCTGCCCAGGCAGGGCTTTCCTCCTGCATGCAGCAGGGGAGCAGGAGGAAATTCGCAACCAGCGGAGCTGCGTTCCTCCCCGACGGTCAGCACGGAGGATGGGATGTCCTGGTCGTCGGTGATGCAATGCGCAAGATATTGCGCAGCGCTTCCAAGGGGTCTCCGGGTGCCCAACCTGGCTCAATACGTCGGCACTTGGGCGAATCGTATGAACAACGTGCATTTTCCTCCTGCTCCCCTGCTGCATGCAGGAGGAAAAGCACGCAGTCGTGCGGCGTGTTCAGCAGCGTCTGGGCCTGCTTCTGGGAAAGCCAGTTCCCCATGCGCACGCCAATCGACTTGGCGCTCTTCACGCGCTGGATGCCGGCCGCCAGATCCGGAGCCAGCAAGCCGTTGTCCATAGCTTCGACCGCCAGTTTCCTGATGGCGGACATTCGGACAATTATCGACGACGACCCCAGCTTGCGCTCTTCCAGGGAAACCGCCGAGACGGTGGCCTTGGTGAAGCCGCCGCGCGGCTCGGCATCGTACCACTGGAAGAACTCGTCCAGGGCCATGTTGTACACGCGCTTGGTGATGGGCGACGACACAGAATCCAGCACCAGCGGTTTCAATCGCTGCCATTCCGCCGTTCGTTTAGCTACTGCTAACTCGTTCATTCCACATCTCTTAATGGTCATTATCGGACATTGCTAACTCTACCTCTTGAAGGCAACCCCTGCAAGGTTTCGATCTTAATTCTGGCTACAATGAAACGCTGCGCTCTCTGAAAATCACATTTCATTATCGGGGCCTGTCTAACAGCGGCTTGGCGTTCCCGACGGCGTCTCGAAAGGGGGCTTATGAATCCTTGGATTTGCGCATCGCTGATCGCCTTTGCCGGTGCTGTTGGCGGTATCGTCAATGCACTGCTAAGCGATAACGGCTTCATGCTTCCGCGCAAGGAAGGCAGGGTGTGGTGCCCAGGGGTAGTATCGAATATCCTCGTCGGAGCCTTCGCTGCGTTTGCATCATGGGCCTTCTACGGCTCCGGCGCGAGCATCGAGCTTGCCCAAGTTACCCAGCGCACAGAGATTAGCCTTCGGTTTTCCGCGTTGGCTGGTGCATTCCTAGTCGGTGTCGCTGGTGCCAGATGGATTACGAACGAAGTAGACAAAAGCCTCCTGAAAGAAAGCGTTAAGGTAACCGCTCACAAAGCACTTCCTAGCCACGAGACCGAGAGTCTGGTTCAGGGCACTCCCCGACAAGTGTTACAGACTTTAAAAGATGCGTGCGAAGGATGCGCGCAGGCAAACTCTGCGGCCGCACCTTGACCGAAGGCGAAGTCCATTATTTGGGCTTTTCCTCCTGCATGCAGCAGGGGAGCAGGAGGAAATTGGCAACCAGCGGACCTGCGTTCCTCCCCTACGGTCAGCACGGAGGATGGGATGTCCTGGTCGTCGGTAAGGCAATGCACAAGATATTGCGCATCGCCTCCAAGAGTCTCCGGGTGCCCAACCTGGCTCGATACGTCGGCACTTGGGCGAATCGTATGAACAACGTGCATTTTTCTCCTGCGCCCCGGCTGCATGCACGAGGCGAAGAGCGGGGGCGGTGGTAATACGGCAGCCTGCGGCGCTTCAGTGCGCTATCAAGTACAAAGCCACGAAATAAGCACCCGCGATGGCGAGGATTGAAAGCGCCAGAATCAGGGCCACATCCGCAAGTTGCGGTGTCCCTTCCGCCCAGTGCTGTTGGGCTGCTCGGATACTCACCAGGATTTTCATTGCGTCGACCTCCTATCGGTTGCGGTTTGGCGTCTCCTTTGGTTTGCGCCTGCCGCCTCAAATCATTGACCTTCAAACGGGAGAGCGGCGATCCTGAATTTGGTGCCGGGCTCGCGGACCACTGCTACGCCCCGGTTGAAAGATGCGCTCGCCACCCGGCCGGGCATTCTCCGGAAATCACCTCTTCTTTCCGCCCCATGAACTCGCCCAGCGAAATCGGCACCGCGACCTTCAGCATCAGGGTGAACAGCAGGAATCCCACGGCGAAGATGCCTGCGGCCACGCGCAGCTCAGTCAACGTCGGATAGTATTCGTAGATCTCGCCCAGCGTGTCAGGCGTCAGGCCGGGAATGATCAGCCCCATGCCCTTTTCTATGTACACACCGGCATAGGTGGCCAGACAACCGATGTTAAGCGTCAGGAAATTGCGGCGCATGGCCGGGGAGATGAACAATCCGAACGCCAGCAGGTTCAGCCCAACAGCGCTCCACGCGTAGGGCACCAGGGTATGGTGTCCGCCCACACCGAAATACCAGTAGCGCGTGAACAGCAGGTGCTGGGTGTTGGAGTAAAACTCTTTGAAGGCTTCGGCGCCGTGCAGAAACAAGTTCAGGAACATGGCATAGGCCATCAGTTCGGCGATCTTCCAGATGGCGGCATCTTGAATTTCGAAGCGCGTGAAGCGCCGCAGCACCTGGAGCACGATCAGCAGAATCGCCGGACCGGAGCAGAAGGCCGACGCCAGGAACTGCGGCGCCAGGATCGAGCTGTTCCAGTACGGCCGCGCGGCCAGACCGTTATACAGAAATGCGGTTACGGTGTGGATGCCCACCGCCATCGGGACGGAGAGCAGCACCAGCGGGACCACCAGGTTCTTGATGTAATGCTTGCCGTGAAAGGCGCGGTACAGGATGTGGGTGGCCACCGAAAAGTTCAAGATGAAGTACAGGTTCAGCACCAGCACGTCCCAGGCCAGGATGCTGCGCGGGAGGTTCAGAAATCCGAAGGGTGGAATCAAGTGCCAGAAACGATCCGGGCGGCCAATATCCACCAGCACGAACAGCAGGCACATAGTGATGGCGCTGATGGCCAGCAGTTCGCCGTAGATAACAATCTCGCGGATGGGTTTCCAGTTGTAAATATAGGCCGGGATCACCAGGACCACGGCGGCCGCGGCCACACCCACCAGGAACGTAAAATTGCCGATGTAAAAACCCCAGCTCACCTGGTCGCGCATAGCGGTGACCCCCAGGCCCGTGTGCACCTGCCGGGAATAGGCCGCCGCGCCGGAGATGATGAGCGCGCCCAGAAAAGCCAGCCACGTCCAATACATCCGGTTACCATGAAGCATCAGCTTCAGGCTGCCGCGCGTGAACCCGCTGAACAGGCGGATGCTGCGGACTGCACTCTCAGGTTGCATAGAAGTAGAAGAACCTCGGCACAGTGTTCAATTCCTCTTTGAGGACCAACACGCGCTTGTGCTCGATGATGTAGCGGATCTCGCTGTTGGCATCCAGGATGTTGCCGAACTTGCGCGCGCCCACCGGGCAGACTTCCACGCAGGCGGGGTAGCGGCCCTCCCGCGAGCGCTGGATACAGAAGGTGCACTTCTCGACCACGCCCTTGGGCCGCGGCCGGTTGCCGAGGTAATGGGTGTGGGGATTGATTTCGTTTTCCGGAATGGTGGGAGCCTTCCAGTTGAAGTGCCGTGCGCCGTAGGGGCAGGCGGCCATGCAGTAGCGGCAGCCGATGCACCAATCGTAATCGATGACCACGATGCCGTCCTTCTCGGCCCAGGTGGCGCCTGTGGGGCAGACCTTGGTGCAGGGTGGGTTTTCGCACTGCTGGCAACTGATGGGGACGTAGAAGTGACCTTCTTCGGGAACTTCGGACGGATGGTAATAGGGGTCGCCGTGGGTGAAGTCGACGCCCTTTTCCTTCTCCATGGAGAAGACGCGGATCCAGTGGATCTGCGGATCGCGGGACTGGTTGTTCTCGGCGACGCAGGCATACACGCAGCGGCGGCAGCCGATGCAGCGGGAAATATCCAACGCGTAGGCGAAATGCACCCCCGGCAGCGGGCCCTGGTCGGAGACTTGGATATCTTTGCCAAGCTGTTCCTTGTAGCGGCGCTCCATGTCCGCGATGGAGGCTCTCAGCTTATGTTTGGGAACTTCATAAAGCCGCTTGGGGCCGCAGGCGGTGAGGACCATGCCTGCGAAGGCGGCGCCCACGCTGGCGGTGAACATGCGCCGCGTGGGAATTTGGGCATCGCTCATGGCATGCTCCGGTTGGGGCGCTCCGGCGCGGGCTTAGGGGTCAGTGCCTTGAAGCGCGGCTGGTGCGGATTGTGACAGTGCGCGCACAACAGATATCCTTTCTCGCCGTTCCAGTTGCCGGTGCGCCGGCCATGCACGCCGGCGCGCCAGTCGCGGTATTTCTCTCCATGGCATTGGCCGCAGACGCGGTAGGACTCTTCAAACGGGACGCGCTCGCCGCTGGCCAGGTGCAAGAAGTCGCGATTGGTGGCGTCATGGCAGTCCAGGCACCAGCGGTGGGTTTCGTCGTGCTTGAGAACGATATCGGTGTGCATCCCAGTCAACTCGCGGCGGACCCGGTTCACGGGCATGCCGGCGTGACAGTTGGTGCAGGGGAAGATGCCATCCGAGAACGGCGGGGGCGGAACCTCCACGCGTTCCGGCCCGGCGGAGGCGGATGGAGTTTTGGGCCCGTCTGCCGCCGGCAGGGTTGCCCCAGATAGCAGCAAGAGCAGGAGGCCGCTACGCACAACGCAACTCCACCATCCGCTGCATTTCGCGCAGCCACATGGCCTGGAAAAGTTGCAACCGCTGGCCCATGATGCTGGCGAGGTTGAGCGAGACGGCATAGCCTGTGGCGGGATGGCCGGCGAAGTAGGCGTGGAGCGCTTCCCGGGAAAGCGCGATCACCTCGGTTTCGACCGGCGCCGCGGCGGAGAGGGTAAAGCGGCAGGGCGGGATCAGAGCCGACCAGCCCACCGTCTCGCCGGAGGACCGTTCTTCGACCAGGATGTCCTCTACGCGGCTGCGCACCTGCATGGGAAGCGTGAGGCGCAGGTGGCCACGCGCAATCACGTAGATGCAGTCGGCGGGGTCGCCGAGGTGGAAGAGTTCCGCACTCTTGGCGAGCCCCAGGCGTTTGCCCAGCGCCAGCAAGCTTTCGGCCTCGGCAGGCGGAAGGCCCTTCAGGAGATCGGCGTCGATCATGTCAATTCACCAGCGTGGAGATGGTCCTGCTGTGCAGCAGAGTGGCGTTGGGAGATTCGAGAAAGCATTCGGCGGCCGCCTGTTCCAAGCGGACGTGGTTTTCGATCTGCAAGAGTAGCGCTTCAATCGGAACGCGATTGAGTGCGGCTGCCACTGGCACGGTCGGTGTGTCCACGAAGAATCCTGCATTGACAGGCACCGCCTTCACGGCTTCCTTCTTCGGGGCTGGCTCTTCACGCGTCGCCGCGCCGAAGGCCAGGCAGGACACCGCCAGCCCGAATATGCTCAGAGCAGCTCCCATCAGCAACATTTCCATGTGCACCGTCTCCTTTTCGAGGCGTGCAACGGCAAGCCTTCTGCCAAAGCGTAAGCGCTTGAGACTGCAAGAGGAGGCGGCGGACTCCTGACAGAATGTCACTGACAGACCGTCAGCGGTTGACGCATCCGGCAGACTGTGACATGATACGAGCCAACTGTGCCCGACGGTACCAAGCCGTCCTTCGCCAGCACGACCGTGGGTCTGGCGATAGGAGTCACCGCAGCCGTGGTGCTGGCGTGTGCGGGCGGCGCATACCTATATTCCAAGCACCACATGCAATCTCTGCTGCGGACTGCGCGGTCCACCGCCTTGGCTGAGGGCGACCTGATCCGCGTAGCGCTTGAACACCAGATGATCGAGAACGACCGGACCCTGATCGCCAAAATGATGGGAAGCTTCCGCAAGCAAAATGCCGTGGAGCGGCTGCTGCTCCTGGACCGTGCGGGTGCGGAGCGCGAGTTGCAGGTGCCAGCCGACCAGGCGGGCGCGAGCCGGGTGACTGAAACGCATAACGGCGAGATACTGCGTACGGTGGTGCCCATCCGCAACCGGGCGGAGTGCTACGGCTGCCATGACGCGAGCCACAAAATCAATGGCGTCCTGATTCTGGATTACCGCACGGCGGAATTGGGCCAGGAGATGGCGCATGACCTGCGCTGGATGGTGGGCGGGACGGCGGCTATCACCCTGCTGCTTGTGGGAGCCATCGGCGTGGTGATCCGCGTGGCGGTGCTCCGGCGATTGCAGCGCTTCGAGACGACGGCGCGGCAGATCGCGGGCGGCGATATGCAGAAACGTGTGCCGGCCGGGGGCAGCGATACCATTTCGTGGTTGGCCCGCGAGTTCAACACCATGGCCGATGCGGTGACGGGCCTGGTGGGCGAGGTGCGCCATCAGCGGGAGCGCCTGGAAACAGTTATCAACAGCATTGACGACGGAATTGTGGTGCTGGACGCCGAGCGGCGCGTGATCGCGGCCAACGATGCATTTCTGGAGCGGGCCCGGCATTCGCGCGAGCAGGTGCTGGGCTGCCAGTGCCGCGAACTGACACCGGGTGGCTGCACCGTCGCGGACTGTCCCACGCTGGCCTGCTTGAGAGACGGTGTGCGGCAGGTGCGGCTGTGCGAGCGGCGCACGCCAGAAGGAAAGGTCGTGTGGGAGGAGGTGCACGCCTCGCCGATTCTCGATCCCCAGGGCAAGCTGCTCCACGTGGTGGAAGTGTGGCGCGACATTTCGGACCGGCGCGCGGCGGAGGCGCACCTGGCGGAATCGCACCGACTGGCGTCGCTGGGGACCCTGGCTTCCGGGTTCTCACATGAATTGAATACCCCATTGGCAACGGTGCTGACGTGCGTGGAGGGGATCCTGCGGGAGGCCTCGGGCAAAGGAGCCGACGAGGCGTGGATACGGGACAGTGCCTCGATCGCGCGCGAGCAGATTCTGCGCTGCCGCGGTATCACGCAGCATTTTCTGCGGCTCTCGCGGGGGCAGCGGGGGCAGGGGGAGGTGGTCGATTTAGGGCCGGTGATCGCGGCCGTGGCACGGCTGATCGAGCCCACCGCGCGGGCGCATGCTGTGCGAGTGGAAGTGCGGCCGGCGCCCGCCGGCATGCACGTGCGCGCGGACGAGGCGGAGCTGCAGCACACGCTGATCAACCTGCTGCTGAACGCGGTGCAGGCATCCAAGGCGGGCGGCCATGTGACCCTGGAAGCGGAGGCTGGAGAGCAGGTGAGGTTACGGGTGATCGACGACGGGTGCGGTATTACTGCGGACAATCAGAAGCGCATCTTCGAGCCGTTTTTCAGTGCACGGCAGGGGGGCACGGGTCTGGGACTGTTCCTGTCGCTGAATTTCGTGCGACGGTGGGGAGGCGACATTCGGGTGGACAGCACAGTCGGTCGTGGGTCGACGTTCGAGGTCGTGCTGCCGGCGCTGGGGGCGGGGTGAAAAACACGGCGGCGATTCTGCTGGTGGATGATGATCCGGCATTCCGGCACGTGATGGCGGGCGAGCTGCAGCGGATGGGTCACGAGATTGTGACCGCGGCGTCGGGGGAAGAGGCGGTGAGACGTGTGGAGCAGCGCGAGCCGGAGATCGTGCTGCTGGACCTGCGGCTGCCTGGCATGGATGGCCTCGAAACGCTGAAGGCCATCCGCGGTCGTAACGCGTCCATCGAAGTGATCATGCTGACTGGGCACGGGTCCATCGATAGCGCCATCGAATCGATCCGCGAAGGGGCATTCGATTATGTAACCAAGCCCTGCCCGCTGGACGAGATCCAGATCCGCGTGCAGCGGGCCATCGAGCGGAGGGCGCTGAAGCAGCGCGCCAGCCTGCTGGAGCGGGCCCTGACGCCGCCGGACCCGGCTGCATTTTTCGTGGGGAAGAGCCCGGAATTCCGCCGTATGCTGCACTTGATCGAGTTGGTAGGGCCGAGCGACTCCACGGTGCTGATTGCAGGGGAGACGGGCAGCGGAAAGGAGCAGGTGGCCAAGCTAATTCACTCGCGCAGCCCGCGCAAAGAGAAGCCGTTTGTGGTGGTGGACTGCGCGGCCTTGCAGGAGAGCCTGCTGCAGAGCGAGTTGTTCGGACACGAGCGGGGAGCGTTCACGGGCGCCGACAAGGCCAAGCCGGGGCTGTTCGAGGTGGCACACGGGGGCACCATTTTTCTGGACGAGATCGGGGAGATCAGCTCCACGACTCAGGTGAATCTGCTGCGCGTACTGGATACGTCAGTGTTCCGGCACTTGGGGGGAACCAGCGAGATCCGAGTGGACGTGCGCGTGCTGGCGGCCACCAATCGGGATCTACGGACCATGGTCGCAAAGGGGCTGTTCCGCGAAGACCTGTTCTATCGCATGAGCACCATCACGGTGGAGATTCCTCCGTTGCGCAAGCGTGGAGGCGATATTGAGCTGCTGGCACGGCATTTCGTGAATATGCTGAATGAGCGATACGGTACGGAGAAGGTGCTCGGCGAGAGCGCTCTAGAGGCGCTCTGTGGGCACGGGTGGCCAGGGAATGTGCGGGAGTTGCTGCACGCGGTGGAAGCCGCCGCGGTCGTCTGCGAAGGCGGGGAGATCCGCGCGGAACATCTGCCAGCGTCGGTGCGGGCACCACGTCCGGCGAACATGGCGGCCCCTTTCGTACCGGCAAACGACGAGCGGCCATTTCCGACGCTCGTGCAACTGGAGGTGATGCACATCCGGCAAGCGCTGGAGTCGAGCCACGGGCATCGCGGAAATGCGGCGCGAATGTTGGGGATCAGCGAGCGAAACCTGTATCGGAAGCTAAAGGAGTACCGGTTGTTGGTGTGATCGTACGCGCGAGTCCGACGAGCCGACACTGCGTCCGAGGAGCGCCCGCCGTATGGAACCGCGGGAGATCGCCTAGCCTTGCGGCTCACCCTGACGCCGGGCGCCCCCGCTCTTCGCCTCGTGCATGCAGCAGGGGCGCAGGAGAAAAATGAACGTTGTTCATACGATTCGCCCAAGTGCCGACGTATTGAGCCAGGTTGGCACCCGGAGACCCTTGGAGGCGATGCGCAATATCTTGCGCATTGCCTCACCGACGACCAGGACATCCCATCCTCCGTGCTGACCGTCGGGGAGGAACGCAGGCCCGCTGATTGCCAAGTTCCTCCTGCTCCCCTGCTGCATGCAGGAGGAAAAGCTTTCCGAAGGCTGCGACCTTACGCACCCCTGCCGAAAGGACACGTGGTTTAGAATCGTGGTCAGTTCCATGGCGCGGACCGGTACCACGGCAAGGACCTCCACGATAAACCGCAGCACCAGACCTGTCTTGGCCCTGGACGTCTCCTCCTACAGTTGCGACTTGGAGAACTGGCCCCGTTCCTGGATGGGATGGGATAAAGATCTGCCGCGCGACGAAGGACTAGTCGCTGGCAGCCGTCCTTTCTTCCAGCACGTGGCTGCCGGCGGCCTGTCCCGGAAAACCATTCGCCGGCACCTGGACAATCGTTGGCGGGCGGAGAGACCATCCGCGACCTGCACTACGGCCCTTCGCAGAGGAAGCACATTGCTGAACGGCTGCTCCAGGGTGCGATTCGTGGCGATGGCGGCACGTTGCTTCACAATGGCTCAGAAGAGGCGCAACACCCCTTCGCCTCGACCAGCCGAAAACTCCATCGCTTCCTGTCGCCATGGACCGTCTGGAGAAGAAACGAGGGGAAGCCTTCCCTCCTAGTGTCTTGTCCCGGAAATACCTAAACAAAGCCGCGCGATTTTCTGCAAAATTGAGTCCGCTATTGCAGTCCAAGCGAAAGGTCGTTGCGTGCGGTTGTAATGCTGGACGAAGGAGTCGATCTTCTCGACCAGTTCCTTGACACTCCCAAAAGAGCCGCGGCGAATCGCCCGCTGGGTGATGAGGGCAAACCACCGTTCTACCTGATTCAGCCAGGACGGATAGGTGGGCGTGTAGTGAATCTGATAACGGGACCGCTCTGCCAACCATGTGCGCACTTTTGGATGCTTGTGGGTGGCATAATTGTCGACGATTAGGTGCACGTCCATGTCCGACGGGATGGTCGGCTATTACAGACCCATCGACGCTGCGAACAGGTTGAGAGCCGCTGGCTGGAACGTCGAGAGCCGGGAGCATGTCAACCGAAACGGTTTCCGAAGCGAAGTCTTGGTCTGCGCGCCAACGACAATCAATTCCAGTGGCCGATATTGCGGCACTACTGGATCGGAAGTGTCACCGGTGGGCTGAATTTGTCCGCAACGCTTAGAACCACAGAAGCGTTAATAGAAGCCGCGAGCCCCGCCGGCACGATAGCGTTTACCTGGTACAAACCGGCAAAGCCCGGCGCTAGCGCGAAGAAGAACACCGCGGCGAGCTGGCCTTCGATGGTCGCGGTCACCGTGCCCACCTAACGAAGAAACACGACAAGACTCCAATCGCATCCGCCTGCTCGTCCGAGAAAGGTAGCCCACGTGCACTGGTCTAAGCGTTGAAAGAAAGTTCAACGAGGCGAGGGACTTATGTCGCTTTTTGCATGGATTGTACTGGGTTTTATTGCGGGATTCATCGCCAGCCATATCGTCAATCACCGCGGCGAAGGTATGGTGCTAGACATATTGCTTGGAATTGTGGGTGCCGTTATTGGCGGGTGGGTTGCTCATATGCTCGGAATAGCGGGTATCGCCCGCCTGAATCTGTACAGCGTCATTGTGGCGACCGGCGGATCGATTCTCCTGCTGTTCGTCTATCATGTCATCCGCCGAAACGTCTTCGGGCGGCGTTTCTTTTAGTCCAAGAACCAGGGCGGTCGCGCTTTCGCGGAATTGCCCGAGGAGTGCCGAAGCGAGTCACGCTGTCCCGTCACATCGCAGCCAGCTACCGGCTGACGATCGGCTTTACCGCGTATTTCGCGGGACGGTACACTTTAGAAGATGACACCCGAGGAGCGCGGTCCGACGCGGTGGACTGCGCCGGTTTGTGGCGCGCCCGGGAGTGGGCCAGGAGGTTCGCCTTTTCCCCCCGTCCTCATAGACGGTAGTGACAAGAGGCTCTGAGCGGTCGGCTGTCTCGGAAAAAAGCTGATAGTGCCGTGGGCCGAGGCGGCGATCTCAGGTATTACGGGACAATCTTTTCGGTTTTCTGCGTCGGCGTGCCTTCTTCGCGAGTACACGCCTTACACGTAGCTTTTTCGTCTAGGATCGAACACGTGAGGATGTTGGTTCTTCTCGAGTAGATCGAGAATAGCGGTAAAGCCGTTTTCCAGTTTCAGATTGCACTCTGGCGTGGAGAGTGGGACAAAATCGCGGGTGAAATTTAGGGCTGCGCCCGTTTAAGCGGCTCCGTTCGCGCCGGCGACCGTCTAGGCGCTGGCCATTGGTTACGTGTGCGCCGCGATGAGGTTCAAAACGCGTGCGCAGCGCAGGCATCAACGCCATCCTGGACCACAAGCGCTTAGATTCGTCGGAAACACCCATAATCAGGTCTTCGCCATGCAAAAGGCCCCCGCACGGTCCGGCCTGCTCGACATGCTTCTTGGCCGACGTGTCCTAGGCTGAGGCCTGGTAGTGAAAGCGGCTCTAACCTTGTTCCGCTTCCTGATGTTCGCGGATCGGTGTGTAACGGGTGGCGACCCGCGAACATCGGGGAAGCGCGGCGGACACAGCTATTGCTGCTTTTCCGTCTTTTTGGCCGGCTTGTGCTGCCGCGGTACCGGCTTGTGCTGCTGCGGCGCGGCCTCGTTTTGGGGTGGCGGGCCTTGCCGTTCCGCACCGCCGCGCGACTCCTGCCGCGTCGTGCGAGGCGGCTGCTTCGCCTGCGTTGGTTGTGGCTGTGCGGGGGCACGGCCATGCGCTGGCGGTTCATACGACCGATTCGGTGGAGTCTTCTGCGCCGAAGGCGGCATACTAGTCGGCCGCTGCCCTTGTGCCGGTGGAGGTTGAGTCGTCGTGGTTCCTGGCACCGCGGGCGGCTCGTGCCGCCGGTTCTGCTCCGCTACCTAGGTGATCCAGTGAGCGAACTCAGAACCCCGGTGGAAGTGGCCGGCTTCCAGCAGCTCTGCAGACGGCTGCACATGCCAACGATCGTGGCGCAGTGCGCGCCCCTGGCGGATCAGGCCATCCAGGATAAGCAGCGCCATCTGATTCATCTGGAAATGCTGTTGGAGGCGGAAATGGAAGAGCGGGAGCAGAATGTGGTGGGACGCCGCTTCAATGGACGCCCGCTTTCCCAAGGTGAAACTCTGGAGGAGTTCAACTTCGAGGTCGCTCCATACTTACCGGTGACCCGGCTCCGGCAGTTGGCGGAGGGGCAGTATATCGAGAAAACAGAGCCACTGGTTTTCATTGGCGATACAGGGAAGTTCGGTGGTGCCATCGGGGTGGACGATCGATTATTGAAGAAATATTTCGCCGGTGCCACTTTTTTCTGTCTCCTTTCCCGCCTATTTGAGTGTGAAAGGTCCTGGTGGCCTCGGGAGAGCAAATGCCATGCAGAGCGAACACGTACACAAACCGTTTTGCTTCGCAGGTCAGTATGCTGACTGCGAAGGCTACTTCCCCGACGACATTGTGCCGTGCGTCTGCGGGTCCGAGGGCGCCGCGATCACTGCGTTGGCAAATGTGACCGAGCCGTTTGCGGCATCTGCGCAGGCGCGAGGCCAGCCGCGGATTAGTCGGGACGCAAGCGTTTTTGCGGTTGGAATCACGCGCGAAACTGAATCAGACTTGGTCCAGCGGCCGCAGGGCAGCCGGATGAGGGGGTGGTTTTCGCCAGTGATCAGATGATCGTGGATGATTTCGTGAACTGGTTGAGCGGCCAGGCCGGTTATGTGGCACCCCCGGCACCCTGGTGCGCTACGGTCAGCCTCGCGAAATCGCTCCCGCCGCAGGGTTTGCCCAAGGAATCTGCATGGTTCCCGGACGACTTCCTGAACGGGCCGCCTCCAGCAGATTCGGCACGGTGTCGGACTGGGTACAATTCCAGAACCAGTACTACTGGCTTCAATACTATGTCGATGTGCAGGTTGGCCGCGTGCTTACGGCGCTAGACTCGTCGTCCTATGCGGCCAAAACGATCGTAATCTTCGCGTCCGACCACGGAGAGTTTGCCGGCTCCCACGGTATGCATGACAAGGCCGGCGCAGTCTACGAGGAGACACTGCATGTGCCGCTGTATGTGCATTTTCCGGGACAGATGGGCGAGACAAACGTGCAGCGAATGTGCTCGGGTGTGGACTTCTTTGGTTTGGTTTGCGATCTGGCAACGAGCGGCAGCGGTACCTGGAGGGAGATGTATCCGGATCTGGCTTCGCGCCAAGCGATATGGAGTTTCCTGTATCAGAACGCGGCCGAGACCCGCTTGGTCGCGATTGCTGGTCAGCCTCCCGCTCCGTATGTCCTGCACACAGTGGACGAAACTGCGTCCAGCGAGTACTGTCCAACCCCCGCCGTAGCGCCTGACAATCGGCATATCACTTGGGTTACTACAGTCATTGGGGGCCTGGCGCTACCTGTCGGGACGGATCGACAGTACCGGAGTATGAGTTCTACAACTATGCCAGCAACACGGCAGAGACGGGCAACGACTATCCAGGGGATCCGCTGGCAGCGGCTCAATTTGCCGCACTCGGCTTTTGCAGCATGAGCGATCCATGTGGAAAATGACAATAACTTAGCGGGATTGCTCCGGCAGAACGAGCCTGAACACAGTCCCTAAGTTATAAGCACCACCTCCCAACGTTGTGCCGCACAGGGCGCCGGTCTTATCGAACGCGAAGGCTTGCGGATCCGGCGTCGACCCGTCACCGTTCGCGCTAGTAAAGCTGTAAAGAACAGTCTCTTTCCAGGCGCCACCAGGACGCGTCGCCGGGGCGAGTTTGAATATCGTGCCATGACCCCAGGTGCCACCGTTGTAGGTTGTGCCATAGAGTTCGCCCCGAGGACCGATGAGCAATCCTGAACCTGGTTCCGTACCGTCCCCGAGATGTCCCCCAAAACGGTATAAAGTGGTTTTGCTCCACTCCCGCTGCGCTGCAGCGGGTGGCGTCATTCGATATACGACGCCCTTTCCGTCAATGCCGCCCCACTGAGTAGTTCCGTAGAGTTCGCCATTCGGGCCGACCGTCAGACCAAACACCGGTGAGTCGCCATCAGGACCTTCCTTTGCAAAAAGATGCAGGGTCGTCTCTTTCCAATCTTTCCCCACAAGCGTCGGTGGCGCCAGTTTGAATACGACACCCGGTTTGTTGAATGCCGTACCGTAGAGCGAGCCGTCTTGCTTTCTCACAACTCCAGCCCATGGATAAGCGCCGTCGCCGCCTTGGCCCGTGAACCGGTATAACACCTTTTCGGACCAATCACCGCCGAGCCGAAGCGGTGGACCCACCCGATATACCGTCCCGTGACCCGAACCAATCCGATCGCCGCCGCGAGAAGTCGTCCCGTAAAGGCATCCGTCCGGGCCAAGAATTGGCCCCGACAAAGGACCGGCCCCGTCCCCCTTTAATGGGATGAATTGATGGAGAACGGTTTCAACCCACAAGCCTTGAGACGCCCCGGACGGGCGCAATCGGAAGACTATTCCGTTGTTCGTCAATCCTCCGTCTCGCGTCGCTCCATACATCGAGCCATCGTTTCCGAACACTGGTACGCCCACGGGTGCCGCCCCATCAGGACCGCTGAATCTGTAAAGAACCGTTTCATGCCAGGATCCACCCGGAGCCGATGGGGGAGTTAGCTTGTACACAACGCCCTTGTCTGCCGCGCCACCTCTTTCGGTGAACCCGTAGAGGCTGCCACTGGCGTCCGAGATTACCCCGGCGCGGCCTGGACTCGCACCATCGCCGTTACCTCCAGAGAATGAATGGAGGATCGTGATTCTCGGAGCGGTGCTCCTAGGAAGAATGCGACGGAAAGCGATCCACGCGACGGTCAGGAGGACGGCCACAACGCTGATCCATGAAAGCTGTTCTACGAGCCGGCGCCGTCGTCGGGCTTCGATACGCTGCAGTTCCCGCAACGCTTCACTCGCCGCTTGCCACCTTTCTTCGGGAGCAGTCCGGAGGCAGCGCAGAATGAAGTGTTCGAGCCCAGCCGGTGTGCGTCTACCCTGCCTCGGGATAGAAGGTAAAACACCATTGCTGATTGCTTCAATGACTTGGGTGGAGGTATCTCCCGCGAACGCTTTTTGCCGGTACGCCATCTCAAACAGCACCGCGCCAAAGGCGAAGATATCTGTCCGACCATCCACCTTGCCGCCCGCGATCTGCTCGGGCGCCATGTATCGTGGCGTCCCCAGAACCACACCCGCCCTGGTGAGGGATGCATTACTGCTTAGGGTGCCATCTGAGCCTGGATTTTCCGCCTGCTGGCGCAATCGCGCTAGCCCGAAGTCCACGAGCTTGGCGCCGCGTTCGGTAAGCATGATGTTTCCAGGCTTCAGGTCCCGGTGAACCAATCCATGGCAGTGCGCATAATCCAACGCGCCCGCGATTTCAGTTGCAATCTTGAGCAACTCAGGCATCGCCAGCGATCCACGCCGGAGGCGTGCGTCCAGCGACTCGCCTTCTATATACTCCATCACCAGGTAATCGATCTCATTGTCCCGGCCGATGTCGTATAAGGTGCAAATGTTAGGGTGGTTCAGACTGGAAATGGCTCGGGCCTCTCGCTCCAGGCGGTCAAAGCCGGCTCCGTTTGTCGATCCATCGGTGAGGACTTTCAAGGCCACGACGCGGCCAAGTCGGGTATCACGCGCGGAGTAGACCTGACCCATGCCTCCTGCCCCAACCACCTTCAGGATGTGATAGCGGCCGAGCCGGGTCCCGCTTTCGAGCCGGAATTTCGGAGCCGAATCCTCAGCGATCATTTCCTGTCGAGCCAACAGGCCGAGTGCCGGCTCGGACATGAACTTACCCTCTGCCTGGTGATACTGGAGCAGTTCTTCAATCTCGCAACGCAGATCCTCATCACCGGCACATGCTGCGCCCAGGAATGCAGCGCGCGAGCCCGCGGGCTGTTCGAGCGCAGCGCGACATAGAGATTCAATTTGCCGCCAGCGGTCAGGTTCCACAGTCCCTTTCGTGCTTTAGCTCACGTAGTAGCCAGGCTCGAGCCATCTTCCAATCCCAAATGACCGAGTCCACGGAGATATCCAGTAGCTCTGCAATCTCTTTGAACGTGAGACCTCCGAAATAATGCATCTCCACGATCTGACACTTGCGAGGGTCGAAATCGGCCAGACGAGTGAGCGCTTCGTCTAGGGCGAACAACTCGAGGGGAGTCTCATGGCCGACGTCCTGGGCATCCGCGAGCGGAATCAGTGTTACACCGCCGCCCCGCTTGAGATAACCATGTGCGCGGGCATGGTCGACCAATACGCGTCGCATTTGCTGCGCGCAGATAGCGAAGAAATGGTTGCGATCACGCCAATCCACGTGCGGAGCGCGCACGAGCTTGGCATAGGACTCGTGTACCAGCCCCGTCGTCTCAAGGGTATGGTTGGCGCGTTCGCGGCGCATGTACGCATGGGCCCGCCGGCGCAGTTCGGTGTAGACCAGCGGCATCAGCCTATTCAGCGCCTCATGGTCCCCTTCGCGCCATGCCAACAGCAGCGCGGTTATTTCACCCGAGTGCATTGGCTTTCAGTGTTTCTGTAATTATAGTGAAGAAATGGCGCTGAATGTGACATTCACCGGCCCGACATCTGACGGTTATCTTCACGGTGTGCTGGCAGTAGGATGCACAACGGTAGAGTGGTGTCTCCCTCGGCGGTCCGGACGAGCCTCGGTTCAAGCGAGTTCGTGCCAAGTGACCTTTTGTGCATGAAACCGTTTTGCCATTCGCCAAGTTCGAAGTGTGCGGCTTGCGCGTGATTCATACGCCGATTTCGATCGCAGGTCCCGCCTTATATATCGGACCGGTTTAATCCGCACCAAACCAAGGTTCAGGCACCGGCATCTAGCGTCGACTCACGACCGTGGAGGTTGTTTCGGCGAGCCGGTTCTTGGGGACGGATCGCTGCCGGGGGATTGAAAGAGGAGGCCAAGCTTTGTTCAAGATACAGTGTTTTCTTGTAAAGCCAGCTGTTGGCGTTGGACGGTGCTTGAGTGTGTGCATGGCTCTCAGCTTGCTGCTGATGACGCCGGCCATTGCTGCATCGCCCGCGTCGAATGTCACAGTCAATGTCACTTTGGGGCCTTTGCTCCCTGGTAGCAACCTGGCTATTGCCGGCGGAACCTATGAGGGCGGTCTCGCGGCTACGGGAACGAGCGGTCAATATTGCGTCATCAACTTCACCGACGGTGGCGGCTCGCAAGGCCAGGCTGAGGTGCCGCTGCCCTTGGGCACGGTACCGCTCTCGATCGTCAATAAAGGTACTGGCTACACCAGCGCGCCGACTCAGGCAACTCTGGGCACCGGTAGCACGGCTAGCTGCACTCAGACCGGTGGTTCTGTATCAGTATCGACAACGATCACCGACCCGCTGGACCTCAACGGATTGATCGGCACCTTGACGACAAGCCTTGATCCGGTGGGAGTTACGTACAATCCAACGACGGAAACGTACACGGGTCTCAAGCTCTCGCTCACCGAGACCGTCGGACCTTTCCCCGGGGCCACGTTCTCGTGCACAGGAGCAACCGGTGTGATGACGCTCAACGATGCCAGCGCCGGCGGAAACGGCACACTAAATGTGAGCAACTGCACGTTTCTGTTCGGTCCTTCCCCTCTGGCAAGCCTGACGGTGACCCTTGCCTTCCCGCCGGGTACGATTCCGGCGCCGTTGCCGCTGAACTTCAGCGCGCCCCTGATCACCTCGAGCGATTACAGCCAGATCGTTTACACATGCCTGCTTACCAGCCTTTGCCAGGCCGCGACCAATACTACGGCAAGTCTGGGAGTGTCCGGCACGCTTACCACCTCCTGTACGTCGGCCTGCCCCTCGGAGACCCTGACCTGGCCCGGTTCGCCCGGCAACCTGACCTTCTCTGTGCCGGTTGGTGGAACGCCTTCCCCGCAATCCGTCACGGTGAGCACAGGAACGTACAACATGGCCTACGCCGTCACGGCGACCACCACGGACGGCCATAGGTGGCTGAAAGTTCCCGGGGGCGGCGATACGGGAGCGACGGGATCCGCCTCCTTCTCGGTAAGCATCGATGCCACGGGACTTGGCGCCGGCACGTACACGGGTTCTGTCATGGTCTATAGTTCGGACACCAACACGACGCAGCCGACGGTCGGGGTCACCCTGACCGTTACCGGTCAGAACCATTCCATTTATTCCTGCGCGTCCGGGAGTTCCGTGGGCATCCTTTTAACGCCGGGCGGAGGAAATGTGACTGTTTATGTGCCGAAAGGCGACTGGGGAAGCACTAGTACGGGCATCTTTGTCCGGAATATCGAAGGCACAATCGGTTCCACCTTGTCGATCAGTACGCCGAATGTGGTCAACTCATGCTCGTCGAATCACACCAGCGGGCAAACCGTTTGCGTCGCCAACAATACAGACGTGTATCTGATCAACGGAACCACGCTGAGTTCCACTCTGACCAGTGGCAGCAACTCGTTTGCAGGCTTCTCGGGCGGCTCCTGCCAGAACTGCGGCGTGGTGGTAGACGCCGTGCACAACACGGCAGTTATCAATATGGGACTGACCGGCGGTGCCAGCGGCGACGGCGTGCAGATCCTGAGTCTTAAGGGCACACCGACATTTGATGCTCCATTTCCCATACATGAAGCTGTTTCCGAAAACATTGCTGTGGACGCGCTCCACGATTTCGTCCTGTCCGCCAACGAGGGCGAAAACTACGTCTTGCTGCGCAATCTGGGCAGCGGTGCGCTGCGGGAATTCGATAGTACGTTCGTCACGAGTGCGGAGTCCGACTCTTCCGCGGAGGATTGCTCCACCGGCATCGCTATCGCCCCCGGAGAGTTCACAAACAACGTGTTCCTAATGGATTTGAAGCAGGCGAAGTTCTCGCCCGGGAGCCCGGGGACCTACACGGCGCCCAATCAGAACTTCACTTTGGTCACGGACTATGATTTCAGCGCCGGATTGAGCGGCTCCGCCGTAGCGCAAGGTTCCTCCCACCTCGGAATTGTGACCGGCGAGTTCGGGGGCGACACAGCGGCGGTCATCCAACTTCCTGCTACGGCCGGCTCGGGTACTCCGACCGTCGTGGACTATGCCACTTTTCAGATCCCGAGCAGCACGGCCTGTGGAGGCACCTTCAGCGCCGGCTTTGATCCGCACGGCGTGACCGCTTATACCAGTCCCAACAACGGCAAGCCCTATGCCGTGTTTGTGGGCTATGGCAGCGGCGCGCCGATCTGCCTGGCGGTAGTCGATATGCAGGTGGTAATGGCTGCGCCACGCGGCGGTTCCGGCTTTGCGCCGCACGACGTAGCTCCCGGAGACCTGCCGGCCAGCGCGGTCACGTTCTTCGCGCTTTAGCCACATCCCGGTTCTGCCCTCCTTTTTCCAACCGCTGGAACAGGACGGTTCGGGGGCTTCCGGTGCAGAAGCTCGATCCCATGCTTCTGAACGAACTCCAGAAGCAACATGCGACCATCGACACCCAGAAGAAGCAGATCGAATCACTCGAAGAACGGCTGGCACAAATCGAGGCGAGGTTGGCGGCAGGAGCAACGGGAGCGGCGGGACAGTAGATTGGCGTAATTGGGCATGGATGCGTTTAGGGTCTTGTTCTGGTAAGGCCCGTGTCGTTAGAAAAACAGTTACGGGCCATCCACATCCGGCTTAGTTTCTCGCCAGAACCGAATCAGATTCTCATTGACCGATGACCTTCCTATTCGAGCACGATGAGAATCTCCATTTTAGGCTCGGAAATCTCGCCGGGCGCGTGTACCGAAATCTGGCGGGAGAGCTTGATGGCATCCCACAACGGTCCGCCCTGGTTCAGGCTGAAATACTGGTTGTCCAGCTTCATGGGAATGGCGGCCGGGGGCACAGGCGTATGGCGAAGCGTGATGCCCGGCAGCGCGTTGCGGATCAGGCGCTGGATGTCATCCTGCGAGGAGATCTTGACCAGTTGCGGCACTTTGCGGATGAGATCGTCCACGCCGATCTTGGCGCTCACCGCCAGGAAGAACTGCGAATTGCGGAAATACTGGTCTTCGGTGACCGTGCCGCCCCAGATGAACCGGTCTTTCACTTCCAGTGGCACGGCTACGAACTTGGAGGGGATGACCGTTTCCATCAGGTCGCGGATGCGGTCGTCGAGCAGCGTGAAGCAACGGCCCAGATTGTTGTGGTCATAGTCGGGGAGGTTCTCCGGACGCGCCTCGAGCGAGAAAGTGGCCAGCGCTCCCGCGAGGCGCAACATTGCCACGTAGGCGGGCTCGGGGTGGCCGTGGCGGACTTTCCAGATATGCTTCAGCTCTGGCAAATACGAATTGACCGTGTGCAGCAGCCAGAAATTCGCTGTTTCGGACGGCGAGAATTCGGCAAGGAGCTTGCCACGCTCGCGGCGGGGCGCGGAAAGCGCGGCGCTCTTGGTCGCCAGGATCTCGATCTGCCGGCGCAACAGCATGGACAGGTAAGGACTGGAAGCCAGATCGAGGCAGGGAGTGGCAAAGCGCGGATTCAGTATCGGAATCCCGGCCGGGTTGCGGGTCAATTGCGCAATGCGGAAATTCGAGAAGCCGTCGCGGTACTCGTCGTCGAACAACAGGCGAAAGGTCCGGCGCGCGATCTGCACCGGTTTTTCCTCGGCGCCCAGGTTGTCGTCCGTGACCATACGGGTCTCGGCAAGGTAGCGCGTAGTGGGTGGAGCTTCGGACGGTGATGCCGAAGTCGTCGCGGAGATCGTAACGTTGCGCGCACGGGGGCGGCTCTCGGGAATGGCCAGGAAGACGTCGAGCGCCTCGCGCGTGGGCGGAAAATGCTCCGCGACGGCGCGGGACGGCGGCGGCTCGTCGGTATCCGGGATGTCAAAGGGCTCGCCGTCAGGCATGATCCCGCAGCACCGATTGATGCGGACGAGCCCGTTTCCCAGGGCCTCGGCGTCGATATCGATGTCGGTGACACCCCAGTTGGCGTAATTCGAAGCCGCGAAACGGAACTGGAGAGCGTCTTCGAAGAACTGGTCCTGTGTTTGAAAGTGTTGGGGAGTCAGGAACATCCCCTTAGTCCAAACCACGCGGTGCCGGTTCTTCATGGCAGCTGGATCTCCTGCCCGTGATTACGGAAGATAGCGGCGACTTCCTGGCGGAGCGGGTCGCGGAGGTTTCGCACCGTTTCGAGGTCCAGCACTTCGGCGAAGCTGGCACCGCCGGCGAGGCCGGCCGCAATATTGACGAGGTTGTCCGGCGGGCGCACGGTGGCGAAGGGGGCAGAGACGGTCACCAGGGGCAGTTCGCCCAGTTCGGGTGAGCGGCGGACTTCGACGCGGTAGCGCAGGCCGGCCAGCAGGTCGGCGATCGCGGGTAATTTCTGGAACTGGAGGTGCATCAGGCAGGCACGCAGGACGAATGCCCGTACCTCCTCGGAGTTGCGCTCCTGCTGACCGGCCAGCACCTGGCGCAGCATCGACAGCGAGTAGGTGGACGAGTACGCGATCACCCAGGTGAGCGGTGAAGTGACTTTAATGGCCCGCCAGCCGCGGTCGGTCTTGGTGTCGTGCAGGTACTCCCACTCGTGGAGCTGCAATTGCGTGGAGACGGACTCAAGCGGGAGACTGAGCTCCGGCCGGAGGTCAAAGGGCCGGACGGCGATGCTGCGGTATAGCTCGCGGAGCTCGGCTACGGTGCGGTCGGAGCCGCCACCGGCCTCGCGCTCGGCGCCTTCCATCGCGTCGCCCAGGATGCGGCGGGGGCGGAACAGCAGCGCCAGAGTATCGAGGTAGCCTCGGAGCTGCTTCTGGCAGAACTTGGAGAGGTCTTTGGTGAGGGTGTGGAGGTGCAACAACTGCTCCACGTTGAGGGCTTCGGCGGCGGCAGGGTTATCCATGGTGGCTCCTGGCGGTTAAAACATCCTGGCTTGTTATTGTATCCGATTCCGTGGCGTTCGGATGGCGTGCCGGTTCCGACGCGGTTGTCGAAGCAACGTCAAGGCGCATTAGGCGCATCACACCCTACGGCAGGCGACGCTTGGAATTATATTTGTCCAAGTTGTTCCTGGCCGGTTCCTTCCTCGTCCTTATAGGGCGCATCGGTTTTTAAGGTATGGGACGGACGAAGAAGAACAAAACCACAGCAGTCGCGAGAAAGAGCAGGCCGGTTCGTAACCAGACCTTCCCGGCCAATCGGCGTTTTCCCTGCTCCTTCAGCAACTCGCGCAGAGCCTTAACAATGAACAACACTCCGACACCGAAAAAGCCTGGAGTTACTATCGGAATAGACAAGGTCGGCTTTGCTATTCACTCAATGTTTCTTCGAGCGCGACTTCGCAGTTGCGAGCTTTGGGCCAGCCGCCTTCTTTGTAGTTGCGGTTTTCTCGCCACCTCTGGGACGCACCTTCTGGCCGGCGGTCGCCGGTAGTGTCTCTGAGGAGTACCCTTTAGTCGCAATCCGCTTCTGGAGTTGGTCCTCGATCGCAGTTAGAAATGCCGGAAAATCCGGATAACGTGCCCGGGCGCGCGCACTATAACTGTAATCCACGACCTCGTATTCTCCGGTTGAGGTCTTTCTACTCTCATTAAACAGCAGGAAGGCTCCCGATTGATTAGTACCGAAGACCGTGTGGCGTGGTACATAGAACTCGCGCTGGTTTCCGGCTTCGTCTGTCAGCGCCTCGAAGTCGCGGAGTTTTGCCTCATCAACGGCACCGGACGCATCGGTAACATCTGCGGCCTGCTCCTTGCGCGCATCCTCAACTTCAGCATTCACTATCGCTCTCGGCTGACCGGCTGTGCTCAACAGGGCGTACCTGGCCCAAAAGTTGAGACAGCCATCATGCAATTCGAGGAACTGAACGTAAGACGGTGGTAGTGGAGTGGGTAGTTCTTCTGACAATGCCTGAATCGCTTCGCTTCGAGCCGGCCTGCCCAATACGGCCCGCTCAACAGCCCAAAAACGTTCTTTAGAGTAGACCAGGTCCGCCATTTCTGCAATTCGATGCAGTTGCTTATCCATTTCTGTCTTATCCATCTTGCACCCTTTCATTTAGTGGCTAACAGTCGACGTTCGAATTCTCTGTGCACTCATCCTGAGGATCTACCAGCTGAACCTCTTTGAGAAGCTTCCCGCGATTCGCTCGAACCGCTTTGGCAACCTGACTGCCGTAGCTCTTGTTTACACTTTCATTTAGTGGCTGCAAATTGTCGCAGTCGTGCTCCCCACCGCCAGCGCATATCTCAAGAATGTGATCCGCCTGTTCATTAGTGCACTTATCGTCGGTTTCCTTGAGGTCTCGTTGTGGTTTCTTGCCATCGTCTTTCGCCTGCTGTTGGCAGTCTTCGTAGATGTCCTTGGCAGTGTCGCCACAGCGTTTCTTCTTCTTCTTCGGAATGGTTACCCCGGACCCAATCGTCTTGTTCATCGCCCTCATTTTCTTTTCGGCATCTTTTAGCTGTGCTGGACTCCAACCGCATACCGGAATGATACGCAGGATACCTGATGCAGTCAATTCGAGGCCAAAAGGATCAATAAAGTTGCATGGATTAAGAACGTAACGGTAAACATTAGCGCCTTCTCGGAGACCAAGCGGATCCTGTGAGAGGTACCGTGCACAAGGTGGGTAATAGTAGCGATGGAAGTTGTAATGAAAACCTGTTTCAGAGTCAAAATACTGACCCTGAAAACGGAGCGGGTTCCTTACACGACTTATACGTTCCGAGCGCATCTCGCCGAACGCCGAAAAATCCCCGGCCCAGGCGAGCTCGCCATTGGGACCGACAAGTTCGGTCGGCGACCCGGTCTGATCTAGGACGAAGGTGTAATGGCCGGATGCCTCAGTCAACCCAAGGGGGAGCAGGGTTTGGGGAAGGAATAGGTAATCGACGCGATCACCGGGCGCGTGGACCTCGCCGAGTAACGCGCCTTGATCCCAGTGAAACCGCGTTGTCTTGCCATTTATACTTTTTGAAAACCGCCGCCCAAGCGGATCGTATTGATACTCAATGATGGTCCCGTCCGGCGCCTGCACGCGGGACAGGCGTTCCTCAGGATCGTATTCGAGATGCGACTCGCCGTTACCCTCCACGATGCGCGTGATACTCCCGGCGGAATTATGGGCGAACGTCCGACCGGCCGCCCAGGCGAGCCTATTCCCACGGTCATAACCAATCGGGGAACCATCCCAGGTTTGGATTAAATTCTCATTCAAGTCGTAGACGTATTGTTCGATCGGATCAGCGTTCTGGCTGACCTCAAGCAGAGCCCCAAGCTGCGAATAGACGTAAGCGAATACACCACGTTCAGCGTCTCGCATGCGCACCATCCTGCCCGCTGGGTCGTAAGAAAATGTCCGGTCGCCCAGCACAGTGCCAGCTGAGCGATTCCACGCGAATCTTCGGGTCAGTCGGTGGCGAGTATCAAACTCAAACTGTTGGATGACCGACGGGCCGATCCATCTGGTAAAGAGGTCTCTCCCGTCGTATTGAAACTCGTAGTTGATCTTTCCGCAATCGTCAATCTCTAGTAACCGGTTGCGGCCATCCCAACGATAAGAGATCGTTCGACCGTCGCTAGTACTGAGACGGCTGCGATTCCCAACCTCATCGTAGCTGTAGAATACCGAAGAGCCGTTGACGTGTTCCGCGGCGATTCGCATATCCGTCGTCCATTCCAAGGCGAGCGTGACATGAGGGTTCTGCGCTTCGAGGAGTTCGCTTTGATCGCCCCACTTAAATGTAACTTCCCAACCGTCGCGGTACCGTTTCCTCGTGATTCTACCGAGCTCGTCACGTTCAACGGTAAGAAGGCGCTCTCCATCAGATCCCGTTACTGTGATGGCATCGCCCCGCGCGTCCAGACCATACCTTTGAAGGCGCCCATCAAACGAGAGAACCGATACAAGATTGCCAGCCAAATCGTATTCGAAATGTGCAGTCTCACCCTTGCCATTACCGACCGACAGTAGATTTCCTTCGGAGTCGTAGCCATAGGAAGCGGCGGCACCGGCGGCGTTAACCATTGAAGCCACGATGCCATGAGCATTATACGTGAAGGATGTTGTGCCGTTGAGTTCGTCTTGAATTGTCAGCACGTTTCCGAGAGCATCGTAGGTGTACGTGACACAGCTGTTATCCGAATGTTGAATTGCCGTGAGGCCGCCGATGGGGTCATACTCGAACTGGTCCGCGTATCCAAGCGAATCCTCGAGGGCCCGAACCAGACCAAACGGCGTATAGCGAATTGCTCCACGTAAACCGAACTCGTCAAGGTATTTTGTAATGAGTCCAACGGTGTCGCTGCTTCGTGTAAGCGTATAGCCACGCGGGTCTCGTACTGAAGTGAGCCAACCTCTAGGATCGTAAAGAAATGCCCAGTGGAACTCCCTCGGATCAATAGCGGCCGTTCGGTTCGACTGATCGTCGTATTCATAAGCCCATTTTCCACCCGAGGGACTAGTCCGCTCTATCAACTGCATCCTATCGTCGTACTTCTCGATGGTCGTTTGTGGGCCGTTTTGATAGATAAGAGTCCCGGTGTCCGCAAAGAACATTGTGACCGCCTGCGGAGAGGCCGAATCGTTCACAAAGAGAAGGTTGCCGTTCTCGTCGTAGACATTCTCCTTGGTTCTGTCTAATGGATTTGTTTCTATGAGCGGTGCGTTCTGTCCATTGAGGATATAATGCCAGGCAGCGCCTCGCGAATCGGTTATCTGCACGGCGTGCTTATCATCTTCCCAAGTGAACCTCCGGCGAAACGCGCCCTGTTCCCGGTATGTATCCGTGCAGCGATCTTTACTGTCATATTCAAAAAATGTGCGTCCGCCCAACGGGTTGACATGCTCCACTAGGTAATGGCGTCTGTAGTTGAACTGATCGACTCCGCCCCTGGCATTGCGGCATATGCGAAGGTCGCCAGAGCTGTCGTAGTCATAATGAAATATATCTTGCGAGTTCCCAGGGAACAGTGGATTGTGAACGGATAACCGGGCGAGGCGCCCACGACTGTCCGGCGTCAGAGTCAAGACTCGTCCATCAACATCAGTTATTGACAATAGAATGCCGGTAGGAGAGTAAGCATAGATGATACGATTCCCGTGTGGATCGATCTTCGAGACTAGTCGCAGTACCGTGAACTCTCGTTCGAACGGCTCGAACCGGAGAACGTTGTTTTGGCGGTCTGAGAGTAGCACGGCCGCTCCCTCGCGCGACGTCTTGTACAGCGGCGGCCTGGCGCTTCCAGAAGCGGGATAGTCAGGATGTGGAACAGGAATGACACGATCGGGCGCAATGTAGAACGCCGTATTGTCCGCAAGATGCAACGTGCGGTCGTGGTTAAATCGCCAGCCATGGCCCAAGGCTGACTCTGTCTTGCGAGTACTGTCGTAATCGCGAACGAAGCGAAGCGGAATGAAGCCGCGCAGTACAAAATCTACCGAGTAATAGTATACAGCTCCGGTTCCAATATTGACGTTGCAGAGTGACATATGAAAGTCCGCAGCCCGACGGGCGCGCAGCGCCTAAGTTCAAGGCGCGCCGGGTGGACAGCCACCTCCTCCGCCTTGTCCGATCAATACCGTCATCTCGCCAGCCACGATATTGTTCGGCGGGGGCAGTGGCACCAGTGCATGTGGCTCCGTGACTATATCGCCTAAGCAGGCGGCCGGCTTACCTCCGATCAACGTCACGCCCTCGCCGCCGCCCCCGCCTGGAACAGTGACTCCTGGCCCGTGCGGCGCGCCATCGCAAACTGGCGGTGGCGCATTCGGTATCGGGCACGTATGCTGATCGCCAATCCGCCAAGCGGGCTGGCCGCCGATCAGTACAGTCATGCACGCGGCTCCCAGGAGCGGAGAACCGTGCATGGTCGAGTCACCCAATCTTGCGGCGGGTCTTCCCACTTTTAACTTGGCAACTCCTTTCCGTGTACGACCCCTTTTAGCCGAAAGCGCCGGTCCCGCAGAATTGCCGCTGCATCGCGGGGATCGACGTTACCATTGCGCTGGAGTCCGGAAAACGTATAGCTCTTTCCCGTCACCGGGCCAGTGACTGTCACCGTACGGCCACCTTGATACTCCAGCTGCAGCGCGAGCCCTTCATCAATGTCTTTTTGGGAGATCGTGAGCCGCCCCGCTACCGTTTGGCCGCAACAGGCCACCGCTCTTCCTCCTCGATCTTTAATTCCAATCGTTCTTGCGTGAACCGCTCCAGCAAGATCGCTCCTCCCGATAGTGCCAGCCAGCCCACCAGTGTTTCTACGGTATTTCCCTGCAAAAACCAGGCGAAGGGTAAGGCCACCCAAATACTCAAACAGTAAAAACAAGCGGCCAGTTTGCCCAACATGCCCGCCCCGACCGTACGACGCAATCGCACCAGTATATCCCATGGCCCGTCTTCATGCGACAGCATATGCGTTAAACGCCAAACCGCCAATGTCGCCAGCAGGAACCTGAAACTGTAATGCATCTCAATTGATCTTCACCAAACTGCCCTTAATGGTATTAATGCCGCTCGCCTCGATATTGATCTGGACTGACTCCGCCTTGATCGAAGTCGAACCTGAGATTTCAATCTGCATACCGCTGATCTGAATCTTGCCGCTCGAATCCATCACGATCTTCGAAGACCCTGTCTCCAGTGTAATCTTGCTTCCGGCTTGGATTGTGAGATTCGAACTGACATTCAGGTTATCATCGGAGCCGATCGAGGTATTACGTTTCCCCCCCACGGTGTCATCGTGGTCCGAGCTGATGCTTTCGGTTAGTTTTCCGCCTACCGTCAGCGACTGGTCCGAACCGATACTCTCGGTGAGGTTGGATGCGACAGTAACCGTCTGACTTCCGCCGACAGATTCCGTCCGGTCGGAACCGACGCTCTCGGTGAGGCTGGCTCCGACCGTGACGGTCTGAGCCGCGCCAACCGTGACCGCCCGGGTCGCGCCCACGCTGACGGCCTGTAAGCCGCCTATGGTGATCTCCTGCGCGGCGCCCACGTTGACCATTTCGTTGATGCCGACGTTGCGTGTGCGCATCAATGCCACCGTGATCGACTCATTCGCACCGACATTCTCCGTGCGATTACTTCCAATGCTGATCGTCTCGTTGGCCCCCACGCTCTCGGTGCGGTTGGACCCAATAGTGATCGACTCATTCGAACCGACGTCCTCTGTCCGATTGCTCCCGATCGTAATATTCTCGTTTACACCAACGTTCTCCGTTCGGTTATTCCCGATCGTGATTGACTCGTCGTGGCCCACACTCTCGGTCCGGTCATTGCCTACATTGACGCGCTCATCATGTTCCACCTTCTTCTGCTGATCGTACTGCGCGTGAATGTTGATTAGCTCCGTGCCCTTGGTGTCGTTCAACGAAATCTCGTTGTACCCGCCGCCGCCCTTTGTGCTGTTCGACTTTACGCCGCTAACCACCGCTCCCCCGGGCATGCCGAATGGTGGCATCTGCTCCGCATTGTACACGCGGCCTGTGATGATCGGACGGTCCGGGTCGCCCTCAAGGAAATCGACGATCACTTCCTGGCCGATACGCGGGATCGCGATGGAACCCCAGCCCTGCCCAGCCCAGGGGTGCGAGACACGCACCCAACAGGAGCTGTTTTCGTTCTTCTTGCCTTCACGGTCCCAGAAGAATTGCACTTTCACGCGGCCGTACTTATCGGTGTAGATCTCTTCGCCCGCGGGACCGACAACCACTGCTGTCTGGCAGCCTTGCACGAAGGGCTCCGGTGTGACGCGGGCGGGCCGGTAGGGCACGGAGTACGGAATACACTCGAAGCTGTTCCGGTAGGTGAATTCCGCAGCGCCGCCCGAACTGCCAGGATAATCGTCCTGGGCGGCGGAGTGGCGCACGGCGGTAAGCAGGTATTGCTGGTTCTGGTCCGATCGGTAATGATCCTCAAGCGTGAACAGGTAGCCGCTGGTAAACTGACGGCACCAGCCGGCACCCTGGATGATACTGCAGCCGGCGGTCTGCTCCTGCAGCCGGATCTTTGCCAGACTGTCGCCGTCGGAGCGAACCGCGTGCTCGCCCGGGTAGTCATAAATCTCGTAGGGATTGTTACCATCCACTGAGACCGCCAGGCTGGTGCCGGGAGTCTCGAAGTTGTAATCGGTCTGGGCGAACGCGCCGGGGCGGAACTCCTGGTGATAGCGCCACTCTGATACCAGGTCTTCGTCGTAAGTGACGGCTTCGCCGTGATACTGGTAACGGGCTGTGGCCTGGTTGGGGCAGGGGTCGTGCGCGGCGGGGTCGTCAGCGAGCACCAGGATGTGTTTGTCCTTGTCCTGCTCGAAATAGTAATAAATTCCTTCTTCTTCCATCAGGCGCGAGACGAAATTGAAGTCCGTTTCGCGATACTGGACGCAATAATCGCGCGTGACATAGCTGCCGTAGAGGCGCAGCGTGAAATCCTGAAAGCTCAGGTCGGTAAATATCTTTTGGATTATGTCCGGCGCTTTCATGTTCTGAAAGATCCGGCAATCGGCTGTGCGCGTAAGGAACCAAAGCCACGGCACCATGCGGGCCCGATAAGCGGTGAATTGACCGTCCAGGTGGCCTTGGGAAAAGCGGCTGATGAACCCATTCCAGTAGCGCTCATTCCCGCCGACATCGGTAATGCGCAGGGTAACGTTCTTGCCGACGATATCCTGAAACTTGAGCGAATCGTTTTCAGATAACAGATCCAGATCGAAATGAAAGAGCTGAGAGATGGCTTCGGAGCCGTTGAAGCTGCGGAGCAGGAGCACATCATCTCCCAGAGGCGTGGAGATGGCGATGCGGCGATTGGTTTGCGTGTAAGCCGTCATCAAGCCTCCTCGCGCATCAATTCACCCAGGTAAACACCGCATCGGCGGCATCCGCCTGGAACTCCTCGGTCTTGAGCCAACCGAGCCAGCCTAACCGGGGGGCATCGAACCCCTCGTCGCTCAGCCGGCAGTAGGGCACTTCCGCGGCCCGCAGAAAGACTTGAACATCGAAAGCCAGGGCCTGCCCTACCAGGTAGCGCGTGAACTCGGTGAAGCGGGCCATGGAACGGCTATCCGGCAGGAAGCGAATGAAGTCTTCCAGGGTCACGGGTCCCACTCGGATCCGGAAGCGAGCCTGCTGATCCCAAACCTGTTCGCCGATAAATGCGCCGACACCCAGTTGGTTGCGCTCCAGTTCAGCCGAAAGATAACTCCGGTCCGAATCCTCCAAATCATACCAGCTTCCGAGGCACTGGTCTATCTCTACGGGCACCGAGAAGTAATCCCGCAGGATGCCACGGACAGCGGAGGCCGAATGGGGATACTGGCCGATCAGACCCGCATACCGCAAAAGACTTTCGTCAGCCACCTTCAGACGGCCGCGCAGGCCGACGGTGCCCATGCCGATCAGATCGAACAGGTTCCAGGTAAACCGGTCCGGACGGCGGCCGGCAGCCGCGGCGGACTCATACAGTATCGGCGGCTGATGCTTCTCCCAGGCGCGATAGAACAAAGAGATCAAGCGATGATTGAACAGATCGAGAAAGGCCGCCAGCGAGTCATCCTTAGCCGCCTTGCGCGCGATCATGTATTCGGTATAGAAGAACGGCAGGATGCCCTGAGTACCGGTGAGGGCCAGGAAGGCAACGGTCATGCGCACGGGATCTGGCAAGTCCGGAACCTGTTCAATGTCGTGCACGGCGCTGGCCGGAAATGCCATGGAAAGGCGAGCCCCAAAACGCACAATTTCTTCCGACGGCTTGGCGGTTCGTCCCACCCCCTTACGGTCCGGGAATACCCGTGCCAGCAGGCGCACAGCCTGGAAGAACTCGAATTCGTAACCGCTGTCGAACAAGGCTTCCTCTAGAGAAGGATTTGTTCGCCGGCCAGGGGCGGCCACTGTTTCAACACTCCTTTCTGGGTTCGCACGCTCAAGCGGCTGAACGAATTCATGGACGAGTACAGGCCGAGGAACCGCTCTAGCACGGAAGCGAGCAGGAAGACTCCGGTGCCGACGTACTGATCCTCGTCGAACTCAATCGTCACGTCCGTGCCGCGGCAGAACGCCACACCGGTGTCCGAAGTCACCCGGCTGACGCAGGGGCGGCTGGTCACATTCACGATGCCGGCGACCTGTTTGGCGATGGCCGGATCGTTGGAAAAGTTGTAAAGCTGCAAGATCTCGCGCAAGGCCTCCGCGCCCTTTTGAACCAGGGAAAGGTGGTTCAACGACAGATGTGAGATCAGCCGCCACTGGAGGCTGCCATGCAAGGGCGGACGAGAAGCCGGGGTCGGCTTATGAAGACAGCGGGCCCGCACCAGCGCAACGCCTTCGGGTTCCAGTTCGCCGAATTCACCGGTGAACTTGCGATGTGAAGCCAGATCGCGATTGGTGCAAGTAACGCGCACCGTCAGCATTTCGACGGGTGGCAACGCCGGTTTGAAGTCCAGATCGACGAGCGAAATGTAGACGTCCGTTCCACTATCGCCGTTCTTTTGGATGGAAGGCCGGCGGTGCGTGTACCAGAAACGTCTCTGAGCGTCATATTCCTGGCGGCCGTGGCCTAATGAATAAAAAGGTTCGTAGCTTTGCGGCTGTTCCAAGTACGTAGCGGCAGAGGCAACACGTTCCACAGAATAGACCTCCGTGGTGGATTGCCTGTGCTGATCCGGAATAATCCGGTATTCTGTCTTGGTCTGGGTGAGGCGAATAGGCTCCGCGATCCGCTCGAAGAGATTCACCATGGGCGTGCACGCCAGTTGAAACGTGTCGATGCCAACGCTTTGTTCCAGCGCGATCAGGCGATGCTTTTGTGCCGGCTCCTTCAGCGAGATCAGGATCTCGAAGGCGGCGCCGAAATCGGATTTCGCCAGGCCGTCCAACCCGGTCAGGTCGAAGAAGAGAAACTTCTCCGGGAAAGAGAAGTATTCCTGCAACAGGCGATAGCCGAGAAAACTACGATCCGAATAGGGCAGAATCCCTTCTGCCGTGCTGAAACCCACCTGGCGAAGAGCAGAGGCGGGCAGGATGGCCTGGGGCCCTCCGTCCTTGGCCGGCAACGCTCGCAAGGTGACGCGCAGGGCGTTCAGGAAGAGAAACTCGTACAGCGTGTGGACCGCGGCACTCTCAGCGTGAAGATAGAAACGAATGGAATCGATGGGCAGTTTGGCGAGCGGCAGACCTCCTAGGCACTCCATCCCGATGCGGATGACAGCTGCGGCATCCGCGGACAGACCAGGGCCAGCAAAGCGATTTGTCACTGAGACGGATGCCCCCGTGATCTTCAGCGGCCAAAGATCGACAGGATAACAGGTTCGGAAAGAGCAGACATGCCCGCCATCCCCCGTATTGTGGATGGGCGTGCCGGGGCGCACGCGAGTGGCTAGCGGCACGGCGCTTTGTGACGGATCCAGTTGGAACTGGGCAATCCCCATAGGTGGCACGGGCCGCAAGAAATGCGGGTACAAAGCGTCAAGGAACGCTTCCGTGATTTCAGGGAACTCGTCGTCGAGTTTGTGATGTATCCGCCCGGCCAAGAGCGCGAAAGCTTGAATCAGACGCTCCACATGGGGATCTTCACATTCCTTCTCCGGATCCAGGAACAGGCGGCCCGCCACTTTCGGATACTTCCGGGCATACTCGCCCGCCATCTGTCGGATGAATTTCAACTCGCGCTCGTAGTATGGCAGGAGTTCGTCTCTCATGAAGCGGCTCCGGAGACGGCGACGCGGCGCGAGTCACGGTAGAGAGTGGCGGAGAAGGATACGGGTTCGGCGGGGTGAATCCGCAACAGCGCGTGAATCTGAAACTGAAGCATCGGCCGCAAGGGATCGACCGGGTCAAGGGAGACGGTGACACGGGTCAGGCGCGGCTCGAAACAACGGATGGCTCGCTCGATGGAGCGGCGCACGCGCTCCTGCTCTACTCCATTCAAGAGGTTGTACGAAGTAAAATCCGTGACGCCAAAGGTGGCTACAGAGTTATTCAGGTCTTCGAACCTAGCGTCGATTTCGTCTTCGCGGCGACGGGTGTTGAGTATAGCGCCCAGGTCGCGGCACAGGGATTCCTTCGCGGTACGCAAATCTTCCCACTCGCTGGAGCGCCCTTCGCGGCTGGAATCCGGATCCAGATCGGTCAGGCGATCCAGGAGAGACAGAGTTACGCGGGAATGTTCGACATCGGCCAATGGTGTCACTCACCGCAAGCAAGGGCTTGCCAGGGGTCCAGCCGGCACAGACGCTCAAATAACTTGGCCGCGCGATCTGAATCCTCGGCACCGCCTTCGCCGCGCTTATACATCAAATGGAGCTTGATCCAGACCCGCCCGATCAGGTCGGACGTTTCCCAGGAATCCAATTGAAACTTGTCGATCTGCTCGGCCAGTTCCTCCAGGATGGAGCGAGCCAAGCGCTCCCGTCTGGTCGCCAAGCAGACCTCGGCAAGCAGCAGTTTGCGTTGAAAACGATTCCGTCCACTGGTCTCGTTGGCCGCTAAGCGAGCCATTTCAGCCAGTCCGCGATCGACTTCGCCGGAATGGATCAGAATCTCGGCATCGTGCCATGAAGTACCGAGACCTGCAGATCCTCCCAGCCCGCCGGCAGAGGAAAGGGGAAAGCGCAGGACCATGGGATTGGCGTTAGGCCCACCTTCGGTCGCTCCATTCCCGGGCACAAGAGGCGTGATCGGCGCGGGGATTTGATCCAGGATCCATGCGACTTCCTGCTGCACGTCCCGCAGCACCGACCGGCAGGCCGACATATTTGGAGCCTCATCGCCGAACTTTTCGTCGATCACCTTTTCGAGAGCAGTAAACGCGTCGTATGTCTGCCGGAATGCTGAACTGAATTGTTCGTAATCGGCGCGTTTGGTGCCCTTGATCGCGGCCGCGATCATATCCATCGAGACATGACCTTGGGCTATGGCTGTGTCGTAGGCTCTCTTCTTGTCATCATCGACGAAGCCATCCCCCGACTTCCAACTCGACTCCGAGCCGACGGTGCGGGCGTCTCGAAGGTTTAGCAGGCTGTAATCATCGCCCTGATCCTTCCGCACGGTGATGGGAGTCGCCTCAATGACCTCTGAGAGCTTCTCATTGAGCCACTGGAACGGACCGGCGCGGTCCTCCGGACCGTCCTCAATTAATGGATAAAGCCCCTGGTCCCAGTAGCGAACGATCAACTCGCGGACAAACAACAGACCATCGCGCAGGCCGGGAAAACCCTCCAGGTGCAGGCTGGCTTCAGTCAGCCAGAAAGCCAACTGCAGATCTTTGGTGCGTTCCCTGAGCGCGACGTATGTCAACTCCCGCACCTGCCGCCAATTAGCGGTCTTAGACTCCTTCTTGGCCCACTTCCCAGCCTCGAGGCCGTCGTCGGACCGGCGCGCCTCCTTGATCCGATCCCACTCCGCAGTCCAGCGCAAGTCTTCGCCCGCCGGACGGTCGGGCGAGATCGGATTCAGGAGTTCGTCAATCACCGGCGAGGTAGTGGCCATAAGCTACCCCATGACACCCGCCTTAAGCGGATGCGCTCTTTGCACGGTCCCACTTAAACGCAGTGTTGCCCTTGGACGTGCCGTCCTGCCCCACCTGGGTGTAGGTGACCGCGACGTGATCGTAGTCCAGCGTAATGGTCTCGATCGGATAATTGTCGGTGCCGCCGCCGTCGGCATCAGTTTGATAGCCGGTCACCAGCACGTTTTTCAACTCGTGAACCAGGTACTTGGTCTGCTTGCCGCCGATGGCTTTGCATACCGAAATCGTGACCTTCGCCACGTGCTTGCCATTGCTAGCCAGCTCAAGCAGCTTGGGAGTCGCCTTATCGGCGTACTTCCTGATTACGTAGTTGCCGAACTCAGCCAGGTTCACGGTGCCGCCGCCAGTGGTTCGCGTGGAGGACTGCGGCTGCGCGACGCTGTGACTCAGCGAGAGAATCGGGATGCAATCTTTGAAATTATCGTCGAGCGACTCGCCTTTGGCGTCATCGCCGAAATCCGCAAATGCGTGAAAAGCCATGGGTAATCTCCTTAATAAGCTGCCGTTGTCGTCCTTATCCACCCGTCCCCACGAGGGACAGAACTACGCCTTTTTTCTTTGCAACACGCGTTGCAACGCTACACCGACGTATTGGTTTGCTCACCCTTTCGCGGCTGGTAATTTCGCCACCAGACGCAAGGAAACCTTGAGCTCCTCCAACTGGAAGTGCGGCCGCAGGAAGGCCACCGCGGTATACGCGCCCGGCTTGCCGGGAATTTCCGACACCTCGATGCGCGCATCGCGGAGAGGAAACTTGGCCTTGAGGTCCTGCGGCGCCATGTCATCCAAGAGTACGTAATTGGCGATCCACCGATTCAAGAAGGCCTCGCACTGATCCCGCGACATAAAACTGCCAATCTTGTCGCGCATCATCACCTTGAGGAAGTGCGCGAACCGGGAACAGGCCAGGATGTACTGGAGTTGTGTGGACAGGCGGGCATTCGCAGTGGCATCGGCATCTAGATACACCTGCGGCTTCTGCGTCGACTGCGCGCCCATAAACACCGCAGTGTCAGTTCCTTTGTAGTAGCAGAGAGGGATGAAGCCGAGTTTCGACAGTTCGTTCTCCCGGCGATCCGTGATGGCAATCTCGGTCGGGCACTTGGTGGCAATATCTCCGTCGTCGGTCGTGAACGTGTGAGCGGGAAGGCCCTCGACCAATCCGCCGCCTTCCACGCCGCGTATCGCCGCGCACCATTCGTGACGCGCGAACGCATCCGTCAGGCGAGCCGCGAAGGCATAGGCCGCGTTGCCCCAGAGATATTTCGAATGGTCCCTCCCATCCACGCCCTCCTCGTAGTCAAACTCCTCGACCGGCGTGGTGTCCTTGCCATAGGGCAAACGCATGAGGACATGCGGTAAGCACAGGCCGACATACCGCGAATCGTCACTCTTGCGGAACATGTTCCACTTCAGGTAAGCCTCGTTGTCGAAGATCTTCTCCAAATCGCGCGGCCCTGCCAACTCGGTATAACTCTCCATGTTGAAAAGCGCCGGGGTGGCGGCGGCCAGGAAGGGCGCATGGGAGGTGGCGGCGACACCGGACATCTTCTCAAGCAGCGCGATGTCCTGTGGATGGCGTCCGAACTCGAAGTCTCCGACTAGGGCGCCGAATGGATTTCCGCCCAAGGTGCCGTATTCTTCCTCATAGATCTTCTTGAACATCTGGCTCTGATCAAATTCAACGGCCTTGTCCAAGTCCTTGAAAAGATCTGCCTTGCTGATGTTCATCAGCTTGATCTTGAGGTTACTCGAAGTCTCGGTCTGCATGACGAAGTAATGCAGGCCGCGCCAGGAGCCTTCAAGCTTCTGGAGCGGTTCGGCATGCATGATCTCGTTCAACTGCTTCGATATGAGGGCGTCCAGATCCGCGATGCGGCTGTTCAGCATGACCTCGGTGTCTTTATTCACGGTCATCTGACCGGCCATCACGTCTTGCACCAGGTCCTTCAGCCATTGCTTGCCAGCGGTCCGCTCTTGATCGGTCTGCCCGATTTTGCCGTCGATGACCATCCGGTCCAGGAGGCTAACGCTCTCGGTCGTAGTGGTCTGCGGGGCGGCTTCCGCTTCGGTCATAGATTTCGGTTCGGCGGGCATGTCAGCTCTCCTTCTCCTCGCTGTCGCGAATGCCCGCTTCTGAACCTGCCTGCCGCAGCAATTCCTGATCTTGGATCATGCCTTGCAGGAGATTGTCCAGCTTTTCGTTGCCGATCAGGTTGCTCCGAAGGTTCGCCAGGCTATTGCGCAACTCCAGCAATTTACGTAACGGCGTCACCTGCTCAGCGATTTTGGCTGGCTGAAAATCATCCATGCTTTCGAAGCGCAGTTCCACGTTCAGTTTGGTGTCATCCTCGTTCAGTCGATTCGGCACCTTAAACGCCAGCCTGGGGCCGATCTTCTTCATGACGTCGTTGATGTTGTCCCGGTCTACCGAGACGAACTTTCTCTTGGCGATGGGCGGAAGCGGTTTGTCGGGAACACCCGACAGGTCAGCGAGAACGCCGACGACGAAGGGAATGTCGCGTTTTTCGATCGCGTCGCCAACCTGCACATCGTAGGTGATGTGGACTCTGGGCGGCCGGACCCGGCCTTCCTTCTTTTGCAGACTCTCTTTAGGCATGCCTTAGAACCCCTTGGATGGTTGCGTCACCCAGACGCGAGTTTTCTTTTACATTCTCGAAATCGACTTCGCTGCTCGCAGAAGGGTACCACAAACCACCAATCCTGTAAAGCCCCGTTTGCCTCTGAGTGCCTTCTTGAGAGCGGCGCCCGTACCGTGTGGAGAGAACAGTTTGGGGGAAATCCCTTTAGCTGAACTGTAGAGTCTCCGGCGGCTCCAAATCTTATAGTGACGTTGAGCGGCTGAACGTTTCTTTGGTCAAACGGGGGATTCCAGGCTGGGGCGTCACGCGGCCCTTACCTGCTACTGGACTGCCTTTGAGGGGCAATGGAAGCTGAAAAATGCGGGGTTAAACACATCCCTATTGCCTGGAAATTCAACGATTTCCATGTGGACTGGACCCGGCTGAATGGCGTCTCCACGTTCACCGACACGTGAGTATTTCCACTCCACCAACTTTCCCATGATGGGCCGCGGCTCGGCATCGGCCATCAGGCGAAATATTCCCCAAATGCCGGTGTGCTCGGCAAAAGCGTAGGCGACCTGACCGGTCCTAAGCCGGGCTACCGCGCCGGCACTTTTCTCGCCGGTCCAGGTGAATTGCTTCTGAAATCCCGAATTCCAGGCGTACGGCACCCCGTCGATCTCCAGCTCCAGTGTTGCTTCCTTAAGGGCCCCGTCCAACCTCGGCCGCAGGGTGTAGCTCAGATGTGGCTTGGTTGCACCGTTTGGATAAAAAACGTCGGTGATGGCCTGCGCACGGTCCAGGAAAACCAGCATTTCTTCGGTCACCTGCGGTTTCTTCGAGGGGTCCTTTGGTTTCCATTGACCGCCATCTTTCTGAGCGATGTCGCCCAGAGATTTCTCTTGAAATTGCCAGATCGCTCCCGCCGGCCCGAACCACTTCTGCAACTCGTCGAGGCTGACATCGTCTTTAGACGAGGGCTGAAACGGGTACTTGCGCAAAACAACACTGAGCGATGCGCAAAGACGGCGCAAATCCGCGTTGACCTGACCAGCAGCCAAAACACCAACGTCGGTATTGATCATGGCCTTGGCATTGCGGATCGGCTCCTCCAGCAGCCGCTGAACATCGACGTCCAGACCGTTCTCGCCCACGGAGCGGAATCCTCTTTCAATATTCCGGGCCGCGTCCAGCGCTTTATTATAATTCTGCTGGGCAGCCTGTTGAGCTCCTTGATCCAGCCTATTGGCGGCTATACCCTGCATCGACAGGCCCAAGTCGGAGAGGGCTTGTACGTAAGGCCTAATGCCGTCGTTTATCCACCGGTCGCTCGCCGGCGGCACAACTGTCCGCACGGGCTCGAAAACCTTGCTGATGTCGCCGGGACCAGACGCCGTGGCGTCGGCCTGAAGTAAACCTGCCTTCTGGGCCTCCTGTTCCGCCCGTTTCTTCTTTCCCGAGAGCCCTTGGAGAAACGGCACCTTCTCGCCGACTTGTTCCAAAGCGCTTGGCGCAACTGTGACTGGAATGCTCGTCTCGGTACTGGTCAGGAAAAAGAGGGCTAGGAGCGGAGATTTGATGTCCGACAGAGTCTGGAGCTTGTTGGCTGCGTCTTCGGCGCCGCCGTAGGGGATGACTGAGAATCTGTGTACGTAATCCCGCCATTGCGCAATATAGTCCTCGATGTATTTTGCCTGCAGCCTCTTCGCGGTGCCGGCATCTTGCGGATGGCCGCTGCCGGCGACGACGGGACCGGTAACACACGTGTCCCCAGACGCGGCAATGCTTCCGGCTTTTGACGCCTTCTCAAACGCCTTCCATCCCTCCGGCGTGTACGCCGCGCTCGGCGCCTCTGGTCCCCGCAGCACCTTTGGTCGATTCGGAGCCAGTTGATCAAGCCCCTGCGGTTTCGACACCTGGCTTTCAACTTGTGCGACGATGCTCCGATATAACCGGTCGATGCCCTTGCTGTTTTGAAGATACAATCGGGCCTGAGTTATGGCGTCGGTGTCGACGTTCAAGCGCCATTGATTCTCATGCGGCAACTCGCTGGAATAAAAGTCTATCTGCCTATCCGCAAGTTCCTGCTCCGTGGGCGAACCGGCAGCTAGCTGCAGGTCACTGCGTACGCTTCTCAGGACTTTGGAAACGACAGCGGGGTTAGCGGGAGAACACGTGCCCGTGATCATCAAATGGGTTTGCAGCATCGGGTAGACGGGTTTTTCCGGTTCGCCCTCGGGCGGCGTTGCTGGCAGGCCTCGCATCTGCGTTACGATTTCCAGGTTCAAGCGATTCAGAAGAAGGTTCTGGAAGTGCATGAAATATGCCAGTCGTGCACTGTCGAGAACTTTGCTGCCGGAGTAGAGTCCCCAAGTCAATCCCCAGGGGGTGCTATGGTCCCAGTCGAGTAGCCGCTGCAGTTGGACACGCAGATCGTCCAAACCTTTCAGCTTTTCCTGGGCTGTCTTTCCCTGCTGCTCGACGCCGGCGTCGGCAACTTGTTGGATGTCGGTGAGGAGAGCATGATTGCGAGTCCAGGACCACAGGAACGCGAAGCACAGCAAAAGGCACAAGCCACAGACTCCGGCGAAGACCACACTCCGCGCGAAGTCAGCCTGGCGGTCGACCGGTTTCGCGCGGTGCATGGACCGATCCGCCAGAATGACATTTCGAAACAAGTCCGAGGTGAAGATCCAGCGCCGCACCAGCGCGCCGCCGGGGCTGGCCTTCGGACTCGCCATGCTCGCGGCAACATCAGGGGCACGGAACATGCGGGTTGCGTCCGCCGCGCTGAACAGACGGGTGGCCTCCATCTTTTGGGGACCCCAATCCGCTCGGGTTTCGGTCAGAGCTGCTCCGGCGACTTCGACTTCACGGACACCGGTCAGATAATAGCCCCGAAGCACTGGTCCAACCGTCAACGGGTGGGGACGGAATGTGTCGCTCAGGAACTGCAGGAGCGGCGTGCGAATCCGTTTCAGTTCTCTCGGAAACTCGTACACGTTCGGCCGCCGGGCAGGATCGGGTTCGTGAGCGAGTTGGGTCACGCGCCTTTTGGCGACCTCCTGATAAAGCGGGCGGAAGGTGCGGGTGAGGAGTCTGGCCGTTTCGTCCGCGGATGCCTCGGCCGCGCCCGCGCGAACGGGGAGCGTACATCCGAAAACTTGGTTCGCCTCTATCTCCGCCAGACGCCGGAAGAAATCGGGGAAATACGGGATGCCGTCGCACTTCGTGAAAACCTGGTAGACGGGGAAGTCGGTGCCAAACACCTCACCGACAGTCTTGAGCCGTTCCTGCATATCCCGGCTGCGCCGGTCCAGAGTTTGAGAACTGGGGGTGCCGGTAAACTCCTTAGCGTCGCAGAAGGCGATCACGCCGCGCAGCACCCTCGCCGGCTCGGTTTCGCGCCAGAACTGCCGCCACGTGGCAGGGGGCGAACCACCACGCAGCACTTTCAGCAGTTGCGGCCAACGCGCCGGATCCCCGCTAAACACCCTGCCGGCCAGTTCAGCGAAGATCGAGTCGTTGGCAACCCAAATGTTACACAGCCGCGTCGGCGGCGCGGGCCCGGTCCCAGATATCTGCCCGGCGAGCAATTGTGGTTCAAGACCGGAATTTATGAAGGTGCTGGTTTTGCCTGTGCTCTCGGGCCCGATGAGCAGATACAGCGGCATGCCGGCGAGCGGCGTGCCAACCCGTTTGCCGGCATAAGCGGGAGATTTGGCCAAGTTGGCGTTAGCCTCAGCAATCAAAGCCGCTAGCGCCGCTTCGTCCTCGCTCAGCATCGGAGCGGCTGGCAGAACGTGAGCTGCTGGCCTGACGGTCGCTCTCCTGGCCCTCCATAATCGCCACCAGCCGAAGATCCGTGCGCCGATGACAAAAGCCAAGACAACAATAAGACCGACAGCGGTCCAGAGAAGTCCATAATGCACGACATTGTCCGGCTGCAGATATTCGGCTCCCACCCAAGCCAGGCACACGTACAAGAACAACAAGAAAAGGAGAGTTTTGATGGTCACTGTAACCCCGACAACTTGTAGCCCAAGCGGTCGCTAAACCCGGTCAGATTCACTTTCAAGAGCACGAACAGAAGAATCGTGAATACAGCAGCGCCCAACGTTACCAGAGGAAAGTACCGGAATCGCTGTGGCGTAGCGGCTTCTACGGGCGGCATCTCCCCTGACAACGCGCCGGAGGGCGAGAGCGGCCGGCCACGGCCGCGGATGTCGTCGATTCGCCTTCGCACACTCTCGACCGTGGATTCCAAATCCGCGCGCATGCCTCCCGAGTATCGTCCTTCGAAGCCCAAGAGCATGCAAAGCAGATAGACCTCCAAGATGTCAGCCAAACGCTCCGAATCCCGTCGCCCCCTGAGACGCTCGAGCTTGTCGAAGAAGACGACTCCGGCGACAGCCTGGCCAAACAACTCCTCCTGCAGGGTCTTCCGCTCCCACTCGGCGCGCGCCGGATCATTGGAGTTGAGCACCACCGAGTCGAGAAAAGCAATCACAGCGAAATGGGTGTCGCGGATATCCTCGATGTCGTAGCCGGCACCAGTGGCCTCCCGTTCTACTTCTTGCAGTGCCGACTTGGTCCGTCTGCGGAACGACTCCCCATCCACAATGCGTTGTTTTCCGGATTGCAGACGGACAATCCCTGTCAGAAGCCCCTGGTACAAAAGTGCGAGGTTCTCTGACGGATGGGATGCCTCAACGCTCTCTTTCAACTCTTCCGATCTACGGATGCGGGGTTCGGGGGTCATAGTATGGCGTGGCCGTTCACTATTCCAACCAGCGAGCGGACTAGATCAAATTACACCCTGGGGTGAAAGTTTGCAAGACCCTGCCGGTGGCGCGCAAGCGCTGGCGAGTTTGCATGCCAGGCAGATTTGATCTAATCTCAAGAGTTCACATGATTCCACGCCGCGCCGTCCTAACGGTATTGCTATGGATGGCAGTCATCCCCGCCGGGCCTCGGTTGTCCGGCTGGCAGGCGCCGAGCAGTTCACCCCTGTCTCTGGAAGACGTTGTCAAACTCTGCCAGACGGGACTGCCCGAGGAACTGATCGTCACGAAGATTAAAAAGAACGGGAAGGCCTTTGACCTCAGCACGGAAGAGCTGTTGGAACTCAGGAAAGCAGGGGTAAGCGACAATATCATCAAGTTTCTCTTAGATCCTTCGCAGCCTTATACGCCCCCGCCGCCCCCACCGGCGCCGGCGCCCGGGGGATCCCCGGTAGCATCCACCACCTCGACGCCGCCCGTTAAGCAGTATCCGGATGACAAGCTTGCGTCCAAGGTGCCATCCGAGGCCGGGCTTTACCGGTTCCCTGACGATGCCCCTAAGAAGGCAACAGAAGACGCTCCCAACCGAATCGATATGAAAATGCTGCTGGGAGTGAAGCAGGGTGGCGGTCTGGGAAAGATCATCCTGCAGAAACCGAAGACGATCGCTTACCTGGTCGGGTCCGCCTCGAAGACGAGGATCGCAAACCCCGCTCCGATCTTCTATTTACGGCTTCCGGAAGGTAAGGGCATCGAGGAGGTCGTTCTGCTGGCCTTGGAAGTCAAGGGCGACCGGCGCGAGATTGAAATGCCCGGAAAAAAGGAGGAACTCAAAGCCTCGGTCGTCCGGCAGTTCGATTCCCTGGAGGTAGGCCCGAAGGTGTTCAAGCTGAAACCCGCCAAGCTGGCCAGGGGGGAGTATCTTTTCTTCCTGGTCGGTTCGGCTGAACCTCCTAAAGGCAACTTTGGTAAAGGATACGATTTCGGGATCGATCAGGCGGCGCGTAATTAGGCTGGCGCCGCCGGGTGCCGTCTACTTCCGGAAATCACTCGCACGCAGCTTGGATCCCAGCTCGATTTTATCCAACCTGACCTCAAAGCCGGATTCCGGGGCGCCTTGCAGCGCGATCGTGGTGTGTTTCGGATAAGTGCAGTCCGCCAACTTCGTGTAGGCGCCGAAAGTGATCGTGGCACCTCCCAAGCCGCCCCGCGGCTTGTATTCGGCTGCAGTAGGCAATGAGTCGGGCCCCAAGGTCACCACATAGGTAAAATCTCGGCCTTCGGCATTCAGCCGTTCCTCGGTCTTGGGATCTGCGCTACGCGCTGAAATTCGAACATCGGGAGAATTGATAGCCTCCAGAATCGATACCAGATTGAGGTTCGCGAGCTGGCTCAGACTGCTCTCCAGGTCGGTGGCAGCGGCGGCCGGAAGCTTGGTGCCCACCTTAATGAAAAGCACCCCCTTCCTCCTTTCCTCACAGCGGTGGCCGCTGCACGCATAGATGATTCCTCCCATGGAGCTCGTGATCCGCATTTCGATGAGGTGCGGAGGAGCCGTGGTTACTTCGAAATCCCAGACGACGGGTTTGCCGTTCTTATATGTGGTTGCGGAACCGGTGCCGGTAATACTCTGAAGAGTCTTCAGATTATCGCCCAGGGCGCGGATCATCATGGCGTGGAGTCTTTTTCCGTTCAGGATCTTGGTCTCCTCGGTGGGGTCCAGATGGACAACCACCTCCTTAACAGGCTCGACGCTCGCCGGTAAGATCTCCTGCGCTGAAAGGTAGCCGTCCCTTTCGATGTCGACAGTGTATGTTTCGCCGGGCTTCAGATCACGTCTAACGAAGTGTCCTTGCAATGTCGCTCCCGCGGGTTTTCCGTTGATCGACAGCTTGCATTCGGCCGGCACACATCTCAACGCGATAGCACCTTTGGGTTCGTCCTTTTTGGCGTACTTCTGGACCGCTTCCAGGATGGCTTCCGTCGCACCATGTTCCCGCAAGATGGCGAGGGTCTCGGGATCGGCTTTAAAATCAAGCCCTTGGGAGAGGTTATCAATTACTTCCTTCTCGCTGGCGGCGTGATCGGTGAAGAACTTGAGCAACTCCTGGACGCGATCCAACGACATCCTCTGGCCGCTCGCATTTGGACCGGCGACTGGCTGCCGTGCTTCGTCTGAGGAACCGTGCGTTTGGGCCCGGCTAAAGGGCGCCCCACACAGAATTATCGCACCCAACAGTGCTAGCGCCCAGATCCTACTTTCGGAACTTCTCAAGGAACTCCCTCCGCAGAGAAATCTGTCGTTGCAACTCTTGTGCTTCCGCATTGTCGCGCTGCAACGCCAGGACCTGTTCGACGACTGCCTCGGCCTCTTTGAGCTTGCCTACCTCCGCATCGTGATCCAGCCCCTTGCTTTCCTGGTAGAGCTGATTTGCGTTCTTTAGGAACCTGTCGATCTTCGTGCGACGGACAGCGGCCGGATTAGCCGTTGTGGTAGCCGGCTGCACGGGCGGCGGAGAAACCGGCGTGGACAGGGCGGCGATCTGGCGCCGATATTCCTCGATCATGGACCCGTCCGCACCTCCGCCCCCCAAATCGAGATCCGTCCGGGCCGAATTCAGGTGGTTCATCCAATCCGTATCGGGTCTGCCGGCATCCTTCATGCTCTGGGCCAGCGCCAGCTCAAGCCTGGCCATCTGAATGTATGCCCCGGGGGCGTCCGGTGCATTGGGGACTTTGTTGATCAGGTTATATAAGTCGTAGATTCTTTGTTTCACGGCTTCTTCGTTGGCCGGGGGCTCAGGCGCAATGCGAACCATCAGCTTAAGCTCCGTAGCATCATCGTAGCTATGCCATTTCTCCAGTTCCTCGCTGCGCATATAGCCGGGCGCCGTAACCCTGTCCTTGCGCACGAGTTGTACCGGAACCCACACTTGTCCGGCCCTAGGTGTTTCCAGGATGTTGATTTTCTCGCCACTGAAGGCACGTATACCCTTGGACTTTTCGTCAGGTTTGATGTGGATCACGGCCGTGGGGGGCTTCACCAAAGCCTGAACCCGCCACTGGCGTGGTTTCGCAGGCTGGAATGACAGTGCAATTATGATCATCCCCGCGATAGCTGCCAAAAGCGCCGTCGCGAGTACAGCAACCTGTTTCTGATTCCGCACGACGTTCGGGAATGATCGCCACACCTCGCGGAGTTGATCCAGCGGCAAACCTCTTTTCCGTGGCTTCTCGGGTAAAGGCTGTGCAGGAGGTGGAGCAGACTCGGCGACGGGTTTCGATGGCGGGGGCACAGCTTCAGGGGGCTTCGCGGCTGCCGCGGTTTCTCCTACATCGGCGCGCTGCGGTATCCGGGCCGGAACAGGCATCACAGCGCTGCGTGCGAAAAGAGCGGTTGCGTCCAGGCTTTGTTCGGTGCGAGCCTCCGTCGAAGGTGCGCCTGCCGGTGGCGACTCGGATTTTGCCGCCGGCGCTGTCGCAGCCATGCGTGCACCACATCGGATGCAATATACGGCCGCGCCTCTATTCTCTGCTCCGCAGTAGGCACAGGTCTTCATGCCGCTGCCCGTGCCCGGGTCCGTGCTTGGAGACTGGGCAACTGGCGCTATACCTGGGGCCGCCGGCTCGGGTGCACCGGGAGCCGTTCCGGCCGGTGTGGGTGAGGGCTCCGCGAGCCGCGCGCGACACAGCCGCACCGGCTCCGCGCAGCGGGAATCCGCCGCCCCAATGGCTTCCAGCCTCTGGAGAATCTGGCGCGCCCCCTCCGTATCCCCCTGCGCCATCGAGTCCTCAAACTCGGGAATCAACTGCATCAATTCTGACAAGAGATTCTCGTAGAGATCCTCCGCCGGAGGCGCAGTACGCGCCGCCACATCGCGCTCCGACGGTAAGGGTGCGCGAGAAAAGGACGGTGAGGCATTCTGCAACAGCAGGTCGGAAACCGCACGCAAATCGGCTGCAAATTCGTCGCCCGTCTGATAGCGGCGGTCCGGTTCCTTGGCGAGCCCACGCGCGAAGACTCGCTCCAGCAAAATCGGCAGCCTCCTCTCGGCGGCGCGCAGGGCGTCGGGTGGTTCTTCGACGATCCGTTTCGGAATACTCTCGCCCTGGAAAGGGTGTGCGAAGACCAGGAACTCGAAGAAGACCACCGCTGTCGAGAACAGGTCTGATCTCCCGTCTGTGGACTTGCCCAGAATCTGCTCCGGAGCCATGTAATTCGGGGTTCCGAGGATCTTACCCGCCTGCGTAAGCTGGGAACTGGGCAGGCGCGCGATGCCGAAGTCCAACACCTTCGCGTGGCGCCCCTCGATCAGAAACAAGTTGCTGGGTTTAATGTCTCGGTGAATGATGCCGCGCCGGTGTGCATAGGCCAGCGCATCGCACACCTGGGCCATCACCTCCAGCTTTGTGGCCAGGGGTATCTCGGAGCGTTGCTCAATCAGCTTGCGAAAGTCGGAGCCATCCAGCAGCTCCATCGCAATATATGCCACCTGATCGATTTCCCCCAGATCGTGAACCACCACGATCGACGGGTGCTGGAGGCGTGCACAGGCACGCGCTTCGCGGTAGAACCGCTCGCGCAGTTCGGGATGAACATCCCCTTCGGTGCGTATGGTCTTGAGCGCGACTTCGCGTTCCAGAACGGTATCCTGGGCCCGGTAGACGGTTCCCATCGAGCCGGTACCGAGCTTGTCGAAGATCCGGTAGCGCCCGAGAGCAGTCATGTTTCAAATTAACTATATCGCAGGACGACTGCGGAAACGTTGTCCGGCGCACCCCAGCGAATTGCGGCTTCAACGAGCTGCTTGGCGGCAATCTCCGGGCTGCCGCCGTGCACCAGGGCGGCCAGGATATCCGGTTCCTGGACCGGGTTGTATAAGCCGTCGCTGCATATCAGCAGCACGTCGCCGGTGGCGATGTTATGTTCGTGCAGGTGCACTTCGACATCCTCCTGCGATCCGGCTGCTTGGGTAACGACGTTGCGCATGGGGTGCGCAGCCGCGTCCGCCGGCGGCAATAGGCCGCGCCGCACCATGCTGGCGACCATCGTGTCATCTACGGTGAGTTGTTTGAGTTCCTGTTCGCGGCAGATATAGACGCGGCTATCGCCGACGTTGGCTATCACCGCGCAGCCGTTGCTGATCAGGACCGCCGCGACCGTTGTTCCCATGCCGGCGAATTCCAGATTTTGTTCCGCTCTCCGCCAGACCTGCCGGTTGGCGAGCCGAATCGCGGTCACCAAGCGGTTGGCATCCAACGATAGATCGAAACTGTAACCAAAGGGCCAACTTACGTCGTAGCGGTCGCTGGAGACGTCGATATAGTACCGGATCGCGTCAGCGGCTAATTCTGCAGCAAGATCCCCGCGACTGCTGCCACCCATTCCATCGCAGACCAGGTAAAGTCCCAAAAGGTCATCCACCAGAATGCGGTCCTCATTCTCGTTTCGGACGCATCCCCGATCGGTCTTGCCATATGACTCGATGACCATATTCGAATGAACTTTGTCCGTCTGGCGATTCCTGTTCGGAGCCGCCCGGCAGGCGAAGAGAAGCCGCTCGCGCCTAAACTAGCACAACTGGTGTGGCCGTGCAAATCCCGTGTTCGATTCTGTGTTCGGGCAGTACTGCACTGGAGCGGGTGGTATCTCCGGATGAACGGAAAGCGTGTGTTTGGGTTATCATACGATAGGCCCGGACCGGTACTCACCCGCTCCTGCGCGCACCCTTTACTGTCGAATTAACGGGCAGTGAGCGGTCGAACCGGAGGGCGGTCGAAGACGGCATGAGCAGACGGTTTGGCAGATATCTGATCCGCGATGAACTGACCGAGGAGTTGGGAAGGGGCGCCTTCGGCCGGGTATATCGGGCCTTTGATCCCAATATCAACCGTTACGTTGCCATTAAGGTACTCTCTTCCGGCTCCGACCCCGAAATGTTCGTCCGTTTCCAGGACGAATCTAAAACCGCCGGCAAACTCGAACACGAGAATATTGTCAAGGTCTACGATTTCGATCTGCAGGAAGGCTTGCCGTATCTGGTGATGGAACTGCTGGATGGCGAGACTCTGGAAACCATCATAAAGACCCAGAAGGTGGCCGGGTTGCCGATTCAGCTGCTCGATAAGGTCGAGATTATGCTGCAGGTCGGTAAAGGCTTGCAGTACGCCCACGCCGAAAATGTGGTTCACCGCGATATCAAACCGGGAAACATCATGGTCCTGCCCAACGGAACCGTGAAGGTGATGGATTTCGGGATTGCCCGCGTGATGGACAAAGATGGTACCCGAAGAACCCGCCAGGGGGATATTGCAGGCACAGTACTTTACATGGCTCCCGAGCAGTTCAGCGGCCGGGATGCCGACAAGCGCTCGGACATCTTCGCCTATGCGGACGTATTCTACGAACTTCTGACGGGAGAGCATCCGTTTTACGGAACCGACTTCGCCACGGTGATGTATCGGATTACCACCGTCGAGCCAGGTCCGATTCGCGACAAGGTCCCCGAATGTCCGGCAGCCTTGGATAGCATGATCCAGCGGCTTTTGGTGAAAGACCCTGAAATCCGTCCAGACCGGCTGGACGAAGTCCTGTTGAAGACTCAGTTGATCCTGCAGCGACTGCGGCGCGAGCGGGCGGTGATCATCGCGGCTGAGATCGAGCCGCTGATCAGAAGCGGCGCCCGCGACAAAGCTGAGACTGTAATCGCCCAGGTGCTGCGACTGGATCCTTTGAACCAGGAAGCCGAGCATTGGCAGGGTCAGATCCAGCAGGAGCGCGACCGCAAAACCCGGCACGCGCGCGCTGAGGCACTGGTCCGGCAAGGCCGGGAACAGTTGAATGCGCGTCGTTTCAAGGAAGCCTCGCAGTCGGTCGAAAACGCGCTGAAGCTTGATCCGGACAACGAAGATATCCGGGGAATTGTCGACCAAGTCAGGCTGACTTTGAAGAACGTCCAGGATGCCGCCCGACTGCTGGTGGAAGCCCGAGCGGGTGTGGAGCAGGGCCGCTTGGAACAGGCGTTGGACAACGCTACGCGTGCGACGGATTTGGATCCCGGGAATACCGAGGCCCCCCAACTGCGCGATCAACTCCGCAATGAGATCCGAATTCGCCAGGAAGCGGCCATGCTGTCCCGCGCCGACGCACTTTGCAGCAGCGGCGATTATGATGCCGCGCTGGAAGTTCTGGACGAGGCGGACGCGGCGGGGCTGACGAGCCCCAAGATCGCCGCCAGCCGGGTCCGCGTGGGGAACGAGCGCTCCGCTGCCGAAAAGCGTCGGCGGCAGGCGGCCTTCGCGGCCGCGCTGAGTAAGGGACGGGAAGCGCTTTACGGCCAGCGCCTGCCAGAGGCTGGCGACACGGCGGAGGCCCTTTGTGCGGAGTACCCGGAAGAACCTGCGGCGTTCGAGTTCCGCTCCGAGGTGCAGGAGCATCTCCGTGCGCACAAGAGAGCGGAAGATATCAACCGGGCTACCCAGACCGCGCGTGCGCTCATAAAAGAGAGGCGCCTCGACGACGCGCGTGAGGTGTTGAAGAACGAGCTGCTAACCTATCCGCGCGACACCGGAATGTACCGTCTTATGGAGATGGTCGACTCCCTGGCGGCGGCTCAGGAACGGGCGCGCAAGATCAGCCAGGTAGTCAGGCAGTCCCGCAACCTGGCGGAAGAAGGCCGGTTGGACGAAGCGTTGCAGGCGGTACTCGAGGCCATTGGCGCGTTCGGCCAGGAGACATCCTTGCTCGAATGCAAACGAAACTACGAGCTTGAGCGCGATCAGCGCGCTTACGCCAGGGGTTTGCAGTCCGTACTGGAACAGGGCCGGCGCCTTATGGCGGAAAGTAATCCCGCCGGAGCCATTGAATTGCTGGACGACGCCATGGTTCAGTATCCGGGCGAGCCGGATATCGGCTTGCTTCTTTCATCCGCCCGCAGCTCCTTGGCTGCCTTCAGGGAAGCTGAATTTGTCAGGCAGCATCGCGACCAGCTTGTGTCCCTGGAAGCCGCGGAGCAGTATGGACAGGGGCTGGCGCTTATCGAGGCCGCGCTAACCCGCTACGCTGGCAACGCGGAACTGCTGGCGAGTGCGCAACGCCTGCGTCAGAAGCTGCATGAGCAAGACCGCAAACGTCTGCTTGACGGGCATATTCGGAGAATCGAGGCGGGTATCGAAGCTGGGGACTGGGAATCGGCGGCCAGACGCTGCGAGACTGCGCAACAGGACTTCCCCCAAGAGGCGTTGCTGACTACGTATGCCGATAAAATCCGCGATGCACACCGGCAGCAGGCCATGGCAGCGTTGCAGTTGGAGGTACGGGCTTCATTGGCGCGTCAGGACCTGGAAGCGGCCAGCCGGCAACTGGAGACGGCACGGCCCGAGTATTCGGAAGACGTCTTATGGAAAGCGCTTTGGCAAGAGCTTGAGCGGTGCCGGTCGTACGCTGCCGACCTGAAGGAAGCCGCCGAAGCCTGCGCCGCCGGAGCGTACGATCAGGCAGAAGAACTTCTCCAGCGTTGGCTGTCAGAGGCGCCGGACCCGCGCGCGGCCAGCCTCTCCGAAACGCTTTCGCAACGACGGCAGGAAGCCGCAGAGCAGGCCCGCCGGGAGGCTGCGAAACGCCAGGAAGAAGGGGCTGTTGGCAAACGGCGAAAGGAGGCGGAAGCCGCCGTCCAGCAAGGCGACTATCAAGGCGCCGTCACGATCTTGGATGAACTGGCTGGCCGATACCCGAACCGGCCGGAAATTCAACAGGATCGCGAGATCGCGGTACAGGCGCTGGAGCAGCAGCGACGACGACAAGAGAATGCGGCCATTGGGAAAGCACTCAGCGAAGCGAGTGTCTTCGCCAGGCAGGGCGACTATCCCCGCGCCTTGGCGATGCTGGACGAGTTGGATCGGAGATATCCGGACCGCCCGGAGATCCGGATGGATCGGGAGGCGGTCCGGCAAGGCGTTGAACGGCAGCGCCGTGAGGCCGAAGAACTGGCGCGCCGCCAGGAGGCCGACGCGGCTATTGCAAAGGGGAGACGCGACGCGGAGGAGGCACTCCAAAGAGGAGATTATGGCGGTGCCGTGACGATCCTGGACGGTTTGGATCGACAATACCCGGGCCGCCCGGAAGTCCAGGCAGATCGGGAAGTGGTCCTCGAAGCCCAGCAGCGTGTTCCTAGGCAGAAAATGGAGGACGCGGCTGTGGCCAAGGCGTTAAAAGAAGCCGAAGCCGCAGTTCAGCAGGGCGACCATGCCCACGCGACGTCAATCTTAGACGAACTGGCTCATCGATATCCGCAGCGTTCCGATATCCAGAAAGCCGCCGCACAGGTTATCGAGCAGCAACGCAGGCGCGTGGCCGAGGCGCGCGAACAACAGCAGCGCGCAGCGGAGGCTGAGGTGCGCCGTCAACAAGAGGAGGCACTCATCGCGCAGGGACGCAGCGATGCTGGGGCCCTGCTCCGAAAGGGCGACCACCAGAGTGCCTTGGCCCTGTTGGAGGGCCTCGCAAAGCGGCACCCAGACAACCTAGAGATTGCGCGGGACCGCGAGGCTGCACTCCTGGAATGGGAGCGGGCACAGGCGGCCAACGCGGTCGCTGACGCGCGTCGAAGAGCTGCGCAGCTCGTCGAGCAACGCGAGTACGAGGCCGCCGTCGCAATGCTGCAGGATCTCGCCGTAAAGCACCCGGACGAACCGGGTGTCCGCGCGGACCTTGATGCGGCGGAGCTGGCCTGGCGCCAGCAGCGGCAACAAGCCGAAGAGCAGGCGCGCATCCGGCAAGTAGCGGCGGACATTGCGGAGGGGAGGCGAGAATCCGCAACGCTCATCGCCGGGGGCGCCTATGCCGATGCCATCGCCCGGTTGGACGATCTCGCGAAGGAGTACGGCAGCTATGCAGGAATCGAGCGGGACCGGGAGGCAGCCGCCGCGGCATTGGATCGGCAGCGGCAACGGGCAGCCGTTTCCGAGGCGCGGCGGGAAGCGGCGACACGTGTTTCAAGGGGCGATTATCAGGGCGCACTGGCGGTTCTCGATGAACTTGTCCGTCACTATCCGGACGCGCCCGACGTCAAGCAGGATCGCGAAGCTATTCAAAGAGGGCTGGAACGGCAGGCCAGAGAGGCCGCGGAGCGGGAACGCCAGCAGCGCGAGCAGCAGGTGATATCCGAAGCCCGGGCAGATGCCGCTGCGATGATCCAAAACGGCGATTATGAGGCCGCCACGGTCATACTGGATCAGATTGCCGGCGGGTTCCCGGACGATACCGGTATCCGCCAGGATCGGGCCGCCCTGACGAAGCTGATGCGCACGGTTCGTGAGGAGGCCGACGAGAAGGCCAGGCAAGAACAGGAACAACTCAGGGTTACACAGGTTCGGCAGGAGGCCGCCGGGCTAACACAGAAGGGCGAGCATCAGCAAGCTTTGGCAATGCTTGATCGCCTAGCCGGCGAGTATCCTGGCGACCCGGCGATTCGGGCCGAACGGGACGGCGTCGCCAGCGCGTTGGAACAGCAGCGGCAGGAGACCGAGAGTCGAGCCCAGCGCGCTTTGTCCGCCTATTCTTCGGGACGGCAGCGCGATGCTACGGATCCCGCGCTGAGTCCCAGCGGACCTTCAGCCGATGCGGCAGATCAAGCGGCGTTGTCCCGTGAGGAGGCTGCGGAACAACGCGCAAAAACGGCACTGGCTGCGTTGTCGGCCAAGAGAAGTTCGGCGGGGCTCTCCGACACCTCAGCACCAATCAAAAGCACGCCGCGCCCTTTCGGACGTCTGGCATCCAAGCTACGCGAAAAGCTACACACCGACAGGCCTGATCAATCCTGATCGCACCGCAGAACTTTCGGACAGGTTCGATTTCGAGGTCTGCCTGATCTGTCCCGTCGAGTTGGCATGACAGGATGCAGCGGAAGTGCTAGTATCTATAAGCTGGCAACCAGCCGCCAAGTGGAAGACCGGTGAGCGTTTCAGAAGGTTATCAATTAGTCCGCCGCATTGGCACGAGTATATCGGGCACTGTCTACCTGGCAAGAAGTGAAACTCGCGAACTAGCTATTCGGCAGTTCGAGTCCGGAGCCGATCACGATAGTGCTGCTTGGCGCGACGAGAGGACCGCGTTTCTACAAGCCGGAAATCAGGAAGTTGCTTTGCGCAGTCCGCGCATTGTCCCGGTCTTCGAGGTCATTGACGAGGCGGGAGAAGCGTTCGTGGTCATGGAGTATGTGCCCGAATCCACGCTCGCAACCGCGTTACAGGGTGGCCGACGTTTTACGCCCGAAGAAACTGATGCCATTCTCGTGCAGATCGCGGCAGCGCTGGACTTCGCGCACGGGCGCGGCGTGGTGCATGGCGATCTGAGGCCTGCGGATGTGTTTCTATCCCATAAGGGCGCACTGGTCTCAGACTTCGCGATTTCACCTCGGGCGCGCCGGACTGCTATGCCTGTCCCGCACGGGTCGGTTCACGAATATCTTTCCCCGGAGCACCTGCGCGACTCGGCCGCGATCGGACCCCGTTCAGATCAATATTCACTGGCCGTGATCGCCTACCAGATGTACACCGGCCGGTCGCCTTACGGCGATAACGTCGCAGACCTGTCGGAGGCGATCCTGACCACACCGGTCGTGCCGCCATCGCAGGTATACCGGCAACTTCCATCGAGTCTTGATGCACCGTTGCTGAAAGCATTGAGCAGGGATCCCAGCCAGCGTTACGGTTCATGCGGCGAGTTGGTAGCAGCGTTAGGGGCTTCCCTCATCACCCGTCCTGAAGCCGAGGGGCGGCAGGTCTCAAAACTCGTATACATCCTAGCGCCGGCGCTCGTGCTGTTGCTGTTGGCGTTAATGTGGTTTTCGCGCAGCAAACGTCCGGCGGTCGTAGCGAAGCCGCCGCTCGTTGCGGTCAAACCTCCGGCACCGAGCCCTACGCCCCAGCCATCGATACCGGTTAGGAAGTCCACTAAGCCGGAAGCCCCGGCCAGTGCGAAGACGGCGGGGAAACAGCCGCGTCTCGAAGACTCCAGGGTGACACCGCCCGCCGCGCCCAGGCCGACACCAGCGCGCGCATCTACGGTCGACAACGCGGCGCCAGCCGTCGCAGCTATTGTTAACCCGCATTTTTCCATAGACGTGCTGTCGCGCGGTACGCACCGGATTGAAAATGGCTCCAGCTTTCCCTTGCTGGATCCGCAGTTGGGGGAGTTGGGCCAAGGCGATCTGGCAGCACTGATTAGTTTCGAGGGCCGGCATCCGCCTCGAGGCTTGCGGCTGGAGTGGACCCTGGACGGCGTGATCGCCGATTCCAAGGTCGTGGTGCTGAACCCTGAGAATGGCGCCGGGCAAGCCATGGTGGCTTACGGCAATGAACCCTCTGCCGGCACGTACCGGGTTACCCTGAAGCTGAAGAACCACGAGGTCCAGAGTTTCACGTTTCGAATTACGCAATAGCGGTTTTATGTCTTTTCTGCACTATCATGTGAGGCCGTCTCTGATGAAGGTTCCCTTAGCCGTGATCATTCTGGTTGGCATATGGCCTTGCGCGGTCTGGTCCCAATCGCCGAGTACACCGGCGTCCGAGCAGCCGGGCGCTACCTCGACGGCTCCGACCGTACCCGCCGCGGCGCCCTCCCCTAACGCAACACAAGAGGTCGAGCAAGGCGACCGTTTTGCCGGACTCTGGGATGAATCCGAGAGTCTCCGCGCGGCCTACGAGAAGGTGCATGCAGACAATATGGCGCAGGTCGATCGACTGTTGAAGACCAGGGTTTGCCAGGACAAACGGGTCAACGGTTTGGTCGATCGCACGGTAGATGCCATGAATACCTACCTGGCCGCTGCCAAGAAGTACTACGAGGTGTGGGGAGATGCAGAGCAAAAGCGTGTAGAAGAGCAGCAGAAGACCCTGGCGAACATGGTTGTAGATCAGGAGCGCACCGCCAATATTCTGGACGAAGAAAAGAAGAACCGCGAAACACTGGAGCGGAAGGAAGCCGATCTGGAGCAGAGTAAGCGCACCGAGGAGATCCGGAAGGACATAGACGATCTTAAACAAGAGATCATCGACAGCCAGGACCGGCTCAACAAGGCACAGCAGGCGTTCGACTCCATCACTGTACAGATCACCAATATGAAGGCGTCCATTACGGCGCGTTTGATCGGAATCCGTCAGAACTCAGCTCGCCTGGATACCTTCGGCCTGGACCAGACAGCAGTCTATGAAGACAAGCGAAAAGTCGCTCACGAGATCTGCAATACCAAGCAGCCTGGCGCCTTGCGCACCCCACTGTCCAAGCCCAATGCCAAGCCGTAGGCGGCCAATCATATGCGCGTTTTCTACAGTATCGCTCTGATTCAATTGGCGTGGCTGTCTCCCTGTCGAGCCCAGCGCGTAGAGGTGATACCGGACATCGCCGTCGCCGAGGCGGAGTACCGTGATGCGAATGAGGCGTGTCTGCAAAACGATCCCAGTTTGGAGCGCGACCTATTCACGGCCGACACCGAACAGGTGCGCCACCGTATCCATCGGGCCGCCGCCTTGCGCGATGACGCGATGGCCAAAAAAGAAGTGTACCTGAAGGCCGTGATCGCTCGTTTGGAGAACTTGCGGACGCGGCTGAACCCGGGCGTAGGCGGCGCGATACCCACCGCGGCGCTGAAGAAATCGCTTGAGGTCCAGCAGGCGCACACGCTCGACGAGCAGGCCGAGGTAGAGGCACAGTTGCGGGATTTGCCGGACGATGACGAGTATTTGCTCGTACGACGGGCGCTGAACGAGGAACGGTCCAATCTGATCACTGTGCAGAACAACATTGCCCAGCGCATCCGATCGCTCGAGAATCTCGACAAGGCGCAGCAGGCCGTCCAAAGCGCCTCCGCGGGCGGCGGCGATTCGCTGTCCAAGAAGCTGGACGAGGTTGTCAAGCTTTGGGAGGAGGAACGTGACGGTGCCGCTCGCCAGCGGCAACATTGGGCGCAGCTATATGTGGCGATGGAGCAGGCCATCGACAAGAAGGATAAGGTCCCCGTCCGGGGAAAGGGATCCAAGAAACCGTCTGGAAAGGCCAGGCTCGAGCCGGACAACAAACCGCGTGGCGCCCGGACGGGCGGTTTTGACGGCACTTGGACTTACCACAGCCAGCCTGGCGCCTGGACCGGTTATGAGGAACCGGCGCACGTGACCTTGAACTTGCGCCAGGAAAGTAATACCCTGCGCGGAACATATACGGCGCGCCTGGCCGTGCGCACCGGCTATCATGACGTACTATTGGTGCTGGCCGGGCCGTGCCAGCGGGGTAACGCCGTTCGGCTGCACTGGACCTCGCAAGAGCCGGCGGCGGAAGGCGAAATGGATTTGAAACTGGGTGGCGACGGCCGCTTGCTTGTTGAGCGCTCCCAATCCAGCGATGCGTACATTCCGCGCGGTATGGAGGTGTTGCTGCCGCAGTAGTCGTTTGGAAACTCATGTCGCCATCGAGTCCCGTGCGCCAGCTTTCAACTGCAGAGGAGGATATTCTCGCGCTCGAACGCGCGCTGCGCTGGCAGGCGACACCGCGTCCGCCATGGGACAGCCTGGCCGGGAGCCTGGCTCTCCACCTGGCTGCTGCCGTGATTCTCGTTCTCGCCTTGCCCTCGGTTGCCGAGGAAAGAGCCGCAACCGATCCCGAAGCCGTCGTGCAACGCTTCATACCCCTGGTCCTTGCCACCCCAACGCCTCCCAAACCCGCACCTGTACAATCTCCGGGAGGCCGAAACACTGCGCCAGTCGATTCGGCGGGTAGCGCGGCATCCAACGTGAAGGTCAACCTCAGTTCGATCCAATTGTCGTTCGCCCTGGACGTGCGCAATCAGTTGCCGGCCGTCGTCGAGAGCCAGCACGGCATGCTGGCGCTTCTGGACAAAGAAGATCTTGGTGTAGCGCGCTACCTGATGCAACCACCGGGTTGGAAGCCGCGCCCCACAATCACGGACGTCAGCCGCCGCCTGCGGTTCCGGATGGAACCGGCGCGCAAGTGGCCGGTGTTTCGCGATGCAGCCGAACGCTACGGCGTCGATATCGATCGATTCGTAGGTTGCGCGGTTTTTGACGCAGCTTTCGCCAGATGCCTGAAAGCCGCGATTAGCCGCCATCTGGGACCGGAGGCCATGGGACAGGTTGCCTCGGTTCAACTGGCTTTCGCCGCTGACCACCCGTGTGGAATCGAGGTGTTGGATGTCTCCCTTGCCGGCACACGTGCGTCCAAACGATGAGCATGGCGCCACGGCCGGGTTTCTGATCATTCTGCTTTCGTTGCCGGTATTGGCCGCTTCGGGCACCGAAGTACCACCTGTGCCCCCGGACTTTGACGACAGCGCGATTATAAAGGCGACCGAGGCCTTGGCCAGAGCCTGGGCGGAATGGAAGATCGCGGATGCGGGGCTGGAGCTGAGATTTCTTCGGGAACGGCCCCAGGAAGCCCGGGTGGATGTAGAGCGAGCGTGGGAAGGATATTTAGGTGTCCTGGACAAGCGCCACGCGTACAGTGAAGCTGTTTCCGCGTACATTGATCGCTGCCGCGCCGAACCGCGTCCGCGACAAACCATAGTTACGATTGGAGCGGTCTTTGAGGATCACGTCCAGTTGCTGGGATTCAACCTGAGCTTGCTGGAAGCCCGGCTGGGCGCTTTGCGTGACGCGCCACAATGGATAGCCATTCGCCGCAGCCTGAGAGACGAAACGGCAGAGGTTTTTAGCCTGCAGTCCAAACGCCGGTCCGAAGTGCCGCTGGAGTTGTCGCTGCACCACACCCAACCAGCCGTTCTGATCTCCTCGCTGCTTTACAGTGATTCGGAACGCCAGGTCGCCGATAGGCTGCGCGGCTTATGGACGAAATATTACCAGGCGCTGTCGGATGCTGTCGAGCCAGGGCGCCCGGCAAAGCCACTGCGTGTCACGCCGCCGCCGGGTAAGTGAGGGGTCCGTCTTCGTCATCAGGTTATTTGTTATCCAGCTGGAAGAAATCTGTTACCCGGCGGCCTTCTGAATCCGCCTGAACCACGAACTCCAACTGTAGACGGCGATATTGGCCGGGCACCTCGCCGGCAGCTTCACCGTTGCGGTCAGAAGTAACCACAGTGCGCGTGAGTTCCTGGCGGTCCCGACGCAAAACGAAGGCTACGGTGGCGGAGGGCACCGGCCGGCCGGCCCCGTCCTCCACGCGGATGCGCAGAGCCCGGGAATCCGAGATGCCGTCCAGCCCGCGCGGCACACGAATCAAGCTCAGCACCCGTTCGCGGTCCTGAGCGCCCATAGTCCCTATATTCATTTGGTGAATTACGGTATTCGCAAAGTCCCGCCCCACATTGGCCATGACTCGAATGTCTACCGGACCGTCGCCCACCGGGCGCTCGCGGGGCGCCCCCGCGATACCGGATTCGTCGGTAAGTGTCTGGGCGGAAGGGCCTTGGCCGGCAAACAGGATGGTCGGGCCTTTATCGGGACCCGTAAAAACCACTAATGCGTTGGCCACCGGGCTACCCTTCGCGTCGAGTACGCGAACCACCGAGGCCGCTCCCAGGTGCTGCGCCGCATTGTTGTTTGCGCTCTCGCCTCGCAGCACTTCGATGCTAAGCGAAGCGGCGGGAGTTGCCACGGCCAGTGCGAGGCAGATTCCCCAGAAGGGACAACTCCTCCGGAAACCCGATGGGGGCTCAGAATTTGATCTTGGTCCAGCCCTCATCTTTCACTTCGATTTCCTGTGTCAACGTCTTACCGTCAGCTTCGATCGCCAATTTGTAAACACCTTCCTTCAGCCTCAACCGGCAAGGCGTCAGGTTGGCGGTCTTCTGACCGTTCACGAATACCGGCTGACCCGCCACGGCGGATTCAACCGTTACAAAGCCCGCCTTTTCGACCAGCGGGACGTTCACGGGGGCCGGCTTCTTGCCTTTATCTATGTTGAACACCCCGAGCGCAACCCGATATCCAGCAGGGGCTGCACGCCACGTATGCCGACCCGGCGCCAGCGCAATCTGGCAGGGGGTGGTGCACTTCAGATCATCCCGATCATCAAAAGCGACGACGACCCCGGGTGGGCCGCCGGCAACCGGGACTACCACCTCGCCGGGAGCGTGGGGAAGATCGCCTTGAGAACGGGTAGGTTCAGGACTTGGCGTCGGCGGCAGATTCTCGGGAATGCTGGCCGTCGCAACCGGCTTGGCGGCGGGCTGCACGACCGCGGTGGGCATGGCCGGGGCTGCCGGATTAGTACCGGGTTCGGCCGAAGGTAGTGTGGCGGGTGGCGGCGCTTGGTCCCGCTTGTAGAGATCGTAGACCCGGTCAGTGGAGAGCAGAGGGAGATTGGTGGAGGACCCCGTCAGTTCATCGTCAGGCACATGCGGAATGGTGGTCTTGTCCGGGATGAGCGGCGGGTCAGGGGTGGCCGCCAATTCCATTTGGCGGGACGTCAACGAGCCCACCAGTGCACGCATGCGGGTTGGCGTGTCTTCGTTGGATACGCCACGGGAACCACTGGGAGCAGCGGCAGCCCGAGCGGCATCCTGGGAGACTGCGCCCAGTTCTTTCAGCATTGCCACGATCCTGTCAGCCATGTCCCCCGTGGCCAGCACGTGCATCCGGGAGAGGATGGCTGCAGCCAGATCGACCCTATCGGCCATCAGGTAGCCGGTGGCCGCCAGCATGCCCACGTCCAGCCTGCCCAGGCTGTTTTCCCAAGCCGTGGCATAATGCTGGGCAGCGGACTCATACTCTTTCTTGTCCCACAGTTCGTCGGCGCTGATCCGCTGCTCGTCGAAGTTTGCCTCCCGCCGAGCCAATTCAGCGGCCTCCGCCAGATGTTGACGCCGGTCCGGCGGGCCGAGACCAGCAGCCGTTTCGAGCGCCTTCAGGCTCTCGGGGAACTTGTGCACCTCGGCGTATAGAACGCCCGCCATGGCTGGTGCCTCCCACCGTGTGTTGTACTTCCGGATGAGGAGCTTAAGATCGTCTAGTGCCGCGATAGGGTCTTTGGCTTTTCGAAGGGCCTGAATGAACTGTATATCGAATTCCCGGGCCTGCTTGCCGGTAGGACTGCCCTCGAGTGCGGCGATCGTCTGCAGGCGTTCGATTTCGGACTCGGCCAGCTTGGCCACCTCGGGAGACTGTGTCTGCTGTTGAGCCTCACGCTGAAAGCCGAGGGCGTCCTCCCAACGGTAATCGCGGGCGCAGACAATCCCCAGATCGTAGAGAGTCTTGGGCATCGGTTCACGGTGGAGCGAGATCAGGAATAGGCGAATGGCGCGGTCGAAAGGCCGGGCGCCGGCCGCCTGGTACCCCGCCTGAAACGCCGCTATAGCGGCCTCGTGCCGGCCTTGTTCGCCTCCGTAATTTGCCAAAGGATCCTTGACGGCATTGGGGTCTTCCGCGGCTTTGTCCGTGCGAAGCTTCGGCAAATTCAGCTCATGTGGTTGGGCCCACATCGCCGGCAAGGACGCCATGAGGATCAACGCCAGAATTGTTTTGAACATTACGACATCTCCAATGTTCGATCACCGGAACGTGACGCGGCGCGACCGCCCATCGATCGAAGCGTCCTCGTCACACTCCGCCTCCGCCAGTTGGTTGTCCTTATAGGTGTATTTGATCTTGGATGTTTTTCCGCGGAACGAAATCGTTTCCGAAACCAGCCGCTCGCCGGAATAATTGAGCGTGCGCCGATAGCCTTGCCCCCCGCGTTCAGAGATCTCGATGAGACGAAGGCCATCCCATTGGAAATCCAGGATGAACGGCGGCTTCCCGGATTCAGCCAGCAGAGTGGCCGAATTGACGCGTCCCCGATCGTCATAGCCTGCCAAGAAGCGGTATATGCCCTTCCATACGAAGGGATGAAAATACATGTTACCGGCGACGATGGTGGCGACGCGTCTGTCCGTCAGGCGCTCAATCATGAACGGATCGACCGTCGGGTAATTCAGGAGCGCGACATAGGCGCCACTTCCCTCGGCTGCGGTACCGTTGACGGTAAATCGGGGCGCCGCGGGAGTATCCTTGTCCGCGAAGGGTGTTTCCGCGATACGCCGGACGATCCCGGTGTCCTTGAAATAATCGAAATAGAGGCTGAAATCACGCGCTCCCGCCTCCTCGTCCTGCGTTGTGACCTGGGCCAACTGGTTACCGTTCCAACGAAACGAGGTTCTCTCCTTGTGCGAGCCTTTGATGTCGACAATCTGCACGTTCGGCATGAGACTGATGGGGCAATAGAACAGTCCCGGAGGGGACTTATAGCCGCTATACCAATTCGGACGGCCAGCGGACGCGGCGGGCTCTGCCTCCAAAAATCGCTGGTAGCCATAGACTTTGGCAAGTTCCTTTTCGTCCCCCCCGGAGTTCTGCGACAACTGGATATAACTTTCGTATTGCTGCCGGGCTAAATCGCGATTCCGCATAATCGCGTTGTTTGAAGCGGCATGCAGCAGGAAGTATAGATCGGTGGGATCGAGCGCGACGCCCGCTTGCGCGCTGTCTCTTGCCCGCGGATAATCCCCCTCGTTTTCGAACTTCGCTACTTCTGATTTCCGCTTCTCCCGCTCGAGGCTGAGCTCCGAAGAGATCTTGCCGCGCAACGCCTCCCCGAGATTGACGTCCTCGTCGGCAGAAACCAGCTTGGCGTACTGGTCCAGAACATTCCGCGCCTCCAACAACTTGCCTTGCGCTTCCAATAACAGAGCGCGCGTATACAAGATCCGGTATGATTTCCGGTCCAGAGCCTCGCATTGCTTGATCTCCTCCTCCGCATCTTTCCATCTTTTGTTGTCTATGTAGGTCTTTGCGGACGCCAGGTACCTGGTAATACGCATCTGGCGCGGATCCTTCGGATCGAACGGCTTTGGCTTGGGAGTCTCGCGCTCTTCCGTACTGCTCACTTCGTCGATCTTATCGTTGATCTCCTTATCTCCCGGGTTGCGGAGGTGAGCCAGTTTAAACTCGGCCAAGGCCAGCGTATATTGTTTTGCCTCATAGCGCCGTTGGCCTTCGTTGCGGTGCTGTCGGGTGCTTTCAAGTACCGCATTCTCACGCATCTTGCGCATTGCTTCGAAGGAGTTGTCATAGCGGCGGAACTCGCCGTATTTGTCCAGAAAGGCGTCCCACAACCTGCCGGCGTAGAAGGCTTTCAGTATCGCCATCCGTTGATCGAGCCACGCTTTGTTAGCCAGCAATACGTCCCGGGCCGCTTTCTGTTGCGCATCACCGGGCCAGGCTTTTTGGGAGATCTGGACGTAACGCAAGCCATTTTCGAGGTCACGGTAATGCGCGAGTCCCGCGTTTAAACGCTGCTCTGCCGTCTCCATCTGGGATAGGATAAGCCCCTTAAGCTTGGCCTCGGCCGGACCCGTAACAAAGCCGGCCGCGCCGATCACGAGAGACATGCGCTCATTGAAAGCGGCTTCGTCGTCCGCTTCCCCGACTCCGCGGAAGTTCCCCTCGTCGGCCAGGAAATCGACAACCGCCTCATTGCGATCTTCCCCCGGCAGCATTGCGAATACATCTTCGGTCTTCACCGCCGTCATGTCTTTAGCCTTGGCGTCCTGTTGAACGGCAAACGTCGCCGCCGACCAGAGTTCTGCGTACGATGCGGCAACCTTTAGGGCAGCACCGTCAGGCGCTATCGGCTCCCATTTGCCGCCCTCTTTCCGAACCAGGTAGCCAGCTTCATGCCGCCGGAGAATGCCGGCGCGCAGGACTTCCACGGCAACCATCTTCTTGTACTCGGCGGGCTGGATGTTCCGCGATACACCGGAACCCGTGCGGACCTTGCTCTTCCCGTTGATGGCGATCTTCTCCACCTCCAGGACCTGCCACAAGCCTTGGCCGTTGCGGGTAACCAGGATCGCCTGGCCGGCCCCGGCTGGCACGACCGTGCTACCGAGAGCCCACAGGATGACGCCAAGCCGAAGCGATTGATATTTCATCTGAGTTGCCCGTTTCGCAGCACTTCCACAGTCTAAGATGATGCCTCATTTCTAACGAATCTGTAAACAGATTTCGCGCGGCAACACGTCCGAAGCGATGCGATCCAGTTCGCCAAGCCATTTAGGATCAATGGCTTCAAGTGCGGTTGGCCGGCTTTCGGGGATTTGCCCTAGGCGGCGGATCTGTTGCCCGCGCGGTGCGGTCGGACGCGGGAGGAGGACGCGTGGCTTTCCGGGATGACTTCGCGGGTATTTCGCGAGATACTGTTTGGTGCTCTCCCTATTAACAGGGGCAGCCAGGAGACAGCTTGGATATGTCGGTAAATCTTAAGTCTTTGATCGGGAAGCTAAACGACACCACCCGTAACGCGCTGGAAGCCGCCGCGGGGCTATGCGTTTCGCGTACCCACTACGACACCGAGGTCGAGCACTATCTCGTCAAGTTGCTGGATTCCACCGGCACGGACCTGGCCGCCATCCTCAAGCACTTCGAGGTCAACAAGTCAAACCTTGCCCGCGAGTTGACCCGTAGCTTGGACCGCCTGAAGACCGGGAACGCGCGGAATCCCGCCTTTAGCCCGACGCTTCTCAAGATGCTGACCGAAGCCTGGACCCTGGGATCCATCGACTATGGTGGCAGCCGGATTCGTTCCGGCTACACGATTGTGGCATTGGCCGCCGACGAAGACCTGGCGCGGATGATGCGAGACGTCAGCCGCGAGTTTCAGAGGATCAATGCCGATGCCCTGCGCAAGGATTTTGCGCAAATCACCGCAACCTCAGCGGAGTCGATATTAGCTGAGGCCGCCGCCGAAGCGGGATCTGCGCCCCGTCCCGCGGGGACCGGCAAGACGCCCAATCTGGATCAGTACACCATCGACCTGACCGGCAACGCCCGAGCCGGTAAGATCGATCCGGTATTGGCGCGCGATTTTGAAATCCGGCAAGTCGTGGATATACTCACGCGGCGGCGCCAGAACAACCCCATCCTGGTAGGTGAAGCGGGAGTGGGCAAGACTGCCGTGGTGGAGGGCTTTGCACTAAGAATCGTACAGGGCGATGTCCCACCGGTGCTGAAGAACATCGAAGTGCGGACGCTGGATCTCGCACTGCTGCAGGCCGGCGCCGGCGTCAAAGGCGAATTTGAGAATCGCCTCAAGAGTCTGATCGCGGAAGTGAAGAACTCGCCAACTCCCATCATCCTGTTCATCGACGAGGCACATACCATGATCGGCGCGGGAGGGCAGGCGGGACAAAACGATGCGGCCAACCTCTTGAAGCCCGCCCTGGCGCGAGGCGAACTTCGTACGATTGCTGCCACGACGTGGTCCGAATACAAGAAATACTTCGAGAAGGATCCGGCTCTGGCGCGCCGTTTCCAACTCGTGAAGGTAGAGGAGCCCACTGAAGCGCAATGCGAGTTGATGATGCGCGGAGTGGTTTCGGTCCTCGAAAAGCATCATAGCGTCAGGGTTCTGGACGAGGGCCTGGCTGCGGCCGTGAAACTGTCGCATCGCTACCTCCCCGATCGCCAGTTGCCGGACAAAGCGGTGAGCGTACTTGACACCGCGTGCGCACGTCTGGCACTGGGCCAAAGCGCCACACCGGGCGCCATCGAGGACGCGACCCGCACGCTCAACGATCTGGACCTGCAGATGCGCATCTTGGAACGCGAGTCGGTAGTGGGCACGGATCACGCGCAGCGTATGTCCGAGATCGAAGCCGAGCGTACTGCCACCAGGGCCCGCCTCGACAGCTTACAAGCGCGCTGGGGAGAGGAGCGCGACACGGTGGCGCGCATCCGGGAAGTGCGCGCGAAGTTGGAGGCTGGTCTCGCCATGGCCGCGGCCGCAGGCGCGGCTGCCCCCATGCCGGAGAGCGACGGCGCCGCCCTGCGCGAGGAATTGAGCCAACTCAATGCCGGCCTGGAGGCGATGCAGGGAGAGACGCCCCTAATGCGCGTCTGCGTTGACTCGCAACTCGTTGGCGAAGTCATCTCCGGCTGGACCGGCATTCCCGTCGGGAAGATGCTGAAAGATGAAATCGCCACGGTATTGGCGCTCGAGTCGCATCTGGGTGCCCGTGTTATAGGCCAAACCAACGCCTTGGAAGCCATCAGCCACCGTATTCGCACGGCCCGCGCCGGCCTCGACGATCCGGTCAAACCGGTCGGCACTTTCTTGTTGGTGGGTCCGAGTGGGGTTGGAAAAACGGAAACTGCGCTGGCGCTCTCCGATCTGCTTTACGGCGGCGAGCATAATCTCATCAGTATCAATATGTCCGAGTTCCAGGAGCCGCACACGGTCTCGACGCTGAAGGGCTCGCCTCCAGGTTATGTCGGTTACGGCGAGGGTGGCGTGCTCACTGAGGCTGTCCGCCGCCGCCCATACTCTGTGGTACTGCTGGATGAGGTGGAGAAAGCCCACCCGGATGTTCTGGAGCTGTTCTTCCAGGTGTTCGACAAAGGCATGATGGAAGACGGCGAAGGGCGCCAGATCGACTTCAAGAACACCATCATCATCCTCACTTCCAACGCGGGCACGGACACTATCATGGAAATGTCCGCGGATCCCGAGAACATGCCGACCGCCGAAGATCTGCTGAATGAGCTGAAGCCGGGGCTGAACAGAATCTTCAAGCCCGCGTTTCTTGGGCGCCTGGTCATCGTGCCTTACTTCCCGATCCGTGATGAGAATCTGAAGAAAATCATAGTGCTGAAGCTGACTAAGATTCAGCGCCGGCTGAAGGAGACCCACCATATCGATCTGACCTACGATGCCGGTCTGGTGGATGAAGTGGCCAACCGTTGCACGGAAGTCGAGAGCGGCGCGCGTAACGTGGACAACATTCTCACCAACACCCTGCTGCCGGACATTTCGCGGCAGTTATTGGCTCGAATCGCAGAGAATGAACGTCCTGAATCGATCCACGTCGGAATCGGCGCCGAGGGATCATTTGTATACTCGTAAAATGGGGAAAACGAGCCGGTGTCGGTTCAACATAGGAATGGCGACCGGATGTCACACGCTGATTTGCCGTGTATGACGCCGTCTGCAACAACATTGGGACGAGGTTAGGTATGGCGTACCGTTATCCCGGTTCATTGTGCCGCTATAACTTCTGCACTGATATCGACAGTGGCACTCTCTGCCGGCAAGGTTCTCCGATGCCCGGGCCGGTGGGCGCGCCTTGGCAGTTTGAGGAACTTTGCGAGCCAGGCTTTATACTCGCCGCCGGTGCGCCCGAAGCGATCACCGACGACGACAAAAGTGAGTTTAAAGTCATCCAGGAGATGCCGGTCTACGACCGGCATCATCAACCTTACCAGAATGTACGAGGCTACATTTCTGATCGTACTGACTATTTCGGCCCAGGACAGGCCTATAGTACATTCGCCGCCGAATCTGACACCGAACTGGCCAACACTAAATGGGTTGGCAAGAAGCGTACCGTACACCTTCGGTCCTTGCTGGAATTCGGCAACAATCATCGCCAGCAGGATATCTTTTATCGATGGGTACGCAAGGCTTACAAGAGGAAATACGGAGAGAATACCAACGTTCCCGAACTGATCCGCAAGGGCATGTCGGCGGAGCTGGCCACCAAGATCGCCGCCGTGCGCGGCAGTGTACGGATCAAGAAGATTCACGATGAAGGGTTCAAGGCCGGCGGCTTTAACCCTCGTCCGATTAAATACAACAACCACTATCTTCTTGGCACGTTGAGCGAACATGGTACGGGCCTGGCCGTGGATATCGACGATGGGCAAAACGCTCAGCTCACCATTCCCGACTGGAAGTTCATCGAGGGACTGGCTGGCAAGCATGTGGTCCGCTCCGGCCGTTGGAAAACGGAAGCCGATGCCGAAGGCCTGTGGAAGGATATCGACGAGATTAACGATCTCTTTGTAAAGGCCATTACTGCCAAGACAAAGGCGATTGAGAAGGAGCGCGCGGATAAGCTGGCATTGGAGAAAGCTGCAAAAGAAAAAGCCAAGGAAAAGACGCCAGCGAGCCAGACAGCGTCCTCTTCCTCCCACGCCGCAATCAGCCACCCCAATGCACAGCATAAGGAGCTCTCGCCGCTGCACGAGATCTTGGGAAAGCACTACAAGAACCTGTCGCCATGGGCCGCTCACGGCTTCTTCCACCTTCCACTGGAACTGGTTCTTGAAATGCACTTCCATGGCTTCACATGGGGTGCGACGTTCAGCACCAACGTGGATCTCCACCACTTTGAGCTCGATTAGCAGCCGACGATGGACTCTTCACTCAAATTCCGGGTCATCGATCGATGGGAGCGAACGGGTCGTCTGCGCATGCCGAAGGCCGTGCCCCTGCAGACCGTGTTGGTACTACTGGCCCTTGGATGCTCCTCGCTCGAAGCTGCATGGTTCGCAAATAGCAACTCGGTTGCCACTCAAGTAGCATGGATCCGTGACCAGGTAAAGCACATCGCGGATCTGACAGGCACGCCACCATCCGCTGACCTGCGTCAATTCACCAAGGAACTGCCCCATTGGCAATTCTCGGGATTCTTCGAGAACGCTACTCCTGTCCTTCTGCGCGCACAATTCTCAGAGGGCCAAGCGGTTAGACAGGAGACTTATTACTTTCACGGCGGCAGCCTGATCCTGGTTAAAACAGAAACATGGTGGGACGTCGAGGACGAGAACAAGGCACCGGAACCCCCCAGACGCGAAGCGTTCTATGTCCAGAACAACCGGACCATACGTCATGTGACCGAAGTGGGCATCTCGTCGGCGGCCAGGCGTCCAAATGACACCGCCCATCCGGCTGGGTCGTTGGTGGAGCGATCCCGCAGGATCGCGGGAATCCTGGTCGGCGCGGCTGCGGATCCCGGTATCGCTGCTTCACTCAAGGATTTTCCCAAGATGCCGCGATAGCCATCTCGGTTCGCCGTTCGGTGCTGAATCCCCCTGATCTAAGGTACTGTCAGGTTTTGCGGGAGAGGACGCTGGCCGTCAGGACCGGCAGGATCGGCTTTCATGTTCCGCCAGACGGCGATGGTACAATTGAACACGGCGAATCGAAGCGGCGTTAGCCCTGGAAGCCGGAAGGGCACCTATCCGCCGGCGGCCCGGGACTTGGAGAGCTGTGATGGGTCTCGTGGCGTGTCTGGGAGATCGACCGTGCTTCAGGGCGCCGAGGCCGCGACGTTAAGAACCGTTCTTCCTGACATCCAACTGCAGGATATCGGGGTCCGCGCAGCCGGTCTTCCCACACAGCCGGCGCGCCGTAATTTGCGATGACTAACCGGATCGGCCGCTATGAAATCCGAGGGGAGCTAGGCCGCGGAGGATTTGGCCAAATCTACCGCGCGTTCGACCCCCATGTGGGGCGAATGGTCGCGATCAAGGTTCTCAAGGCCGAGGGGGATCAGGAACTCCTGACCCGCTTTCGCAACGAGGCCTCCGCAACCGGCAAGTTCCATCATAAGAACATCGTCACCATCTTCGACTTCGGGGAGCAGGACTCCAACCCTTACATCGTCATGGAGTTGCTTGAGGGAGAAGATTTGCAGCGCGCCATGGCGCACCTCAGCGACTTTACCCTGCTCCGCAAGCTCGATATTCTGCTGCAGGTCGCTGAGGGTCTGCATCACGCTCATGAGCACGGCATAATCCATCGGGATATCAAGCCCGCCAATATCATGCTGCTACCCGACGGGCTGGTGAAGATCATGGATTTCGGCATCGCTTCCTTCACCCAGGCCGTGACAGCCCGGTTGACTCCTCAGGGCAACATGATCGGGACGTTCAATTACATGTCGCCTGAGCAGTTCCAAGGGCGGCCGGCAGATAAGCGCTCGGACATCTTCGCCTACGGCATCGTCTTTTACGAACTGCTCGCGGGGCGGCATCCGTTTGGTCCGGCGGAGCCGCCGGCATTGATGTACAACATCCTCTACATGTCCCCGCCATCACTGTTGGGACTGTGCCCGGAAGCGCCAGCCCGCTTGGATAAGATCGTCTTTCGGGCCTTGGAAAAAGACCCCGACCTGCGTTATCAAACCCTCGATCACCTCAAGTATGACGCATGGCCCATTCTTCTCGATCTCAAAAGAGAGCATGCTGCGGGGTTGCTGGGTGAAGCCCGCCAACGTGCAGCCGCGGAGCAGTTCGACACCGCGCAACGGTTGATCCGCGAAATCCTTGAAATGGATTCAGCAAATGCCGACGCGCAGCAGTTGCGGGAACAGGTCTATGAGGAACTACAACGCCGGACCGTACGACCGCGCGTCCTGCAGTTGATACAAAGCAGCCAGCAAGAACTGGAGGCGCGTCGGTTTCAGACGGCCATTCAGAATCTGGAATCAGCGCTGCGGTTGGACCAGTACAACCCTGAAGTGAATGCAATGATTGGGCGCGCTCGCCTGATGCAGCAGGAATCACAACGCGCGGAGCGCCTGTTGGCCGATTGCAGGAAGGCCCTCGATGCTCAGAACCTCACCGCGGCGCACCAGTGCGCCGTGCAAGCTCGGGAGGCTGATCCGCAGAATCCGGATGCGAGCGCCCTCATTGATCGCATCAGCCTGGAGATGCAAAGCCGCGAGCGCGCCAACCGGCTTCGCGACGGTCTGAGCCTGGCTAAGGGCAAGCTGTTGCTGGAGGCCTTCGATGAGGCGATCGCCATACTTGCAGACCTGCAAAAGGACTATGCCGATTCCGCTGAACTCGCCGAATTGCAGGCTCGCGCCAAAGGGGAAAAGGCCACCCGCGAGAGCAAGCGCCGGCTCGATGCCGAAATCGCGGCTGTCAAGGAGTTGATCACAAACGGCGAACTGGCTCAAGCCATTATACGGTTACAGGCCGCTCGCAGGAGCTTTCCGGAGGCCGCAGAAGTTGCCGATCTGCTTTCCTACGCGCAGGCGGAGTTACGGGTCCAACAACGCGTACAGACCGTGCAGCGGCTCCTGCGCGAAAGCGCCCGCCTGGTAGATACGGATCAATACGCCGCCGCCATTAACGTGTTGCAGCAGGGCTTGGCATCGTATCCGAGCGATCCGCAACTGGTGAATGCCCTAGACGCGGCGGTGTCTGGAAAGAGGCGATTCGAACGGGAAAAGGCATATAACGAGACCCGCACGGCCGCCGAGCAGTTGCATGACTCCGGCGCGTCTCAGGAAGCTCTGCTGCGCATAGATACGTTCACCGCGGCGTACGGCCAGGACCCCGATCTCGCTCAACTGCGGAGTCGTATTCAGGCCGATTGGGACGGCCGCCAGCGGGAAGACAAAGTTCGCGACGCCCTGGCGCGCGCCGACGACGTGATCCGATCGGGAAAGCCCGCCACGGCAATACAAATACTCGGGCAAGCCTCGGAAGAAGCGCCCGACGACCCTAGGCTGCTGGCGGCGGTAACGCAAGCCCAGGCGAAGCTTCGGGAGCAGCAGCGCGCCGAACAGATTGCTAAGATCGTCGGCCGGGCCGAAAATCTCACCGCAACCTTCCTCTTCGATAAGGCGATCGAGGTTCTGGAGCAAGGCCTCAACAAGTTTCCCACCGACCAGGCGCTCTTTCAGTCGCGTCAAGCCACGGTCGCCGCAAAATCGTCACACGAACGCAGCCTTGCGCTGGCGCAGTCGGTCAAACGTGTCTCCGGCCTGCTGAATGAAAAGCAGTTCCAGCTTGCCACCGACGCCGTGGATGCGGCTATCAAGGAGTTTGGCCAGGATCCCGCCCTCCAGGAGCTACAAGCGCGGATCCGCAAAGAATGGGAAGTTCATCGCCGCTTCGAAGCTCTGCGGACAGTTCGGCAACACCTGGAGCAGAATCAGCCGGAAGCGGCCGCCGCTTTAGCTGAGAAGTCTCGTCTTCTATATCCGGACGTCACGGAACTTAATGTCCTTTTACAGAAGGCGCAAACCGCCGCTGAATTGAACCGGACGCTGGAGACTGTCAAGCAGAAGCTGAATCGCAATGCCGTAGAGGAGGCCCATCGGGACGTTCAGGAGCACAGGCGGTTCAGTGGTAACCCGGGCTGGGACGCTCTTTGCAAGGAGGTGGAGGAGCGCTGGGAATACCAGAAGACGTTGAACCGCGTCGACGAACACCGCCGCCAGGGCGATTTCGAGAGAGCTCAGGAATTACTGCAGGGGTTGTCCCGGCAGCACCCTTCGGACGGCAACCTGCGGCAGATTCTTCAACGCATCGTCGCGGAACGGAATGCCAAGGAACGCGCACAGGCTATCGCCCAAGCCAGACTGGAAGCTGATCGCCTGTTGGCAAGGGGAGATGCCGCCGGTGCGATTGAACGCTTGGATAGGGCCTGTCTGGATTTCCCCGAGGACACGGGGTTAGTGCAGGCCAGAGTTGAAGCCCAACGGCAGTCCGAGACGCGCCAGGCGGAGGTGCGAGAGAACGTCGCGGCCCATCTACGATCCATCCGCCAGGCAATCGCGGCCGGCGACTGGCAGCGAGCCGGCGCGGCGGTGGCCGCGGCCCACGCGGAATTCCCCGGCGATCCCGAATTCGCGGTCCTCGCCGATCAGGTGCGCATGGGCCAGTATCAGGCCGATCTCCAGTGGTTCACGAATCAAATGCGTAGTACGCTGAACGCCAAGGATTTTGACGGCGCAACCAGGCTGTTGACGGAGAACCGTGCGCGATTCGGCCAGGAGTCCCTCTGGGCGAAGTTCGAAACCGATCTGCAGCGGCGAAAGACGTACGAAGCCGGACTTCAATCGGCCGAAAGTCTGCGGCGTCAAAGCCGCTATGCCGAGGCCGAAGAACTCCTCCGGCCATTAGCCGGCCCGGCCGCGCTGGACGAACGCGCTGCTCTGCTTCTGAAAACCATAGCGGCCGAGCGCGCTGTCTGGGATCGGGAACACGTCATTGAACGGGCGCAACGAGAGGTAGATGAACTGAGGGCCAAGGGCGAGCTCAATGCCGCCCTAGGGATACTCGAACGATTGAGTCAACAGTACCCAGACCACGCTGGTTTATTAGCGGCCCGCGTCGATGTCCGGAACCAGTTGTTTGAGAAAGAACAAGCCTCTCGGCGGGATCGGTTGGCGTGGTACGTGGACAAGATCGGCCAGGCCCTGGCCTCCCGTCAGTGGGTTGCCGCCATGGCCACTATCGACGAGGCGCAGCGCGACTTTCCGGAAGACAGCGCCCTCCCGAATCTTCGCGAACAGGCTCGCCAGGGGCAATACAGCGACGAACTCGAGCGGCTGGTTCGAGACACGCAGGAGTCGCTCAATCGCAGCGACCTGGATGCCGCAGCCAGTCTTCTGGACGAGAGCCGCGGTCGATATGGCTCGGAGAAGCTCTGGCAGGCCCTGCAAAAAGAACTCGCCAGGCACCAAATCTACGAAGAGGCCTTGCATAAGGCCGAGGCTTACCGCAGCAAAGAACAGTATACGAAAGCCGCCGAGTTGCTGGAGAAGCTTGAAGGCCAATCGCTGCCTGATCAGCGGGCGTCACTTTTGTTGCGCACCGTCAAAACGGAGCTGGAGGTTCAGGAACAGGCCAAGCTGGCAAATGCCCGCGCCCGAAAACGGATTCCGCTGTGGGTTTGGGGGGGTGCCGCGATCCTCCTCATTGTCGCCATCGGGTGGCTCGCCATCGTAAGACGTCAGCCGAATTTCAACTTCGATCCCCAGCCTCCCGAGTTACGATTCACTTATCGGCCGGGGTCCGCGCAACCGGTGGCCCAGGAGGTGGTGGTGGGCAGCCCGGGAGCACCATTCAGCTTCTCCACCAACGACAACTGGCTGGAGGTTACTCAGCAAGGCAATCGGCTCCATGTCAGTGTCAGAACGGCCGACGGGCAGCTTATGAGCACAACCGGAGCGATAACGATTCATCCGAAGATATCGGGAGCGGAGCCGGAACGGGCTTCGCGAACCGTGATCGTACATCTGGACGTAATGCCGACCGGACCAGCCACCAAAAGTGCCAAGGCCGAGAGTTTTCAGGTCGTCCCCAACCGGCTCGATTTTCCCGTATATCAAATCGGTGGCGCCGTTCCTGAACCGGAAGTCGTCGCTGTTCGTCAAGGCGAGCTCGCCAGTGTCTCAGTTCCCGGTGCTTCTTGGCTCAAGGTCGAACCCAAGGGCAACAGAATCGTTACATCCTTAAGACCCGACGGAATCGCACCAGGACTGTACTCCGCTGCGATGAAGCTTCGTTCACGTGACGGCCAGGAACTGGAACTGCAAGCGACTCTGATGGTCAAAGCAGCTCCCGTGCCAACTCCCCCAGCCCAGGCCGCGCCATCGCAGGCGGTGAAGCCGGTTGCGCCGCCCGCGACACCTTGCGCTCCCGCCAGTTCGTGGTTTGGCAAGTTATACGGCGATGTGATCTGGTCCGGGGATTTGGCGGCCGGTGCCGAATTAACACTGTCGGCGGACGGCTCCCCGGGCCGTATCATTGGCGGGGGAAGATTCCCTGGCGTGTGCGTTACGAAGATCGACGTCGATCCCATTCAGGTGGTGATAACCCAAATCCCGAAAACAAACCAGTGGAAAGTCAGGAACGCCGGAAGTGCGGTGTCGGGTTTTAGAATGTCCTGGAAGGCGCAACAATGATCTTTTGCCACATCTTGGCGCACCCGGCGGTTACCCGAGCATGCGGATAGAACATTCGGCTGGCCGTGAGTTCTCCCGGCAGGTCATTCGGCCTTTCCTGGTATGTGTCTTGGCCTTTGCCCCGGCGTTGGTAAGCGCTCCATCTGCTGAACGCGCTAACGTCAAAGTTCTCTTGATCGGCAACGCGCAATACAAGTTCCTGCCACCCCTTCCGGCGGCGGAGGCGGGCGCGGATGCTTTGGCATCTGCCATGCGTGGCCTGCACTTCGTGGTCACTGAGAAGCCCAATCTCACCAGGGAACAATTGCGCGACGCCATCGACAATGGGTGGGTGCAGTCGCTCCGCCCTGGTGATGTATGCCTTGTTTATTATTCCGGATACGGTTTTCAGAGCGGCGGCGACAACTACATGGTGCCGGTCGACTTCGATACGAAGATCAAGGAGGACCCGAATGTCGTGGCCTATGATGTCGGACGCCTGCAACAGTTGGTGGATCAGAAGCAACCCGCCGCCAAGATCTTCTTCCTCGAAGCAAGCTGGCAAAACGATCAGCTCGCTAATTGGGCCGGCTTCGTGGGACTCGCACCACTGAGCGCCTCCTCTCCAGGAACCTACCTGGTGGCCGATGCTGCGGTGAATCGCTCCATCAGCCGGGTGTCCTCGGGGTTGGGCCTTTTCACAGCCGCTCTTCTCCGCGCTTTACAGAAACCGGGACTGAGTCTTACGGAGATCGTCGGCCAGGTTCAGAAAGAGGTCAGCACCGAAACCGGTAATTCACAAGTGCCTTATCCGCTCGGGAACGCGGAGTTCGTATTCAATCCCGCACCGCCGCCGCCCCCACCAAAAACTGTTCCGGCGTCTGAGCCCGTCTTGAAGGCAGGCTCAGTCCGCAAGAACAGAAAGGACACTCTGGACTATGCGTTTGTTCCGGCCCAGACATTCAATATGGGCTGCGTGGCAGGCGATAACGATTGCGCCGCGGACGAACGACCATCGCATCCAGTGAAGATCTCTCACCCGTTTTGGATCACCACTACCGAAGTGACGGTCAAAGCTTATGAAGAGTTCACCAAGGCAAACGGGTTGAAGCTGCCCAAACAAACCGCCACCAACCCGAAATGGCGCTATACCGATCGCCCGATTTCCATGGTGAATTGGGCTTCCGCGGAGAAGTTCTGTGAATGGTCCGGGGGCCGCTTGCCAACTGAAGCGGAATGGGAACTTGCCGCCCACGGCGGTAAGAACGACGTTTACCCGTGGGGCAACACATTCGATCCCACCAAGGCGAGATACGCCAAAAATACCGACAACCGATTTCCGGAGGAAGGTCCGGTGGGGACCTTTCCGCCGAATGGTTTCGGCCTCTATGACGTGGCCGGAAATGTCCGGGAATGGACCGCCGACGTTTACAACGCTAGGGTTTACGACAAGGCCGGTCCTTTTGTGGATCCCTCCGAACCTGGGCCGGGGAGAGAACGCGTGGTACGCGGCGGCTCATTTAATGATGGGGCCAAGCATCTGCGGATTTCCGCTCGCGACCATGCGGATGCCGAAAAAGAGGTCACCAGCCAGACCGGTTTTCGATGTATACTGCCGCAATCGGCCCTCGCCGGCGGGAAGTGATTGCCCCATTAGACCCGGGGGACCGGCCGCGCATGCCCAAATCTGAATTGAGATTACAGGCCAGGCCAAGATTTGGCTTGATTCAAACAAATTCTGGTTTATAATCAACACCGGGCCAATTTTGATAGACTTCTCCTGCCGCCTTGGCACGCCTAGGCGGCGGGAGGTGGCAGTGCCGGCGATTTTCAGGATCAGGATATTGTCCCATTCCGATGGCCGATTACGCTCGGTTATGTGAGCGATGCCGGTCAGAAAAGTCGTAATCAAATCGAACGCGTAGGTTGAGGAATCTACCCGATTCTTTCAGTTGCAGTCATCCTTGCCAGGAGAGAATAAAATGCGAAGACTTCTACCTGTAGCGTGGATTGCGGGATGTTTCCTGTGTGCCTGCCTCGTGCCAGGACTGCGAGCACAGAGTGTACAGTACAACGTAAACGGAGTATTTGCTGCAGGCGCAGCTAACGACCCACTGGGGCTGTCGGGAACAAGCTTCACGATGACCTATTCGGTGAATGCCCTAGCCCAAGCGACCCTCCCGGTTGCCGGCATTTACCCGGTCGTTTCGTCGACTCTTTTTTTAGATGAGACGAAACTGGGGGGCAATCAGACTGCATCATGCAACTCCGGCGCAACGTTCCAAATTAACGTAATCGCCGGGCAGGGCGCCTCCTCCACCTTGGTCTGCAGTTTCAGTGCGGCGGACGAATCGCTGGTCCAAATGACGGTTAACCTCACGTACGCCAATTCCGCGCAGCCAAACGTGCCCAACTTTCCTCTGCCTATCTTCGGGACACAGCCGCTTGTCGCGGCGCCCACCAGCCAGGTGACCTACGTAGACAATGACCTGACGACCAATGTGGGTATCGCTAGCGGCGGCGTTTCGGCGGGGTGTCCTCTGTGCCCCGTGATATCGGTTTCACCTAATGTCACCCTCACCAACACGCAGCCGTATACCGTCAATATTGGCACCAGCACCCCGTTAAGCTATGCGTATTCCGTAAAAAACGTGTCGGGCGGCAGTTGGCTGAATATCAGCCCGGCCTCCGGTTTCGGTCTGACGGGCACAACGTCCCAATGCGTAGGCGAGCCGCCGCAGTGTGGTGTGCCTTTGGTTTTCACGGCAAATCCTGTCGGAAGTGGACCATTCAGCGCGCAAATCACTGTAAGAACGCCCGATGCGAATACTCCTTACGAGCAAACTATCATAGTCAGTTACGGGACCGGCGTTCCAACCGTCACCACCACCACGCTGCCGAACGGAACTGTAGGAGGAAACTACAGTCAGACGCTTGCAGCTACCGGCGGCACGCCACCCTACACGTGGTCGATCCCGGCGGGTGCCGGGGCACTCCCGCCGGATCTGACGCTGAATCCTACCACCGGCACCATCAGCGGAACAGTGAATGCCAGCGGCTTTTATCCATTCGGCGTGATGGTAACCGACAGCGTCGGTAGCACCTCACCGACTCAATCCCTTTCCATTACTACTAGTCAGATCACGATTTCCGGTCAGATCACGACCTTGACCATGGGAGACAATTGCACCAATCCAGGCCCGCCCACTACTATGTTTCCGGAGCCGGGACTGGTTTGGCTCTGGTATCAGCTAGCGGGCGGGCAAACTGGCGACACGGCCGCGATCCAGTGGCTCGATCCTACTGGCGCAGTCGTGGCGACTTTCCAACCGTGGGGCGGGCCGGCTCCTGCTCCCTATAGCGGAACGTATTGCTGGGATCTGTCCTTGGGCGCAGGAGCAGCGCTCGGCCCCTGGACTGTGCAATTGGTCACTAACAACGTCGTCAACTTCACCCTGCCGTTCGCGGTGACGCCGACTGTTACGACACCCGTCATTACCAGTCTCACTCCGAGTTCGGCGACTGCTGGCGGACCCGGTTTCACGCTGACCGTGAATGGCAGCAGTTTCGCGTCGGGCGCCACGGTCGATTGGAACGGCTCCCCACTGGCCACGACTTTCGCCAGCGCGTCGCAATTGACAGCGTCCGTGCCCGCCAGTTTGATCGCCAGTCCGGGAACTGCCACCATTACGGTGGTCAATCCCGGGAACCTCACATCCAACCAGATCTCGTTTTCCATCAATGCGCCAACGCCCATCATTACGAGTCTAAGCCCCTCTTCGGCCACTGCCGGTAGCGCCGCTTTCACGTTGACTGTAAATGGCACGGGTTTTCTGTCCGGAGCCACCATTGATTGGAATGCAACGCCGCTGGTTACCACCTTCGTCAATGCCACGCAATTGACCGCGGTCGTGGCGGCTAGTCTCATCGTCAATCCGGGCAGCGTCGCGATTACGGTAGTGAACCCTGGCGGTGTCGCCTCCGGACCCTTCACCTTTGTGGTCAGCACCCCGACACCGATCATTACCAGTCTGGTTCCCGGATCCGCGACGGCGGGGGGCTCGGCCTTTACTCTGACCGTAAACGGCACGGGCTTTCTTTCGGGCGCCACCATCGACTGGAATGGCTCGCCTCTGACCACCTCTTTTGTGAATGGCACGCAGTTAACGGCGGCCGTGGCGGCCAGCCTGATTGCCGCCCAGGGCCCGGCATCCATCACCGTGGTCAATCCCGGCAACCTGGCATCTGGCGCGGTGACCTTTCTCATTAATCTCCCGGCGACAGTGACCCTATCGGCGGCTCCGTCTGCACTCACTTTCTCGTATCAGCCGGGAGGCGTTCTTCCCCCCGGGCAGAAACTATCCATCTTCAGCAGCGACGGCAGCGTCGTCAAATACTCCGTCGCGAGTTCGGACGACTGGCTGGCGGCGACGCCAGCAGGTGGACAAACACCGGGTGTCGTGACTGTCTCATTGCAGAACTCGGCTCTGCCGGCGTGCCCCACGCCCTGTAGCGCCACCATCACCATCACGCCCACCGGCGGCGGCGTGACATCCACGGTACAGGTAAAGGTAACCCTGACGGTGATCGCGGCGCAGCCGCAACTCACCGTGACGCCCCAATTTCTGACCGCCTCATTCGTGAAAGGTAGTCCCACCTCACAGCAGTTCATCCAGCTTGCCAACGGCGGTGGCGGCTCCCTCCACTACACTGTAAAGGCGACTCCCGACGAGTCCTCCGCCTGGTTGAACATATCCTGTAACGGATCGGGAGATATTGCGGCCTCCGCGACTCAATCGGTCTGTGTCACGTTGACCCCCTCTGCGGAAAATGTCGGCCTCTATCACGCGCTTCTCACCGTCGCCGCTGACGGAGGGGTGACTTGTCTCCTGCCAGGAGCTACCGCGGCGCAGCCCGCCTGCACGGTGAATGTCACCATGCAGGTGAGTCCCAATCAGCCGATTACGCTGGTGTCGCCGAGCGCGTTGCAGTTCGACGCCGTGAGCGGAGGGGCGACCCCCGCCTCGCAGGTTGTTTCCGTGTTTAACACCGGTACCGGACAGTTGAATTGGACTGCGCAGGTACACACCGCGAGCCAGACCTCCTGGCTGCAGCTATCCTTGAACGCTGGATGTGCGGGAGGCAGTGACAAAGTCGCCGGGACCTCGACCAATACCGGAGTGTCCGGGGCGGTACCGATCACGGTATGCGTGGATCCCTCCCGCGCCAGCATGGGCACGAACTACGGGGCCATCGACATAATCAATACGGCCACCAATGCGTTGCAACCGGTAACGGTGTTGCTTAACGTACTGCCCAGCGGTGAGACGTTACCGCCACGTGCCCTGCCCACGGGCGTGGTGTTGGTTGCCACGGCTGGTCAATTGTCCGCACCCATAAGCGCGGTTCTATCGAATCCCAATACCATCGCAATCCCCTGCTCTGCGACGAGTATTACTCAAGACGGGGCGGCCTGGCTAGGCATAAGCGCTCCCTCGAATATCGTGGACGCGCAGGGCACACTGCCCATGACCATGCAAGCGGATGCCACAACGTTGGCGCCCAATATCTATCATGGAGTCGTCACGGTCGGGTTCGGTGACAGCAGCGCGCAAGGCATAGACGTTGTCCTTATAGTAAATCCGTCGAGCAGCTCTGGCTCGGAAACCGCGTCGCGCACAAGCCAACAAGACGGCCAAAAGAATGCAGTGGCCCGGACGTCCTCAACCACATGCCAGTCCGGGCAACTCGTGACGCAGTTCAAAAATGTAACCAGCACAGGCTTCCAGGTTACTGTCGGCGACGTCCAGCAATTGTATGCCGAGCTTTCCTGCGGCAGCACACCCGTCGCCGCGAGCGATAACGACGCCATGGTATTCGTTTTTATTCAAAACGCAGCCGGGCAGCCGTTCCCGATCATCCCGCAGGCGAATTCCAATGCCTGTCCGACGATGACGTACGGTCCCGTACCACAGGATGTCGCGGCCCAGATAGGTCAGTCCAACCTGTGGCAGTGTAGCTGGACTCCTACCTCTGACGAGGCTGGCACTGTGCAATTGGAAGTGACAGGCCGGATCGGTGCGGAAAACGCCGTCGTACCGGCGTTACCGCAATTCCTGTCGGGCACCGTAAAATTACCCGCGGCCAGTCTGACGCCAGCGCCGGAGCCGGAAGGCGTCAGTAATGCCGCCTCTCCATTTGTGGACGGCGTGCAGCAAGCTAACCAGGTGGCTTTAGGCAGCTATATCAGTATCTATGGGGCTTATTTATCGGATAACAATCCCACGAACCAACAACCCGTGTATGATCCGGTAAATGGGTTTCCCACGACCTTCCTGGGAACTACAGTAACACTGGGCAATGTGCCTTTGCCCCTGTACTTTGCTACTCCGAACCAAATAAATGCCTTGGTCCCTGCCACGGCTCTGCAGTCGTACTTGAATCTGACCGCACCGCTTACCGTCGATCACGATGGTGCGACGTCGCTGCAGAACCCGCAAGTCTCTCTCACTGATGTGCAGCCAGGCATCTTTCTGGTGTCGACGAATCAGTACCCGCAGCAGGGAGCCATACTCAATGCGTTGACCGGTACGCTAGCAGCACCGCCGGGAGTGACATCCACTTCCACACCAGTACATGTGGGCGACTATCTTGAGATTTATTGCAATGGCCTGGGTCCGGTACACAACCCGCCGCCAGATGGCGCCGAGGCTGGCAGTAACCCGCTTTCGAAGACTGTGACGACTCCCCAGGTCTTTATCAATAATGTGCCAGCTACAGTATCGTATTCGGGCCTCGCTCCCGGTTGGGTGTCCCTTTATCAGGTCAACGTGCAGGTACCCAGTGTGCCACCTGGGAGCCAGATTCCACTCGTCATTCAGATGGGAACCGTGCCATCGAACACGGCTACGATCGCTGTACAGTAAGCGACTAAGGCAGCATTGGAGGACATTCATGCAGAGATTAATCAAAACGGTAGTGGCTGGCCTGTTCACAATAGTGGTCGTCTCACCGCTTGCGGCCCAACCGGTTCCCATTCTCCGCCAGAATCAGATCGAGGTGGGGGCATTTGGCGGTTTTAACTATGGAGCGGATAATTCTCATGGGATGGGCGGCGGGAACATTACGTACTCAGCCTTGCGCTGGCTTCTGCCTTATGCCGAGGTCAGCTACTTGCCCGGCGTCCAACGTTCGGTAGTCAATTCCGCCAACGGCGTCCCGACCACTAAAGACGTATTCAACATTCCGTTCACGGCGGTTGACTTCGGCGTGCATGTGCGTTTTCGTGTTCCTCACACCCGTATCGTTCCCTATGCTGTCGCCGGAGGTGGACTGATGCACTGGCCGGGAACTACCGACCGTACCTACCAGAATTCGGCGTCATCTGGTGCACCGTCGTGGTTCCAGACTGGCACGCTCTCGGAATCAGGCGGCACAAGCTACGCAACGAATCTGGGCGGCGGCGTACGCTACTATGTTGGCGAGCAATTCGGCTTTCGTGCCGAGACCAAGGGCTACAGGGTTAATAATCCGGCGTCTAAGCCCGGGGTCGGCCCTTGGATATATCAGGCGACGTTTGGTATTTTCTTCCAATTCGGTCTGTAGCCCCTGCTCGTCTCGGTTCGTTTGGTTGAAAGTTCGAAACGGTATCCACTACTCGTGCTGGTCATCTTCTAGCTGACCTGCAGATTCAGCCGCAGACAGTTGAAGGCAGCCACCGCATCTGCCGAGCGATACATCCGGCAGGCATGCTCCTTTGCCGCCGAGGCTAGAACGCCGGTGATCACAAGGGCAAGCTCTTCCACCGCTGCGGTAACGCCCGCGGGGATTTCGCGCATGTAGGCCTTTAATGTCCGGTCCGGACTGCCGTGCCGCATTGCGTCCTGCACATCTTTGACAGTAGCGCTTGTCTTCTGCATCCAGTTGGCGAAGGTCCGGCGGAGAGCTTGGGTCAGGTCACCGGAGGCAATGTATGCTCTGCCTAATTGCAGGCGCGCCAAGCTGCCTATAGGATCGCCAAGAACGATTCCATGGTGATCGAAGACTTTTTGAAATTCCACTGCAGCCTCTTGGCCACTTCCTGCCGCAAGGTACGAAACGCCGCGGACATATACAGGATAGAGGCCCCCGAATTTGGCAAAGAACGCCGTGCCCGGCAGCGCGAGATCGTAAGGCCGCGCCTGTTCCAATCGCTCGACCGCGTCCGACGGCGCCCGATGCAGTTAACGAACTTCGCATTGGCACGAATACCCGCATCTTCCGGCTCAACGATTACGACTTCGGTGAGGGGCCTCCCCTCGCCACGTACACGACCCTGCCCCAATTCATCTACAGCGTGGCTCCGACCCTTCGCACAATTCCAATCCGCTCAATCCTCACAATGCCGTAGCGCGACTATCGGGCTCCGCGGAGTTGGGCTCGGCCGCGACAGCTCGCCGTGGATGATCGCCTTCCAGGCACGGTGGAATTCTGATATTCAGGACGGCGGGCATGTGCCGTCAGGGGCGCATCCGGCTGCCTGTACACATGGATCGGACGCCAACGCGCGCGCTGTTCTGTCAGCGGCGGGGGATTGCAATCAATAGGCCGAACGCTATGCCGATTGACTTCTCGTGCCCACGTGCGAAGCTGTAATCGTAGCTGGGCTCTAAGTACCAGCCAAGCCTGCGTTTGACCGACGGCCAGAACATGAAATCCAGCGCGGCTTCACCGGCGAGGGAATTCCGCGTGATGCCGCTATGCCGGGTGCGGACCCACTCCGGTCCCACCCCAGCCATGAACTCAACCTTTCGGGTGAGCGACCATGGCTTCTTGAACAGAAGGTCGGCGTCCCATTCACTTGCATGAGGGGAGAAGAGGGACGTGATGCCCGCCTCAAGTTCCAGCCACCGCTCGATGGGCGTCACTTCGACCGCGACCGTCGCACCGGCGCTCGACCCTCCGTCGCCCAGGCTCCGGGAAGCGGCTCCCCCCAACTCGACAATGGCGGCGGGCTCAGGCTCCTTATCGGCCGACTGCGCCGAGGCGCCTCCACACCAAAGAAGCCAGACTATCACCAACAGCACCCACTGACGGTCGCTCTTCACAGATGTTCCTCTCTCAACTCGGTCAAGGCGTGCCGGATCACGACAAAGGCGCCCTGCAAGGCAAGGCTGCCCATAATGACGGCCACGCTCACGTCCGGCCACCCCGACCTGGTGCGGAACACGCCAAGGGCGGCCAGGAGAACGGCCAGATTACCGAGTACATCGTTTCGCGAGCACAGCCACACCGACCGCATATTGCTGTCACCGCCTCGGTAAGCCCATAACAGGGTGAATGACGCAGCGTTGGCTGTCAAGGCGGCAAGGCCGACCGCGCCCATCGTCTCGGCCGCCGGGACCGTCCCGCGAACGACGTGCGAGAAGGCCGAGATGAGCACCCATAGTCCAAGAAGCCCCATCGTGGACCCTTTGGCCAGCGCCGCTCGGGCCCGGTAGGCTATTCCCTGACCGGCGACCGACAGGCTGATGCCGTAATTCGCGGTGTCCGCCAGGAAATCGAGAGCGTCTGCCTGCAAGGAGGCCGAACCCGCGATGACACCCGCGACGATCTCAACCACGAACAGGGCCACGTTAATGCCCAGCACCGCCCATAACACGCGCCGATACTGGCGGTCATATCCCTGGTGGCCGCCGTCCGGGTCGCAGCAGTGCCCGCCCATGGCAAGTGTCCTTTCCTCTTTCGAGGATGGGGCCTATAGTAGCTATAGGGTCAAGCGCATGAAACTCAACGGGCGGCTGAGCATCGGGCAACTATCAAAGGCGACCGGGGTCAAGGTTGTGACCATCAGGTACTACGAGCAAATCAAGCTCATGCCGGCGCCGCTGCGCACTGCAGGAAACTACCGTGCGTACGGCCGGGACCATCTGCAACGATTGCAATTCATTCGACGGTGCCGGGATCTCGGCTTTAGGCTCGACCAACTCCGCGATCTCCTGAATCTCTCCACGCAAGCCGGATTGAAATGCGCTGGTGTTGATCGCATCACCGATAACCATCTCAAGGAAATCGAGCACAAAATTGCCGATCTCCAAAGACTCGCGGCCGAGCTGCGTCGCATCAGGAACCGCTGTTCGGGAAAAGGAACTATCGCCGATTGCCGAATTCTGGAAGCTCTTACGCCTTCGGCGCTTATCACCACAGAGTGAACAGCGGTGAGATCTTGTCGGTGGGAGAACCGCGTTTCCTAGCCAGTCCCCTTGCGCTCAGGCTTGCGGTGGTGCGTTCTGAGCCCCTGCTGCACCCAATCGCGAGCCGAAGTTCGCCGAGCTAGCGCAGTACTGCACCGCGAAATGCCGGCACATGCAGCCGAGCCGAAACCTCCGTCAGGAGGAACTGGGCCGTTTGGTCCTGGTGTTGCATTGCGAACGCCCACGAAATCCAGTGCGCGACCATCGCTAGTGTCCCACGCGTCTGCTGATATTGTGACAACGCCTGCCGCTTGTGCTGAACAGCTTGCCGGATGAGGCTTTTGCCTCGGTCGACGCTGAATCGACGGATGCCCATTCCGAGGGCAACTGCACCCGACGGCTTGAAGCACCGATCGGCATAAATCTTCGCGACCTGCCACCGATGCTACTGCGGGCTCAGGTCTTGGAACAACCTCGGCCGCACTACTTCGCTTGACTTCCACCTCATCGGTGGCGATCAGATCCACCCGGGAGGCACCGTGGCCATGCGCGTTTACGCCGCAGGCGAATGGCAGCTACGACGGGCATCGTCGGTTCGCCGGCGTCCAAGTGGCGACAGGCGGGTTGTGGGACAATACCGATAATTCGCCGTTTGAACCGGTTCAGCGAGGCGCGACAGGATGCCAGATTGGCTTAGTATCCACAAACCGATATTGGTAAATACCATCGGGCATAGCGCCGGCGTGGCAATTTTCGCCATGCTGCTGTACTTTCTTGCCATAAATAGCCGACGCGCCAGTGATAAGCGAAGCAGCTTACCGATCGCCGCCGCCGCCCTCGCGATGCTCTGGAATCTCGGTTCTCTGGTCGGGTTGGCCACAGGCCCTGGCAGCGGTTGGATTGCAGGAGCCATTGTGGCGCTCAGCTTCTCGGTGCTCAGCCTTTTGCCCGCCGTGCTGTTGCACATCTCCCTGCAGTCCCGCCGCCGGCCGATTTGGATGGCCGGCTACGCCGTCAGCGGCCTGGCGGTGGCTCTTCACATTGGCGACTGGCTCAACCGCGACTCGGGTTGGCACCGCGCCGCCCTGCTGCTCATAACCATAGGCTTTTCCGTTCTGACCTTGGTCTCGCTGATCCTGGAATGGAGGCTGGCCAATCGCGCCGCCGGATCGCGCCTGGCAGGGGCCATGGCATTATTTCTGCTCGCCATCTCCTTTACGCACTTCGGCGGCGTTCACGTGGGCATGGCCTGGTCGCGGGAAGCGGCCCTGCACCATGCCGGCCTGCCTTTGGCGCTGTTGGTTCTATTGCAGGACTACCGTTTTCTGCTGATGGATGCCTTCCTGCGCTTTGTCATGAATGCCACGTTAGCCGCTTGCGCCACACTGCTGGCAATACGCATCGTCCAGGTGCCTCTCCTCCGCAGCAGCCTGCACCAGCCGTTCGCGGCGGGGCTGTTCATTGTGATCGCGGGCCTCCTCCTGACCTCGTTCGTGCAGCTTCACAACCGCATGCAGCGGGTGTTGACGAAAGTCATCTTTCTGCGGGCCAACGTGGACGAGGCCGTACGCGAGCTTCAGAATCTATCGCTCGCCGCGGCTGATGAATCCGAGTACGTGCGCTGCGCCGCCGATACCATCGGACGGTTTGTGCGCGCCTCGCGCTTTGAACTCAGCTACCAGCAGCCGGCGCCTGGCCAATCGCTGACTGCGCCCGCCGCGGTACTGGATCCCATCCGTTGGAGCGTGGACCTCTGGGTATTGGCGGCCTTGCCCATGCGCTTCGCGCGCGGCGATGCCATTTACCTGCTGCTGGGCCCGCGCGAGGGAGGTCGCCGCTATCTGAGTGAAGATCTGCAGGTGCTGGGCCGCCTCGGCGCCACTGCGGTCCAGCAAGTCGAGCGGTTTCGTAACCTGCAGATGCAGAATTTGATCGCGAGCGCCGAATTACGGGCCTTACAGGCCCAGATCAACCCACATTTCCTGTTTAACTCGCTGAATACCCTTTACGGCACGATCGATCGCGGCAACCTGCAAGCCCGCCAGTTGGTGCTCAATCTCGCAGATGTCTATCGTTATCTGCTCCGTACCGAGCGCCCCGTTGTGGAACTGGAGGATGAACTGCGTATCGTCAGGGCTTATCTGGAGATCGAGGAACTGCGCTTGGGTTCAAAGCTGCAAACCGCCATTGAAGCCGATCCGGACACTCTGCACATCGGCATTCCACCGCTTTCGATCCAGCCGCTGGTAGAGAACGCGGTCAAGCATGGGATCGTCCCCAGGGTAGGCCCCGGTTTCGTCCGCCTTTATGTGCGGATCAAGGGAAGGTCGCTTTCCGTGGACGTTTCCAATTCGGGCGAATTTGATTCGAGCAGCGTTGCGAATGCGTCCGGCGTAGGCCTGAGTAACGTCCGCCGCCGCTTGGAACTGTGCTACGGCGGCGATGCGAGCTTCGAGATTAGAACGGCCGGCGGCATCACAACTGTCGGTATCGGGCTACCCGCGCGCGCGACGGTCTCAGTCTAGGCCACCGCTCCAGGACAACTTCTGGAAGAACCTGGCGATCGCCGTTTTGCGAGCGGGTTGGACATGCGCCTGCTCGAGTTTATACAGAGGAACCTGACCTAGGGGGTCACCCGGCAGGATCCGGAGAGTTCCGTGTACCCACACCATTTCCCCCGCCCGGAATTCGAACGCTTCCTTCTGACGCAGGCACACCTCGATCATCTGGTCTCCAAACCGGTGAGCGAGGTGAAACAGGTTACCGGAATCCGGCATCAGGACAAACTTAGTGACCCGATCGCCGTCCCCCACGGGGCGGCCGGGATCGTCCATAGCGTAGCCGAGAGCGGACACTTCCATGCCCCCATGCGCCTGGTCCGGCGCGCCGATGGTCAAGCTGTGCCGCCGCACCAGACTCGACCAGGAGAGAACCTGGGAACGACCCTCGCGCTGCTCGATCGGTCGCAGGTCGGGTTGAGAAGAAGAAGTCGTCAGGTACACGCCTGCCCCAGCCGCGAATACCACACCGGCGGCAATTAAGACAAATACCGGAACCTCGGACTTATTCAGGCGAGCGCGCCCGCGGGGCATCACCGTCAAGAGATAGCAGCCGCCGGCTGGTTGGCCTAGAAGTTTTTCACCGCCGGCCGTTTCTGCGCCATGAGTGACCTCCTCGCCACCATCGGCGGACCAGACGGGCAGATTGAAGGGTTAAAGTCTCCAGAAACCGTCCACGGCTGGGAATGGTCCGCTCATGGACCGAACACCCCCGGTCGTCCGAAACTAGTACCATCGAATTTCGGGACCGTGGTAAAAGTTTGTCAGTTGGGAAAAGGGGATGAAGCTAAAGACGCTAATCGTCGATGACGAGCCGGTGGCGCGGAAGGTATTACGCGAAGACCTGGAGGGCATGGACGAGATCGAGATCATAGGCGAAGCCGACAGCGGCGCGGCGGCCCTCAACCAGATCGCAAAACGCCAACCCGATCTCGTGCTGCTGGATCTGCAGATGCCCGGCATGAGTGGATTTGAGGTGATCGCCAAGCTGCGGGGTGGCCCGCACGTCCCAGTCATCGTCATCGTGACGGCCTATGACAAGCATGCGCTGGAAGCATTTGAAGCCGGGGCTATCGACTATCTGTTGAAGCCCGTGCGGCAGGAGCGCCTGGAGCAGACTATCGAACGGGTTCGCCGTTTCACGGAGCGCCAGGCGATTGAGCAGTTGGCGCGGCTTCAGGAAATCGGTGGCGCCTCGCCAACCAGCCAGCGCCTGCGAAAAGTGGTCGGCAAGGCCGGCGCCGAATACTTCCTCTTGAATACAGACGAAATATACTCGTTTCAGGCTGAGGGTGACATTGTCTGGATCTTCACAGCACGCCAAAAATTTCTAGCTACCCAAACACTGGACGCTTTAGAGCAGCGCCTCCGGGACACGCATTTCCAGCGAATTCACCGCAATGCGCTGGTGAACGTCGATCATGTGCGTAAGATCAGTCACCTGAGCAGCCAGCGTTGGCTGCTCACCATGAACAACGATCAGGAGTACATCGCCAGTAAACGCCGGGCGCGCGGGCTGCGCCAGCTTTTGCAATAGACCGCTGGCGGGAGAAATACGCCCGCTGGCCGCCGGTACCGGTCCGCCGGCGAGTTTTTGCTAGGTAGCATGACCGCTGACGCATACACTTCTAAACAAGATGAGAGTTCTCGCTTTGAGTGCAGTCGTCGTGCTGACGAGTGCGTATCTGTACGGACAGTCGGCCGCCGGCACTATTCACGGCGCGGTGGTGGATCCCTCCGGGGCCGCCATCGCTAACAGCGCGGTGGAGATTCATAACCCGGTGTCCCATTACGATCAGGTCGTCAAGACGGACAACCAAGGAAATTTCACCTTCAACAACGTGCCGTTCAATAACTATCATCTGACGGTGAATGCGCCGGGGTTTCAGAGCGCCGAACAGGACGTCGACGTGCGCTCGCCTCTGCCCCTGGACCTGAAATTCCACCTGCAGATTGGTCAAGCCACCACCACTGTAACGGTTGAAGCCGGCCAGGATTTAGTGGAGTCTGATCCCGAAATTCATACCGACGTGGACCGCAACCTCTTCGACAAGCTGCCGTTGGAAAGCGCTTCCTCGTCGCTCAGTTCGCTGGTCACCCTGGCGACCCCGGGCGTGGCCGCGGACTCCAACGGCCTCTTCCACGGCCTGGGCGACCATGCCGAGAACTCGTTCTCCATCGACGGGCAGCCGGTTACCGATCAGCAAAGCAAGGTCTTCTCGAACCAACTTCCGGTGGACGCCGTCCAGTCCATGGAAGTGATTGAGGGCGCGCCACCCGCCGAATACGGTGACAAAACCAGCCTGGTGATTGTGGCCACGACGCGATCGGGAATGGGCCAGACCGTGCCGCACGGCGATGTCACGGCATCCTTCGGAAATTTTGGCACCTATAACGGCGGATTCAATCTGGGCTATGGCGGCGCATCCTGGGGCAACTTCATCTCTGCCACCGGACTCGATACTCAGCGCTTCCTGGATGGCCCCGAATTCACGACCTTCCATGACACCGGCAACCAGCAGAACTATTTCGACCGTTTCGACCTCAAGCCATCCCAAAACGACACCCTCAGCGTGAATTTCCAATTCACGCGCTCGTGGTTTCAGTCTCCCAATTCCTTCGACATGCAGGATGCTACGGCCTGGGACGGTCTGGTGGTGGATAGCGGCGGTCTCGGACCCGACGGCCGGCCGGTCGGCTCCACCGACCAGGTGGCTAAGATCCGGACCTTTGACATCGCACCGACCTGGACGCGCGTCCTGAATCCGAACACGGTGCTGACAGCGGGAGTTTGGGCGCGCCAGGACCAATTCAACTATTACCCTAGCGGCGACCCGTACGCGGATTTCGTGCCGGATCTGCAGACCACCAGCATCGGCCAGAATCGCCGGCTGACCGATTTAGGCGCCCAGGCCAGCATCTCCTACGCGCATGGCGTCCACAACTTCAAAGCTGGATTGCAGTGGTACGACGAAATTCTCACCGAAAACGATTCCTTCGGCATCGTCGACCCCACATTCAATCCAGTGTGCCTGAATGGCGACGGCAGTCCGAATACCAATCCTCTGCTGACCAATATCAACAACTGCAACGGAACTTTGCAGCCTAACCCAAGCTACGATGCGCTGCTCGCCTGTTACGATCTGACCCGTACGGGTCCCCTGAGCGGCTGTCCCAACTCCACCAGCGGGCGCTACGGCTTCAACGGCCATGCCAACGTCCGCCAGCTCTCACCCTATGTCGAAGATCTGATCAAAATCAAGAATTGGACTTTTCGGCTCGGCCTGCGGGGCGATTACTACTACGGAATTACTAAGTTTGGAATGGCCGAGCCCCGTTTAGGCGCCTCGTACGCCATTAAGCCCACCAACACCGTGCTGTCATTTTCTTACGCGCGCACGATGGAGACCCCGTTCAACGAAAACCTGATCCTTTCCAGCCTCGGGTGTAACGATACTGTGGTCAACGATATCATGGCGGCCATACAGGGTTACCCCTGCCTGACCGCTCCGCTGACTCCGGGGACGCGCAACGAATTCCACGCCGGTCTGCAACAGGCCTTCGGACGATATCTGGTCCTGAGCGGCGAGTATATCTGGAAATACACGGACCGGGCTTATGACTTCAGCGTATTCGCGAACACGCCCATCACTTATCCGATCGAGTGGGGGAAATCGAAGATCCCGGGATTTGCGCTGCGCGCCAGCGTGCCCAATTTTCACGGCTTTAGCGCGTTCATCGTCATGTCGCACGTGGCCTCCCGATTCTTTACTCCGCAAATCAGCGGCATCGGCGTGACGCCCACGAGCGAGGGCGCCAATAGCGTATTCCGCATCGATCATGATGAAGTGTTTAACCAGACCACGCACCTGCAGTATCAGATCGGCAGACGTGGACCCTGGATTGGTTTCAACTGGCGCTATGATAGCGGCCTGGTGGCCGGCGCCGTTCCCTGCGCGGGCGGCAACTGCGCCAACGGTCCGAACGGTACGGACAGCGTGGTGGACGTAGCCCCGTTGACGCCGGATCAGCAGTTCGAAGCGGGCCTTTACTGCGGCAGCGTCCACGCGACGCCCACCACGCCTATCAGCCCTACGGGTCTCTGCGACGCAACCCAATATGGCTCGACGAAGCTGAAGATCCCGGCGCCGGGCACCGAAGACGACGATCATAACCCGCCGCGCGTGGCCGCCCGCAACCTCTTCGATCTGGCGGTGGGCCACGATAATCTCTTCCACGGCGACCGCTATAAATGGAGCGCGCGCTTTGAGGTGGTCAATTTGACAGACGCCAACGTGGTGTACAATTTCCTGTCTACGTTTAGCGGAACGCACTACGTCACACCTCGGGCGATAACCGGGACTGTAGGTTTCCATTTCTGACCACGGTTAGTGGCGTAGAGCCGAAATTCGAGGCAAGCGCGACGCCATAAACGACCCGCTTGCTACCGTGCTTTAACAGTTCATCCGCTGGTAATCCCAGCAGTCCGGGGCCTTCGCCGATCTTCCGCATCAAGGAGAAGCCAAAGCTGCCGCACGCGAAGATATCGTCGTCGGCTACTGAATCAGATCTGCTTCCTGAGGGCCCAGGATCACGGTCCCACGGTACGCGCGATTACTGACGATCCCACTCCTTTGGCCTGTAATCGCAATTCTCTTTTCCTGTGTAGTCGTGTTCACGTAAAGCGTTCGGCCGTCGATGACCCTGGCATACACTCCTTCGGGCGTCGGCGGCCCCGGGTGAACGCCAGCCAGCTTGAAGCAATAGTTCAGAACGGGACCTATAGCGGACGCCTTCGATTCCGTAGCCAGGTAGATCGCATTGCCTTTTCCGAAACTGTTGATGGTGACGGCGGGAGAATGGTCACCGATATTCGTGAAGCGTGCAAGAATCCTGGCTGTTGAAGGTTCGATCACCTCGTAGTGATGCGTGCCCGAGTCGACAGCGCCACCATCCCATTCGAATGTCAAAGGCGATTCCACTTGATAGAACGCGTTGGTCTTCAATCCAAAAACATCGCTCAACCTTCCTGGCAGGGGCGTGTCGAACCATTGCCCGTGCTCGTCGACTTTCGCTGAGAAAGCTGTCATCAAGACCGTGCCACCTCCGCTCACGTAATCCCGGAGAGCCTTTGCGCTGGCGGCGTCCATTACATAGTCGGCCGGCACGACCACGAGCTTGTAAGTCGAGAGAGCAGCATGACCGATGTGGATGATCGCTGTGTCGAGGTTGGCGCGGAACAGGGGATCGAAGGCTCCCTGAACCTGTTCGGTATAGGAAGGCTTGAAGTATTGGAGCGTCGTGTTGGAAGGCCCGTTGGGATGCGAGTCGATAAAGGAATCGAAAGAATAGGCGATGGCGACCTCGGGATGGGTATATCGTGGGAATCCGAATTGAGAGAGCCGTTTGAATTCGGCGGCGATACGCGCGAATTCATCGACCTTCCAGGAAGGAGTGCCGTCATGGTCGAGCAGGCCGAATAGCGCCTGCTCTTCCCCGCCAAGGTGACTATTGAAGGTCCATGCGAGGATCCCCTGCGCGCCCAACATGAGCGCCAGATAGGCATACATACGGCTCCGGCCCGGCGTTCCGTAGTAACCACCGCCGCCGGCGGTGAACTCGTTGAACCAGATCGGAGTGGCCAGGTCTCCTTTGGTCATCAGAGCGCCCAGCGCGCCGCTGACCGGGTCGCCGGGATAGAAGCCTTCGGCGCCGTAGGAGACGTACGATTTGTAGGTCGCGAGATAGTCGAATCCTCTCCGCGGCGCGGTATCCCAGAGGTTCGAGATCGAGGGGATATCCGGCATGTTGCGGCGGCGAATCGCTTCCAGCTCCTGCAGTCGCGCCACCGTAACGTCTGACCAGTAGCGATGAAGATCCAGGTAACGTTCCGAGGGGCCAGGCCCGCTGGCCAGCGGCAAATCAACATCGTCGAAACTGCCCAGCCGGCGCGACCATCGCTGGGTTGCCCAAGCTTTATTCAGGGCCTCGATCGTTCCATATTTTCTCCGCAGCCACTCAATGAACCGCCTTTTATCGGCTTCCGAGTACGACAGGAAGCCGTTGCCGATCTCGTTGTCGTATCCCACGGCGATAAGCGCCCGGTGGTGAGCGTACCTTCTGGTCAGAGCTTCGGCCAGAGCTTGCACTTCGCGCACGTAATCCGGATCGCCGATGTCGTCCATGTATCGCTCCGCCGGCGGAAGACGCTCACCATGCTCATTGACGATATCGACGCCGGGATACGCGCGATGCAGCCAGATTGGCGCCGGACTGCCGGGTATGTCCAGGATCACTTTGATGCCATTGGCAGCCATCTTGTCCATGATCCTGTCAAACCATTCAAACTCGAACTTACCCCGCGCGGGCTCAAATGAATCCCAGGACAAATCTCCCATGCGAACGACATTGAAGCCCGCCCCTCTCATGATGCCGATGTCGCGATCGATTTGTTCTGGGGAGCGATCGACGGGCTGATAGCACGTGCCCACAAAGAGTTGCCCAGGCCCCGGCCAGTTGGAGTGGGCGGCATCGCCCTGCGCGTGACAGGGAAGGGTAAACGCCGCTGCCAAAACCAGGCACAGCGGCGTGAGAACTGCCGGCGGCGGGCGCCTGCTGAGCGTCATAAGAGTCCTCCCTGCCCGAAAACCTGAATCTCCGAGATTCTTAGCATAGCTTGAGTGCGGCGCCGCCGGCGGGCCGGCGATCCGCGAGACCAGTGCACGGAGTGGCGAATGCGGTGATAGCATGAGACCTCCAGGGCCGGACGTCCTACTCTCGCGGCGGCCCGGGCAAAGATCGAGAAAGAGAGGGCCATGATGAACAGCAGGACCGGCGGGTTGAACCGGAGAAAGTTCGTTGCGGGCGGCATCTGTCTGCTGGCGGCGACCGATACGGCATCGCCTCAGCAAAGCCCTTACCTTGACGGCAATTTTGCATCTGGACCGATCGCGGGTCCGTTTCGGCCAAATTGGGAATCGCTCCGGGCCTACCGGTGCCCCGATTGGTTCCGCGACGCGAAATTCGGTATCTGGGCGCATTGGAGTCCGCAATGCGTTCCCGAGCAAGGGGACTGGTATGCCCGCGGCATGTACATTCAGGGCAGCTCCCAGTACAACTACCACGTCAAAACCTTCGGTCACCCCTCCCAATTCGGGTACAAAGACATCTGCCATATCTGGCGGGCGGAGAAGTGGAGTCCCGAGGAACTGATTCGTCTGTACGCCAAGGCGGGAGCTAAGTATTTTGTCGCACTCGCCAATCACCATGACAACTTCGATTGCTGGGACTCAAAATATCAGCCTTGGAACTGCGTGAAAGTCGGGCCTGGGAAGGACATCGTCGGTACGTGGGAGAGAGTTGCCCGCGCGCAGGGGCTGAAGTTCGGAATCACCGTGCATGGCACACCGGGACGGGTTTGGAAGCAGTTCATGCCGGTCCGATATGGCAGCGATGAGACCGGCCCATTGAGGGGCGTAACCTATGACGGCGTTCTGACGAAAGCGGATGGTAAAGGCAAGTGGTGGGACGGGATGGACCCGCAGCAACTCAATGGACGTCCCCACAGCAAAGACGAGCCATGTCCGGAGTTCGTCGAGAACTTCATGCTGCGCACCCAGGACTTGATCGACAAGTACAACCCGGACCTCTTGTATTTCGACGATAACCTCGATTGGTGGTTTGATGCGGGAGCGCCCTCCGGCAGAGAACTGAATGTGTGGCTCGGCATGCCGGAACTCGCCCCCCACATCATGGCGTACTACTACAACGCCAACCTCCGCCGGAACACGGGCAAACTGGAAGCGGTTTTCAATATCAAAAATGTTCCTCGTGCGGTGCTGAGCACCCTGGTCCGCGATTTCGAAATGAGCCAGTCGGAAATGGTGGAACCAAATCCATGGCAAACCGACGCGTGCATCGGGGCTTGGCATTACAGCCGGTCCATCTATGAGAATCACCGGTATCGCACGGCTCAGGCCATGATTCATCTTCTGATCGACGTCGTGAGCAAGAACGGCAACCTGCTTTTGAACATACCGCTGCCTGGCCATGGCCGGCCCGACGGCGACGAGTTTGCATTTCTGGACAACTTCGGCGCTTGGATGGCGCTCAACAGCGAGGCGATTTACTTCACGCGGCCCTGGAAAGTCCCTGGGGAGGGCCCCACGAAGGCAGGCGGTTCCCTCTATGGGAGCCGGGGCTCGCAATTTCAAGCGAGTGATATTCGGTTCACGGCGAAGGGAGACTCGCTATACGCAATCGCTATGGCTTGGCCTGAAAATGGAAAACTGGTGATTCGGTCACTCGCTTCGGATTCCCCACACTACCGCGGCGAAATCGCCAAAATCGGGCTGCTGGGTTCGGAATCGCGCCTCGCTTGGTCGCGAGGCACCGAAGGGGTCACGGTCAACTTACCGGAAAAGCCGCCGTGCGACTATGCGTATGTATTGAAGATCAACCCGCTCGGAGCGTGAGTCATGACCGCATCGCTGCAACAGGGTTGTGGAGGAGATGGAACTTGAAAGTTCAGATATTCGCGGTTGCGTTCTTGTCGCTGACGGCCCTGGCGTCAGCGCAACAGCCGGGCAACGCTCCGTACCTGGATCCGAAGTTGCCGCCGGAACGTCGCGCGGCAGACCTCGTCTCGCGGATGACCTTGGAAGAAAAGGTCCTCCAGATGCAAAACAGCGCGCCGGCGATTCCGCGGCTCGGCGTTCCGGTCTATAACTGGTGGAACGAGGCGCTCCACGGCGTGGCCCAGGGGCGTGCCACCGTTTTTCCGCAAGCCATCGCGCTTGGCGCCACCTGGGATCCCGAACTGCTGCATCGCGTGGCCGATGCGATCTCGACCGAAGCGCGGGCCAAATACAACGAAGCCCAGCGCCGCGCTCCCGTCGCTGAAGTGGGCCCCGGCGCCGCTCCCGGCCGCACCGCCGGGTTGACTTACTGGTCGCCGAACATCAACATTTTCCGCGATCCCCGCTGGGGCCGCGGGCAGGAAACCTACGGCGAAGATCCGTACCTGACCAGCCGCATGGCCGTGGCGTTCGTGAAAGGCATGCAAGGCGACGATCCGCATTATCTGAAAGTCGTAGCCACCCCCAAGCATTTTGCCGTGCACAGCGGCCCCGAGCCGCTGCGGCACACGTTCGATGCCAAGGTGAGCGAATACGACCTGGTGAACACGTATCTGCCGGCCTTCAAGGCCGCGGTGACGGAAGGAAAAGCGGACTCGGTGATGTGCGTGTATAACTCCGTGGACGGTGTCCCGGGATGCGCCAGCACGGACCTGCTGCAGAAACGCCTGCGGGAGGAGTGGGGATTCCAAGGCTATATCGTGAGCGATTGCGGCGCCGTCGGCGACATCTTCCGCGGTCACAAATACGTTGCGACCCAGGGAGAAGCCGCCGTGTCGGCGGTCAAAGCCGGCACGGACCTCACCTGCGGCGGCGAGTATCGAAGCCTGCTCGACGAAGTCAAAGCCGGCCACATCACGGAGGCCGAAATTACCCGTTCCGCTGAGCGGCTGTTCGAGGCCAGGTTGCGGCTAGGCATGTTCGATGCGCCAGAAATCGTCCCTTACTCGAAGATTCCCTACTCCGAGAACGATTCCGTCGCGCACCGCCAACTGGCGCGCCTGGCGGAACGGGAGGCTATCGTGCTGCTGAAGAACCAGGGCGGCTTCCTGCCCCTGCCATCCGCGGTGACCCGGATCGCGGTGGTTGGGCCATCGGCGAATGATCCGATCGGCCTGCTGGGCAATTACAACGGGATCTCCTCCAAACAGGTGACTCCGCTCGAGGGCCTCCGGCAACAGTTTGCCAAAGCCAAAATTCAATATGCGCTTGGCGCCACCTACACCAACACCACGCCGGCTCTGGTGGACTCGAATGTCCTCGCTCCGCCGGGCGGAAACGGTGACGGCCTGTTAGCCGAGTACTTCAACAATCCGGACTTCCAGGGTGCGCCGGCGCTTACCCGGGTCGAGTCGCGCGTCTACTTCGACGCCAACGTGGAAGAGCCGGCCGTGCTTGCGGCGATCGCCGGCGACAACTATTCCATCCGATGGACGGGCAGCCTGATTCCACCCGCCAATGGCGACTATGTGATTTGGGCGCGTACCGGCATCTGGAATCGCAAGGGAAAGATCAAACTTTTCCTGGACGATAAAGAGGCCGGGCCCGGGCCGGGGCCAGGCGCGCGGCGCCGCGGTGGCACGCACTTCCAATTGGAAGGCGGACGCAAGTACGCAGTGAAAGTGGAATACACCCAAAACGGTCCCGGAGGCGGCGCCGAGTTGAACTGGATTCCGCCGGCCGATGTCATGCTGGCCGAAGCCGAAAAAGCCGCCGGGAATTCAGATGTGGCGCTGGTTTTCGTCGGCCTCAACGGGTCCCAGGAAGGAGAAGGCCATGACCGCAGCGCGATCGACCTGCCGGAGCCGCAGGAAAACTTGGTGAAGGCCATGATCGCTACCGGCAAGCCGGTGGTGGTGATTCTTACCAGCGGCAGCGCCGTGGCCATCAACTCGTCCGCGGCCGAGGCAACCGCGGTCCTCGCCGCCTGGTATGGCGGAGAGGAAGCCGGTACGGCCATTGCGGAGACTCTGGCCGGCGTCAACAATCCGGCGGGACGTCTTCCGGTAACGTTCTACAAGAGCCTCGATCAGGTACCCGCGTTTACCGACTATTCCATGAAAGGCCGCACCTACCGCTACTTCAAGGGAGAACCGCTGTTCCCGTTCGGTTGCGGGCTGAGCTACTCGACCTTTGCGTATTCGGGCCTGAGCGCACAACGTACGGCACGCGGCGCCGAAATCCGCGCGACCGTGCAGAACACCTCGCCCCGGGAAGGCGATGAAGTAGTTCAGCTTTACATCGGCGGCGGTTCGGGTGCGGACGCACCCCTTCGCAGCCTGCGCGGTTTCGAGCGCATTCACTTGCGCGCAGGCGAGCGCCGCCAAGTGGAATTTCTGATTCCGGCGCAAGACTTGCCGGCAGGCAGCGTGGAGATCAGTGTCGGCGGAGGACAACCGGCGGAGGGCGTCCCGTTCGTGAAGGGTTCTTTGTAAGCCCGCTTATTCGACGGTCTTCCGTAATGTGACCAGCACCACGTCATTGCTCTTCATGGGCAGCGAGAACTCGTACGCGCCGCCGCTTGGAACGTCCACCACGCGGTCTGTCTCCGGTAGGTCGCGTGTCAGATTCTTCAATTCTTCGAGTTGTGCCGGGCTCAACTCCTTGGGCGCCCCCATGTCGATGTAGGCGGAATACGCGTCATTGGCGCGATAGCCGGTCCGCTGCACCGTGAGTTTGTAGCTGCCGGACTGCAGATGGCTGATACGCAACTCCACCGGCGGCGCGGGCTCCGCTGGGACCATGCGGCTATAAAACGGCCGGTTACTGACTTTCTGCCGGGGTTGTTGGAAGTCCCAGATAACGGCTGAAACGCCACCGCTCTCCGCGGCAGCGAAGACTTGGCCGTCCTGAACCGGAACTTCGCTGCCTTGGACCGCATGCAGATATTTGTAGGCAAAGTACGCCGGCTTGCGGATGCCCTCGCGGTTCAGCAGCCCGAATCCGCCGTGGAACGGCGACGGCGGGGGCCCCGGTTCCTCGAAAAGATCGGTGTAAGTCCAGTAGCTCATACCTTGTAGCAAGCCCTGGCTGGCCTTGAGTTTGCTTAAGATGTACGGCGCGCTGATATAGGAGTCATGCACCAGGTCGCGCGGGGTGTAGCTCGTGCTCCATTCCGTGAAGTAAAGAGGCAGGTTGGGAAACTTCGACGCCTGGATCTGCGCGCGAACTCTCCGCACGTCGCCCAAAATGGCATCCGGGGACGGAGAAAGCTTCGTGTCCTCCTTGCCGTTCTCGTCCAGGAAACCGCCATCCACGCCGTAGGTATGGGTCGTGACGAAATCCACTGCGGCGGCGCTTTGCGCCACGTGATTGAGGAATTCCGGCACCCACGCCGCGCCTGCCGTGGACGGGCCGCCGACTCGCAAACGTGGATCGATCGCCTTGATGGTCTTGGACGTCAAATCATACAGCTCGAAGTAAGCTTTCTGGTCGGCCCCTTCCCAGAAACCCGACAGGTTGGGTTCGTTCCATACTTCGAAAAACCAGGTGCGCACCTCGGTCCGCCCGTAGCGTTTTTCGATGTGGCGAATGAACGCGCCGACGAGGTTTCTCCACGCCGCGGGTACCGGATGTGAGGTGTTGCCCCGCCAATAGAAGATTGTGTTGTCGGACGTTTTCATCGCCTTGGGGGTGAAACCTAACTCGACAAATGGCTTGATGCGGCGCGCGAGCAGGTCATCGTAGAGCTGGTCTATTTTTGTCCAGTCGTAGACTGTCTTCCCGTTTTCGGCTCGCACCGTGTTTGATACGTCGTGAAAGATGGCGTGGAAACGAATGTAGCGGAAACCAAGTTCGTCAACGGCGGTCTTGAGTTGCGCCTGGCTGTCATCTCGAATGAGTGTGCCGGGATAATCCGAGCCCACCGACAGGTCGAAGAACCGGTCCAATGGTTTGACCGCGCGTGCCACGTCGATGTCAATATGGCGCGGTGAAGGAGCCGGATTTGCCGCGGACGTGGCCTGCGCCGGGCAATCGGGAAACATGATCTGCGCAGTTTGATACAGGTACCGGCGCCAGTTGGCCCACTCGTGGCCGCCGCTGCTGAGTACCCAGAAATTACGCAATCCGTACAGATCGAACAGCGCGAGATCCTTTTGGCCGTTGTGGAGTGCAATATCGGTTTCACCGGCCGCCATGTAGAGCGGCACGCGGAACTTGTCGTTGGTGGACGGGTCCTGCAGCATCGCGCCGTAGTATTCGTCGAACTTCTTCCGTGTGGCCTCGCTAATGTGACCCGAGCTGTAAATATACAGCTCGCTAAACGTGTCGAGGTGCGGAAAACCGGTGTGGATCACGACCATGCCTCCCATCGACAGGCCGGCCAACGCCCGATATTCCCGGCTGGCCTTCGTACGATAGTGGCTGTCGACATAGGGAATGATGTCCTTCAAGTACTCCTGTGAGCACTTGTCGTCAGTACCGATGGGCGAAGGCTCGAACGTCGCGCAAGCGCGCGTGTTCGGCATGACCACGATCATCGGTTTGGCCTTGCCGGCGGCGATCAGGTTATCGATAATGTCGCCCGCATATCCACCGCTGCGCAGGTCCTCGCTGCTCCACTTGGAGTCGTCGTCTCCGCCGCCATGGTTGAGGTAAAGCACGGGATATCGCGCGCTCCCATTGCTGGCATAATCCGGCGGCAGGTACACGTGCATCCGTTTCTCCTCGCCGGCATAGTTCTGGTAGTGGGCCTGTTCGATTTTTCCGTGCGGAACAGCGGTTTTTGCGAAAAATGCATGGTCCGTATAGGCGGGTAACGCGGGAAGGATCGGAAGCGGACAAACCCCCGCTTTGGGGGTCGGCGGCACGGCGCGTCCTCCGGGCGGCGCGCCGGTACCGGGCGGGCGCGCGGTTGGTTGCGCCGCGAGCAACCCGGCGAGAAGAAGGGATGCGCCAGGCACAAACGCCCACGGCCCGCCCCGCATGATTCTCATGAATCCTCCTGGAAAATTCATCATCACGAGTCGAGTTTTTGCCACATGACCCGCTCCCGCGCGAACGGATCATCGACAACCTTGCATTCGGCGTCGATCTGCATCGTGGCGCGAGTCTTGGTTGTATACGGGGGCCAATCCGGTACACCTTTCGCCTCCGGATGGGAAGTCCTGGCGAAGCTCGCGAACAGGCTGCTCATATTCCGGGCCACCTGGAACCGCGCCGGCCGGTTTCCTTCCATCAGGTACATCGTCGCGATGCCCTGCGGGGGCCACTGGCCGTCGGGATAGATGTTGTCGAAGGTGTAGAGCAGGTCGGTGGCATGCGCGGCTCCCAGCCGGTAATTCGTGCCCGGGATGGTCCATTCCGACTGATAAGTCAGCATGTACATGTAGACCGGCGCTCCGCCCAGAGCGCACTTTCGCTCGGCCGCCGTAATGGAGCCGTTCCAAAACATGGTGGCCGTCGTGATGGCTATATACAGGTCCGCGGGCGACGCTTCCGGACGGCTCTCTTTGTAAATCTTGAGCACGATCTCCGCGTCTTGACCAAGCTCCCGTTCGAGCCGCTCCCGCAGCGTGGCGTCAGTCAGTTGGAAAACGGAGTGAGACGGGTCGTTCATGAACATGAACACCGTCTCGTCGTGGTTGGTGCCGATCATCAGCGGTCTCTGCTTGGAGATGGCCGGCGCCGCCGGATCGAAGGGATGCTGCGGCAGCACGGTTCCATCGACCACGGGCGAGAAACTGCCGGCCCGCGAAAGCAGGCCTCCTCCCCGGGCTGCCCGGAACATCGGTGGAGCGCCCGGCCGGCGGCCCAGCCCGGATTGGATCGCGACCAGCTTCTCGGCGGGGACATCCAACAGCTTGCGCCACTCGCTTTTTTCGAGCCCCAAGGCTTTCAGGGTCATCAGTGCGGTTTCCGCGGCTGCGTCGCGCGTCATCATACGGACGCCTGCCCCGCTTTCGATCGCGGCCTTGTGGAAGTAGCTGGCCGCCGATGGCATGGCGTAAAGGCATGACGTCTTGGCGCCGCCGCCGGATTCGCCGAAGATCATTACGTTGTTCGGATCGCCGCCAAAGGCCGCGATGTTCTCGTGCACCCACTTCAGGCCATCGCGCATGTCCAGCAGTCCCTGATTGCCGGACTCGGCGTACTCGTCACCGCCCAGATCGCCCAGAAACAGAAAACCCAATAAGCCGAGCCGATGGTTGGTTTCCACGACGACTACGTCATGGTTGCGCGCCAGGTTGCCGCCATCGTGATCTACGGAGCCTCCCGACCCGCTACTGAATCCTCCGCCATGGTTGAAGAACATCACCGGACGCTTGCGCCCGTCAGCCGCCGGTGTCCACACGTTCAGGAACAGACAGTTCTCCTGGGGCGCGGGTTCGTCGATTCCGAAGTAACCCTTCGGCGGCTGGCAGCTTGGCGGAGCCAGACGCAGTGCGTCCCGCACTCCCGTCCAGGGCTGGAGCGGCGGCGCGGCCTTGAATCGATTTGCCCCGGAGACCGCCCCGGCGTATGGCACACCTTTGAACGCGATGCGATTGTTCTGGCGCCGGCCGCGAATATTGCCGTAGGCAGTTTTTATCGTGACGTACTCGGGCTTGTCGTCCGCGGCAAAGGCAGCCCTCCGGGCTAAGGCCGCGGACCCGGCCAGCCCCGCGGTCCGCGCCAGAAACTGACGCCGGCCCATGGGCAAAGAAGCTCTTCTGTTCGGATTCATACTTTTACCTCGCCGGGACGGCGACTCCATCCCCGGCGAAGCCCCAATATATCCTGGCGCGCCAGGTTTTGAAACAGGATCAAAGGATCTGAACAATCCGTCAATGTGATATCGTAAGCGCCAAATGAGATCGCTATTTTTGCCGCTCGCCATCGCAGTTCTTTCTTCTTTCAGAATGGCCGCGCTCGACACGGTGAAAGTCGAGCAGGGGCTGCTCCAAGGAACCACGGAGGCCGGACTCGCTGTCTATAAGGGCATTCCGTTTGCCGCTCCTCCCATAGGCGAACTGCGGTGGCGCGCGCCGCAGCCTGCCGCGCCATGGCAAGGGGTGAGCGCCGCGGACAAGTTTGCGCCGCAATGTGTCCAGCGTAGTTTCGGCGGCGGCGATTCAGCCGCGGCGGCGGGGAGCGAAGACTGCCTCTATCTCAACGTGTGGACCCCAGCCGAGTCGGCCTCCGCGCGCATCCCGGTGCTGGTCTGGATCTATGGCGGCGGTTTTAATGCGGGCGCCACTTCCATACCTACCAACAGCGGCGAGGTTCTAGCCCGTAAAGGAGTCGTACTGGTGAGCATTGCTTACCGGGTGGGCGTGCTTGGCTTTTTGGCGCATCCGCAACTGAGCGCGGAATCCACTGCCCACTCCTCCGGCAATTACGGACTGCTCGATATGATCGCCGCGCTCGAGTGGATTAAGAAGAACATCGGCGCTTTTGGCGGCGATCCCAATAAGGTCACCATCTTCGGCGAATCCGCGGGCGGCATCGCGGTCAGCCAACTGTGCGCATCGCCGCTGGCCAAGGGCCTGTTTGCGGGAGCGATGTCGGAAAGCGGGGGCTCCTTCGGTCCACCCCGGCGCGCCGGCGGCCCCGGCGAGAACATGCGTCTGCTTGCGGATGCCGAGAAAGCAGGGTTGGAGTTCGCACGAACTGCCGGCGCCGCTTCGATTAACGAACTGCGCGCGCTGCCCCCCGAGAAGTTGCTCTCCGCCACGCGCGGCTTGGCCTGGCCGATTATCGACGGCTGGGTAATCCCTTCAGATCAGTACACGCTCTACGAGGCAAAACGCTTCAATGATGTCCCCGTACTGATCGGGTACAACTCAGACGAAGGCGCCAGTTTCTCGCACGAGCGCACGCCACGCGAGTACATCGACGGCGTCCATCGCCGTTATGGTCCTTTCGCCGCGCGTCTGCTCGAATCATATCCAGCCGGCGAAAAGACGGTCCCCAAGACCGCCCGGGATCTCAGCCGTGATGCGGCGTTCGGCTGGCACACGTGGATCTGGGCGCGCCTGCAGTCTCAACTCGGCAAATCGAAGGTTTTCTTCTACTATTTCGATCAGCACCCCGATCACCCTGCCGATTCGCCGCAAGCCGGGTTCGGCGCTCCCCATGGCAGAGAGGTTCCGTATGTCTTTGGGCACTTGCGCGATCTGCGCAACGAAGAGCCAACGCCGGCCGATCGCTTGATCTCCGATGCCATGGTCACCTATTGGACCAATTTCGCAAAGTACGGTGACCCCAACGGAAAGGGCGAGCCTCCATGGCCGGCCTTCAGCGATGCACATCCCGAACTCATGTATTTCGCCGGTACGCCGCACACCGGACCGGTCCCCAATAGCTCGGGGCTGGAAGCACTCGACGGTTACTTCGCATGGCGCCGGTCGCCTGAAGGCATCGAGGCGTCGCGCGTCGCCGACGCTCGCCCTGCATCCACTAACGTCATGGGTGCGGAGTATCCGCGCGTCCTGAACGACCATCGCGTCGCATTCCAGCTCAAGGCGCCGGAAGCGCACTCCGTGGATGTCGATATCACCGGCAAACGCTTTCCCATGACCCGCGACCGGGACGGAGTTTGGCGGGTCACCACACCACCGCTGGTGGAAGGCTTCCACTACTACGCGCTGGATGCCGATGGTGTACGCATGAACGATCCGGGCAGCCACGCTTATTTCGGTACCGGGAAGGACTCGAGTGGAATCGAAGTGCCGGAAGATAGCGCGGACTACTATTCGATCAAAGACGTGCCCCACGGTGAGGTCCGCATGCGCCTCTATCACTCAAAAATCACTGGGCAGTGGCGGCGTTGTTTCGTCTATACGCCGCCCGGTTATGAAACCTCAAGCGAGCGCTATCCTGTGCTCTATCTCCAGCACGGCATGGGAGAGGATGAAACCGGCTGGATCCGGCAGGGCCACGCCAACCTGATTCTCGATAATCTCATCGCCAACAAACAGGCCGTACCCATGTTGATTGTGATGGATAACGGCTATGCGTCACGCCCAGCCGGGCCTTTCGGCCCCGCTCCAACCGGTCCGGACTTCAGCGCTTTCGAAGACGTGATGATCGATGACGTCATTCCGATGATCGACGCCACCTTCCGGACTGTTCCCGACCGGGATCATCGTGCGGCAGCCGGACTCTCCATGGGCGCCAACCAGGCTCTCCACCTCGCCACGGACCACCTGGATACGTTCGCCTACATGGCTGGCTTTAGCGGAACGATGAATGGCCTCAGCACCGAACCGCTGGACCCCGCCACTGCGTTTCATGGCATTTTCAAGGACGGCGCTGCATTCAACTCCAAGGTCAAGCTGCTTTGGCTGGGCATGGGCACCGAAGAGCCGAAACCCTTTCCGGGAGCCATCGGCGCCTTTCGCTCCATGCTGGATAACGCCGGCGTCCGGTATGTCTACTTCTCATCGCCCGGAACATCCCACGAGTGGCTCACGTGGCGGCGGGATCTGAACGACTTCGCGCCCAGATTATTCCGGTAGATGGTGGTTCTTTAATTGCGCCGCGCGACCCGCGATTGCTGGAACAGTCGTGGCGCGAAGTCGTTCAAGTCGCGGCGCCACGTCTGCCATTCATGGTCCGTGCCCGGCGACTCGTAAAACACGTGCTGGACTTTTGCGTCATCGAGTGAGGTGTGCAGTTTCTCGATACCTTGCTTCATCCGCGCAGGCTCGTTCGTTCCCACCCCGACCCACAACAGGTGCACGCGTTTGGCAAACGCGGCCGGATCGGCCATTGCGCCGTTAAACGCCGTTTTCGTATCCAACTTGTCGTTGCCCATCGCAAATACGTTGGCCGCTCCGCTAAATCCGCCGATATACGAGAAAAGATCCAGATGGTCGAACGTCACGTGGAAGGTCTGCATGCCCCCCATCGAAAGACCCGCCATGGCGCGATGGTCGCGATCGGCTATGGTGCGGAACGTCGAGTCGATGAATGGGATCAACGCCTGCGTCATATCGTCTTCGAAAGCAGACATCATGTTCTCCATCGCCTTCCTCATCTCCGGCGAGCCGAATGATTTTCCCGCGAGATTGGGAGCGGCCTCGCCCGCGCGCCGCGCGTAGCCATTCGCCATCACGATGATCATCGGCTTGGCTTTGCCCGCGGCAATCAGATTATCGAGGATGAAGTTCGCCTTACCCTGCCGCGTCCATCCGGATTCGTCTTCACCGCCGCCGTGCTGGAGGTAAAGCACGGGGTAGCGCTCTTTCGGATGTGTGTCATAAGCCGGTGGCGTGTAGACCAGCGCATGCCGCCAGGTGCCGGTCACTTTCGAGTGATACCAGGTTTCGCGCACCTGCCCGTGCGGAACGTCCTGCGGCAGATAATACGTCACACCCGCTTCGGGAACCTCGACGGCGCTGGCCCACTTGCTTCCCCCGAAGTAGGCCGTACTCGCCGGATCGCTCACTTCGGCACCATCCACGTCGATCATATAGTAGTGGAGGCCCGGCGCCATCGGGGGCGTGGTAAATGTCCAGAATCCGTCGGCCTGCTTCTCCATCTCGGCCTTGGGACCGCTCCAGAAATTCACCCTGACCTTGCTCGCCTCCGGCGCCTTGAAGCGGATCTGCACCCGTGAGTTGCCATCGACGCGCGGATACTGCGCGTCCAGAACATTGGATGTGGCGGGTCTGAAATCGCCCGAATCCTGCGCCAAGCAGAACGGCGCTATCATCACCGTCATTAGTGCAATCAGTCGCATAATGTCTCCAAAGACGAACGTAAGCCGCGTAACCGCTTATTCGTTAATAGATCCTCACTATATCATCAGAACGGGATGGGTAACTCGTCTAAAAGCAGGCTGGCAGTGAAAGCGCTTCCATGGCTGGCTGCATTCTTGCTGCCGTGCACTGCTTCCTCGGAATCGCACGCTCAACGCAGCCATCGATACGTCGAAGACGGGCGCCCCCCATCCTTCTGTGGGCCTTGCGGAAGTGCGGCCAGGGTGCGCCAGGACGGCACGAGGGTTGCGGCGGAGAGATTGGCCGCGTTTGCGTGACGATCGCGTTCCTGCTCACCCTGGCCACCGTAATGACTGTCCCGCCATTCTGGAACGCGCCGCTCGAAGAACGGGCCAACCCGGCCAGAACACTGAACCCCGCGAAGGCTCCCTGGTATTTCCTCGGCCTCCCGGAACTGGTAAGCCACTCGGCCTTGGTCGGCGGCGTGCTGGCGCCTACTTTACTGCTGCTCGTCCTGGCGGTGGATAAAACCAACGCTCGCGGCCAGGTGGATTTCTGGGCCGCAGCCGGTACGGTCGAAGAACTATGTGCGGGCCTCTTGCGGCCGGTGCCCGACTTTCACTTCACCGACGATGCAGCTTGACGCCGGACGTCCGCTGGTGCACACTAGTAGTCTAACTATGGGAAAGGATCCGCACGCCGAGATCCCGCCAGGAACCTTGTACATGCTGATTTTGCGCAGCCTGGCGCGCCTGGGCCCCATGCACGGTTACGGGATCGCCCAGCACATCCAGCAGTTGTCGCAGTCGGTGCTGCAGGTCGAGGAGGGATCCCTCTACCCCGCCCTGCAGAGAATGCTGATCAAAGGCTGGGTAACCGCGGAGTGGCGGCCATCGGAGAACAACCGGCGCGCGCGCTATTACCGGCTGACACCCGCCGGCCGCAAGCAGTTGGGCGTGGAACTGTCCGAGTTTGAAAGGGTGATGCGGGCCATCGCCAACGTGATCCAGCCCGCGTAGAAGATACCTATGTGGTTGGGCGAAATCTGGCGGCGGGTCGTCTACTTGCGGCGCGCGCGGGAGTTCAACGCCGAAATGGGCGAGGAACTGCGCTTCCACGCCGCCATGAAAGCCGATGCGTGCGGCGACGTCCACGCCGCCATGCGGCGGCTCGGCAATCCGACGGAGATCACGGAAAGGAGCCGGGACATGTGGGGCTGGAGCTGGTTGGAGGGGTTCGCGCAAGACACCCGTTATGCGTTTCGGATGCTCGGCCGCAGCCCCGCCTTCGCGCTGATCGCGGTGGTTTCGCTGGCGCTGGGGATCGGCGCCAATACGGTCGTCTTCAGCGTCCTGAACGCGCTGTTGCTGAAGGCCCTGCCGGTGCGCGATCCCAGCCGTGTCTTTTTCGTGAACAACAACGGCGGTCCGGCGCAGTCCTTCCCCAACTATCGGGACATCCGCGACCGCAACTCGGTCTTCGAATCGCTGTTCGCCTACCGCATCACGGTGATGTCGCTCGACGACGATCGCGGCGCCCATCGCGTCTGGGGCTACCTGGTTACCGGGAACTACTTTCAGTCGCTCGGTATCCAGCCGGCGCTGGGCCGTTTCTTCACTCCTGCCGAGGACCGGAATCCGAATGCCAGCCCGTATGCCGTGCTCAGTTACGCCTGCTGGCAGAACCGCTTCGGCCGCGATCCGCAGATCGCGGGAAAACAGATCCGCATCAATGGATATCCGTACACCGTGCTGGGGGTGGCGCCGCGCGGCTTCCATGGAACCGAGATCTTCTACTGGTCCGAGATCTGGGTACCGATGATGATGCAGGCGCAGATCGAGGGTCACTCGTGGCTGGAGGTGCGGAACACCCACAATTCCTGGCTGGCCGGACGGCTGAAACCCGGCGTAACCGTGACGCAGGCCGAGGCGAACCTGAACGTGATCGCGGCGCAACTGGCGCGTGAATATACCAGCAACGAAGGCATGCGGCTGAGCCTGGGAGTGCCCGGCATGATGGGCGCGGCGGGCCGCGAGCCCACCCGCGCTTTCGCCGGCGGCGTGATGCTGCTGGCCGTATTGGTGCTGCTGGCCGCCTGCGCGAATCTCGCCAGCCTGTTGGCAGCCCGCCTGGCCGACCGCGGCCGCGATCTGGCCATACGCATCTCGATCGGCGCCGGCGGCGGCCGCATCATGCGCCAACTGTTGACCGAATCGCTCTGGATCGCCCTGCTGGGCGGTGCGGCCGGATGCGCACTCGCGGTGGTGCTGCTCCGGCTGTTGAGCCAATGGCATGCGCCGCTGGATTTCCCTGTCCAGTTCGACGTCAACCCGGACTGGCGCGTTTTTCTCTTTGCGTTCGCGGCGGCCGTTCTGACCGGCGTTCTGTTCGGCCTTGGCCCGGCCCGTTACGCCTGGAAAGCCGATCCGGCGCGGCATCTGAAAGGACCGTTGGCCCCGCGCTCCGGGCGGCGTTGGGCCGCGCGCGATATCCTGTTGCCGGTGCAGATCGCGCTGTGCTGCGTGCTGGTCACGGCCAGCCTGGTCGCGGTGCGCGGCCTGATGCGCTCCTTCGATACACCCTTGGGATTCCGCCCGGACGGCGTCGCCGTGATCGGATATGACGTGGGTCTGGCCGGATACGATGAGAGCCGGGGCCGCGCCTTCGAGCAGAGCGCGCTCGAAGCCGTGAGCCGTCTGCCGGGCGTGGAATCCGCGGCTTACTCGAGTTCCGTTCCGCTGAGCATCGATCAATCGAGCACCACGGTGTACGCCGACACGGTCACCGATTTTCGCCCGAAGAACGCGCGCGTGGCATCTTATTACTTTGTGGCACCCGGATATTTCCGAACGGCCGGCACGCGCCTTCTGGCCGGCCGCGAGTTCACGCCTCTCGATAAGCCGGGCGCGCCGCGGGTGGCCGTTGTCAACCAGACGTTTGCGCGCAGTGTGTGGGGCACAGCCGATGCGATCGGCAGGCGTTTCCGCCGGGGCCCGGGCGGGGCGCTCTTCGAGGTCGTAGGAATTGCCCAGGACGGCAAGTATGTGACTTTGACCGAAGTCCCTCAACCCGCGGTCTTCTTTCCGATCCAACAGGACTACTCCGATACCATCGTGCTGATGGCGCGCTCTCATCGGCCGGCAAGCGAGCTGGCTGCCGAGATGCGGGAAGCGGTCGGCCGCCTCGATCCGCACCTGGCGATGTACGGCGTCGGGAGCCTGCACCAGATGCTCGGCCTGGTCTACCTGCCGATGCACGCGGCGGTCATCGCACTGGGCGCTTTCGGCGTACTGGCTCTCATGCTGGCGATCACCGGGATCTACGGGCTGGCGGCTTACACGGTGTCGCGGCGTGTGCGCGAGATCGGCATCCGTATGGCGATCGGCGCGCGTCCCGCGCAGGTGCTGCGGCTGGTCTTCGCGCGTACCGGCGTGTTGGTGGCCGCGGGCGCGCTGGCCGGACTGGTCCTGGGCGTTGCCGGAGCCGGCGTGCTGGCGAGCGTGGTGTATCAGGCCAGCTCACGCGATCCGCTGGTGATTGGCGCGGCGGTGTTGGCGATCGGCCTGGCGGGCCTGGGGGCCGTATCAGGACCGGCGCGGCGCGCGTTGCGTATCGATCCAGTCGAGGCCTTGCGCGACCAGTAGGCCAGGGCTCATTCTTCGCGGAGCGTCACCAGCGGGTCGACGCGCATAGCGCGCCGCGCCGGAAGATAGCTGGCGGCCGCGGCCGCCGCGAGGAGCACCAGAGTCACCGTCGTATAGGTTGCCGGGTCGGTGGGCCGGACTTCGAAGAGCACGCTGCCGGCTACCCGCGAGACGGCTACCGCGCCGGCTGCGCCGGCCACGATGCCGGCCCCTGCCAGCTTGAGGCCCTGCGCCAGGACCTGCCGCAAGATCGCGGCAGGCGTCGCGCCCAAAGCCATACGCATGCCGATCTCCGGCAATTGCTGCCCCACGTGATAGGCCAACACGCCGTAAAGGCCGATCGCCGCCAGCAACAGCGCGAGTCCGGCAAATACGGCCAGCAGAGTCATCTGGGTGCGCCGCTCGAAGACCTCCTGATCCAGGATCTGCTCCATGGTCGCGACATCGGTAATCGGCTGATCCGGATCGATCGACCAGATCGCTTGCCGCACGGCCCCAGCCAGCCTTGCCGGATCGGTTTTAACGTGGATCGCCAGAGCCGCGGGCGGGTAACCCGCCTGCAGGGCCGAGGCATAGAACGTGGGTTTGGGCGGCTGATCCAGACCGTCCTGGTGAAGGTCGCCGACCACGCCCACGACTTCGGCTCTCACCGTATTGTCGAAATAGATCTTGCGTCCCAGCGGATTCTGTTTCGGCCACGCAGTCCCGGCCATGGTCTCATTGATCAGCAGCACCAATGGGGCGCCCTCGGTATCGCGTTCGTTGAGGTCCCGCCCCCGCAGCAACGGTATGCCCGTGGCGGCCAGAAAGCCGGGGCCGGCCAGGCGCGCATTACACTGCAGCCCGTCCTTCGGATCATGCCCCTCGGCCACCACGCCGGTGATATCGCCCTTGTCCAGAATGGGGATGTGGTTGCTGAAACCCGCCGAAACGACGCCCGGGATAGCATACACCCGGCGCAACACTTCCCGCTGGAAAGCAATCAGGGCCGCGGGCTTCTGGCCGCGCCCGGATCGGGGGATGCGCATCGTCAACACGCCCTTGGTCCGGCAGCCGACGTCAACGCCGCGCAATCGCGCGAAGGTGCGCATGAGCAGGCCCGCGCCAATCAGGAGCATGAACGCCAGCGCCACTTCCGAACAGATCAGCAGGGTGCGCAAGCGGCGCGAGCCGGCGGCCGCGGCCAGCGTCCGCGAACTCTGCTTGAGGGCCTGATTCAGATCCACGGCGCGCACCTGAATCAATGGAAGCAGCCCGAAGGTCACGGTGGTCAGCGCCGCGATCCCCAGCGTCAGCGCCAGCACCCGCCAGTCCGCGGTCAGACCGTTCAGTACTGCCAGGTGGCCGGGGCCGAGGCGCCGCAGGAATTCGAATGTGCTGGTAGCGAACAGAAACCCGAGCGCGGTGCCGGCGGCGCACAACAGCAGACTCTCGCACAGGAACTGACGGGCCAACTGCCACACTCCGGCCCCCAAGGCGGACCGCACCGCCACTTCCTTGCTTTGCCGCGCCGCTCGCGAAAGCAGCAGGCTGGCCAGATTGAGACAGGCGATCAACAGCACCATGACCGCCGTAGCGAACAAAATGCCGAGCACGCGCTGGCTGGAACGGGTGAAGTGTTCGCGCAGGGGTCCCACGAACGCGCCGACTTTCTCGTTCGTGCCGGGATATTCGCGCGCCAGGGCGGCTCCGATCGACTGCATTTCCGCATTGGCCTGCGCGACCGTAACGTAGGGACGAAGCCGCGCGGCCACCATCCAATTATGGCGTCCGCGATCGTTCCACTCCGCCGCGGAATAGGCGCTGAACGGCGCCCACAATTCGCCCAGCTCCGAATTGTATTCGGCCGGCGGCTCCGCGCCTGCCGCCAGCACGCCCACGATGGTGTGCTTTTGTTCGTTGAGCACCACCGTGCGGCCCAGAATTCCCGGATCGCCGGCATAGTGGCGCCGCCAGAATCCTTCCCCGATCAACACGACGCGGGCCGCGCCCGGCCGATCCTCGTCGTCCCGAAACGTCCTGCCGATCAGCGGCCGGATCCGCAAGGCGCGCAGAAAACTGGCCGTGACGAGTGCGCCGTTCACTACCTCCGGAACGCCTTGCCCGGTGAGCCGGAACGAATGGTCCTCCAGCCCGCCCATTTCCGCGAAGGATCGGCTGCGGGCTTTCCAATCCACGTAATTGGCGGGCGAGACCGGGCTGTCGTGCATACCGAAAAACGGGGCGCTCTCCCAGACCAGCACCAGGCGGTCGGGCTCGGCGTAAGGCAGCGGCCGCAGCAGGACGGCATTGATCAGGCTGAAGACCGCGGTATTGGCGCCCACGCCCAGCGCCAGGGTTAGCACCGCGACTGAAGCGAAGCCGGGTGATTTCAGCAGAAATCGGACCGCGAGGCGGAATTGTCCCAGGAGCGTAAGCATGAGTCTATCTCAAAAGACTCGATTATCCGCAATTGGTTAGCCACAGCGATCGACTGCCAGGACGGCATTTGCGGCGGCCATGCCGATTGAGTGTCTGAAAATGGGACGCCGCCGCCCGATTGCGCGAAGCGCGGGCGCTCAGGAATTACCCCTGCGCATTGGCGGCCAGCGCGTCGTCCACCGTTTCGCAGAACTGGAAGATGGTGTCCAGCCGGGTGACGCGGAAGCACTCGCGCACATAGCCCTGCGCGCCGGCCATCCACATCTTGCCGCCGTTTTCCTCCACTCGATTGAGGCTGTAGATGAACCGGCCGATGCCTGTGCTGTCGATGCGTTTCACGCCGCTCAGATCGAAGATAATGCGCCGCCGTCCCTGCCCCAGCGCGCCGTTGAGGACGGTCTCGATGCGCTCGCCCTCCGGCCCGCGCATGACGCTGCCTTCGAGCGCGATCACCGCCGTGCCCGGCGCCACCTCTTTTTCGTTGATCTCCAGTGCCATCCCGCGCTGTCCAAAACTAATATATACCGGATGCCGCTAAAAAGGGTGTGCGCGTCACTGGGATACAATGAGGCCAATGCGGGTCGCCTGGTGGGCCGCGGCGCTGTTATCTGCATTCGCGAACTTGTATGGGCAGACCAACGGCGTCGCCCAAGCCATCGAATCCATTCAATCCGCTATGGAAAGTGGAGACCGGGCGGGCGCGACGCGCCTGCTGGCCGAGGCTTTAGAGCAGCATCCCCACGACGCCGGACTCATCAACTTGCGCGGTGTCATGCATGCCCAACAGTCGCAAATAGCCGAAGCACGATCCGATTTTCAACTGGCCGTCAGCCTCGCTCCCGGACTCACGCCCGCCTGGCGCAATCTGGGCCGGGCCTGCCAGCTCATTGCCGACCCGGCGACGCAGTCCACGGCCTGCGCTGCGGATGCCTGGGCGCACGTGCTGCAGGCCCAGCCCGGCGATCCCGAAGCGCTGGCTTCGCTGGCTACCGTCGACGAGTGGCAAGGCAAATTCACCGACTCCCTGGCGGCCATCGGCAAGCTGCCGGCCGAAGATGCCGCTCGTCCGCCGATACTGGCGCTGCGCTGCGGCGACCTGGCCGGATTGCATCGCGACGCGGAAGCTGCCGAAGCGGCGGCCGCCCTGGCACGCGCGGATTTCTCCGAAGACGACGCCGCTTCGATCTATCCCGTTCTGGCGGCCGCGCGCAACGCCAGGCTGACCGTCACTCTGGCCGAGTCCCTGGACGCCCGCGGCAAGGCCACCAACGTGAGCCTGCGGCAGTTGGCAATAGCGTACGAGCAGTTGAACCGCCTGCCCGACGCCCGCCGCACTCTGGAGCGGGTGGCGGTCCAGGATCCGCAGAATCCCCGGCACCTGCTCGAATTGGCGCGCATCGCGCACCTGATGCACGATCTGGAAGGTTGTCTCGGCTACCTGGGTCACGCGCGCGACTTGACCCCCAAGGATGCCCGCATCCACTTTCTGTTCGGCCTGGTGGCCGTGGAGATGGAACTGCCGGTGGAGGCCCGCCGTTCCCTGGACCAGGCGCTGGCCCTCGATCCGGCCAATCCCGAGTTTAACTATGCGATGGGTGGCGTGCTCCTAAGTGGTGGACAGGCAACGGATTCCATTCCATATTTCAACAAATACGTGACTGCGCTTCCCAACGATCCGCGGGGCCATTTCGCGCTGGGCGCCGCCTATTTCGACACCATGGATTACGATCGCTGCCGGGCGGAGATGACCGCCATCAGCAAAGATCCCCAGACGGAGGCCGGCGCGGCATACTTTCTGGGCCGGGTCGATCGCATGGAGGAGCACTATGATTCGGCGGCAGCGCATCTTGAACACGCCATCCGGCTTGTGCCCGGATTTGCCGAAGCCGAAACGGAACTGGCGCGCGTACGCATCGGCCAGGGTCAACTGGCGGCGGCGCGCGCGGCGGTCGATCGCGCCCTGAAACTCGATCCCGACAACTTCCAGGCGAACTCCACGCTGCTGACGGTCATGGGGCTCATGCACGATGCCGGCGCCGAAGCGCAGGCCGCCCACCTGCGCACCCTGGATGCCGCCCGCTCCCGCCGGCGCGAGCTGATGATGCGGACCATCGAGGTGAAGCCATATTGAAACGCGGACTGGTCCCGACGCTGTTCCTGGCCTGCGCGCTGGCGCAGCAGCCGGATGGCCTGCGGGATCGCCTGGCCAACTGTCATCTGCCCGGGGATCAGCGGACCTCGGTGCTGGATGCTTTTTCAGCCAAAGACTACGGGCGCACGGCGACCCTCCTCGATCGACTATCCGAGGCCGCGGGAAAATCGGCGCTGGCGGCAGAACTGGCGGCACTGGCCGGCGGCGTGGAGTTCCTGGATGGGCGTATGGACCTGGCGGCACAGGCGTTCCAGCGCTCCGACGAATTGTCCCCGCTCGACGACCGCGACCGTTTTACCTGGGCTATGGCGTTGGTGAAGCTCGACGATGCGGCGGAGGCCCGCGCGCAACTCACGCGGCTGAATGCGGCGCATCCCGAAACCGCGCTCTATCTATACTGGCTGGCGCGCATCGATTATGACCAGCGCCTGTACGAAGACGCCGTGGCCAAGCTGCGGCGCGTGATTGAGCTGGATCCGGGCTCGGCGCGCGCCTATGACAACCTGGGTCTGGCGCTGGATATGTCGGGCCAGACCGACGATGCCGTGCATGCTTTTGAGAAGGCGGTGGAGCTGAATCGCAAGCTGGTCCAGCCATCCGCCTGGCCGCCGCACAACCTGGGAGCTCTGCTGTTGCGCATGCAGCGGCTTAAAGAGGCGGAAGCGGCCCTGCGGGAATCGTTGCGCTACGATCCGGCGCTCTCCGTGGCCCACTATCACCTGGGCCGCGTGCTGGACCAGTTGGGCCGCGATGAGGAAGCCATCACGGAGTATCGCGCGGCCAGCACCGACGAGCCGATCGTCGTAGAGGCGCTCTATTCGTTGGGCCTGGTCTACCGGCGGCACGATCGCACGGCGGAAGCCGAGGCCGCATTTGCCGAATACAAGAAACTCAAGGCTCCCCTGCCCCCGCCTCCCGCTCTGCCCGCGCGGCAACCCTGAGGTCCGGCGTGTGGGCTACGTTATAATTCAACTATGACCGCCTTAGCCGGCCTTACGCAGCCCGCAGTGATGCGCGATAAGCAGGAGAAGCTTTTCGCTGCGCTGCGCCAGCTCGATCGCGTGATGGTGGCCTACTCGGGCGGCGCCGATTCCGCGTATCTGGCCTGGGCCGCGCACCAGGCGTTGAACGGCCGGGCGCTGGCGGTTACGGCCGATTCCGCCTCCATGCCGGAATCGCACAAACGCGATGCCGAAGCGTTCGTCCACCAGTTCGGCATTCCGCACGAATATATACAAACGGCGGAATTCGAGAATCCCGATTACCTCAAGAATGACGCCAACCGGTGTTATCACTGCAAGGACGAGCTGTTTACCCGGTTGGAAGAGATCGGGCGCGCGCGCGGCATTCGCCACATCATTTACGGCGTGAACGCCGACGATCTGGGCGACTATCGCCCCGGACAGAAGGCTGCCGGCAAGCACCAGGTGAAAGCGCCGCTGGTGGATGCCGGCCTCACCAAGGCGGAGATCCGCGAACTTTCCCGCCTGGCTGGATTGCCTACCTGGGACCGCCCCGCCTCGGCATGCCTCAGCTCCCGGATTCCTTATGGCACCCCGGTGACGATCGACAACGTGAAAACCGTGGAGCGCGGCGAAGAGGAGATCAAATCGCTCGGCTTCCGGCAATTCCGGGTGCGCTATCACGGCGAGCTGGTGCGCCTGGAGATCGCGCCGGACGAGCTGCCCAAGGCATTGAATCCGGATATGGCGCGAGCCTTCACGTCGATTTTCAAGATCCTGGGTTTCAAGTACGTGACCTTGGATCTGGAAGGCTACCGGCAGGGGTCCCTGAACGAAGTCCTCAACCTCGGGTCCGCCACCGGCAAAAACAGATAGTTCATTTTCCGGCCATCCGTTTCAGCATGCGCGCCGGCGCCGTGATCGCGCGCGCCAGGCGAAATGCTTTCCATTTATTGATGCCTTCCATCAACTGCGAGAACTCGGTCTCGCGCTCGTAGAGAAACTGGATGTGCTGATCGCGCCGGGAGAACAGCTTGCGGATCTCGGCCACGTCCTCCTCGCGTAGTGTGTAGCCCGCCTGCAAATGCGCGGGCAGGGGCCGCTGATAGTAGAACGTCGCGTGCGGCGCGGCGATTTCCGCCGCCGGCCGCGCGTGGCTGTAAAAATATACGGCCAGCGATTTGCGCGTCAAGTTTCGTCCGGCGGGCGTGCGAATGATGGGAAAACCGTGCCACGAGGATTCGGTGGTCTCGAAGATCACCGCGCGATTGGCCAGCGGCGCCACCGACCGCCGCTCCTCGCCCTGCGAGGAAGGCTCCCGCAACAACTCCAGGCAGCCGCCCCAACTCTGGTCCCATTCCGGGTTCAGGAAGACGATCAGGTTGAGCCGCCGGTGCCAACCCAGCCGCGGGTGATAGTTGAAGTCCACGTGCGGGTCGAGCTCCTGCCCGTCGCGGTTTTCGTGCGTGCCGCCGCCGACATAATCCTCGTCGTACAGCAGCTCCGCGATGCCGGTTATACGTCCCATGGCGGCCAGGAACTCGGCGTTGCGCATCAGACGATCGAACTGGCGGAAGGCCGGCCCCAGCCCGGCGATGGCATTGATGACGGATTTGCCGGCGGGCTCGCCCCGCTCGTTGCGCGCGTCACCCGCGGCAAAAGGCGGAAACTGGGCAACCAGTTCGCCGCAGAATTGCGGATCCAGAAAACGGTCGATCACCACGTGCCGGAAGGGCTGCGCCGCGGCGAACCGGCCGTGCCACTCGTCGATATGATCGCGAACGTCGGGGTGGAGGAGTTCGAGCACCTATACAGTGTAGCCGCCTACTTCACGTAGATGGAGGCGCCGGTGCTGTATGGCGACCAACCGAACGGCTGCAACCCCGCGCTCAACCCGTCGGGTACCACCACGTTGACTTGATAGATTCCGGCCAGGCCCGGCACCAGCCCGGCGAAGGTGACGCGCGCGGGTGCCAGTGCGATCTGCGCCTGCGGAGTCACCACGGCGGCAGCCGGCGGCGAGGCTGGGGACGGTTCACCGCCGGGCACCTGCGGACTCGTCACGCCCAGGCCACAGCCATACGTTTCGAGCGTCTCGCCGGCCGCGGCGGGATGCGCCGCGTCCGCCAGCACCGCCGTACCCGCATGGAAAGCGGCAGCCTGCCAGTAGGCAAAGCCATCCTGCGGATCCGTCGCCGAGAAGGCGAACGGCGACGGAGCGGTGGCGACGGTCTCCGCCGTAATGCTATTCGCAGCCGCGCCGTTCACCACCAACTGGAGGGCGATGTTCCCCACGGGTATCGACTGCGGAAGCTGCGCATTAACCTGCCACGGCGTTACCGCCTGCATCGGCAAGGCTTCGCCGTTCAACAGGATCGAGATGCCGCCCAGCGCGGGCGGCAACGGGAAACGATCGGCCAGGAAAGACTGGTCGGCCGAGAAATTCAGCCCGTAAATGCTGACCAGCGAGCCGGGCGAAGGCTGCTGCCAGCCGGTCACGTCCACCATGCCGCCGGCATTCAGAGCGGCCGGAGCGTAAACTGCCGTGCTGGCGCCGCCGCCGGCCGGGACGACGTAAACCGCGCCACGCGCCCCGCCGGGGCCGATATTGAACGCCACCTCGCCGCCGTCATCGCCGATCATGGCATTCTGCGCCGTGGAGTAATGGAAACTCGCCACGGTGGCGGGCTGGCTGTTGCCGGACGTAGGCACGATCTGGATCTGCCCGGACTGCACGAACGCCACCAGCGAGCCGTCCGCCGACAGGCTGGCGTTGGTTGCCGGATTGCCATCCGTGACCTGGCGCAAATCTGTGCCATCGGCGTTCACCAGGAAGATCTCGGTGGTGTCCGGGTCCGCGGTTCCGTGATTGCTTTCGAAAGCGATGGTCCGGCCGTCGGCGCTGATCACGGCATTTTGCGCGAAATCCCCGCTGCCGGAGAACTGAGTCAGGTTGCGCGCGCCGGTGCCGTCCAGGTTCATGACGTAAATGTCAACGGCGCCGCCCGGGGGCTGGCTGGATAGCTGCGAACTGGCGAACACCATTACGCCCGTGTCGCTGATGACCCGTCGCGGTCCCGTGGCCAGGCTGCCGGAGTAGACGGGCAGAGAGGTTACCACGCCGCTGGAGTCAACCAGGTCGAACGGCGGGCCGCCCGAGACGAGGTACAAGATCCGGCCGTCCGCGGCGATGTGCACATCGTGGACGCAGGGAAAGAAACAGGCCGGACACACCACCAAGGGCTGCGGACAGCCCTGGCTGTTGGAAGCCAGCAGGCGATCGACTCCCGACGTAAGATCGATGGTGTGAATCTCGCCGGTCTGTCCGTACGACCCTGAGAGTATGTACGCAGCCGCGGAGCCATCCGCGGATAGCGCATACGAGGTCACCGCGGAAGCGGCGCCGGTACTGGAATAGTTCGTCAGGCTGCGGACCGACCCGCCGCTCCACAGCCACAGGTCCAGTGAAGCCTGCGGCAGTCCACCCGGATCGATCCCCGCGCTGAAGGCGATCGTCCGGCCGTCATGATCGATGGCGGGTACGCCGACCACCGGCGTCTGGCTGAGCACGACCGCATCCCGCGGCTGCGCCGCGGCCGTTATCGCCCCGGCCGCCGATACCGCCAGAAACAGGCAAACGAAGCGGGCCATAGGAGGCCTCCTATCCGCGACTATACCTCTGCCGTGACGATTCCGGTAAGCTATCGGTATATGGATGTCTGGCGCCGGGTAGCTGACCGGAAGATCGAGGAGGCCATGGCCGAAGGCGCCTTCGAGCACCTGGCGGGCGAGGGGCGGCCGTTGAACCTGGAGGAGGATCCGTTCGAGGATCCGTCCTTGCGCATGGCGCACCGGCTGTTGCGCAACTACGGATTCGCTCCCGCGTGGATCGAAGAGGGACGCGAGATCGACGCGGAGATCGCCGCGTTGCGCGCGGGCCGGAATCGGGCCGATTGGCTGGCGCGCGCCCGGGCGCTCAACCGGCGCATCGCGATCTACAATCTCAAAACGCCCTCTACCGTCTGGCACAAGCTGCCTATCGATGAAGGCGCGGCATGACGGCGCTCATCACCGGCGCTTCCGGCGGGATCGGCGAAGAACTGGCCCGCCTTTTCGCGGCCGGCAATCACAACCTGATCCTGGTGGCGCGCGGCGCGGAGAAACTCGAGTCGTTGGCGCAGGAATTGGCGCGCGCGCATGGAATCACGGCGCGCCCGCTGGCGGCCGATCTGGCCGATTCCGGCGCGCCGGCGCATATTTTCGATACGCTCATCGCCGCCGGCATCGCCGTAGACGTCCTGGTGAATAATGCCGGCTTCGGCGCGCGCGGGGCGTATGCGGAGATCGAGTGGGAAACCGAAGCGCACATGATCCAGGTGAATATCGCGTCCCTGGCGCATCTCACCCGCCTGTTTCTGCCGGGCATGCTGGCGCGGCATAACGGCAGGATCCTGAACGTGGCATCCACCGCCGCGTACGTGCCCGGCCCCTTCATGGCGGTCTACTACGCGTCCAAGGCTTTCGTCCTGTCTTTCACGGACGCGATCGCGGAGGAACTGCAGGGAACCGGCGTCACCGCCACGGCGCTGGTGCCCGGGCCGACCGCCACCCGCTTCGCGGCCACGGCCGGAAACGAGAACTCGCGCTTGTTCCGCACCAGCCCGGTGATGGACGCCGCGACCGTGGCGCGGGTGGGTTACGAAGGGCTGATGACAGGTAAACGCATCGCCATAGCTGGGCTGCGCAACAAGCTGACGGCGTTTTCCACGCGGGTTGCGCCGCGCGCCACCCTGGCGCGAATCACCAGAGGACTGAACAGCTAACCGCTGAAACCGGAACGCGCCGGCGGCGGATCCACATGCGCGTTCAGCTTTTCGGAACTGGTGATCTTCATATTGGCGGTGTCCCACTCGATGCGCTCGCCGGGGAACCGCTGCGCGATGCAGCCCAGCAGAAAGGCCTCCGTTACCGGGCTCTGGATCTCGAAGTTGGCCAGCGGCGCCGGCGCTCCGCCCTTGCAGGCCGCCACCCACTGATCGATAGCCACATCCCGCGGCGGATACTGCCCGCGCGGCTGACGCGGCGGCGGCTGATACTTCGGCGACTCCGGATACACGCGCGGATTGTTTCCGTTGAATCCCGCCAGGATCATGCCTTTATCGCCGACGTACATGATGCCTTCGTTCTCCTCGCCCGCCTCGAAATAATGCTGATCGTCGGCGCGCAGGCCGCCCGGCCGCGGCGGCCGCAGTCCGCCGTCATACCAGGACATACGCACGGCCGGCCGATCGCCTGCCGCCGGAAAGTGCATGTGGACCATGGACGCCTTCGGATAGGTCTCGTCGAACGACTCGCTGGAGGAGGATTCCACCACCGCCGGCGGCGTCAGTCCCAGGATCTTGAACACGCCGGCGAAACTGTAGCAGCCCATATCGCCGAACGAGCCGCAGCCGAAATCGTACCAGCCGCGCCAGGAGAAGGGCAGGTAGACGTGATTGAACGGGCGCTCCGGCGCGGGTCCCAGCCACAGGTTCCAGTCGAGCCCTTCGGGGACCGGCTGCGCCTCCTTGGGACGCTCGATGCCCTGCGGCCAGAAGGGGCGGCTCGACCAGTTGTGCACCTCGCGCACAGGGCCGATGGCGCCGTCGGCCAGCCATGCGGAGATCAGTTTGGTCGGCTCGCTGGAAGGATTGTTGACCGGCAGCGAGGTGGCGACTTTCATCTCGTGCGCCATCTGCGCCATGCGCCGCGCGTCGCCGATGGTGTGCGTCATGGGCTTCTGACACAGCACGTGCTTGCGCCGCTTCATGGCCGCCAGGGAGATGGGCGCGTGCCAATGATCGGGCGTGGCGACATAGACCGCGTCGAGGTCCTTCTCTTTGTCCAGCAAGTCGCGGTAGTCGATGTGTGCGGTGCAACCCTTGTAGGTATCCGAGCCGGTGCCCTTACGCGCGCCATAGTAGGCTTCGACCAGCCGCCGCGCGGGTTCGCGTCCTCCCATGCCCAGGCTGGTGCGGAAGTGCGGCGCGAGATCCACTTCGCCGGGCGATGCCATGTCCTCGCCCCAGTATTCGTAGCCCGGGCCGAGCAGGCGGCGTGCGGACCGCAGCAGATCGTTCGGGCCGTACTCCACGTAGTCGCGGCTATAGCGATTGCAGTCGCACACCGCGATGACCTGTATGTCCGGCCGCGCGAGCAGTTCCATGGTAACCGCCTGGCCTTGCCGGCCGAGACCGATGGTAGCGACCGTGATCCGGTCGCTGGGCGCCACAAAGGGCGCGCCCAGCACGTGCCGCGGCACGATGGTGAAGGCGGCCGCCGCGGCGGCGCCCGCAAAAGCGCGGCGCGAGATTTGGCGATTTTCAGGTTCGTTCATGGCAGACTCCGGGGTGGACAAACGCCACGAGGATCATTATAGTTCCGCGCAGGCGCAGGAGACGGTTCCCGGATACGGAGGCTCCGTTCACCTCTCGCCCATCCACCTGACCGGGTGACCAATGACTATTGATTGTGTGTTCCTTGCGGATCGCAGCGGCCGCAGGTTCGTGGGCCCTCCGCCCGGTCAACCCGCCTGGGCCTGCATGGGTTCCACAATCTCGCTGTGGCTCCATGCCTTCAGCAACCCGAGCCGCAGGAACTCCGTCTTGGCGCGCGCGGTGATATCGCTCTGCATCTGCGGCTGGTACCGATGATCGAAGACATAGGCCTTGATCCGCACCTTCAGGTACGGACGGCGATCGAACTCGTCGGAGATCAGCACGGTCACCGGCTTGGCAAGATATGTGAACGGGGAAGTGTAAGCTGCCTCGTAGCCGATCCGGGCAACCAGCGCGGGGTCGGTGCTCGGCGGCAGAAAGACATCTGTCGCCACCTGGCAGTCCGGCACGCCGGAGTTGGAATTGAATACCTCGGTGGTGAGAATGTCGGAGTTGGGAATTGTCACTCGCGTATCCCCAAAAGTCGTCAGCTTGGTGCTGCGCAGGCCGATGTGATCGATCTCGCCAAACGCCTCGCCGATCTGGACGCGGTCGCCGAGCTGATACGGACGGTCCGCCACTACCACCAGCCCACCGATGAGGTTCTTGATGAGATCCTGCGCTCCCAGGCCGATCGCGATGGCCACCGAACCAATCGCGGCGATGAATGCCTCCCTGGACGGGGAAAGCAGATCGAACGAGGCGAAGCCGGCCAGAAACCAAAGACCAATGCGCAACACCGGAACAATCCACTTCACTGCGAAACGCGCCCGCGGGCTGCGCAGACTCACCAGATCGAGGAGCCTGGTTGCGTATCGGATCAACAGCCAGGCGACGATGAAGATCGCCATTACCGTCGCAATCCTGCCCATCGTGAAATATCGGAGAATGTTCAACTGCGGTTTCGTCTGCAATAAAAGCATCGCCGGACCGGTCGTGCACATCGAGTCCATACCTCCTACAGTAAATTCCTGCGGCTCAGGGTTTCGCGGACCAACCTGCCGGCCTCGGGCCGTACCCGCACACCGGGGCTGGCCGGCTCCGGTTCGAGCACCTCCAGCACGTGAAGCCGCTCCAATTGACGTACGCTCTCCTCGGGGCCGATCGCCAGGACGGGAGCCACCTCCTCCGCCGTCAGGCTGCCATGTTGCAGGATGGCCTTCAAAACAAAACAATCCTCCAGCGTCATTTCCGATGCCAGCCGCTGGTAGTCCGGGGCGAGCGGCTGCCGCATATGGACGATGCCGCCCTCCACCCTTTCGATGGAACCCTGCCATAACTCGAAGGCCGCCCGAAAGATACCCTCCGATTGTTCGTAGAGAGCCTCCAGAAATAGCTTTTGCGGATCCTGCTCCAAACCCAGGAACCGGCGGAGCCGGCTCACCCGGGGGTCTTCCTCCGGCAAGGGCGCAAACTCCATGCGCAGTCCGGAGAGACCGTGCCGCTGGAGGATGGCATTCGTGAGATCCTCCTGTTTCACCGACATGGCGTTGATGCGATGGGAGAAATGGCGTCCCAGCCCAACTACGGCATCCAGGTAGCGATAGGCGGTTTCGTTGACGCTGAATACCCACAGCGTGCTGCGCGCGGTGGAATACATCAAGTCGAGCAGCATTCGCAAGGCGCCGAACCCGTTGACGGTTCGTAGGAACGTCCTCTCGAATTCCTCGATCAGTATGACGCGGCGGCATCCGCGCAGCGCAGCGACGACATCGCCTTCCGCGGGAACCTGCAAGAGATCACGCACGAAGTTCGTCATCTGCGGCGGGGTCAGCAGGCGGTCGGCGAACTGCCCGCGGATCACCTCGCAGTGCGGAAAGACTCCGGCGACGGCGCAGTTGATAAGGCTGGTCTTCCCGCTCCCCCGTGCGCCGATCACGATCACCGACGCTCCCTTGCCGGACTCCCAGCATTTGAGAGCATCGGCAAAGCCGGCCATTTCCGCTTCCCGGCCCACCAGAAACCTGGGGTCCTCGACCGGCGCCAGGCGGAAGAGTCGCCGGTAGATCATGGGCAGGTCACGCGCGCGCAATTGGACGGCGAGGGTTTCGCCAAGCTCCGCCCGCCGGACAACCGGTTCCGCGGCTTGCCTCCTGGGAGCGATCCAACCGATCTTGAGCAATGCCCAGCGATAGAGACGCAAAGCCCCCGACCACAAGCGCCGCGAGGAAGCCTGCACCGTGCTTGCGGTGAGGCCGCGAAGTTGTCGCAACGCCTGGCCACCCCGTTGACGGGTCACATGCGCCAGCAGGCCGATGCGCCCCTTCTCCAGGGCGAGGTCGCTTTCGGCCAGCACAACGGCTTCGGCCCGGGCAGCGGCCGACTCCATCCCCGCCCGGACGGCCGGGATCGCGCTTTTTTGGTAGGTCAGCAGGGAAAGCGCGTTGCCTACGGCCTCTCGCGCCAGCGCCTCGCCGGTTGCACCCTCCAGGCGCGCCGTCTCGATGCCGAAATCAACCACCTCGCGCGCGCGCTCCACTTCCCGGACGATCGCCCGATGGACGGCCTCGGCCTCCCGCAGGCCGCTCAGTAATATCGGCGCCCCGGCCGTAGATAGTGCGGAAAGAAACTCCTTGGTGGGCTCGAGATCGCGCCAAGGCCGGCGCCAGCCCGGCAGCGCTGGACGGGGCGCTACCGTCTCGGTCGTCAGCGGAAGCTGCCCGCGCGTTGCCGCGGAAACCCGCCGCAGCCACTCAGACAGGTGCTCTTCCGAAGACAGGAGCCGTGCTTTCGGTTGCGGAAGTGACGCCGCGTCCGGGCCTCCTGACCACCCTTGGAGCCACGCGATTGCGCTGTCCAGTTCCGCAATCAGTTCCTGGTGTTCCGCCTCCAGCGCCTTCACCGCCGCGAGTGTCTCCGCGGTCATCTCGCGGGCCAATTGCACCAGGTGGAGTTCCAGGTCGAGTACGGCGCGCACCGCGCGTTGCTGACGCGACCAGAAGCTAAGATGCTTCTGATGTTCCTTTGCCCAGGCGGCGCGCTTTCCCCCGGCAGCCGGTCGGGGCCGTCGCAGCAAGCCGGCTGCGGCGGTCTCGGCAACCGGCCCCGCCCACCCCTCGTATCGCGCCAGCAAAACGGCGGCACGCTGTTCGTACCTGGCCGCCTCGCCGGTCCACCAGCCGCGTGTGCCGGCAAGATCGGCACGTTCGCGCTCGGATTGGGTCAGCGCCGACAGAAAGGCGCGCCGGCACGCCTGCCATGGCACGAGCAGATGGAACGCGGACTGGGCGAGCAGGAGCTGGAAAGCGCCATCGAGCGCGGCCCGCCTGAGAATTCTTTCCTGAATGTGATCCGAGACTGCCTCGCGAAGACGGATCGGTCGCGGCCGCCGCTGAAACGGCCGGTACAACCCTGCGAGAGACCGACGACTGCCAGAGCTCAACCCCGCCAGTTCCCGGCCGCTGAGCTCGGCCGCTCTCGGGAGCCGGCGCAAGAGATCCTCCAGGTTGGACTCGTACTCTTCCATCGCGGCAAGGGACCGTGCGATGGGCCTTTTCCTGGCATAAACGGCGAGCGGTTCCGCCAGCAATACCGGCGCGACGCCTTCGAAAAACGCAGCCAAAGACTGCGGCCGGTCCGCGGGCGGTTCGGGCTTGTTCAGGATCGCAAAAGCGTCGCGCTGCGCCGCGATCAGCGCCGCGAGGTCCCTCCACGCGGCCGAGAACTCGCCGGCCAGGTGGGCGGTCCGTGACTCCAGTTCATTGCAGAACCCGCTCCAAAGACCGCCGTCAAGGGGCATTCAAGACTCCGCATCCGCCGGCAAACCTCGCATCGCCGGCCCTCATTTCAAACATAAATCAGGCGTGGGAGTTTTTGGAACCCGGGCCGGCAGCTTCCCGGGGGCTGGGGACTGCCCGTCCTCCTTGGCGGCCGGTGCCTGCCCGCGGAGGGATTCGCGCTTCGGAGTATAGTTCTCTCATGGAGAGATTGACGAAGCCAGTCATGAAGTCCGTAGGGGTCATCCTGGCATTACTGGCCATAGCCCTGGGTGTCAGCTACGTGTCCCAAGAAGAGCAGATCCAGCGGATCTTCGGCGTGTTTGGCGAGCGTGCCGTCAAAATCTGGACCGCACCGCTGCTCACCCTTGGCGGCCTGCGGGTCAGTCCGATGTTTCTCTTGAAGGCGGCCGTTTTTCTGATTCTGCTGGTGTTCATCTCTCGCGCGGCCCGCAGGATTCTCCAGAAACGAATTCTGTCGCACACATCCCTCGACCCCGGCCTGCAATACGCACTGGACGCGGGAACCGGGTACCTGGTATTCATCCTCGGCCTGATCGTAGGACTTCAATCGGTGGGGATCAATCTGTCGAGCCTGGCCTTTCTGACCGGCATCATCGGAGTCGGCGTCGGCTTCGGGATGCAGAACATTCTCAGCAACTTCGTCTCCGGTCTGATTCTTCTGGTCGAACGCCCGGTGAAAGTCGGAGATCGTGTGGAGGTGGGGGATCTCAGTGGAGATATCGTCCGCATCGGCGCGCGCAGCACCTGGGTGCGAACCAACGACAACGTGGTGATCATCGTGCCGAACGCGGAGTTCATCTCCAACCGCGTGACGAACTGGACGGCCAACGATCGCCGCGTCCGCATCAGCGTCCCCCTCGGTACCGCCTACTCGTGCGATCCGGCCGCTGTGCGGGACCTTCTGCTGCGCATCGCCACAGCCCAACCCGACATACTCATGGATCCCGCTCCGGATGTCGTCTTTCAGGGGTTCGGCGACAGCAGCCTGAATTTCGAGCTCCGGGTGTGGACGGAAGACAGCCTGCGCACGCCCCTGGTGCTCAAGAGTAATCTGTATTACGCCATCTTCCGCGCGTTTTCGGAAAACAACATTGAGATTCCGTTTCCCCAACGCGATATTCATGTGCGGTCCGTTGCGACTTCGATACCGCTGTCGGTTGACGCCCGGGCGCCCTTGCAGAACGGGCGGGCGTGAGCCGGATAGGACACCGGAAGAGGTCAAAGGCCCGACGCTGGCGATGCGGGACCTCTAGCCGGGGGGATCGCATCCGCGGAGCACGCGCCGGAGCCGCCGATGTAATTGAGATAGGTCTTCACGGCCGCTTGCCGATTCAATCTGACAGCCCGGCTTCCGACGCCGCGCGGGAGACGCCGTCACAGTCCTTGTGGAGATCCTTCTGTACCGGCCCACCCGCGTTCATTTACTTCCAGGCGGAAAACATCCGGCCGATCGTAATGGCCCACCACGTCAAGGTCATATTTGCCTTCCGTGATTTCGCCGGGGTCCACCTCGGCGCGCAGGATGCATTCACCCTCGTAGAAAGGACCTGCCAGCACCCGCCCCAGCGGGCTCACAATGATGCTGCCTCCACGAATCCATTCTCCTTCGGGCGCTCCGGCGGGCCGGCAATACTGGCAAGCCGACAGCACGAAGCAGCGGCCTTCCAACGCAATGTGGCGCATCGAGCCGGGCCAGGTCTCACGGTCGTCCACGGTCGGCGCACAATAGAACTGGACGCCTTTGCGATACATGGCGGTTCGCAGCAAGGGCATGTAATTCTCCCAGCAGATGACGGCGCCGATTTTGCCGAAGCCCGCATCGATCACGGGAAGCGTAGAGCCATCGCCAAAACCCCAAATCAGGCGCTCCATGGCCGTAGGCATCAACTTGCGGTGCTTGCCGGCCAGACGGCCGTCGGGCGCCAGGAACAGTGTAGTGCAATAGAGGGTGCCCTGATCGCGCTCGACGACGCCCATCACCACCCACGCATTCGCGGCGCGTGCCGCCTCGCCCAACCGCACGGTGGCCGGACCGGAAACGTCGATCGCCCCGTCATAGTAAAGCCGGAATGCCTTGCGGCCCTCGGGCGTTCGCGCGCCCACCCGCGCGCCGAAGTCCTGGCCTTTGGGGTATCCGCCGATGAAGGCCTCGGGAAATACCACAAGTTCAGCTCCGGCCGCCTCGGCCAGCAAACGTTCGGCTTTCGCTATTGCCCCCTCGGCGTCGAAGAGAATGCCGCCGGCTTGCACCACCGCAACCTTCACGAACTTCATACCCCCAATCATTTCATAGGCAGAAGCCATGTGCATTGCCGGCGCTGCTCAGACCGCACGGGAGCAGCGCTCGTTGACCATAGGGATTCGGGCGTGGTTCACCTCCCGGAAACGGCCCCCGGTGCCGGTGACTCGGTGGGAACCGTGCGGCGGCGGTCCAATTGCACTTCGGCCCTGGTTCGGGGCAGGCTTTCCGGGTACTTCCGCTGCAGGAAACCGATGAGTTTCTCACGCACGTAACAGCGCAGGTCCCAGGCTGTCCCGGAGTTGGGAGCGCTCATCAGTGCGCGCATCTCCACAACGTGGTCGGTGGCGTTGGTCACTTGCAGGCCGCACGATTTGCCGTCCCACATGCCGGACGACTCCAGGATCCGCCGCAGCTCTTGCCGTACCTCCTCCACCGGCACGGAATAGTCGGTATAGACAAACACGGTGCCCAGCAGCTCGGCGGAGATGCGCGTCCAGTTCTGGAACGGATGCTCAATGAAATAGGACAGGGGCACCACCAGTCTGCGCAAGTCCCAGATGCGCACCACCACGAAGGTGCTGCCGATCTCTTCGATCCAACCCCACTCGCCTTCCACGATCACCACGTCCTCGATGCGAATCGGCTCCGTCATCGCGATCTGGATACCGGCCAGCAGATTCGACAACGCGGGCCGGGCGGCCATGCCAACCACCAGCCCCACCACTCCCGCCGACGCAAACAGACTGGCGCCAATGTTCCACACGCTGGGAAATGTCATCAGCGTGGCGGCGGCCGCCACTACACAGACTGCGATCAACCCGATCCGCCGGAGAACTCCGAACTGTGTGCGGATGCGGCGCGCGGTGAGGTTGTCGCTGATGTCCACGCGATACCGGCCTGCCAGGTAGTCTCCTCCGACGTCGATCAGCGCAACCGCCATCCAGGCTGCCGCGCCGATGATGGCGATGACCAGAAGATGCCGCAGCGGCTCCTTCCATGCTTCAGGCAGGGGCAGGCCCGGCGTCACGATCAACAGTGCCGTCAGAGGTAGAATCAGCGCCGCCGGGCGATCCGTACGTCCTACCAGCGCCTGATCGGTTATGTTCTGCGTCCGCCCCGCGAGCTTCCGGAGCGCATAATAAACGGCGAGGTGGATTGCGCGCGCCACCGCGACCGCAACTACCGCGATTCCTATCGACCACAGGAAATTCCCCCAATCGATCTTCCAGATATCCATGATTCTCCTGACTGTGGGGCCGGCCGTATGGATCCGCGTCGGCCCTGGCAGGACCCCACTCTTCCTTCGACTGTTTCTGGCAACGTGGCTGAAGAGCACGCCGCGCGCCAAATTGCAGGGGAGAACGCGGCAGTTTTGGCAGTGCGGCCAAGGTCGACCCGATCCTGCCCGGTTCCCAGGAGATCCGGCTTCATGTCACAGACGCCGGCAACTGACTGAAGACCGGCTTCCTATCGGGTCATACACAAATTTGTCGGCGCCCGCCCGGACGGCCCTACCGGCGGCGAAAGACGCGCGGATTGGCGGCGAGCGCAGTTCTCCGGTAGCCAACGCACACACGGCATGAACGGGCGCCGCGCGAGCACGCGGTACGGCGGCGGGCGGATCGCCATGGCTTCTTTGATACAATGCGTGGTCTTGAGGAGGTCTGTTCCTCGATGCATCTGCGAACGTGGCGAGGCGTGGGTTGCCTTGGATGCCTGCCATTCGGCGGGCTGGCCGGCCTATTCCTACCGCTCATTCTGATTGCGGCATTGGTTTACTTCCTGGTGAACCGGGGGAAAGTCAACCCGACTCCGTCGCGCGACATGCCGCCGAATCCTCCGGGAGGTTTCTGTCCGCATTGCGGAAAGCCAGTCGGGACGGGTGCGCGGTTCTGCGCGGCTTGCGGGCGCGAGGTTTGAGGGGGCCGGATTCGGACTCCCTCGCGCAGGTCCGCGGCGGGTCCGCCAGCCACACCAGGCATCGTGGCTGCTCGTGGACCGGAAGACCGTTGGCTCCCCCACACAACGCCCACTAAATCGGCAAAATAGGGAGTTATGACGAATTCCACAAATCATGATCTTCGCCGCGGCATTGCCGTATCCTGCTGGGTGCCTTTACTGGCCTTCTCCGCCTGGCTCCCCGCCGCCGCGCAGGCGGCTCCCAGCCTGTATGCTCCGCCGAGCATGATTGTGGGCACCGTTCCGACCGGCCAATCCCCATCCGTTGTAGCGGTCAATCCCGCGACGCACAAGGTCTACGTCGCTAACGAGGGCGATCTGACTCTCTCCGTTTTGGATGGCGTCGCGCTGCGGGTGATCGCCACCCTGCCCATCGGAATCGGCTCGCATGCGCTGGCCGTGAATCCCACCACCAACCGTATCTACGTGGCCAATCTCGGTTCCAGCCTGCTCACTGTGATCGATGGAGCCGAGGACCGCGTGCTTGCGAACGTCACCGTGGAATCCGCGCCGGATGCCGTGGTCGTTGACGCCGGCACGAATACCATCTACGTGGCCAACAACGCCGATGGAACCGTGAGCGTGGTCAGCGGTAGTAAGAACACGGTCACCGCCACCCTCAGCGCCGGAAGCCGTCCCCAGGCGATGGCGCTCAATTACGCCAATCACAAGCTCTATATCGCCAGCTATGACGCCGGTACCGTCACCGTGATCGACACCGCCAATAACAACGGCACCAAAACGGTGGGCGGCCTCGGGCCGCAACTCTATGCCATCGCCGTCGACCCCGCCACGGACAGCGCGGTAGTTCTCAGCCAGACCGCCGGAACCATCACTCGAATTGAGGGCGCCGGCGGCTACGCCACTACCACCTACAGCGGTTACTCGGCTCCATTTTCGGTTGCCTCCAGCCCGGGGGTCTGGGGCATGTTCACGGGGGATGCGGGCGACCCCAAACTGGACTTGTGGCCGCCAGTCTCCGGCAGCGGCCCCGGCGAGTACGTGCTGCCGGTCTTGACCGCGGATGCCATCGCTTTCGATTCCGTCGCGGTGCAGCTCGACATCGCTTCGCATTTCAACGATGCCATGGCGCTGGATCTCAATCTGGATCCCTTCATTTTCATCTACGACTACTTCATCATCGACAATCCTTTCGCGATTGCCGTCGACCCTGTGACTCATCGCAGCTTCATCACCAATCCGCAGAACAATGCCCTGACCGTGATGGACGGCACCGTGCACACACTGATCACAACTCCGCCCACGGTCAATATGCAGGCCACTGCGATGGATGTGAATCCCGTAACCAATACCCTCTATTTTGTAAGTCCTATCTACCAGACACTCACTGCCGTTTCGGAGACTCAAACGGATTTGAATGGGTTCCTGCTGACCAGCACAATCCCGGTGGGCGCTGATCCGGGCGGTGTCGCCGTGGATCCGGTCACGAACAAGATCTATGTTCCGAACCGGGGCGACGGCACCATATCGGTGGTCGACGGCGGCACCGACGCAGTATCTTCGGTCACCGGGCTACCCAAGAACGCAGGTCCAAATTCCGTCCTCGTCAACCCGGCAACCAATCGCATTTACGTTACGGACACGTCTCTGAGTAATCTCTACGTGATCGACGGTCACACCGCCGGCGTCATTGGCACGCTGGCAACCGGTCCCTGCGGATCCGCTGCGCTGACGGCCAACCCGGCCACCAGCCGGATCTATATTCCGTGCTACAGCGCGTCAACGGTCGACGTGGTCGACGAGGCTTCTAACCAGCTCACCTCCGTACCGCTTCCCGGAGCGGTATATCTGGCGGTGAATTCCGCCACCAACCAGATCTTCGTCGTAACGCAAACCTCCTCCCCGCAGGTGGTGAAAGTCGTCGACGGAGCCACCAATCAGGTGGCTGGCAGCTTCAGTACTCTTTATAGCGTGAATGGCATCGCGGTCAATCCGCGAACCAACAAGGTTTATGTTATCGCCAACAATGGGGCCGACGGTTCCGGTCACACCCTGGTCTATGACGGGGCGACCTATGCATTGCTCGCCGACGTGCCAACCACGCGCGGGCCGGCGGCCGTGACCGTCAATCCTCTGGCAAATCTCATCTACGTGGCGGGCACCAATTACAATTACGTGACCGTCATCGACGGCGCCACCGAGGCCACTGAAATCGTATACACCGACGGTTCCCACGCCACCTCCACCGGCGGCTCGGATGCGCTGGCCCTGGATCCGGTCCTGAACATCGTAAGCGCTGCGGGGTATTCATCCGTAACCGGTTCCCGGGCGTCGGCGTTGTTCTTCCCCACGCCGACCGTCCCTGCGAGCGGCCAGGTGCCGATTGCGATCACGCTGAAGGGAGTGCCGGACTCCAATACGATTGCAACCACTCCCCTGTATCGCACCAGCGGAACGTCTGCGACGTTCTCCATTTCCGCACAGAGCAGCTATAGTAACGCCGCCATGGTGCCCCAGCGGATTTTTTATCAGCTCGACGGCTGGCAGAACGGCTGGCAGCCTGCAAGTCCGGCGACCAAGGCGGGCGCCAATCCCGCCAAAGCCAGCCTGACCCTTAGCTCGTTGACCGGCGGCATTCACTACCTGTATGCCTACGCAGTTTCGGGCGATGGAGCCACCGTTCAGGGAAGCACCTTCAATCAGAGTTCTTCGGTCATCAGCCCGATCCAGGGCATCGCCTTCAGTGTCGAGCCTAAAATCCTCCCCGCCAATATTCTGGTAGTGTCCGGCTCCGGCCAGACGACCGGAGTGAATCAGCCGTTCGGCGCCCCACTGGTGGCCCAAGTGACTGACAGTGGAACGAATCCGCTGCCAGGCGTGACCGTGACATTCACCGCTCCCACTGCGGGCGCCGGCGCCACTTTCGCGGGTTTGACGTCGGCGACCGCGGTTACCGACAGTTCGGGAAATGCCACCTCGCCGGTTCCAGCCGCCAACGGCAACACCGGAACTTACGCCGTAGCCGCGAGCGCCAGCGGAGTGACAGCCCCGGCCAATTTCACTCTAACCAATACTAATGCGTCACCGGCCGTAACACTCTCGCCGGCCAGCCTTAGCCTCGGTTCCGCGGTCCTGGGTTCGAGCACCGCCGTCAAGAGTGTCAAGGTCACTAACTCGGGGACTGCCTCCCTGACCATCTCCGGCATCACGGCGAGCGGCGACTACAGCCAAACCAACACGTGCCCCGCGAGTTTGGCGCCGGCGTCCGCATGCGTCATCAAGGTGGCATTCACTCCTTCTGTGGCGGGATCCGTTAACGGAGCTATAACCATCGCCGATAACGCTATCGACTCGCCCCAGGTGGTGACGCTGTCGGGCACCGGCTTGATCCCGTTGGCCGTCAAGCCGGTTTCGCTCGCCTTCGGAACAGTTGCCGTCGGTACAACCAGCGCGGCACAGACGCTCACCCTGACTAATAACCAGGCGGCGGCGGCCAGCCTGGCTTTCTCGGCGAGCGCAGGATTCACCGCTGCCGGAGGCGCTGCTTCGCCCTGCGGAGCATCGCTGGCCGGCAAGGCGTCCTGCACCATCGCCGTGACCTTCTCGCCCACGCAGAATGGCGCTATTAGCGGATCGGCCTCGGTAAGCAGCACCCCGCTGCCTACGCTGGTTGCGTCCCTTTCCGGTAGCGGCTCCGGCGGATCCGCCGCCAGGCTGACTTTCAGCCCTCTAAGCCTGACCTTCGGCGGGCGGGCCACCGGCACGACCAGCGGCGCGCAAACTGTAACCGTTACCAATCCCGGCTCCGCCGCCCTGACGATCAAGTCTCTCGCCGCCTCAGCCGACTTCTCTGCGGCCGGCGCGGGAACCGCACCCTGCGGGGGCTCCTTGGCGTCACACGCCAGTTGTACGTTCAAAACTTCATTCACACCGTCGGTCACCGGCGCCATCAAGGGAAGCGTAGCCATCGCCATCGGCGGCAGTGCCACGCCCGTGATTTACGATCTCAGCGGTACCGGCACGCTGGCCGTGACTCTCGCTCCCGCCAGCCTCACGTTCCCTGCGCAAGCCGTGGGCACGGCCAGCGCGCCACAGACCGTCACCCTGACCAATCATCAATCCGCCGCGCTCACCCTGACGGGTCTCTTCGCCAGCGGCAGTTACCAGGTTGCCAGCGGTGGCCCGACGCCGTGCGGCGCCACCGTGCCCGCCATGGGAAGTTGCAGCTTCCAGGTGACGTTCACGCCGGCGGCCGCGGGAACGATCGGCGGCGCCGTCACCGTGACGCACAATGCGCCCGGCAGCCCGCAGATCGTGGCAGTCACAGGCCAGGGAATGTGAGGGCGGGTTTTAGGGCTTGTGCTTCTCTGGGGCGAAACAAGCCGTCCGGGACGTGCGCAGCCGCCGCGCGCGGATCAGATTGGATGATGCGTTACCCCTACTCAACCAGGCCCGGGTACGCCTGACTCGGTGAGATGAAGAATCGGCGCTACTCCAATTTTAGGGGCACGCCTGCTGATTTTTGCCCCACCTCGCGTGAAATGCCCCAGGAGGATTTGCGGATTTTCTCCACAGGCCGTAGGGTTTTCACCATATTTGGCCCTGTAGAGGCTTCTATCGGTTTTACAGATCTGTTGGCCTTTTAATTGCCACCCCGGCACACGACTGAAAGGAGGCCCTTGCGCCATCTCATTCGTGAGTCGTCACATCTGGTGCGTTTGGCGGCTGTGTTCGCCGCGGCGCTCGGCGTTTTCTTGATAGTGCGGCAGGCCGTGGTGCCCAAAGCCTTCGGCCAGTACGGACACTACCGGCCGGGGGCGCTGGACACCATCCGCCAGCACCCCGTCGCCTACGCCGGCCAGGACGCCTGCCTGGGCTGCCACGATGATGAAGCCAAGGCGCGTTCTGCCGGACCGCATGCCCACATAGCCTGCGAAGCCTGCCATGGGCCGCAGGCCCGGCACGCCGCCGATCCGGGCGCGGTGAAACCGCAGCTCCCGGATGCCAGCAAGCTTTGCCGCGGCTGCCATGAAAAAGACGCGGCCAAGCCCATGGGCTTCCCGCAAGTCGTGACCGCGGAACACATGGGGGACGTCGCCTGCAACTCCTGCCATCAGCCGCACAATCCCCACATTTGAGGAACTTGTCATGGATATGACCCGGCGAGACCTGTTTCAAATCGGCCGCAAGTTACTGTTGCTGGCCTCCGCGGGCGCCACCCTGGAGCAGATCATCGGCGCCGAGCCGGCGCCCGACGCCTATCGCATGGCGGACCACTGGTGGGGCATGCTGATCGACATCGACAAATGCATTGGCTGCGGGAGTTGCGTACGTGCTTGCGCCGCCGAGAACCAGGTGCCCTCCGGCTATTTCCGCACCTGGATCGAGCGCTATCAGGTGGAGGAAGACAAGCGGCCGGTGGTCGATTCCCCGGAAGGCGGCATGCACGGTTTCGCTCCGCACACCCGCCCGGACGTGAAGAGCTTCTTCGTTCCCAAGCTTTGCAACCATTGTGCGGACTCGCCCTGTGTACAGGTGTGCCCGGTCGGAGCAACCTTCGTCAGCCCGGATGGCGTCGTGCTGGTGGACCCGAGCTACTGCCTGGGTTGCCGCTACTGCGTGCAGGCCTGTCCTTACGGCTGCCGCTATCTGCACCCCACCACGCAGACCGTGGATAAGTGCACCCTTTGCTATCACCGCATCACTCGAGGTCTGACTACCGCGTGTTGCGAAAACTGCCCCACCGGCGCGCGGCAGTTGGTGGACTTCAAGAACCCGAAAGACCCGGTGCACGAGTTCCTGCGCCGCAACAAAGTGCAGGTCTTGAAGCCGTATATGGCCACCCAGGCCAAGGTCTATTACAAAGACCTGGACGGAGCGGTGCGATAAGGAGCTGACCATGGTCCCCGGCGTTGACGGTTTCATGTATCCGAACGAGGTGGAGGTGCAGTGGAGCATGTTGATCGTGCTCTACCCGTACATCACCGGTCTGGTCGCCGGCGCCTTCATCCTGGCCTCACTCGAGAGAGTATTCAAGGTGGAAGCCGTGCGTCCCACATACCGGCTGGCGCTGTTGACGGCGCTGGCCTTCCTGCTGGTGGCGCCGCTGCCGCTGCAGCTTCATCTGGGCCATCCCGAGCGCTCGTTTGAAATGTACCTGACGCCCCACCGCTCTTCCGCCATGGCCATGTTCGGGTTTGTCTATCTCTGGTATCTGACGGTGGTCCTGCTGCTCGAAATCTGGCTCGAGTATCGCGTCCAGATCGTCCACCTGGCGCGGACCGCCAGCGGCTGGACGCGCTTCATTTACAAAGCGCTCACGCTGGGTTCTTACAATCTCAGCCCGCAGTCGTTGCGGATTGACAATAAGGTCGGGTACGCCATCACCGTGATCGGCATTCCGTCCGCATTCCTGCTGCACGGCTATGTAGGTTTCATCTTCGGCTCGGTCAAAGCGAACCCCTGGTGGTCCACGCCCTTGATGCCGGTCGTGTTTCTGTTTTCGGCCATGGTGTCCGGCATCGCGGCGGTACTGGTGCTCTATGCCGCCTCCATGAAGATCAAAGGCAGACCCATCGACATGCGCTGCCTGGACACCATCGCCAAGTACCTCTTCTATACCTTCCTGATCGACTTCACGCTCGAGATGATGGACCTTATTCATCGCACCTACGAAGCCGACGAGTCGTTCCGGAGCCTGGACTTCATGGTGCACACGCGGCTCTGGGGCTCGCACGTGATCGTGCAGTTACTGCTGGGAACCGCACTGCCGCTGCTCCTGCTGGCCTCTTCCCAGCTCTGGAAGCTGCGCGAGCCCGTCCGCCGGGTCCTTTATATCTCGGCGTCCTGCCTGGCGCTGATCGGCATCTTCGCCATGCGCTGGAACGTAGTGGTCGGCGGACAACTGTTCTCCAAGAGCTTTCTCGGGTACACCAGCTACAAAATGGAATTCGCCACCCGCGAGGGGCTGCTGCCTGCGATTCTTCTGTTGATCCTGCCCTTCGTGATTTTAGTGGTGTTAATCAAGCTCCTGCCGCCCTGGGAAGAAGAGGCGCCCGGGCCGGCCGTATCCCAGGCCCTGACGTAAGCAAGCTGACGGAGGTTCCCATGCCGGAATGGGAAGCGCTGGAACGCGAAGTACGCGACCTGGCGGGCCGCGTAGCCGAATTGGAAGCGCACCTGGGTTTGGCCGCGCACCCGGTCGAACCGGCGCCGCCACCCCTGGAGACACCCGTGGCCGCCGGGTCCGCGGCCGACACGGCTTCGCTGTTCCCCGTCGTGGGGCGCGCCTTGCTCGGCCTGGCCGGAGCCTATCTGTTGCGCAGCCTCGCGGAAGCCGGCGTGATCTCGCCCGGGGTCGGATCGGCTGCCGGCATCCTCTATGCCGCCGGCTGGCTGGTCTGGGCAGGGCGCACGCCGGCGTCGGCGCGCCTCCAAGCCGCGGTCCACAGCTTGACGGCCGTGCTGGTGCTCGCGCCGCTGCTGTGGGAGGGCGCCACCAAGTTCCACGCGATCTCCACCTGGACCGCGGCCGGGATGCTCATGGCATTTGGGATATTCGCCCTGGCCGTCTCCTGGCGCAAGAACCTGCTGATGGTGGCGACCATCGCCACCCTGGCCGTACTGGGCACCTCTGCCGCCCTGTTGTTGGCCACGCATGACCTTCCCCCGTTCACCACCGCCTTTCTGGCGCTGGCCGCCGCGGTGGAACTTTCGGCCTGCCTGGATCATTGGCTGAGCGAACGCTGGCTGGCCGCCGCCGCCGCGGACCTCTCCCTGCTCCTGGCCATCGCGCTGGTTACCGGCGAGCGCGGGCTGCCGGAGATTTACGCTCCCATCCCCCACACCTGGCTGATCGGCGCCATGGCGGCGTTGTTGATCGTGTACCTCAGCAGTATGATCGTGCGAACGCTGCTACGCGGCTTCCCCTGCACCGGATTTGAGATCGCCCAGAGCGTGGCCGCGTTCGCCATCGTGCTGTATGGTGCCCTCCGTCTTTCCGCCACCGATCCGCGGCTGGCTCCCGTAATCGGCGCGCTGGTTCTGTGCGGCGGCGCGGGATGCTACTGGCTTTCGTTTCTCCGGCTGGAGCATCGGGCGGCCGCCAGCCGGAATTTCTACACTTATTCGACCTTCGCCATCGTCCTGGTGCTGGCCGGCAGCCGTATTCTCCTCCACGCGGGCGCCGACTGGTTATGGCTGGCCCTCACCGCCGCCTGTGCCATAGCCAGCCGGGTCTTCCGGCGAACCACACTCGCGGTGCACGCGGGGGTTTTCCTGCTGGTGGCGCTGGTCGCCTCCGGCGCGGCGCGGCAAACCGCCGAACTGCTGCTCGGCGGTTCGCACGATGCGGTAGCCGTCGCGCCCGCCCTGTGGCTGAGCGGGCTGGCGGCGCTGATTGCGCTTGCTTTTAGCGCGCAGGCTCATCCAGCCGTGCGGCTGGCCCTGGCTGCGATGGCATCGCTGGCGTGCGCGGCCATCCTGGCCGGATGCCTCAACCTCGGATATCACGCCCTGCTCGGCGCCACCGCCAGCCCGGCTTACTGCGCCACGCTGCGCACCGCGGTGCTGGTGATCGTGGCCCTGCTGCTCGCCTGGGCCGCGGCACGCTGGAAGTACACGGAATTCTCGCGCCTGGTCTATCCGGTGATGATGTTGGGGGCCTATCGCCTGCTGGTCTACGATCTGCACGAACAGAAGGCGGCCCTGTTTATTTCCCTACTGGTCTTCGGCGCGGCACTTACTGCGCTTCCGCGCCTGAAGCGCGCCGCATAGGCTCGGGAAATAGCAGGTCATTACCTGAAACAACGTGTCGCCCCACACGTTAAAAGCCTCACACATAGCCTGTATTTACGGGTAAATACTGTACATAAATGGCTGCCAGACGGTGATAAACTATCCCCAACCCAGGACATGTGTGTGATGTCTTGGCCGACCGAAATCCCGACTTTTCACTAGGAGACTCTCACATGGCCGAACTTTCCGATGAACTTCTCTGGAAATGGAAGATCTGGTGGGACCCGGTCCCACCGTGGGTCTTTAAGGAACTCGACGACAGCATACAGCGGCAAGTAGTCGCAATCAGCCTTGAGGCTCAGGCACAGGTGCTGCGCACTCAGGCTGAGGCAATAGCCAAGATCGGCGCGGCAATGACCGCCAAGCGGTAGTTCTTGGGCGGCCTCTCGCGTGGGAAGCCGCCCTTTTAGCGCACACTGAGGGTCTGTAGAAAGGGGATCGCCAATGCCTGAACCCGTTACACTTAAAGTCTGGAATGCCGGTTTGGGACCGGTGGCCGGACGGAACACATCGCGGCCGGTCTTACTTATCGGATTCCAGCATCAGGGTAACCTCGGCCTGGGGTACCTGGCATCCACGCTGCGCGAGCGCGGGTACACCGTAGTTACCTGTGACTTCGAGGCCACAGCCGAGTCGATTGTCCAAATTGCGCGGGAAAGCCGCCCCATAATTATCGGCTTTTCGCTGATATTCCAATTCTATCTTCCCGCGTTCGCATCGCTGATCCGCAAATTACGCCATGCGGACGTGAACTGCCACTTCACCATGGGTGGACATTTCCCGAGTCTGAGCCCGGCGCGAACCTTGGAATTGATCCCGGAGCTGGACAGTGTCGTCCGATTCGAAGGCGAGATGACCCTGCTGGAACTCGCCGACGTCATCGGCGCGGGGCGCGATTGGCATAGTGTGCAAGGCCTCGCCTACCGCGCGCCGCAGGGCGTGGTGAACACCCCCCTGCGGCCGCTGGTGGACGATCTGGACACTCTCCCCTATCCCGAACGCGGCTTCGAACCCGAAACCGCCCTGGGCCGCAAAGCCCTGCCTCTTCTCGCCAGCCGCGGATGTGCGCGCACCTGCTCGTTTTGCTCCATTCAGACCTTTTACCGCACGGCTCCCGGCAAAATCGTCCGCACCCGCCGGCCAGCCAAGGTCGTGGAGGAGATGCGGAAACTGCACGAAGAACGCGGAATCACCATCTTCCTGTTTCAGGATGACGACTTCCCCCTGTTTGGCCCGGTCTGGCGGCGATGGGCTTCGGAGTTCGTCCTGGAACTCCACCGCAGCGGACTCGCGCAACGCGTGATCTGGAAGATCAACTGCCGTGCCGACGCCGTGGAACCCGACCTGTTTGCCGCCATGCGCGACGCCGGCCTGTACCTCGTTTACATGGGTCTGGAGTCCGGCAACGAGGAAGGGCTCAAAGTCCTGCACAAGCAGATCACCGTGGCGCAAAACCTGCGGGCCGTCGAGATTCTGAAACAGATCGAGTTGATATTCGAATTCGGGTTCATGCTCTTCGATCCGTCCAGCACCCTGGAATCGGTTCGATCCAATCTCAACTTCCTGCGCGCGATCATCGGCGACGGTTGCGCGGCGGCGGTGTTTTGCCGCATGCTTCCCTACGACGGTACGCCCATCAAGGACGAACTGGAAGCCAGCGGAAGACTGCGCGGCGATATCTGCCATCCGGATTACGATTTCCTGGACCCCAGGGTGACAGTTCTTTATAACTCGCTGTCCCAGATCGTGGATGTGTGGGGCTGGATTCATGGATATCGAGCGTTATCCCCGCAATTGAACTGGGCGTGGAACGAAATTGCGGTCATGGATCGGTTATTCCCTTCCCTTCCGGACCTGGCCCAATACAAACACCGGCTCCGGTCCGTCACTCGCGCGAGTAACGACGTGCTTTTCGACGTCGTCGAGGATCTCCTCGATGCGGTCGCGGCCGGGCGCGGCACAACCTGGACGACGGGCAAACTGGACGCGGCGCGCCAGCAGTTCCTGCAGCAGTTGCTGGCGGAGCGGAATGCCTTCGTAACGCGCCACCAGCGTGTTCTTCTCGAAGCGCTGCGTCCCGAACCTGTCGCGGACGCCGCCATCGCCTGATCTGGCAGCGCAGGCGCTGCCGTCACACTTGTAAGCTGGCCGCCACCCGCTGGCTATTCAGGTGTTAAGCCTGCTTTTCTCCCGCTATACTGTATTAATAGATACGGATTAGCCAGGCAGGAGACAGCAGCCCGACCCTATGACCCTTCAGCATCTCTCCCGAGGTGAGTACCAGATCCTGGTGGAGCAGGCCCCGATCATGATCTGGCGTGCCGATAGCACCGCCGAGTGCGATTATTTCAACGAGCGTTGGCTCGAGTTCCGGGGACGGCCCCTGGAAGAGGAATACGGAAATCGCTGGGCCGAGGGTGTCCATCCCGAGGACCTGCAGCGTTGCCTTGCCACCTACCGGGAGGCATTTGCCCGCCGCGAACCGTTCGAGATGGAATATCGGTTGCTCCGCCACGATGGGAACTACCGATGGATCCTCGACCGGGGCGCGCCCTTCTTCAGCCCCAACGATGAGTTCCAGGGATACATCGGCAGTTGCATCGATGTCACCGAGCGCATCGAGGCCCAGCGCGCCTTGGACGAAGCCCGGGACCGGGAATTGGCCAGTCTCCGCGGGATACTGCCCATCTGTATGCAGTGCAAGAAGATTCGAAAAGCCGATGGCGGCTGGGCTCAATTGGAGGTATACATCCGCGATCACTCGCGTGCCGATTTCAGCCACGGCCTGTGCCCCGACTGTTCCGAGAGCTTCGCGCGGCAACTCGCCGAGTGAGCGCCCCGCTTTACGGATCGCCAGGTTAGATGATCCCCCTACTTGTGAGTGCGATCTGTTTCTGTATATAATGCCGTTCCGTCACCATGTCGAATCGGCTGAAATGCACCACCCTTCTATTCGCATTGTTCGTTTGTGCCTGCCCGCGTGCGCTGCCACAGACTTGTGTAACTGCTCCCCAGGGACTGGTCAGTTGGTGGACCGGCGACGCCAACCAGAACGACATAATTGGCGGCAACAATCCCGCCGCGGTGAATGCCGTGACACTCGTTCCGGCCGAAGCGCTCGACGGCTTCACATTCGGGACCGGCGGCTACATCTACATCGCACCCGCCGCCGACCTGGCTAACCAGCAATTCACATGGATGGCGTGGGTCATGCCCAACGGACCCGGCCCCAATAACGACGCATACGGTAGCATCATCGTGGTCCAGGATACGGACGACTCCAACGATGTCGTCTCGCTCGACTGGCGCGCCAATCCGGACTACCGGTTCGTCTTTGGCTTCGGCAACATCACCAACGAGATCATCTACTCGACCGACGTCTTTCCGCCCGGCGCTTTCTACCTCGTGGCCGCGACGTATGATGGAACCACCTTTCGTTTATACGTGAACGGCGTACTCGAGGGGACCCAGACGGAGACCAAAACGATCCCGTACTCCACCCAGGACTGGGTGATAGGCGCCGCCGATCCTTATATCGCCGGTCAAGGCTACCCCAGAACATGGAACGGCATCATTGACGAGGTTCAAGCCTATAACGTCGCCCTGTCCCAATCCCAGATCCAATCCATCTACAGCGCGGGCCACGCCGGTGTCTGCAAAGGCTTGACCTTCTCGCCCACCAGCTTGAAGTTCCCCCGCCAGACCATAGGGACCAGTAGCCCGCCTAAGACCGTAACCGCGACGAACTCGTTTCCTTTACCGGTCACCGTCAGGAAGGTCGCCACCAGCGGCGATTTTACCCAGACGAATACCTGCCCTAAAACTCTGGCCACCGGAGCCGCCTGCACGGCCAGCGTTACCTTCGCGCCCTCCGCCACAGGCACCCGATCCGGAAAGCTGACCTTCACTGACACTGCCCCGGTAAACCCGCAGAGAGTCAGTCTGACGGGGTCGGCCACTGACATCAGCCTGTCCGCGTCCCGCTTGAACTTCGGCAGGCACAAAGTCGGTACCACGAGCGGCGCCCAGAGCGTCACAGTCACCAACGAAGGTACCGTAACTGTAAACTTCACCGGCAGCGGTATTGTGATCGCGGGGACCGATCCGGCTGATTTCCTGATCTCCGCCGACACCTGTGGCCCGAGCCTCGCCGCCGGCGCGACCTGCACGGTCTCTGTCGAATTCGATCCCACGGCGGCCGGCGCCAGAAGCGCCCAGCTCCAGTTCAACGATGACGGCGGAGGAAGCCCGCAGGCCGTGACGCTGACCGGCACCGGAGCTTAAATAGCCTCACTGCGCCAGCATCAACTGGCCGTTCACGTGGAAATGCCCGCTGACACCGGGAGCTCCGGTGCCAGGCTGCCCGCCGCCGATACTGATGGTGTAGTCTCCCTGGGCGATGATCGGATCACCTTCTTCGGTGACCATGCTCAGGTCGCGATCCTTCAGCTCAAAATGTATCTGCCGGCTCTCCCCCGGCTCCAGGCGGATACGTGCGAAGCCGCGCAGAGCTTTGAGCGGCGCGCCCGGAACCTTGGGGAACTGGAGATACACCTGGACCGCTTCGTCGCCCGCCACCTTCCCGGTGTTGGTCACCGTAACCTCCGCGCTGAGCGGGTCCCCGGCGGCCAGGTCACTCCGCGCCAGCGTGAGATTACCGTAACTGAAAGTCGTGTAACTCAAGCCATAGCCGAAGGGATACAGCGGCTTTCCGTCAAAGTAGCGATAAGTCCGGCCTTCCATCGCGTAATTCTCGAAGTGAGGGACCTGGCTCAGATCCTTATAAAATGTCACCGGCAGCCGTCCGCCGGGATTGTTTTTTCCGCCCAGCGTATCGGCGATCGCATTGCCGCCCTCTTCGCCGGAGTACCAGGCTTCCAGGATGGCATTGGCGTGCTCGCTGGCCCAGTTCACGGCCAGCGCGCTGCCGTTCATCAGCACCACCACCAGTGGCTTGCCGCTGGCAGCCACGGCTTCGACCAGGGCTTCCTCCGGCTCCGGCAAGTCGATACTGGTACGGTCCCCGCCCGAAAATCCGGGCACCTCCACCGGCATCTCCTCGCCTTCCAGTTCGCTGGTAATGCCGACCACGGCGATCACCACATCCGCCTCGCGGGCCGCCGCGACGGCCTCCGGCGACGGCGCGGAGTTGACCTTCGCCCAGATCAGTTGCGCGCGCGGCCGGCCGTTCATGATGCCGTAGCTCACCTCCAGCGCCGCCTTCTCGCCTTTTTCGAAATGGACGCGGCCGAGCTTGCCCTGCGCTGCACCCATGCTGAACACTTGCGCGGCGACTTTCCCGTTGACCGTAACGCGGGCGAAACCGTCGGCCAGCATGCCCACCAGGTAGTCGCCGCTCTCGGGCGGCGTCAGAAATCCGGTCCACCGCGCCGCGAACGACCGCTTACCCCGCACCTCGGCCGGCAGATCGTTCTCCGTGAGATCCACGCCGGGCTCCACGCGGGTGGCCACGGGCTTCGGCGGCCGTCCTTCCATCAGGTCCATCCCCACTTGTCCCAGATACTCGGCTTTCAGTCCCGGCGCGCCGTCCGGCGTGGTGAGCAAATGGTGGGGCACCGGCGTGCCGTCGTTGCGCAGGAACTGGGTTCCCGGAACATAAGTGATCTTCACGTCCGGAAACTCCGCCTTCATGCCTTCGAGCATGCTCACGGTGTGGAGCGGATTGCCGGTGTAGTTGCCCAGCAGCACGCGGGTCTGGTCCGCCAGCGGCCCCACCACGGCGATCCGCTTCACCGCCGGCTTGAGCGGCAGCACGCCGTCATTCTTAAGCAGCACCATGGACTCGTTGGCCAGCTTCCGGGCATAGGCCCGGTGCTCCGCGCTGTTCAACTCGCGCGCATCGATCTTCGTGTACGGCACCATCTCCGGCGGATCGAACATGCCCAGCTTCATGCGGGCCGTGAACAGGCGGACCAGCGCGGCGTCTATGTCGCTCTCGCTCAGGTAGCCCTGCCGCACGCCTTCGATGTAAGCCTTATAGTCGTGATCGTCCTTCACCTTGGCGAAAAAATCGGCGCACTCATTGTCCATGCCGCGTTCGAGTGAGATGGCCGAGGCCTGCGGCTGGGTGGGACGATAGTGGTGGCCGTTGAAAATGTCAATCACCGCGCCGCAGTCGGAGACCACGTAGCCCTGGAATCCCCAGGCGCCGCGCAACTCCTGCTCGAGCAGGAACTCGTTGGCGCAGCCGGGCTGGCCGTTGATGGCGTTGTAGGAACACATCACCGAACCGGCGTGGCCCTCGGTAACCGCCGCGCGGAAAGCCGGCAGATACGTGTCCACCATGTCGTGCTTGCTCACATCCACGTCCGCAAAATGGCGGGTCGGCTCGGGGCCGCTGTGGACCGCGTAGTGCTTCGGCGTCGAGATGACCCGGTAGTAGCGCGGATCGTCGCCCTGCATGCCGGTGACGAAGGCCACCGCCATGCGCCCGCTGAGGAACGGATCTTCCCCGTAGGTCTCCTGGCCGCGGCCCCAGCGCGGATCGCGGAAAATATTGACGTTGGGCGACCAGAAATCCAGGCCTTCCATGATGTTGCTATGGCCCGCGGCCACATCCTGCGCGTGCTTGATGCGCGCCTCCGTGCTGATGTCGATGGCCATGGCGTGAATGGCCGGCGCATCGAAGGTGGCCGCCAGCCCGATCGGCTCCGGGAACTCCGTGGTACCGTTGACCGCCACCCCGTGCAGCGCCTCGCTCCACCAGTCGTAAGCCGGAACCTGCAGTCGCGGGATGGCCCGCGCTTGGTTGACCAACTGCGAAGCCTTCTCTTCGAGCGTCATGCGATGCACCAGGTCCGCGGCGCGCTCTTTCGCCGGCAGGTTGGGGTTCATGTACGGCAGTTTCGAGACGTCCTGCGCCGCGGCAACGGCTGACAGGAGCCCCAGGCAGGCGGCCACGCCCGGCCATTTGCAGCCTCCGAATCTCATCTTCGCTACTCTCCTTTTCAGAGATGGCGCGGCGCGCGCCCGGCAGAGGCGGCGCCTTGCCGCAGACCAGTGTAACAACCGGTAGGCAGCCCGGGAATTGGGCGGCTTCCGGAGTCAATACCGCCAACTGGTCAGATCCGCCCCCGCAGGCGCGGTCGCCTGCATCCGTTGCAGGATCTGCGCCACGTACATCTGGTTGTAGTGCAGCCGCGAGTACCAGTTGGGATGGTCCGGATCGCCGTTCCAGCAATGCTCCGCGCGCGGCCCGTAGCGCACCTCGCCCTGGTACGGCACGCCGTGGCCGGGGCTGCCGGTCTGCTTCAGGAAATCCTCCATCAGGTACACCGCGTCGTTCAGAAAGTAAGTGTCGTCCGCGCCGACGTAGATGTGCAGCTTGCCTTCGAGCTTCGGCCCGAGTGTCGCCCAATCTCGCTGCAGGATCGCATTCAGATCGTAATGCGCGCGCCAGTATTCCGCGGTCTGGTGATCGATCGCGCCGGTCTGCTTGTCGAAGATCGGCTGCGGATACCCGTCCTCTCCCACCGGCGAATATACGGCCTGCCAGATATCGAACTGGTCGCCCGACCGCCCATGGTCGCCCAGCGCCGCTTCGTAGGCGATGTTGTCGCGCATCGAAATCAGCGTGTGTCCCAGGTAGTCGCGCATGGCCGGCTGCTCGATGCGCTTGTTCGCCCCCGGCAGATAGAACATGTTGTCCTGCTGGTACAGATCCGCCGTCATGTACGCGTGAAAATCCACCGGGTCCGGGCAGGCCACGAACGCGCCGTTGTAGTGGTCCGGATAGAACATCTGCACCGCCAGCGACTCCCAGCCGCCCGTCGAACCGCCGTACACGAACCGGGCCCACCCCTGGCCGATCCCCCGGAATCGCTGCTCGATGGCCGGAATCAGCTCGGTTTCTATCGCGTCGCCGTACGGTCCCACGTTGGCGGAGTTCACGGCATACGAATCGTCGTAAAAGGGATTGGCGTGCTGCAGCTTGACGATCAGCATCCGCGGCGTGCCGGGCGCGATCCAGGCCAGGTAGTTCTTGTATGCCTCCTGCTGCATGATGCGGTTGTAGCCGGCCAGGTGGAAACGGTCCGAGTAATCCGGCTTCAAATCGGGATCGGGCGGCGTTTCGCGGAAATCGTTGAAGCTCGAAACGAAGTGGTCGTGAAAGACGATCAGCGGATAGTGTGCCTCGGGATGCGCATCGAAGCCTTCCGGCACCAGCACGATGGCGGACAAATCCATCGGCCGTCCCCAGAACTTCGTGAGCAGCGCGGATTGAATGCGGATGTGGCGAATGTACCTGGTGTCGGGCTCGGGCGGGATGGGAGGGATGACATCATCCAGCACCACCTCGACGGGCGGCGCGCCGGGGCCTATAGCGACTTTCCGCGGCTTCGACAGCAGATTGCCCGGCGCCAGGTTCCAATGCTGGCCCTCGCCGCGATCCGGCGCCAGTTTCACGGTCTTGCCGTCCGACCGGTGGAACGTCTCGTAGATGTTCAGGACGGCTTGCACCGTGTACTCGCCCGCTGGCACGTCCTGCAGCGAAGCCCGTGGATAGCCTTGCGCGTTGCTCCCGATCGTCAGCGAGGACTCCGGTTTCCAGCCGTCCACCGTCACCCCGAAAACCATCTGCGATTTCGGCGTGTCGTCGATCTGCATCCGCGGCTCGGCGCTCGGATCGTTGGAGAGCAGCAGCAGCAGGCGGCCGTCGAGCGGCTTTGGCGAACGCGCGGCCGGAAATCTGACCGTGATCGTCTGCGCCCAGACGGCCGCTGCCCACACCAGTAGGAAGAATGAGCGAAGAAAGGGCATACCGCAGTATAGACCGCCAGGCGCACCATGCGATTTTTGGGTCCCTGACCTAACAATTCCGCCTCCCTGACGTACACTATGGCAAAGGAGCTGGATATGCTTCGCCTGACCTGGCTGATCTTCTGGGTGGCTGCAGCCCTGGCTGCCGCCGACATCAACGCCGACCTGCTGGAAGCCTCCCGCAAAGGGGACCTGGACACCGTCAAAGCGCTCATCGAAAAGGGAGCCTCCATCGAGGCCCAGACCCCCTACGGACAGACACCGCTTTTCATGGCGGCCATGAGCGGACACGAAGCCGTTGTCGGGTACCTGCTCGACCAAGGCGCCAAAGCCGATTTGAACGACACGTTCTATAAAGCTTCTCTATTCGACTTCGTCGTCACGCGCAAGCACTTCGCGGTGGCCCGCCTGCTCATTGCCAAAGGAAAAGGCAACCCCGACGAGGAACTGAAAAGCGCATCGGATTATCCCGACCTGGTGAAGGCGGTGCTCGAAAACGGTAAGCCCAGCCAGGAGGCGCTCGACAGTACCTATGAGGGCGCGCTCGCCGACAATAAGAAGGACGTCGCGGAACTGCTGAAAAAGGCCGGTGCGCACGAACCACCGCCCGGCGTGGCGGTGGATGCCCGGGTCCTGGAATCCTATGCGGGCACCTTCAAGACCGAATCCTTCCCCTTGGACCTCAAGGTGTTTGTGAAGGACGGCAAGCTGTACATGCAGGCCACCGGACAGCCGGAGTTCGCCTTGAAGCCCAAGAGCCCGACCGTGTTCGCGTTCGCGCCGGCCAGACTGGAGGTCGAGTTCGATTCGCCCGCCAGCTTTACCCTCAAGCAAGGCGACATGAACATGAAGTTCAAGAAGGCGGTGACGAAATGAGACGCGCGCATCTGTGGTTCTGGCTTCTGGCCTCCGTGGCCTTCGCGGGCGATTGGCCGCAGTTCCGCGGCCCCTCGGCCTCCGGCGTGGGAGACGGCACGAAGCCGCCGGTCAAATGGGATGCCGGCAAGGGAACCAATATCGTCTGGAAGCTGGAAATTCCCGGCCTCGCCGATTCGTCACCCATCGTCTGGGGCGATCGCGTCTTTGTCACCACCGCAATTTCCAGCGATCCGAAACAGGCGTTCCGCACCGGCCTCTATGGCGACACCGATTCGGTCGACGACAGGTCGCCGCACAAGTGGGAGGTCCTGGCCATCGACAGGAAGACCGGAAAGATCCTGTGGCAGCAGATCGCCCGCGAGGGCATTCCCCAGACCAAGCGGCATCCCAAGTCATCGCAAGCCTCGCCCTCGCCGGTGACCAATGGAAGCGTCGTGGTGGCCTACTTCGGCTCCGAAGGGCTCTACGCCTATTCCGCCGCCTCGGGCGAGCTGCTATGGAAGAAAGATCTCGGCGTACAGAACGCCGGATGGTTCTTCGATCCGGATTCGGAATGGGGAGCGGGCAGCTCGCCGGTCATCCACAGGAACATGGTGATCGTGCAGTGCGACCGGCAGAAAGACTCCTTTATCGCCGCGTTCGATCTGCGCGATGGCCGCGAATTGTGGCGCACGGCCCGCGCCGAGATCTCATCCTGGGGCACTCCCACCCTGGTGCCGGCGAAAGACCACATCGAGATCGCCACCAACGCTCCCAAAGCCATACGCGGTTATGACGCCGATACCGGCAAACTGCTCTGGACCCTCGGCCCGAATTCCGAAATCACCTGCACCACGCCCGTCGCGGCGCAGGGCCTCATCTATGTCACCGCGGGCTATCCGCCGGTGCAGCCCATCTACGCCATCAGGGTGGGGTCGAGCGGGGATCTCACGCTCAAGGACGGCAAGGAATCGAGCGACGCCATCGCCTGGAGCAAGCAGCGCGGCGGTGTTTATCTGCCATCGCCGCTGGTGTACGGCGAGCAGCTATACACGGTGAGCAACAACGGCATCCTGAGTGTCTACGACGCGAAGAGTGGGACGCTCACTTACAAGCAACGGGTCGGCGATGGCGGTTCCTTCGTGGCCTCGCCGGTGATGGCGGCCGGCAAGCTCTACATCAGCAGCGAAGACGGCGACGTGTACGTGGTGAAGGCCGGCGCGCAATACGAGCTGCTGTCGAAGAATCCCATCGGCGAGCCGGTCCTGGCCACTCCCGCCCTGGCGGGCGATCTGCTGCTGGTGCGCGGCGCAAAGCACTTGTTCGCCATCGCGGAGTGACCCCCGCCGTATGATTCAGGCCGGCCTGTCGTCTCGCGAAAGACGCCGCTCCGGCGGGTACGGAAGTACAAAATGCAACTGGCCGGTCATGATGCGTCGCTGCACTTCGGCCCAATACTCCGGGGTAAACAGATCGCCGTGCTTCCGCTGAAAAGAATCCTTGAGGTCCGGCGGCACGCCCAGAAACCGCTCCCATTCGTCCACCAGCACGTCATTCTCTTCTACGCGAAACCATGCGCCGTCGGTCTCCGTGTTCCATAGCCACTCCTCGCGCTCCGGAAGCGGCGGCGTGACCCGGAAGCGATACCGCAAAATTGGCGCCAGATCGTCAAAATCGAACAGAGTCACATTGCTGGCGTGCGTCAGTCCGGTGTTGGACGGCAGGCCGTAATAGTCGCCGATGAAAAAGCCCATGCCGGCCAGATCCTTGATGAAAGTGCCCAAGGCGTCCATGGCTCGCGCGCGCAGCGCGGGATCGCGCGTCTGCTCGAAAAATGTGCTGAGCGGCTGCACCTTTCGCTGCGCATAGACGTGCTTCAGGACCACCGTCTCCCCCTCACGGCGGACGCTGCCCGGCGCGCTGCGCAGCAGTTCGTCCAATACCGCCTCGTCGAACGCACGTCGCGGAAAATGCAGGTTGCGGTAAAGCCAGGCGTCCAGCATCAGGCGTCCGCGATTCATCTCGTGGACCCAGCGATAGAGTTCCATAATGTGCGCCCTGCCCGTCCAACACGGCTTGGCGGAGAAGTCTCTCACGACTTTGAACACGTAGGGAAACGACGGCGGCGCGAACACCACCATGGCCATCCCCGGCCGGCCCGGCGCCGGCGCGAACTTCTCGCCGGTTTCCCGCAGGTGCCGGCGCAGCCGCTGGTTGAGGGCGACGCGCGCCGGGTGCGTAAAGCCCAGCACCGCGCACATCGCCGGATGACCCCGCTCGGGCGCCAGCGTATCCAGGAAATCGAGTACCTCGCGATAGGCCTCGGTCTGCACATGAAACGTGGACCGCGTGGAGATGAACAGAATGTTCCGCATGTCCTCCTTGCCGCTCAGCACCGCATCCACCGTTATGCCCGGCTCCGGGTGCCGGAGCGCCAGAACTACCGGTAGTTCGCCCCGTGCCGACCGCAGCTTGCCCACCAGGTAGGCATCCCGGTCGCGGAAGAACACTGGAGTGAGCATCTGCAGATCGTCTGGGGATGCGGCGCCGAATTCTCGCCGCCACTCCTGGTGCAGGCGCTCCGCTACCAGCCCCGCATCTCTCGCCGCGTTGGCAAACGGAACCCGAAACGCACACGAACGCAGGACCTCGCCGATCGACTGGCGCAGCTCCTGCGGACCGGCGGCGTAGGACCGCCAGACCGGCTGCGCGCTGCCAACGTGGGAGCGTTCCGTGAGACCGTCGTCGTCGTATTCCACGGGCGCATCCTGCGCGTCGAACGCCAGCCGCATGGTCGAGTAGAGAAAGGTGAGCGCCAGGTCCGCGTCGTAATCGTCGAATACCTGTTCCAGGAAGCTCTGCCTCACACCCATCCAGAACTCCCGGTGCGCCGCCTGCCCGGCATATCTCAGTTGGATCTTGCGCCAGATTCGGTTGACTGCGTCGCGATAGAGCTGCACACGCCGCCCGGCATCCAGCGATCCCTGGGTCCAGGCGCGATCCTCGAAGTTCTGCCGGGCACGCTCGGTGAGGATACTGAAGTCGGAAAGATACGCCCGATGGGCTGCCAGGATCAGCTCGGCTGCATCGCGCGCTTCCGCCTGGCCCCGGGCGGAGAGGGCCTCGAGGGCCGGACGCTGGCCGGGAGGAAACAGCCGCTCCCACACCTGCCGCCGCGCGTCCATGCGTCCGCCGGTTCTCGATGGCGCCGTGTCAAGCGTGGACACACGGAGCCAGTAAGCCGGCAATCTCTCCGTGCACCGCGTCCGGCGAGCGGTCGCCATTCACCCGGTAATACCTTCCGCCGCGGTAGTGCTTGATCACCGGCCGCGTGACTTCTTCGTACGCGGTGAGGCGCCGGCGGATCACCGGCTCGCTGTCGTCCTGGCGCGCGGTCAACGCCGCCCCATCGTCATCGCAGAGCCCGTGTATCCGGGGCGGGTGCGAGAGGACATTGTAGACGCGCGCGCAGACCGGGCACTGCCGTCGCGCCGAAAGTCGCCGGACCAGCACCTTGGAAGGCACTTCCAGATGAATGACCACCGGTTCCGGAAGGCCCCTGGCCGACAGCACGCCGTCGAAGAATTCGGCCTGCGGTCTCGTCCGCGGAAAGCCGTCCAGCAGGAAGCCCGCCCGGCAATCCGGTCTGGCGACACGTTCCACCACCATCCGGTTCACGATGTCGTCGCCCACCAGGCCGCCCCGCGCCATGATGGAGCAGGCCTGCCGGCCCAGCGGCGTGCCCGCTTGACATTCCGACCGGAACAGCTCTCCCGTGGATATGGCCGGGATGCCGTAGCGGCCCGCAACCAGACTGGCCTGCGTACCCTTGCCGCAACCGGGTGGTCCAAATACCAGAACGATCAAGCACGCCTCCGAATGCCCGTCCGGCTATCATACCGTGCTGTCCGGCCCTCGCAGATGGATGCTGGTCCGAATCGGACCAGCGTCCGATTTGACCCAGGCGGTTGCCGGGAGCCTGCTGCAACACCGCCCCGCCGCGGACCGTCACATGCAATAGATTGGCCGTAGTACGATATGTCCAAGCTTGCAGCTTCGTTACGCTCCCCGGGGCCGGAGGACGATCTAGCCGCCCTGCTGGCCCGCATGCGGCAGCGCTGGTATCCGGAAAGCACCCGTGTGCTCGCCTCCTTTTGGCTCCGGACGGTCTGCGCGGCCGGTCATAAACACACTTGGTGGAGGGAGATGAACGGTCTGATCCAGCGCACGCTGCGCCAGCAGCTCCTCGAGGTCCCCGGGCGGCAAGCCCTCGAGGGAATCCTGAACTGGATCCGGCAGGCGGGCCTTCTCGAGGGGCATGCGCCCGAAGAGGCCGCGGCGGAGCCAATCCAGCCCTATCGGGCCGATTTGAGACCCGCGCAGCTCACAGCTTATGTCGCCCGCCTGTTGAATGACTGGCTGCCGGCGGAAATCGAACGGATGCTGGCCGAAGAGAGCGAGCACGCCAATCCGGAAGACGCGGGCAGGCCCGTTCTGGTCGGCCGGGCGCTCGGACGGCTGTTGGACCGGGAGCATCTTTCGCCTCGCACGCTGGAGATGTTGCTTCAGCCCGCATCCATTTCCCCGCGCGACATTTGCCCCGCCAACGCGGAAATCCTCCAGGACGTGGCCTTGGCTCTGCTGGGCCGGACCTCGGCGCCTCCGCCGTCCGCCCTGCCCGCCACCCTCGTGGCCTTAGCCAGCCGCTCGCCGATGGCGCCCGACTACCGGGAAGCAGTGGCTCGCGCCCGGCTCCTGCGCTGGCAGGGAAGCGAACAGGTCAGCGTTCCCATTTCACCCGCCCAGGCCCTCCGGATTCTCCAGAGCGATCCGATCCGCATTGCGTCCATCATCGTGACCATGGATGGGCGATGGTGGGAATCGCAAAGCCTGCAAAGCGGAGAGCAGCATTCGATCGTCTACAAGCCGGGGGGACGCCTGTGGATCGACCATTCGGCGAGCCCTGCCCGGCTGGACCTGCCCTGGCCGGAGACCGAACTGCGCTGGCCCGGTGCGGTGCATCTGTGCGGCCGCTTCGAAATCTTCGGCCGCCAATGGCGGACGGCCAGTTGGGAAACGGACGGCAAGCGCACCCGGCTTCACCTGCTCTGCTCGGGTCCGCTTCCCTTAGCCGCGGTTCAACCGGCCGCCGGCAGCTCCCTGCGCCGCTCGCGGCCCGCGGCAGTGGATATGGCGTGGACCGCGATGGAGAATGCGATTGCCGCTGCGATTTCCCGGAAGACCGCTGCGCCGATCGACCAGCTACGCCGCCCGGAGCTCATTCCGCTGGGGCGCGCCATTTTCGCCCTGGCCCGATCGGTCCGGCTCGGCTGGCTTCCCATGCGCCAGGTGCTCGAGCCGGAGCTTCAAGCCATCCGGTCCGCTCACGCCGGCGTCGCGGCGGCGTACGGTCCGATCCCCTGGCGCGTCCTGCCCCCGCCGGTGCAGGCGGCTCTCTTGAAACACCATCCGCCCGGCTCGCCGGAGTGGTTGGGCCAGGTGTTTGTGGCGCTTCCCGCCGGGCTGAGTTCGCCCCCCCGAGCCGCCTGACTCCGCCGGCGATGCTCACCCGCCAAACCGTAGGTCCGTCGCCTTGCCGCCTAACTGGATCCAATCGATCCGCGCCTGCCCGTTCTTGTGGCTGAGGTATACGTTCGTGGTCGGATTCTTCATGCCCAGTGTCTCGACCTTGGCCGGAACTGAGTAAGTGGCGCCCGAACTTACTTTTGTGAACACTGCTTCGCCATTCCGGGCCTTCACGTAGTATGCTCCCGGCATTAACTGGACCTTGCCTGCGTACACAGGCGTGTCCAAAACGATTTCATATGACTTACCGTAGACGGGAAGAACGCTGGCGATCGCCAGCACCCCGATTAAGAATACCTTGACTGACATCCGATTCTCCTTGTCGTTGTATCGAAGCACACCGTCTAGGCCGCGCCGGCCCGGCCGTGCTGTATGTGCTGTATCCGTATTCTTCCTGGGGCAATCGAAGTACCGGATTCCAGTCTCTCTCGTAGAACTCACACTAAGCACGAACTTAGCCGGGAGATGGGGATGTCACGCGTTCCCAACGCCGGCAAAAGTTGCATATTACGCCAGGCCGATGGAATTTTGTTCCCGCGCACACATTCCCGTCCGCCGGCTGGCAGCCGCCATCGTCCCCTGCGGACCTCCTGATGGCCTGCGAGTTAGCTTGTTTTGGCTGCCTGTTTGCTCTCTTCGTAAATAAAACGCCGATCCGTCCGATTCCAGCATGTTCTCCGCTGCGCATGAGTGGCGGAATCGGCCTTTGGATATGTGTGAAGGAGATAACTATGACCGACGAACTGAGAGACACAGGCAACACCGAGCCGCGCGTGTTCCTGCAACCGATTGCGGCGCCCTCCATTCTGGGACTCTATGGGCTGGCCGGCGCGACCTTCATGGTGGCGGCGCAGATGGCCCACTGGTTTGGTTCCAGTGACACGACACTACTGCTGGTCCCTTTCGCTGCTTTCTTCGGCGGCTTGGCCCAGTTCCTGGCCGGCATGTGGGCGTATAAAGCCAGGGATGGAGTGGCCACCGCGGTACACGGCATGTGGGGCGCATTCTGGATGGCTTTCGGGATCCTGGCGTTTATTCTGTCCAGCGGCAGAGCGGCTCCGCCCGCTGGCCCCCTGTTTCCGGCATTGGGGTACTGGCTGATCGTCCTGGCGGCCATCACCTGGGTCTGCACCGCCGCCGCCAGCGCCGAGAATACTTCGCTGGTGACCACCCTGGCGTTCCTGTCTGCCGGTTCGACTCTCTCCGCCATCGCGCTTTTAGCCGGCCTGGAAGGGCTGCTCGTCCTGTCCGGCTACCTGTTTATCATCTGCGCGGTGGCCGCGTGGTACACGGCGAGCGCCTTGATGCTGAATGAGGTGTTTGGGCGCGAGGTCTGGGCGCTCGGCCGCAGCACGCAAGCCAAACAGATGCCGCAAATCACGGCCGGCATCGGCGAGCCTGGAGTCATCCGGGGACAGGCGTAATCGGTACTTTACCCGCCGCGCCCCGTCCGCTCACGCTACTCTAGCAGTAGGAGGGAATTCGTATGCAGCTTGGGATGATCGGTCTGGGGCGGATGGGCGCCAACATGGTGCGGCGGCTGATGCGCGGCGGCCACCAGTGCGTGGTTTGGGATCAGAGTCAGGACAGCATTGAAAAGCTGGCGGGCGAGGGCGCCACCGGCGCTGCGACCCTCGACGATTTTCTAAAAAAGCTGGCGCCCCCGCGGGCCGTTTGGCTCATGGTTCCGGCGGCGGTAGTGGATGGTACGCTGGCGCAGCTCTCCGCCCGCATGCAAAGCGGCGATATCGTCATCGATGGCGGCAATTCTTACTACATAGACGATATTCGCCGCGCCCGGGAACTGAAAACGAAGGGCCTGCATTACGTCGATGTCGGCACCAGCGGGGGCGTCTGGGGACTCGAGCGCGGTTATTGCCAGATGATCGGGGGCGAGCCGGAGATCGTGCTGCATCTGGACCCGATCTTCAAAACGCTGGCCCCCGGCCGCGGCAACCTGCCGCCCACCCCCGGCCGCCAGAGGATGAACGCCACCGCCGAAGAAGGCTACCTGCATTGCGGGCCTTCCGGCGCCGGCCACTTCGTCAAAATGGTTCACAACGGCATCGAGTACGGCATCATGGCCGCCTACGCCGAAGGGTTGAACATCCTGAAGCACGCCAATGTGGGCAAACAACGTCAAGGGGCCGATGCCGAAACCGCTCCCATGCGCAATCCGGAAGATTATCAGTACGACCTGCCGCTGCCGGACGTGGCCGAAGTGTGGCGGCGCGGCAGCGTGATCGCCTCCTGGCTGCTCGACTTGACCGCTATCGCTCTCGCCGAGCAGCCGGAGCTGGCGCGGTTCTCCGGCCGCGTGTCGGATTCGGGCGAAGGCCGCTGGACCATTATGGCGGCCATCGAAGAGTCCGCCCCGGCGCCGGTGCTGAGCGCCGCGCTCTATCAGCGCTTCACCTCGCGCGGCGAGGAGGATTTCGCCGACAAGCTGTTATCGGCGATGCGATTCCAGTTCGGCGGGCACGTGGAGCGCGGCGCGAGTGTGTAGGCTCGCCGGGCTTCTGGCGGCCTGCGCCTGCGCCGCGTTCGCCGCGCCGGCGCCGGAGATCGCCGTGACGGGCGGTGTGGTGCGCGGCTACCTGGCGGCGCCCGGCGCGGTGTTCAAAGGTGTGCCGTTCGCCGCGCCGCCGGTCGGCGAACTCCGCTGGCGCGAGCCCCAGCCCGTGAAACCCTGGCGCGGGGTGCGCGACGCGACCCGCTACTCGGCGGCTTGCTACCAGCTTCCCATCGGCACGGCCGCATTCATCGGACCGCTGGCCAGCCGCTATGGCGCCGCCTTTCCGGCGCCCCCTTGGCACCTGTCCGAGGATTGTCTGTATTTGAACGTTTGGACGCCGGAATGGCCGGCCAAACAGGCCCACGCGGTGATGTTCTGGATCCACGGCGGCTCGAACCGCATCGGCAGCGGCAATGAGCGCGCCTACGACGGCGCCGATCTGGCTCGCCGCGGCGTGGTGGTGGTGACCGTCAACTACCGCCTGGGAGCCTTCGGCTTCTTTGCCCATCCCGATCTGACGCGCGAATCCCCGCACCGCGCCTCCGGCAACTACGGCCTGCTGGATCAGATCGCCGCGCTCCAATGGGTACGCGATAATATCGCGCGCTTCGGCGGCGATCCCGCGCGCGTGACCGTCTTCGGCGAATCCGCCGGCGCCATCGATATCGGCATGCTGATGTGCTCGCCGCTGGCGCGCGGGTTGTTCGCCCGCGCCATCGTGGAAAGCGGTCCGGTGTTCGTCGGCTACACCTACCCGCGGCAGCAGGGCGAGCGGTTCGGCCTGCGTGTGGCCCGGCTGGCCGGCGCTATGGGCATCGCCCGCCTGCGTACGGTCCCGCCCGAAGCGGTCATGCGCGCCGCCGTGCGGGCGGCGCGCGAGGAGCCCCGCCCGGATTTCGTCCTGGACGGCTGGGTGCTGCCGCAATCGCCGCCGCAGGTGTTCGCCGCCGGCCGGGAGTTGCCCGTACCCCTGATCATCGGCAACAACGCGCGCGAAGCCAGCGCCTTTCGCGGCGCGGCGCAGCCCTCCGCCTCCACCAGCGAGGGCGCCCGCAAGATCCTGCGGGTCTGCTATGGCAACCTGGCGCCCGTGGCCATGGCGCTGTATTACCTCGACACGCGCACCGGCCGCACCGCCGCCGCCGACCAGTGGCTCAACGACGGGCTGGTCACCTGTCCCTCCGCGGCCATGGCCGCCCTGCACGCCGCCGCCGGACATCCCGCTTACGTTTACCAGTTTCGCCGCTCCATTCCCGGCAAGGGCGAGAGCGACCTCGGCTCGTTCCACAGCCTGGAGCTGGCCTACGTCTTCGGCGCATTGCACAATCCCGTGTGGAGCTGGCTGCCGTTTCAAAAATTGGACGACAAACTCGCGGCCGGCATCGAAAGTTATTGGACGAACTTTGCCCGCATGGGCGATCCCAATGCCGTCGGGTTGCCCCCATGGCGCGCCTTCCGGGCCGCGTCCGAGGACTACCTGGAGTTCGCCAACGACGGCCGTTCCGTCCCCCGGCGTGGCCTGCGTCCGGCTCTCTGCAGCCTGGACGTCGCCACCCTGAAAACGCGGTTGCTGGCCGCCCGGTGAGCTATTCTCCCGCCGGCGCCAGGGTCTTCCAGTACATCACGTAATCCGGGTGCAGCCGCAGATACTCGTATACCACTCCCAGAAACGACTCGCCCGGATCGGCCTTGGGTACGATGAACAGCGTCCGCAACACGTCGAGCGTCCCCCAGCGGTTGGGATCGTCGGAGTACGGAACGAACTCCGTGGTGTTGGTGGTCTGCGGAGGGTGCGGCCCCAGGCTCTCCAGGTTGGCCATCACCCTGTACAGTTTGTCCCCCGTCTTGACGCTCTCCAGGCGCATGCCCACCAGAAAGTAGGTCTTCAGGCCTACGCCGATGGCGAGCGGGTATTGCTGCCGGAGGATGCGCGTGACGTGCCCCGTGATGGTGGCCCCTTTGGCTACCAGCAGCTTGCCATGCACCTTCAGGTCGGAGGTAACCGTGAGCACCAGTCGGCTGCCTTGCACCGTGGTCCTCTCGTCCAGAGACTCCAGCAGAATCGTACGCAGCTCGAGTCCGGGCGGTAGCAGCGGACCCTGCGCCCGGGTCACCGGAACCGACGCCGGCACCAGCACGGTGCCGGACCGCGCCGGCGGCGCCGCGGGTTTGAACGCCGCGACCTCCGCCGGCACGCTGGCCGCCGTCTCCACGAACAGGTTGCCGCTCTTCGAGAAGTATTGCCGGCACCCGCTCAAGTGGCCCACCAGGTGCTCCTCGCCGCCCGATCGCTCCACCAGGTCGAAATCCGTCGTCGCCGGCAGCAACACCGTATTCGGACCGAACCGGGTGTGGCCGAACTCCAGATCCTGCTTGACGGACTTGATGCCCGAAGCGGACGGTGGATCGTCCTCCCGCAGATCCAGCCGCACGGTTTCGAGCGTGCCCGGATTCATCCAGATCGATCCCGTGTAGCCCAGCGCCTCCGGCTTTCCGCCTGCGTCCAGCGTGTACGTGCTGGCCGTCTGCGGCATCGCGAAGTCTGTCCGCGAAAGAGACGCTCCGTCTTCCGATTCGTTCACCAGGCCATAGAACGATGCATCCGTCGTCACAAACACGGCCCGCGAGTAGAGCGCGAAGCTGCCGCTTCCGCCTTCGGCGAACACGGCGAGGACCTTCCGCAGGCGCGCCCGGTCGTCTTCGCTGGCAGGCCAGGCATACAGTTCGTTCCCGTTGATGACGCCCGCTTCAACGTGCAGGGGCGGCAGGGTGACCGGCGCCTTTCCGGGCAGGTGTTCGGTCTGCACAATGGATTCGGAACAGACAAAATCGGGAGTATTGTTCAGGCTGCCGATCATCTTCTCCCGAATCCGCCGCACCGGCGTTTCGGCGTGCAAGACACTGGCCAGTACGATTACTATCAGGAAACGAAAAGACCACATGCGGCGAGGCCCCTCCCTCGACACCAGACAGCTTAGCAAATCAGGCTCGCGGGCCGCCCGGTGAACGCTCAGGCGGTTTCCGGACGGCGCTTCCGCGCCAGGTCGTCGGTGAAGGTCTTGGCCTGAGTACGGATATCGTTTTCAGAGAGTTCCCGTCCACAGTCGGCGCAGACGGTTCCCTTCAAATCGTCCGTGCCGCGAAGCGCGGGGGCCCTCTTGAACTTCTGTCCGCCGCACTGCGGGCATTTCAAGGGGATCTTCATGCGTCTGATTGTATCCGGGAACCCCTCGCGGCTTTCAGACGCCGCCGCGCATTCAACCCTTTAAGACCGGCTCAGCCTCCAACGACTCCGCGAAGGTGGCCTCCTCCTCCGCGCTGGCCGTGAGCATCCGTTCGATCTCGGCGAAGATCTGCGCCGGCTTGCCCGTGGCCTCCACGCGATGGTACCCACTGTCGTGGTAATACGCGATTACGGGTCCCGTAGCGTCATGATACGCCTTCAGCCGCGCCAGGATCACCTCCTCGGTATCGTCCTCGCGCCGGATTAGCGGCGTGTGATCGTCGTCGCAAAACTCTCCGTCCCGCGGCGGCTGCGACAACATGTTGTAAATCCGCCCGCATTGGCCGCACTGCCGGCGCGCCGTGATCCGCGACACCAGCACCTGCGCCGGAACGTCCAGGTGAATCGCCACCGGCTTGGGCAATCCGCGTTTCACCAGCAGCGCGTCCAGAAAATGCGCCTGCTCCAGCGTGCGCGGATACCCATCTAGCAGGAAGCCCGCCGCGCAGTCCGGTTGCTGGATTCGGCCGGCCACGATCTGGTTCACGATCCCATCGCCCACCAGCCCGCCGGCCTTCAGAATCGAGCAGGCCCGCTGGCCGAGTTCCGTGCCGGCCTTGCATTCGGCGCGAAACATCTCGCCGGTGGAAATAGCTGGAATCTGGAAGCGGTGGGCAATCAACGTTGCCTGGGTGCCCTTGCCGCAGCCGGGCGGGCCGAATAGTAGGATAATCACGCAACCTCCGCGGAATGAAATACGATTTAAAGATCCGATAATATTCTACCATCGCGGCTGATTCTTATCTGTAATCCTCTCCATTCGACGGTATTACCCGTGACCCCGCGCACCCAGACGGCGAAGCCCCATAAGTCCCGAAAAGGGATCCACCAGGCGCGCCGCACGGACGCGGCATCGCCCAGCACGTATCCGCTCACCAGTATGCCGGCCGCCATGCGGATCGCCAGCGCGGCCACGCCCACCGGCCAGGCGCCCGCCGCCACCGCCGCCAGCGACCAGAACGTGGCGTGCGTGACCAGGTACCCGAAGTAGCCGCCCGGTCGCGACACGCGGATGCTGCGCGACCAGCGTAGCTGGTGGCGCCATACATCGCCCCAGGTCTGCCCGCCCAGGTGCGTTTCCACCACCGGCGCGGCGAATTCCACGCGCAGGCCCAGATCGCGGATGCGCCGTCCTAACTGGTAGTCGTCGGCCAGAAAGTCGCCGATGGCCGCAAAACCGCCGATGCGTTCCAGGTCCGCCGCCCGCAGCAGCATCGTCGAACCCAGCGCGAATTCCACCGATCCGAGCAGGCGCGCCACCAGCACGCTGGGCACGAATTCCGTCGCTACTCCCAGCGCTTCCCACTGGCCGGGGACATTGCCGGATTGCGCCCGATAGAGGCAGGTCGCCAGGCCCACGCCGGCGCCCGCCAGCGCGGCGGATGTCTGCCGCAGATAGTCGGGCGGTACCCCGATGTCGCTGTCGTTGATGAGCAGCAGCGGATACCGGGCCTGCGCGGCCAGGTCCGCCAGCACGCCGACTTTCCGGTTCGGGAACTTGGTTGTAGTGACGATCAGCCGTATGTGGCGCTCCGGATACTCGGCCATCAGGCGGCGGATGTCCGCGGCGGCCGGATCCTCCGCGTCGCCGGTCCCGAACAGGATCTCGTATTGCGGGTAATCCTGTACCGCGTGCGAGCGGATGGCGTCGTAGAAGTGCGGATCGCGCCCGTGTACCGGCTTCAGAATGGTGATGGGTGGCAGGTCCGAGGTGGCGGTGGGCGGCTTTCGCCATCGCATCGCTGCGATGGCCACCAGCAGCCAGTAAACGCCGGCAGCCAGGGCCGGGAGCGCGAGCCAGATCACTTCGAAAGCAGCAGGACGCCGCAGGCCACTAGTGTAGCGCCTACCCAGCGTCCGGCGGTGACCGGCTCCTTCAACAGGTGCTTGGCCAGCACGGTCTCCAATACGTAACTGGCGGCGGTGGCCGGCACCGCAAAGCTCAGATCGGCCACCGAGAGCAGCGCGATGAAAGCGAAAAACGAAATCGCCAGGGCCGCCACGGACGCGATAATCAACTTATTCCGCGCCAGCAGGGCCAGCAGCCGGCGGAGCGCACCCGGACGGAAATCGCGCACTTCCCCGTGACGCCGCATAGCCGCCGCCTGCGCCACGTCCCCGATCGTCGTGGCCGCCGCGATCACCGCTACCAGCAGCCATCTCATGCCGCGGCCCCGGACCGCTGCGCGCCCGTTCGCGTCACTAGCGTCACGCCGCCGGCGATCAGCAGAATGCCGGTCCACCGCCAGGCCGAGATGTTCTCGTGTAACAACATCCGCCCCGCCAGCGCCGCCAGCACATAGCCGATCGAGGTGACCGGCAGTACGTAACTCAGGTCCGCCCAACTCAGCAGCGCCATGCGCAGGAACAACCACAGGATCAGCAGCAGGATGCCCAGCGCTACCAGCGGATTCAGCACCGCCCGCACGTACGCCATGGGCGACAGCGTGACCGTCGGCCCTACCTGCCGCATCCCGCAGCTCAACGAGAAATCGCCGGCCAGGCTGCTGAGCACCACCAGCGTCAGGAACAACCGGGTCTTCCACGCCAGCCGCGCCGCTTGCGCATTCATTCCCGGCTAGTCACCGGACCCGGCCGTGACTTCCACCGGCCGGCTCTCGGTCTTGCGCGCGGCGGCCACGAATTTCTTGCGCTTGGAGCGCAGCGCCAGGTACTCGCGCGCCTCTTTCGACAGGCGCTTGCGCTCGTCGCCGTCGAAGATCGCCTTGCGCACCACCCGCCAGATTACCCGCAGCCGGAAATAATATTCACCGTAGAAGCGCTCCACCCAGTCCACCAGTTCGCCGCGATCCAGCCCCGGATACGTGATGTTGGGAAGCTGGTGCCCGGTCTCGTCGGTCATGGCGTCGATGGTGATCAGGCCGTTGTTCTTCACGTAATCGTAGAACTCCGTGCCCGGATACGGATGCGCGATCGAAACCTGGATGGTCTCCGTATCCAGCCGCTTGGCGAAATCGATGGTCTTGCGGATGCTCTCGCGCGTCTCGCCCGGCAGGCCGATAATATAATCGCCGTGCACCACCAGCCCCAGTTTCTTGCAGTTGTCCGTGAAGCGGATCGCCATGTCCACCGTGGCGCCCTTCTTGATGTTCTTCAGGATCTGCTGCTCGCCCGATTCATACCCCACGATCAGCAGCCGGCAGCCGGCTTCCTTCATGGCCTTCAGCGTCTCGTAATCCGTGGTCACCCGCGACGTGCATGACCAGGTGAAATTCAGCGGCTTCAGCTTCTTGCAAAGTTCGATGGTGCGCGCCTTCTGATAATTGAACGTGTCGTCGTCGAAGAAGATCTCTTTGACGTACGGAAACGCTTCCCTGGCAAAAGCCACTTCGCGCGCGATGTCGTCGGACGAGCGCAGCCGCCAGCGGTGGCCCGAATGCGTCTGCGGCCACAGGCAGAACGTACACATGGCCGGGCACCCGCGCGACGTGTACAGCGAAATGTACGGATTCAGCAGGAAGGGAACGTTGTACCGCCGCACGTCCAGGTCCCGCTGGTACACTTTCGTGACCCACGGCAACTCGTCCAGATTCTCGATCGCCGGCCGTTCCGGATTGTTCACGATGTGCCCGTTCTTGCGGAAGCTGACCCCCGGAATCTCTTCCAGCGGCTTGCCCTTGGCATAGTCCACGATCTGGTAATCGAACTCGCGGCGGACCACGAAATCGATCGCCGGCGAAGTGCGCAGTGATTTTTCCGGCTCCACGGTCACCGGCGGACCCACGAAGGCCACCTTCAGCCGGGAGTTGGAGTCCTTCATCATCTCCGCCATCTTCACGTCCACGTGGAATCCGGGCGTGGAAGTGAACAGCACCAGCAGCTCGAAATCCTTGGCCAGGGCCACGGTCTGTTCGATGGAGATCTTGTGCGGCGGCGCGTCCACCACTTTGCTGTCGGGCAGCATGCCGGCGGGATAGCACAGCCACACCGGATACCAGTAGGATTCGATTTCCCGCGTGGCCGGCCAGCGCGAACTGGCGCCGCCATCGAAGCCCTCGAAAGAGGGCGGATTCAGAAACAGTGTTTTCATCGGTAGTAACCCGGCGCGGAGGCTTACTCGCTGCCTATGTTTCCTATACTAGCGTTTTTGGAGGCGCCCGCTAACGAGACATTCTCGAAATCGATGGTGAGTTCGGCCGGGCCGACCAGCCGCGTCTGCACCACGGTGTGAAGCTGCCGCGGAATGGAAATACCGTCCCGCACCTCGTACTCCCTGTCGAACTGCACGTGCTTCAGAAACAGCGACGGCATCTTCACCAGCCGGCCGGATTCCCGCAACACCGCCGACGAATCGGCGGCGATCCAGATCTCGCCCTTAAACAGGCCGATGTGCTTGTGCCGCGGCGTCACTGCAAAAACGTGCGCCGTCTCTCCTTGGTACTGGCGCACGCCCTTGTACTTGAATTTATAGTTGACCGGCGTAACCGCAAATGAGTCGGATCCTTCGTTCTGGGCTTCCGCTTCGGCCGATAAGTACTTGGCTATGACGTGATTTTTGACGGTATTGTCACCTTCGAAGTGCAGCGCGTCATAAGTAATCCGCCCCAGCCGCGAAATGTGTCGCAGGGCGTGTAAACTGCCTCGCTTGTGGAGCTTGGGCAGGGAAGCATGAATCTCCACTTCCATGGACGCGCCTTGCAGCGCGTGCTGCTGTTGCTCGGCCGCCAGGCGATAGTTCTCCACAATCGCATCGGGGGCCGATGCGGTCGCCGCGCACACTACGCCTGCGGAACAGAATAAGACACAGATCAAATGAAGCTTCGGATCAGATCGCAAAGTATGAATCCAGGATAACAGAATGTAACACTCTGTAGATGATTACGACAACCGGTCGGTTGCTGGATTACTTGGTTTGGAATCGCACCACGGCTTTGCCGAAATGAATCTCGTCGCCCGGCTCCAGCCGCGTGCCGCGCGCCGTGCGGTGTACTTCGTGACTCAGGCCGTCCCGCACGATCCAGGTGGCCGGCGCCGGCGAACCGGCTTCGTCGCGCGCATACCAGCGATCGTTAAATAGCCGGTACTCGCCCGCGGCCTTGTCGTACCGGATGTGGGCGTGCTCCCGCGAAACCGTGCGGTTGATCTCGGTATCTTCCGTGAAGGCCAGGTCGTTGCGCCGGAACAGGCCCTCCGCGCGGTACACGTCTACCGTGCGGCCGATGTTCGTGCGTGCCTTGGAGAGCGTAATCTCGGCTTCGTTGGCCTTGCCCTCGATCACTACCAGCCGCGCCGGACGCCGCGGCGCCACCGCGGCACGGTCCTGTGACTCCACTTCGACCCACACCCACTGCTCGCCCGGCCTGGGCAGTTCCCGCATCACGTGCACGTCCACGTGCAGATCCTCCGGATACCGGATCTCCTGCTTGTCCAGGTGATGGCGCAGCTCCTGCTCGAAATACTGCCGGAAGAATTTGCCGTTGAACAGCGGCGCGCGGCTGTCTTCGATGCCCCGCGCGTGAATGTGGACCGTGTTCGACGGGAACACCCGCTTTCCGCCCGAGCGATAGCTCTTGGCGCGCACCTGGTCCAGAATCGCGATGCGTATCTCGGCCACTTCCGGCGGCTCGCTGGCCTGTCCTGGAGCGAACGGCGCCTCGAAAACCGCATGGCCGAATTTTTCAAGAAAATCGGAAAGGTTCATGGCTGGTCGGAAGACGATGGGATGAGTCCAAGCTGCTGCGCTGCTTCCATGATCTCACGCGCGATCGGCGCGGCCACCTGCCCGCCGTATCCGCCGTGCTCCACCAGCACCGCAAATGCGATGCGGTGGCTGGCATCCCCGTCGTACGGCGCGAAGCCGGCGAACCAGGCGTGCGGCTCGCCCGCGCCCAGTTGTGCCGTACCGGTCTTGCCGGCCAGGTTGACGGGCGTTCCGGCCATGGCGTGCCGCGCCGTGCCGTCGGTCACCACCTTGCGCATGGCGCCGGCGATGAACGCCGCCGGCTCCGCCGCCACGACGGCACGTGGCGCCTCCGTGCGCGCGTTGGAGTCGTCCGTCTCCCAGCGCCCTTCCGGCATCGCGCCGCCCGCCGCAATGGTCGCCGCTACCCGCGCCATCTTGAACGGCGTGATCAGCAGCGGACCCTGGCCGTACGAAGCAAACGGCAGCGTGGCCTTCAATTCCGCCGGCGTGCCCGACGAAATATCCAGCAGGTCGGCGGTCTGCTGAAGCGCCTCCGCGCCCACCAGGTAAGTCCCCAACTGCGCGAAATACGCGTTGCAGGAGACTTCGATAGCCCGCTCCATGGTGAGCGTACCGTGCGCGCGATCCTTGATGTCGTCCCGGATCGGACGCCGGAAGCCGGCCACCACGGCTCCCGCGCGCCCATCGCCCAGCCGCCGGCAGGTGAACGCCTTGTTGCGCATCGCCGGGTCCAGCCGCAACGCCGCCATGGCCGTGACCAGCTTGAACGTCGAGCCCGGAGGATATTCGCCGTAGCGCGCCCGGTCGAGCAGTTCGTCGTTCGATGGCGGCGACGCGCGCGCCGCCGGCGGCGCCGGCTCCGGCACGCTCACCATGGCGAGTACGTCGCCCGTGTGCGCATCCATCACCACCGCCGCGCCTTTCTCCTTGTCCGCCTCCGCCAGGTGCCGCCGCAGGATCTCGTCGGCCCGCAGTTGCAGGCGGATGTCCAGCGTGGTGTGCACGTCCCGGTCGCGCGCCAGCAGGCTGCGCAGCGCCGGATTCCCGGGCTCATGCCGATACCGCACCAGCGACACCAGTTCGGAGTATTGGTAGCCCTGCAAGCGCCGGTTGGCATCGTGCTCCACCAGCGACGCGTTCGGCGCGTGGAAATTCTCCCCCGTGCGCAGATCGCCCAGAAAATGCACCGCCGCCGCGCCGAAGGGATAATAGCGCGCATCCAGCCGCGGACAGGCCTGGTCGATATCGATGCCCAGCGCTTGGTACTGCGCCCGCCGCTGCTCCAGCGCCTCCCAGTTGCTGGTCGCCAGCAGCACCCCGTGGCGATCGAAAATGTCGCCGCGCGGAATTTCGCGCGCGATCGAATTGATGCGCGGATTGTGCTGCGCGCGCTTCACCCCGTCTTCTTCGAATACCTGCGCGTCCCGCGCCAGGTAATCGCGATCCTGAAACACCTGGTAGCGCGCCGCGAAGCCGGCCAGGACCGCCGCGCAGCTTGCCAGCACCACGCCCGACCAGCGCACCGGCGCCCGGAACAACGGCCGGCCGTCAGTCGACGCCTTGCCCGCCGAGATCGCCAGCAGCAGCGCGAAGATCAGGAAATTCGCCAGCATCGCCGTATTGCCCGAGCTCAAAAACGGCGACACCACGCCGGAAAGCGGCAGCGCGCCCAGCACCCCGGACGAGATCAGCAGCATCTCGTACGCCAGCAGCGAGGCCAGCCCCAGCGCCAGGAAGAACGCGTAATCCGACAGCGCCCGCAGCGCGATGCGGAACGCGCGCCAGATCAGGAACCCGAAAAGCAGAAACACGCTCACCACGCCGGCGAAGCCCCACTCTTCCCCGATCGCCGGCAGCACCAGGTCCGTGCTGCCCGCGGGGATCATCCCCGGATCGCCGTAGCCCGGACCCGAGCCCCACGCGCCGCCCGTCGAGAACGCCCATAACCCGTGCGCCAGTTGATTGCCGCCGTGTACGTCGTTATTCCACGGCGACAGCCACATGTTGATCCGGTCGACCACCGTGTGCGGCTGGCCCAGCCGGTATCCCGCCGTCACCGCCGCCATCATCGCCGCGATGCCCAGAATCGCCAGCCCCGGACGCCCGTGCGCCACCGAAAACATCGTCAGAAAAAGAAAGAACAGCACCAGCGCCGGGCCCAGGTCCTTCAGCGCGAAAAACAGCAGAATGGCGATCGTGGTAGCGCAGGCCACCGGCAGCGCATGCGCCAGCCGCGGAACGCCCAGCCGGCGCAGTCCCTTCTGCCGCAGATCCCGCAGCCGCTCCCAGTGGCGCGCGAAGTATCCCGCCAGAAACAGCACCACCAGGATCTTGATGATCTCCACCGGCTGAAACGGGCCCAGATTCACCTTGTTGTCGCTGGTCCCCGGACCCGTGCCGAAGCCCAGCAGCAGCCCAAACAAAACGAAAGCGGCCATCAGCGGCGTGTAGATCCAATCCGCCAGCCGGCGGTAGTCGCACGCGCGGACCAGCGGCAGCAGCAACAGAAGGCATCCCAGGAACACGCCCAGTGCGAATTTGCGGAATTCCAACGTATCGCGCAGCGGATCGCGCAGGCTGAGCATCAGGATCAGCCCGATGCCCGAGAGCAGGTGCAGCGCCGGCAGAATCGCGGGATCGCCGCCAAAGCCGCGCACCCGCCAGGCAAACCATACCAGGTAGAAGCCCGCCAGGTACACCGCCGACCAGGTCACCAGCTCGCGTCGGAACTCGGCGGACGTGCGCACCGCCAGCATCGGCTTCAGCCTCGATACCGGCAGCAACGGCTTGCGGCCCTCGCGCAGGCGCGCCAGCGTCCCGACATTTTTCAGCGGACGCGTTTTTTGGAGAAAAGCAAGCGTCCGTGCGGCCGCGGACGTGCGCGCCTCGCGATTCTGAAATACGTCCAGATAAGGCAGAAGCTGGTCCGCGTTTTCAACCCGATTGAGGTTCAGCGTCCCCGTCTCGCGCAGACTCTGCGTTTTGCCCACATAGGCGAAGATCAACCCGCCCACGATAGCCACCGACGCGGCCGCCAGCCAGGCTATCGGCGCTGGACCCGCCGGCGCCCGCGCGGGAGCCGCCGCCGTCGTCTCCCAGCTCCTGGTTACCGGCATGGCCGGCCCACCTTCGGCGGAGCGCTCAGCGCCATCGGCGAACCCTCGGCTTGTGCCGCGGCGCGCGCGGCGCGAGGTCCGGAACCTCTATGTCTGGCGACACGCCCCGCGCCTGCCCGAAATCGCTCCGCGCCGCCGCCACGTCCCCGGCTTCCAGTTCCTCGAACGCGCGCGCCCGAAACGCATCCGCGATCGCCCAGGTGTCCTTCGCCGTGGCCTTGTATCCTAACCGCTGGGCCGTCTCCATTTCGGCCCGCGCCTCCTCCGGCCGCGCCAGTTTCATCTGCGCCAGCGCCACGTGCGGATCGGGCCACTCCGGCGCCAGTTCCGCGGCTTCCGCGAAATGCCCCCGGGCGTAGGCCAGCCGCGCCCGCGTCGGCTTATCCGTGGCGCCCAAAACCGCCGCGTGTGCCAGGTACGGCTCCGCCTTCCCCCAGTCGCCGCGGGCAATCGCCTGCGCCGCCGCCCGCTGATACGCGGACCGCAACTCTGCGCGCAGCCCGTTCACCGGCGACAGCCCGCCCAGGAACGCGAACTGGTAATCCAGATCCTGGTACAAATCCCAATCCAGGCTGGCGCGTACCTCGCGGCTGCCGGTCCAATATCGCGACGATAAACTCGTGCCGATGAACAGCAGCATGCCCGTCAGAACGCAGGCTGTTCCCAGCCCGATCTGCGCCGCCACCCGCCGCGCCCGGCCCCGCGGCGATTTTGCGGGCGCCGGCGCATGCCCCGCCTCCAGCGTCGGATGCGGCCGCCACCCGCCGCGCCTTTCCTGCTCCGCGAACGTCTCCGCGCCGTCCAGAAAGGCCCTCAAATCCATGGCCAGCAGCGCCGCCGATGCGTAGCGCCGGGCCACGTCCGGCGCCAGTGCTTTGCGGATGACGGCCTTCAACGGCGCCGGACAACTGGCCGGCAGCGCCCGCGGCGGACGGCGCGACTGAATCAGTTGCTCCAGCTTGTGCGTGTCTTCCGCCTGGTACGGCGGGCGCCCCGCCACCATTTCGTACAACGTCACCGCCACCGCCCACAGGTCCGCCTGCTGGTCCACCAGCGAACGGTCCAGCCGCTCCGGCGAGCAGTAGCCCGGACTCCCGAAGTTGTGGTACGTGAAATCCCGGTTGGGCCGCAGCGTCTTGGCGATCCCGAAGTCCAGCAGCCGTACCGTTTCGTTCGGTCCCAGGTGTACGTTCGACGGCTTGATATCGCCGTGCACCACCGGCGCCTCCCCGCCTTCCTCCGCCTGAAACGTGTGAAACTTCTGCAACTGCCCGCAGATCTCCAGCGCGATGTGCGCCGCGCGCATGGCGCTCATGCGGCCGTCGTGCGCCAGCACCTCGGCCAGGTTGCGCCCTTCCACGTACTGCATGGCGACGAAGAAATATCCCTCCAGATCGCCGTAGTCGTAGACTTCGATGACCCGCGGATCGAGCGCCCGCAGCCGCTGCTGGATGGCCGCGCCCCGCCGTTCGGCTTCCATCACCAGCCGCGAGACCGCGTCGTTGCCCGCTTTGATCAGTTTGAGCGCGGCCTGCCGGTTGGCCCGCGTATCGCGCGCCAGGTAGACGTCGTTCATGCTGCGTCCCAGCGGGCGTATGATCTCGTACGGTCCGAATCGCGTGGTGGGCGCCATGGTCAGCCTCGCATGGCCTCCAGCACCGCGCAAAGCACAAAACCCAGCAGAAAGCCGTAGAGCAGAAACGCGGCGCGGCCCGCATAGCGCCGATGCGCCGGCTTCGCGCCCCCGCGCATGCGCGTCGTCGCGTGACGCTTCCGGTCCAGCGTGCCCCGCGCGCCGCGGCCCCGAAACTCGCTGCCCGCCACCAGCAGCGCGGTCACGTTATCGGAGCCGCCGGCTTCGTTGGCGGCCTCCACCAGTTCCCGCGCCACCGCCTCCGGATCCCCGTCGTAGCGCTCCACAATATCGCGGATCGACGCCGCCGGCAGCAGATCGCTCAGCCCGTCGCTGCACAGCAGGAACGCCGCGTCCGGTTTGAAATGGCAGCGCCGGACCTCGATGAAGTCCTCGTCGCCGCCCTCCCGCAATCGCGTCCCCACGTCCCGGAACACCTCGTTCCGCCGCGGGTGCAGCATGGCTTGTTCTTCGGTCAGCTCGCCCGCATCCTCGCCTTCGCCCACCGGCGAATGGTCCGAGGTCAGCTTGCGTATGCCGCCGTTCCAGATCAGGTACAGGCGCGAATCCCCCACGTGCCCGATCACCATATCGCCCTCGTCCACCAGCGCCAGCGTCAGCACGCAAGCCATGCCGCGGAGCGATTCGGAATCGCGCGCCATTTCGAAGATCCGGTTGTTGGCTCCCACGATGGCCCGCCGCACGCGTTCCTCGGCCCCGCCCTCGCCCGCCGCCAGCGCGCCCCGGATGGCTTCCACGGCGGTCTCGGCCGCCGTCTCTCCGGCGGCGTGGCCGCCCACGCCATCCACCACCAGAAACGCGCCGCGCGCGCCGTCGATCCAGTAGCGGTCTTCGTTGGACGCGCGCAGCAGGCCGGTATCCGTGGCCACTCCCGCCCGCCAGCCTGCCGCCGCCATAATCAATCCCGCTCCCGCGCCACGTGTACCGCGATGAAGCACACCACCAGCGCCAGGAACAGCAGCACGAAAGGAATATGCAGGAAGTAGAGATGAAACATGCCTATTTCTTCACCTCGAACGACAGCGTGATCACTTCCGCTACCTGGATCCGCGCCCGGTCGGGCAACGCTTCTTCCACCCCCCGCGCCAGCTTGCGGCCGTTCAGCCAGGTCCCGTTACGGCTGCTGTCGGACACCGTGAAACTCCCCGTGGCCGGATCGCGCCGCAGCCGCAGATGCTCGCGCGACACTTCGTCATTTGTGTACAGCGGCAGATCCACCGACAGATCCTCGCCGCCCCGCCCGATGGTGATCTCGTTCTGCGTCACGAAATAGCTCTGCGGCCCCGAATCGTCTTCGTACCGGATCTCCGCGAACACCTTCTCCGCGCCCCGCCGCGTCATGGTCCGGTCGCGCGCCACCCGCTCGGACGAAATGGACGTGTCGCGATCGATCAGCGTGGTCTTGATGCCGCGGTATCCGGGCTGCGGGACGTCGTTCAGCTCCGAGTGGATCTCTACGTCGCCGGCCGGCACCACGTCCTCGCTGTCGGCGAAGAACCCGATCCACCAGTCCTTGCGCGCGATGCGGTACGGCTTGCTCTTCTTGCCCCGCTTGAACAGCGGCCTGGCGTTCCACTCCGCCAGCCGCCCGTTGAGCGCGCGCCGGGCATCTTCCTTGATCAGCTCCTGTATGCCGGCCAACCTGGTGTAATCGGAGGGGTGCAGGTAGACGCTGAAGATGCACGGCACCAGAATCGAAAACCCCATCTCGAAATCGCCCAGCTCCATGTTGCGGATGAGCTGGTCGATAATGATCTGGCCGTTGATACGGGCCGGCTGTGGGGGTCTCCCGGTCTGCGCCATCCGCGACACCTCGCGAAAACATAGACGCCCCCACGCGGCGGCTGCGTTTCGCATAACGCCGCGCGCGGCGATTAATCTATTTTAAGACGCCGGCAAACTCCGGAGTCACGCCTCTGCGGCGCTCCGCATGGCCATGAAATCAAACGATCTCCTGCCGGTCTCGCGCTTGCACGCGACTGTCGCTGTGCTAGAGTCTTCCCGGATCGGGGACGTTCACTTGCTCCGCCCTTCTCCCCGCCATCGACAAAATAAATTCCGAAAAAGTGTCGAATTCTGTCGAATTTGTAGAATGGCGCCGGGACCCGGCACGTCCTACCCCAGCCTTGCCCATGGCAAGCCGGCGCAGGCCCGGAACTCCGCGATCCGTACCCCGTGCCGCTGCCGCCACAGCCAGTAATCGTTCCGCAGATCGGCCCAGAAGTTACCCGCCATCCCGGTCGTCCGCCGCGTGTCCCGCGTGAAATGGTGCGCGTATTCGTGCGGCAGCGTGGTCTCGTGCGCGTCGTGCAAGCCCAGCAGAGTTTTGTAAAACGGGTTCCCGCCCGATCGCCGGTCAGGCGCGCGCGGCCCGATCGAACAGCCGCCCGTGCGGTCTTTATCGATGTCGTAACCCAGCGTATCGGTGACGAACAGGTTGAGCATCGCCGGCGATAGAAACTTGTCCGGGATCGCCGAGTATCCCTGCTGCCGCAGATACGCGCCCTCCAGCACGTGCAGTTCGAACACTATGGCGCTGACCGCGTATTCCCGCCGCGCCTTCTCCTGCCACCGCTGAAACAGGCCCATCTCCCGGTCCGACAAGCCCCGGCCCCCGTGCGCGCCGCGGTCGTACATCACCTGCACGCTGACAATCAACGGCCGCCACTGCCCCGCCCCGGCAGCCCCCGCCGCCGCCAATCCCAGGAAATCCCGGCGCCGTACGTCCATCCCCTTCAGGTTAGGATTTCTTGCATCCCAGGCGCATTTATGTTAATCTCTATAGGCATTAGGGAGATTATAAATGGCAGCCGCAGCAGAAGACATCCTGACCGTTCGCGAGGACTTCGAACGCCGCCACGACGAGCTCGTCCGCCAGGAGATCGAAACCTTCCGCCGCAAAGCCAACGCGTTCCTGGCCGGCGAGATCCCCGAAGACGAATTCCGCCCCTTCCGCCTGAAACACGGCATCTATGGCCAACGCCAGAGCGGCGTGCAGATGGTGCGCTGCAAAATCCCCGGCGGCCTCCTCACCGCCCCCCAGATGCGCCAGCTCGCCGACATCGGCGACCGCTTCGCCGCCGGCAAAGGTCACATCACCACCCGCCAGAACATGCAGTTTCACTTCGTGCCGCTGGCCCGCGTCGCCGACCTCATGCACCGCCTGGCCGATACCGGCCTCACCAACCGCGAAGCCTGCTACAACACCGTGCGCAATGTCACCACCTGTCCCCTGGCCGGCCTGGCGCGCGACGAAGTCTTCGACGTGCGTCCCTACGCCCAGCGCATCGCCTACGCCTTCCTGCGCCAGGACCTCACCGGCAATCTGCCGCGCAAATTCAAGATCGCCTTCGATGGCTGCCATCGTGAGGACTGCATCGCGGGCGCGATCAACGATATCGGCCTGCGCGCGGTCGTGCGCGGCGGCCAGCGCGGCTTCCGCGTGGTGATCGGCGGGGGCCTCGGTCCGCTGCCCACCGAAGCCCAGCTCCTCGACGAGTTCCTGCCCGAAGAGCGCCTCCTGAACCGCTGCGAGGCCGTGGTCCGCGTGTTCAACAAGTACGGCAATCGCCAGAACCGCAACAAGGCCCGCCTGAAATTCGTGCTGCGCGAGCGCGGCATCGACTGGCTGCGAGAACAGATCGAGCGCGCGTACGCCGATATCCTCGCCCACGGCGGCATCCCCTGGCCCGCCCTGGTGCCCGAGGGATTTGGCGGCTATCAGTCGCGCCCGCAGCCGCTCGGTCAGGGCGCCCTGCTGCCCGTGGTGCACACCAACGGCACCGGCGATCCGCTCTACGATCGTTGGCTCGAAACCAATCTCATCCGGCAGAAGCAGGCCGCATACGCCACCGTCCTGGTGCGCGTCGATCAGGGCAACCTGACCGGCGCCCAGATGCGCGGCCTGGCCCATCTCGCGGCCGACGCCGGCGACGGCCTGCTGCGCATCGGCATCGACCAGAACGTCCTGCTGGGATTCATTCCGCTCGGCCGCCTGCGCGCCGTCCATGCCGCGCTGGCCGCCCTCGGTCTGGGCGCCGCCGGCGCGCGCGAAATCGACGACGTCACCACCTGCCCCGGCGCCTACTCCTGCAACCTGGCGCTGACCAAGTCCATGAACCTGGGCGCCGCGTTGCAGGCCGCCGTCCGCCGCTACGACGATCCCCTGGTGCGCGCCCTGTCCATCAAGGTCAGCGGCTGCCCGAACTCCTGCGGCCAGCATTGGATCGCCGATTTCGGCTTCTACGGCAACGCCCGTAAGATCGATGGCCGCGAAGTGCCCTATTACCAGATGCTGCTGGGCGGCGGCTTCGACGCCGACGGCATCATGCGCTTCGGCTTGGCCGTGCAGAGCGTGCCCGCGCGCCTGGCGCCCGCCGCCGTCGCACGCGTCCTCGATCATTACATCGCCCATCGCCTCCCCGGCGAATCGTTCCGCCAGTACGTGATCCGCCACAAGGTGGAAACCTTCCGCGGCCTGACCGGCGATCTGGCCCGGCCGGCGGATCTGGAACCGGAGATCTACCAGGATTGGGGCGATAACACCCCGTTCTCCCTCCAACTGGGCCGCGGTGAGTGCGCCGTCTAAGCGCAACGGGGCGGGCCGCCCCGTCTTGCGCGGTCTAATCTAAAGCGCAAAGGGGCGCGCTTGCCCGCGCCGCCATAAAGGAACCCGCAATATCCAGCGGCGCGGGCCGCCCCGTCTTGCGCGGTCCCCTAAAACTCCCGCTGGCCGGGGATTTCCCGCCGTCCAAAAGCCGATTCCGGCGATTCAGCTCTTTAACTATTCAAATTTGCCCGCGAATCGCCTATCATATTTGGCACAGGCACAGCATGGGCATAAACATCGGTCTGGACATCGGATCCATCAGCCTGAAACTGGCCGCTCTGGGCCAGCCGGCTGATCGCGCGATCCTGGAACAGCTCTGCGCCGCCGGCCGCCCCTTTCGCCTGGCCGCCGGACCGTCCCCGCTCGTGCTCTCCGACTATCGCCGCATCGCCGGCAGCCCCATTCAGTCCGCCTACGACCTGCTCCACGAGTTCTACGACGCGGTGCCCGAAGACCGCGTCGAAGGCATCCGCGTCACCGGCTCCGGCAGCCGCACCATCGCCCGCATCCTGGGCCTGTACTTCGAGAACGAATTCAAGGCCATCGCCCGCATGATCGCCGCTTATCACCCCGCCGCGCGCACGGTCTTCGAAATCGGCGGCGAAAGCTCCAAGTACATCCGCCTCGAAAACCAGGCCATCCTCGACTACGATCGCAGCGGCGAGTGCGCCGCCGGCACCGGATCGTTCCTCGATCAGCAGGCCCTCCGCATGAAATATTCGGTGGAAGACGTTGGCGATCTGGTGGCCCACGCCGGCTGCGCGGCGCGTATCGCCGGGCGCTGCTCCGTCTTCGCCAAAAGCGATATGATCCACGCGCAGCAAAAAGGCTATGCGCCCGCCGAGATTCTGCGCGGCCTGTGCGACGCGGTCGCCCGCAATTTCAAAAGCAGCGTGGTGAAAGGCCGGCCCGTCGAAGCCCCCGTCGCGCTGGTGGGCGCGGTCTCCCAGAACTCCGGGGTCACCACCGCCCTGCGCGAAGCCTTTTCGCTCTTCGAAAGCCAGTTGTTCGTACCCGAATACTATGCCTGGTGCGGCGCTATCGGCGCGGCCATGCTGGAAGCCGAGGAGCCGCGCAAACGCTCGCTGCGCGACATTCACCGCCTGAATCAGCACGAAGGCGAAGAACGCGTCGAGGACACCACCCCGCTGTCCATGGCCAACGTGGTCCTGCTGCGCGATCGCGTCGGCACGTACGTGGCGCCGCCCGGCAACCTTCCCATCCCCGCCTACCTCGGCATCGACGTCGGTTCCGTCTCCACCAATGTCGTCGCTATCGACGACACCGGCGCGGTGATCCACGATATCTATCTGCGCACCGCCGGCCGTCCCATCGAAGCCGTCCAACAGGGCCTCACCGAGTTGAATGACCACTGGGGCGCCCGGCTGGATGTCCGCGGCGTCGGCACCACCGGATCCGGCCGCGAGCTCATCGCCGAGTTCGCCGGCGCCGACGTGGTCAACGACGAAATCACCGCCCACAAGACCGGCGCCAACCACATCAGCCGCACCATGGGCGGCGAACCCGTGGACACCATCTTCGAAATCGGCGGCCAGGATTCCAAGTTCATCTCCATCGAAAACGGCGTGGTGGTGGACTTCGCCATGAACGAAGCCTGCGCCGCCGGCACCGGATCCTTCCTCGAGGAACAGGCCGAAAAACTGGGCATCAGCATCAAGGGTGAATTCGCGCGGCTGGCCCTGTCTGCGCCCTCGCCCACCCGCCTCGGCGAGCGCTGCACCGTTTTCATGGAGCGCGACGTCACCGGCTGGCTGCACAAGGGCGAGACGGTGCCCAATATCGTCGCCGGCCTCGCATATTCCATCGCTCTCAATTATCTGAACCGCGTGGTGCGCGGCCGCCACATCGGCAATGTGATCTACTTCCAGGGCGGCACCGCCTACAACGACGCCGTCGCCGCGGCCTTCGCCGGACTGCTCGGCAAGCGCATCACCGTGCCGCCCTACAACGGCGTGATGGGCGCCATCGGCATGGCCCTGATCGCCCGCCAGTGGCACGCCGCCACCGCCGCCGCCAGCCGCTTCCGCGGCTACCACCTCGACCGCCTGCAACTGGCCTCCCGCGATTTCGTCTGCCGCGCCTGCTCCAATCTGTGCGACATCAAAGAGTTCACCATCGAAGGCCAGAAAAGCTATTGGGGCGACAAGTGCTCCGACAAGTTCCGCAAGCCTTCCGCCACCGGACGCCAGCCGGTGATTGAAGACCTGTTCGCCTGCCGCGAAAAGATCCTGGAAGATCTGGCCGCGCCGCAACCCGCCGGCGGCCCCCGCGTCGGCATCCCGCGCGCCATGTCCACCTTCGACCGCTATCCGTTCTGGCAGCGTTACTTCGCCGAGCTGGGCATCGCCACCGTGCTCTCGCCCGCCACCGATCCGCGCATCGCCGCCGCCGGCGTGGAAATGGCCGTGGCCCAGCCCTGCTATCCCATCCAGGTGGCCCACGGCCATGTCCAAGCCCTGGCCGGCATGGGCGTCGATTACATCCTGGTGCCCAATATCGCCGATGCCGAAGCGGACTCCACCGACTGCCCCGCGCATTATTGCCCCTGGAATCAGACCCTGCCCTACATCCTGCGCGTGGCCCCCGGACTGGCTTCCTGCGCCGCGAAATTCCTGGTGCCTACCCTGCACTTCCAACTGGGACCCGCCCAGATCAAAGACGCCCTGGCCCCCGTCATGAAGCCGCTGGGCATCGCCCGCCGCGCCAGCGACCGCGCCGTAGATGCGGCTTACACCGCCCAGCGCGAATTTCAGGATCGCCTCCTCGCCTTGGGCCACCGCGCCCTGCGTGTGCTGGAGCAGACCGGCGAGCCCGGACTCCTCCTGGCCGGCCGCGGCTACAACATCTACGATCGCGGCATCAATTGCGACATCCCGCGCAAGCTGCGCCACCGCTACGGCGCCAACGTGATTCCGCTCGACTTCCTGGTCACCGGCCGCGAGTCCATGGCCGGCCTGCACGACAACATGTATTGGGCCTCCGGACGCAAGATCCTGCAAGCCGCGCGCGTGGCCACCACCCGCGCCAACCTGCACGTCATCTATCTCACCAACTTCAAGTGCGGCCCGGACTCCTACATTAAACACTTCGCCCGCCAGGCCGCCGGCGCGCCCTTGCTCGTGCTGCAGTTCGACGGGCACGGCAACGACGCCGGCTATATGACGCGCTGCGAAGCCTATCTCGACAGCAAAGGAATTCTGCGATGCTACAAGCCTGCCCCGGCCCCGCCGCATGTGCTGGCCGCCGCCGTCCACTGAGCGCCCGGACCATCCACATCCCGCCCATGGCCTATGGCAGCGCCCAGGCCTTTGCCGCCGCTTTCCGCGCCGTGGGCCTCAATGCCGAACCGACGCCTCCTTCCGACAATCGCACCCGCGAGCTGGGCGCCCGCTATACCTCCGGCGACGAATGTTATCCCGCCAAAGTCACCGTCGGCGATTTCATGAAGGTCCTCGAATCGCCGGACCGCGATCCCTCCCGCACCGTCTTCTTCATGCCCACCGCGCAGGGCCCCTGCCGCTTCGGACAATACTCCTCCTACCTGCGGCACGTCCTGGACGCCAACGGCTTCCGCGATACCGAGGTTCTCTCGCCCTCCAGCAACAACGCCTACGGCGGCCTGGGCGAAGCCGCCGCGCCCTTCATGCGCACCGGATGGCGCGCCCTCCTGGCCGCCGACATCCTGCAGAAGCTCCTCCTGCAATACCGCCCCCACGAGCTCGAATCCGGCCGCACCGAGCGCGTCTACCAGGAGTCGCTCGAGGATGTTTGCCGCACCATCGAGAACACCTCCGTGAAGCCGCCCATCCAGCTCGCCGCTCTGCGCGACGCCCTGGTGCGCTCCCGCGACCGCTTCCGCGCCATCCCCGGCCGCCGCGACCGGTCCACCCCCTTGATCGGAATCGTGGGCGAGATCTTCTGCCGCCTGAACACCTTCTCCAACGAAAACCTGGTCCGCCGCCTGGAAGAATACCGCGCCGAAGCCTGGCTCTCCGATATCGTCGAATGGATCTGGTACACCGACTCCGAACACTTCCGCAAACTCAAGCTCACCGGCCGCCTGTGGACCTCCGAAGCGCTCGGCGCCTGGGTCCGCCACCACGTGCAGAAGCGTGACGAGCACGCCCTGCTGCAACCCTTCCACGACGACTTCATCGGTTACGAAGAGCCCGATGTCTACCAGATCCTGGAATACGCCCGCCCCTACCTGCCGCGCGAAGGCGCCTTCGGCGAGATGGTCCTGAACGTCGGCAAAGTGGTCTACCTGGCCCGCCAGGGCGCCGACGGCATCATCGACATCAGCCCCTTCACCTGCATGAACGGCATCGTCTGCGAAGCCATCTATCCGCGCCTCAGCCGCGACCTGGGCGGCATCCCCATCCGCAACTTCTACTTCGACGGCGCCCAATCCGACCTCGACCGCGACCTGGGCGTCTACCTGGAACTGGCCCGCGGCTACCAGAAGCGCAAACAGTGGTCCCGCGCCTGGCCCGCGTGGCCCATAGGGTAGGTCCAGTCCCCGGACACCTTAACCCCCCGTTCCGCCGGCCGCGGCTCCCGTACGCGTCCCAGAGGGACAGGCAGCCGGTCTCGAACCGCGCCGCCTCGCCGGTCCATCGGCCGAAGGTCGGGAATCATCCGTCACTGCTCCGCGCAATCTCACCCGCCACCGCATCCCGCTCCCGCGGCATCTTCAACTCCGTAAAGATATCCAGCGCCGCCCGCAGCTTTTCGCGCTCCGTGACGCGATCCCCCTGCGCCCGCGCCACCAGCCCCCAACTCCAATAGCAGTATCCGAGCGAACTCCGTAGCCCCAGTTCCAGGCACAGCGCCTCCTTCTTCTTGTGCAGCGCCATCGCCTCCTCCAGCCGCCCCCAATCCTGCAGGATCAGCGCCTGGTTGCCGTAACTCCGCTGTAGGCTGTCCTTGTTGCCCAGTTCCAGGCACAGCGCCTCCTGCTTCTTGAGCAGCGCCATTGCCTCCTCCAGCCGCCCCCAAGCCTGCAGGATCGCCGCCTGGTTGCCGTAACTCCGCTGCAGGCTGTCCTTGTTGCCCAGTTCCAGGCACAGCGCCTCCTGCTTCTTGTGCAGCGCCATGGCCTCCTCCAGCCTCCCCCAATCCTGCAGGATCAGCGCCTGGCCGCAGTAACTCGCTTGTAGCCCGTCCTTGTCACCCAGTTCCAGGCACAGCGCCTCCTTCTTCTTGTGCAGCGCCATCGCCTCCTCCAGCCGCCCCCAATCCTGCAGGATCACCGCCTGGTTGCCGTAACTCGCCTGCAGCCCGTCCTTGTTGCCCAGTTCCAGGCACAGCGCCTCCTGCTTCTTGTGCAACTCCATCGCCTCCTCCAGCCGCCCCCAAGCTTTCAGGATCAGCGCCTGGTTGCCGTAACTGATCTGCAGGCTGTCCTTGTTGCCCAGTTCCTGGCACAGCGCCTCCTTCTTCTTGTGCAGCGCCATCGCCTCCTCCAGCCGCCCCCAATCCTGCAGGATCAACGCCCGGTTCCCGTAACTCCGCTGCAGACTATCCTTCGCCTCCCGATCCTCCCTGCCGGCCCAGAAGCCCTCCTCCCGCTCCAGGATCCGCAAAGCCGTCTCCAGCTCGCCGATCGTCTTGCCAATGTCGAAGCCCCAAAACGAGAGCCGCCCCATCCGTGCCCTGGCGCCGGCCGACCAAAGGTGCTCCATCGCCGGGATCGCCTCCTCCAGGCACTCCCGGCAATCCTTCCACCGCGCCTCCCGATCCTCAAAAATCCCCTCCAGCGCCAGCGCGTGTCTCTCCGCCAAATCCGCCAGCGGCGCGCCCGCCCGCGCCTGCTCCCGCAACAGCCCGTGCAACTGAAACCGCCGGCGATCCCGATCCACCATCCGCAACAACGACGCATTCACCAGCCGCCCGGCCACCGCCCCCACCTCCGCCCGATCCAGCCCCGCGACCTGCCCCGCCAGCGGCAGCCAAAACCCGTCCGCCGCGCACACGGCACAAGCCTGCAACAGCCGCCGCTCCGTCTCCGGCTGCGCCTCGATCGCCCTCCGCAGCAACTCGGCCACCGTCCGCAAGCGGGCCAATCCCAGCCCTGCGACCGCCTCCTCCATGGGGTCCACGCTGTCCCGCAGCATTGCCCCAGCCACCGCAATCGCTATCGGCAGCCGTTCCATACGCTCCGCAAATGCCATCAACGCCGTCCCATACCGCGCCACCTCCGCCGCACCCAGGTACGTCCGGAAGCACTCCTCCACCTCCGCCGGCGAGAAGCTCTCCACCGCCTCCCGGCTGCGCCCATCCACCCACGGCCAGTTCTTCCGCCGCGACGTCACCAGCACCGAAACCGGCGGACCCGGCAGCAGCCGCGCCGCATCCTCGTTCCAGACATCGTCCAGCACCAGCAGCGAAAGCCGCTCCCGCAGCCACGTCCGCGCCGCCGCCAACTGCGCCTCCGGCGCCGCCGCCCGCACCTCCTCCAGTTTCAGCCGCCCCGCCAGTTCCACCGCGATCTCCTCCGCCGGCCGCTGCCCGCAAGTCTGAAACACCACCGCATCGAACGCGTCCCGCGCCTGCCAGGCAAACTTCAAAGCCAGCGTGGACTTGCCCGACCCAGGCTCGCCATGCAGCAGAAACACGCCCTGCCGATCCACCAACCCATCATGCAGCCTGTCAAAATACGCCCCGCGTCCCACGAAGTCCGCCGGATCGTAAGGCAGCAAAGCCCCCGCCGCCCCGCGATCTACCAGCTTCCGCCGCGCCGTCCACTCCACCACCGCGCGAATCGCGCCTTCCTCATCCGGCCGCGCATCGAACCGGTGCGTGGTCCGTAAGAGCTCCGGCACGTCGCAATCCCGCAGCAGCAGCACGCCCAACCGCGTGCGCTTTTCCGCAATCTGCCGCGCCAGCGCCGACGTCCACTCCTGTCGCGTCCACCCCGACGCCACCGCATCCGGCGATAGAACCAGCAGCACTAACTCGGCTTTCGAAAGCCCCTCCTCGATCCGCGCCACGAAGTTATCGCCATAATCGATGTCCACCTCGCACAACCAGGGCTCCGCCTCAGCCACCCGCAGCGCCGCCGCCAGCTTCACCACAAACGCCTTGTCCTTGGTGCTATGCGAAAGGAACAACCGCATCGCGATCACGTCCTAAGCCAAGATTTCCGCCGCCAATCTTCAGCCACTTACACTCCCCAACCCGCCCGACCATTATGCCCCTATGCTCTCCTGAAATTCAAAGACTCCCAACCGGGAGAAAGCGCTGGCCCGCGGGGCCCCTGACATGGCCCCCGCCCCGCGGTGCTAACATTTCAAAACGATGCTTGCCAAATTCCCCACCACCCGCCGTGACCTGCTGCGCGCCGGCGCGAGCCTTGCCGGCGCCGGAACCTTGACCCGCCTGCTCGCCGACGACCTGCCTATACCGGTTCCCACCCAAGTCGTCAAGACTACCAACGGCTCGGTGCAGGGTCTGGTCCACGACGGCATCCAGGTATTCAAAGGCATTCGCTACGGAGCCGAGCCATCCGGTGCGCTGCGCTTTCTGCCGCCGCAAAAGCCCAAACCCTGGACCGGCGCCGCTGACGCCACCGAATTCGGACCGCCGGCGATTCAGTTGGCCGGCGGCGCCATCGCCTCGCCGCGCTCCGATTTCGGCCGCCAGCTCGCCACCATCTTCCCCGTACCCGCCGAAACCAAGATCGCCAACGAGGACTGCCTGTTCCTCAACGTCTGGACACCCGCCGTCAAGAACGACCGGAAACGCCCCGTCATGGTCTGGCTGCACGGCGGCGGTTTCGCCTACGGCTCCGGCGCCTGGCCTATCTACGACGGAACCAACCTCGCGCGCCAGGGCGATACCGTCATCGTCACCGTCAATCACCGCCTCAACGTCTTCGGCTATCTGTATCTCGGCGCGCTCTCGGATGCCTACGCCGAATCCGGCAACGCCGGCATGCTGGACCTGGTGCTGGCGCTCGAATGGGTGCGCGACAACATCGAAGCCTTCGGCGGCGATCCCGGCAACGTCACCATCATGGGCGAATCCGGAGGCGGCGCCAAGGTCAGTTACCTGCTGGCCATGCCCGCCGCCAAAGGCCTTTTCCACAAAGCCATTATCCAGAGCGGACCCGCTCTGCGCGGCGTCCCCAAAGACAATGCCGCCGAGTACGCCAAGCTCGTCCTGGAAGAGTTGCAGGTCGGCGAACCCAAGGCGCTCGCCTGCCTGCCGCCGCACGCGCTGGTGGCGGCGGCCGCGGCGGCCGCCGAAAAGGCCGGCCGTTCCCCGGCCACCATGCGCCTCGCCCCCGTGGTCGATGGCAAGGCTCTGCCTTCCGATCCCTTCACTCCCGCTGCCCCGGCTGTCTCCGCGAACGTGCCGCTCATCATCGGTACCAACAAAGATGAGATGACCCTGTTCGTCGTCGCCGAGCCCTGGTTCGGCCATCTGACCGAGGCGCAACTCAACGGCCGCGCCCGCCAGATGGCCGGCCCCAAGTCCGACGCTTTGGTGGCCGCCATCCGCAAGCTCCATCCGGATTACACGCCGAATTACATCGCCGCCGCGGTCCTCACCGATACCACCATGCTCGCCGGTTCCATCACCCTGGCCGAGCGCAAAGCCGCGCAGAACGCCGCCCCCGTCTACATGTATTGCCTGGTCTGGGAGACTCCCATTTTGAACGGTCTCTTCAAGTCCCCTCACACGCTCGAGATCCCGCTCATGTTCGACAACGTGGGCCGCGCCCGCGTGCTGCTCGGGCCCGGCCATGATCCGGAGGCCATCGCCGCCCAGATGAGCGCGGCCTGGCTGGCCTTCGCCCGCACCGGCGATCCCCAAACCCACGGCATCCCCGCGTGGCCGGCCTACACGCCCGGACGCCGCGCCACCATGCTGTTCGACGTGGAGAGCCGCGTGGTGGACGACCCCCAAAAAGAAATCCGCCTGGCTCTGGAAAGCTGACGTCCGAACGCCGCCTGGAACAAATCCCGCCGGATTCCGTCTATCCGAAGTGCGGACTCTTGAAATTCGTCACGTCACCAAGTCGTACGGACGCTTGAAGGCTGTCAGCGATGTGAGCTTCACCGTCCGCCCGCACGCCGTCTGCGGCTACCTGGGACCCAACGGTTCCGGCAAAAGCACCACTATCAAAATGATCACCGGCCTCCTGCCGCCCACCACCGGCCAGGTTCTGTTCGACGGCCAGGATATCCGGCAGGATCTCATCGCCTATAAGGCCATCCTGGGGTATGTTCCCGAAGAGCCCCACCTCTACTCCTATCTGACCGGCTACGAATATCTGCAGTTGGCCGGCGAACTCCGCTGCCTTCCCTCCGCCCTGCTGGAACGCAAGATCGAAGGCATGCTGCGCCTCTTCTCGCTCGACTCCTACAAGCACGCCCCCATTTCGTCGTACTCCAAAGGCATGCGCCAGAAAATCCTGATCATCGCCGCCCTGCTGCACAACCCCGAGGTCCTTATCTTCGACGAGCCCATCTCCGGACTCGACATCACCGCCGCCCTCATATTCCGGGAACTGCTCGCCGATCTGGCCCGCCAGGGCAAGATCGTTCTCTGTAGCTCGCACGAGCTGGCCCTGGTCGAATCCGTCTGCTCCGAGGTGGTCATCCTGCATCACGGCCAGGTCGTGGCCGGCGGCGCCATCGACGAAGTCCGCCAACTGCGCCGCATGCCCTCCCTCGAAGCCGTCTTCTCCGATCTGGTGGCCTCCGAAAACATCGAGCACACCGCCGCCGGCATCCTCGAACTGATGGAGGCCTGACGTGCGCGAACGCCATCAGTTCCGGAAACTGGCGCGCAATTTCCTGGCCCGCTTCTTCGAAAGCGATCTCCTGGCGCCGCAGGCCGATTTCCGCGCCACCCTGAGCCAGGCCCTGGGCCTGCTGGCCGCCCCCGGCTTGTTTATCCCGCTGCTGCTGATGCCGCTCCTCATGATGGACTCCAACGCCGCGCGTAGTTGGCCCATCAAGCTCATCTTCGTGTTCCTCTCCATGCTGGTGATGGGCGTATTGAGCATCCTCGAATGGGACGCGCTCATGCTCGACAGCCGCGATCAGGCCATCCTCATGAGCCTGCCCCTGCGGCCCCGCACTATCTTCAGCGCCAAGTTCTGGGCCTTGACGCAGTTTATGTTCCTCTTCTCGGTGGACGTCAATGCCGGCTCCATCGTCATGCTGCCGCCGCTCGAAATGGTCGGGCTGCCCCATGCCGGCTTCCTGGATATGGCGCGCTATGCCGCGGCCCACGCCGCCGCCACCATCGGCGCCGCCGCTTTTACTTTTCTGTTCGTGGTATCCGTCCAGGCCACTCTCATCAACGTCTTCCGCCCGCGATGGTTCCGCCGCGTCTCCACGTTTGTCCAGGTCGTCGCCATCCTGCTCCTGCTGGCGGCGCTGTTCTTCTTTCCCGGCACGGTCGAAATGATGCCGATCTGGAAAGCGCAGCACCATCCCGCCCTCGCCTGGTTCCCGCCCGTTTGGTTCATCGGCTGGTGCGAAGTGCTGCAAGGCACCGCCGACGCTCAATTCCAGGCCTTCGCCCGCACCGGCGTGTATGCCCTGCTAATGGCCGCGGCCTGGGCGCTGGCCGCCTACGGCGTGGCCTACGGCCGCTACACGCGTGCGTCGCTCGAAATTCCCGCCAGGATACGGGTGCGCCGCGTCGCGCGCTGCTTCGCCGCGCTGGTGCAGAGGATCGTGCCCCATCCTCTCGAACGCGCCGCCTTCCGCTTCACCCTGCGGACCATGCGCCGCAGCCCTAAACATCGCCTGATCCTGGCGGCTTATGTCGGCGCCAGCCTCGCCATCGTGCTCGAGGAAGTCGTCACCTTGTCCTTCCGCGGCGGCGAGCAGTGGCGCCAGGCGCGCGAAGCCGCCCTGCTTTCACTCCCGCTGGTGATCTCGTTCTTCCTGCTCTCCGGCATGCGCTTCGTCTTCAACATCCCCAGCGAACTGGCCGCCAACTGGCTCTTTCAGATCACCGAACGCGGCGACAAGCCCGCTTACCTGGCGGGCGTGCGGCAATCGATGCTGCTGGTAGTCGCGGCTCCCCTGTCACTCGCCGTGCTGCCCGTGTACGCGCTGCTCTTCGGCTGGGCGGCCGCCATCGCACATGCCGCCTACTGCGCGCTGCTGTCGCTCATCATGATCGAGCTGCTGCTCTGGCACTTCGAGAAGTTGCCCTTTGCCTGCTCCTACGCGCCCGGACGCATCCCGGTCGTCGCCCTGCTTTGCGCCTACTGGCTGGCGTTCATGGCCTACACCGACGTGATGGTCTGGGCCGAAGTCTACTTCCTCCAGAGCCGCATCGCCACCGTCGTCTGCCTCGCCGCGCTCGCGGCGGGAGCGGCGGCGTTGAAGCTGTATCGCGAACGGCCGCCCGCGGAGGCCACCACGCTGGTCTTCTACGAAGAACCCGACCCCGTGGTCCGCACTCTGGATCTCACCTGAAAATCGCCCGCGTCAGCTCACCGACCAGCGCAGCGGCGCGCCCGCTCCGCCCTTGCCGCGTATCTCGATCGCGCCATCCACCACGTGCGCCCGCGGGAATCGCCGCGCTTCCTCGGCCGGCAGCCGCAACCGAATAACCCATTCGCCCGCCTTCGCAGGCGCATACCAACCCTCGTAACCCGACGCCGTCTTCTTGACTCCCACCAGCGGCGACTCGAAGCTGTATTCCGCCAACGGAATCCGCGGCGCCAGGTCCATTCCTTCCGCCGTGAATTCCATACCCAACAGTTTGGCCGCCGAATACAACGTGCAGGCATGCGAGTGCAGATTGGCGATCGGAAAATCCGTGTAGCGCAGAAACCCGCTGTTCACCGTCTCGCCGGGATGCTTGCTCAGCGTGGAATTCAGCGTATCCGGACCGCTCCAGGTGTTGTACCAGACTTCCGGATACGCTTCCGCGTGCCGCGCCAGCGTGTTCTTCTTCCATTCGTCCCAGGCCATCGCCCCGTCCACCCGCGCCAGGGCCCACACCAGCGTGGCGTTGAGCGACGGCCAGACTCCGCCGCTGATGCTGGTGCCCGGCTCCGCCATCGGCTGCGAGGTGATGTCCGGATTCTTGTTCATCTGCATCGCGCCGATCGGCGAATCCCGCCGCAATAACTCGTCCATCTGCGCCACTAACTCGCGCGTCTGCTCCGCGTCGGTCACCCCGCCGAGAATTCCCCATGGCTGCGGCTCCAGCCACAAGCCTTTCTCTCCCAGCCATCCGGCCGTCGGACCCAGCCACGCCCGCCGCAGCCATTTGCCGGTCCATTGCGCCCGCGCCGCTTTGCGATTCTCATCCGCCTTCTGCCGTATCTGCGCCGCCTGCCCGGCATCCCCACCCGCATAAGCCAGCAGCGCGGCGTAATAATCGAACACCCACGCCGCCATCGCCGAATTGAGCACGCTCTCCCCCTTGGCGATGGTCTCCTTCATGGTGTGCGATCCCCAGAACAGCACCAGCGCATCGTTCCAGTCGTCGTTGAGCATGCGCATCACGCCGTGCTCGCCCGGTCCCACGTCGTCCACCAGGTGCCGGAAGCAGCGCGCCAGCAGCTCCCGCACCGGCGCCTGGCCGTGTATCCGTTCGTCCAGAAACGCCGTGTCGCGCGTCGCCAGTACATATTCGCTGGCCGCCCACAGCAGCCACAACGGCATATCGCTCGAATTATCCATTGAAATCGGCGCGATCGCGCCGTGCCCCACGATGCCGTACGGAACCGAGCCGTCCGCCCGCACCTCCTTCAGCGTGTAGCGCAGAATCTCTTTCACGATCTGCGGATCGGAAAACAGAAACGGCAGCGCGTGTTGCAGCGGATCCCGGGCCGCGCCCTGAAATCCCATGGAGTACTGATAGATGCCGCCTTGCGAAAGGATGTGTTCGCCGAAGTAGTCGTCGTACGTCAGGCTGCTGCGCAGATAGTAATAATGCCAGGCGGTCTCCCGCTTCACCCACGGTTCAGCCGGGGTTTCGAAGCGCATGCCTTTCTCTTTCCACCGCCGGCTGGATTCCTGCCACAAGCGCGCCGGATGCTTCCCATACCTTACGATCAGCGGCGCCGCCTCCATCCCCTCCGGCAGATAGCCGTAGAGGAAGTAGAGCGTGCGCCGCTCCCCCGGCGCCAGCGTTATCGCCCGTTCCAAAAGCAGCGCGCTCCCCGCGCCGTTCTCCTCCAGCCGCCCGTCTAGCGGACCCGCTATCCCCGCCGGCGCCGCTGCGCCGCCCGCGCCAAAGAAGCTCTTCCCATCCGTGGCGAAGCCATCCGCCGGCCCATCCAGCGCTACCAGAAACGTGGCCGGAGGATGCAGATCGTCGAAGTCGGCGCCCGCCGCCGGCTCCTGTATCGGGGCCAGGAACGGATTGCCGCCCTTGGTCAGCGCGGCTTTCATCCGCGCGAACATCTTCTCTTCTTCCGGATCCCGTCCGGTGAAATGCTTGCTTTCCAGCAGTCCGGTCTTGACTCCCAGCATCTGGTACCGGTGCGTGAACCGGTCGCTGAATTTGCGCCGCAGTTCCACCGCGTTCCCGCCCGCGAACTGCTCGATGCTCGCGCGAAACGAGAACTGATAGGGCTGACAGCCCCAGTATTCGATCCAGCGCAGCTTGGCATGCGCCGGCCCATGATTGCCGATGGTCACTTGCGAGATCAGAACCGGATCGTCCCCGAACGGCGCGATAATCGCCTGGTCCACCGAGTAAGTCGCGCTCGCGATCTTCTTGCGGAAGTAACCCGCGCCGAAGATACGTTCCATCGCCGCCCCGGTATAGAAAGTACTTATTGTCTCGCCGCCATCGGTGAGATATCCGATGCCTCCGCCGTACGCGCCGCGCTCCGGCGCGTAATCGTTCAGGAACTTCGGCGCCCCCTCGTCCTGCCGCACCCGCACGTGACCGTAGTTGGAAACGATGGCGCACAGCCGGTCGTTGCCCACCTGGTGTACGTGCTCCGTCGGCTCCAGGATGCCGCCTTTACTCACCTGCGTCACGGCCTTCGGATCGTGCAACTGCTCACAGGTGTAGCGGAACGCGGGCAGGCCGAATTCGTCTTCGATCCATTCCCCGAAGTAGCCTGAGCCGTAAGCCTTCCGCTCCGCTCCGCCCGCGCCTCCCAGCGCCAAAGCCGATCCCAATGCAAACCCGAACTGCCGCCGATTGATCCGCATCCGCCCAGCGTATCACCCATCGCCGGGGGCCTCTGAAGAGCGTCTCCGGCGAGCGAAACGCGCCCCGCCTTTGCTACACTACAAGGTTCGTCCCCAAACAAAATCCGGATGTTACTTCCCAGGGAATTCATCGCCTATCTCTCGCGCCAATTGGTCAACAAGCTGACGCCTTCGGCTATCGAAACCAATAACCCACAGGCTGTTGCGGACCTCGTCAACAACATCGTTACCGAAGAGTTGGCCGTCGAAGACCGCCTCAACGACGAGGTGCGCGACATCCTGCAGCAATACAGCGAATACATGCGCCGCGAGGGGGTCAGCTACCAGGAGATGTTCCGCAAGGTGAAGAACACCATGATCGCGGAACGCAAGGTGATCCGCGCCTCCGGCCGCGACACGCATGACGCCATGAAGCTCTCCCGCGACAAGATCACCGACATGTCGCACAAGCTCATCGTGGCCCTGCGCAAGGCCCGCGATCTGCGCGTCAAGAAGGACCCCAACGAGGTGCGCCTCGAAATCGTGCGCGATTTCACCGAAATCCTCACCGTCGAAGAGAAGGCCGACCGGCTCTCCCGCCAGAAGATCCGCTCGCAGAAGCGCGAGATCCCCGAAGGCACCGAGGAGTGGGACCTCCTCCACCGCCGCTACTACTCCGAAGAGCTCAAAAAGCTCGGCATCGATCTGGCCAAATGAATCCCGCGCTGGTGGTCGTGGGCAGCCTCAATATGGACTTCGTGGTGTCCGTCGAGCGCCTGCCCGTGCCCGGCGAAACCGTGCTGGGCCGCGATTTCCAGATGATCCCCGGCGGTAAAGGCGCCAACCAGGCATGCGCCGCCGGCAGGCTGGGCGCCGGACACGTCGCCGTGCGCATGATCGGCCGTGTCGGCTACGATGTCTTCGCCGATCACCTCAAAGCCAGCCTGTCCGCCGCCGGCGTGGACGTCGGCGCGGTGCATGCCACCCGCTCGCAACCCACCGGCGTGGCGCTGATCTGGGTGGATCGGCAGGGCCAGAATTCCATCGTGGTGGCCTCCGGCGCCAATCACGCGCTTGCCGCCGCCGACGTGGAGGCCATGCGCAAGGTGCTGCGCGGCGCCGGCCTGGCTTTGTTCCAACTCGAGACGCCGCTCGATACGGTCGCCGCGGCGCTCGCCCTGGCGCGCGCCGAAGGCGCCCAAACCATGCTCGATCCCGCGCCCGCCCAGCCTCTGCCCGCCGGCCTGCTCGCCGCCGTCGATATTCTGACACCCAACGAAAGCGAGGCGCTGATGCTGTTGGGACGTCCCCCCGCGCGCGTGTCGCGCAGCGCAGCGCCGGAACTTGCCGATGCTCTGCGTAAGCTCGGACCCCGCCACGTGGTTCTGAAATTGGGCGACCAGGGATCCTTCTACGCTGGCGATGCCGGCGCTTTCCACACGCCGCCGTTTGCCGTCGATGTGCGCGACACCACCGCCGCCGGCGATACCTTCAACGCTGCCCTGGCAGTGGCGCTGGCGGAAGGCCAACCCATCGCCGCCGCGCTGCGCTTCGCCAATGCCGCCGCCGCCATCTCGGTAACCCGTATGGGCGCGCAGGCTTCCGTTCCCACCCGCGCGGAAGTCGACCAGTTACTGAAAGAGCCGTAACGCAGCCCGGTACGCCGTTGGCCACCCGCGTGCAAGTTACCGCGCCAAATGGCTAAAGGTTCTGTTTACATCACTACGGAGCGGTGTAAGGGATGTGGCTTCTGCGTCGAGTTTTGCCCCACCCGCGTGCTATCGCTCTCTTCCGCATTCAACTCCAAGGGTTATCATCCGCCCCACGTCGTAGCCCCTGAAAAATGCAGCGGTTGCGACCTCTGTGGGTTATACTGCCCGGACTTCGCCATCTACGGATCGCGCCATGCAAGCTGATCCGAACGGAGTCCTCACTGGCGCCCACTTTATCGATGGAGACCATGCTTGTTGCGAAGGCGCCCTCGCCGCAGGTGCGCGATTTGCCGCAGGTTACCCAATTACACCCTCTACAGAAGTAGTGGAACGCTTCGCCGCCCGCGCGCCGGAGGTCGGCGGCACCTTCATTCAAATGGAAGATGAACTGGCGGCCTCCATCACCATCCAGGGCGCGGTCTGGGGAGGCGCCAAGGCTTTCACGGTCACCTCCGGCCCGGGCTTCTCGCTCATGATGGAACACATCGGCTACGCGGCCATGACCGAAACGCCCTGCGTCTTCGTGAACGTGCAACGCGGCGGACCCTCCACCGGACTGCCCACTCTGCCCGCCCAGGCCGACATGATGCAGGTGCGCTGGGGCTCGCACGGAGATTACGGTGTGGTAGCCGTCTGTCCCAACTCGCCGCAGGAGTGCTTCGATCTCACCATCAAGGCATTCAACCTCTCCGAGAAATACCGTCAGCCCGTCTTCGTGATGATGGATGAATGCGTCGGCCACATGACCGAGAAAGTCGTCATCCCCGACGCCGGCGAGATCGAGATCTATCCCCGCCGCCGCACGCGGCGTCCGCCGGAAGAATACAAGCCCTACGAGCCGATGGCGGACCAGGTCCCCGAGATGGCGCACGCCGGCGAGGGCTACCGTTTTCACGTCACCGGCCTGACGCACGACGAGCGCGGCTATCCCAATATGACCGTGGAGACGCAGGACCGCCTCGTGCGCCGCCTGGTCGCGAAGACCGCCCGCGTCGCCAACGAGGAAGCTCTCTTCGAAACCGAAGGACTCGATGACGCCGAGGTGGCCGTCGTGTCCTATGGCATTACCTCCCGGGTGGCCGAAAAAGCACTGAAGATGGCGCGCGCGCAGGGCATCAAGGCCGGCAAATTCCGCATCATCTCGGCTTGGCCCTTTCCGGCGGTCCCGCTGCTCGAGCGTACGTCCAAAGCCAAAGCCTACGTCGTGCCCGAGCTGAATCTGGGCCAGATGGTGCACGAAGTCGAACGTGTCGTGGGCCGCGCGGGCGGTGCCGCCCGCCGCGTGATTCCGGTTCCGCACGCCGGCGGCGGCGTCCACCAGCCCGAAACCATCCTGGCCGCCATCCTGGAGGCATCCCGATGAACACCGTCGCCATTGAGACCGCCGGCAATCCGGTCGAACCTTTCCTGCGCATGGACCGTATGCCGCACATTTGGTGCCCCGGTTGCGGCATCGGCACCACCGTCAACTGCTTCACGCGCGCCCTGCTCGAGTCCGGCGCCAACCTCGACAAAGTCGCGGTGGTATCCGGCATCGGCTGCACCGGCCGCGTGGCCGGGTACGCGCACCTCGACTCCTTCCACACCACCCACGGCCGCGCCATCCCCTTCGCCACCGGGCTCAAGCTGGCCAATCCCGGGTTGCAGGTGGTGGTGTACTCCGGCGACGGCGATCTCACCGCCATCGGCGGCAATCATCTGATCCACGCCGCGCGCCGCAATATGGATCTGAAGGTGATCTGCGTCAATAACATGATCTACGCCATGACCGGCGGCCAGACCGCGCCCACCACCCCCGAGGACGCCATCACTTCCACCGCGCCCTACGGCACCTTCGAGCCGGCCTTCAACCTGGTGCAGTTAGCCGAATCGGCCGGCGCATCCTATGTCGCCCGCTGGACGACTTATCACGTCAAGCAGTTGAGCCGCGCCATGAACGAAGTGCTGCACAAACGCGGCTTTTGCTTCATTGAAGTTCTCTCGCCCTGCCCCACGCTCTATCAGCGCCGCAACAAGCTGGGCGATGCGCTGGAGACCATGAAATACTACAAGGCCGCCGGCAAAATCCGCCACGGCGTGCCCACCGGCGAAGCCGCCCTGACCAAACAAGGCGAGATCATTCTGGGTAAGTTCGTGGACCGCGATCGCCCGGACTACCTGGAGTTGATGCGCCAGCAATACGCGGCGAAATTGGGCGACCGTTATCGGGGGACAGTATGCGCCTGACAGAGATTCGCATCGCAGGTTTCGGCGGCCAGGGCGTGATCCTGGCGGCCACCGTCATCGGCAAAGCCGCTTCCATCTATCAGGGCGCCTACGCCACCATGACCCAGAGCTTCGGACCCGAGGCGCGCGGCGGCTCCTCCAGCGCCGCCGTCATCCTGTCGCCCGAGCCGATCGCCTACCCCTACGTCACTCGCCCCGACGTCCTGGTCGCCCTCTCCCAGGAGGCTTATACCCGTTTTGTCTCCGAGTTGAGGCCGGGCGGCACCCTGATCGTGGAGCGGGAACTGGTGCGGGTCTCGGGCGTGCCCAGCGGGATCCGCGTTTACAGCGTACCCGCTACGCGCCTGGCCGAAGAGTTAGGCCGCAAGATGGTCCTGAATATGGTCGTGGCCGGATTCTTCGGCGCCGTCACCGCCCTGCTCGACCCCGACGCCCTGCGCCAGGCAGTCGCCAATTCCGTGCCGGAAGCCTTCCGGGAGCTCAATCTCCGCGCCTTCGACAAAGGATACGAAAACGGCGCCACTCTGCTGCACGCCCGCGCTGAGGGCGCCGATCTGGAACAGGGGATCGAGTGGCTGGAACAGGAAGCCTGACCCGGCATCCCGTCTCTTGAACGAGCGCTTTCTCACAGAGAGCTTTCGGCCTGCTTTGCTAAACTTGAGAGGCTATGTCCTCGCATGCGGAACTCCTCCAGGATCTGGCCCAGGCGCGCTGCCAAACCGATAGTCTCTTCCAACTCGTCCGCCCCGATTCTCTGTATGAGCGGCCTATCCCCGAGCGCCACCGCATAATCTTCTACCTCGGCCACTTGGAAGCCTTCGACTGGAATCTGCTGGCCCCCGCGCTCGATCAGTCTGCGTTTCATGCAAGCTTCGACCACCTGTTCTCGTTCGGCATCGATCCGCCCGCCGGCCAGTTGCCGTCCGACCAGCCCGGCGACTGGCCCGTTGAGTCCGAAGTGCACAGTTACAACGCGCAGGTGCGCGGCCGCCTCGACGCTCTGCTGCCGCTTGCGCCCGAACAACTCCTGCGCGTGGCCCTCGAGCACCGGCTGATGCATGCCGAGACGTTCGCTTACATGTTGCACAGTCTGCCCTTTGCGCGCAAGGTGCCGCCGGCGTACTCCGTCGCGCCGTCCGGCCCCGCGCCGGAGAATCCCATGGTCGGGATTCCGGCCGGATCTGCCACTCTCGGCCGCCGCCGCGATGACGGCTTCGGTTGGGATAACGAGTTCGAGGAGCACCACGTCGAAGTCCCGGCCTTCGCCATCTCCCGGCACAAGATCACCAACGGGGAGTATCTGGAATTTGTGAAAGCCGGCGCGTCCGCCCCGCACTTCTGGACGTGCCAGGCAGGCCGCTGGCACTATCGCGGCATGTTCGAGGACATTCCCCTGCCGCACGATTGGCCGGTCTATGTCACGCACGATCAGGCGCGCGCCTATGCCCGCTGGAAGGGCGGCTCTCTGCCCACCGAAGCGCAGTTCCACCGCGCCGCGTACGACGGCGCAGGCTTCGCCGGCGCCAACGCCGGCTTCCGAAGCTGGGATCCGGAATCCGTCACCGCTTCTCCGCCCAACAGCCGCGGCGTTTCCCAGATGGTCGGCAACGGTTGGGAATGGACGTCCACCGTCTTCGCGCCATTTGGCGGGTTCCAGCCCTTCTCTTTCTATCCCGGCTATTCCGCCAACTTCTTCGATGGCCAGCACTACGTTCTGAAGGGTGGTTCCCCGCGCACCGCCGCCTGCCTGCTGCGCCCCAGTTTCCGCAACTGGTTCCGTCCCGCTTATCCTTATATTTACGCGACTTTTCGCCTGGTGGAGAACTAGAACCCGAACATGTTTCAAGATGACGTGCGCGACGGCCTGAGCCGTCCGGGACAGAAACAGCTTCCTTGCGAATACTTCTACGATGCCGTCGGCACCGCCCTCTTTGAAGCCATTACGCGCCTGCCGGAATACGGTCTGACCCGCGCCGACACGCGCCTCATACGCCGCCTGGCGCCCCAGCTCACAGGCTATATCCATACGCCCTGCGCCATCGCCGAGCTGGGCAGCGGCAGCGGTTCGAAGACCCGCCGCATCCTGGAGTGCCTGGGCCGATCCGCGCCGCCCGCCTATTATCCGATCGATCTGTCGGCTCCGGCGCTGGAACATTGCGCGCGCGAACTGGCGCCGTTCGCCGACGTGCATCCGGTCCGCGAAACCTACCTCCAAGGCCTGCGCCTGGCACTCTGTAAACGCCGTCCCGGGCAGACCATGCTGGTGCTGTTCCTGGGCAGCACCATCGGCAACTTCGATCCCGACGCCGCGCCGGACTTCCTGCGCGAAGTCCGCGCCTGCTTGTCGCCCGGCGACGCCCTGCTGCTGGGCGCCGACCTGGTGAAGCCGGTGCACCGCATGTTGCTGGCCTATGACGATCCGTCCGGCGTGACCGCCGCCTTCAACCTGAATCTGCTGGCCCGCATCAACCGCGAGTTGAATGCCGATTTCGCGCTGCGCGGCTTCGCCCACGAAGCGCGTTGGAACGCCCGCCATCGCCGCATCGAAATGCACCTGCGGTCGCGCAAGGCCCAGCGCGTCGCCATACGCGCCGCCGGCTTCACCTGCGACTTCAGCAAAGATGAAACCATCTGGACCGAATCCTGCCACAAGTTCGACTCCGCCGCCATCGCCGAGACGGCCTCCGCGGCCGGCTTCCAATTGGCGGCGCAGTGGATCGACGAGACCTGGCCCTTCGCCGAGACCCTGCTGGTCGCGTGAGTGCCGCGGTAGAGTTTCGCGCGGTATCCTACCGCATCGGCGCGCGCCAGATTCTGAAAGACCTGTCCTTCTCCGTGGAGACCGGCGAGACGCTCGTCCTCCTCGGCCGCAGCGGCTCCGGAAAGACCACCGCGATGAAGATGGTGAATGGGCTGCTCTTCCCCACCTCCGGCGAAGTGTTGGTGGATGGCCGCCCCACTACCGCCTGGGAGTCCGTCCGCTTGAAGCGGCGCATCGGTTACGTGATCCAGGAGATCGGCCTGTTTCCGCATTACACGGTGGCCCAGAACGTCGGCCTGGTGCCACGGCTCGAAGGCTGGGACGAGCCGCGCATCCGCGCGCGCATCGAAACCCTGCTGGCCCAAGTGGGGCTCGATCCATCCCAATTCGCGTCCCGTTATCCGCGCCAGCTCTCCGGAGGCCAGCGCCAGCGCGTCGGCGTGGCCCGGGCCCTGGCCGCCGATCCCTCCGTGCTGCTCTTCGACGAACCCTTCGGCGCCGCCGATCCGGTTACCCGCATCGACTTACAAAGGCAGTTTCTCGATCTGCGCCGCGACTTGGGTAAGACCGCTATCTTCGTCACCCACGATGTGCGCGAGGCGCTCCGGTTAGCTACCCGCATCGCCTTGCTGCGCGATGGCGCCCTGGAGCTGCTGTCCGCGCCGCCCGGGTTTCTGGACGCGCCCAACGACGAAGCGCGCGCCTTCCGGGCCTGCCTGGATTGGAAGGCGGACCCGCAATGACTCCGTCGCTCGCCGCCGAAATCGCCGCCCTCACCCTCGACCACCTGGAGCTGGTGTCGGTGGCCCTAGCCATCGCCATCGCGCTGGCCGTGCCCGCCGGCATCCTGGTCACCCGCCGCGCCGCCTGGCGTCCCTGGGTCGTCGGATTCGCCAATGTCATGCAGACCATCCCCAGCCTGGCTCTGTTCGGTTTTCTGATCCCGGTCCCGCTGATCGGCGGCATCGGCAAGCGCACCGCCATCGTGGCCCTGGTGCTCTACGCCCTGCTGCCGATCCTGCGCAACACCCTGGCCGGCATTCTGGGCGTGGATCCCGCGGTCCGCGAATCGGCCGTGGCCATGGGCATGACCGGCGGCCAGCTTCTCTGGCGCGTCGAAATCCCCCTGGCCGCGCGCACCATTCTGGCCGGCATCCGCGTGGCCACCGTCACCACCATCGGCACCGCCACCATCGCCGCCGCCATCGGCGGTGGCGGCTTGGGCGTCTTCATCTTCCGCGGTATCGCCTCGGTCGATACCACCCAGATCCTGGCCGGAGCCGTCCCCGCCGCCTGCCTGGCATTAATCGCCGACGGCGCCCTGGGGCTTCTGGAGCGCCGCTGGACCGCCTGAGCCAGCTTCGATCGCCTACCTTCCTGCCGCACCCACCCGCCGCATCAACTCCTGAAACCGGGGATCGGAACGGAGATCCGCGGCCGGCGGATAGCTGCCCACAAACAGCAGCATCTCCGATTCGTCCTGGTACGCCTTCTCCAGCCAGTCCAACGCCTGCTCCCGCTCGCCCAAGCCTATATAAGCGATGGCCACGTCGAACGGCGACACATACCGCTGCGACCGCATTTGCAGCATGTCGTGCAACACGTCCTCCGCCGCCTTCCGATTTCCGGCGCCGGCCTGCGCGGCTGCCAGCCCGCACAGGTTGATGGTGGCTTCCGGGTTCAGCGTTCGGCCCTTCTCGAAATCCGCGATCGCCTCCGCATACTGCTTCCGCGCCAGGTGCGAGTAGCCGCGTCCCATATAAGGCGCCCAGAATTCCGGGTGCGCCTGGATGGCCGCACTCCCTGCCGCTTCCGCTGCCGCGAAATCGTGCTTCATGTACAGCGCGAAGGGCAGCATCATCAGTATCTCCGCCGACTGTGGATCGATCTTGAGCGCCTTGCGGTACTCCGCCACGGCCGCATCCTCTTTGCCGATCGCCGTCAGGTATTCGCCATACGAGAAATAGACCGAGGTAACGTTCGGATTCAAGGCCAGCGCCCGCGCGAACTCCTTCCCGGCGTCCGCCAGTTTCCAGGCGTGCATCTCGGCGTGGCCCAGTGCGCTGTGGGCCTCCGCCAGTCCCTCGTCGAACACCAGCGCCTGCCGCGCCGCCGCTTCCGCCTGGGCCAGCGCCTCGCGCGGCGGCAGCACCCAGTCCGCCGCCGTGGTGTAGGCGTCGGCCAGCCCGGCGTAGGCCAGGGCGTATCGCGAGTCGATCGCCACCGCGCGGTCGAAGTAAGCGATGGCGCGTTTCAACCCGTCGGGCGTGAACTGGAATCCGGCGAAGCGGCCGTCCAGGTAATTCCTGTATGCCTCCAGATTGTCGGTGTAGCGCCGGTCGACCCGCTCCTTCTCGCCCTGCGCCAACCGGACCGCCAAAGCCTGCGCCACACCTTCGGAGATGGTGTCTTCGATCGCGAAGACATCCGCGAAGTTGGAGTCGAAAGTCTCCGCCCACAGCGGACGCTCATCGGCCACCCGCACCAGTTGCACCGTGACCCGTATCCGCTCGCCGGCCTGCTGTACCCGCCCTTCCAACACCGCCTCGACGTCCAGGTCCCGGCCCGCCGCTTGCGGCGCCGCCGGCGTCTGCGCATACTTCAGGATCGAATTGGTTGGCCGGACGATCAGCCGGTGCACGTTGGTCAACTTGGTGATGACGGCATCCGCCAGTCCCAATCCCAGCGGATTCTCGCCCTGCCCGCTCAGCGGCTGGAACGGCAAGACCGCGATCGAGCGGGTGGCCGTGACATCCGCCGTGGCGTTGCGCCAGAACCGCCAGCCGGCAATCCCCAGGACGATTGCCGCCAATAAGGCCGCCGCCACCATCGTCTGCCGCCGGGACAGGCGCCAGGCACGCGCCGTCTCATCGTGCTCCTCCTCTTCCACCACGACCTCGGCCATGGTCCGCCGTTCCAGCGTCACCTCCGTTTCCGGCGCAACCAGCCGCACATCGCCCACAAAACGATAGCCCCGCCCGGGAACGGTTGCGATGTAGCGATGCTCCCCGGGAATTTCCCCGAGTGCCTTCCGGACGGCTGACACGTTTTGCGCCAGGTTGGCTTCTTCGACGAAGCTGTCCGGCCAGATGCTGTGCAGCAGTTCCTCTTTCTCCAGCACCCGGTCGCGGTTCCGGACCAGCACCAGCAGCGTATCGAATGCTTTGGAAGTCAGCGGCACCACTTCTCCGTCGCGCAGCAGCAGGCGCCGCAGGGCGTCGGCGCGGAACGGTCCGAACTCAAATAACTGTCCTGTTTCGCTTAACATACCTTGGCGCAACCAGAGGTCTTAGAACATTTTATAAGTTTTGAGCCAGGTTTCAAGACTTCCTAACGGCCTACCCGGCAGAATTCCATGTGTGAGCCCGCTCGCTTGAGACCGGCCCGCAAACCAGCACTCGGAAGGGACCGTGGGGATGAAACGAAGAACCCGAATTGCCGTACGCATCGAAGAACGACTCGTAATTCGTACCCGCCCCTATGGCGGCGCCCCCGACGACCAGCTCCGTCCGTCCGCCAGCCGGCTGCGCGATCGCCTGCGCTCTCTGTTCGAAGACCACTACGAAAAGGACAAAACCAAATGGAACGAAGAATAACGATGATCATCTCCGGTGCAATTCTGGCGCTCTGCGCCGGCATCGCGCCTGACGCCAACGCCTGCAGTGTCCCGGGACTCTCCCCCATACGGCCGGCTATAGTCTTGCCTCCGGGGTTCACGCCGCCCATGGGACGCACGGCCAGTGTAGCCCCCAACAGCGCCATCCCCATCGTGGGTCTTTGGCACGCGAAGTACTACTCCGGCGGTGTCGAGATCGATAACGCTTTCGATGCCTGGACCAGCGACGGGCTGGAGATCCTCAACGACTACACCGATCCCATCGAGGACAACGTCTGCCTGGGGACCTGGACGCAGCCCACCCCCGGAACCTACAAACTGGAGCATCCCTCCTGGACCTTCGACACCAGCGGCAATCTCACCGGCACCGTCTTCATCCTGGAAACCGTTACGGTGAGCGGCGACGAATTCAACGGTACTTATACCATCAATGTGTACGATACTTCGGGCAATCCGGTGGGCAGTTACTCCGGCACGGTGAAAGCTGTCCGTATCGTCCCCCAATAGCAGATGGTTCGCGCGGGCACAGACGGTGCGGCTCCGCCGTCCGCGCGTCTGTGCCTGCCGCGTTGCGTACGGCGCGTTACAAGTTGCAGGTGCCGGTGCTGCGCGCGATTCCCACTGTCCAGATCGTCGGCCCACTCACCCGGCGATGCCGAGATAACCGATGGCTATCCCGCACTGGCCCAGATAATATGTGGTCCACACCAGGTAATCTTCCAGCGGCAACGGCGTCTTGAACCGGTTGATTGCCAGGAGCGAGTCCGAGATCAGGAACAGGATCGCGCCCGCCGCCACCCAACCGCCTTTGAACCGCGCCAGCAGCGCCGTCGAGACCATGGCCGTGAGGGCGCAAACATAAAAGACCACGGGCACGGCCAGTTCTCCCGCCGATGGCACGATCCACGCCGAAAGCGTACCGCTGAACGCCAGCACCAGCAGCACCGCGGCCAGCAAGGGCGGGTCCAGCCGGATGCCCGCGGCGCGATTCCGCACAAAGAGGACGGTGTAAGTAATATGCGCCAACAAGAATGCGCCCAGGCCGAAGACGAAGAACCGGGGATCCAGGTCCAGCAGCACGTCGCCCGCCGCGGAGAATGCCAGGCCCAGCGCCAGCATGCCGGCATCGTGCCGCCCGCGGCGTGCCGCCAGCGCCAGGACCGCCAGCGCGGCGACCGGAACGCCTTTCAACGCGGCGCTGCCGGGAAACGGCTGCCATCCGAGAGTCAGCAGATAAACGGTGCTGGCGGTCGCGGAGATGCACAGAAGCAGGCGGGAGCGCATAGGCTCGCATTGTAGCGCGGTTAACCCCGCCGCTCACCCCAGGATAAGGTACGATCGGGAGCATTGTACTATTGCGGAAAGTCAATTAGAATTAATTCTAGATAAAGCCGGAAATCGATGGCGACTTTACTGCTATTTATTCTTCCGCTGGTGACGGCCGCCGGCTCGGCCTATCTGGTTTGGTTCATGATGCGCTGCCGCATGGAAGAGGCCGTCGCCCGGGAGCGGTCTGGATTGGCCGAACTGCAGAGTGCGCTGGTGGTCCAGCGGGAGACCCTGGAGAGCGCCATCTACGATGCCAAAGCCGCGGCGAAGCGCGCCGCGTTCGACGATTTTCTGAACGATTTCCGTGTGGAACAGCGCCAATTTGTGCGGAAAACCCGAGGTCTTTTCGTCAGCAAACACGTCCTGGTATTGCGCGAACGGATCCTGTTCCGCAATCTGCCGCTTTCCAACTGGATCGAGCAGACCACCACGCTGGACGAAACCGTGAGCGTCCCCACCCTGAATTCCGGGGTGACCGTGGAAGCTATCCTGGAGTCTTGAAGCGGCTCCTGATCCGTCCCGGCGCGATTGGCGACTTCATCGTTTCCATCCCGGCGATGGAGTGTCTGCGGGCCGGCTACCTGGAGATCTGGTCCGCGGCCCCCAACGTCCCGGTGGCGGCCCGTCTGGCAGACCGCGCCCGGGCGATCGGATCCACCGGTCTGGATCTGCTCGAGCTCGGCGCACCCGATCCGCAATTGCTCCAGACGCTGCGCGGGTTCGATTCCATCGTCTCCTGGTACGGCGCGGCCCGGTCCGAATTCCGCCAGACCGTCACCGGCCTGGGACTGCCGTTCCACTTCCTTCCCGCGCTGCCGCCGGCGGGCTGCGGGGCGCACGCGGTCGATTTCTACCGGGATCAGGTGCGCGTGCTGGCCGGCCACTCCGGCTCCGATCGCCCCCGCATCGCGTGCCCGCCCGGCCCGCGGAACTTCGCGGTGATCCATCCCTTCGCCGGCAGCCCGCGGAAACGCTGGCCGCTGGACCGGTTCCAATCGCTGGCCGAACGGCTCGCACGTCACATGCCGGTGGAGTGGTGCGCCGGTCCCGAGGAAGCCCTGCCCGGCGCGCGGCGCTTCACCGACCTGTATGAGCTGGCGTGCTGGTTTGCCCATGCCCGGATCTATATCGGAAACGACGCCGGACCCACCCACCTGGCGGCGGCCGTGGATACGCCGGTGGTGGCGTTGTTCGGGCCGTCGGACCCGGCCGTCTGGGCGCCGCGGGGAGCGCAGGTGGCCATCGCCAAGGCCGCCTCGATGGATGCCATCAGTGTGCAAGAGGTAACTGCGCTGGTTCGCGACACGCTGGCCTTCCGCGTGTTATGATCCCTCCCATGTTCTGCAACAAATGCGGCACCGAACTGACTCCCGGCACCCAATTCTGCACGGCCTGCGGGACGCCGATGGCCGCCGGCGAGAGCGTGGTCCCCGCGCCAACACAGCCCTGGACGCCACCGGCGCGCGTGCAGGTGCAGTCCAGCCGTTGGATCGGGCAGGGCTGGGACATCGTGAAAGGGGACATGGGCAACTACATTCTACTGGCCCTGATCTTCCTGATCCTGACCTCCGCGGTGCCGGTCGTGCTGCACGGGCCGCTGATCGCCGGCATGCACATCTTCACCATGAAGAAGCTGCTGGGCAAGCGGGCCGAGGTGGGGGATCTGTTCGCGGGTTTCAACTTCTTTCTGCCCACGTTCGTGGCCTCTCTGCTGATTGCGGTCTTCGCCAGCATCGGCTTTCTGCTGTGCATCATCCCGGGCCTGGTGGTGACCGCCATGTACACCTTCACCTACCTGTTCATCGTGGACAAGCGCATGGATTTCTGGCCCGCCATGCAGGCCAGCCACCAGATCGTGAAGCAGGACTATTTCGGATTCACCATGTTCGTGGTGCTGATGGTGCTGGTCAATCTGTTGGGCGCGCTGTGCTGCGTCGTGGGGCTGTTCGTTTCGGTGCCGGTGACCTGGGCGGCGATCACCGTGGCCTACAAGGAAATCGTGGGACTGGACCCGGCAACGGCGGAGGCGCTTTGACGGAGTCCGCCGGGCTTCGCGCGGCCGCGGCGATGGCGCTGTTTGCGGCGCTGTGGTCGATTCGCGTGCCGGCGGAGCCGCTGCTGCATCTCTGCGGATTCCACTGGCTGACCGGGCATCCTTGTCCGCTGTGCGGCATGACGCGGGCGCTGTTCGCGCTGGCCAAAGGCCACTGGAGCGAGGCGGTCCATTTCAACGCGCTGGCCCCGCTGGGTTTCGCGATGCTCTTCGCCCTGTTCTGGCCGGGGCGGTGGCGAGGCTGGCTGTGGACCGGCGGGCTGGCCGCATTCGCGCTCTACGGTGTGTGGCGGCTGGCGGTGCCAGCTTAGCCGGCTTGGCTGCCGCAAGCGCCATGGAGCGCGGCGCTCAACTGGTCCAACTGTTCCCGGCCCGGCTTGCGCCCGCCGGCCGTCACGTAAAACACGTCGATGGCTTTGTGCGCCTCGGTGTCGATCAGTACCACTTCGATATTGCAGCCCTGGGCGGAGATGGCGGCGGCCAGATCGTAGAGCAGGCCGGGACGGTCCTGCGCCACGATCTCGATCAGGGTGGCGCTGTCAGAAGCTCCCTGGTTGACCGAGATCGTCGGGTGCACCTGCGCATTGCGGCTGGGCAGCGCGGGCTTGGGACGGTTGCGCAGAAGCTGGCGTACGTCCAGGCGGCCGAGCACCACGCGCTCCACGGTGGCGCGCAAGCGGTCGATCTCGGTGGGATTCAGCTCCAGCGTGCGCGTCGCGTCGGCGAAGGTAAAGGTGTCCAGCACGGTCCCCTGGCTATTGGAAAACGCTTCGGCTTTCAGAATGTTCATGCCGAAACTGGACAGCGTCCCGGCCACCGAAGCGAACAGGAACTGGCGGTCGCCGGTTACCAGCGTCAGCCGCCAGGCGGCCTCCAGCTTTTCTAAAACGACGGCCACGCCTCTCTGGCGATAGATCCCTTCCAGCTTGAGGTGCGCCGCGATCTCCTCGGGTGTGTGCGTGCGCGCGTAGCGCACCGGAAGCCCGGCCATAAAGGCGCGTTGCTCCTGCGAGCCGAAGGCGGCGCCCGGGATGCGATCGGTCTCCAACTCCCGCGTCAGCTCGTTGTAGGTCAGAGCATAAAGCTGCCAGAGCACTTCGGCGCGCCAGGGCGTCATGGCCGACGGGTTCACGGCGCTGATATCCGCGTAGGTCATCAGGGTGAGGGCTTTGAGCCGCTCCACGGTCTCCACCCGCTCGGCCATGTCTCGCGCCGTGGCCGGATCCTGCAGGTCGCGCGAGTTCATGACGGCCGACATCTCCAGGTGGCGGCGGATGAGGAAGGTGGCCATCTCGCGATCGGCGCGCGGCATCTGGATGCGCTCCAGCGCCGGCTGGGCCACGCGCAGGGATTGCTCCACGTGGCCGCCGTTCGCGGCCGCTTTGCCCACGTCGTGAAACAGGAGCGCGCACGACAGCACGGCCGGGTCCTCCAATTCGGACAGCAGATCGCTGTAACGTTTCAGCGTCGGCTCGTGCGTGCCGCGCAGGCCCTGCAGCGCCTGCAAGGCCACCAGCGTGTGCTCGTCCACCGTGTAGCGATGGTAGAAGTCGCGCACCACCAGGCATTCGATCCGCGCCGTCTCCGGCAGGATCGCGCGCAGCACGCCGGTATCGTGCATGCTGCGCATGGCGTCGGCGGCATACGGCAGCGCGAGGATCTCTTTGAGCGCCGGCCACACCGGCCGCGGCGCCGCGAACCACTCGGCCAACTGCGGCTCGGCCGCGCTCAGCCGCTGCTCGGTTTCGACCGAGGGCCGGATGCCATGCCGCGCCACGAACTGGAAGAGGCGCAGCGCCAGCTCGGGATCGGCGGCCAGACTCTGCGGCAGGCGCAGGTGGACCCGCTCGCGCGATACCGTGAATTCGGCGTTGGACAGGCGGCCGCGCCAGTCCTTGAATTGCGTGAGCAGCGAGCTGGCCTGGGCCTCGCTGGTCTCCAGCTCGCGCACCGCGGCGCGGTAGATGCCGCGGGCCTGCAGGAAGTAATCGCGCATCCACTGCGCCGGACCGGGGGCCGCGAAGTATTCCGCGGCTTCCTCCTGCGCGTCGAAGGTGAGCACGTTATCGTCGCGCCCGGCGCGGGAGTGCAGGAAGCAGCGCAGGCGCGCCAGGAACAGGAAGGCGGCCGGCATCTCCGGCACTTCCGCATCCCGGATCCGCGCCAGCCAGCGGACCAGTTGGTAGTCGCGCAGTCCGCCGGGCGTGTCCTTGATGTTGGGCTCCAGGTGATAGTACGTGTCGTGATACTTATGGTGGCGCTCGCGCGTCAGGCGCGTCAGGTTGCGCGCCAGGGCATCCCGCTGCGCGTGCAGGAAACGCGGCAGCTTGTCCGCGAAGCGGGCGTACAGAAGACGGTCGCCGTCCAGAAAACGCTGGTCCAGCAGACTGACATTCAGCTCGATGTTCTGGTCGTAGAGCTCGGCGCACTCTTCCGGCGTGCGCACCGAATGACTGAGGCGCAGCCCGGCATCCCAGAGGTCTTGCAGAAAAGCCGAGATGGCGCCGCCGCCCTCCTGCGCGCGGCGGCTGCTCTCGACGAGCAGGAGCAGGTCCACATCGGAGTACGGAAACAACTGCCGCCGGCCGTAGCCGCCCACGGCCACCAGCGCCAGGCCGCCGGAAAAAGCCGGCCACAAGCGGGCGGCGGCGGCCCGTTCCACCATGCCGTCGGCCAGCGCGGTGCGTGCGGCCAGGGCCAGGACGGGGTCCTTACAAAGCGGCGTCACCACGATCGTCGTTCCGAATCCGGATGGCCTCCGCCACTTCGTAGACGAATATCTTGCCGTCGCCGATCTTGCCGGTGCGCGCGGACGCAATCAGGGTCTTCAACACTTCCTCGCAGCGCGCATCGGTGACCACGACCTCCAGTTTGAGCTTGGGCAGGAGATCGACATTGTACTCGCGGCCGCGATAGACCTCCTTGTGTCCCTTCTGGCGGCCATGTCCGCGCACTTCGCTGATGGTCATGCCGTCCACGCCGATGGCGGTCAGAGCTTCCTTGACTTCGTCCAGCTTGAACGGCTGGATAATGGCCTCGATCTTTTTCATCCGGTCCTCGCCTTAAGCTTCCAGTATGTAGCCTTCTTCGCCGTGCATGCTGACGTCCAGTCCCTCCATCTCGTGCGCGTTGCTGACGCGAACTCCGATCAGGGCATCGCAGATCTTGAGGATGACGAAGGTTCCCACCGCGGCCAGGACCCAGGCGATCACGCAAGCGATCAACTGATTCACGATCTGGCCGGAGTGGCCGTCCACCAGGCCCAGCGGTCCGTTGAAGCCGGCGTTGACGGCGCTGGTGGCGAAGACTCCGGTCAGGAGCGCGCCCAGGGTCCCGCCGCAGCCGTGCACGCCGAAGGCATCCAGGGAGTCGTCGTAACCCATCTTCTGTTTGAACTTGGCCACCATGAAGTAGCACACGATGCCGGCCAGGAAGCCGATGAGCAGCGCGGGCATCGGTTTGACGAAGCCGGACGCGGGCGTGATGGCGACCAGGCCGGCGACGCTTCCGGAGATGCCGCCCAGCACGCTGGGCTTGCCGTTGGCGCGCCATTCCACCAGCAGCCAGCCGAGCGCGGCGGCGGCGGCGGCGAAGTGGGTGGCGACGAAGGCGCTGGTGGCCAGGCTGGAAGCCGCCAGCGCGCTGCCCGCATTGAAGCCGAACCATCCTACCCAGAGCAGGCAGGCGCCGATGAAACTGATCACCAGGTTGTGTGGCTTCATGGGTTCGTGCGGATAGCCCAGGCGCTTGCCCAGATAGAGCGCGGTTACCAGCGCCGAGACCCCCGAGGTGATGTGGACAACGGTGCCGCCGGCGAAATCGAAACAGGGAACCTTGCCGCCCAGGGCGGCGTTCAGAAATCCGCCCTTGCCCCAGACCATGTGCGCCATGGGGAAATACACGATGAACATCCACAGCACCATGAACAGCAGCATGGCGCTGAACTTCATGCGCTCGGCGAAGGCGCCGGAAATGAGCGCGGGCGTGATGATGGCGAACATCAACTGGTAGACCATGAAGGTCTGATGCGGGATGGTGGCGGCGTAGTCCGCGTTGGGGGCGGCGCCGACGCCGTTGAGAAAGACATAACGCAGGTCGCCCACAAACGGCAGTCCTTCGCCGAAAGCCAGGCTGTAACCGACCAGGGCCCAGAGCACGGTGACCACAGCCATCAGGATGAAGCTCTGCATCATGGTACCGAGGACGTTCTTGCGGCGCACCAGTCCGCCGTAGAACAAGGCCAGACCGGGCCCGGTCATCATCAATACCAGGGCGGCGCTCATCAGCATCCAGGCGTTATCGCCGGCGCTTTGCGCGGCGCGCGTGGCGGTTTCCAATTGCGCGACTTTAGCCTGCAAGTCAGGGGCGCTCTGTGCCAGGGCCACCGCGGGCAGGCAGTACAACAGGGGCATGTACCTCTTCACTCTGAGGTCTCCTCTACACGGGAAATGATACTGGAATCTCTCCCTATTCTCCAACGCCGGGCCGATGGTCCCAAGCGGAACATTTCTATGGACGTTATTGAAATTTTCTATCCGTGGCGCTAGGAGAACGCGCGGGTATACTGTTTGGGCACCGGGGCGGAGGCGCCCAGAGCCTGCGCGGCGTGCAGGGGCCAATAAGGATCGCGCAGCATCTCGCGCGCCAGCAGCACGACGTCGGCTTGCCCGCTGCGAACGATGGCATCGGCCTGGCGCGGCTCGGTGATCATGCCCACCGCCCCGGTCAGGATCCCGCTTTCGCGACGGACCCGCGCGGCGAAGGGCGTCTGGTATGCGGGCCCGACCTGCACCTGGGCATGAGGCACGGCCCCGGCCGAGGAGCAGTCGATCAGATCTACTCCCAGCGCGCGCAGGCGCCGCGCCAACTCGACGGAGTCTTCGATCTGCCAGCCTTCCGCGACCCAATCGACCGAAGAGATGCGCATGAACAGCGGCAGGGAGTCCGGCCAGACGTGGCGCACCGCGGCCGCAACCTCCAAGGCGAAACGCGCGCGGCCGTCGAAGGCGCCGCCGTACGCATCCGTGCGGCGATTCGTGAGCGGGGAGAGGAATTCGTGAATGAGATATCCGTGCGCAGCGTGGATCTCGACGACTTGAAATCCCGCATCCAAGGCGCGCCGGGCGGCGGCAGCGAAGGCCCCCACGATGGTGCGGATATCAGCCGGGGTGAGCTCGGCCGGTGAAGGGTCGCCCTCGCGGAAAGGAATCGCACTGGGCGCCACGGTCCGCCAGCCGCCCGCGGATTCGGGAATTGCCGCACCGCCTTCCCAGGGGACCCGCGTGCTGGCCTTGCGGCCGGCATGTGCGATCTGGATGCCGGCGGCCGCGCCGCGATCGCGAATGAAACGGGTGATGCGCGCCAGCATCTCGATATGCGCGTCCTTCCAGATGCCGAGATCGGCGGGGGAGATGCGACCGCGCTCTTCGACGGCGGCCGCCTCGGTTATGACCAGGGCCGCTCCGCCGGCGGCACGGCTGCCGAGGTGCACCAGATGCCAGTCATTGGCGAAGCCGTCCTGGCTCGAATACTCGCACATGGGCGAGACGGCGATGCGGTTGCGCAGGGTTACCCCGCGAATGGTGAGCGGCGCGAAGAGGTGGTCGATATCACTCATTGGAATTCCGATTGCCTCTCACGCAGGAGAGGTGCACATGCAATTAATTTATCTCGCGGCAACCCTGGTGATTGTGACGGCGGTGGCATGGATCCTCAATGCCCGGATCGCGTTGCCGGCGAACATACGGCGGCTCGTGAACGTGGTGCTGGGACTGATCGTAGTCGGGATCGTGCTATGGATGATCAACACCTATGTTCCCATGGCAGTATCCATCAAAGACATTCTGAACATTGTAGTGGTATTGGCCATGATCGTCTGGGTGCTGCAGTCGTTCGGCCTGTGGGAGCCGGTGTTGGGGATATGGAAGGACCTCAGGTACCGGATCGCGCATCCCAGCGGGCCGGTTGCGCGAACATGAAAGCATGAACTATCGACAACTCGGGAAGAGCGGAGTGCGGGTCTCGGAACTGTGCCTGGGCACCATGACCTTCGGCTCGGGCTTCTTCAACATCGCGGTGGTGGACCAGGCGGGCGCGAACCGGCTGGTGGCGCGGGCGATCGAGGCGGGCATCAACTTCTTCGACACGGCTGACGTATATTCGCACGGCGAAGCCGAGACGATTCTGGGCCGCGCGTTGAAGGAGTGCGCGGTGGCGCGCGAATCGGCGGTGGTGGCGACCAAGGTATTCGCGCCCATGAGCCGGGCCGCGGCCGAGCGCAAGGGCGACGTGAATAACTACGGTCTTTCGCGGTCGCATATCACGGCGGGCTGTGAAGCCAGTCTGCGGCGCCTCGGGACCGACTACATCGACCTGTACCAGGTGCACGGCTTCGATCTCACCACACCGATCGAGGAAACCCTGCGCGCGCTGGACGACCTGGCGCGGCAGGGGAAGGTCCGCTACGTGGGCTGTTCGAACTGGCCCGCGCGCCATTTGATGAAGGCCTTGTGCCGGGCGGAGGCGCACGGGTGGGAGCGGTTCGTCTCGCTGCAGGCATATTACTCGCTGGTGGGCCGCGATCTGGAGTACGAACTGCTGCCGCTGTGCCGGGAAGAAGGCTTAGGCGTGCTCCCGTGGTCGCCGCTCTCGGGCGGCTTCCTCACGGGCAAGTACCGCCGCGGGGAGGACGCGCCGGCGGGCGCCCGGCGCAGCGGCTTCAACTTTCCGCCGATCGACGAGGCGCACGGGTTCGACGCCGTAGAGGCGCTGGAGGCGATGGCCCGGGAGAAGGACGCCAGCATTCCGCAACTGGCGCTGGCATGGCTGCTGGCACAGCCGGGGGTCGCCTCGGTGATCATCGGCGCCCACAAGATGGCGCAGTTGGAAGACAACCTGAAGGCGTCCGCGGTGCGGCTTTCGGCGGACGAGGCGCAGCAGTTGTCGGCGGCCACGCAGCCGGCGGTACTGTATCCGCAGTGGATGGTGGAACGGCAGAACAGCCGGTGGCGGTGACGATCAGCAGCAGCCCATGCGCACGTCGCCTTCGGCGGTGACCGGGGGTCCGAAAGCCCCGGCCGGCGCCGGGGCCCCGCGCCAGACGGCGATCCAGCGGCGGACGGCGCTGGCGACCACCAGGAAGACGCCGGCGATAAACATCACAGTCAGGATGGAGTTGAGATAGCCGGTCAGTTCCCGGCCCGGGACACGGGTGAGCGGCCAGAAGATATCCCGGACGGAGAGAATGCCGGCGCTGACCGTAGTCACACCGACGAAGCACATCGGCAGCGCGGTGATGTACGCGTAACGGGCGCGGCCCATATTGATGATGAACGTGGTGGCGACGGCCAGGGCGATGGTGGCCAGTAACTGGTTGGCGGTCCCGAAAAGGGGCCAGATCGTAGATACATTTCCGGTGTAGATCAGATAACTCCAACCTATGACGACTAAGAACGTGGTAGCCACATTGCCAGGCAGCCAGCGGGCGTCGCCGAAGGGCTTGTGGACCCGGCCGAGTAACTCCTGCATGACATAGCGCGAGACGCGTGTGCCGGCGTCGATGGTGGTCAGGATGAAGAGCGCCTCGAACATGATGGCGTAGTGATACCAGTAGGCCAGCAGGCGGTCCATGCCCGGCAGCCCGCGGAAGATCTGGGCCATGCCGATGGCCAGCGACACCGCGCCGCCGGTGCGTCCGGCGAGGCTCTCACCCACTTCGCGCGAAAACAGATCCAGGTTGACGGTGTGGAGTCCCAGCTTGCCGAAGACCTGCGCGGAGCTGTTGATGGCGAAGTAATCGCCGGGATGCATGGAGCTGGCGGCGATTAAAGCCAGCACGCCGACGAGCGACTCGGCCAGCATGGCGCCGTAGCCGATGAAGGGCGCGTCGGACTCCTTGTCGAGCATCTTGGGCGTGGTGCCGGAGGCGACCAGGGAGTGGAAACCGGAGATGGCGCCGCAGGCGATAGTCACGAAGAGGAAGGGGAATAACTTGCCCTTGATGATGGGGCCGCCGCCGGCGGTGAACGGCGTGAAGGCGGGAAAGCGGATGTCGGGGTGGACCAGGAACACGCCCACGACCAGCGCGGCGATGGTCCCGAGCTTGACGTAGGTGGAGAGATAGTCGCGCGGGGCCAACAGCAGCCACACCGGCAGGACCGAGGCGATGAAGCCGTAGGCCGCCATCAGGAAGGTGATCTGATGCCCGGAGAAGGTGAGTACGCCGGCGGCGCGGGATTGCGCGAACCAATGGCCGCCCACCACGGCGCCGGTGAGCAGGACGACGCCGAAGATGCTGGGGGCGGTAACGGTGATGCGGCCGGCGTGGGCGCGGAACATCCAGACACCCATCGCCAGGGCGATGGGAATGGTAGCGCCGATGGTGAAGACTCCCCAGGGACTGTCGGCCAGCGCATTGACCACCACAATGCCCAGGCCGGCCAGCGATACGAGCAGGATGAAGAGCACGGCGATCATGGTGACCAGGCCGGCGAAGGGACTGATCTCGGTGCGGGCGATATCGGCGAGGGAGCGGCCGCCATGCCGTATGGAGGCGACGAGCACGGTGAAGTCCTGCACGCATCCCGCGAGCACGCCGCCGATCAAGAGCCAGAGCAGGCCGGGCGCGAATCCGAACTGCGCGGCGAGGGTCGGGCCGACCAGGGGGCCGGCGCCGGCGATGGCCGCGAAGTGGTGGCCGAACAGCACCCACCTGGGCGAGGCGATGAAGTTGTGACCATCCTTGAACTGATGCGCGGGCGTGATGCGGCGGTCGTCGAGCGCCAGGGCCTTGGCCGCAATGAAGGCGGCGTAGTAACGGTAGGCGATGGCGTAGATGCACAGCGCGCCGAGCAGGATGGGGAGGGTGTTCACAGGTGCAACCAGGCCATCAGCAGCACCACCAGGCCCACCAGCACGGCGAGGGCGATGCTGTGTACGAAGACATAGCGCAGGATGGGTCCTTCTTCGCCTTCCTGGCCGGTGGCCACACCGGCGACCACGATGCTTTGCGCGTCGATCATCTTGCCCATCACGCCGCCGGCGCTATTGGCCGCGGCGGCCAGCAGAGGGGATACGCCGACCTGGCGGGCGGTAATCTGCTGCAGGCCGCCAAACAGGACGTTGGACGATGTGTCGGAACCGGTGAGCGCCACGCCGAGCCAACCCAGCAGCGGCGAGAAGAAGGGGAACAGCACGCCGGTGGAGGCGAAGGCCAGGCCCATGGTGGCATCCAGGCCGCCGTAGCGGGTGGAGAAGCCCAGGGCCATCATGGCGGCGATGGTCAACAGGGAGAAGCGGACCTTGCGCAAGGTGCCCCAGAAGATCCACAGGAGCTTGCGGGGTCCGAAGCCCAGCAGCAGGCCGCCGAGGATTCCGGTACACAACAGGCTGGTGCCGGTGGCGGAGAGCCAATTAAAGAGGAACACGGCAGGCTCGGCCACAGGTTTGGGCACGACCGGCGGGACGCGCAAGACAGCCTTGTGCAAGAGGGGAAAGTTGAAGGTGAGCTGCGAGAGGCCGTTCAGGAATGCCTTGACCTGCGGAATGCCCCAGAAGAAGACCAGGACGGAGAGAAGAATCCAGGGCATCCAAGCTTTGAGGGCGCGCGCGCCGCTGATTTGCGGGCGGGCAGCGGCCTCGGCGCGGCGGTCGGCTTCGGTTTCGTGCTCGAAATTCCAGGTGGTGCGGGGCTGCCAGAAGCGGAGCAGAATGACGAGCGACAGCATGGAGGCGAGCGATCCGGCGATATCCACCAGCCAGGGTCCGTGCAGGTTACTGACCAGGAGTTGAGTGAAGCCGAAGGTCACGCCGGAGACCAGACAAGCGGGCCAGACTTCGAGCATGCGCTTGCGTCCGGCCATGGCGGCGACCAGCCAGAAGGGGACGATCACGCCGAAGGGGGTGAGTATGCGGCCGACGATGGCGCTGAGGCGATCGAGCGGCAAACCGGTGACACCGGCTAGCGCGATGAGCGGCGTACCGAGCGCGCCGAAGGCCACCGGCGCGGTGTTGCCGATCAGGGCCATGGCAGCCGCCTGGAGCGGCCGGAAGCCGAGGCCGATCAGCATGGCGGCGGAGATGGCCACAGGCGTGCCAAAGCCGGCGGCGCCTTCGATGAACGCGCCGAAGCAGAAGGCGATCAGGAGGGCCTGCAGGCGGCGGTCGGAGGCCAGGCCGGCGACGGTGTGTTTGACGATTTCGAAGTTGCCGGACTGGACGGTGATGTCGTAGACGAAGATGGCGCAGAGCACGATCCAGCCAATGGGGAAGAGTCCGTAGGCGGCGCCATCGAGGGCCGCGGTCGCGGCCAGCAGCGGAGGCATGCGAAAGACCAGCACGGCGACGGCGAGCGAGGTGGCCAAGCCAGCGACGGCGGCCCAGTGGGCACGGGCGCGGGCGAAGGCCAGCATGCCGAGGAGCACGGCCACGGGCAGGGCCGCCACGACAGCAGAGAGCAGCACGCTGCCGGCGAGGGGGGTGTAAGTCTGGGTCCAGGTAGTCAGATGAAGAGCCTCGAAACAGGCTCTCATTGTTATAGCATGGCGGGTCCTGCTGCCAGGCTATTCGCTGTAGCTGACTTCGAGCGTACGGGACCGGGTGGCGGCGTAGGCCAGGAGCAGGGCGGAGACGATCAGGAGGCCGGGAATGGCCAGCCAGGCGGGCGTCGGATCCGTGGTAGTGGCCAGGAAGGCCAGGGGGCCGTCGGCAGGCAGGGCGCCGGTCGGACACAGCGATTTCAGGTAGAAGATGATACTGAACTTCTTGAGCAACGAGGGAAGAAACGGATTGAGGTTCTCCCAAACGAACACCACCGCGGCGGGGATCAGCGGATTGCGGATGATGATGCCGGTCAGCAGGAACACCGAGCCGTAGCCCACGCAGGCCAACACCGCGGTGAAGGCGTAGCGCCCCAGCTCGGCCAGGCCGGCACCGTGCACCAGGTACTGCTGGAAGACCGGCCCCCAGTGGGCGTCGATGAGCAGAAAGCTCAGGACCACGCTGCCGCCGAAATAGACACAGGCGGCGGTCAGTCCGGCGACGTACTTACTAACTGCCAGTACTTCACGGCGGACGGGAGACATGAAATAGTAATGCAGAGTCCGTTCCAGCACTTCGGCGCGGAATAAGTTAGAGAAGATACCCAGGCAGCCGAAGAAGATACCCAGCCGGAGAAAGTAAATCTGGAAGATACCGGCGAAGATCATGTTATCTTCGGCCATGGTATGGCCGTGTCCGCTGAAGACAGAATGCAGCCCGGTGATGGCGACCGGCCCGAGAGTGAGGATGTAGATCCACCAGGCGCGCCTGGAGAAGAGGCTCTTCTTGAGTTCCAGGCGGAGGATGGCGGCGACCTGGCGGCGCCAGAGCATCCAGGGCTGGGTGGCGATCTGGGACCAGGTCATGAGTTGCCTCCTTCGCTTCCGATCAGGTATTGATAGACGGAGTTGACGTCGTCATCGGCCGGCGCGACGGCTTCGATTTCCAGGCCGTTATCGAGCACGACGCGGTTGAGCAGCAGGTAGAGGCTGTCGGCGTCGCGGGTGCCGACCAGCAGGCCCTTGCCGTCGCTCGAGACCTTGGCTTCGACCACGTTGTCGCGCTCGAACAGGCGCGCGGCGAGCACCGCGGGACGGTCGCAACGGACCAGGATCTGCATGGGTTGGTCCTTGACTTCGCTGCGCACGCCCTGGATCTGGCCTTCGGCGACCACATAGCCGTGGCTGAGCAGAATCACCTGGTCGGAGATGCGATCGACTTCGTGCAGGATATGACTGGAGACGATGACATGGCGGCCTTCCTCGCCCCATTGTTTAAAGAGGGCGATGGTTTCGGCGCGGGCCATGGGATCGAGGCCGTTGAGCGGCTCGTCCAGAACCAGGATGGTGGGCCGGTGGGCGATGGCCTGCGCCAGCTTGATGCGCTGCCGCATGCCTTTGCTGTAGGCGGCCACCAGCCGATCGGCGGCCTGGGCCATATTGACGCGGTCGAGGGCCTCGCGGGTCAGCTTGTCGGCTTCGGACTCCAGCATACCGTGGACCAGCAGGAAGGAGTAGATGAACTGGTATCCGGTGAGTCCCTTGGGGAACGAGTCGAACTGGGTGCAGTATCCGACCTTGCGGAACAGCTCTTCGGGACGATCCGGGGGGATGCCGAGGATGCGGATGAGGCCGCGCGACGGGCGGATCAGGCCGGTCATCAGGTTCATCAGCGTGGTTTTGCCGGAGCCGTTGGGACCGACCAGGCTGGTGATGCCCGGCGGAATCGCCAGGTTGACGCGATTGACGCCCAGCACTTCGCCATAGAAGCGGGAGACGTTTTCGAAGACGATGCGCGGTTCGGTCATCGCACCACCTCCGCGCCGCGGATCTTGCGGGAGAGCAGGTAGAGGCAAAAAGCGCAAATGCCCAGCAGCGCCATCCAGTCGCACCAGATGGGGATCGCCTCGGCGCGGGAGACACGGAAGAAGACCGCGCCGGAGCCGCGGTGCATGGGCTGTTCGAACAGCGAGGTCCAGACCGCGCCCATCAGGTGGCTGATGTTGATCAGGTTGCCCCAGCGGGTACGCAGGATCAGGTTGATGACGCCCGCGAACCCGCCGGCCACGAAGAAGACGCCGAACAGGAGTCCGCCGGCCATGGGTTTCCACTTGACCCAGGCGGAGAGAGCCAGGGCCAGCAGCGAGATGAGCACCATCCAGATCCAGGAGCCCAGGATGACCGCGCCGGCGATACGCAGGTTGTGGAGAAACCAGCCCTGGCCTTCGAGCGAAGCCTGCAGCACGTAGAGCAGCAGGCAGGGGATCCAGGTCATGCAGGACATCAGAATGAGCAGCACCGACATCTTGCCGAGCACGTATTCGCTGCGCGAGAACGGCCGCGACAGATACAGCGGGAGCGCGTTATTGGCCAGGTCGGGCGAGATCTGGCCGGGCCCGATAAAAGCGGCCAGGAAGAACGCCATCATGCTCTGCCAGCCCAACAAATTCATGAAAAAGCGCGCGTCGATGGTGACCAGTTCCTTGACTTGCAGGAGCTTCAGGGCGCTCAGGCTGTGCTGCACATAGATGATGCAGCCGAAGATCAGCGGCGCCAGCATGGTGACCAGGAAAAAGATGCTGTAGAAGCGCGAGCGGCGCAGCTCCTCGAAGGCGTAGCGCGGGATGATGAGGAAGCGCGACCAGGGGGGCGTGAGCGGCCCGGCATAACCTTTGTATGCGTGCTTAAATACCGCCATCGCGCGCCTCCATGGCTTTCAGGAAAATGTCTTCCAGCGAATCGCGCTTGTGGTTGAGGCGGCGGATCTGCACGTTCTGCTCGGCGGCCAGCGCGTAAAGCTGGCGGATCTCGACGCCATCGGGCATCACCAGCTTCATGCGGCCGTTGGGAAACGCGGCAGCCTCGCAGCCCAGGCGTTCGATGGCGGCGGTGAAGGTACCGTTGGCGCCGCGGGTTTCCAGCTCCAGGAATTTGCGATTGGCGCGGCGCTCTTCCTCCAGGTTGCAGGAGGCGGCGATGCGGCCTTCCTTGAGGATCAGGACTTCGTCGCAGCACTCGTCCACGTCGCGCAGCAGGTGGGAGGACAGGATCAGGCTCAGCTCGCCGCGATCGCGGATTTCCTGGATCAGTTGGATCATGCGGGCGCGGGCGGGCGGATCGAGGCCGTTGGTGGGCTCATCGAGGAACAGCAGCTTGGGGCCGTGGGCAATGGCCTGGGCCAGCTTGGCCATCTGCTTCATGCCCAGCGAATAGGTGCCCAGGTTACGGTAGCGGGCTTCGCCCAGGCCGACCCAGAAGAAGGCTTCGTGGGCGCGTTCCATGGCCTGCTCGGCGGGCAGCCCGGCCAATTCGGCCATCAGGCGGACGAAGTGCACGCCGGTCATGCCGGCGATGAAGGAATCGTTTTCGGGCATGTAGCCGATCTGGCTGCGGACGGCTTTGGCTTCGGTGCGGATGTCTTTGCCGAAGATGCGGGCGGTTCCGGCGAAGGGCTGATGGAAACCGAGCAGGGTGTTGATCAGGGTGGACTTCCCCGCCCCATTGGGCCCTAAAAGACCAATGGCCCGGCCGGAGAGCGAGCCATTCAGTTGCTTCAGAATGGGCCGTTCGCCGAACCGGACCTCGAGATTGTCTAGCTCTATGACTGGCATGGCTGCGCCGGAGACGGGAGAGGTGACGGGCCGTGGCGACCCATCACCTCTAACCTATCACCTGCAGTAGGTACGCAGATCAGTGTGCCTGTGTTCCCGTAGATCCCGGCTTTTCGAGCAGATGCAGCAGGCTCATATTGCCGAGGGTACTGAAGAGGCTGCCGCTGGTGGCGAAAGTGATGCGATCGTTTTCGCCGTAGGCGGCGATCAGGTTGGGCTTGAGATTGGCGGCCAGTTCCCTGGCGGCCGGCTGCTTGCTCAGTTGCTCCAGAATGGGCGCCAGGGTGGACGTGTTGTAGTAGACGGCCGCCGAGAAGTTGGTGTACTGATCGTGCGGGATCAGCGCGGTGAACGCGGTAGAACGCGGCAAGGTGTAGCCGTTGGCGCGGTTCTGGATGGCGGTATCGAGCAGCGCCTGATTGGAGCCGGCCAGCAGGTAACCGTCCACGTAGGTGTAGCACACCTGGGTCAGGGGCGAGCCGGTAACGCTGGAGATGGTGTAGTAAGTACGGCCGTTGGCAGTGGATGGCTGGAGCTGCAGAACCTTGGCATCGCTCACCAGGGTGGCGATGGTGGATTGCAGCTTCACCGGATCGTACACCTCGACGGCGACTTTCCAAGCGGGCAGCGGCAGGAGGGGGCCATCCTGCGCGAAGGCGAATTCGCCGCCCAGCGCGGCGGCAAGGTCATTGCGGATGTCCAGTCCCAGGGCGGCCTGGAGCGTCGCGAGCTGCTGTTGGAAAGCCGGATTGGGCGCCTGCATCGACATGATCTCGTCGACGATGGCGGCGGGCTGTTTGACGACCGCGGCGGTCACCAGCGTGGCTTGCGGCGAGACGAAGTCCAAGGCGCCCAGAGGCGCGGGGGCGGCCAGCCAGGAAGCCGGGCCGGTGCGCTGGCCTTTGAAGATCAGCGAGGCGCGGGTTTCGGCGGCGCCGGCGTTGCCGGTCTGCTGCACCATGAAGTACTGCACATTCGGCGCGTGGCCGTGGCCGTGGGCGCCCATAGCCTGCACGTCGGCGGCGAAAAGCAGGCCGACGCCGCCGTTGTAGGCGGCGGTGATCTGCTGTCCGAAATCGGTGGCGGCAAACTGGGTCGGAGTTCCGGCGGCGATCTGCTGGAGCACGGCGGCATCCTGCGAGACAGCCACCAGGTGCGGCAGGATCAGCAGCACGCACTGGTCTTTGGAGATGGCGCCGATGGCGGATGGATCGGTGACGATGCGGAGATGCTGGGCGCTCTGTCCGGTGGAGAGCTTGGCGACTTCGGCCTGGGCGAAAGCCGCGAAGCCCGGCTGTTTGAGCTCGGCCATGACGACGGGCTGGCCCGGAGATCCGGAGGAGTGGCCGGCGGCGGCCACCACCATTTCGTCACCCAGGTAGCTGCTCATGGTGCTCATGTCGGCGATCACCTGGTCGAGCTTCTTCTCCTGCCACCAGGCGGCGAGGGTGGGATCCTGCTGGATGCGCGGCAGGAACACCTGCTGCACTTCCGTAAGAGCCTGGCTGAGATTGGGGATGCTGGCGTAGACCACGGCCTGCGCCGGAACCAGGGCGAGCAGGTTGCTCGAATAGCGCAACGCCGGGTAGTTGTCCTGATCGAGCTTGACGTTCAATGCGGTGACGGCGTTGAGCATCGCGATGTAGGCATCCGCGTTCTGGCTCCACGAGATTTCCCGGCGTACCGGGGTGGCGCCCATGGCCGGGCTGGTGGAGACCTGATCGCCGGCATGCAGGACATGATCGTGCCGGTCCTGAGCTACCAGCACCGTGCCTTCGATCACCGTAACACGCGAGCCCTTGAGGCCGCTGTTGACGCTGAAGACGGTGCCGGTGACCGCTACCCGGCAGTCGCGGGTGTTGACAAAGAGGTGGCCGCGGCTGCGGTGAGCGGCCTGCACGATGATGTCGCCGCGATCGAGGGCGATGGTGGTGTCGCGGCCGCGTTCGGAGACCGAGAAAGCGGAGCGCTCCCGCATTTCAACATGCGAGCCGTCGCGGAGGCGCAGCACGGCGTGGGCGTCGCGCGCGGTGCGGACTTCGACTCCGGCGTTCACCGCGGCGCCGCGGACGATGGGGACGGTGGCGGTATCGGAGACGCGATAAATCTGGCCGTCGGCGGACTCGAGGGTGGCTTCCGGACCGGAGTAGGCGGGCCGCAGGGTCCAGAAGGCCAAGCCGGCGGCGACCACCAAAGCCGCGGCGATCGCCCAGCGGAGGAAGGGTTGGGCGGCGCGCGGGGACACGGCGCGGAGACCGGGGGAGGATCTGGCATGCAGCGCTTTATAGCAGGCCACGCACTCGTGGCTGTGGTCCTTCAGCAAAAGCGCGCGCGCCGGCGACAGAGTGCCGGCGCGGTAGGCGGGGATGAGGGCTTGAAAATCGGCGCAATTGTGCAGCGGGGTGTGCTGGGCCAATTGCGCTTCGACGCGGGCGGCCGCGGCGGCGATCGCGCCGGGGTCGATGGGCTCGTCGTGGATTTCGCGGATGGCTTGTTCCAGTTGCGGATCGAGGTTCGGATCTTGCGGCGTCATTTGATTTCTCCCATGTATGACCGGAATTCCTGTGCGATGCGATCGCGGGTGCGGGACAGGGTAACCGCTACGCTGGCTGCGGTGGTGCCGAGAGTTTGCGCGATTTCCGGATTGTCCTGGCCTTCAAAAAAACGCAGGGCAAAGATTTCGGCTGCCCGGGGGCTAAGCCGGGCGACGGCCTCTCGCAGCCAAGCGCGGATTTCGGCTGAGCGGTGTACGCGATCGGGAGCGAGCGAGGCTTTTTCGGGAAGCAGGGGGGCCACGTCGTCCAACGGAACCTGCGGCGCGGACTGCCGGGAGCGGACCAGATCCAGCGCTGCGTTTACGGCTGCTCGCCGCAGATAACCTTCCATATTGCCGACGGCTTGGGCATCCGGCGGGCGGCGCAGCAGGCGTATGAAGACGGTTTGCAGGACGTCCTCGGCGTCGCTGAAGTTGCCCGTGACGCGGTGGGCCGCGCGGAATACGGTGGCGTGATGCTCCCGGAAGATGCGGTCCACGTCGAGCAGCGATGGTGGCGGTATGGCGTGGACCGGTTCGAGTTGGGCGGTGGCCTCCAAGTTCTCTTTCCTCCCTTGCTCTTCATCCATGAGACGGCTCCCGGGTCAGATATTTAACCAGCCCGTAAAGGATAACGGGCGGGGTGGGCGGATTGTTCCGAACACCATTTTGTTACGAACGAAGCCAATAAGCTGTTTATTTTCAACTAGCCGATCTTGTTGCCGCGCGTTCGTTCCCGCACGATCCAGGGTAGCAGAGTGTACGCGAAGACCCGCGACGGAAGATTGCTATCTGCTTGAAAATGCTACGATTGATGGAAAAGAGCTATGCCGTATCTACCGATTGAAGATTACGGGCTGATTGGCAACCTGCGGACGGCCGCGCTGGTGGGAAAGAACGGATCGATCGACTGGCTGTGCTTCCCGAAGTTCGACTCGCCCAGTGTCTTCGCGGCCATTCTGGACGATCAGAAAGGCGGTTATTTCCGGATCTCGCCGCTGGCGCGGGATGTCACCTACAAGCAGTTCTACTGGCCGGAGACCAATGTCCTGGTGACGCGGTTTCTCTCGGCGGACGGCGTGGGCGAGGCGATCGACTTCATGCCGCTGCGCATCGGGCAGGAGGGCGCGGAGAGCGGGAGCCTGATACGCATGGTGCGGGCGCTGCGGGGCACCATGCGGTTCCGCCTGGAATGCCATCCGGCGTTCAACTACGGCAGGGACCGGTGCCGCATACGGCTGGCCGGCGACACGGCTTACTTCCAGGGCGGCGGCTTGCGCCTGGGCTTGCGGTCGGCGGTTCGGCTGTCCCGTTCCGAGGGGGGCGTTTTCGCCGAATTCACGTTGAGCGAGGGCAAGGGCCGCAGCTTCGAATTGTACGGGTTGGGGACGCGCGGGAACGGAGCGCAGGCGGCGCGCGCCGATCAATTGTTTCACGAAACGGTGGAATACTGGCGCCGCTGGATATCCAGGAGCACTTATCGCGGGCGCTGGCGGGAGATGGTGAACCGGTCCGCGCTGGTGTTGAAGCTGCTCACCTATCAGCCGACCGGGGCCATCGTGGCGGCGCCGACGTGCAGCCTGCCGGAGAGCCTGGGCGGCGGGCGCAACTGGGACTACCGGTATACCTGGATCCGGGACGCGGCCTTCACGGTCTACAGCCTGATGCGGCTGGGCTTCACCGAGGAAGCCATGCAGTTTGCGGCTTTCCTGGATGCGCGCTGCCACGAGCTGGATCCGGACGGATCGCTGCAAACGGTGTACGGCATCGACGGGCGGCGCGAGCTCAAGGAAGAGACGCTGGATCACCTGGCCGGGTACATGGGCTCGGCGCCGGTGCGGATCGGCAATGCCGCATACCAGCAACTGCAGCTTGACATTTACGGCGAGATGATGGACTCGCTGTACCTTTACAACAAGTACGGCAAGCCCATCTCGTACGAGTTATGGAACCATCTGCGGAGGCTGACGAATTGGGTGTGCGAGCACTGGCGGGACAAGGACGAGGCGATCTGGGAGGTACGCGGCGGCCCGCGGAATTTCGTGTATTCCAAAATGATGTGCTGGGTGGCGGTGGATCGCGCCCTGCGGCTGGCGAGCAAGCGGTCGCTGCCGGCCGACTGGCAGCTCTGGAGCAAAGTCCGGGACGAGATCTATGAGACGGTCATGAAGCGTGGCTGGAACGAGAAGAAGGGCGCGTTCATGCAGAGCTATAACCGCAACTCGCTGGACGCGTCGCTGCTGCTGATGCCGCTGGTATTCTTCATATCGCCGTACGATCCGCGCATGCTGGGGACGGTGGATGCGATCAACCGTTCGCCGCGGGAGGGCGGCCTGGTTTCCGACGGCCTGGTGTTTCGCTACGACGTGGACAAGACGCCGGACGGGTTGAAGGGCACCGAAGGGACTTTCAACATCTGCACCTTCTGGCTGGTAGAGGCGCTGACGCGGGCCAGCCAAAACGATCCGCAGCGGCTGCAGGATGCGCGGCTGTTATTCGAGCAGATGCTGGGCTACGCGAATCACCTGGGCCTGTACGCCGAGCAGATCGGGGTACAGGGGCGGGCCTTGGGAAACTTTCCGCAGGCGCTCACCCATCTATCGCTGATCAGCGCGGCGTTCAATCTGGACCGCTACCTGGACGCCAGATCTTGACAGGCGCGAATTTGTTCCGCCAGATGCTTCAGTTCGCGGGAATGCTCGCGGCGAAACCAGGCGTCCAACAGCGGCAGATACTCGCACTGCAATTCAAAGGGTAAGTGAAAGAAGTCGGAGTGGATGGTGCGGCGGCAGCGGGCGGCGGCACAGGTACAGGTCCAGAGCGTATCGCCCGCGCCGTTGATGCAGTAATCGCAGGTGATCTCTGCGCCGGCGGCGATGGGGCGCAAAGCCAGGACGAGCCGCCTGCCGGCGACGGTCCGCACGTAGGTATTGGGATCGCAGGAATGGTTGATGTGGCGTTCGGGGAACGCCATGAGGACTACTTTGCCGTGCGCCAGGTAGTCGCAGTGGCGCGGATCTTCGCCGGCGGCCAGGGGATGCTTCTCGTCGACGATGCGCGAGTCATCGAGAAGGGCCGGGCGGCAAAGACGCCGAGCCCTTGAATGGCGGAGGGGCGGACCGCCACGCCCGGCAATCAGATGCCTTCGGCGGCGCGGGAGTAGAATCCGGCCAGGTCGGTTTTCAACTGCTTCAGGGCATCTACGTTCAGATAGATCATGTGGCCGGAGTGATAGTAGGCGAATTCGACGTTGCCGCGGAGCTTGGGTTCGAGCTCCATGTGGGCCAGATCGTATTCGGTGATGAAGAAGGGCGTGGCGAGATCGAACAGGCCATTGGCGGAGAAGACCTTCAGGCGCGGATTCTTGCGCATGGCATCGGCCAGATCGCCGCCCACGTAGGGTTCGCGCATGGGCTGGCCCTGCGGCCCGAATCCACCGCCGCCGCCCGGGCGCCGGTGGGAGTGATCCCAATCGCGGTTGACGGTCAAGCCGTGGGGAAAGTAAGTCTCCTTAGAGGTGTACTTCAGGTCGTGGTCGAGATACTCGTGGAAGGCGGAGACGAAGGCGCCGGTGATGCCGGAACTGGAAGGATCGTAGCCGGGATTTTCGCCGGCGGCGTCCACGTCGGTGCCCTCGAAGCGGGCGTCGTAGCGTCCCAGGATGAGGCGCTTGTCGCGCATCAGCTCTTTGCGGAAGCGCGTGGGACTGACACGCAGGTTGGCTTCCTTGAGGTATGGCACGCTGAGGCCGGTGTAGCCGGCGAGTTTGGCGGCGATGGCGTCCACCTGGGCCTGCGGCAGGTTGTCGCCCTGGGCCAGCGCTTCGGCGTAAGGGCCGCGCGCGAAGCCGCGCACCTCATCGAGGAACGCCTTTTCGTCGCGTCCTTTATGCGGCACCTTCTCATAGTGCCAGGCGATGGCCGCATAAGAAGGCAGGTTGCCGATGAATTCGGCGTCGCCGCCGGGCGCGTGCGTGTAGTAGTTGAGGATGGTGGACATGAGAATGACGCCGTTGAAGGCCATGCCGTCGTTCTCGAGCACGTCCACCAGGGCGGCCGAACGCGTGGTGCCATAGGATTCGCCGAACAGGAACTTGGGCGAGTTCCAGCGGTGATTGACGCTGACATAGCGCTGGATGAAGCGGGCGAACGCGGTGACGTCCTGATCGGTGCCGGCGAAGTTCTTGATGGTGGCTTTGCCGACGGGCCGGGAGAAGCCGGTACCCACGGCATCGACGAAGACGAGATCGGACTTATCGAGGAGGGAATACTGGTTGGGCACGATCTGGTAGGGCGCCGCGCCGGTGGCTTCGGGGCTGGCGGTGGCGACGCGCACGGGGCCGATCGAGCCCATGTGCAGCCACAGACTGGCGGAGCCGGGTCCGCCGTTGTAGAGGAAGGTAAGCGGGCGGGAGCGCAGGTCGCTGACGCCGTCCTGGGTATAGGCAACGTAGAAGACGGTGCCATAGGGTTTCTCGTCGTCGCCGTCGATGAGGAGCGTGCCGGCGGTGGCGGTGTAGTGGATGGTCTTGGCGCCGAGCGTCAGCTCATGGTCCGTCTTGGAGGAGGTTTCGGGGGGAATCGGGGAAGGCTTCTCTTTCTCTTCGGCCGCCGGAGTTTCCGAGGGTTCCGCGGCGGCGCGCCTTTGGGCATTGGCATTCAGCGCCAGAAACAGCGATAGAACGCCGGACACAAACAGTGCGCGGCGCGAGTTCGGGTGAAGCATGACCATTCTCCTTCCGGCGTATTCTCTCACGATTTGGCGGGGAGAACGGCGGTCCGCGCTGGGCGCCTGGCTTGGCCCAGGAACCGGGCTTCCGGGATGACTTTTTGTGCGTCTGAGCTTTTCGGCAAGAGAACCGACTCGGCCGCGAGTTCGTAAAATGACTGCAGAAGCACACAGAGGTTGTGAACCGATCCCCCCGGTCGCCCTAGAGGCGAAAGGCATCGTGGTCTTTCCGAGAGCGAAATGGCAACACGAGATTCCAGAATACGTTACTGCTGTGGAGCGGGTAACGGAAGCTTATACCAGCCGTGAAGACGACACCAGCCTTGGCGACCGGCCTTACGGATGGGGGTCGCCGAATTGCTGACGGCAGGGCTTGGGATTCGGGCCCACAAGTACGATAATAGGGGAAGTTTGATCCAATGACAGGCTTTACGGCATGGAAGGTTGTCACCGCTGCTTTGACCCCGCTGTTTTCGGCCTGGTGCGCCGGTCCAACCTTGACACCTGCCCAAATTCAGGCCGCAATTCAGGAAGGAAGCAAATACAAAACGGCGGACCGAGTGCTCGACTGCCTGAATCAAAGGTATGTGTCCTGCGACAAGAACCTGAAGGGAAAACGCGTTCGATTAGCGAGTGCGATGGCCGCAGACGGAATCAGTAAGTACGCCACGTTCTATAACGATTGGCAAGCCGCGGTAGTCCAGGCCGCAGCCGCCCATCAACAAATGCGTGAAATCAAACCGGCTGATGTAGAATCGAAAGGGCTATTGCACGTATTTGTGGAGATACATGCCCGTGGCGCACACGGAGTTGGTAAACTAGATCGGCGCTATTCGGAGCAACGCAGCCACCTAGTTCTACAAATCGGCGACCGGGTGGTTCAACCGCAAGACAAGAAGATGGTAGCCCGTACTGGCCAGGATGACGCCAGCTATTTGATGGGCATGAAGTCCGGTGAGATTACGCTTCAATACAGTTTTGATGTTACGCCACAAGACCTGCAATCGCCGGTCGAAGTGATATTAATCGACGGCGACGCACACAAACACGTTCATGAAGCCGATCTTTCCGGCGTTCTCGACGTGAACTAGCGTCGGGAGAATTGACATGACCATTTCTAAAGGCGGCTTATCGGTGAACAAGGAGGATGCCCTTCGACTCATAGGCGAACACTGTGGCGGCAGGGCTATCGGTGACGCATGCCAGAGGGACCTCTCACAGTTCCGACCGATACTTGCTACGACTTGGAAAGCTCTTGAAGATGACTGCTACGTGTGCCTAATTGGGAACTCGCGCTTTGCGCTTACGAGGCAAGGGTGGGTCAAGGCGCTCGAAGCGACCGGCAACCTCTGCAATGAACAGATGAAGAAGGACCTGGGCAGACTTTCCGCGGTACTGAAGGACCGTCTCGAACGAACAAGCGGGCCGGCTCTGGTTGGCACACATGAGGTTGTCAGCGAGACTCGCTTGCCACACTATTGGGTAGTCAACGCTATTCACAGCCATCTCATCGCACATTGCCTGAAGAGGAGGGACGCTGATTGGGCACCGGGTGATAGAATGGAAAGTCTGATTGAGGTTCCGATCAACTTTGGACACCCGATATACGATACATAGCTCTGTAGAGATCCTTCAGAGTAGGTTGTCTTGCTGGACCGGTAGCTTTGGTAGTCCTTTGTCGTTATAGAGCGACGTTTTCCAGCCGGTGCAAGAAGTTTCTGCTAACGCCGGATTGTTATAACCTCGGCGGGCAAAGAAACACTCGGGTCAATCGCTGCCGTAGCTATCTAGCCACAGCAACGAATAAACGAACGCCAAGCGACGCGCCGCATTGACGAATCTTCCCTTATCCCGAAGCTACGCTGGCGGTATTGTGTTGGGTGGATAGGCGGGCAACAGGCTGCAAGTGTTTGTGCTTCCAGTGCCAGTGGCAAGGCTTAAGAAATGCGTGCACGCATTAAACGAAGAGTTGCAGCATGGTCAGGGCTAGGGGCGGTTGAAAAGTTCCGTCGCCACTATTCAGCAGAACTGAAACGAGGTTGGTGGCCGGGTACCCGTTGGCTACCACCAGGTCGGGTTTTCGGCGACCGCCAGATTCCATCAAGATTTCCGTCACGATTAAAATCGCCCGTAGCCATGCTGGTGGCTCCGTGGGCAGGAAGAACCCGCGAGGAATTGAAACGCGGCGGAGTGGCAGCCGTGGCTCCGAAAGTAACTGGAGCGAAAGCCAGGGTTAGGCTGACGGCGAGGTGGGCATTGCGCATGCTTTCTCCACAGGGATCGTAACTTGGAGATCTTGGATGACAGAGATCGATTTCATCTCTAAATTGGGCCTCATCGCCCGCTCAGTGCCGGCAATAGCCAGTCTCAACGATGACCCGGGTTTGTCAACTGTAATTGGCCATTTATCTTCAAATTGGGTACTGCGCTGTAAGTGCGGAATTAGTACCCAATATTTGGGGACGAGTCCAGACTAAGATTCGCGTTCCTCCAGGACATTTCGTTGGTTCGCCAAACGCGAAGGCGGTGCCGGCTTGGAGAGATGGCTTACTCCTGGCGCAGAGCCTCGATAGGATCGACGCGGGCGGCGCGGCGCGAGGGAATCCAGGCAGCCAGCATGGCGGCGGCGGACAATGCGGCGATAGCGCCGGCCAACACCCAGGGGTCGCGGGCGGAGAGATGGAAGAGCATGGACTCGACGAGGCGAGCGGCGAACAGCGATCCGATCAGGCCGAGGGCCACGCCGGCGGCGGTCCAGCGGGCGGCGTGGGCCAGCACCAGACGCGACACCGCGGCCGGGGTGGCTCCGAGGGCCATGCGCACGCCGATCTCCCGAGTGCGCTGCGCGACCAGGAAGGAGATCACTCCGTAGAGGCCGATCAAGGAGAGCAGGAGTCCCATGGCGGCGAACAGGGCCAACAGCCAGGCGTTGAAGCGCGGGCGCTCGGCGAGCTGGCCGACGCGCTGATCGAGGGTCTCGATCTTCACGGGGACGGTGGGGTCGATGGCGGCGACGGCGGTACGCACCCAACGGGCCAGCGCGCCGGGATCGCCGGCGGAGCGCAGGATGGCGGTGGCGGAGCGGCCGATGCGCTCGGTCGAGTGTTTGCGGGCGATGTAGTATTCGGGCCGGTCGGCATCCATGAGGGCATTGTTCTTCACGTCGGCGGCGACGCCGATGACGGTCAGCCAGTCGCCGGCGCGGCCGGGCCGGATCTGGCGGCCGATGGGATCCTGGCCGGGAAACATGCGGCGGGCGAGGGAATCGCTGAGGATGACGGGGTTCTGGTGGGGGTCGCGATCCGGCTCGCGAAAGCCGCGGCCGCGCAGGATGGGGGCGCCGATGGCGGCGAAATAGCCGGGGGTGACGATGCGCCAGGTGACCATGCCGCCGGTGCCTTCCGGCATGCGGGGGCGGCCGGCGACGTCGATGGCGGCGTAGATCATATCGTGGGCGGGTCCGGCGGGCGGCGCGGAATCGCTGACGGCCCAATCGGCGACGCCGGGAATGCGGCCGAGGCGGCGTTCCAGTTCTTCGAAGAAGGCCAGTTGGGCGGGCGCGTCCGGATAGGATTTCTGGCCCAGGGTGATGCCGGCGGTGAGGACCCCGCCGGGGCGCAGGCCGAGCGGCTGATTCTGGAGATTCCACAAGCTGCGCAGCAGCAGGCTGGCGCCGGTCAGCAGGACCAGCGATACGCAGATCTGGGCGGCCACCAGGGCGTGGCGAAACAGCGAGTGACGCGCGCCGGTGGCGCGCCAGCCGGTGAGAGCTTCGACGCGCGGCTGTTCGAGCGCGGGGGCGACGCCGAACAGAGCGCCGCAGATCAGCGAAGCGGCCAAGGCGAAGAGCAGCACGCGCGGATCGACGGCCGCCTGTTGCAGATGCGGGATACCTTCCGGCGCGATGGCCACGAAGACGCGCAGCAGGACAGCAGCCAGCAGGCAGCCGGCCGCGCCGCCGGTCAACGCCAGGAGGAGACTTTCGGTAAGCATCTGGCGCGCCAGGCGGGCGCGTCCGGCGCCCACCGCCAGGCGTACGGCGAACTCGCGCTGCCGGCTGACGGCGCGGGCCAGCAGCAGGTTGGCCCCGTTGGCGCAAGCGATGAGCAGCACGGCCAGCACGGAACCCAGCAGAATCCAGGAGGCCAGGCGCGCGTCGTGAACCTGGCGGTCGCGCAGGGACCGCACGCGCAGCTTCACTTCCTTTTGAAACGGTCCGGGCACCCAGCGAAGGGATTCGCGGAAGAGCGGCTGGAGCGCGGCGACGGCCTGTGCCGGCGTAACACCAGGCTTCAGGCGGGCGATGGATTGCAGGATGCGGCCGGTATTGGGCCGGCGCTGGCGGGCTTCGTCGATGACCTGGGGCAGCAGCAGGTCGGCGTGTTCCAGAGTGGGCAGCTCGAAGTCACGAGGCAGAACGCCGACGATGGTGGCGGATTGCCCGTCGAGCGGAATGGTCCTGCCGACCACGCGCGGATCGCCGGCGAAGCGGCTCTGCCACAGACCGTAGGAAAGGATGGCGGCGCGCGGTCCGTGCGGGCGATCTTCCTCGCGCGTGAAGTTGCGGCCGGCGACCGGCTGGACGCCGAGGGTGGGCAGAAAGGAGGCTTCCACGAGCGCGCAGGAGAGGCGCACGGGATGAGTGTCGGTCAGATCGCAATCGTTGATGCCGCTCCAGGAGGTCAGGGAGGCGAAGGGGCGCTGTTGCGCGCGCCACTCGAGGTAATCGGTGCCAAGCATGAACTCCTGCGGGAAGATGGGCGCGACGAAACCGACCGAGACCAGGCGGCCGGCATCGGCGTAAGGGAGGCTGCGGAAGAGGATGCGATCCACCACGCTGAAGACGGCGGTGCCGGCGCCAATGCCCAGGGCCACGGCGAAGATCGCGGCGAGCGAAAACGTGGGGGATCGCACCAAGCCGCGGGCAGCGTAGCGCAGATCCTGCGCCAGGATGTCGAGGTGTTGGCGGGCGGTCACTTGCAGTTAGAAACCGCCGGATGCAGGAAGTTCCCGCAAAGACCGCCCGCCGATGACGAGTTACTTCAGCTTGACCGGATAGGGAGCGTGGTCGGGCAGCTTGACAGTGGTTCCATCCAGAGCTTTGAGGAGCTCGGCTACGCCGCGCTCGAGCTGCGGATCGCGGCCCTCGATGAGGGATTTGGGATCGTTATCCACCACGATGTCGGGATCCACGCCGTGACCTTCCACGGCCCACTGGCCGTCCTTGGTGGCGTAGGCGAATTCGGGCACGTTGACGTCGCCGCCATCGATGAGCTGGCCGTGGCTGGTGATGCCCACCACGCCGCCCCAGGAGCGCTCCCCGATCAGCGGACCCAACCTGGCGTTACGGAACATCCAGGGGAAGATATCGCCGTCGGAGGCGGAGTTGCCGTCGAGCAGCACGGCCTTGGGACCGATGAACACGCTGTCGGGATACGCCTGCGGGGTGGCGAGGGTGCGGGAATAGGCGGTGCCCAGCAGGGTGCGGGTGAGGCGCTGGATCACCATGCGCGAGATGTTGCCGCCGCCATTGGCCCGGTCGTCGATCAGCAGGGCTTCTTTGCGGAGCTGCGGATAATACCACTTGATGAACTCGCGGATGCCGTTGGCGCCCATGTCAGGCAGGTGCATGTAACCGACGCGGCCCTTGGATATCTCGTTGACTTCGCGGCGATTCCTTTCCACCCAGTCCATATACAGAAGATTGGTCTCACTGGCCAAAGGCCGGTAAGTGACCTTACGGGCGCCGGTAAGTGACGGCGTACCGTTCAACATCATGATCACCGGCGCGTCGCCGGCGTGGCGCAGGAACTTGTAGATGTCGTCCCGGGTGGTCACATTTTCGCCGTTGATGGCGAGGACATAGTCGCCGGCCTTGGCATCCACGCCGATTTCGGTGAGGGGCGAGCGGTAGGTCTCCTCTTCGTTCTGGCCGGCGAAGATCTTGGCGATGCGGTAGCGGCCGGAAGCGGCATCCACCTCAAAGCGCGCGCCGGGCAGCCCGGCATGCGGACGCGGCGGGATCTGCTGGTCGCCGCCATCGATATAGGCGTGCTGCACGGTCAGCTCGGAGATCATTTCGCTGATCACGTAGTTGAGGTCGGTGCGATGGGCGACGTAGGGCAGGAGCTGGCTGTAGCGCTGGCGCAGGGCTTCCCAATCGTAGCCGTGCATGTTGGGCGCGTAAAAGAAGTCGCGGTAGCGGCGCCACACTTCGTTGAAGATGTCTTTCCACTCGGCCGCCGGATCTTTCTCCAGCATCAGCTCGGAGGTGGAGACGGTCTTCTTGGTGCCGGCGCCGGTGGGCGTAGCGTCGTAGACATTCCAGGCCTGCTCCTGGCGGAGCAGGACGCGCGAGCCGTCGCGCGATACGGCGTAGGAAGAGACATCCTCGGCCAGGGTAGTTTCCTTGCGATCCTTGAAAGCGAAGATGCGCACGGAAGGCTTGGTGCCGGCGGGCCGTCCGTAATAGGGCGCGGGCGCCACGCCGTAGATCAAGGCATCGCTTTTGACGGCCAGGCCGAAGTAATTGTTGGCGTCGAGCGGCACGCGGGCGACGCGCTGGTCCAGGCCGTCGAAGTCGATGCCGCCGTCCTTGGGCTCTTCGGGCTTCTTGTCCTTGGCGTCTTTGTCTTTGGCGTCTTTATCCTTGTCCTTGTCTTCGCTCTTGAGGGTCACTTCGTCGCTTTCGGGAGGAAAGGGACTCTTCACGTCCTTGCGCAGGGCCATGACGAAGATGCCGGTGGCGCGATTGGTGGCGAAATCGAATTCGATCTGCGAGAGCTGGGGCTGAAATTCATGAATGGCCGTGAAGTAAAGGTAGTCGCCGCCGGGATGCCAGGCGGGGGACTGCTCGTTGAACAGTCCGCTGGTGACGTGGTGCAGGGCGCTATCCTTCATGGACCAGATGTAGAGGGAGGCCAGGCCGCGATCATCGGGCATGCTGAACGCGAGGTATCCGCCGCCGGGGGACCAGGCATAGTCGTGGATCTCGCCCTCGGTCGAATGGGCGATTTCGGCGGCTTTATGGCCGCTCACGGAGGCGATCCACAGGCGGCCGTCTTTGTCGCTGAAGGCAATGTGATCGTTGTCCGGGGACCAGTCGGGCTGATAGCGGAAGGCATGCCCGCCGGTGGTGACCTGCGTCGGCGGGGCGGAGCCGTCCTGGGCCACGACATATAGCTCTTCTTCGCCGCTGGCGTCGGACAGGAAGGCGACGCGGGAACCGTCCGGGGACCAGGCGGGCCACTTGTCGTGGGCGCCGGGCGAATGCGTGAGGTTGCGGGTGGGTCCTTTTTCGACGGGAGCGGAGAAGATGTCGCCGCGGGCGGCGAACAGCACGCGCTCGCCCTTGGGGCTGAGCTCGGCCTGTTCGATCAGGTTGGCGGCGGAGACGTAGCTGGGACGGCGATTGATGCCGTCGTCCGGCACACGGACCTTGATCGCGGCGACCTCACCGGTGGCGATATCCAGAACGTGCAGTTCGCCGTCGAGTTCGAAAACGATGCGGCGCTGGCGATCGCTGCTGGGCCAGCGCACGTCCCAGAGCGGGTAATGGGTGACCTGGCGGGTCTTGCCGCCGGCGACGTCGTAGGCGTAGATATTGAAGTGGCCGTCGCGGTCGGAGTCGTAGAAGATCTGCTGGCCGATCCACATGGGATCGCGGCTGGCGCGGGGGCCTTCGGTGATGCGCAAGGCGGAGTGGGTTTCGGTATCGAAGATATAAAGCTGGTTGGCCTGGCCGCCGCTGTAGCGCTTTTCGGTACGGAAATCGCGGGCCTGCGGCGAATAGACCATGCGGTTGCCGCCCGGCGAATAGGAACCGGCGCCGGAAACGGGCATGGGCAGCGGTTCGGACGGGCCGCCATCCAGGGGCACGCGATAGAGCCGGCTGACGGCCAAGGTGCGGGCATCGCGCAGGGAGCGGTAGATGATGTAGTGGCCGTCGTTGCTCCAGCCGTAGACCTGATTGTCGTAACCCCAGCGGGGCGGCAGGGGGCCGTGCGCCGGGTAGAAGGTCAACTGGCGGGGCTCGCCGCCGTCGGCGGGCATGACGTAGACCTGCTCGTCGCCGTCGTACTGGCCGGTGAAGGCGATCCACTTGCCGTCCGGGGAGTACTTGGCGAAGACCTCCACGCCGGGATGCGCGGTGAGGCGCGTGGCGGTGCCGCCGGCCGCGTTGACCCACCACAGATCGGCGCCGTAAGTGAAAACGATACGGTCGCCATGAATGTCGGGAAAGCGCAGAAGGCGGGTCTGGGCGGGCAGAGCGGCAGCCATCAACAAGAATAGAGAGGCGGATTTGAAATGGCGCATAGGACGAAGGACTCACGTCTAGGCTAACAGACTGCCGCCGTCCGCGCACGAGAGACAAAAAAACGGGGCTCAGCGACGGCCGAACCGTCCACTGAGCCCCGATGGAAGGAGCAAATGACCGCCTGCTATTGATTGGTTGTGCCGGCTACAGGAGGCGACGAAGGCGAACGATCGCCCGCCGAATCGCCGGCCTGAATGGAATAGTAATAAGTGGTGCCCGCAGTCAGATTCTGGTCGGTGAAGGATGTCTTGGTGGTGGTGGCTATCTGGCTGAGACTGCCCGGCGCCAATCCACGAGACACGTAATAGTATTTGATCGGGAGATTGCCGGTGGATGGCGACCAGGTCACGGACATCGCGGTCTTGCCCTTGGCGGTGGCCATGACGTTCGAGGGCGCGGTCGGCAGCGGATACGTGGATGCGGTTACCGTGTCGCTCATGGGCGAAAGGTCGCCGCCCTTGTCGGCCGCCTGCACGGCGTAGCAGTAACTGGTGCCCGGCTGCAGGGAGTTATTGTTATAAGTGAGCGCCGTGGTTACGGCCAGTTGGGTGAGCGAGGAGCAGCTTGGTCCGCCGTAGACATGGTAGCTGGCGATGGGCGAGCCGTTGGGGACCGAGGCGCTCCAGGTGACCGTGATTTTGGTGCTGGATGCCGGATTCGCGGCCACGTTGGAAGGCGCGGACGGAGACCCGAACGTAGTACCGGCCACGGGAGCGGACGGGGCGCCGACATCCGCCGGGACGCCCTTGTCCACCGCTTCCACTTCGTAATAATACGTTGTGCTGCCCGGCAGTTTCTGGTCGTTGTAAGTGGTTTGGGTGGTGGTCATGATCTGGGCGAAAGTTCCCGTGGGCGAACTGCTGCGCAACACGCGGTAGTTGGCGATGGCCAGGCCACCGTTGGGCGCGGGAGCAGACCACGAAACCGTGATGCGGCTGGTGGATGCGCCGACGGCCTTGACGTTGGTGGGCACCCCGGGCATGGGATAAGTCGTCACCGACGCCGCCGCGGACAATCCGGATTGGGCATTCGGCACGCCGCTGTCGATCGACTGGATGGCATAGTAGTACGTCGTGCCCGGCTGGCCGGTCTGGTCGGTGTACTTGGTGCTGGTGGCCTGGGCAATCTGGACCAGGGTCGACGGGGAACTGCCCCTGAAGACGTTGTAGTGCGCAATGGGCATGCCGCCGGTACCAGCCGACCAGGTCACCACTATGTTGGTCGCGGAGTTGGCCGTGGCGGTCACGGTCGCGGGCGGGTTTGGAAGAGCCGGCGTAGTGATGGCTACCGGCGTGGACATATACGAAAGGTTGCCGCCCGAATCCGCGGCAGCGACGCCGAAGTAGTAAGTGGTGGCGGGGTTGACCGACTGGTCACTATAAGTCGTCATGTTGCCGGGCATGGTCCCGATCTGAATCATGTTGGACGGCGTCGAGCCCATGTAGATTTTGTAGTTGCTGATCTGAGTGTTGTCCTGAGAAGCCGTCCAGGTGAGCTTCACATAGGTACAGGCCAGGGCAGTGGCCGCCAGGTTGCCGGGAGGGGTCGGCGGGGTCACGTCCGTGGTGGTTACGTTGACGGGCTGCGATGGCTGAGAAACGTTGTTGGCCAGATCGAACGCTTCCACGGTATAAGTGTGTGTGCTGGCTTCCGCCAAGCCTGAATCCTGGAAGAAAAGCGTCACCGGAGAGCTACCCGGTATCATTTGCGCCGTGGTACCTGTCGGCGAACCATCTCGCAGGACGTAATAGCCGGCCACGCCGACGTTGTCCGTACCCTGATACCAGGTGATGAGTGCGGTGGTGGGGTTACCGGAGGATACCCAGACCGAGGGCGGCGGGGCGGGAGGCGTCGTATCGGGAGTCTGTAGAACGGCGTTATAAAGAGCTATTCCCGTACTGGCGTACAGCGCGTTCTGATTGGCCGCGGCTACGGCGGAGTTCTCCGCGCTGATCAGGTCCGCCGGCGATTCCGCGCTGGTGGTGTCGTCGTAGGTCAGGTAGGCGAAGTAATAAGACGAGGCGAACGGATTGATGAAATAGAACTGGATCCCGTCAGTCACCTGTATGTAGCTCGCCAGCTCCTGCATGGTTTGCAGGAAAAGCTGGTCCAGGGGAGCAAAGAAACTGAAAACGTCGCGCGAGCTGACCTGGTCGGGGGTGAGTACGGGGACCTCGCTATCCAGTTCCTTGTGCAGCCAGCATTCCGTCATGCTCATCGGCATATGCACGCTGGCGGCGGTAGAGGCGAAGGCCAGAGCGTTGGACAGGTAGTTGCCGCCGGTGGCGTTATTATTGACCGGGTAGATGTGCATGTCCAGGAAGTCCATGGGCTGGGTCACGTATTCCGAGATGAAGGACTGAAAATTGGGAAGCCACGTGCCGGCTCCGGCCCCGATCTTCATGCCGGCAGCGCGTTCGTCCTGCAGGCTGGCCAGTATCTGGGAGAGCAGCGCATTGGAGCCGTCCGGGGTGTTGGCTTCGGCCTGGCCCGAGTTCATGGCTTCGGTATCGGGCTCTTCCAAGACCACCATGTAATCCGGCTGCATGGTCTGGGCGATGGTCAGAGCCGTCTGCGCGCGCGCCTGCTGGTAGGTGGACCAGTCCAGGGTGGCGTAGAAGCCAGCGGTATCCCAGCCGGCCTGGGATGTCAGCGCGCTGGTAAACAGGACCGTGCTCTCCACCATCAGCTTGAGGCCCATGCCGTGGATCTGTTGGGCCAAGTTGGAGTAGTAGCTCTGAAAAGCAGCCATCGACTGACCCTGGCTGGTCATGAACGGCTCATATAGCAGCGGGAAGCTCAGATGCACCTCGATGCAGGGCACGCCCAAGGCCTGGAGCGCAAGCAGTTGCTGAGTCGGGTTGGAGGACAGCAGGGAGGGTCCGGCGTTCGAGTCGGCGGCTTTGAGATGTCCGCATTGCATGCCGGTATAGGGAGGCAGAGCGCCGCCCGGATTCAGAGTACCGCTCATGAAACTCTGCAAGTAGTTTTGGTCCAGCGTATAGATCGGCTGGTAGGCATCGGGCACCGGCGGCGCCTGGCCGTTCATGCAGAGCGGGAAAACCAAGCAAAGTGTGAGGATCAGGAAAATGGAGTTGAAGCGAGATGATAGGTTCATTGCGTTTAGCACCATTACCGGCCAGCACAACGGCTGACAAAATCGGTTTCTCTCGAACATCGTCGGACGCGCCGGTCCAGAGTCTCAGCGGGTGGCGCCCTAACTTCAGATAACAGGGTAAAAAGGCTCCAAACTCCTAGATTCTGTTTCCGCCGATTTACCAGCTTAGCGGTATCCGGAGCCTTTTGCTAGTGAAAATTCATGCCGGTTAGCCAGTGAAATATCCACTCGCAACTCATATAAAATCACCGGCGGGGGATGGGATCAATCTTGTCAATGGATAAGTGCGGTTAGTACAAGACAAGGTTAACCAAGATAAGCCGACTGAAACGGAGGCCGCAATTGCAGCACTTAGACGTGGGGGGACAGAAATCCGGCGGGAGGCGGGGCCCGCCGGAAACCGATTTCAATTACTTTGGTTATTATCTTCCGGGGAACAGATTATAACTTTTGGCCCAATAAGGCATATCGCCGATGGGATCACCCGAGATAACGATCTCCACGCGGCGGTTTTGCTCCCGGTCTGGGCCGATGGGCCGGGAATCTCCCAGATCGCGGGCGGAGACCTGCGCCGGGGGCAGGCCGTCATGCACCAGCAGGTCGCGCACGGCATCGGCGCGTTGCCGCGAGTATCTCCGGTGGCCGTCGACTTCCACGGACAGACCCCGGTTGGCGCCCAGGATGGAGGCGACCCGGGCCATTTGCTCGTAGATCGGGGCGGTGGGCGCGGCTGCGTGAAAACCCGAATCCGGGATAGTCAGGACGATCCCACGGGGGGTATCGAGGCTGGGGATCACGGCATTGAGTTGCTCCATGAGGCGGACGCGATAGGCGGTCTTGGGACTCGGGGCGGCGGGCGCGGACCGAAACACGGGCGCGGGGGACGGCGGGGGCGGCGGCGCCGGCGTGGCAGCGGCTGCCGCGGCCTGATCCTCGGCGCGACGGCGGGCGGCGCGTTCCTTCGCGAGCAGTTCCTGGCTGGCGGCAGCCTGCGCTTGCGCCGTCTGCGCCTCGGCCTGGGCCTGCGCGCGCAGGGCCTCGGCGCGCGCGGCGCGATCGCGGGCGCGCGCGAGTTCGGCCTGCTGTTTGCGCTCGACCGCGATGGCGCGCGCGTCCTCGGCGGTCTGGGCGGCCTCGCGCGCGAGGGTGACTACCTGGGACATGCCGGCCTTAGCGGTGTGCGCGTCCTCAGCCGCGCGCAGCAGGCCCTGGGCCTTGGCAAAAGTATCGCCGGCATAATCGCCGGCGCCGGCGGCGGCCGCCATATTCAGCGCATTCCGGGCCTGGTAGATCTCGGTTAACTGCTGATACTGACTCATGGATACCGCGGGGCCGGCCAGTCCGGCGGCCTCACGATTGGCGGGAATCCGATAGGTGTAGGCGCCGCGGGGCAGCAACTCGACTTTGGCCTGAATCGGTTCGCTATGGCCGACGGTATCGGGCCGGATGACATTCTCCAGAACCACCACGTTACTGGGGCGGCGGACAGCGGAATAAGGCTCGGCGGTCACGATCATGCCGAAAGCCTGTAGATCCGTGGTGACAATCAGATGGGCCTTGTCGGACGATCCGGCCAGGACCTCGCCGAGGTTCCGGGCGTGGCCTTCCGGCGTGACGGCCCAGAGCACGTAGGTCAGATATTCGCCGCCGTAGCGCGCAGGCGGCAGCAGATGCTGGAAGTGAACGTCAATCTCGGTCCGTCCCGCCTTGGAATCCACCATCGCCTCTCCCTTGGCCTCCGGCAGCAGCACGGTGCCCCGGAAGTCGATCGGCGTCGGACCGTTGCGGTACTGATAATCTACGGCGCTTACCGTACGGTCCACCACGGTTACCTGATAAATCGGGGAATTCTGGGCGTATCCGATAACCGTACAAAAGGTAACAAGTGTTGAACTCAGTAATAACTTACGGACCATAACCGGGTCCCTCCTCGGACCAAGAGGTGCAAGATCGATGCCAAACGTTCGAGCCTGCGGCGGGTTATAAAGGGTACATGCCCTGGAAAATCGCGATTCCGGTTTTGGTCTGTCTTTCAGCGGCCGCGGCCCAGCAGTTGACACCGATCTACGATTTCCAGGGTGGCATGGACGGCTCGAAGCCTTATGCTCCCCTGGCCGCGGACGCGGCCGGTGTGCTGTACGGTACGACCGAAGATGGAGGCGGAACGGGTTGCGGAGGTCTCGGGTGCGGCGCGGTCTTCAGTTGGTCGTCGGCGTCCGGCTATTCGGTTCTGTACCGCTTTCAGGGCGGCAACGACGGTTGGGGTCCTTCCAGCAACAATCTCCTGCTGGGCGACAGCGGCGCGGTTTACGGCACGACGTCGGGCGGGGGCGGATCCGGCTGCCAAGGTGCGGACTGCGGAGTGGTCTATGCGCTGGCGCCACCCTCCGCGGCGGGCGGGACCCCGGGCTGTTCCGGGTCCGGGTGCGGCACCCTATTCGAACTCAGCCCACCCACCAGCGGAAGCGGCCCCTGGACCAAACGGACGCTGTACATGTTCCAGGGCGGTGCGGACAGCGCCGGACCGACCTACTTCCTGCGCGCCGGCAGTGGAAATTATTACGGCGTCTCGCTGGACGGAGGGGTCGCCGCGTGCGGCCAACCCGGCTGCGGCACGGTCTTCGAGCTGGTTCCCCCCTCCGCTGCCGGACAAGCGTGGAACGAGCACGTCCTGTACGCATTTCAAGGAGCCACGGCGGGCGACGGCCGGTATCCTAACAGCCTCACCGCATACCAGGATGTCCTTTACGGGACGGCCACGGGCGGGGGTTCGTATCGCTCGGATTGCGCGAATACGACTGGATGCGGGGTTGCGTTCAGCCTGACGCCTCCGCCGGCCGGCAGTAGCACTTGGAGCGAAGAGGTACTCTACCGCTTCACTCCCAATTGGTTTGGTCCGGAAGGCAATCTGGTGCCCGACGGCAGCGGAGGATTCTACGGCGCCGCGAACACCGGTCAGCGAGCCTACTACGGCGTCATCTATCACCTTCTGCCGCCGGCCACGGGCACAGGCTGGACCGCCCCAACCCTTCACATCTTCACCAACGGAAGCGACGGAGGCTTGGGAAACGGGCTGCTGGCGATCGGACAGGTGCTCTACGGAACCACCTCCATCGGGCCTATGGCACCTGGGTGCAACTGCGGCACCATCTACTCTTTCACGCCATAGAATTATTCCCACTCGATGGTGGCGGGGGGCTTGTGGGTCAAATCGTAAAAGACGCCGCCGATGCCGGGGAGCGCCATCAGCTCGGTGGAGATCGCATGCAGCAGATCGGCGGGCATGGCGACGGACTGGGCGGTCATACCATCCACGGAGTCGATGGGGCGCAGGACCACGGAATCGGGCGCGGCAGCGGTGCCGAGGGGGATCAGGACGACCGGAAACTGCCAGACATGCGCATCGAAGCCGCTGGCATGCGAGAGCCGGCGGACGATGGCGTCGGCGCGGCGCAGACGGGACAGGCGTTCGGGCGTCAGGCTGGAGGCGCGTACCTGGAGGGCGGATAACGGGGCGGCGGTCCGCACCCGGGCGATCACGCGGTTGACGCCGGAGATGCGGTTGATCAACTCGGTGGCGCGGGCGTGGTCCAGGGATTCGATGGACAGGACCGGCGCGTAGGTACGGCTATCGCCCTGCACGCCGACGGAATGCACGGGCAGCAGACAGCCTTCGGCGGTGGCGGTGACTGCGGCATCGGCATCGGCGCAGAGGCAGCGGATGGCGAGGCCAGGCCCGGGAAACGGGTGGCGGTCCAGGATCTCGTTGGGCAGCTCCAACTCGCGGCCAATCTCGCGCACTTCGTCCTTGTAGTAAGACCGCAACGGTTCCACGATACGCCCGGCTTCCATCAGCCGCTGGATCCCGGGCACACGATTGTGGTGAGTCTTGATGACCGCGGCTTTCTCGGTGCCGCCGGACTCGATGGTATCGGGATAGATGGTGCCCTGGCCGAGAATCCAGTGGCCGTCGAGCAGATGGCAGGATTCGATGATGCGCTCCTGGACGCGCACGAATTCCTCGCCGATGATGTGGCGTTTCTGTTCGGGATCGCGGACGGCAGCGAGGGCGCCGAGGAACTGCGACTCGGCCGATTCGACGGTCAGGCCGGGCATGCGGCGCACGTAGTCGGTTTCGCCTTCGCGCATCAGGCCGGTATCCACGTACACGCCGCGCACGCGGCCTTCGCCCAGGGCGCGCTGGCAGAGGGCCCAGGCAACGGTCGAGTCCACGCCGCCGCTGACGAAGAAAAAGACGTTGCGATCGCCCACGGCCTGGCGAATTTCCGCTTCGATCTGGGGGACGCGATGGCGCGGATCCCAGTCGCACGTGCAATGGCAGATCTGGAACAGGAAATTGGAGAGGATCTGGCGGCCGCGGGTGGTGTGCACCACTTCCGGATGGAATTGCACGCCGTATAATCCGCGGGCGGGCTCGGCGATGGCGGCGATGGAACAGGTGGCGGTGCGGCCCAGGACGGAGAATCCGGGGGGCGCGGCGCTAACCAGGTCGCGATGGCTCATCCAGATCTGTTGCGGGCCGGAGATGCCTTCAAATAGCGGGCCGGCGCAGCCGTCCAGTTCCAGGGTGGCCAGTCCGTATTCGCCCTTCTGTCCCAATTGGACGGTTCCACCCAGCAGGTGCGCCATGAGTTGCTGGCCGTAACAGATTCCCAGGACGCAGGCGCCGCTCCGAAAAATGGCGGGATCGACGGTGGGGCTGGAGGGATCGTAGACGCTGTTGGGACCGCCGGAAATGATCAAGGCCCTGGCGCCGGCCAGCTCCGCAGCGGGCGTTTCGCTGGCGCGGACCTCGGAATAGACACCCAGATCGCGAACCTTACGGGCGATTAAATGACAATATTGTCCGCCGGCATCCAGGACGAAGACCTGCGGGGCTCGATTCACCGGGCCAGCACGGGCTCCGTCCGCATCCGCTCGACGACGATCTTGCGCGCCGTATCGAGCAGAGCTTTGGCTTTGGGCATGGCATCCACCGCCCGTTCCACTTCCGGATCGCTCTCGATAGAGACCCGCTCGCTTTCGTCCAGGTTGAAGGCGGTCTTGTACATCTCGTCCTTGAGGTCACGCATGATCCAATCGTGATCCTGGGTGAATTCGGCTTCCGTGAACGTGTAGTTCTGCTTCAGCAGAAAATCGTGGAAATCGTTGAGGACGGTGAGATCCGGCGACCAGCCCTTGGGCAGCTTGGTGTCATGCTGGCCGAAATAATTGCGCGAGAAGTTGAAGAAAGCGGACCGCGAGAGCAGCGCGATCTGGAGATGATCGAGCTTGGGCGGCGTATATTTTTCATCGGGGGTGATGCCGCCGCCGCCGTAGACCGTGCGGCCGCTATCGGTCATCTTCACGTCTTCCATGTTCTTGGCGTTGTCGTCTTTGTGATAGTAGTAATCGAAAAACGACTTGTTGCTGTAGTCGCGCTGGATCAGGCGCCCGCTGGGCGTGTAGAAATGCGCGGTGGTGAGGGCCAAGCCGGTATTCTCCGACAGCGGATAGACGGTTTGCACCAGGCCCTTGCCGAAGGTGGTCTCGCCCAGAATCCAGGCGCGGTCGTGATCCTGGAGAGCGCCGGAGACGATCTCGGCGGCCGAGGCGGAGGAGCCGTTCACCAGCACCACGATCGGGTAATCGTGGCCGTGATTGCCGTTGCGGGCGGTGTAGACTTTTTCGGGCGAACTGCGGCCGCGATGGGAGACGATGGTCTGGCCCTTGGCCAGGAACTTGTCGGCCACCGCCACGCCCTCGTTCAGCAAGCCGCCGGGATTGCCGCGCAAATCGAGCACCAGCCCATGAATATTATTCTCGCCGAGCTTATCCAAGGCGGCCTGCAGTTCTTTGCCGGTACTTTCGTTAAACTGCTCGATCATGACGTAGGCGATGCCGGGTTTCAGCCAGATGGCGTCCTTCACGCTGCTGCGATTGATCTCGTCGCGGGTTACGGTGAACGTCAAGGGGGTGGCGCTGCCCTCACGGGAGACCTCGATGGTCACCTGGGTGCCGCGGGGGCCTTTCAGCAGGTCGGCTACTTCCGTAGTACTGAGGTTATCGGTGGGCTTATCATTAACCTTAGTAATAATGTCGCCGGGCCGAAGTCCGGCTTTGTAGGCGGGCGAGCCGGCGAACGGCGCGACCACCACGGTCTTGCCGTTAAAGGGGCGGACCTGCATGCCGACGCCGAAGTAGTGGCCCTTCTGGTCCTCCCGCAGGAGTTGGTAATCGCGTGGATCGAAGAAGTTGGAATGCGGGTCGAGGGTGCGCAGCATGCCCGGTATGGCGCCCTTGTAGATAGCCTTATCGGGATCGACCTTATCGGCGAAATTCTCTTCCACCAGGCCGTAAGCGGTAGTGAAGGATTTCAAACCGGCGCCGATTTCATCGCCGTCGCTGCCGGCGGTAGCGGCCGCGTGGACTTGCGGCCCGAAAACCCCGCCGAGCAAGGAACATAAGAAGATAACCGCCAGAAACAGAAAAAACGACCGGCGCTTTTGAGGCATCCAGGAATCCATCCTTAGCTTGAGTATACCTTAACCTAATGATTGGACGCGGCAGCCGAGCGTTGGGTTCGCCGCGGATGCCGGCGGACCTATCGAAACTGGGGCGGGGCCTGCTTGAGGGCGTCCGCGAGGGCGGCCTTGTAAAGGGGGTTATCCGGTTCGCGGCGCACGGCATCGCGCAGTTCGGCCAAGCCTTCCTTCCAGCGGCCCAGACGTAACAGCGCGATGGCGTAGTTCACCCGTATCCCGACATGATCGGGCAAGGCGGCCAGGGCGGCGCGGTACTTTTCCGCGGCGCCTTGCAGATCGCCTGCCTTTTCGAGCGCGGCGCCCTGGTTGTTCAACTCCAGGCCGGTGACCAGATCCTGGTCGTCGCGGTCCTTGTGGTGCAGGAGTTCGCCGAGCTGCTTCTTGACCTCGTCGGCCTGGGCAGGCTGGCCGTCCTCGCGGAGAGCACGCTGGAGACTGTAGAGCGTAGTCTGGTTCTGGGGGTCGAGGCGGGCGGCTTCCTGCAGGTGCAGAACCGCCTGGTGCGGCTGGTGTTGCGCCAGGTAGAGCGAGCCCAGGCGGGTTTGGGCGACGGAGTCTTGGGGCGCGAGCGAGACGGCGCGTTCCAGGGCGGCGAGGGCGCCCTTGTCGTCCATCAGGGTCTTACGCGCATCGCCCAGGTCCGACCACGCCTCGGCGTAATCCGGACGCCGGGAGACAGCGAGCTGCAACTGCGCCGCGGTATTGGTGACGTCTTCCTGCTCGGCGTAGACTTTGGCGCGCATGTAATGCGCGTAAGCCGCGTCGCGCTGCCGGCCCAGCAAGGCGATGGCGCGGTCCAGGTGTTGCGCGGCGGCCTCCAATTCGCCGGCCGCCACCAGCAGCGCGCCCAGATTTACGCGCGCGGGGGCGAACTTGGGATCGAGCGACACGGCCTTTTCGAACAACGAGCGGGCCGCGGCGGTGTCGCCAAAGGCGTTATAGGCTTCGCCCAAGGCGTTGTGCGCCTCGGCCGATTGCGGCCGGAGGCGCAGGGCTTCCTTCAGTTGGGCGATCGCGCCGTCGCGGTCGCCGGCCTCCTGGAGCACGCTGCCGAGCAGCAGGCGGGCGGAGGCATTCTGGGGATCGGCGGCGATAATCTCTTTCAACACGCGCAGGGCTTGCGGGCGGTCGCCCTTGGCGAGCAGGCTCCAGGCATCCTCGACGGCAGGATGTTGGGCGGCCCAGGCGGCCGCGCCGAGCAGCAGGATCGTCCAACGAAACCTCATGCCTTGAATTTCTCCATCCTGGTGATGCCTTGGCCTTCGGTGACGTGGACCAGGTGATCCGCGGCCACGCCGGCGAGTTTCTCGACCTGTCCCAGGGGCCAGCGGATTTCCAGATCCACCGTGGCGGCGGTTCCCAGTCCGAAATGCAGGCGGTGTTCGGAGCAGGAGAGATACGACGATTGGCCCAGCACCTCCTGCGCCTGCACGTGACTGCCATAGCGGGCTGTGACGCGGGCGCCGATCGCGCTACGGTTCGACTTGACCCCGGTGAGCTTCACCTTGATCCAGCGATAGGGGCCGGTGACGTCGTTGCGCAGCAGGGAAGGCGGCTCATTGTGATTGACGATCAGAACATCCACATCGCCGTCGTTATCGAAATCGCCGATCACGCAGCCGCGGCTCGAATGCAGGGCATCCACGCCGGGGCCGGCCACGCCCATCAGCTCCTCAAAGCGGCCGCCGCCGAGGTTGCGGAAGATGACGCGCGGCGTGAGATAGTTATCGCGCACTTCCGGGTAGATGCCGCCGGTGACCCAGAGAATATCCGGACTGCCGTTGTTGTCCAGATCGGCGACGACTATCCCCCAGGTGACATAGCGGGTCTCGACGGCCAGGCCCGCGCGCAACGTCATATCGCTGAAATCGCCTTTCCCGTTGTTGATGTAGAGCGCGGGCGTGTCGGCGGCGAAGTGAGTTTTGATGATGTCCAGACTGCCGTCGAGCCGGAAGTCGCCGATGCCCAGTCCCATGCCGGCCTGTTCCATGCCGTCGTCGCTCAGGGCCACGCCGCGCTCCAGTCCCTGCTCGGTGAAGGTGCCGTCGTGGTTGTTATGAAAGAGCAGGCTGGGGGTGGAGTCGCAGGCCAGGTAGATATCCGGCCATCCGTCGTTGTCGAAATCCGCGGAGGCGACCGTAAGTCCATAGCCGCCGTCCAGTTTGCCGATTCCGGAGGGTATGGTGACGTCGGTGAAGGTGCCGTCGCCATTGTTGTGGTACAGGCTGTGACGGCCGTAGAGCAGGCCGCGGGGCCCGCAGAAGACGTTCTGGAAGTTGCAGGTCTTGGAGACGCCGGCGCGCGGAACCGTTTCCAGATCGAAGGCCAGGTAGTTGGAGACGAACAGGTCCAGGCGGCCGTCGCGATCGTAGTCGAGGAAGGTACACCCGGAGCCGAAGCGCGGCTTGGCGTTCCACAGGCCCGCTTCCTGCGTGATATCGGTGAAACTGCCGTCGCCGTTGTTGCGGTAGAGAGCGTTCTGGGGCCATCCGGTGAGGAACAGGTCGTCGAATCCGTCGTTATTGAAATCGCCGACCGTTACGCCGTACTGATAGCCGGTGCGGAACAGGCCGGCCTTTTCGGTCACATCGCTGAACGTGCCGTCGCGGTTGTTGCGGTAAAGACGCGCCGAAGCATCCGGCGGCGGATCGCCGAAGCGGGAGCCGGTGAGGACCAGGATATCGAGCCAGCCGTCGTTGTCGTAGTCCAGGAACGCCGCGCCGCAACTCATGGCTTCGATGACATAGTCGGCCTTGGCGGGATGTCCGCAGATGACGGGCCGGTGGAGTCCGGCCTGGGACGCAACGTCGGTGAAGCGGGCGTGAAACGGGAGTCCGGAGGGCCTAGCGCGGGGCGCCGCCGTGACGCCGCGGGAAGCCATGCCTTGTCCCGGCGTCGACTGCGCGAGGGCGCGGACGCCCGGCACGGCCAATAAACCGAGCAGGCTGCGGCGGGTCAGGCGAAGCATACCGGAATTATGAGGTCCTATTATTCAGTATATTCAGCGGGCGCGGAATCCGCAGGTTTTCCGCGCGCGGAGCTTCTTGCGATCGGGCACACAAAAAAAACGGCGGCGGGAGTGACCCGCCGCCGATAGTTGGGAACGTTGCCTGTAGTTGCGCAGTTACCAAATCAGTTTGAAGCCCAGTTCCACCTGGCGCCCGGTGTTGAAGGCGGCGGACGCCCCCTGGGATCCGAATGTGCCGCCGGGCGAACCCTGGTACAAGGCCTTGCCGAAGTTGGAGTCGAGGACGTTGGTATCCGGGTCGCCGCGGTTCAAATTGTTCAGCGTGTTGTAAGCCGTCATCTTGAGCTGGGCCTTGACCCGCTCGACGATGTGGAAGTCCTTCACCAGACTGGTGTCCAGATCCCAGAAATGCGGACCGGTCAGACAGTCATACTGGATCGGATTGGTGCGCAACACATAGGTATTCGCCGGGATGGGCGAGAACACGGAGGTGTTGAACCAATGTCCGGGGGTAGGATTCGAGAGGCAGGGATTGCCGTTGACGAGCAGGTTCCCGAAGTTCGGGAAGTCGCCGGAGATGTACTGGAACACGGGGGTGATCTTCCAGCCGCCGACCAGGGCATCCAGCGCCCTGGGCGCGTCGCGCAAATAGGTGCGGCCCTTGCCGAACGGAAGCTCGTAAGTGCCGGCGATATTCATGCGGTGGCGGGGCTGGTTGCTGTCCTGCCACTGGAAGGAGTTGTCGTAGTAAGTCTGGTCGTTGAAGTTATTGATCTGAGACCTCTCCCGCGTGTACACATACGTGAAGAGGAAGTTGAAGCCCTTGGTAAAGGCCTTCTGACCCTTCAACTGGAGCTGGTTATAGCGCTCGCCGGAGCAGCACACGCCGATCTCGTACAGCGGGCCGTACTGCGGGCGCGGCACCAGCAGCGAGGTCAACGGAATGGTGGGCTGGTAATAATACGGACCGTTCATCACCGTGGTGTTCAGGTAGTGGTAGAACGGATTTGCCACCGTGGCATTGCTGAGGGCGCTGTAGTTGCTGGCGAACTGCTGCAGAATGCTGGGATTGATCGCATTCAGTTCCTTCGTATATTGCTGGTGGCCGATGTTCAGGAAGTAAGTGACCGAAGCCACGAAGCCGCCGGGCAACTGGCGCTGGAAGTTGAAATTGAAGCGGTCGTTGTACGCCTTGGTCAGGTTCTGCGGATACCACAGCAGATTCTCGCCGCCCAGTCCGATGTACTTACCCAGGGCTTTGCCCGCCTCGGGACCGAAATTGGGAAGCAGCGGGTTGGTGGCGGAGAAGGGACTCGAGAGGGTCGCCTGCGGCACGCCGCTGGCCAGGGGCGCCACATTCTGATAACCGGTCATGCCGAAGAACGGCGGCTCGAGGAAGTTAATATCTTCGAAGCCGGAGATCGGCGCGGCCGTGAAGTTGTACTCCGTCGGGATGACGTAGCGGGCGTAGCCGACGCGCAGCGCGGTCTTATCGTCGATGCGGTAAGCCAACCCGATGCGCGGCGCCAGCGCCAGCTTGGGCGCGTTCCACATTCCGGGGTGGCCCCCGCTGGTGAACTGCCAAGCCCCGGTCCATTGATAGAAGCTGCTGCCGCCTACCAGATCGAGAGCCTGTTGCGGCATTACCGGAGGACTGGACTGGATTTCGCTAATCGGCGCGGTCAGGTCCATGGCTTGGGAGAGCAGGTGGGCGGAATCGTGCCAGGCGGTCTCATACTCGTCGCGCAGACCCATGTTGATGGTGAGCCGCTTGGTCACCTTCCAGTCGTCCTGGAAGTAGATGCCGTAGAAGTTGGTGATAGGGTTCGGTACGCCGCCGCCGACGACCTCGGTCGAAGGATCGAGAACGCCCATCAGGAAGCTGGCGTATTGATCGCCGTAGATAGCCGTATTGGGATTAGTCGGCGTATCCGCGGTGCCGGCCGCATTGAACTGGAACTGGGTGGTGTTGGAGACGTACACCGGGCCCCAACTGCGGCGATACTCGAAGCCGGCCTTCAGGTAGTGCGAGCCGCGCTGTTGCGAGATCTTGCCGTTAAAGGAGTAGCCCTTGGGCCGCTGGTCCCAATAGAATCCGCGGCCGCCGAATACGCTGCCGCCGATGTTCAGGGACGGATAGTAAATCGGCACGCCGGGGGAGTTGACCTGGTAGGGTTCGTACCAAGTATTATTGGGCCAGAATTGGGCGTTGCCGTCGGACCCCAGGCTGGGTGAAACATAGGCATCCACCACGTCGTGATAATCGCCGTGGAAATCGACGACCGTAGTGGGGTTGACGGTCCAGATTACGTCCGCCGCGGCCTGGTCGGCATTGCGCAGGGATCCGGTCGGCACATACAGCGGCGATTTGTTGGGCGTCGGATTAGAGTAAATATCGGTGGTGTGGTAACGGCCCCAGCGGCCGAAGACCTTCCATTTGTCATTCACGTTCCAGTCGCCACGGTCGGCCAGGTTGTAGTAATGCCAGGCGTCGGTGTAGCCGTACTTGAAGTTGTTGACACCGGTGATGTTGTCGCCGGCGTTGTTGGGCGCCCAGAAGTCATGCATGAACTGCACGGCCAGCGGGTCCATGCGGTTGCCGGGAATGACATTGCCGGTGAACGGCGTACGGGTAACCGTGCCGTTGGCATTGATCACCGTGGAATACGGATCGAAGATGGTGCGCAGCATGGCATTCCCGTTCTGGATGCCATAGGACTGCGAGAAGTTCCCCTGCGCCTCGAGGGTGGTCGGCAGCGTCACGATATAGTCGGAAGGCGCGCCCTGTTTCCAGTATTCCATCGAGAAGAAGTTGAAGATCTTATTCTTCTTGATGGGGTTCCCCAAGGTGCCGCCAAAGATGTGCTGGCGGGTGGGGTTGCTGCTGAGAACCGTGCGGTCGGCCTCGGCGTTCAGCCACGGGTAGCGGCCCAGATAAAAGGCATCGCCATGCCAATCGTTGGTGCCGGCCTTAGTGGTCATGGTAATGATGCCGCCGGCGCTGTGTCCGGACTCGGCATCGACGCTGTTCTGGGAGACAATCACTTCCTGCACGGCATCCATGTTGGGCGGATAGCTGAATTTGTGCCCCATGCCCACCGGGCTGCCGTCGATCTGCAGATCGTTCTTCAGGTTGGTGTCACCGCCCAGATCGACGCTGTTGGCGGACCAGGAGAGGAACGGCAGCACTTCACCGCGCGTGTTGATGGCTTCGGGAGCCAGCAACGTCAGCTTAAATGGGTTGCGGTCGTAGCGCGGCGTCTCGGCGGCCATGGTGGAGTCGATGGTCAAGTCCTGATTGCTGGTGTTGAACTGGACATCGGCAGGAGTTTCCTGCACCGTGATGCTTTCGATGACGGCGCCTGGTTTCAACGATATGTTGACCGTGACATCGCCGCGGGTTTGAACGACGATATTTTCCTGGATGAACTTAGTGAACCCTTGCATTTCGACCGTCATTGTGTAGTTGCCAGGGTCCACCAGGTCAAACAGATAAAGACCGGTGTCGCTGGTCTGACGAACCACGCGCACACCAGTGTTAACGTTCTGCAGTGCCACCGTCGCGCCGACCACCACGGCCTGCGACTGGTCAGTGACAATGCCTTCAATGCGTCCGCGGTAGTCCTGAGCCAGGCCGGGAAACGCGAATAGCAGAAGCAGTAGGATGCTCAACCCCAATGCGGGGGCTAGATTTCGTCTCATATTGTGAAAGACCCCTATCGATCTCAAGACAAACCAAAGTCTTTCAAACGCGCGGGCCTGGAAAGACACAAACCATGCCCACGACTGTTTGCCTAGGCGGATCGTACGGCGGGGACTAGTTCGAATCAAGGGGAAGCCCTGTGTTTGCCCGCGGCGATACACGTGAATTCACGTGAATCGATCAATGCAATCAATGCGTTGGGGAACCGGATCGGGTGCTTGCCTGGAATCGGGGCGTGCCCGGTAGTATAATCGGCTGGGGATTAATCAGGCCCGAAATTGCAGGAAATCACTTGAGCGAATTACGGCAGCATTCCGATCTCGCGGCCGTTACGCCTGAGGACGAACGGTGGGCGCTGGTGCGCCGCGTAGCATCCAGCCGGCAACTGGGGAAGGCATCGCAGCTTCGCGAGATTCTGTTGTACATCTGCCGGCGCGCGCTCGATGAAGGCGCCGGTTCCGTCACGGAGCAGGAAATCGGATGCAAGGTGCTGGGCCGGCGGCCGGACTTCAACCCGAACGAAGATAACATCGTGCGCGCGCAGGTCCGGCACCTCCGCCAGAAGCTGGAAGACTATTTCGCCTTGGAAGGAGCGGAAGAACCGCTGATCCTCACTATTCCCAAAGGGGGATATATCCCGCATTTCGAGGCCCGGCCGGCGCCCGAGGCGGCCGCCAAAGGCAGCCGGCGGCCAAGCCGGGCGATGCTGCTGGGGGTAGCCGCGGCGGGCGTGATCGTGATTGCGGCATTGCTCGCGATCTGGCAGCGGCAGCAGGCGCAGCGGCACGGTTTGTCCGCAAGCGAGGCGACCCAGCGCGCCAACGATCCGCTCTGGCAGAAGATCTTCGTTCCGGGCCGGGAGACCAGCATCGTGATGTCGGACACCTGCATGGTGATGCTGCAAGACATTCTGGATGTCGATGTTTCCCTGACGGACTACTTAAGCGGCGGCTATCCCGAAAAGCTGATGGGGACGGTTGCGGATCCCAAGCTGCGCGCCGCCCTCAAACTGATTGCGGCACGGCAATACACCAGTCTGGGAGACGCGACCACGGCCACCCGTCTGATGGAGCTGAGCCACCGCTACGCGGCCCACACCGTGATCCGGTATTCGCGGCATATCAGCGTTCGCGAGTTCAAGGCCGAGAACTTCATCCTGATCGGCAGCCGGCGGGGCGTGCCGTGGGTGCAGCTTTTCGAGCCCCGCCTGAACTTCGCGATGGAAGAGGATCGCCAGACCCGGCGCTATCATTTTCGGAACCGGAGCCCGATTGCGGGCGAAGAGGCGGTCTACGGTCCCGCCAGCGCGGGCGCGGATGCGGTAACGTACGCGGACATTGCGCTGCTGCCGAACCTGGCCGCCACGGGGCACGTGCTGCTGCTGATGGGCATCGACATGGCGGCCACGGAGGCGGCCGGCGAACTGGTAGCCGGCGCGGACTTCCCGGCGACGGTGAGCCGGCTGCTGGCCTCACGCACGGGAAAGTCTCCGGCCTCCGCAGTCGAGATTCTGATCCAGGCCAAGGCGGTGGGCGGGACCACGGGAGATGCCAAGGTGGTAGCCTACCGGCTGCTCGACTGATTCAGCGGCGGGCGGTCTGCGTATGGCCGAGAAAAGCGAGCTGGCGCCGGGCGCCGATGTGATTGGGATCGTCATGCAGCGCCGCTTCGAGTTCGGACCTGGCTTGCGCCGCTTTTCCCTGCCCCAGATAGCCTAAGGCCAGTAGAAAGTGGGCATGAGCGGTGCGGGAGGACGCGCCGGAGGCGGCGCCGAACTTGGCGAAATAGTCCACCTCGAAGCTTTGGAGCGAGTTTTCGCCGGTGCGGACCAGTAGGTCGTAGATCTGGACCGCCTCGCTGCGGCTGCCGAGCGCCTCGTAGGCGCGAGCTTTGTACCAGGAAGTCTCGGCGCTCTCGTCGGACCATCCCCGGCGCCGCCCGCGCCGCGCGCCGGTTTCGGCTACGGCCTGCTGCAGCGCCGTTTTGGCGGCGGCCGGGCTGTTCAGTTGTTTCTGAGTTTCCGCGATCGCAAAGTACGCTTCGGCCGCCCGGCCGCCGTCGATGGGACGGCCCACAGCCAGATTTTCCGGATACTCCAGGGCAGCCTGGTAGTCCTTTAAGGCCTCCCGATACTGGCCGGCGCGGAAGAGACCGTCGCCGCGGAGCAGGTGCGCATCCACCCAGGAATCGTGCAGCGCGTTCTCGCCGCCTTCCCAGACATTGAAATGACGGCTGGCCAGCAGTTTCAGAGCTTCGCCGTACTTTCCGGCCAGCACGTTCAGGGCGACAAACCGTCCCATCGCGTCATCGCGTTCCGCAAAAGCCTTGGGATAGCGGGCGAACTCGGCGAGCCGGTCCGCGGCCGGGACGCGGGCGCCCTCCCAGATCTCGTCCTGCTCCACCACGAATCGCGGATCGGGATCGAGCGATACGGCTTTGGCGATACTGGCCTTGGCTTTGCCATAATCGCGCTGGACGCGGGCGTAGGCGAAGGCCAGGTTGCGGTGCACCAGGGCGAAGCCGGAATCGAGCGCGGCGGATTTCTCCCAGGCCTCAACGGCCTTCTCCGGCTGCAGATCGTACAAAAGACTGCCGAGATAATAAGGCGCGCGGGCGTCGGAGGGATTGGCCGCCATGGCACTTTGGAGCACGGCGATGGATTCGATCCGGAAGGGGAACACGTACCGGCCGGACGCTTGCGCGGCCAGACGGTAATAGCGGGCCGCCTCGGCGGTCGCGCCGTCCTGCTCCGAGAGCCAGCCCAGCCAGTAGTAAGCCATGGCGTGCACCTGCCGTTTGTCTGCGTAGGCGCCTTCCAGCTCTTTCAGGGCCGCGATCCCTTCGTCCCACAGGCCGGCGCCGGCGTAGTCGGCGGCCATCTCGAGGTACGGCTGCACGTCGTCATTGACCACAGCTCCTACGCGGATGTGGGCTTCTCCGCCGCGCGCGAGGCGCAGTTCGCGTTGGGAGCGCTGATCCAGCGGATCGATGGCGACGGCCCGGGCGGCCACTTCGGCGGCGTCGTTTTCGTGGCCGGACTTGCGCAGCAGGGTGGCCTTCATATTGAGGGCCTTGGTGTTGCCGGTGTTGGCCGCCAGCGAGTCGTCGAGCATCTCCGAGGCTTCGGCGAAATCGCCGTGGCGGCAGGCTAATTCGGCGAGGGAATAATAAGCCGGCGCGCGCCAGGCCCAGCTCCAGCTCGCCTTGGAGAACGATTCGCGCGCCTCCCGATAGTTGCCGAGCGCCTTCTGGACCAGTCCCAGGTGATAATACGCCTCGCCATCGCGGGGACTGGTGTAGTTAAAGCTGGCGCGGGCGACGGCGGCGGCCAGGCGGTCCTGCGCCTGTGCGAACATTCCGCGGCGATAGTACAAAATGCCGAGCGCCGTATTGGCGCGGTAATCGCCGGGATCGCGCTTGAGGGCCTCTTCAAAATAAGGCGCCGGCTCGGCCGCCGGGCTGTAGAACTGCTGCAGGCGCATACCGGCCAGGTACAGCTCGTCGCTGGATTTGATCCGCGCCGGGGGCGGAGGCGGCGTGACCGGCCTGGGCATCGGCAATTTGGGCAGCGCCTGGGGCTGGTAGGAGATCAGCGCGCGGCCATCGATTTCGAGCGCGGCGCGCAGAGACGCGGCATCCGGCGGAACGGCGATTTCAGTAACGAAGGGACGATCGGGACCGATGGCGATGGTCTGCTCGAACAGCGTCCGGTCACCGGCACGCAGGGTCGCCTTGGCCGCCGCGTGCGGAGACGTGGCGCTGAATCCCAGGCGGGCGCGGCCGCCCTCGAGCATTTCCAGATTCACAGCGGCGTCGATATTGGCATTCTTGACGCGGCCGATCTGGCGGTAAGGATACCAGTATTCGTGTACGGTCTTGACCTCGTATGGCTGGATCCAACTGTAGTCGGGCTGATTATCGGAGAAGCCGCCGACCATCAACTCCAGATACGGTCCATCGTCGTCGGTCAGGAGCTTGTCCCAGACCTGGCCGTCGTTACCCACGCCCCAGGTGAAGAACTTCTTGCCGGGGCTGACGGCATGATCGGCGATGTGCAGGGTGCCGGCCTCTTTGCCGTGATCGTAGCCTGCCAGGAAATCCTCCTTACAATCGAAGGCGAACATGGAAGCCGGCGCTGGATGGTTCTTGTACCAGGACACGTCCGTGCCCTGGGCGAATTCGACCGCGCCGTAGGGTCCGCCGCCGATGGGCCAACGCGAGAACTCCACCTTGGAATGCTGGGTGGCGAACTGCGTGCTCGGCGGAAAGACGATCTGATAGCTCCGGTTGGCGTGCACGGCCACATTGGCGAAATAGAGGAACGTGTTGGAGACCGGCGTCAGGTTACGCAGCTTCATGGTCGCGTCGATGTACGACTTGCCAGGGTGCAGCGTGAGCGCCATGGTCCAACGCATGCGATGGCGCAGCTCCATCTCGCCCACCAGGACGGTTTTGCTGCCATCGGGGTTGTCCCGCAGTTGATAGTTCACCGGCATGAAGCTGGAAGCCCGGTGATGGTGCGGGATGTTCCACTCCACGCCGCCGGAGATCCAGGCGCCGGTCATACCGATCAGGGCCGGCTTGATGACGTGCTGCTGGTAAAAGAAAGGATAGCCGTTGGTCTTGTCGATGGCGGTGAAGATGCGTCCGCCCAATTCGGGCAGCACGCAGAACTTGACGTACTCGTTTTCGAGGCAGACCTCTTTATAAGTCTGGTCGGCCTTGACGCCGGTGAGCCGGTCGATGATGGGGTAAGGATAGATGGGACCTTTGGCGCCCTGGTAGCCGCGGCCGTCGAAGAACAACGGGGCGGGATCGGGCGATCCGGATTGATATGTTGGAACAACGATGGAATCTTCCCAAATGCGTACGGGGGAAGCGCAATCGCCGGCTGTCGCCAACAGGACAGCCAGGGCCAACGCGAAAGCAAGGGTCTTCATGACGGCTCCGGAGGTTTACGCTTGATTGTATATCCAATCGCGCAATTCGGAGCCGGATATCGAAATCAGATGGTAAGGGCGGAAAGCCGCTGGTCGATCCTGAATTGGAACTGCTCCGGCCTTTGACCGTGAGCGAACAGTTTCGGATCCGGCAGGAAGGCCACCAAATCGTCGTAGCTCCAGGACCGTTGCGGTGGAAACGCAGTGTACCCCAGGGTATCGGCCAGCCGCCAGGCGATCTTGACGACGTTATCGAGGCTGATCTCGCCGGGGACCGGATCTTCGTGATGGACGGCGATGGCCGCGGCGAGTTCGTCGGGATAATCCCAATCCTGCGCCAGATAACAGCCGGCCAGGCAATGATCGATGTCGAACAGGTCCTGTTCGGTCTGGAGCAGGTCGAAGCCAAACTCGGCGCTGACCGCCAACATGCGGGTGTACTCCTCGGGATAGGCGGACATCAGGCCGAGGGTGCCCAGATTGTGCAGTAAGCCCGCGGTATAGGCGGTATCGATGGCCACCCCGCTGACGCGCGCGGCTTCTTCGGCGATGAAGGCGGTGACCAGGCTGTGCTTCCAGACTTTGCGCAGAGCCTCGATGTGGAGCGACGCCCGCACCAGGCGGTTGACGGCCACCAGGGTGGCAAGAGCTTTGACGCGATCCAGGCCCATCATCATGACGGCGTGCGAGACGCTGCGCACCTCATGGCGCGCGCCCAGCAGGGCAGAATTGGCAAAGCGCAGCAACTCCGCCGAGAAGGTGGGATCCATTTTCACCAGGCTGCCGAGATCGCCGATGGCCAGGTCATCCTGGTTGACCAGGGCGAGAACCCGCTGGGCGACCGCGGGAAACGGCGGCAGCAGCCGCAAGGCCCAGGGAGCTTTCGGACGTGCGAGCATTTCGGACATAATCTGTCTCTGATCTCATATCGGCGGGATTGGTGGATTGGATCAGGCCGCCGCCGTTTCAGCCAGTTAGAGCCCAAACAAGCGGATGGCGTTCTCTTTGAGGATCAGGGGACGGACCTCGTCGCGGATGGCGATCTTCTCGAAATCCGCCATCCAACGGTCCGGGGTAATAAGGGGGTAGTCCGATCCGAACAGCACCTTGTGCTTCAGCAAGGTGTTGGCGTACTGCACCAGAATCGGCGGGAAATATTTGGGCGACCAGCCGGAGAGATCGATATAGACGGAAGGCTTGTGCAGGCAGATGGAGATGGCCTCGTCCTGCCAGGGAAACGACGGGTGGGCCATGATGATAGGCATTTCCGGGAAATCCACGGCCACATCGTCGATGGGCATGGGATTGCCGTACTTCAGACGCACGCCGCCGCCGCCCGGCATGTTGGTCCCGATGCCGCTGTGGCCGGTATGGAACAGGACCGGCAGGCGCGCCTCGGCGAAGACCTCGTAGAGGGGATAGGCGATGCGGTCGTTGGGAAAGAACTGCTGCACCGGCGGATGCAGCTTCAGGCCGCGGACCGCACCCGACGAAACCAGGCGGCGGGCTTCGCGCACGGCTTCCGGACCGCGGGTGGGATCCACGCTGGCGAAGGCGATGGCGATATCGGCGTTGTCGGCGGCGAAGCGGGCCACGGCGTCGTTGGGGACCGGCGGCCGTCCGGTGAGCCGTTCGTCCACCGAAAAGACCACGCAGGCCATGCGCCGCGAGCGGTAATAGTCGGCGATCGATTGCATGTCCCGGCCGGCTCCGCTGTCGCCGAAGTAGGTCTTGGCGGCTTCGTCGGCCGCGGATTTTTCGGTGGTCTGCTCGATGTGCACGTGAACGTCGATAGCCACCAGGCCGGCCGCGTCGATACTCATTGGGGATTGCCTCCGGTAATTTCGATGACGCGCGGGGAGGGCGCCGGCGCGTAGAGCTCGGCGACCATGTCCGCGCGGTGGGCCAGCACGGCTTTCTGGTTGAGGTTGCCCTTGCCGGTGATCTCGCGGGCATCCAGCGACGGCGGCTCGTCCAAAAGCAGCATGCGCACGATGCGGGTGGAACTGCCCGTGCTGTGCGCGGCCAGCTCGTCCAACAGCGGCTGTAGGCGGGTGCGATTCGCGGACGGGGCCAGAAATACCAGCGCGGTCAAATAATCGCGATCCGGGCCGGCGATCGCCACATCCTGGACCATATCGCCGAACCGGGTCAGGAACCTGGTACGCACCAGCTCCACGTTCACCCAGGTGCCGGTGGAGAGCTTGAAATCGTCCGCCAGCCGCCCGTCGAACAGGAAGCCGCGCAGAGGATCGGCGGGATCGGCGAGGCGCACGGCGTCGCCCATGCGGTAGAACCCTTCTTCATCGAAGGCGGCGCGCGTCAGCTCGGGATTGCGCCAGAATCCGGGCGTGACGTTGGGACCGCGAACGCGAGCCTCCATCTTGTTTTCGAGCGGCACCACTTTCAATTCGACGCCCGGAAGCGGCAGTCCCACGCGTCCGGCGGAAGCGCCTTCTCTGCCGGTGAACAGGGCCGCCGGCGCGGTTTCCGTCGCGCCCAGGCCGGTGATCATGAGGATCTCTTCGCCGCAGGTCTCACAGGCCAGATCCTGCAGATCGTCCCACACTTCCTGCTTCAGACCGGCGGCGGCATAGAACACCAGGCGCAGGCGGCTGAAGAACGTGCGGCGCAGCGCCTGGTCGGCGCGCAGGGCGCGCACCAGCATTTCGTAACCCTTGGGCACATTGAAGTACGCCGTGGTGGCGATTTCGCGCAGGTTGGCAAGAGTCGCCGGAAACTGCGCGGGGGTGGGCTTGCCATCGTCGATATACAGCGTCCCGCCGTTATAGAGCGCGATCCCGAAATTGTGATTGCCGCCGAAGGTGTGATTCCAGGGCAGCCAGTCGCAGAGCACGGGTGGCTCGGCGGCCAGGAAACGCAGGACGGAGCGGATCATCTCCAGGTTCGAACACCACATGCGCTGGGTGATGACGACGCCCTTGGGATGTCCGGTCGAGCCGGAGGTGAACAGGATCTTGGCGATGGTGTCCGGACCCACGGCGGCGTGCGCCCGGTCTACGGCTGCGGTCACGCGACCGGCGGCCAGGGACGCGCAGTCGCGCAGGACCGGAGTTCCGTTTCCGGCCACGGCGGCCAGGGCGGGATCGTAGGCCCGGAGGTCGGCGAAGACCAGGGCCGGCTCCAGCATCTGCCAGACGTAGCGCAGGGTGGTGAAATCCGCGGTGGCCAGCGAATAGGCAGGCGCGATAGAGGCATGCGGAATGCCGGTGTAGAGCGCGGCCAGCGCCAGCAGGGCATGATCGATGCTGTTACCGGAGAGAATCGCGATGGGACGGCCGTCCGCCAGTTTGCGGTCGATCAATCCCTGGGCGATGGCGCGCACGCGCGCCAGGGTTTGCCCGTAGGTCAGCCGGTCCCACGCGCCGGAGGCCGCGCGGCGCGCCAGGAAGGTGCGGTCCGCGGCGCGCGCCGCCCAGTATTCCAGGCGTTCGGTGATGCGCAGCGGGTACGGACCCAGGACGTGTGGGGAGCGCACGTAGACGAGGCCGCCGGGACGATAATCGAATTCCGCCGCGGTCGGCAGGATGTCGGCGTCCCGGACTGGCCTTCCGGCGCGCGGCATGCGCTCAGCTTCCCCAAACCTCGTCCGCGATCTCGACGATACGCGCCAGCTTGGCCCACTGCTCGTCGTACGTCAGGAGGTTGCCTTCCTCGGTGCTGGCAAATCCGCACTGCGGACTGAGGCAAAGCTGATTCAGGTCCAGATAGCGCGCCGCCGCGTCGATGCGCCGCTTGATCTCGTCCTTCGACTCCAGTTGGCCGGTCTTCGACGTCACCAGGCCGAGGACCACGGTCTTCCCCTTGGGCACATACCGCAGCGGCTCGAACCCGCCGGCGCGATCGGAATCGAACTCCATGAAGTAGCCGTCCACGCCGATGCCGTTGAACAGCAATTCCGCCACCGGCTCGTAGCCGCCCTGCGCGATCCAGCTCGAGCGGAAATTGCCCCGGCAGAGGTGCATAGTGACGATCATGTCCGCGGGACGGCCGGCGATGGCCGCATTGATCATGCGCGCGTAGGTGGCGGGAAGCCGATCCGGATCGTCGCCGCGGTCGCGCACTATCTGCCGCTGCTCGGGGTCGCACAGATACGCCAGGTTGGTCTCGTCGAGCTGTAGATACCGGCAGCCCGCATCGGCGAAGGCGTGTACGGCCCGGTTATAGGCCTGCCCCAGGTCGTTGTAGAAATCGTCCAGATTCGGATAGACCTCGCTGCTGATGGCTTGGCGTCCGCCGCGGAAGTGCAGCACGCTAGGCGACGGAATGGTCATCTTGGGCGTGGCCCCGGCGGCGTGTGCGCGCAAAAACCGGAAGTGGCCGAGCATGGGATGGCCGCTGAATCCGACCTTGCCGACTACCCGCACACCTTTGGCTTTGGTGGCCGTGCCTTTGAAGGCGATGCCGCTCTCCGGCGTGTAAGGCTCGCAGCCGTCCAGCCGCTCCAGGAAGTCGAAGTGCCACATGGCCCGCCGGAACTCGCCGTCGGTGGCGCTGCGCAGACCCACCTCGGCCTGTTTGGCGATCACGGCTTCAATGGCGCGATCCTCGATCGCCCGCAATTGATCCGCACCGATGGCGCCGCTTTCCCGCTGCGCGCGGGCCTCCTTCAGCGCGGGACTGCGCAAAAGACTGCCGACGTGATCGGCGCGAAATGGGGGGACAGTGCGTTGCATATCAGGACCTGGCCGTCTCCTCGGCGGCGATCTGGAAACCCGTGTTGGCGGCGGGAACGCCGGCGTAGACCGCAAGCTGCAGCAGAACTTCCTCCAGGTCGCACGGTTCCAGCTCGTGTTCCAGGCCGGCGCGGACGTGCAGGCGGAACTCGTCCCAGCGGCCCAAGGCGGCGGTAGCGGTCAGCACCAGGAGCCGGCGCGTGCCGTCGTCCAGGCCGGGACGCCGCCAGATGGCGCCCCAGGCGTATTCGGTGATCAACTCCTGAAAGGCGCGCGTCAATTCGGTCGTCGATGCCACCGCACGATCCACGTACGCATCGCCCAGGACGGCCCGGCGTTTCTCCAGGGCGCTGCCGGCCGCCGGCGCGAGAAAGCGCAGCAGGGCGGCCGTGAAGGAATGCGGCCGCTCCAGGTTCGAGAGGTGGGCGGTCGGCAGATGTTCCACGCGCGCGTGCGGGATAGCTTGCGCCAGCACTTCGCCGTGGCCCTGCCATGGCGTGGAAACATCGCGACTGCCCACGATAATCAGAGTGGGCACGCGGATGGAGGCGAGCAAGCCCGTCTGATTCATATCGCGCACCGCGGCGCAGCATCCGGCGTATCCCACCGGATCGGTGGCCCGCACCACGCGCCGGATATTCGCCACGGCGGGCGGATTCGCGGCCAGGCTTTCGGCGGTGAAGAAGCGCTGCATGACGGCGTCGGCGACCGCGGACATGCCGCCGGCGAGCACCGTTCGGCGGCGGGTATCCATCACGCCGGGATCCGGGAATCGCGACGAGGTATTTGCCAGCACCACGTGGGTGACCCGGCCGGGCGCGTGCGCCGCCAGCCATTGGCCGATCATGCCGCCCAGCGACAGTCCGCAGAACGCGAACTGGGCGACTCCCAGGGCGTCGGCAAGTGCCAGCGCATCGCGCGCCAGCACTTCGATGCTGTAGTCCCCGGCCGGCGCGTCGCTCGCGCCATGGCCGCGCAGATCGTAACGCAGCACGCGGAAATACGGCTGCAGATCCGCCGCCTGCGCGTCCCACTGGCTGTGATCGCATCCCAGCGAATGCACGAACATCAGCACGGGACGATCGTCGCGTCCCTCTATCCGGTAATACTGCCGCAAGGCTCCTGCTTCGATCCGTGGCATGTCAATCTTCCAATAATCTCGAGCGAAATTCTTCGGCGGCTCCCCATTCGATTTCGCGCCCGCCCAGGTTCTCAAGCATGCGCTCCGGAAAAACCGTCAGGCCGCCGATGACGCCGGCCGCCGCCGCCAGCGCGCTGCCGGTGGTCTCGACCACGTCCGGCAGAGTTTCCCACTCGGCCTGCCATCCGCCGACGGCGCGCTCGTGTTCCTGGACCATACCCGCCAGGTAGGCCGCCGCCAGTCCGGGCAGGCGCGTCGCCGCGGCCAGCACGATGGCCGATCCGGAGGGATTGCATTTATTCGGCAGAGCCGAAGATCCGCCGCCCGGCTCCGCCAGTTCTCCCACCTCCGCCTGCATGAGCAAGGCGATATCGCGCGCCATTTTGCCGAGCGCGCCCACGTAGATGCCGCAGTGCGCGACAAAGGCCGCCAGGCGGTCGCGCGCGGTATGCCAGGGCGCGCGGCTGAGCGGCAGGCCCAACTGGTTCGCCAGCTCCACGGCGACGTCGTGCGCCGCCAGCGTCCCCGCCACGCCGCCGAACTGCAAAGTCACCGCTTCGGCAAACGCGTCGCACAGCCTGCGCCAACTGCGATGCACGCCGCCGTACCAGATCGCCACTTTGTATCCGAACGTAATAGGCAGCGCGGGTTGCAGCAGGGTGCGGCCGAGCATCGGCGTCCGCGCGTGTCGATCGGACAGCGCACGCAGCGACTCTTCCAGACGGGCGTGGTCGGCGGCCAGGATCTTCCGGGCGCGCTGCAACAGGAGCATCAGGGCCGAATCGATGACGTCCTGGCTAGTGGCGCCGGCGTGCACGTACCGGCCGGCTTCGCCGGCGCGCATCCTCAATTGGCCGACCAGCGGAATCACCAGGCTGGCGGACCGGCGCGCTTCGCGGGCGATGGCGGCGATATCGAAGCCATCCGCCACAGCCGCTTTGGCGATAGCTTCCGCCGCGGTTTCGGGGATGCCGCCGCAGCGCGCCTGGGCGCGCGCCAGTGCCGCTTCGAAGTCGAGCATGGCGCCCAGCACGGAAGCGTCCGAGAACAGATCGGACAGCGCTTCGGTGGTCCCCAGGCTGCGCAACAATCTAGACATCGAAGAAGACCGTTTCTTCCCCGCCCTGCAGATGGATCACAAAATCCCAAATGCCCGTGGCGCCGCGCCGCGCCATCAGCGTCCGGCGGCGTTCGGCGGGCACCAGGGCCAGCACGGCATCGCTCTCCAAACCTTCGCCGCCCTCGAAGTAGACGCGCGTACAAAGCCGGCCCAGCAGGCCGCGGGCAAAGACGGAAACGCTGATGTGGGCCGCCTGGCCGTGCACACGTCCCGGCCGCACGGTGTGAAAGGTGCATCGCCCCTCGCGATTCGTCGCCAGCCGGCCGAATCCGCAAAAGCCCGGATCGCCTGCCTCGTAGCGTCCCGCGGCGTCCGCCTGCCACAGTTCGATCATGCCGTCGGGCACCGGCGCGCCGTCCCCATCGAGCAGGGTGATCCGCAACTGGATGCGCTCGCCCGCGGCCTCCGGTCCAGCCATGCAGCCGAGGGCGTGGTTGGCCGTCAGGGCGAAATGAAAGAACGGTCCCACGGTCTGCGAGGGCAGCGAGCTCATGGCCGGCCCTCGAACGGTGTGGCATCCCGGCCGCGCAGGACGAAATCGAAGCGATAGCCCAGGGCCCACTCCGGCTGCGTCAGATCCAGATCGAATCTCGATACCAGGCGCCGGCGGGCGCGTTCGTTGGGGATGGACTGCGAGACGGGATCATGCGCCATCAACGGATCGTTCGGAAAGTACATCTGGGTCACCAGGCGGGTGATGAAGCACGGCCCGAACAGCGAAAAGTGGATATGCGCGGGACGCCAGGCGTTGGCGTGGTTGCGCCAGGGATAGGCGCCCGGCTTGATGGTGACGAAACGGTAGCTGCCGTTTTCATCGGTCAAGGTGCGGCCCGCCCCGGTAAAGTTGGGGTCGAGCGGCGCCGGATGATCGTCCACCGCATGCGCGTAACGGCCGGCGGCGTTGGCCTGCCATAGCTCGATCAGCGTGTGCGGAACCGGACGGCCGTCTTCATCGAGCACGCGCCCGGCCACGATGATGCGCTCGCCGATGGGGTCGCCGGCGTGCTGCCGCGTCAGGTCGTCGTCCGCCCCGCCGATCGGGCCATGGCCGAATACCGGGCCGGTCAGCTCCGAGAGCGTGTGGGGCAGCACCACAGGCGGCCGGGCCGGTGCGCGCCGGACCGTGGAAGCGTAGGGCGGATAGAGCAACGGCGGTTGGTCGCCGGGCTCCGGACGCGGGTAGACTCTCAAGCCATGCTCCTTTCCGTGCGGGCCTGCAATTCGCGTAACGTCTCCAACTCCACGACCGACGGCGGCGCGGTTTCGAGAACTTCGGGGGCGAAGCGTACGTCCCAGCCGGTGTTCCGCCGCACCTGCTCGCGGGTGACGCCGGGATGCAGCGAAGCCACCACGAATTCGCTGGTATCCGGCTCCGGCTGCATGGTGCAAAGATCGCTGACCAGCAGCACCGGTCCGGCGGTGGGGATGCCCAGTTGCCGCCGCTCGCGCCCGGTGGGACCGTGTCCCAGGGTGGTCAGGAAATCCAGCTTCTCGACGAAGGCGCGGGGATCGTGGCGCATGACGATGAAGATCCGGCCGCAGCCGGCAGCGATCTCGGTGGCGCCCCCGGCGCCGGGGAGCCGGACCTTTGGCCGCCGGTAGTCGCCGATGACCGTGCTGTTCAGATTGCCGAAGCGATCCACCTGCGCGCCGCCCAGAAAGCCGACCGTGATGCGGCCGCCCTGCAACCAGTATTGAAACATCTCCGGCACCGAGACCGTGGTCAGGGCGGTCTCGCACAGCTCGCCATCCCCGATCGAGAGCGGCAGCACGGAGGGCCGGGTCTCGATGGTGCCGGACTCGTAGACCAGGGTGACGTGCGGCGCATGCGTCAGGCGCGCCAGGTTGCAGGCGGCCGATGGCAGTCCGATGCCCACGAAACACACGTCGCGATCGCACAGGGCCCGCGCGGCGGCGACGGTCATCATTTCCGTGGCGGTGTAGTTCATCGGCGCATCCCGGCGCGTTGGGCGAACACTCCCGGCCCCTGCTCCAGCACGTGCTGCCGCATCCAGCCGGTAAACGAATCGCGGTCCCGGGAGATCTCTTCCCAGGCCGCGTAGAACGAATTATCGCGCGAATAGTAGCCGTGCGCGTAGGAGGGGTGGGCGCCGCCGGGCACCACCGCGATGGCCGTAATGGTCCAGGAAGGCAGCACGGCGGCATTGGGACTGCCGCGGGTCAGCTCGTCCACGATTTCTTCCACCGTCACCAGCGACCGGCGCGCCGCCAGCACCACTTCTTTCTGCACGCCCACGATGCCTTCCAGCAGCACGTTGCCGCGACGGTCGGCCTGCTGTGCGTGGATGATGGCCACGTCCGGGCGGTGCGCCGGCACCGCGGTCAGGGTTTCGCCGGTGAACGGGCATTGGATGAAACGGATGTTCGGATTGACCCGCGGCAGATCCGTACCCTGGCCGCCGCGAAAGAAGGCGCTGGGCATGCCGGCCGCGCCGGCGGCATAAGCGTGGGCCATGGCGGCGTGGGTGTGCTCTTCGATCTCGAGGGGGCCGGGCCAGCCGCGCTCCACCGCGTCGCGCAGGCGGTGCAGCGATCCGACGCCGGGATTGCCGCCCCAGGAGAAGACCAGCTTGCGCGCGCAGCCGCTGCCGATCATCTGGTCGTAGAGCAGATCCGGGGTCATGCGGATCAGGGTCAGGTCGCGGCGGCGCTGGCGGATGATCTCGTGCCCGGCGGCGAAAGGGATCAGGTGGGTGAAACCTTCGAGCGCCACACTATCGCCGTCGTGGACCAGTTCGGCGACGGCGGCGGGCAGATCGCGAAAGGCGGCCATCGTGCGATTAACGGTCTATTGTGCGCTATTCGGCAAGTGCTCGTCAAGCGCCCGCGCTTGTGCGATTATCGGCTACCATATCCAGAATATGCCGCTTCCGGAAGGCGATCCGGATTTCGTCTTGTCGCTGGCCCGCGGCCTGCAGGTGATCGAGGCGTTTCACGAGGCCCGCCGGGGGCTCAGCGTCTCCGCGGCCGCCGCCCGCACCGGGCTCTCGCGCGCGGCCACGCGCCGGCTGCTCCTCACGCTCGAATCGCTGGGCTACGCCGCGCACCAGGGGCCGGTGTACCATCTCACGCCCCGCGTCCTGCGCCTGGGCTTCTCCTTCGTCACGTCGAACTCCATCGCCACGCTGGCGGTACCCATTCTGGAGCAGCTCAGCGCGCACATACACGAGTCCTGCTCGGTCAGCGTGCTGGATGGAGACGAGATCGTCTACATCGCGCGCTCGGCACCCAAGCGGGTGATGACCATCGACCTGGGGCCCGGCAGCCGCCTGCCGGCTTACTGCACTTCGATGGGCCGGGTGCTGCTGGCCGCGCTGCCGAAGGCCGAACTGGAGGCCTGCCTGGCGCGCGTGGCGCTGAAGGCGCTCACGCCCAAGACCCTGCGCGACCGCCGGCGTCTGGGGGCCGCGATCCGGCGAGTCCACGCCCAAGGGTACGCGCTGGTGGACCAGGAGCTGGAACTCGGACTCCGGTCGATCGCGGTGCCGGTGGTGACGCAGACCGGCCGGGTGGCGGCGGCCATGAACTCGGGCGTCCACGCGGCCCGGGTTTCGAGCGCGGAGCTGGTGGCGCGCATCCTGCCGCCGCTCGCCGCGCACGCCAAGCTGCTGGGCCAGATGCTCGACTAACCGCTTGACTTGTACGCGCGATTATCGTACATATGAACGATAATCGCGCACAGCATGCAGCGGCTGCGAACCCAAGTCGGCATCGTGGGCGCCGGACCCGCCGGCCTGCTGCTGGGCCACCTGCTGCATCTCGACGGGATCGATTCCGTCATCCTGGAAGACCGCTCCCGCGGCTACGTGATCGAGCGCGTGCGCGCCGGCGTGTTGGAACAGGGCACGGTGGATGCGCTGGTGGAGGCGGGCCTGGGCGGACGCCTGCAACGGGAAGGCATGCGGCACGCCGGCATTCGGATTTCGTTTGACGGCCGCCAGCACCTCATCGACTTCGCCGCCCTCACCGGCGGACGGTCCATCACGGTGTATGGCCAGAACGAAGTGGTGCGCGACCTGATCGACGCGCGCCGCGTCTCCGGCCGCCCGCTTCATTTCGAAGCGCGACGGGTCCGGATTGCGGACTTCGATACCGCGCCGCGCATCGCCTTCGAGCTCGCAGACGGCGAATACGAGATGGCCTGCGACTTCATCGCCGGCTGTGACGGATCGCACGGCATCTGCCGCCCGTCGATCCCCGCGGCGCGCCTGCGGGTGTACGAACGCGAGTATCCGTTCGCCTGGCTGGGCATCCTGGCGCAAGCGGCGCCGAGTTCGCGCGAGCTGGTCTATGCCCTGCACCAGCGCGGATTTGCCCTGTTCAGCATGCGCTCGCCGGCGGTCACGCGCCTGTATCTGCAATGCGCGCCGGAGGAAGATGCGGCGCGGTGGTCCGACAGCCGGATCTGGGACGAGCTCACGGCGCGCCTGGAGCGCCGCGACGGCTGGCGTCCGAACCGCGGAGACATCCTCCAGAAGGGCGTCACCCGCATGCGCAGCGTGGTCGTGGAGCCGATGCGGCACGGGCGATTGTTCCTGGCCGGCGACGCGGCCCACATCGTCCCGCCGACGGGCGCCAAGGGACTCAACCTGGCGGTGGCGGACGTGCGGGTTCTGGCGCGCGCCCTGGCCGCGTATTACCGCACCGGCTGCTCCGAGCTGCTGGACAGCTACTCGGACCGGTGTCTGGCGCGGGTATGGCGGGCGCAGCGTTTCTCCTGGTGGATGACCTCCACGCTGCACCGCGCGCCGGACGGCAACGAATTCGACTACCGGCGACAGATCGCCGAATTGGAGTACGCTACAACTTCACGCGCTGCTATGATCAGCCTGGCGGAGAACTATGCCGGATGGCCGCTCGAATAAACTAACCACCATGCATCGCTTGTGGACCATTTCATTGATAGCGGGCGCGGCGGCCGGCGCGCCGTCCGAGCCGGTGCGCTCCTGCGAGACCCTGCATGCGCTCACGCTGGCGGACACGGCGATTGAATCCGCGGCCATGGAACCGGCTTCCGGCGAGCGCCCGGCATTCTGCCGTGTCACGGCAGTGCGCACACATCCGCCGGCGGGCGACCAGATCCGCATCTTTATCGGGCTGCCCATCAAAAATTGGAACGGCCGGTTTATGGGCGTGGGCGGCGGCGGGTTCTCCGGGGGCAATCCGGGCGCCGTGGTCATGCCGGTGGCGGAGGGTTATGCGGCCGCGTCCACCGACACCGGGCACGCGGGCGGGCGCGGCAGTTTCGCGCTGGACGCGCACGGCCGGCTGGACTGGCTGCTGATCCGCGACAACGCGTACCTGGGCATTCACGAAATGACCCTCACGGCCAAAGCCGTGATCGAGGCCTTCTACGGCCGGTCGCAGCAGCATGCTTATTTCAACGGCTGCTCCACCGGCGGACGGCAAGGCTTATCGGAAGCGCAGCGCTACCCGGCGGATTACGACGGCATCCTCTCCGGCGCGCCGGCCATCAACTGGACCAAGCTGCACGTGGAGCAGATGTGGGGCACGGTGGCGATGCAACAGGCCGGCGATTTCCCGCCGCGCTGCAAATTCGAAGCGGCGCGCACGGCGGCCATCGCGGCCTGCGATGCGGCCGATGGCGTGAAAGACGGCGTGATCGAGGACCCGCGCAACTGCCACTTCGATCCCAAGGAGCTGGTGGGCACCGCGGCGGAGGGCTGCCCGGCGTTTACCGATACGGACGCCGAGGTGATCCGGAAGATCTGGCAAGGCCCGCGGCGGCGGGACGGCCGGTTCCTCTGGTACGGACTGCCGCGCGGCGCCGACTTCTCCGGCCTGAGCGCGACCGGCGGCACGCCCCTGGCCGCGCGCCCCAATCCGATCACGCTCGACTGGTGGCGCTATTTCCTGACGCAGAATCCGGAATGGGACTGGAGCGGGCTGACGCCGCCGCTTTACGAGCTCTACTGGGATCAATCCGTGGAGGAGTTCAGCATGGTGCTGGCCACCGACAATCCGGACCTGACCGCCTTCCGCGATCATGGCGGTAGGATCGTCTTGTGGCACGGATGGTCGGACCAACTGATCTATCCCGAGGGGACCATCGATTATTACGAACGGGTGGAACGGCGCATGGGCGGGGCGAAGAGTACGTCCGCATTTGCGCGCCTGTTCCTGGCGCCGGGCGTGGCGCACTGTGCGGGCGGCGCGGGTCCGCAGCCGGAGGGCGCGTTCGACGCGGTGGTGCGCTGGGTGGAGGAGGGCCAGGCGCCCGAGACTTTGCGCGCGGTGCGCCACGAACCCGGCGGCGGCGTGCGCAGCCGGCCCTTGTGCCGCTACCCGCTGGTCGCGAAGTACAAGGGATCGGGCAGTACGGACGATGCCGCAAATTTCGAATGTAAGTTGGAGCCAAAACATGATCAATAGAGTCTTCATAATGACGGTCACCCTGGCGACACTCGCCGTGGCCGGAGAGCAGGTGACCATCGACAGCGGTAAGCTGGAGGGCGCGCTCAACGCCGCTGGCACGGTACGCATTTTTCGCGGCATACCGTTCGCCGCGCCGCCGGTGGGCGATCAGCGCTGGCAGCCGCCGCAGCCGGTGGCGCCGTGGAAGGGGGTGCGCAGCGCGGAGGAATTCGGACCGCACTGCATGCAGGGCAAGGTATTCGGCGATATCAACCCGCGCGATAAGGTGATGAGCGAAGATTGCCTGAACCTGACCGTCTGGGCGCCGGCGAAAGCGTCGCCCGAACCGCTGCCGGTGTATCTCTGGTTCTATGGCGGCGGCTTTGCGGCGGGCGCCGAGGACGAGCCGCGTTACGACGCGGAGAGCTTCGCGCGGCGTGGCATCGTAGCCGTCAACGCCAACTACCGGCTGGGCGTCTTCGGCTTCCTGGCGCATCCGGAGCTGACCAAGGAATCGCCGCATCATGCTTCCGGCAACTACGGTCTGCTGGACCAGGTGGCCGCGCTCGAATGGGTGCGGCGCAACATCGCGGCTTTCGGCGGCGATCCGCACAAAGTCACCATCGGCGGCGAATCGGCCGGATCTCTGTCGGTCAGCGCGCTGATGGCCTCGCCGCTGTCGCGGGATCTGTTCCAGCAGGCTATCGGCGAGAGCGGCGCCTTCTTCGGCGCGGTGGGCGGACGCGGCATGCCGTCGCTGGCCGAAATGGAGAAACAGGGTGTTTCCTTCGCCGCCTCGGCCGGCGCGAAGTCGATCGCCGATCTGCGCGCCAAGTCCGCGGAGGACGTCCTGGCCGCGGCCATGAAGGTGAATCGCGGATTCGGCTTCTGGCCGGGAGTGGACGGCTACTTTCTGCCTACCGACGTGGAATCGATCTATGCCGAAGGCAAACAGAGCCAGGTGCCGCTGCTGGCCGGCTGGAATGGCGACGAAGTCCGCATGGCGGTGATCATGGCCAAAGAGAAGCCCAGCGCCAAAACCTTCCCCGAACAGTTGAAGAAGCAGTTCAAAGACAAAGCCGACGCGGCGTTGAAGGTGTATCCGGCGGCCACCGATGCGGAAGCCCTGCAATCGGCCGGCGATCTGGCCAGCGACAACTTCATCGTCTACGGCACCTGGAAGTGGATCGAGATGCAGGCCAAGACCGGCAAGCCGGTTTACCGCTATGAGTTCGATCGCGCCGAACCGGTCCCCGAGGCCATGCAAAAGATGGGCGTCAAGACGCTGGGCGCGCCGCACGCCTCGGAGCTCGAATACGTGTTCGACATGCTTTCGTCCAAGAAGGCCGACTGGAAGCCCGAGGATCAGAAAGTGGCGGAGACCATGAACGAGTACTGGGCGAATTTCATCAAGACCGGCGACCCGAGCGGCGCCGGCCTGGCGAAGTGGCCCAACTTCACCAAGACGCACGAAGTGATGCACCTGGACGCAGTCTCCAAGGCGGAGCCGGAACAGCATCGCGACCGGTACGAGTTTCTGGAGAGCGTGCAATCGTCCGGGGGAACCCAGTGAGATTTTCCGCTTTGGGCGTGGCGGCGGCGTGGCTGATGGCCGCGCCGGCCTTCGCTCAAGGCCGGCATGCCTGCGCGGACCTGAAGCAGTTCGCGGCGACGGGCACGGCATTGGAGATCGAGAAGACGGAAGCCGTGCCGCCGACGCCGGCGGGCGTGATGCGCATCTCGCCGGCGATGCCCGGCACCGTGGATGTGCCGGTGCCCGCGTTCTGCCGGGTGGAAGGCACTATCGACCGCCGGATTGGCGCCGATGGTAAGACCTACGGGATCGGCTTCGCGCTGGCCCTGCCGGACGCCTGGAACGGTCGATTCCTGTTTCAGGGCGGCGGCGGGCTGAACGGCAGTGTCTGGCCTCCGCTGGGTGCGCAGGCCGCCGGCAACCGGCCGGCGCTGGCGCGTGGATTCGCGGTCGTATCCACCGACACGGGCCACAAGGGACAGGTCTTCGATCCCAGTTTCTTTCGCGATCAACAGGCCAGCCTGGACTTCTATTACGTGGCGATCGGCCGGGTGGCGGTGTTGGCCAGGCAGATGATCGCCTGGTATTACGGGCGTGGCGCGCAGCACTCCTATTTTTCGGGCTGCTCGACCGGCGGCCGCGAGGCGATGATCATGTCGCAGCGGTACCCCGGCTATTTCGACGGGATCGTGGCCGGCGCTCCGGCCATGCGCACGGGCTACTCGAACCTGTCGCTGGCTTACATCACGTCGGTTTTCACGCAGGCTTCATCCGGACCGCTGCTCTCGGACTCCGACCGCAAGCTGGTGATCGACGCGCTGCTGGCCGCCTGCGACGCCAACGACGGACTCAAAGACGGGATGATCTTCAATCGCGCGGCGTGTCACTTCGATCCGACGCCGCTGGTCTGCCCGGGAGGCAAGACGGACGGCTGCCTGACCGTCCAGCAGGTGAACGCGCTGGGAGCGTTCAACGGGCCGCGAACGTCCCGAGGCGACCAGGTCTATCCGGGGTTTCCGTGGGATGCGGGGATGAACGAGAGCAAGGGATTGCCGGGACTGCTGCACGGCCCTACCATCCCGGTAAAGCTTCCGGCTACGGCCGGCCCGTTCGATGTGGACCGCGAGTTCTACCGCGTGGCATCGGACGCCAACGGCCGGCTGGGCGACAGTACCTGGACGAACCTGAGCACCTTCGCGGCGCACGGCGGCAAGCTGCTGTTCTATCACGGGCTGAGCGATCCGTGGTTCTCGGCGCTGGACACCGTCGGCTATTACGAAAGGATGGGCCGCGACACCGCGTCCAAGGCCCCGGTGAATGCGTGGAGCCGCCTGTTTCTGTCGCCGGGCATGGGACATTGCGGCGGCGGCAGCCAGGCGCTGGATCAGTTCGACATGCTGACGGCGGTAGTGGATTGGGTGGAGAAAGGCAAAGCGCCGGACGAAGTGATCGCCACCGGGAAGGCCCTCCCCGGACGCAGCCGTCCGCTCTGCCCGTATCCGCAGTACGCCGAGTACAAGGGTCAGGGCGACCCAAACGACGCCGCTAATTTTACGTGCAAAGAGTGACGGAGGATCGGCTCATGGCCTGTCGTGAGCTGCGTGGTTCGCCGCGTATCGTTGTTCGCGAATCAGAAGTCTCTTCCGGCACTTTCAGGGAGGGGCTTGGCATATACGTCACCCAGCATCCGGTGAATCTCCACGGGTGAACGCTCGACATACAGGCGGGGACATTAAAAAGAGCGGGATCGGGTGCGCCACCTTTGACCGATATAGTCTCCTTCTCGAAGTGCCCGGTTTCTTTGCCATCTTCCAGAAAATCCTCCGTTACCTTCAGGGTTACGCAGTCGGTCCGGAGCTCTCCACACGGTGTTCACATAGACCTTCTCGCCGGGGCGATTGGGCTGCACAAGAGCCCGCGGAGTCACAGAAATGTTCCAAGCGACCCCATGGACGTAGTAGAAGCGATCATCTTCGCGAGCGATCTCCTCCGGCTTGCTGATGGACGCTGATCCTGTTATCGGCCACATTCCGTATTTCCAACGCGACATCCCGTTCGGCTAGCTTCTAAGCCGATGCCCGGGACACCCGGCGTCCCCCGCCAACAACACACGACGGCGGATCTGTTACGTTGTCCTGTTATGAACACACGCATCGTAAGCCTATCGATGGCCTGCCTCCTGCTGGGCGAAGCAGTGGCCCTGGCCCAGATCAAACAAACCAGGGAGCAGATTCTGTTCTACACCTCGGACTGGAAGGGCGAACGCTTTCCGGATGGCCGTCCCAAGGTACCTGACGATCTGCTGGTCCGTGCCCTCGATGTGTCGATCGAAGACGTGTGGGACTACCTCCGCGAGCACGGCTATCAGAATCAGTTTGAGGGCGGCTGGCAGGGACTCCACCCAGACAAGCCCTTTGCCGGCCGCGCGTTGACGGCGCAATTCATGCCCCGACGTCCCGATATGGCTGCCGCCGTAGCCACCGAGGGCAAAGCCGAGGGACGCGTCAGTGGAACCAATAGCTGGGTCATCAACGAGCTGCAGATGGGCGACACCATGGTGGCCGATGGCTACGGAAAAATCGTGGAAGGCACGCTCATCGGGTCGAATCTCGGCAGCGGCATCGCCGCCCATACGCACTCCGGATTCGTCTTCAACGCGGGTATCCGCGACGCCGAAGAGAACAGAGAAATCGCCAACCTGAACGGCTTCTACCGGGGTTACGACCCATCCGCCTGGGCCCAAATGCAATTGACCGGCATCAACGTCCCGGTTCGCATCGGGCGCGCCGCCGTGCTGCCCGGCGACCTCGTCCTCGCCAAGCAGGATGGCGTGATCTTCATTCCCGCCGCGCTCGCCGGGCCCGCCATTCGCCAGGCCGAGTTCACCAACCTCCAGGACGCCTTCAACTTCGAATTAAACAAGCAGGGCAAGAACGGCGCCGAATTCGAGGGCGGCTGGACGGCGGCCAAATACGCCGCTTTCGAAAAGTGGGTCGAAGCCCATCCCGACAAACTGAAGATGACCAACGCCGAATTCGAAGCCCTGCTATCGCAAGCGCGCCGCCACTAAACTCGCCGCCTTCCCGCCACGCCGCCAGGGCGCGCGCGGAAACGTCGGGGAGGCGACGAACAGATGTGCCTGCTGCACTGGGCCGCCTGGGTCATGGATCGGGATCGTCGTGCAAGCCGCCTCAAGCCGATCATCGTTCCAAATCGGGTCCAGGCGGCCATGCCATCTTCGCGGCCAAACTGTTCGGCTTCATCCTGGAACGCCGTTCGGAATCATCCCGGAATCGCGTTCATCTTGTCCCGGATTCCCCGCGGATTCCATGCGCTCGCGGCTTTGGGCCCAAATGCCTTTGCAGTCGAAAACGATCTGGGCCATCGCCGCGCGCGCTCCGATCGGGCTCCCACCGGAATAAGAAATCCGTTCGAGCAGTGCGGAGTGGCCTGCGCTCCGGGCGCACAAGCGCGATAGTTCGGCAGTCGAAAAGTGGCATCGCCAGAGCGGCCGGCTATTTCACCGGATAGCAATCCAGATCGTTCGCAAAAGTTACCGGGCCGTCATATCGTTTGCGGATCTCAGACTCCGTCCGGCTCTCCTGGCCCAGCGTGCGCAGCATCCGGTGCGACAACACCAGCTGCTTGACACCTGCATCCTTGGCGATCTGACCGATAACGGAGGGAGGCATGTGCAGGCGCCGCTCGATTCCTTGCGCGCCTTCCGGCACCGCATTGTGCGCAATGAAAAGGTCGGCATGCATCGCCAGCCGTACAAGACCCCCGCCCTCGCCGTTGGTGTCTCCGCTGAATACCACGACTTTTCCGGCGGTCTCCACGCGCCAACCCAACGCGGGAACCGCGCCGTGAATGACGCGCACCGCCGAAACGACCAGATCGCCCTGGCGAAAGACAACGGCTGGCGTGGCATTCGCCTTAACGTCGTGCGGCTGCAGTTTGTAGCTGGCCGGTTCTCCGGGAACGAGTAACTCGCTCAGATAGCGGAAAGCGCCGTGCCTGTCGCCGAAGAAGTCAGACACAAACTCGATCGTCGAGGGCATGAACTCATTTCCGGCTGGGCCGTAGACCGGCAGGGGACGCTTGCGGTCCTCAAACCACGATGACTTGATTAACGCAGGAAAGTCCGCGCTGTGATCCACGTGGAAATGCGAGAATAGCAACACGTCCAGTTGCGACATGCGCGCTCCGCTTTCCCCAAATCGGAGGGCGCTGCCTCCTCCCGCATCGACCAGGACTCGCGCTTGACCGTCCTCCCAGACTAGATAGCTGCTCGAGGCACGCTTGTCCTCGAGCTCCGGGCCTCCAGAGCCGAGGACCTGGACGGCGACGCCCTGCACTCCGCAGGATTGCGCGCGCGCCGGCGGCACCGCCACGCAAAAGAGTAGCGCGCTGACAAAGGATGGGAAAAATGTTCGGCTTGGGCGGGCATAGGAACGCATGGATTTGCCCGATTCTACCGCAGCGGCCGACCGTGATCGTGGCTCGGCGGCCGCGATCGACTCGATCCCAGCTTGTCGCGCATCCGCCCAAACCGGAAGATCGGCACGCCCCCCGCCTCCACCCTGTGGATCCAGCAGCCCCGCGCGCCACGCCGCCTTCAATCTCCTCAGCCTACCTGCACGTCGTACCTCGGGCCCGCACATCCGTGTCCATTTCACAGTGCCGTCGGTTTTCACCTGTTCCGGTAAGCCGGTACGCGCCGGCCCGCTGGTTGCGGCGTCCGGCCAGCCGTACGGTTTCGCGATCCGAATGCTGGCTAATATGGTATTCGAGATGTCCACCGATACGGCGAACCGGATGAAGCCCATAGAGAGTTCCCAGGAGGATTTTCTTAGCCAATATCCGGAATATGCCAGAACCGCGCCGCTGGACCTCCTGCGGTCGACCGAATATCGCCGCCTGGATGAGCAGCACCAGGTCTATCTGGATTACACGGGCGGCTCGCTCTACGCGGATTCGCAACTGGAGCAGCACCTGGCTTTGCTGCGCGGCGGCGTGTTCGGCAATCCGCACTCCACGAGCCCCACCTCAACGGCCATGACGGAGCACGTCGAAAGCACGCGGCGAGCCGTACTCAGTTACTTCGGCGCGGGCCCGGAGGACTACATCCTGGCTTTCACGCAGAATGCCTCCGGCGGGCTCAAGCTGATCGGGGAATCGTTCCCGTTTTCCCCCGCCAGCCGTCTGCTGCTCAGCTTTGACAATCACAACTCTGTAAATGGGATTCGCGAGTTCGCGCACGCCAAGGGCGCCCGCGTCGATTACGTACCTTTGGCCGCGCCGGCCCTGCGCCTGGATTCCGCCCGGCTGTCGATGCTTCTGGAGCAGGCCGATCCCGCCGCCGAGAATCTCTTCGCATACCCGGCCCAGTCGAACGTGTCCGGCGTGAAGCACCCCTTGGACCTGGTCGCCCGCGCGCGAGAGAAGGGGTGGCGCGTGCTGCTGGACGCGGCCGCGTACGTTCCCACCAACCGCCTGGACTTGAGTGCCGTACAGCCGGATTTCGCGGTCGTTTCCTTCTACAAGATGTTCGGCTACCCGACCGGAGTCGGCGCGCTTTTCATTCGCCGGTCCGCATTCGGGGAACTGCGGCGGCCGTGGTTCGCCGGCGGGACCGTGAATTTCGCTTCCGTGCAGGGGCAAGCTCACGTACTGACCCGCAGCGAGGCGGCTTTTGAAGACGGCACGGTCAATTACCTGGCCATCCCCGCAGTGGCTATCGGGCTGCGCCACATCCGGACCATCGGGATGGATCTGATTATGGAACGCGTCCGCTGTCTGACCGCATGGACATTGGGTCAATTGCTGGCGCTGCGCCACAGCAACGGCCGCCCCATGGTGCGCATTTACGGACCCGCCACCAGCGAGGCGCGCGGCGGCACCATGACGCTGAACCTCTATGATCCGAACGGGCACCTGGTGGACTATCGGCGCGTGGAGGAGCTAGCCGGCTACCAGGGAATTTCGCTGCGCAGCGGATGTTTCTGCAATCCGGGTGTGGGAGAAACCGCCGAGGGCCTGACGGAAGCGGACATGCTGGCGGCCTGCGAAATGGGGCCCGAAGTGAATCTGATCAGTTTCCGGCGGATGATGCAGGATCGAAAGCACAAGAGCGCCGGCGCGCTGCGGGCCTCCATCGGCCTGGTCAGCAACTTCGCCGACGTGTGGCGGTTCGTGCAGTTTCTCGCCGGCTTTCGGGATCAGACGCGGCTCGCCATCGGCACCGTGACCTTCGACATCGAGTCCTGCCGCGTAGTCCGTGACGGGACTTAGCGATCAGCCTGCTCCCACCCGTTGACTTGCCGCGGCGCCGCCCGTCCGCGTACAATGTCTTCTCGGCGGTACCTCCGCCGCACCGAGGGGGAATGTGTCGGATCGCGCACTTCTATTTCTGTTCAGCATCTTAGCCACGTTAGGGGCGCTGGCGGCTGCCGTATGGCTGCTGGCGAGCGGCCAGGCCGGCTCGGTGGACGGGCTCTTTCTGCTGCTGAGCTGTCTGCTGACAGCTTTGGCATTCGGACTTTATATAGGCTTCGTCATTCGGAACGCGCGGGCACAAGCGGCAGCGCCCGTTGCCCAAACCGCCAAAGCCAGCGCCGCCGCGCCGGCCCAGACCAAGCCCGCACCGGCCGCCCACGCGTAGCGCAGGCCGGTTCTGATCCGGTATCCCACCGGCTCTCGCCAGCCTTCCTGTGAGGCCTGCACCGGTACGGACATTGACATACACTATGGGTGAAAAAGAGCTTCTTCTATGAAGTTTCGCATCGCCCTCGTAATCCAATTGCTGGCGCTCGCCGTCGCCGCGGCCCAGTCCACTACCGTAAATGTCCAGGTCGGCAACCAGGTCGACACGCAGGCCGGAGTGAAGGGCCGCCTGCAACTTGCCATGTCCACGTCGTTTCAACTGGCCCAGTGGTCTTACCAGTTCTTCGGCGGCGCGCCCAACGCGCCTGCCATGCTGACCGGCTTGGACCCATGGCGCACGCGCGTGCAGGTGGTCTCCGCCGGGATTCCGCAGACTGCCGCGGACGCCTGGGATTTCACGGAACTCGATACCATGCTGACGCCCATTCAGGCGACCGGCGACCACAGCCCGGAGTTTCAGATCGGCACCGCGCCGGCGTTTCTCAGCAGTTCCACCGGCTCGATCCTGTCCACCAGCATTCCGGCATTTGCGCAGATGAGCGCTAACCTGGTCCGCTACTACAATACCGGGGGATTCGATGCCGGTGGAAAACACTACCAGAGTCCCACGCCCTACCCGGTGACCTGGTGGGGCATTTTCAACGAACCGGACGGCAATGGCGTCTCGGCGTCGGAATACGTGACGCTGTACAACACTACGGTTCCGGCCATGGCGCAGGCCGACCCGAACATCAAATTCGTGGCAGTGGAACTGGCCGGCGGCGCGGAAGGATATATGCCGCCCTTCGTGGCCGGCGTCGACGCGCAGGTGGACGTGGTGGCCAAGCATTTCTACTCGACCTGCAACCAGAGGGACCTGGACCAGAGCCTGTTCGCCTCGGTGCCCGGCTTTGCGCGGGAAGTGCAGACGATGTACTCGGAAATGGCGGCCAATTCCAGGCTGGCGAATGTCCCGGTCTGGATCACCGAGAACAACGTGAACGCCGACTATGACGCCGGCAATGGGATCAGCGCCTGCAACGCACCGCTGCCATTCGTGCTGGATAAGCGCGGCACCAGTCCGTTTTTTGCAGCCTGGCGGGCGCTGGTATTCGAACAACTGGGCGCGGCGGGCGCGCAAGCTCTGTATCACTGGGGATTCGGCACCGACCAGCAGTACGGCGAAGTGGACAACAGCGCCAATCCGTTTCTGAGCTACTGGGTGGATTACTATCTGTCGCATTGGCTGCCTTCGCCGCCGGGACAGGACATCCTGCAGACCGCCGCTACCGGCTGTTGCACGGCGGATTTTTCCCATGGCTGGCAGGGTAGCGGCGGGCTTCTGCTGGACACGCAGACCATGGCCGCGCGCAACGTGGATGGCTCCGTGGTGATTCTGATGTCGAACTACGCGCTTAAGGCGTCGGGAGACAACAACGGTTCCGGCACACAGCGCACGTTCGCGCTGGACCTGTCGGCGCTGGGGAAGTTCGGCAACGCGGATTTGGTCATGCTGGACGCGTCTACGCCGGCGGGCGGACCGGCGCTGCAGACTCTGAGCCCGGCCCCGCAGATGCAGGTCACCATACCCGGTTACGGCGCGGCGCTGCTGCGGCTATCCAATGCGCAGCCGATCCTGCCCGCGGGCGGAGTGGCGAATGCGGCCAGTTTCGCATCCGGCGCGGTGGCGCCGGGAGAAATCGTGTCGCTGTTCGGAACCGCCCTCGGCCCGTCCGCCTACGCTTTCCTGGAACTCACCAATCCGGTGCTGGTGTCGAACGCCCTGGCGGGCGTGCACGTGCTGTTCGACGGTGTGCCGGCCGCGCTGACGTTCGCGTCCGCCGGACAGATCAACGCCATCGTGCCCTTTTCGGTTGCCGGCAAATCCTCCACCCAAGTCCAGGTCGAATATTTGGGCGCTGTTTCCGCGCCCGTTTCCTTGCCAGTCGCCGCCACCGCGCCGGGCATATTTACGGCTAATTCCTCCGGTTCCGGTCAAGGCTCGATTCTCAACGCCGGCGACAACAGCGTGAACTCCGCCGCACATCCCGCGGCGCCCGGAGACTGGGTGAGCATCTTCGGCACCGGCGCGGGGATTACCGATCCGGCCAGTGTGGACGGATTGCTGGTCGGCGCGTCCTTGCCTTATGTGAAAGCCAAAGTGTCAGTCAGTATGGACGGCATACCCTGCAGTCTCAATTACGCGGGGGGCGCGCCCGGCCTGGTCTCCGGCGTGTGGCAGATCAACGCGCAGGTGCCCGCGGGGGTAACGCCTGGTGCGAGCGTACCGCTGGCGGTCAAGATCGGCGATGCCGACGCGCCATCCGGGGTGACGCTGGCGGTGGCGGCACATTGAGCTCGGTTGTCGCTGTTAGATAACGGGTTTCCGAGGTAGCGTTAAAATAACGTAGAAATAAGGCGAATCGGCGTGGGAACGCCGTATCTCACGGGTTTGGATTCGTTAATAGCATGCAGCGCACGCGGTCCACGGTGAGACCTACGGTTCCAGGGTCGCTGCGAGCACCGCGACGTGCGAGTCATTGGGCAACGTAATGCTCTGCACCACCTTAGCCGAGTTTAAGGCAAATCGGTATGCATAGAGGTTGAACGTCCGATTGTCCTTACTGCCGTCCTGGTAATTGCGGTACTGCATCGCTACAGCTTCGGACTCATTGGGATACCCTTGCGGCGTGTACCAGTCACTGAAGCTCTGCGTAAACTGTGAACTCGTGCCGTCGTTATAGCTGACCATGATGGTCTGCGACGCCTGATTTCCCTCCACTCCCGTCGCCAACAGCAGAAGCTTGGAAAACCGGCCAGGACTCAACGTAATCGACTGGCCGCTGCAACCGACCGCATTCAGATTATCCGCGGGCCCAAAGTCAAAGAGTACGCCATACAGAACGCGAGAGCCGGTGAGCAGGTTGGCCGAATACGAATAACCTACACCATCGAGGCCGCCGGTGGTGTACGTCATCCCGTCTTCGTAGATACCGTACAGGTTGAATTCCGAAGACAGGTCGACCGGAGTTCCGCTTCCGTTGCTGCCCACGGCCGCGCTTACTGCCAAGGCAAGCGGAAGCGTCTGCGTGCTGGTGCCGGAGGTCCCGGTAATCGTAGCGGTCGCGAATCCGGTTTGGGCGGACGCGCCGGCTTTGAAGTATATCTTCTGTTCATTGCCCTGCCCCCCAACAACCGCCTGGACACCTTTCGGCAGGTTGGAGACAGTAAGAGTCACCGAGCCTGTAAATCCTCCGAAGTCCGTGATGCTGATGAGAGCGACCCTCGCCGCACCTTGATTCAGAAAGAGCTTGGCTGGTCCTGAGAGCGTAAATCCGCTGGCGGCGACCGCGTTGTTGATGGCGCTGGCATACTCCGCGGCCAGCCCGGTGCCGACGAAGTCGTCGTAAAGCCACATGAATCCGCCGTTAATACCGCATTCAGAATGCCAGCCGGACATGATCGTCTGAACCTGGCTCGGAGTATCGAACTGATCCCACAGGCCGGGCCAGACTGGGACAGCGCCGAAATCCCAGCCCACGCAGGGGTCGTTTCCGCTGCCTCCCGCATAGGCCTGCAAGTGCACGCCGTCAACCGTACCGGGAAGTCTGGTATTAATCTGGGAAACAACATTCGTCCAATAGCCGGCGTTATCAAAGGCATCGGGCGCAACATGGTAGCCAAGATTGCCGAGCATCACGCCAAAAGCTATCGTGGTGGGCGCATTAAAGCTATTCTCGTCGTCGAAATCGATGGCATCGAGAGCGGGGATGGCGGTTTTCAACGCCTGAAAGTCCTTGTACAAGATGCTATTCACGCCGATACCCTGGGCTTGCACCAGGGCAGTGATATGTTCCCAGTCTCCGTAATTCGATGAACCGATGCTGAACGTGACCCGCTTGACGGTTCCCTGCTTCAGTTGTGCCATGTTGGAGGCAAAATCGGGATACGTCTGATCGCCAATGTAGACGCCGTTTGAGGTGAGCGGGAATTCCCCATTGAAGTTCAGGTCGCCGGTGCTGCTGACCTCGACACTCCAAACGATGGCTTCCGTGAAACCGGAATTCTCGATCTCGCTTATGTTGTTGGCGGCGTTTTTGTAGAAGGGGCCCCCACCAAAGATGCCGGTGAGTCCGGCCTGAGCGAGCGCCGAGCTCGCGGACAATACCGGAATCAGGGCGATCAGAAGTGGCACACGGCCGGCAAGGGTTGCGTAACCATGGCGTAGGAACGGAGTTTTGCTTGAGAATAGATATTTCACGTCAGCTCTGGTTGAAAATGGATTGCGGATGGGCGTGGGCCGGTCCCCACGTCGGTTTGGCGTTCTCTCGCGGGGGCGGGTTCACAGAAGCTGAGTATATCAGCTTCGAAGCGCACACCAGAACTACGACCGGATGATGAGGTGTCGGCTCGCAGCGGGTTGCTCTCCGCCTGCGGAAGTTGAGCAGGCGCGGGCGAGGCTGCTCCTCTTCGGCGATTTGCATGGCGGTAGTTAGCGTCTAACCCGGCGCCTCGAGACTCTGCGCCGTGGTGAAGCCGCCTATGAGCGTGACGTACGGGCCCGGCGGCGAAGCAGGGCGAGTCCAACAGGCTTGGGCCGTGGCAGCGCGTCCGGTGTGATTTTCCGATCAGGCCGAGAGATGCTTCTTCCGCAATTCGCCAATCACCGCGGCGCCGAGCAGGAAGTAGAAGAATCCAACGAAAAGAATGACCGCAAAGCACGACGGCACAATCAGCCGTTCAGATCCGTGCTGGAACATCCCCTTGCCGCTCCAGTATAGAAACAGAGGAGCAAAAGTGACTGAGACACCTTGCAACGCAGCCACGATCCAATAGATTGGGGAGCGAACGATCGCCACCCACCGGGAATCAATCTCGATGGTCACTCTTTCCATATGCGGTGCCCTCTCTGATCTTGCTCCGATCCGTCGCCAGTTGATCGCCCGAGTTCGGTTCCACCCTGCTAAACACCCGCTGTAAAGAACTGCTTACTCAGCAGCCTGCGTTGTGGCCTGAACGGGAGCCGCCTTCTTTGCAGCTACCATCTTCCGGGCCGGCGTAGTCTTTTTCCCAACCGTCCTTTTCGCCTTCGCTGCCTTAGCGGCTCTGGCCTTTTTCAGATTCGCCACGAGTTTCGCCTTGGCCGCAGCCGAGAGCTTCCTTCTGGGCTTCGGTGCTGGTGCAGGCGGCTTAGACTCACCCCGATATTTTGCCCATCTCTCCTTCTGCGCGGCGGCGATCCTCTTGCGGGCGGCGGCACTCAGCTTGCGGCGTTTGGGGGCCGTGGCTTGTGGTGCGGCGCTCCCGTTGGTGGCTCCCGGAAGCATGGCTCGGAGTTCAGCAATCTTCAAAGCAAGTTGGCCCTTCTGCAATTCAAATCCGGTAATAGCGGCTGCGATGATCTCAGGCGTCAATTTGGATATTGGCATGTGTTCCTCTCCGGTAATCATTGTGACACATAATCCGATCGGTAAGTTGCAAGTCACTTCCTCCGGCATGATATTGTCACCACTTTTCGGCAGCAATACGAGCGGTACAATGGGTTAAGAGAGCGTGCGCAACGAGGGGATAATATGCGAACTGCGGATCATTTCACCCAGTCATATCGAGAAGGTTCCGCACCGTGGGACGTTGGCAAGCCGGATTTCAACCTTATCCAGACTGTAACGACGACGCCGATTCAGCCATGTAAGGCATTGGAAATCGGCTGCGGAACCGGCGACAATGCGATCTGGCTGGCGGAGCGGGGGTTCGAGGTAGTTGGAGTTGATTCAGCCGGCCTTGCCATCGAGAAAGCCGAACAGAAAGCAGCAGACGCCAATGTTCCGTCCGTCTTTCTCGTTCAGGATTTCCTCATCGGTCACGTCAAGGGAGCACCATTCGGTTTTGTATTTGATCGAGGCTGTTTTCACGTCATGGATTCCGACGAGGACCGCACGAAGTTTGCCGAGCAGGTCCAGCAGCATTTAAGAGACGGCGGGTTGTGGCTCAGCCTGGTTGGAAGCGCTGACGAAGAGCGGGACCGCCCAGGCCCGCCCCGACGAACGGCAAGGGAAATCGTGAGTGCCACCGAGCCGTACTTCGAGATCTTGTCATTGGCGTCCAGCCATTTTGAGACGAAACTGCCACATGCGCCGAGAGCTTGGATTTGCCTTATGAAAAAGAGGCCGATGGAGTGAATGATGCTGAATTCCGGACAGCACGGCCGGCCAGCGTGAAACTTGAACATGGTTCAACCGTGGCGACGCCCGACTCCATTCCATAAGCTACAGTGGCTCTTTCCGATTGCCGTCACGGTACACAACCTGGAAGAAGCAATCTGGCTGCCGGGCTTCGTCGCCACACACGCCCATCAGATCCCGTGGACAGTTTCTCCAGGCGTGTTCCGACTGGCGATTGTCGCGCTGACGCTTGCGGCCTGGATGGTGACGTTCTTAAGTTCGCGAAGCGGCCGGCAGACGATCTGGGCCTATCTGGTATTCGGCTACATGATCGCCATGCTGGCAAACGTGTTCGTGCCACATATTCCTTCCGTCTTCGTATTCCAGCGATATGTACCGGGATTTGGGACCGCGGTGGTCCTGGACCTGCCGGTGCTGACGTTTCTGTCCATCTGGGCTCTGCGAGAAGCCTACGTGTCAGGCACGAAAGCTGTTTGGTTCGGGATTGGAGTGCCGGTTGGGATGGCGGCGACGACCGTGGCCCTATTTGCGATGGTGCGCTGATTCACGAACGCAGCCATGAGATTCCGTGTACGGTTCACCTGACTTCTGATTGCGACCGAAGCAGTTCCATTTGGCTCCGACGAATCCCCAGGTAACCCCGTGGAATGCTGAACCTGAAATACCTACTGTTCTGTGGCTGTGAGCGTGGTGTTGGCGTCAACCGATCGCTGCGGGGTTATGCCCAGCCGAGTTCCTTCAGGGCCAGCCCGGCACTCCAGATCTTGGTCATATGCGCGATCTTGCCTTCACCGTCTCAGTCTAAGGCGCTCGTGACGCAGAAGGCGACCACGGCATGTTCAGGTGCGATGGCGGCACACTGATTGAAGGGAGAACGCGCCGCCCGATCAGATCCGCGACGGCCGATGGGACGCGGAGCCCAACATGTAGGGGCCATGAGAGCCGTCCGGCAAGATCGTGTGCGCATCCGTGCGTGCGCGGCTGAGTTGCGTGGGCGTGAGTCCGCTCGCGGCATGCAGATCGGCGCGGCGGAAATTCGCGCCCATGGTGGCACATTCGTGAAATCGCGCGCCGGTCAAATCCGCGGCTTCCAGATCGGTGCCGTCGAGCCGGGCTGCCTGGAAGCTGCAGCTCCGCAGATTGGCGTGCCAGAATGCCGTCTGCCTCAGATCCGCGCGGTCGAACTGCGCCCCGGCCAGATCGGCGCGCCGGAAGTCACAGTGCAACAGCGTGGCGGTGCTCCAGTTGGAGCCGGCGGCCGTGGCGCCCGCCAGGTTGCAATAGCGCAGCGCTGCGTGATACAGCTTGGCGTCGGACAGATCCGCTTCCGCAAAATTGCACTCGAAGGCCTTGGCCTGATGCAGGCTGGCCTCGCGCATCACGGCGCCGGTGAAATCGCACTTGTCCAGGGAGGCGTCCAGCAGTCGGGCGGCGCGCAGATTAGCGCGGCGGAGCGAGGTGCGGGCCAGGCGCGCTTCGGTCAGGTTGGCGGCGGCCAGCAGCGCCAGTTCCAGCTTGGCATCCGTGAGATCACACGCGGAAAGATCGGCCTCGATCAGCGTGGCGTTGCTCAGGTCGGCGAACTGGAGATTGGCGGCGCTAAGGTTCATGCGCGACATGTGGGCGTCGATAAAGTTGGCTGACTGCAGATCCGCGCGCTCCAGGTTCTCTCCCTCGAGCAGAGCGTCCGCCAGCACGATACCGGTCAAGCAAGCCCGCAGGCCGTCCTGGCGCCGCTCCAGCCAGGCCCGATGGGCATCCAGGACCCGCCGCAAGGCGGCTGCGCCGAGGCTGGCCCCAATCAGCGGCGGTGCGATCACCTGCGTTTCAAGAGGATCATTCGAATCCACCGTGTTTGGCCTCAACCCTCATCCTCCCCACTCAAGCGTTGTGCACGAAGTCGGCCGCCATCGAAGCGAGTTCCGATTCACCCGCCTCCAGACTGCGCAGCTTGGCGGCCAGGGTGGTGCGTTTCAACCCCAGCAAGTCCGCCGCCATTTTTTTGTTCCCGTTCGTCTTATGCAGCGCCTGTTCGATGATACTGCGGGCGATCTGCCCTACCGTCTGTTCAAAATCCAGGCCCGCGTCGGGCACTTGCACCAACTGTCCCGCCGCCCGTTCGGCCAGCGGCCGCGGCCGCTCGCTGTCCAGGGGAAAATCAGCGGGATAGAGTACCGTCCGCGCGCCGCTCAGGACGATCGCCCGCTCGATGGCGTTCTCCAATTGCCGCACATTTCCGGGCCAGGCGTAGGCATTGAGCCGCCGCAGGGCCTCGCCCGAGATCTGCCGCAGCGGAAGATTCTCCGCCTCGCAGATCTTCCGGATGAAGTGCTGCGTAAGGGCCGCCACATCTCCCGGACGCGCCCGCAGCGGTGGCAGCTCGATCGGCACCACGTTGAGGCGGTAATACAGATCCTCGCGGAAGCGGCCCTGCCGGACGCGCTCGCGCAGATCCGCGTTGGTCGCCGCCACCACCCGCACATCCACGTGGATGGTTTCCGAACTGCCCAGCCGTTGGAACTCGCGCTCCTGCAGGACGCGCAAGAGCTTGGCCTGCAGATCGAGGGGCATCTCTCCGATTTCATCCAGGAAAATGGTGCTGCCCTCGGCCTGCTCGAAACGCCCGATGCGGTGCGCCACCGCGCCGGTGAAAGCCCCGCGCACGTGGCCGAACAGTTCGGCTTCGAGAAGGTTTTCGGGTAGCGCGCTGCAGCACACGGCGACCATGGGGCGACGGCCGCGCGGCCCCGCCATGTGAATGGCGCGCGCCGCCATCTCCTTACCCGTGCCGCTCTCGCCCGTGATCAGCACCGTGGAGCGCCGGTCCGCCACCAGCCGCACCAGCCGCACGACCTCCTGAAAAGCCTGGCTCGATCCCACCAGATTTTCGCGCCAGGGCTCAGCGGCCGTGAGTTGCCGGGGCGGGCGGCTGCGCCGTTCGACCGCGTCGGACAGCGCGGCGGCCAATTGTTCGGGGCGGCTGTCGGCGATGACGTCGATAGCCCCCAGCCGGGTCAGGCGCACGGCATCCGCTACACCGGTCTGCGGGTCCCATACCACCACCGGTACATCGGCCTCGGCCTGCTGCAACGCAAGCAACGCTTCGGCCGGGGTCCATTCCGCCAGGGGACAGCACAACACAGCCGCATCGAAGGATGCACGTTTCAGGTACTCGACGGCTTCCGGGACGCCGGGAGCCTGGGCTAATTCGAAGCCCTCCAGGGCAGCCGACATGCGAGCGAATTCCACGCTGTCGGCGACGCTCAAGTACAACAACCGGGGTGGTTCGACCGTCTGCATCACTCTAGATATCGTCTGTGGCTATGGTACCCATTAGTGCGGATAGTCTCCGATCTGCTCCAGCACCAGACAATGGACTTTAACCAGCAGATCCACCTCGGCCCGCGGTAACGCGAGCGCCCCCGCAATGGCCACGCTGTCGTGACCCGCCCGATGCATCCGCAACACCTGCGTCCGTTTACTGAGATTCAGGCCCGAACGGGCGGGCGGTGGAGCAACCAGCATGCCGGTCTGGCGTTCGACCTCGCGCAAGTCGCTGGCCAGGCTCTGCGCCAGGCCCTGCGCCTCGGCCAGAGCGGCCGCCAATGCCGACACCTGCTGTTGGCCTTCCCGCTGCCGGCGCGCCAGGCTCCGTATTTCGGACTTCAGGCTCACAAAAAGATAGAGGCACGAACCCAGCCCGGCCGCCAGCAGGAGGTAGTACGTCAGGGGATGCAGGATTCCGGCCAGCCAGTTCACGGCAGATTCTCCAGGCGCTCCTGGCGGCTCATGATCTGATGAATCCGTACGCCGTAATTGCCTTCCACCACCACCACCTCCCCGCGCGCGACCACGCAGTTGTTCACGATGACCTCGACCGGTTCATCCACCGTGCGGTTCAACTCGATAATCGACCCGGCCGCCAGCTTGAGCACTTCTTTCAAGGGAAGTTGCACGTGCCCGAAGGACACGCTCACCGGCAGTTCCACCCCCATCAGCAGCTCGAACGTGCGGGACTGGGGTGGTGGCGGCGCCTCCACGGGCGGCGCGGGTGGCGGGTCTTCCGCCGGCGCCGGGGTTTGCGGGCTGCCCGCCACCACGATCAACAGGGGCGGGAGCGGGGCTTCCGCATAGGACCCGTCGATGCGGTAAACCTCGCCCGCCGCCGGCGTGCCGGTAGCGGCTTCGCCCGGCGCAGCGATCTGCCGGCCCCAGCGCCGGCCGGCGCTGCGCGCCAGTTCGCCCATGGACTGCTGCAGGATCTCCTGATAGGTTTCGCGCGCCTGGTCGTCCTCTTCGACCCCGGCGGCGCCCAGGACCCGCGCCGCCAGCAGAGTCCACAACTGCTGCGGCGCGCCGATCCACAGCGCCGGCTCTCCGGGCAAGGGAAAACGCTGTTGCCACCACCAGATGGCGCCATGCTGGCCGGCGATGGCTTCGCCCGCGGCGGCCGGCGCCGCGTCTTCGACCGGCGCGCAGGACAGCGTGGGACGCTCGCCCGACAGGGACTCCAGGACCGTGCCCAGTTGCGCGGTCCATTCTTCGGCGAACCAGCGCCCCTCCTGGCTGCGATCCTCTTTCACATGACACCGCCGGCCGGGTTGGGCCAGACCTTCTCGATATCCGCCCGCAGCCGCAGAATGGCCTGCGACTTCAGATGCGAGATCCGCGACTCATGCAAGTCCACCACCTCGGAGATCTCCCGCAAGGTGAGTTCTTCCATGTAGTAAAGGCCCAGTACCGTGCGCTCCATGGCGGGCATGCGGCGGATGGCGGCGGTCAGCAGCTCTTCGAGCTGCGCCCGCTCCAGCAGGCGGGATGGCAATTGGCCTCCGTCGTCGCTCAGGTACGCCAGCAGGCTCTGGCCTTCGCCGTTATCCCCTGTATATTCCAGGCTGCCCAGATTCAGTCCTTGCACCTCTACCAGCCAGCGGTGATACTCCTCCAGGTCGATCCCTATTTCGGCGGCGATCTCGTCCTCGCCGGGGATGCGGTGCAGGCGCTGCTCGGCCCGCGCGATGGCGAACTCGATCTGCTTGGCCTTCTTGCGCTTCTGCCGGGGGGCCCAGTCCAGATCCCGCAGGCTGTCCAGGATGGCGCCCCGGATCTTGTGTTCGGCGTAGGTCTTCAGTTTGACATTGTGGCTGGCATCGTACTGGTCGACGGCGGCGATCAGCCCCACAATGCCGGCCGAGACCAGATCTTCCAGGCTGACATTGCCGGGCAGCCGGTCGTGGATGCGGCGGGCGATCAGGCGGACCTGCGGCAGGTGCTCCAGGATGAGCCGCTCGCGCTCCTCGGCGTCCGTCTCTCCGGCGTCCTGCCGGCCGTACGGGTTGGACATGTGCGTCAGGCCATTCCTTTCAATGTCATGCCGCCAGGCGCGCGGCGCGCGCTTCCGGACAACCCAGCAGATGCAGAATGCGGGCCCTGGCGGCGCCTTCGAAATCGTCCGGAATCGCCTGCCCGGTGCCCAGGAATGAGATGGGTTTGCCCAGGCTCGCGGAGAGCGAGAAAGCCGTACCGAACGAGCCGGTTTCGTCCACCCTGGTGAACATCAGGCTGGAGGGATGGAAGATCTCAAAACGTTCCGCCACACGCCTTAGATCGGCGGATTTCATCGCCGCCGTTAACACCAGATGGGTATCAACCGCGGCGCGGGCCGTCAGGAATCGGGCCAGCTCCGCGGCGCGGTCCATATCCCGCGGCCCATATCCCGGGGTGTCGATGAGAATCAATTGCCGGCCGTGATACTCCTCCAGGGCCTGGACCAGTCCGCCCACATTGTCCAGCGCCCGAAACGAGGCACCCAGGATGGTGGCGTAGGAACGCAACTGATCGGCGCCCGCCACGCGGTAATCGTCCATGGACAGCAGTACCACGCTGCGCCGCGCGGCCACCCCGCAGCTTACCGCCAGCTTGGCGATCATGGTGGTCTTGCCGGCGCCCGGGGGGCCCACCAGGGCCGCGATTTGAGGCGTGCCGCCGGGGGCGCCCACGTTCGGGTTCACCAGCACGCGCCGTCCGAGTTCCTGGGCGATGCGCGCCTCGAGCGTGGTGCCGTCGGAGGCGGACCGCTCGGCCGCGTCGAGGACCTGGCAGACCAGGTCGCCGTCCATGTCCGCGGCCATCAGGGCGGCATGCCACTCCGCCAGTTCGGGTGCAGCCGCGGACCAGCGGGCGCCCCCCCAGGCCGAGCGCGTGATGGCGCAGCCCATCCTGTCCAGTTGCCGGCGCATCTCGGCCAATTCCACGGCCAACCGCGGGTCGGCGGCCGCGGCCGGTTCCGGTGCCGGCGCCGCGCCGGCTTCCGGCACCAGCGCGCAGACCACTTCATACTCGCCCAGGTGGCGCGCTTCGAGCGGCGCGCGACGGGACTCGACCAGCATGGCGTCATCGCCCATCTCCCGCCGCGCCAGCCCCACGGCGGCCTCCACCGAACCCGCGTAAAACGATTTGATGCGCATGGCTCTCCTTTACTGAATCACTCCCAGCGACACGACCCGGACTCCGGCCGGGATCTCGTTGTGCGACAGCATAAACAGGTTGGGCAGCGCCGGCTCCACCATCTGGCGCAGGAAATAACGGGCGCCGGAAGTGGTGATGGCGGCCACCGCTCCTTCCGGATTGGCTACCTTGCGCTGCACCCGTTCGAGTATCTCGCGGATGGTCTGGGGCGCCATGCTCAAGTGGCTGTTCTGCTCGCCGTGTTGCACGGCCGACTCCACCGCCTGCTCGATGGAGCCATCCAGGAAATACGCCGGCAGGTTTCCGGAGGCATCCAGGAAGCGTTTCACCACTGTGCGCCGGATCGCCTGGCGCGCGTATTCGGTCAGCAGCACCAGGTTGCGGGTGGACAAAGCAGCCTCGCCCAGGGCTTCCAGGATGGAACTGGTGTCGCGGATGGAGACCCGCTCCCGCAACAGGTTCTGCAATACCCGCTGCACGGCCGACAAGGGAAGCTGTTTGGGCACCAGGTCTTCCACCAGCTTGGGCTGTTCGACGGCTACCAGGTCCAGCACCTTCTTGGCGTCCTGCCGCGAAAACAGCTCGTGGGCATGCCGCCGCGCCAGCTCCGCGATATGCGTGCCCAGCACGCTGACCGCGTCGATCAGGGTGCAGCCGGCCGCGCGCGCCTGCTCGGCGCGTTGATCCGGAATCCACCAGGCGCTCAGGCCGAAAGCGGGCTCGCGGGTGGGTGTGCCTTCGAGCGCCGCCACGCCGCGGGCCGGCGGGATCGCCAGTTGGCAGCCCTGGGGCATCTCATAACGCGCGATCTCGGCGCCTTTGAGCGAGATCACGTATTCGCGCGGGCGCAGGGCCAGGTTGTCGGCTACCCGCACCGGGGGCAGCAGGAAACCCAGATCCCCGGCCAGTTGCCGCCGGATGCCGGAAATACGCTTCAGCAGCGGAGAATTTTGCGCGCCTTCCACCATCTTGACCAGGCCCAAACCCACTTCCAGGGCCAGCGGCTCGACCTTGAGCAAACCTTCCAGGTTCTCGCGCGCCGGCTTGGCCGCGGCGGCTAGCGGCGTCTGGGCCGCCGGTTTCGGCCGCATGCGCCAGGCGGCCGCGCCCAGACCGGCGCCCAGCAGCAGGAACGGAACGCCCGGTAATCCGGGAAAGCAGGCCAGGGCGATCAGGACGCCGCTGGCCAGCAGCAAAGGCTGCGAGCTGCCGAATACCTGCTTGCGGAAGTCCGCCCCCAGGCGGGCCTCCGAGCCGGTCCGGGTGATGATAAGGCCACCGGAAACCGAGATCATGAGCGCCGGAATCACCGTCACCAGGCCATCCCCGATGGTCAGCACGGTGTAGGTTTCGAGCGCATGCCGCAGCTCCATGCCGTGTTGCAGGACGCCGATCAGAAAACCCGCCACGATGTTGATGCCGGTAATCAGGATGCTGGCCACCGCGTCGCGCTGGGTGAAACGCGAAGCCCCGTCCATGGCGCCGTAGAACTCCGCCTCGGCTGCCAGTTGCCGCCGCCGCCGCCGCGCTTCGGCTTCGTCGATCAGGCCGGACCCGAGGTCCGAATCGATGGACATCTGCTTGCCAGGCAGGGCATCCAGGGTGAAGCGCGCGGTCACCTCGGAGATGCGCACCGCGCCGTGATTGATCACGACATACTGAATGGCAATCAGCACCAGGAAGATCACCGCGCCGATGATGTAATTGCCGCCCACCACGAAACTGCCGAAGGCTTCGATCACGTGCCCGGCCGCGGACGTGCCGCTATTGCCGTTCAGCAGGATCAGGCGCGCCGAAGAGATGTTCAAAGCCAGCCGGTAGAGCGTCAGCAGCAACAGCGTGGTGGGAAAAACACTGAACTCGACCGGGCGGGTGATGTACATGGCCACCATCATCACGATGACCGACATCATGATGTCCAGCACCAGCAGCAGATCCAGCAGGAACGGGGGCAGCGGGGTGATGAGCGCCATCACGATGGCCAGCACGGCCACCGGTACGCCCAGCTCCGCCGCGCCGCCGTTGCGCAGAAACGCCAGCGGTTTCCAACCCGGTTTTGCGATCGCCGCAGCTTGCGCCATTCTCTCTCCCGCTATCCAGGTAATCGGCGGTTCATGAGCTTATAAACATAGGCCAGGATCTCGGCCACCGCGCGATACAAGTGCGGCGGAATCTCCTGCCCCACTTCCACCGACCGGTACAGGGCCTGCGCCAGGGGCGGATTCTCGATGATGGGCACCTGGAACTCCTGGGCCCGCTGGCGGATGCGCTGCGCCAGGAAGTTTTTGCCTTTGGCCACCACCACGGGCGTAGCCATGGAATCCACGGCATAGCGCAGCGCTACCGCGTAATGCGTAGGATTGACGATAACCGCCGTAGCTTTGGGCACCTCGCGCATCATCTTGTGGCGCAGGCGCTCGCGCTGGATGCGGCGGATGCGCGCCTTGATCTGGGGGTTGCCCTCCGTCTCCTTGACTTCGTCGCGGATCTCCTGCTTGCTCATGCGCAGATCCTTGGTGTACCGGCGGCGCTGGCGGAACAGATCCACCGCGCCGAAGACCAGAAACACGCCGCTGGCCTTCCACAAGAGGGTGCCCAGCGAGCCGCAGGCCTGCCGGAAACCCGATTCCGCGCTCTGAAAGGGCAGGGCCAGGTAGGCAAACAGGTTGTCGCGGATGATCCCATAGACGGCCAGCAGGAAGAGCGGCAGCATCACCAGCGCGCTCAGCAGCGCCGGCAGGTTCTGGCGCGGCAGTTCCCGCAGCCGCGCCAGCGGGTCCAGCCGCTTGACGTCCGGCGCCAGTTTTTTCAGGCTGACGCCGAACTGCGTAGCCACCGCCTGCGTGCCCAGCGTGACGGCCAGCAGCACAGCGCCGGCCGGCGCCAGCAGGCGTAAGAGACTCACCACCAGGTAGCGGCTCAGGGCCAACAGGTCGGCGCGGGGGACAAAAGCCGCGGCCAGGGCCTGCCGCGTCAGTTGCCGCATCTGGTCGAACCACTGCCCCCCCCAAGCCTGCAGCACCGCCACGAAGGCCACGAACTGAACCGCCGAAACCAACTGCCGCGCGGTCGGAAACTGGCCTTCCTTGCGGGCCTTGTCCCGGCGCTTGGCGGTGGGCTGTTCGGTGCGCTGTCCGCTGTCCGCCAAGGCATGCCCCTCAAAAGCCCAGCGCCTGGCGCAGGGTGCCGAACACCGCCGCCGCGTAGGCTGACAGGATGCTGGGGAGCAGCAACGTGATCCATGCGACGACGATCAGGGCGCCCATCATTTTGAGCGGGAAGGCCAAAGTCAACAGTTGCAGTTGGGCGTTCAGCCGGCCGAGCAAGGCCAGCGCCACGTCCGCCAGAATCAGCAGCGCCAGGCATGGCAGCGCCAGGCGCAGGGCCAGCGCCAGCATTACGCCACCCATCCGCAGCAACGGCTCGGCGGTGGCCGGTGTCAGCCACGGCCCGCCCGGCCGCGTCTCCAGGCTGTGTGCCAACTCCCGGATGACTTGCCGGTCCAGGCCCAGCGCCACGAAGACCAGTCCGCTGGCCATCTGCGCAAACACCAGCAGCACTCCCGATTCGGCCTGGGTGGCCGGATCGAAGGTCTGCGCGAAGCTGAAACCCGCGTTGAGGCTGAGGATCTGCGCGCCGGTCACGAAGACCTCGAGTATGAAGGCCACCGCCAGTCCCAGGGCTACGCCCCCGCCGATCTCGGGCAGCACCCACAACAGCAGGCGCGGAATGTCCGCCTGCGCCGCGTCCACCCGCGGCCAGGCGGGCGCCAGCGCCACCGTGATCAACACCGAGAGCACGATGCGGGCCAGCTTGGGACCGGCCTGGACACCCGGCAAGGGGGCCAGGGCGAAGAAGCCCGAGACCCGCGCCAGCGCCAGCCAGAAGCCATACAGGGAAGACAAGCTCCATTCAGCGGGCATAGCGTCCCAGATCGCCCAGCAGCGCCGTGGTGTACGCCGTCATGCGCTCGATCATCCATGGCATCAGCAGCAGGAGGCCGATGCCAAAGGCAATCAGACGCGGAATGGTACTGAAGCCGGTGTCCTGAATGGAGGTGACAATCTGCGCCAGACTGATCACGATGCCGCACACGAAGCCCAGAGCCAGCAGCGGCGCGGCGATCCAAAACGCTGCCAGCAAGACCTGGCGCATGATTTCGGCAACCGCATCCGGCGTCATCTTTTGCCGCTCCTTACACCAGACTCTTCATCAACGAGCCGATCACCAGGTTCCATCCGTCCACCAATACGAACAGCAGGATTTTAAAGGGCGCCGAAATCATGACCGGCGGCAGTTGGATCATGCCCACCGAGATGGTCACCGAGGCCACCACCAGGTCGATCACCAGGAAGGGCAGATACAGAATTGCGCCGATCTGGAAGGACGCTTTCAGCTCGGAGAGAATATACGCCGGTATCAGGACTTTCAGATCCAGATTCGCCGGTGTGCGCGGCGCGGGCGCGTGGGCGATCTCGAGGAACAGGGCGATGTCCTTCTCCCGGGCGAACCGCAGCCAGAACTGGCGCATCGGCTGCGCCGCCTCCTGGGCTGCCTGCGCGGCGCCGATCTGGCCGTTCTGGAGAGGCATCCAGGCGCGTTCGTAGATCCCGCCGGCCATGGGTTCGATGGTCAGCAGACTCAGGAACAGGGCCAGTCCCACCAGCACCTGGTTCGACGGCGCGGTCTGCGTGCCGAGCGCCTGCCGCAGGAAGTGCAGCACCACGCTGATGCGCAGGAAAGGCGTCACCGAAACCAGGGCCGCGGGCAGCACGGTGAGCGCGGTCAGCAGCAGGACGATCTGCATGGGCGTGCTGAGCGCATTTCCTGGGCCCGCCGCCAGTCCCAGACCGGCCGGGCGGGCGGCCGCCGCCGCACCCTGCAGGAGCAACCCCAGCGCCGCCAGGCGCGCGCCGGCGCCGCTCATCGGCCCGCCTCCGCCGCGCGGCCGGCAGGCCGGTCCACGCCTTCCCAGGCGAAGCTCTCCAGCACCGCGCATCCGGCCGGAGACACACCCAGCAGCAGGCCACGTCCGGCCAGGCGCACCAGGTGCAGAGAATGGTGTGGGGAGAGAACCGTCCGGTCCACCACCTCCAGAACCCGCTGCCGGCCGCCGCGCCCGGCACCCGCCACACCCTTGCGCCGCAGCCACCACAGAAACCCGCCCAGCAGCAGCAGCATGCTACCGGCGGCCGACAGTTCGCGAAGTATTTCCATCATTCCCTTTCCGGCACTCCCGTTCCGCGCTCCTCAGGCGTCCCCGTTGAAGTCGGTGATGCGCACTCCCAGGGTATTCTCCACCACCACGATCTCCCCGCAGCCGATCAGGGTGCCGCCCACGTACAGGTCGATGTTCTCGCCGGCGGAGCGCTTCATGCCGATCAGACTGCCCGCCTCCAGTTGCAGAATCTGCCGCACGGTCAGGATGCGGCGATCCAGTTCCGCCTCGATCTCTACCGGCACGTCCGCGAACGCGGCGATTTGTTCCATCGCTGTCATGCGCCGACCTCCCGCTAGGTGATGAGATTGGTGGTCGCCTGCGCCAGGTTATTCACCGTGGTCACCACTTTGGAACTGGCCTGATAAGCGCTCTGCAAAACAATCAGTTCCGTCAGCTCCTGGGCCATATCGACGTTGGACGACTCCAGGGCGCCGCCCACGATGGTGCCGCGCCCGCCCGTGCCGGGCTCTCCCACCGCCGGCTCCGCGGTATCGGCGGTGACCTGAAACTCGTTGTTGCCCACCGCGATCAGAGTCTGCGGATTCCGGATGCTGGCCAGTGCCAGTTGCCCGACGACTACCTGCTGTCCGTCCGAATACGAGGCCAGCAACTGGCCTCCGTTCCCCATAGTGACCTGGGTCAGTTCGGAGGCGGCCGAACCATCCTGCGAGACCGCCGAGGGCGCCGAGGCCTGGTCGAACTGGGTGAGCATGCCCGTGCCGTCCGCGTTGTACGGATTCCAGCTCAGGTTCATATCCGAGGCGCCATCGCTCAGGCCCGGAATGCTGAAGGTGATGGGCGAGCCGGCCGCCGGACTGGTCAGTTGCCCGTTGGCGTCGAACGTCAGGCTGCCACTGGCGCCGGGGATGGCATAGGGAGTGCCGGCGGTGCCCGCGGTGACATCTTCGCCCGGCATGGTGACCGCGTAGGACCACGTGTTGGCCGCCGTCTTTTCGAAGTTCACGGTCAGTACGTGCGAGGTGCCCTGCGAATCATAGACCTTGATCGAGGCCGACCAGTCCGAGGGCGCGCCGGTCGCGGCCGAGGCATCGAAGTTGGCGTTGAGGGTAAAGTTCTGCGTGGCCACCGGCGCTTCGATGGCGCCCACCGGCACGGTGATGTTGCCAATCGGACCGCCCGTATTGACCACCCCGTTGGTGGCCATCCAGCCCTGGACCTGTTCGCCCGTGGGGGTCAGCAGATTACCGGAAAGATCCACTTGAAAATTCCCGGCGCGGGTATATTGGACGGCCCCGTTGTTGAGCACGATAAAAAAGCCGCCCCCCTGGATGGCCGCGTCCATGGTCCCGTTGCTGCTCTGGATGGCTCCCTGCGTGAACTGGCGGACCGTCAGGGGCGCGGCCACGCCAAAGCCCAATTGGCTCTCTCCGGCGCCCATGGATTCGCTCACCAGGTCGCGGAAATACGTCGCGCTGTTCTTGTATCCCGGCGTGTTCAGGTTGGCCAGGTTGTTGCCGACCACATCCACCGCCACGCCGTTGGCGTCGAGAGCGGAGAGGGCCGTGCTGAAAGCTGCAAACATCGTTTAGTTTCCTCCTTGCGTCGTGCTGGTGCTGGTCGTGCCGACAGCGCCCTGGGTCACGCTGTCCATGTCACCGCGGATGGCGATCAACTGTTCGAGCGAGCTGAACTGCGCCAGTTGGGTGACGAAGGTGGTGCTGTCGGTCGGATTGGTCGGGTCCTGGTACCGGATCTGGGCCACCAGGAGTTCCAGAAACTGGTTCTCATTCACGTTGTCCGCCCCCAGGCCCGACGGCGGCGCAGAGGCGCTATCGGCGGGAACCGCGGCGGGCGCGAGGGTTGATGGAATTGTCATATTTGAGCCTCAGGTGCGGGGTCGCGGCGCGACTGCCATGCGGCGGCCCAGCGGGATGGATTGCGCGGCTGTTGCTGGTTTGGCGGTTGCCGGCCGTCGCGGCGCGCGCCCGCCGAATCCGGTTGACTCCCCCGCTCCCCGCCCCCGCCGTGCCGGCTGTCATCCGCCGGCGAACTGTTGGCGGCGGGGCGCCAGACCTCCGCCTGAAACCCGTTCTGCCGCAGCTTGCCTACCAGATCCGGCAGCTCCGTGCGCAGCGAGCTGGCCAAATCGTGATCCGTGGTTTGCACCGTGACCCGGATTTCGCCGGCACGCTCGGCCATCCGTATATCCACGTTGTTCTGGCCGTCGCTCAGGCGCAGAGCCACATCGTGCGTAGCGGGCGCGGCGGGCGGAGCCTGGGCTCCGGAATGCAGCGCCGGACTGCTCTCCGCCACGGCGGGCGTGGCCGGAACTGACGGCTCGCCGACGGAGGAAGCGGCAGGCGCCGGGGCGGCGGCCGGCGCCGAGCCCGCGAAGGAGTTAAAATCTTCCGCGGATACGGGCACGGGGTTTGGATTATCGCGGGAATTTTCGCGGGGGTTGTGGGCGTCGCCGCCAGACGTGTCCCGGGAACCGGCCGCAGGTTTGGCCGGCGGCTTGACGGTGGCCGGCCCGGCTGCGGCGGTGGGCCGGGCGGATGCGACTGGCTCCGCGCGCGTGGCCGGTGTACGGATAACGGCCGGCGCCGCCTCCGGGCCGGGCTTGGCTGGGGATGGGTTTGCCGGCGCCGTCGCCGGGGGCGGTGCCGGGGGCCGCGGCGCAGCGGCCGGATGCAGGCAGAGATCCGGCTGCTCACTCACCCGCCAGGCGCGGCCTGCGTTTGGCTCCGGCTGGCTGACCGGCTCCGCCGGAGGCGGCGCCGGCTGGGCGCGAGGAAGGTCAACGGTATTTTCCTTGGGCATCGCCGCCGGCGCTGTCGCCGTTGCCGTTTCGGCCGTCGTCAGTGGACTCGGGGATGGCGGGGACAGCGCGGCTGCTTCGCTCTTGGCCGGCGCGGCGGTGCCCCCAGTTTCCGCTTGGGGGCGCGCTTCGTCGGGCACCAGGCGGACCTGAAACGCAACTTGCGGAATGCCGCTCTGTGGCAGGGTCACTGCCGCGTCCTCCTGGGTACCGTCGCGGTGAGCGGCCGTGGCGCCGGAACCTACGGGCGCAGGCGCATCCTGAGATACCGGCTCCGGCTGCCAGGGAACCACCGCCGGGATCGGTAAAAGCAGCGGCGGCGTCTGGACCGGCAACGCCACCGGGACCCACAGATCCTGTGCATGCTTTCCGGCGGCTCCCGCTGCCGTCCGCCCCGCGCCCGGACCGGGCGAAGGCGGGGGACCCGGGGCCGCCAGGTCCGAAAGGCATCCTTCCATCTGATCGGCCAGGTATCCGTCCATGACCGAGAAGAAGGCGGTGCTGGACAAGGACGCCTCTGCGGGCGGCAGGCTCCAAACAGAGCCGCAACTCCGCAATTCCGTGAGGATCGATTCCGCGCCGGCTTCCGTTGCAGGGGCCATGACGCGGCTGCCAGGTGCAGCCGGAGAGCCAAACGCGCAGCGCTCAGACACAAGCAGTTAGGGTGGCGGCGGGCGCCAAATTCTTGGCTCGGCGGCGCGCGGTGGCATAAACTTGCCCGGTCGCGTGCCCGCAAACCGTTGGATTCGGGGCGCTGGCTTCCGGTCACCGGTTTGCATTCGTGGCTGCGGGAGCGCCCATGGATCCTCTGACAATCTCCGCGGCCGGCGGGATGCAAGCCCGCCTGGAATCGCTCGACATGCTGGCCAACAATCTGGCCAACACCGAAACCGGCGGCTACAAGACGGATCGCGAATTCTATAACCTCTACCAGGCGACGGAAACGGCGGGCGATCCGGCGGACGCCCTGCCGGTGATCGAGCGCTCCTGGACGGACTTCTCCCAGGGGGTTCTGCGCACCACCGGGGGACCCCTGGACCTAGCGCTCTCGGGGAACGGCTTCTTCGCTGTGGACGGCCCTTCCGGCAGTCTGTACACGCGGAATGGCAGTTTCCGCATCTCGCCCTCCGGAGCCCTGGTAACGGGCGAAGGTTATGCCGTGCGGTCGATCTCCGGCGGCCACCTGCAGGTCGGGACCAGCGGCCCCGTGGAAGTCTCCGCCGACGGTACGGTGCAGCAAAACGGGCAGACCCTGGGCCGCCTCGAGATCGCGACTTTTAGCGATGACGGCAGCTTGGCCAAGCACGGGTCCAGCTATTTTCAGAGCCAGTCTGCGCCGCAGCCGGCGGATGGGGTGCAGGTCGAACAGGGCAAGCTGGAGAGTTCGAATGTGCGCGCTGCCGAGTCAGCGGTGCGCCTGGTGGCGGTCATGCGGCAGTTCGAGATGCTGCAAAAGGCCGCGCAGTTGGGAACGCAGATGAACCGCGAGTCGGTCGAAGAGGTCGCCAAGGTGGCCTCTTAACCGGCCGCGCAGGGGAAGGAATGAACTATGATTCGAGCGCTTTTCAGCGCCGCCAGCGGAATGACGGCACAGCAAATGAACGTGGACAACATCGCCAACAACCTGGCCAACGCCAACACGGCCGGTTATAAGGCGCGGCGGGTGCAGTTTCAGGATCTGCTCTATCAGAACCTGCTGCAGCCGGGCGCGGAGGCCAGCCAACAGACGGTGATTCCGGCGGGTCTGCAGTTGGGACTAGGCACGCGCCCTGCTTCCAACGAGATCATCTTCACCCAGGGCAACTTCTCGGAGACGGACAATCCGCTGGACGTGGTGATTCAGGGGCGCGGCTTCTTCCAGGTCCTGCAGCCCAACGGACAACTGGCCTACACGCGGGATGGAGAGTTTCAACTGGATCGCAACGGCAGCCTGGTAACCGCCACCGGCAACCCCTTGCAGCCGCAGATCACCATCCCGGCCGATGCGCAGTCGGTGACCATCGCCGCCGACGGCACGGTCAGCTTCACCCAACCCAACCAGACCACCGCGCAGGTGGCCGGGCAGATCCAACTGGCGAACTTCGCCAACCCGGCGGGCCTCAATACGATCGGCGGCAATCTGTACACGCCTACGGAAGCCTCGGGCGACCCCGTAGTGGGATCCCCCGGGGGCGCCGAGGGCATGGGCGCCCTGCAGCAGGGCTACACCGAGCAGTCCAACGTCAGCGTGGTCCAGGAGTTCGTCAACCTGATCGTCAGCCAGCGGGCTTACGAAGCCAATTCCAAGGTGGTGCAGGCGGCCAACGAGATGTACCAGCAGACCAACAATCTGGTACAGCAATGATCGCCCCGATTGTATGGCTGCTGGCGGCCGTGGCGCCGGCCGCCTCCTGCGTGACGATCGCGGGCGGGCGGATTGTGGCAGGCGACATGGCGCGCGTGGCGCCCGCATTCGCCGCCCTTCCGGCCGCGACCGAACTGGGCTTCGCCCCGGCTCCCGGCACGCGCCGCACGTATGGCTCGGCCGAACTGGCCCGCCTGGCCCGCCGCTACGGACTGGAGCTCGAACCCGGCGCGGAAGCCTGCTTTTTCCGGCCGCAGGAGATCCTCACCGCCGCGCGGGTGGCGGCGGCCTTGGCCCGGGCGATGCCAACCGCGCATCTGGAACTGCTGGATTTCAGCCGCCAGCCGGTGCCGCCCGGAGAACTGCAGTTCGCGCCCGCCAGCGGTGGTGGAAGCCTGCAAACATGGCGGGGCGCGGTATCGCAGCCCGGCCGCGCGGACTTCCCGGTCTGGGCCAAGCTAAGAGTCGAGGTCACCGGCCAGCGCGTTGTGGCGGGCGAACCGTTGACGCCCGGACAGCCCATCGCACGCGGTCAGTTGCGCCTGGAAGCCTGGACGGGACCGCCGCCTCTGCCGGACATCTCCGAGATCCTGGGGCGCGCGCCCCGCCGGTTCATTGCGCCGGGCACGCCGATCCAGACCCAATGGCTGGAAGATCCCGCCGAGATACGGAACGGCGATCTGGTGGAAGTGGAAGTCCGCAGCGGCCAGACCCGGCTGCTGTTGGAAGGGCGTGCGCAGGCCGCCGGCAAACGCGGACAGGTGATTCCGGTTCGCAATCCGGGCAATGGCAAGGTCTTTTCGGCCGTCGTTCGCGCCCGCGGGCGAGTCCTTCTATGGGCGGGCCAAGCCTACGGAACGGCCCCGGGGGAACTGCCATGACAGCCAGATCCATATCCGCTCTCCTGGCACTGGCGTGCCTGGTTCCCTCCGCCGCCGGCGCCGCCAAGAAGAAAAAGCCGCAGGCCCCGGAGGCTTCCGCGCTGCAGCGCTACGTGGAACAGGCTAAGGCCGCTGCCCGCGCAGCCAATGACGCGACGCCGGGATCGCTGTGGTCTTCGGCGGCGCTGTTGAACGATCTGGCGCGCGATCTGCGCGCCAGCCGGGTCAACGACACGGTGACCGTGCAAGTCGCCGAGAACGCCTCGGCGCTCTCCACCGGCAACGTGCAGACCGCGCGCACCTCCAGCGCCTCCGCCTCCGTCAGCTCGCTGGCCGGACCGCAAAAGGCCGCCGGTACGCTGGCCAACCTGCTGGGCACCGCAGGCAGCCAGTCGCTCCAGGGTTCCGGCACCATCGGCCGTACCACCGTCATCACCACCACGCTGGGCACCCGGGTGGTCGAAGTGCTGCCCAACGGCGACCTGGTCATCGAGGGCGTAAAGGAGATCCGGGTCAGTTCCGAGGAGCAGGTGATCATGGTGCGCGGGGTGGTGCGGCCCGCCGATTTGTCCCCCAATAACGTCGTGCAGTCCGACTTGATTGCGCAACTGGAGGTATCCGTCAACGGCAAGGGCGTGGTCGGGGATGCCATCCGGCGGCCTAATTTTCTGTATCGCCTGATTTTGGGCCTGCTGCCGTTTTGACCGGGAAACAGGATAAGGAAATGCGTCATAAATTGGTTTGGCTGATGGCGGCGCTGGCGGCGCCGGGATGGTCCGCCACCCGCGTTAAGGATCTGGCTTCGATCGAAGGCGTGCGCGACAACCAGTTGATCGGCTACGGTCTGGTGGTGGGCCTGGCCGGCACCGGCGACCGGCAGCAGACCATTTTCTCGGCCCAGAGTCTGGCCAATCTGCTGGAACGGATGGGCGTGTCGGTGCCGGCCGCCACCATCATGGTGAAGAATACGGCGGCCGTCATGATCACTGCCACGCTGCCGCCGTTCGCCCAGCCGGGCACGCATCTGGATGCGGTGGCGGCGGCCATTGGAGACGCCTCCAACCTGCAGGGCGGCCTGTTGATCTTGACCCCGCTCAAGGCCGCCGACGGCCAGGTCTACGCGGTGGCCCAGGGACCGGTGGTCACCAGCGGGTTTGCAGCCGGACGCGGCGGGAGCAGCCAGACGGTCAATCACCCCACCGTGGCCCGCGTACCGGAGGGCGCCATCGTGGAGCGCGCGGCCCCCTCCCTGGCGCCTAAAGGATTCCTGCACCTGCAACTCCACTATGCCGATTTCACCACCGCGGCCCGCCTGGCGGCGGCGCTCAACACGCGCTACGGCGGTTCCGGGACGGCGCCGCCGGCACGCGCCGACAACGCCGCGCTGGTGAGCATCCGGATACCGGCGGACTACGCCGCCCGGCCGGTGGACTTTATCGCCGATGTGGAGGCCCTCACGGTGGAGGCGGACCAGCCGGCCAGGGTCGTGGTCAACGAGCGCACGGGCACCATCGTGATCGGACGCGAGGTGCGCATCGCGCCGGTCGCCATTCTACATGGAAACCTCACGGTGGAGATCCAATCCGGCGCGGATGTCTCCCAGCCGCCTCCCCTGTCGCCGGGCAAGACCGTGGTGACCCCCAAGATCGGCGTGACGGCCACCCAGGATCCCACGCGCCACGTGATGCTGCAGCAGGGCGCCACGGTGGAGGAACTGGTGCGGGCGCTGACGGCCATCGGTTCGACGCCCCGGGATGTGATCGCGATCCTGCAGAATCTACGCGCGGCGGGCGCCCTGGAAGCCGAGTTGGAGATCATGTGATGAGCAGTGCCGTCAGCCTCACCGAGGCAGCCCTGCCGCAGGCTCCGGGCGCCAGCGCGCCGCGCAATATCGCGGAGGCGGCGCAGCAGTTCGAGGCGCTGCTCATCGGCGAGATGCTCAAGGCCGCCCGCAGCGGCGAGAACGGCTGGTTGGGCAGCGGCGACGAGACCGGGGATGCCACCTCAGCCGGCCTGGCGGAGGAACAGTTCGCCCAGGCGCTGGCGCGCAGCGGCGGTCTGGGCCTGAGCGCGCAGATTCAAGCCAGCCTGACGGCCGGCCATCGATAAGCGGCTCAGAAGCTCCAACTTTGGGAGGCGTAAGCCGTTTCCGGCGCGCCGGGCACGGCGGCCGGATAGGCGCCGAACTCCGCAAATCCGCCCGCCCCAGCGGGCCGCGCTCCCGGCAGGGCGTCATCCGCGTTTCTCAGCTTGTCCCAGCCTTCGGCCAACGTCAGGAGCAGGCCTTCCACCTCCACCAGGGGCTCTACTCTCTGGCGGGTATTGGCTTCGATCAGCCGCCGCTGCAGGTAATCGTACAACTCGGCCAGGCTGCGGCTGAGCGTACCGCCACGAGAGTGGTCCAACGAGAGACTGAGCTGGGTCAGGATAGCGTGCGCCTTCGAGACCCGGCTGGCGCGTTCGCCGATGCGCCCGGCCCGCAGGTGCACCTGTGCGTCGCGGGTGGCTTCGATGGCCGCGCGATAGAGCAGCCGTACCAATTCGAGCGGATCGGCAGTCAGCACCTGGCTCTCTAGGTATTCCCCATGAACTTCGGAAAGCGGCATCGGATCTCCTCGCCCCTCATATCGGCGGAAAGCGGGTCAGGTTGCGCCGGCCGCTGGTTCATGCATGCGTCTCGCCGCCCGGGCCCAGCACCTCCGCCATGCGCAGCAAATACTCCGGCGGCAACTGCCAGAGGACCTTCTGGCTCTGCCGGTCGATGACCCGGATCACCGGCCGCCGGGTCTGCCGGTCCATGGCGAAGGTCAGTTCGCTGCCGTCGCCAAACAGGCCGGACGCGTCGATGTTCTTGACGGAGCGGATCAGTTCCCGGTTCTCGACCAGCCAGTTGGCGCCGGTGGTGTCCGGCACCGCCGGCAGGACTTGTCCCGGTTGACTGACGGATGCGACGTCCATAGAATGCGTCTCCGCGGATTCCTTGATCCTTCCGTCATACTCATCGGCGGTCCGCGCGGGAGTCTGCGCCGCGGTTTTAAAGATGCGCGCCCTTCCGCCGATATATGGCTCAGGAAGGCGTCCTTGAATCGCACACTGTCGCAGCAGGAAATCGATGCGCTGTTCAGCAGCGCCACTGGGGGCCACGCCCAGGATTCCCCCGCCAAAAAAGTCGTGGCTTTCGACTTTCGGCGGCCAGACCGCATTGCCAAGTCCCAACTGCGCGCCATTCACCAGTTGCACGAAACTTTCGTGCACAACCTGGTATCCAGCTTATCGGCCTACCTGCGCACCTACCTGCTGGTCAATCTGGTCAGCGTGGAACAATTGTCCTGCGAAGAATTCCTCAACGGCCTGCCCGCGCCCACCTGCATGCTGTCGCTGGGATTGCGGCCGTACGACGGCTACGGACTGCTGGAGCTGAGTCCCGCCCTGGTGTTTCCCATCCTGGAGGTATTGCTGGGCGGCGACGGGAAGTCCACCGCCAACCTCAAACGGGAGATCACCGAGATCGAGCAGAAACTGCTCGACAGCCTGTTCCGCATCATCCTGAACGACCTGAAGGAAGCCTGGCAGGCCGTGGCGCCCATCGAGTTCACCATCCACTCGGTCGAGACCGAGCCGCAGTTCCTGCGCGTACTGGCCCCCACCGAAGCCGTGGTGGCGGTGGGCATTGAAATCCGCATCGGCGACAACATAGGCATGATGAACATCGCGGTGCCCTCCATCATCGCCAAGATGATGCGCCAGAAGTTCGATCAGCAATGGTCCATGCGCCGCAGCCAGTCGACCGAGGAGGAGCAGGCGGCCATGTTTGCGCGGGTGGCCTCCTCGCGGCTGGGCCTGGATGTGCAACTGCGCGGGACCACCCTGCTGGTGCGGGACCTGCTGCAATTGGTCGAAGGCGACGTCCTGGCCTTCGACTATCCGGTGAGCCGGCCGCTCGAAGGGCTGCTCAACGGCAGGCTGCGCTTCACCGGACAGGTAATCCGGCACGGGCGTAAGCTCGGCTTCCGCATGGAATCCATCTGCGCTCCCCAGCTTCCGGCCGATAAGAGTTCATAGCGCCATGATTCACCTCACGCGGCTCAATCACGTACCAGTGGTGCTTAACGCCGACCTCATCGAGATGATCGAGGTGACTCCCGACACGGTGATCCGCCTGACTACCGGAGAGAAACTGGTAGTGCTCGAGCCGGCCGAAGAAGTGGTCCGGCTGGTGCTGGAGTTCCGCCGCGCCATTCAGGGCGGCGCCCGGCCGTGCCCGGGCATCTGTGACCATCCGCCGGAGGAGCCCGACGCCGGGAACCGCTCCGGCTGGCGTCCGGTCGAAACGCATGAGCGATAAAAACACGGCTTCCAAGGCGAGCCGGAAACCAGCCGGCCGCAGACCCGACCTGGCCACCCTGGGCGGCCTGACCCTGGCTCTCGCCGGCATCCTGGGGGGTCTGGTGCTGGAACGGGGCCGGGTGCAGGACGTGGCCCAGGTGACCGCCGCCATTATCGTCCTGGGCGGGACCATCGGCGCCGTGATGGTCACCACGCCATGGGGCGTTCTGCAGCGGGCGGCCCGCAGCCTGGTGGCGGTTTTTGTGGAATCCACTTATACGCCCGAGGCTATCATCGACCAGATCATCGGCTACGCCACCAAGGCGCGAAAAAACGGCATCGTCTCGCTCGAAGACGAGACCGACGCGATACCGGACCCTTTCCTGCGCAAGGCCTTGAACCTGGCGGTGGACGGCGCGGACCTGCAGGAGCTGCGGCGCATGATGGAACTGGAGATCACGGTCGAGGAGCAGCGAGGCGAGGCCGCCGCCAAGGTCTACGAGGCGGCCGGAGGCTACGCTCCTACTATCGGCATCATCGGCGCGGTCCTGGGACTCATCCAGGTCATGAAACACCTGGCCAACATCGACGAGGTGGGACGCGGCATCGCGGTGGCATTCGTGGCCACGGTTTACGGGGTGGCCTCGGCGAATATCTTTTTCCTGCCGGCGGGCAGCAAGCTGCGCGCCCGCACGCACGCGGCCTTGCAGATGCGGGAGCTGATGCTCGAAGGCGTACTGGGCATCGCCGAGGGCCTCAACCCCAAACTCATCCGGGTCAAGCTGGAGGCCTACGTCGCCCCGGCCGCGGCAGCCCACAAGGCCAAGGCCGACACCGCCAAAACACGCGCGGCGGCCCAACCCGCCGAAGCGGCGGCGGGCGATTGAAAAATGGCGCGCCGCCACAAGCCCGAAGCGCATGCCAACCACGAGCGCTGGCTGGTGTCCTACGCGGATTTCATCACCCTGCTGTTTGCTTTCTTCGTGGTCATGTTCGCCTCCGCCCAGGCGGACAAAAGCAAAGCCGCCCGGGTGGCCGAGTCGGTCCGCAAGGCTCTGGATGAAGGCCAGGTCCGGTCCGCCGTGGCGGCCATCCTGGGAGGCACCCGCGACGACAAGGGCAAGGGCAACGCCATGATGAAGGGGCCGGGCGGCGCGCGGCCGGCGGCGCACGAGGAGCCGCCTTTGCCGGCCGCCACCCTGGCGGGATCCATGCACGCGCTCCAAAGCGCGCTGCGGGAAGAGATCGATAAAGGCCAGGTGCAGGTGACGCTGGAGCAGCGCGGGCTGGTGATCAGCCTGCGCGAAGCCGCCTTTTTCGCTTCGGCGGACGATACCGTGTACCCCGGGACGTACGCCAGCATCGGCAAGATCGCGGCGGCGCTGCGCGCCCTGCCGAACCTCATCCGGCTGGAGGGTCATACCGACTCGGTGCCCATTCACAATGCCCGCTTCCGCAACAACTGGGAACTCTCCGCGGCGCGCAGCATCGCCATGCTGGAACTGTTGACCGGCCGGTTTGAGGTCCCCAGCACGCGCATGGCGGTAGCCGGCTACGCCGATACGGCTCCAGTCGAATCCAACGATACCGAAAGCGGCCGCTCGCACAACCGCCGCGTGGACATCGTCGTCCTCAACCAGGACGGCGCGCGTCCCGAGCCTCACCCGGCCGGCGCCGGATAAAGCGGCTATCGCGCCGGCCGGCTCCAGCCCGCCAGAAAGGAATCGGCGGCCAGACCTTCGACCTCCCGGTTCTCCGCCAGGGACCACTCCCGCCTCCGGCGCTGTTCCAGCTTCTCCAGCAGGCGGCACCGCCGGTCGGCTGCCAGAACCTTCTCCCGTTGGGCTGCCATCTGTTGCTCGGCCGTTCTCTTCCGCGCGGCCAACGCCTGTAAGTCCGCCGTCAGGCGGGCGCGATAGGAGGCAAGCGCCCAGAGATCGGAGGCTTCCGTAGCCGGCGCCTGGCATACCGCCTGTTCGGCCCGCGCGCGCGCCAGCTCCAGACGTCGCGCGGACAGATCGCATTCCTCGATACCCGCCAGGATCCGGCGCAGCTTGCTCTGGTCCAACTCCAGCTCCGTACGCCGCCAGGCGAGCACGCGTCCCAGCGGAAAATGGAACCCGCGCATGTTTAACCCAGGGCGGCGGCGAGCTGCGCCAGCTGCCGCAGGGTTTCCCCGCGCGGCGAGTCGCGATCCGCTGCCTGCTGCAGGAAATCCAGGATCTGCGGCCGCACCCGTATGGCGGCATCCAGCGGCGGATTCGATCCGGCCACGTAGGCGCCCAGTTGGATCAGATCTTCGGCCTGATGATAGAGCGCCAGCGCCTGCCGTACGGCCCGCGCCTGCCGGCTTTGCTCGGGCGAGGAGAGCTGCGATTCCAGCCGGCTCACCGACTGCAACACGTCGATGGCCGGGTAATGGCCGGCGGCGGCCAACTGCCGCGAGAGCACGATGTGCCCGTCCAGGATGGCCCGCACCGCGTCGCAGATGGGTTCGTTGAAATCGTCGCCCTCCACCAGCACGGTAAAAAAGCCGGTGATGGAGCCACATCCGAAATTGCCGGCTCTCTCGAAGACCTGGGGCAGCAACGCGAACACCGAAGGCGTGTAGCCCTTCTGCGCGGGAGGCTCGCCGGCGGCCAGCCCGATCTCGCGCTGGGCCATGGCCAGGCGGGTCACCGAATCCATCACCAGCAGCACGCCGGCGCCCTGGTCGCGGAAATACTCGGCGATGGCCAGGGCGGTAAAACAGGCGCGCACGCGCAGCGGCGCCGGACGGTCGGAAGTGGCCACCACCACCACCGCCCGCCGCATGCCTTCGGCTCCCATTTCGTGTTCCAGGAAGGCGCGCACTTCCCGATTGCGTTCCCCCACCAGGGCGATCACCGTGACGTCCGCGCTGTTATGCCGCGCCATGGCGCCCAGCAGCGTGCTCTTGCCGACACCGCTGCCGCCGAAGATGCCGATGCGTTGGCCGCGGCCGGCCGGCAGCAGGCTGTCGATGGCGCGCAGGCCGGTCTCCAATGGAGTGGTGATGTGCTCGCGGTCCAAGGGACCCGGAGGCGGGCAATACAAATCATAGGCCGCCTGGGCCACCAGCCGGGGGCCGCGGTCCATCGGCCGTCCGAAACCGTCCACCACCCGGCCCAGCAGACCGGGGCCCACGCCCACGCGCGCGGCATCCGCGCGCGCGATCACCTGGCTGCCCAGCTCCACGCCCCCGGTCTCCTCGAGCGGCATGGAAAGCACGTGCCCATCGCGGAATCCGATTACCTGACTGCGCACGCGCCGCCCGCCGGCGGCGGCGATTTCGCAAAAATCTCCCAGGGCCGCCGCCGGACCCGCCGACTCCACCAGCAGGCCCGCGATTTCCACCACTTCACCGACCTGGCGCATGCCGTCCAGACCCGAAAGCGCCGTCACATAAGGCTGGAGCAGGCCCGCCATATTCAGTGATCTCCCAGGCGGTCGGCCAGCCCGCGCCCGATCTCCGCCAGTTGCGATTCCAGCGACGCATCCAGCTTGCCGCGGGTGGTTTCGAGCCACACCGCGCCCCGCTCCAAGGTGCTATCCGGGACGACCGCCAGCGCGGTGCGCCCGGCCTTGGCCAACGCGTGCCGGATGCCATCCTCCAGGTCCGGATGCGTGCGCACCCGGCAGACATCCTGGGCCGGCAGTTTTTCGAGGGCCGCTTTGACCAGGCCCTCCAGGGCGTCCGGGTCCACCGACAACTCGCGGCGCAGGATGCGGCGCGCAATCCCCAGCGAGAGATCCACCAGTTCGGCCTCCGCCTCGCGCATGAGCCGCGGCCGTAGAGCGCCGATGTCCGCGATACTGTGCGCCAGCTTCTCGAGGACCGGCTGAAGCTGGGCGGCCGCCTGGGCGCGGCCGGCGGCCTCTCCCTCGCGCAAACCCTCCTGCCGCGCCTCCGCCGCGCGGCGTGCGGCCTGTTGCTCCCATTCCGCGGGGCGCTCGAGCGCGCCGGGATCCGGCGGCCGTCCCGCCGCGGCAGCCGCGCCCGGACCCGCGGCTTCGCCTGCCGGCCACGCCCAGGACTGCGCCGCGGCAGCCGCGGCCCCGGCCAGGATCTTAGACAACATACTGCTCCCCGCCGGCGCCCTTCAGGTTGATGACCCCGTCGCTTTCCAGTTGCCGCACCACGGCGATGATCTGCTGTTGGGCGCCTTCCACCTCTTTGAGCTTCACCGGACCCAGGGCTTCCATGTCCTCCAGCAGCATCTCTGCGCCGCGCTGCGACAGGCACTGCACGAAGTGGCTGCGCACCTGCTCGCTGGTCCCTTTCAAGGCCAGGGTGAGGACCTTGCGGTCCACCTTCGCCAGCACCTCCTTCAGACTGTTGCTGTCGATCAGCAACATGTCTTCAAACACGAACATCAGGTGCCGGATGGTGTCGGCCAGGGCGGAATTCTCCTTCTCGATGGATTCCAGGATCTCCTTGCTGGCGCCCGAATCCAGGCGGTTGAACATCTCCGAAACGGCCCGCACGCCGCCGTAGGATTCGCGGCTGAACTCGCCCAGCGCCTGCAGCTTCTGCCCGATCACGGCGGCGATTTTATGGATGATCTCGGGCGAGATCTGGTCGAGATGCGCCATGCGCAGGGCCACGTCGGCCCGCAACTGGACCGGCAGCGAAATAAGCAGCGCGGCCGCCTGCGAGGCGCTCAGATGCGACAGGATGAAGGCGATGGTCTGCGGATGCTCGCTGTGGATGAATTTCGCCAGTTGCTGGGGGTCGGCCTTCTGCAGGGCGTCGAAGGCGGCCGTATCGTTGCCCATGGTCTTGACCAGCCGGTCCACCAGCTTTTTGGCCGTGTCCGGACCGAAGGCGTTCATGAGCACCTTGCGCGCGTAGTCGATCCCGCCGCGGGCCACGTACTCGCGCGCCATGGCCATCTGGTAGAACTCTTCGAGCACCGTTTCGGCCTCGTCGTTGGTGATGGTGGTGACCCGGGCCACCTCCCGCGACACCACCTGGACCTCGTCCTCCGACAGTTCCTTCAGCAATTGGGCGCTGGCTTCCTCGCCCAGCAGCACCAGTAGCATGGCCGCTTTGCGCACCCCGGAGATCAGCTCGTTGCGCTTGATGTTGGCGATCATCGAACCGGTTTCCTCGGCATCAGGCCTTCTCGTTCAGCCATGTCCGCAACGTCTGCACCTGGGGGATGGGATCTTTCTTCAGGCTCTCCCGCAGGTACTTGCTGAGGGCGTCTTTTTTGCTGTTGGCGCTGCTTGGAACCTTGATGGCGTTCAGTACTTCGGCTTCCATGCGCGCCTGCAACTGCGCCTGGTCGGCCAACTGGTTCTCGATGGTCTTGGCCAGCGGCTCGCCGCCGGCCAGGGCCGGCGCCCCGGCCGCGCCGCCTATAGCCCCCTGGACCGCTGGCCGGGCCGCATGTCCGCGGCGCAGGCGCCGCCACCCCCAGAACAGTAGGGCGAAAAGCGCCAGAGCGGCGGCCCCGGCGGCCCCCAGGATCTTGGGATCGCGCAACCGCTCCGGCAGCCGGGAGGCGGGCGCCAGCGGGGCCGCGGGGGCCGGCGGCAAGGGCGGTTCGCCGTGCAGGGTGGCTTCGAAGGGCAGCGTCTCGACGATCAGTTGGTCGCCGCGCTCGGCTTTGAAATTGATGGCCCCGGCCACCAGGTCGCGGATGGTCTTCAGTTTCTCGGCCGAAGGCGGAATGAGCACCTGCTGCAGATGCGGCGCCCTGCCATCCCAGCGCACATCCTGGTCAATCAGCAGGGAGACCGACACGCGCTTCAGCTCGCCCTGCGGCAGGCGGGTGTGGCGCACCGTGCGGCTGGACTGATACGTGATCTCCTCGCTGCGCCGGGACGCCCCGGTGGTCGCGGCCGTGGTGCGCGCCGGAGGATGCGGCAGGTTGGCGGCGGTACCGGGGACCCCGCCGGCGAGCAGGGCGGGCGCCAGATCCTCGGTCTTCTGGGAACTCACCATCACCGAGCGCGCCGGATCGAAGCTCTCGTCGCTCTGTTCGCCGCTCGAGAAATCGCAGTCGGCGGAGACCGCCACCCGAAAGCGTTCCGGCCCCAGCAGCGGATCGAGGGTGGATTGGATTTTAGCCAGCAGGCTCTCTTCCACCATGTCGCGATATTCCAGGTTGGCCGCGCCGCCTTCCATCTCGCTTTCCGCCCGCCGCGGGCGGTTCAGCACCTCGCCGCGGGTATCGATCACCGATACCGCTTCGGGCGCCAGACCTTCCACGGCGCTGGCCACCAGGTTCACCACCGCCATCACGTTCTGCGCGGACAGTTGCGCTCCCGGCCGCAAGCCCAGAATCACGCTGGCTTTGGCCGGCTGGCGGGCTTCCAGGTAAACGGATTCCTTGGGAAACGATAAGTGTACGCGGGCCCGTTCCACCTCTGCCAGGGACATGATGGAGCGCTCCAGTTCGCCCTCCAGGGCGCGGCGGTAATTGATGTGCTCGGCGAAATCGGTCACCCCGAAGCTGCTTTTGTCGAACAGCTCGAAGCCGATGCGGCCGCTCTTGGGCAGGCCGCTGGCGGCCATCTGCAGGCGCAGCTCGGCCAGCTTGGCGGAGGGCGCCAGCACCGTCGCACCGCTCTCCGACAGCCGGAATTCGGTGCCGCCTTCCTTGAGCTTCTGCACCACCGCGGCAGCGTCCTCGGCGGCCAGGCCGGTATAAAGCGGCCGGAAATCGGCTTCCCGCCGCCATTGGGTAAAGACGGCGAGTCCGCCGGCCACCAGCAGCGCCGTGGCCGCCAGGCTGATTTTTTGCCCCAGGGACAACCGGGCGAGCAGTTTCTTCAACTGGTCCATACTCTATTCCGCGGCCGGTCAGATCTGCATTTGCATGACCGCCTGATAGGCCGACACGACTTTATTGCGTACCTGCACAAAGGTTTCAAACGCCAGTTCGGCGCGCTGCGCGGCCAGGGCCACCGTGTGCACCTCTCCCCCATCGCCGCTGAAAAATCGCTCCACGGCCTGGTGCGCATCGCCGCGCAAGCGTTCCACGCCGCCGATGGCCTCCGACAACACGTTCTGAAACTCGCCGCCGCCGGCGCCGGCCGCCGCCGGAACAGCGACGGATGGCAAGGGAATGGACGATATGGCTGATATGGGTGCTGGCATGCCCGCTTTCTCCGCCTCACTTGAATAGATCGATGGACCTCATAATCATGTCCTTGACGGCCGAAATGGCCGCCACATTGGCCTCGAATCCGCGCGCGGCGCCGGTGAGATCCACCATGTCCTCGGCCGGATTGATACGCGGGAAGGAAACATAGCCGTCCTTATCGGCATCCGGATGCCCCGGCAGATAGCGCCGCTCCGGGTCCCGCCCGTCCACGCTGATCTCCTGGACTTCCACTCCCTCCTGCAGATGCGATTCGAACAACGACCCGAAGGATGACGCCATGGGCTGGGAGACGAACACGGCGTCCTGGCGGCGGTACGGCCCGCCTTGGGGTGTGCGGGTAGTCTCCGCGTTGGCCAGGTTCTCGACCAGCAATTCGGCGCGCGTGCGCTCGGCCGCCATGCCGGACGCGCTCACGGCCATGGATCCGAATAGGCTCATGAGCCGCTCCCGCTCTGCAGAGCCGCGCGAATCGCCTGGATCTCGCTGCGCAGCAGGTTGGACGCCAGGTTGAAGCGCATGTCATTCTCCGCCAGCAGGCGCGACTCCCGGTCCACGCTGACATTGTTCCCGTCGTTCTTGACCGGCAGGCCCGCCACATCCAGTACCGGCGGAGGGCTGCCGCTGGCCGCGCGGAACTCCGATTGAAAATCGATGTCCTTGGTTTTATATCCCGGGGTGTCGGCATTGGCGATGTTCGACGCCACCAGTTTCTGCCGCGCGCTCAGCAGATCCATGTACCGCTCCAGGCTGTTGGAAATGCCGCCGAGTATCATACACGCCCCCACAGCAATCCGATTTCCGGCTTTATTTCTCTGAAAATGGAGGCGGCTTGCCGGCGGGGAGCGCCAAAATCCGGGCGCGGCCGTGAAGATATTGGCGCCCGGACGCCCCGGCGGCGCGTCCCTCCGCCCGCCGCCTTAGGATCGGGGGGCCGGTTCACAGCAGGGCACCGATCTTCTCTTGAATCTGTTCGGCCGTGAAAGGCTTGCGGATGTAGGCCGCTGAACCCAGCCGGATGGCCTGGCTGACCTTTTCTTCACTCCCCTCGGTGGTGATCATCACCACCGGCAGGCTGCGCCAGGCGGGAGTGTTCTTCAATTCCGCCAGCAGCCCCAGGCCGTCCAGATTCGGCATGTTGATGTCCGACAGCACCAGGTTGAAGGAGTGCTGGCGGAGAGTGTCCAAAGCCTCCACGCCGTCGCGCGCCTCGAAGATTTCGCCGATATCGAGGCCAGTTTGCCGCAGCACCCGGATGAGGATCTTGCGGATCGCGGTAGAGTCGTCAACAACCAGAATGTTCAAAGCCGTGCTCCCTTCCTTCTATCGGACCGCTCAGGCTTCGGCTTTAACGCCGCAGCGGCGCTTAAAGATCCCTCCGCCACCGCCGATAAGATACACGGGACATGCGCATGCTGGATCGCAATGAAATCGTGACCGAGATTCGCACGGCCGCCGAGGAAGTCTTCGCGACCATGTTGAACACCGAATTGAGTTTCGCGGGAGCCTATTTCGATAGCCGCCCCGCCCACCCGGTCGATGGGGTTATCTGCCTGATCGGGATGGCCGGCGAGTGGACCGGCACCGGGACGCTCTCCTGCTCCGCGGAATTCGCCTGCCGTATCGCCTCGCTGATGCTGATGGCCGAATACACGGTGGTCGATTCGGAAGTGCTGGATGCGGTGGCCGAGGTCGCCAATATGGTCCTGGGGAACGTCAAGACGGCGCTCGAACGGGCCCTGGGCAGCATGGGCATGAGCATACCCACGGCGATCTTCGGCAAGAACTTTCTGGCCAAGAGCTTCGGCGACGAGGCCTGGACCGTGGTGGCCTTCGACTGCCAGGGCGACCGCTTGGAAGTCAAGCTCTTTTTAAAGCAAGCCTCCGCGCCCCCGTTGCCCGCCGCCGCCAAGAACTGCACCCCGGTCTATCTGCGCCACTGAGTGCCGCGCCGGATCGCGCGGCGTCCCCCCGGACTGCCGCCGCCACCGTCGGAACGGATCTCTACCCGGCGGCCCGGTCCGCGCCCAGGCGGGCGGCCATCCCTTCCAGGTACCGCAGCGCCTCGCAGGCGACCTCCCGGACCACTGGATCCGGGTGGCGCAAAAGCGCGATCAGAAGCCGCAGCCAGGGCAGTTCGGAGTCCTCCAGGCCGATCATGGAAAGCTGCTTCACAGAATCTCCCGGCTAGGCGGCGGCAGCAGTGCCGCGCCGCCGGCGCCGGCAGGCTGCAAGTAGCCGGCGGGTACGGCGTTCAGCAACTGGCGGGCGATGTCGGCGGGGGGGTCGGTGTGCAGCAGGCAGGCCATGGCGCCGCGGCGGCCCTGCAGTTTGACACTGCCGCCCTGGCGCGTAATGCGGTACACGACTTGGGCGCCGTGGTGCGCCCGCAAGCTGGCAAGCTCCCACCCACCAGCCTCCATCACGCGAATGCCGGCCTGCTCGCTCACCAGAATCGCCAGGTCGCAGTCCGGCAGCCCGGAATCAGAGGCCCGGCAGGCGGTTTCAAAAAGGCTCCGGGCATCCGTCCAAAACGCTTCCACACCCCGCTTATCGGGCGCCCGGCAGCGAATGTGCGCGCTTCAGGGGATCGGCAGGCGGCTCAGGATACGCTCCACGTAACGGACGGTCTCGGGTATCGCCGGCATCCCTCCGGCGGCGATCACGCGCTCCGGCCCGGCATTGTAGGCGCTGAGCGCCAGGGCCGCGTCGCCGCCGAAGCGCGCCAGCAACTCCTTGAGAAAATGGGCGCCGGATTCCAGGCTTTCGCGCGGGTCGAAGGGATCGCGCACGCCCAGATCCTGGGCCGTGGCGGGCATCAATTGCATCAACCCCATGGCCCCTTTAGGCGATACGGCGCAGGGGCGGAAACCGGATTCCTGTTCGGCCACGGCGCGCAATAGACCGGCATCCAGTCCTTCCTTTTGGGCCGCCTGTGCCAGCAGCGGCGCCAGGCGGTCTTCGGGCAGGGGATCACAGGCCGCACCCAGCGCCGGCCACGCGAGCACAAAGTCCGGCGCGCTGATCGGCTCAACCGCTGCCTGGGCGGTACCCGCCGCCGCGCGCTGGCGCGCAATCGACAGGCGCATGGCGGCCACCGCCTGCCGCTGGCGCGCGACGGAAGCCTCCATGGCCCGGCGGGCCGTCTCCTGCGGCGTGTCTGCGGCGCAGGCGGCGGCCACCCAGCACAGTCCCCAGGCGCCAATTCTTCGACGCGCGCTCATTTTCCGTCGCCCCCGGGGCCGTCCTTCCACTGCTCCAACAGGTGCCGCAACGCAGTCACGGACCGGACTCGCGCCGCCGCCTGGTTCTCCTCGCCCACCAGCTTGACCTCTTTGAGAGCGACTGGAACGGATTTGGGCGCGGTGATTCCGATCTTGATCCGCGATTCGCCGATGTGGATGATCTGGATCTCGATGTCTTCGCCGATCAGGATGGATTCCCCGGCGCGCCGCCGCATTACGAGCATGCCGCCTCACGTAAGGGCAGCGGCTCCCGCAACGAGTAACCCGATTCCGGCTGGATCGCCTGGCGCGCCCGCAGCGTGCGCACATTGACTACGATGGGCGCCAACAGGTTGACCGTGGGGGGCTTGCGCTCTTCGAGCGAAAGCACGACCAGGCACAGGGCATCCGGCCCCACCCGGGGCTGCCGGTCCGTCTCGAATTCCAGAGCCTGCAGATCCTCGGGACTCAGGCGCAGACGGAACCCCGGCGCCACCACCGCCGCCGGCAGCGTCACGAAGCACAGATCCGGCGTGTCCAGGCTCTGCAAAAAAACCAGCGGCTCGTTGACGGGCTGGCGTAAGAGCAGAAAACGACGCTCCTGCTCGAAAGCCGGGATCCCCTCTGGGAATACCAGCACGGATGCCTCTTCATACTCGACCGGTCCGAAGTAGCGGGTCTGACAACTGCCCTGACGGGTTTGCGTAGTAGCCATACGTAGAGCGGTGGGAGCACGAGGAGTGCCAAATCGGATCAGCCCAAAATCTGAAAGCTCCGGCCGGCGGCGGCCGCTTCCGCATACCCCTGACCCGGCGCGGACAGGCGCGCCAGGCGGGCCGCCGCATGCGCCCGGCCGGCCCGCACCCGGCGCCACAATTCGCCGCACAGACCGTTCCACTCGGATGCCAGCTCGGCAGCCCGCGGATCCCCCGCCGGCAGGCCCGCCAGAGTTTCGGACAGATCCCGGGCATACTCCTCAAAGGCCCGCTGCGCATCGCCATACAGCCCGCTGCCCACCAGGCTGCGTAACTGGCGCAGGCGCGCGCCCCACGGCGCGCTGCCGGGGCTCATGCGAGCCCCGCGGTTTCGGCCGCCTGCTGGGCCAGAAACATCTGCTGGAAGTAGGTGGCCTGCTGCTGCATGGAATAGATGAGGGCGTCGGCTGCCGACATCTGGTTGATCAGGTTGGTCTGCAATTGATTGACCTGGTCCTGCTCGGTGGAAATCTGTTGATCCGTGCTGGTAATCGAAGATTGGACCGAGCTGATATCTCCGGTGAGAATGCCGGAGTCGGGATCGAGCAGGCTGGTCATGGCGCTGGTAGCCGTCTGCAGAAACCCGCCGCCGGTCGCCGATCCCAGAAAAGCGGTGAGCGCATCCACCTGCCCGCTGGTGGCGCTGTTGAACGTGTCCTGATCGAACGACAATTGGCCGGTGGTGTCGTTGAAGTTGACGCCCAGGGCGGCCAGGGACGGAATCTGGCTGCCGCCGACGGTGAAGTTGGCCAGGCCTTGCAGCGTGTTCATCAACTCGTAGACGATGCTCTGGCCCGCCAGGGCGCCGCCACCCTGCCCAAGGTTCTTGTTGATCTCCGTGACGGCCGTGTTATAGGCCGAGATGAAGCTGCGCAGAGCATTGCCGATGCTGGAGGTGTTGGGCGCCACCGTGACGGTGGCTGGAGCGTCCACGTTCGTCCCGGTCAGGGTCATGGTCAGGCCTTGCGCCAGAGTGATGCTGCGGGTGTCGCTCTGGATCGATTTTCCGTTGACGATGTATTGCACGGGCTGGCCCGGATCACCCGTGGCCGCCAGGAGATCCCGGCTGCCGTCGTTCAATTGCATGCTGACGTCGCCATAGGTGTCGCTCTCGAGCGAGAGCCGGTAGTCCGGCGCCGTGTTGTTGCCCACGTTGACCACGGTGGCCTGCACCCCGGCATTGGCGTTATTGATCGCCTGCGCCAGGGCATTCAGCGTGTCACCCTGCGGCTGAATGGCGGGCTGAATGGTCTGTCCGTTGACCGTCAGGGTATAGCTCCCGCTGGTGCTGATGCTTTGGGAACCGGGGTCGGTGACGGTGGGCAGGCCATCGATGCTCAACGCGTTACTGTACGATCCCAGGTTGTCCACTTCCAGCGAATAACTGCCGGCACTGGCGTTGCTGGCGACCGTAGCGTTGGCCACCGAGTAGTTCGACAGGGTCGCGGAGAGCAAACTGCCGGCCGCCGTCCCTATGCCGGAAACGGCCGACTGGACTGCCGAAAGATCGCTTTGCAGGGTTTGCAGTTCGCTGGCCTGGCTGCTCAGGGCGTTGACATTGTTCTGGAGCTGTTGGATGGGCAACGAGGCAATCTGCACTTCGCGGGATATGGCGTTATTCAGATCCTGTGAGTAATTGCTCATACCGCTGAAATACAGGCCGGAATACGCGCTCAGCGAACTGATGGGAGAGACGCTCGAACTCATGAGTAGATCCTCTGCCTAAAATTGCTCCGGCCAGGCCGGGAGTTGCCCGGCCTGGCCGAAACTGTCACCATCCCTGCCGCCGTGCCGACTGCTTCAACAGGGCCAGGACCGCCTGCGGTTCCTGGTTGGCCTGGGCCATGGCGGCGATGGATGCCTGCTGCATGACCTGCGCCTTGGTGAGATTCGCGGCTTCCTGGGCCACGTTGGCGTCGCGGATCTGCGACTGCGCGGCCGAAAAGCTGGTGATCTGCGATTGCGCCAGATTGATGGCGTAGTTCAGCGTGTTCTCGCCGGCGCCCACCACGCCTTGTACCGTGCCCAGGCTCGACACGGCCTGGGTAATGGCGTCGATGGCGATGCTCGGGTTGCCCGCCGTTTCCATTCCGGTGGGCACGCCGGAGTTGGCCACCGTGCCCGTGCCGGTAACCGTAGCCGAGAAGTTCGAGGCCCCTTGCAGGCTGATGGCGCCCGCCGTGGTGGCGTCCAGCACCGCAGTGACGCCCGTGATTCCCTGCGCCTGCAGGCTGGAGTTGATCAGATTCACGGAATCCTGCGTGGCGCCGGCGGCCAGCGTCACACTGGCCGTGGTGCTTCCCACCGTGACCTGCAGCACGTCGGCCGCGGTCACAGTGGAGTATTGCAGGTTGTTCAGGCCGGTGTTGGTGGCCGTGGTGTTGTTGGTAACCAGGTCCGGACCGTTGCTCGCCGCCGCTTTTATGGTAAATGCGTTGCTCGACTGGAACTGCAATTGGCCGCTCGAATTGAGGCTGGCCGAGATTCCCAGCACGTTCATCTGGGCGGCCAGTTCGTTCACCTGGGTCTGGATCGAGTCGCCGGCGTTACCCGTAACGGTGATCGTGCTGGTCCCGCTGGCCGTATCTACGGTAAAGGTGTCGGTGTGGCCGGCGCCGATCAGGCTGGCCGTGTTGGCCGTGCTCAACTGCACCACGCCATTAGTGAGGACACTGGTGCCCGCCAGGCCCAAGCCCGCCGCGCTCACGGACTGGTTGGCTAGGTTCACGTTGACCGAAGAGTTGGTGGCCGCGTCCTGCCCGCCGCCGATGTACACCGCGATGTTGGCGGAGTTGGACTTGTTGTTGTCGCCCAGGCCGACGTTGTCGGCCTGCCGGCCGATTTCCGTCAGCAGCGACTGGTATTCGCTGTTCAGAGTGGCGCGGTTGCCGGTGAAAGTCTGCGAAGCCGCCTCGGTGGCCAGCGTCTGCAGCCGGTCGAGCATCTGCGAGATGTTGCTCAGGCCGCCATCGATGATCTGTAACTGGCTGACGCCCTGGTTGGCGTTCAATACGCCCTGGTTGAGCTCCGCAATCTGGTTGCGGTAGCTGTTGGCGACCGACAGTCCCGCGGCATCGTCGGCCGAGGAGTTGATACGGTAACCGGAAGTCAACTGCTGAATGGTGTTGCTCTGGAACTTGCTGTTGACGTTGAGATTCTGTTGCGCCAGCAACGAGTCGATGTTGGTAACGAGAGAGATCATTGAAATAATCCTTATGCTTGAAATCCCGGCGTCATGCCGGGGCGGCGGCCTCGGGCCTGCCTGCAACTCTCATATCGGCGGACCGGCGGGCGGGAGGCCGGGAAAAATTCACTTAGGGAGAGTTGCGTAGGACGGGCGGACCATCCCGCGCTCCGCTAAAGCTCCTGCCCGCCCGTACCGATAAGGAAGGCAGGAGCCAATGGTCCGGCTATGCGAGTTGACGAACGCACCTTGAATGAATCGGTTTCCTCCACTGCCAGCCGCGCGGCGGAGTCGCAGCGCATCCAGGTGGACACGGCCTCAGCCGCGGGCGCACACGGCGCCAGCGCCTCCGACCGCGTGGACCTGTCCAGCCTGGCCGGACGGATCAGCCAGTCGTTGCAGTCGTTGGCGAACCAATCGGCCGCGCAGGTGCATCAGTTGCAGCGAGATTTCCGCGCGGGCCGCTACCAGCCCGATGCGCAACAGCTCAGCCGGGCGCTGACGGGATCCTAGTATGCCGGCCGGAGACTCGCAGGAACTGCTGGCGGCCGCGCGGTCGCGCGTCGGCCAGGCCCGCGCTTTGCTGGCGTGCCCGCGCACCTGCCCGGTGGACGAATGGGTCACCCCGTTGCGCGAAGCGTTGGGTTATCTGGAATGGCTGCGGGACAATCTGATGCGACAGCCGACGGCGAACCTGCGCCTGCGCGCGGAGACGGCCGCGTTGCTGGGGGAGGTTCGCCAAACCGGCATCCTGCTCGAACAGGCGGCGCGCCGCGGCGGGCGCTGGCTGGAGCGGCTCCAGGTGCAAGACGGCTATACCGCGCAAGGCGCGCTGGCGCCGCTGGCCGGGCGCGGCTGCATCTCTTTTTTCGGATAACGCGATGAACGATCTGACCGCCACGCTGACCGGAACCGCGAGCACGTTGGACGCCCTGCAATACGCCCTCAACATCGCCCAGAACAACATCGACAATGCTTCCACCCCCGGATATGCGCGGCAAATCGCCACCCTGGAGCCGGCTCCGTTCGATCCGGCCAACGGGCTTTCCGGAGGCGTGGAGCGCGGCCCCATGGTGGATACGCGCGATTTGCTGGCCGAAGCCGACGTCTGGCAGCAGTCCGGCGCGCAGAGTGCGGCCGCGGCCGAAGGCGAAGCGCTGACCGACGTGCAGAACGCCCTGCCCACGGCCGACGGCGCCGGCATCCCGGCGGCCCTGACGAATTTCTTTAACGCGGTCTCGGCGTGGAGCGCGGCGCCCGCTGACGGCAGCACCGAGCAGACGGTGATGGATGCGGCCGCTTCCGTGGCCCAGAGCTTCAATACGACCGCCGCCGCGGTGAACCAAGTCTCCCAGGATCTCACGCAGAGCATCGGCGGTACGGTCGGCGAGATCAACGATCTCACCGGCCAACTGGCCAGCCTGAACGCCGCCGTACAGCGGGGCGGACAGGACGATGCGGGGCTGAGCGCGCAGATTTACAACACTTTGGAGAACCTGTCCGGACTGGTGAATATTCAGGTTTTGCCGCAGCCGGACGGAAGCGTGCAAGTGAGCCTGTCGGACGGCGAGGCGCTGGTAGTGGGGACCAAGCAATACGCGCTCACGACCGGCGCGGTGGCCGCGCCTACCGATGCGCCGGTGGATCCCCAGGCGTCCCCGCTGGTGGCGATCTACGGTGCCGACGGCGCCGAGGTCACCCGCCAGATCACCTCGGGGACGCTGGCGGGCCAACTGCAAGTCCGTAATGTGACCATCCCGTCGCTCACCGGCGACGCGGCGCAGCCGGGCGCGCTGAACCAGTTAGCCACCAGCCTGGCGGATACGGTCAACCAGATTGTCAGCCAGGGTTTCGTATCGTCGGGTGTGCCGGCGGCCAGCGGTCTGTTCTGGACCGATCCGGAACATCCGGCTTCGGCCGCGTCCACCCTGGCGGTGGACCCGGCCATGAGCGCCGGCGGCCTGCCGGCCATCGATCCGAACAATGTGCCCAACGGCGTCCCGCTGGCGCTGGCGGCGCTGGCCAATGCGCCGCAAGGCGATCTGGGTAACGTGAGCTATACCGGCTACTATGGCAACGCCGCCGCGCAGGTGGGCAGCCAACTCAACCAGGCCCAAAGCAACCAGAGCCTGGCCACCCAGAGCCTGGCGCAGGCGCAAAGCATGCGCCAGACCGCCGAGGGCGTGGATCTCAATAGCGAAGCCGTCAATGTAATGCAACTGCAGCAGAACTATCAGGCTGCCGCCAAGCTGGTAACCACGCTCCAGACCCTGGCCCAATCGTTGATCGATATGATGCCCTGACAGGAGACCTTATGACCACCGGCCTCAATCCCACCGCGGAGATCTTCCTGAGCAATCTGCAGCAGATTGAAAACCGCATCAGCGCGGCGGAGCAGCAGCTTTCCTCCGGCCTGCGCGTGAACCGCGCCTCCGACGCCCCGGACCAGATCTCGGGTATTCTGCAACTGCGCGCGCAGATTGCGGGAGTCCAGCAAACGCAGGAGAATCTGGCCGCCGTCACGCCCCAGGTCGAAACTGCCGGCAGTGTCATCCAGCAGGCCATTCAGGTGCTCGATACCGCCACCCAACTGGCCACCGAGGCCGCCGGCGGCACTTCCAGCGCCACCCAGCGGCAGGATGCCGTGCCGCAGGTCGAGGGCATACTCCAGCAGTTGGTAAGCCTGAGCCAAACCGCCGTCAACGGCCAGTATATTTTCAGCGGGGACCAGAGCGGCCAGCCCTCCTACGCCATGAACGCCACCGGCGACGGCGTCGTGCAGTTGATCACGCCCGGACCGCCGGGCCAGATCGCGGATGCCAACGGCCTTCCGATTTCGATTGGTTTGACTGCGCAACAGATCTTCGATGACCGGGACGCCAGCGGCAACCCGGCTGCTGACAATGTATTCGGCGCCGTTTCCGGCCTGCTGGCGGCGCTCCAGGCCAATGACAGCGCCGGCATCCAAAACGCGTTGAGCAACATCCAGGCCGCTTCCGCGCACTTGAACGACGAAAGCAGCTTCTACGGAGCCGCGCAGAACAACATGACCAACGCGAGCAACGCGGCGGCCACCACGCTGACCCAATTACAGCAGCAGCTCAGCAGCGAACAGGACGCCGACGCGGCGCAAGCCTCGCTCGACCTTCAATCGGCGCTCACCAACGAGCAGGCGGCCATGGCGGCGCAGGCCCAATTCAAGCCGCAGAGCCTGTTCAGCTACCTGAGCTGATTCAGCCCTGCACGCGCTTGCCCCGGCCCGTCCAGAACATTTCCCGCAACTCCCGTTTCACGATCTTGCCGGTGCCGGTCTTGGGCAGCGCCGTCTCCAGGAATTCGAACACGCGCGGGATTTTGAATCTGGCGATGCGCTCCTGCAGAAATGCGGCCAGCTCGTCCGGGCTCAAGCGCTGTCCCGGCTTGAGCACCACAAAGGCGGCCGGAATCTCGCCCCACTTGCTGTCCGGCGCCGCCACCACCGCGCACTCCAGAACGGCCGGGTGCGCGAAGATGGCCTTCTCCACTTCCAGCGACGAAATATTCTCTCCGCCGCTGATGATGATGTCCTTCTTGCGATCGACGATGTGGATATAATTCTCCTCGTCCCACACCGCCATGTCGCCGGAATGGAACCAGCCGTCGGTCATCACCGCAGCCGTGCCTTCCGGATCCTTGTAATAGCCTTCCATCACACCGTCGCCGCGGATGACTACTTCGCCCACAGTCTGCATGTCGCGCGGGACGTCGTGCATGTGGAGATCCACCACCCGGATCTCCACGCCCGGTATGGGCCAGCCGGCCATGGCCTGGTGGCCCACGCGATCGGCTTCGCTCCCATACTCCACCGTGCCTTTCGGGCGGGCCGAACTGACCACCGGACACGTTTCGGTCAGGCCATAACCGCCCATCGCCCGGCAGTGAAATGCATGCTCCAGGCGTTCGATCAACTCCGGCGAAGCCGCCGCGCCGCCGATGTGGATCTCCTGCAGAGTGGACAGGTCGAACTGGCCGATATCCGGAGCGTTCAGCAGCGCGTTGGCCATCGTCGGCACCAATGACATGGCGGTGGCTTTCTCTTCCTGGACCAGCCGGAACACCAGGGTCGGTTCGAAGCGCCGCACCATCACCTGCTTGATTCCCATCATGGTGGAAGCCTGCGGCCGGCCCCAGCCGTTGGCGTGAAACAGGGGGATGGTGTGCAGCTCTACCGCGTTATCGTCGTGATTGAACGTGCCGGCCACGGTCAGCGCATGCAAGTACAGCGTGCGATGCGCCAGCATCACGCCCTTGGGCGTGCCGGTGCTGCCGCTGGTGTAGAACAGTTCCGCGATCGCATTCTCATCGAAGGAGAACACGTCCGGACGATCCATGCGCCCGCGCGCCAGCAGTTCTTCGTAGGTCAGATCCGCCGCCGGACCCAATTCGTTGATGGTGACATACCGCGCAATGCCGGGACAGGATTTGCGCATGTGTTCCACCAGCGGCGTAAAATCATTCTCGAAGATCAGCATGCGCGCTTCGGAATGATTGAGAATGGCGACCAGTTCCGGCGGCGTCAGGCGCACATTCAGCGGCATGACGATGGCGCGCGCGAGCACCACGCCGTAGTAACCCTCGAGGAGCGCGTTGTTATTGAAGCTCAGATACGCCACGCGGTCGCCAGGGTGGATGCCCTCGCCGATCAGACCGGCGGCCAACCGCTCGCAGCGCTCGCCAAACTGCGCGTAGGTGTACCGGCTGGCACCGGAAACCACCCCGATCTTCTTGCCGTACAGGTCGATGCCGCGGTATAAGCACCGCACCGGCGTCAAAGGAACGATCATAAATCCTCTCTCTGTCAGCTTAATACAGCGGTCTCACTTCGTTTGCCGGAGGCTCCGATTACCGGCTCTAACTATGTGATGGGCAAGGTGTTCTTCGGATCGCCGGACCGCCATCGCGAGCGCGCGTGACTTCTCGCCACAAATTTGCTAACATACTGATCTGTCAGTGCTTTGCTGGTGAATCAGGCGGGCCGGTTATCGATGCCGAATCCTGGAGATCGCGCACTTTCCTCGCTTGCTGTAGTTTCTCTTACGCTGTAAAACCCCCGGCAATCATCTGATACAGCCCGCGGAGGCTTCTCGAATGGCCGTCGATCAAAATGAAGGTCAATTGGACGAACTGGTCCAACCCGACGGCGAAAACTATGAAACGCTGCTCGATGAGTACACGCATCTGGCGGCGCCGGCTGAAGGCGAGGTCCTACAGGGCACGGTTTTAAAAATAACCGCCAAAGATGTGATTATCGATTTCGGTTACAAGTCCGAAGGGCTGGTGCCGATCGAGCAATTCCTGTCGCCGCAGGGCGAGGCCACAGTGCAGCCGGGCGACGTGGTCGACGTGATGATCGATCACGGCGAGCCGCAGGAAGGCTATGTCTTGTTATCGCACGCCAAGGCTGCGCGCCTACGCGTGTGGAGCAACCTGGAGAAAGCCTACGCGGACGGTTCCGTGATCCTGGGCCGGGTGTTGGGCCGGGTCAAGGGCGGCCTGTCGGTGGACGTCGGTATTCGCGCCTTCATGCCGGGATCGCAAGCCGATCCCCGGCCGGTGCACAATTTAGATTCTTTTATCGGCCAGGACGTCCCGGTCAAGGTCATCAAGGTGAACCGGCGGCGGGGCAACGTGGTGGTATCGCGTAAGCTGGCGGTGGAAGAGGAAGTCAATCAACGCAAGGCGACCACTCTGGAGCAGTTGCACGAAGGCGCCATCGTGACGGGCGTGGTCAAGAACCTGACCGACTACGGCGCATTCGTGGATCTGGGCGGCCTCGACGGTCTGCTGCATGTCACCGATATGTCTTATGGGCGGGTGGGGCATCCTTCGGAGATCGTGCACGCCGGCGACACGATAACGGCTAAAGTGCTGAAGTTCGACCGCGCCAAGGAGCGCGTCTCGCTGGGACTGCGGCAGATGGCGCCGGATCCCTGGGAGACGGTCAGCGAGCGCTACCAGGTGAACAGCCGCGTGATCGGACATGTGGTGAACGTCACGGACTACGGCGCCTTCGTGGAACTGGAACCCGGCGTCGAAGGTCTGATCCACATCACCGAAATGACCTGGTCGCGGCGGATGAAGCATCCCTCGAAAGTGGTGAAGCCGGGCGACCAGGTGGAGGCGGTAGTGCTGGAGGTGCATCCGGCCGAGCGGCGGATTTCGTTGGGTCTGAAACAGCTCGAGCCGAATCCCTGGACCACCATCGACGATCGTTACAGCATCGGATCGGTGGTGGAAGGGCGGGTGCGGAATATGACCGATTTCGGGGCCTTCATCGAGATCGAAGAGGGCATCGACGGCCTGGTGCATGTTTCCGACCTGTCATGGACCAAACGGGTCAAACATCCTTCGGAAGTCCTGAAGAAAGGGCAACTGGTGCAGGCCGTGATCCTCAATATCGATGCCAAAGGGCACCGCCTGTCGCTGGGGATCAAACAACTCCAGCCGGATGCCTGGGAGACCTACTTCCAGAGTCACCAGCCGGGAGATATCGTGCACGGGCATGTGTCGCGGCTGGCTGGTTTCGGAGCCTTTGTGGAACTGGCGGAAGGCGTCGAGGGACTGTGCCATTTCTCCGAAGTGCCGGGCTACACCGGGCGGCGTTCGGCGGAGCCGCCTTTGACCGTAGGGCAGGAGTACGATTTCAAGATCATCAAGATGAGCGAACCCGAGAGGAAGATCGGGTTGAGCCTGAAAGCGGTGACGCACGACGAGGAGAAAGGCCGCCTGGCGGATTACCAGAGGCAGGCGGCGGCGGGTGCGGCCACCATAGAGGAAGCCCTGAGCCTCAAGCAGCGGAACCGGGAATGAGGCTTGCAAAAATCGTCCGTTCACGCGATACTGCTGTAACGGCTTGATTCGACAAGGAGATGAAGAGCACATGACCAAGGCCGATCTGATTGAAGAAGTCTCGCGGGTGGTCGAGATGACGCGGAAAGAGTCCGAGGTCATCGTAGAGGCGATTTTCGACAGTATCGTGCGTTCGTTGCGCACCGGCGACAAGATCGAGATTCGCGGTTTCGGCAGTTTCCGCACCCGGCAGCGCCAGCCGCGCATCGGGCGCAATCCGAAAACCGGCGCCCGGGTTGAGGTGCCGGCCAAAAAGATCCCTTATTTCAAGCCCAGCAAGGAACTGAAGGACGTAGTAAACAACGCTGCCGCCAGTCCGGCTTCCGGCCCGCCGGCGGGGGATCCGGCGCCCACGCTGTAACGCCGGTATGGATCATCTTTGGAGTCCGTGGCGCTATCAGTATGTGACCACGGCGGACGCGGTCTCGGACTGCATATTCTGCGCGCTGCCCGCCGAACACCGGGATGCCGCCAACTATATCGTCTACCGCGGGCGCTTCAATTTCGTGATCCTCAACCGCTACCCCTACACGTCGGGACACCTGATGGTCGTGCCCTTCGCGCACAAAGCGACGCTCGAAGAATTAGCCGACGAGGTGCTGGGCGAAATGATCGTGCTGGCGCGGCGGGCCGAGACTCTCCTGCGCGCGAATTACCGGCCCGACGGTCTCAACGTGGGTCTCAACATCGGTAAGGCAGCCGGCGCCGGGGTGGCGGGACACATTCACATGCACGTGCTGCCGCGCTGGGTCGCGGATGCCAATTTCATGACCTCGGTGGGCGAGACGCGCGTGCTGCCGGAGGATCTGGACACCACGTACGAAAAGCTGTCGCGCGGCTGGGCGGCCGCCACTTAAGACCACGGTAATTCATCGGGCCTCGGGCTGGTCGAGACGCAGCTCAGCCAGGGTGCCGCTCATGTGCATCTCCTTACTGCCGCTGGTCAGCAGAATCATCAGCCTGCCGTCGGCTTGCGTGGACCCCTGGCCGGTGTACGTATCGTCGCCGGAGACCAGTTGCAGCCCGGCAAATCGCCACACCGGACGGGCGCTCTTCCAGACCAGATCGTAAGTGCCGCTGACGCTCTCCAGGTCCGGCAACGCGTCCATTTCAACGCCGTGCGCGCTGAATGTACCGCTGGCATGCAGACGCGCCAGCAGGTCCATTCCCGTGCCGCCGGTCTCGAGCACGGTGTCCGTGTCCACTTTTCCCGATTTCCAATCCACGCCCTTCACGCTGGCTTGCAGCCGGTACACGGGCCGGCTGCCGTGGACGTTGACCGCCAGGCTAGCCCTCACCACGCCTCCATTCAGGCGCGCGCGAATGTCTTCGAAGTCGGCCTTGGAGCCGTCCCACAACAGATGACTCTGCACCGCGCGCACTTCGGCGTCGGCCAGGTGCAGCGCGCCGATCTGAACGGTGGCGTCCAGGCGGCGCCCGGACAACCAGGCCGGCAGAGACGGACGGCCCAAGCTGAGGGCGCGGGCGATCAACCCCCGGCTATGATCGAGCGAAGGCAATAACTGGCGCTCGACTTCCGCCGCGTCGGCTTCCGGGATACGCAAGCGCAGCCGATGCGGACGCGCCATTTGCGGCTCATAATGATAGTCGCCGTCGAAGACGATTTTACCGGCGGAGCCGTGCATGTGATCCAGTTCCACGCGCACTCCGTCCAGCTTCACGGTGGCCGAGTCGACGGCCACCGGACTAGCCAGCCCCGGTACGGGAAAGACCGCGTCCGCCAGATCCAGGCTCCCTGACCACCCGTTTTTGGCCGGCGTTTGCGGAGAGAAACGGTAGTGAAACTGTCCTTTCCAGGTACCCTTGGTGACTTCTTGCAGCCAGGGAATCGTGGCCAGGGCCGCCTGTGCCCGCAACGACGCGATCGGCATCGCGTCCGCGGAGAGGGTCAAGTCGAGAGATTGCGCCAGCCAGTCGTAGTCCGCCTGCAACGTGGCGTTCTCGTTCTGCGCCGTGACCACCTGAGTGGGCGTCAGGCGGGCGTGCCCGCCGCCGAATATGAGCTGCGCGCCGGCGAAGCGAACCGCGGGTGAATCCGGCATGGCGATGGCGGCGTTGTGGAAAGCAAGCTGCCCTTGCAAACTGCCCTGCCCTGAATAGCCCAGCACCCCGTCGAGCGACCCCGTCACGGTGAGATTGGGAGGCACGACGGCGCCCATGTGACGCGCCAGGTCGAGCACCGGTCCGGCCGGGAACTGGTTCCAGTTCATCGACACTCCCCAGGACGGCTGCGACAGGTAATTCGTGCAGCGGAAGCGGATGGCGAGCGGCAGAGCCTGGCCGCCGGCCGTGCTCGACTCCATATCGACGATCTGCGCCGGCAGATTCAGGCGGCCCGAGAAACGCAGTGGCCAGCGTTGCCCGTAGGGAGGCATCTGGTCCCAGCGGTGGACATCCGCGACTTCCAGGTTGCCGCCGAAACGGATGTCATCGAGCGGCCCGCTAAAATGCATACTGGCGGAGATGTTGCCGTGGATGCCGGCGTCGAAGCCCTGCAAAAGCTCGACCATTTCGCTCATGGGGCTCTTTTCCAGGCGTACGTCGAGATCCAGGCGCCCGGCGCCGGTCTGGGTCCAGCGGCCGCGCGCCAGCAGCACGCCCAGGCCGCGGGCCGGCTTGTCCGTGCGCGCCGGCTCGCCGGAAAACTCGATGTCCCACTCCGCCGATCCGCGTGATGGCGGCGAAATGTCCAGATCGGTGTTCGTCAGGTAGAAGACCGACTTGGTGTCGCCGAACTTGAAGTTAATGCGTCCCGACCGCACATGCAATTCAGGGATGGCGCGGATGACCGAACGGTTGAGCAGCGGCTCGAAGTTCCACCGGCCGGGCGCGGACGGTCCGCCGGTCTTGGCCACATTGATGCTGGCGTCATCCAGCCGTATGGAGGCGAACTCCAGGCGGCCGCCGAAAATCGAGGTGATGCGCGGCACGGCTTCGAGCGAGCCGACGTAGGCAATCGGCTCGACGCCGAGCGAAGGATTCTCGTGGATGACGACGTTGTCTACCGAAAATCCCGGCCCGGTGAACAGGCTGAAGTGGACCGCGCCGAGATCGACCTTACGGCCCAGCGCGCTTTCGAGCGCGGCGCGTATGCGGGGCGCGAAGCCGTTCCCGCTCAGGTACGGCGCGGCGATTCCGATGACCAGCAACAGGAGCACGCCCCAGGCCAGCCATTTGGCCGCGCGCTTCATACATGCCCCTCGGCCAGCAGCCGGACGTAGGCCGCGGCATCGTCGATGTCCGCCAGAACACCCGAGTCGTCCACGTCGACGTAGGCGGACTCGGTGGCATGCCGGTTCACCACATCGCGCGCCGCCGCCGTGCCCGGCAACGCCAGGAATTCGTGGGTCAGGATTCGCGAGAACAGGATCGGATGACCGCGCCTGCCGGTGTACCGCGGAATGCGGAGCGGCGCCGGCGGCGCGGCCAGCAGCGCGACAATGGTATCCGATGACAACGCCGGATGATCCACCAGCGTCAGCAGGACGTCAGCTTCCCCCGGCAGGGCCCTCAGACCGCACTGTAGCGAGCTGAGCTGGCCGCGCCGGTAGTCCGTATTCTCCACCAGGCAGGCTTCACCGCCCCGGCGCAATCCCGCGCGGATCTCCTCCGCCTGCGATCCCAGGACGGCGATGACGGGCGAGCAGTGCAGCCCGAACAGCCCAATCAAGCGGTCCAGAAACGTTTCCCCCCGATATTCGAGCAACGCTTTTGGCGATCCCATGCGCCGCGATTCACCCGCGGCCAGGATCAACCCGGCGGTCACTGCAGCAACATGGCGCGCAGCGACTCGTCGTTAAACACCGACTTGGAAAGCGACCGCCACCCGGATTCCGCATTGCGCCGCACGGCAATCATCTCCGCCACCACGGATACCGCGATCTCCTCCGGCGAGACGGCGCCGATCTCCAGCCCCATGGGCGCGAACACGCGCTCAAAGCTCGACGGGGCTATGCCTTCCTTCTCCAGTTCCTTGATCACGCCGATGACCTTTCGCTTGCTGCCGATCATGGCGATGTAGCGCGCGTTGGTGGAAACGGCCCAGCGCAGCACGCGCATGTCGTCGCGATGGCCGCGCGTGACAATGATTACATAACTGGTTTCGTTGACCGGAAGTTTGCCAAAAACTTCTTCGTATTCCTCGGCGTAAATCTCGCTGGCCTCCGGAAAGCGCTCCCGGTTGGCAAAGGCCTCGCGGTTGTCAATGATGGTGGGGGAGAACCCGGCCAGGTTGGCGATCTTGGAAATGCTCTTCGAAATATGGCCCCCGCCGAAGATGAAGGCGCCCGGCACGGGCAGTACCGGCTCCACGAAAATATCGAGTTGGCCGCCGCAGATGAGACCGTTATCGTAGGCGGCATCCTGGCCCAGGTTGAAACTGAGATGTTTGGGCTGCTCGCTGGCGATCACCTCGCGCGCCGCGTTCCATACTTCGGCTTCGACGCAGCCGCCGCCGATAGTTCCGATCATGGAGCCATCCTCGCGTACCAGCAACTTGGCGCTCTCGTAGCTGGGGATGGAACCGCGCACCTGGACGATGGTGGCAATGGCACACTTCTGCCCCAGCTTGCGCAAGCGCAGGAGCTCTTCGTAAACGTCCATGCTGGTGCTGATTATAGCAGGGTGAGCACGTTACCCCAGGGCTAAGGCGCGTCAAAATGGGCGCTTCCGGCTATGTGGCGGCTGGCGGCGCCAGGTCAGTTCAGCCGCCTCAACACCTGCGTCCCCGGCTATCGCCATGAGAATCCGGACGATCAAAATGCGATGCCGACCAGAAACTCCGCCTGGTTCAGGTTGGAAGAATTGATATAGACCGGCACCCCGTCCTGATAGAAGGGCTTGTCCGCACGCCATCGTAAATAGCGCAATTCAGGCTCCAGGCGCAGGCGTCCCAGTTTGATTTCGACGCCGCCGCCAATCGTGAGGCCTTCGTTCGAGAGATAGTTCACCGCCGACGAGGACGCGCGAAAGCTCGGCCCGCCTTCCACGAATGGCTTGACCAGCGGCGTGTGCAGGAACCGGTACTTCGCCAGAACCGGAAACTCCCAGGAGTTGAAAGTGTCGGAATTGCGGTATATCGCTGTCCCCGTATTGACCTCCGTGGCGAGATTCAGCGGATGATAGAGCGCGTCGCCCTCCACCGAGAAACCGAGCGGTAAATGCAGCTCTAACATCGCGCCGATCATATACTCCTTCGACCCGGTGAATTGGCGCAAATAGTCCGGCGGCGGTATCTCGGTTACGTCCGCAAAGGCGTTCGTGAACGGAACGCCGCCGCGGATGCCTACCGAGATCAGTTGAGCGGAGGCGGCCGGCGCGAGCAGAAAAAGCGACAGGATAAGGGGCTTCATGGGTGATCCCATTGTAGCCGTCGAATTCCAGCTAGTCACGGCAACCGGTACCAGCCTCATCGGCCGGCTTGCTTTTCCAGCTCTGCCACCACAGCCATCAGCACGGTTCCAACCACCTCGAAACTGTGGGCGCTCAGTTTGTCGATGGTGTCGTCCGGCGAGTGCCAGTAGGTCTTGTCGAAGTCGATCAGGTCCACGGCGTTCACTCCCATCCTCACGAACGGTATATGATCGTCATCCACGGGACCGCCCGAATTCAGAAAGTACTTGCCGTATCCCAAGCGCACGGCGGTACTCCAGATCAACCGGTGCAGGTCGGGCGAAGAGTTCTCTTCATCGAGTATGTCGAGGTCTTTGTCTCCGATCATATCGACTAAGATGAAAGCCCGGATCTTACCAAGCATGTTATCGGCAGCCCAGCGATCTGCCAGGTGCCGGCTGCCGTACAGGCTGTCGCTGGCCGACCATTCGCCGAAAGCCTCTTCGCCATCGAACCAAACCAGGTAAATATCGTCGCGGTGCGGCACGCCTCGCAACGCTTCGGCCATCTCCAGCAGAAATGCTGTCGATGAGCCGCCGTCGTCGGCCCCCACGAAGCGCACACCGGCCATCTTCTTGGTGTCGTAGTGACCGCTGAAGACCACCGCGCGCCCGGACTTGCCCGGAAAGCGCGCGATGATATTCGCCATTGGAATCGGTCCGCCGGGGGTGTCGCCGGTGAACTTGTCTTCCTTGACCTCGCAGTCATCATGTTTGAGCTGTGCCAGGATGTAAGCGCGCAGCTCCCGCAGGGCCGACGAGCCGGACGGACGCGGTCCGAATGAGACGGCCTTCCGCGCGTATTGCATGGCTCGCGCGCCGCTGAAGTCGCGCGCCGGCGCCGCGGAGACCAGGCACGCCAACAGGATCAGCAGCGGGGCTTTCTTGCGGTACATACGTATCCCAAGGTGAAATTGCGCTCGCGGTCCAGAAAATCCAGGAACGGGACCAGCAGCGCCGGTGGAACCAACAACAGCGCGGCGGGAATGAAACCGATCCAGCGGAGTCCCCCTGTGAAAAATTGTAGCCCGTTCAGCAGTCGCCGGGCCAACAGCCGGAAATAGCCGCCCACCGGACGCACCTCGATCGCGGACAGGCCGGCGCCTTCCAACAGGTAGATCATGCCGTGCCGCGTGAACCGGAAGTAGTCATGCGGCGACTGGTGTACCTCCCATTCATGGGGCACGATCGCCAGCAACGCGGCATCCGGCGCCAGCGTCCGCACGACCTCGCGCAAGACGGCGCCGGGTTCGCGCACATGCTCCAGCGTCACGATGTTGATGGCGGCATCGAAACAGCCGGCTGCGAACGGCAGATGCGTCAGATCCGCCACGGCGCTCAGGCGGCTGTAGTCCCAGCCGGCGTCGCCGACCGCCAGATCCACGCCGACGTACTGCTGGTGCGTAAAATGGCGGGCGTGCCGCATCTCACCCGCGCCCGCGTCCAGGACCGGCGCGCCGGGCGGCAGGCTGTCAGCCAGGCGTGCGATCTCCTGCTCGATGGTGGCTTCGAAATGCAACACATGCAGGCCCAGCCAGCCCGGCAGGCGTTCCACGATCGCGGAATAGGTCATGAACGGATGCGCGCCTCGATCATGATGGTCGATCCCGCGCGGCAAGCCGCTTCGAGCAAGGTGAACGGCAGTCCTCCCGCCAGCAGTGAGAAATATGCCAGATCCTTGGCCAACTTGACGCCCGGTGTTTCGCGCAGGCCGCGGACGCGCCGCGCCATGGGGTCGAGCGATGGCGCCAGGCTGGTCGCCAGACCGGCGGGATTGTCCCGCAGCGAGAAGTATTTGCGGCGCACCACCGCGAAACCGGCCGCGGCCAGTAACGCCTCCAGATCGCCGGTCCGGAAGTCGGTCAGATGACGCGGCGCATCCACCCCATTCCAGCGCGGACCCAACAGCCGGAACTGCCAGCAGGCGGCATTGGGGACCTGCACGATGAGACGTCCGCCGGGCTTGAGAAGCGCATGCGCGGCGGTGAGATAGGCACGCGGATCGTAGACGTGCTCCAGCACGTGAAACATGGTGATGGCCGCGCAGGATGCCTTGGGGAGGGGAGCTTCCGCCAGATCGCCGCACACTACCGGCACGCCGTTGACGCGCCACGCGACTGCGGCCGCCTCGGCGGAGGAATCCAGACCGATCGCCGGAAAGCCGCGCTCGCGCAGCATGCGCGGGAACAGGCCGCCGCCACAGCCCACATCCAGCACCGGGCCGCTCTCACCGCTGGCAGCCACGGCGCGGGCCACGAAACGCACGTGATCGCGCAGCACCAGGCGGCGATAGCGCTCCTCTAATCCGCCGGCAACACTGCCATCCGGCGCAAACCAGTAATGCGCGGGGTAATAGGCGGGCAGATCCGACGGTGCCGGCGTGGGTGCCAGGCGCATCAACCCGCAGGAGGCACAGGCCACGATCTGAAACTGGCGGCGAGTGGTTCCGTACAAGCGGTCGGTAGCGGCGAACAGGGGACGAAACGCGGGCTGGCCGCACACCAGGCAAGGAGTCATGTGAAGAACAGGTTCACAATAGTTACTGTTGTATTATAACTATTAGGGGTTACCCGCAGTGTATGAGTTCCGTCGGTGAAACGCTGCGCCGGGAGCGTTTGCGCAAAGAGTTAAGCCTGGAGCAGATCTCCCGCGAAACCAAAATCTCCGCCCGCCTGCTGGACGCTCTCGAACAGGACCAGTACGACCGGCTGCCGGGAGGCGTGTTTGCCAAGAGCTTCACGCGCCAGTATGCCCGTTACCTGGGCCTGGACGAGGAAGAGCTGGCCGCCGAAGTGGAGAAGGCGATCAACCCAATAGCGGACCTGCCGGCTTTCGCCACGCCGCCCGAGCCTGAGTTCAAAGTACCGCGCGTCACCGAGTGGGAGGGCGGCGGGCGATCGAACTCGTCGCTGCTGCCGGCGCTCGCGGGCGTAGTGACGGTGATGCTGGTGTGCTCCGCTGTCTATGCCTGGTGGCTGCGCAGCCGCCGCCCCGCGCCGGCCGTCACGGCTCCCGCCGCCACCCACAGCGCCACCGTGCCCATGGCCGAGAAACCCGCCGAACCGGCGACACCGATCCCGGCTGCGGCAGGGGCGAACAGCCTGGAAGCTGCTGCCAAAAGTACTTCGGCGCCCGGTTTGCCCGTACCCCCCGCGGAGCCGGGCGCGCCCTTGCACGTCTCGCTGGCGGCGGACTCGAATGTCTGGGTACACGTGTGGGCGGATAACAAGAGCATTCTGGAGGGTACGCTGGCGCCGGGCGCGGAGCGGTCCGTGGATGCTTCCGACGCCGTCCGCATCCGCACCGGCAATGCCGGAGACTTGCACGTCGTGGTGAACGGAAAGCCGGCCGGCGAGATCGGGCCCAAGGGCCAGATCCGGATCGTGGAAGTGACGGCGAAGGGGGTTCAGATCCTGCCGCCGCCCAAGCCCGCGCCGGAACCGCTCTGACGCAGTTCCATCCTCTTCCCGCGCTTCTCGATCTGCAACAACTCCCGGCGGCGGCGCAGTTTGACCCGCTCGTCGATCTTGCGCCAGAATTTGCGAAAGTAGCTGAACGCCGAGAGCATGGCGAACACCACCACGCCCCACATCAGCAGCATAGCGGGCAATTGCAGGGATGGATAGCGGATGCTCAACAGGAGGCAAGAAATGGCGGCCACCTGGGAGACCATTTTGGTTTTGCCCAGATCGCTGGCCTTGATGGTGTAGCCTTCGGCGGCGGCGATGGCGCGCAGACCCGAGACGGCAAACTCGCGGCCGACAATCAGAATCACCATCCACGCCGGTACGGCCCGCACTTGCACCAGGGCGATCAGCGCCGACGAGATCAAGAGCTTGTCGGCGATCGGGTCGAGCAAGGTACCGATTGTGGTGATCTGCCGCCAGCGGCGGGCCAGGTAGCCGTCCAGGAGGTCGGTGCTGGCGGCGCACAGGAAAATAGCCAACGCCAGCCACACGTTGGTGATCATGGCGCCATTGAGGCGCACCGCCACACGCTCCTGCACCAGTGCCGCCACCAGCAGGGGGACGAAGAAGATCCGGAGAATGGTGAGCAGATTTGGGATATTCATCGTTCATCCCAAATATAAAGCCTACGGGCGCTCACGGACAACTGTGCCCGGACGCACCCTGTACCAGCCCTTCCGCGAGCGCTAACGCCCCCCAGAGTACGCTGTCGTCTCCCAAAGCGGCCGGCACCAGGTCGATACGCGCGCCGGACCAGTCGGTGATCTGGCGGCGCAATTCGGCGCGCAAGGGGACGAACAGGCGGTCCCCGGCCTTGGCGATGCCGCCGCCGATGACGATCCGGGCCGGATTGAGCAGCATGATGCAGGCCTTCAACCCCATCGCCAGATCCACCACGTAGCGGCTGACAAAGGCCGGATCCTGCAGCAGCTCCTGCGCGGTTCGGCCGTAGTCGCGCGCCAGCCACAGGCCGCTGCACATGCGCTCGAAACAGCCGCGCCATCCGCACAGGCACTCCGGGCCGTCGGGGCGGACGGTCAGGTGTCCGATCTCGCCGCCATAGGAATCGGCGCCCCGCCAGATCCGGCCGTCATCGTAGATCCCGCCGCCGATGCCGGTGGAGAGCGTCATGTAAAACAGGGGCGAATAGCCGCGCCCGGCGCCAAACCTCGCTTCGCCGAGCGCTCCCGTATTGGCATCGTTATCCATGATGGCGGGCACGCCGAGCAGATCGCGCACCCAGTCGGTGAGGCGGAAGTCGCGCCATCCGCCTACGTGCGTGGAGAGCGCCACGCGCTGCTCGGCATAAATCACGGGACCGCCGAAGCCGATGCCGCAGCATGCGGCCGGAATTTCGTCCTGCCAGGCGCGGGCGATTGCGGAAATCTGGTCCAGCATCCAGTCGCGGCCGCCTGCGGCATCCGTACGGCGCGACTCCCGCCGCACCATGCGCTCGCCGTCAAACACGGCCATGGAGAACTTCGTGCCGCCGACGTCAATCGCCAGCGTGCGTCTTGCGGGCATAAGCTGCCAGCACCTCCTCCGGCGTGGCCGTGCCGGTTCCCTTCTTCATGATGGTGATGGAAGCCACCAGATTGCCGAAACGCGCGGCGGTTTCGGCCGATCCGCTGACCCGCAAAGCCAGGGATGCCCCCGCCGAAAAGCTGTCGCCGGCGCCGCAGATATCAACCGGGTCGGCCACAGCCCGGGTAGACACCCAGGTCTCGCCGTTATCGTCCACCACTGCAACGCCGTCGCCGCCGTGCGTAACGAACATGAGCGGCGCTTGCGTATGATGGCGCAAAGCCGCCAGATCGGCTTTTCCAAACAGATCGCGGCAGGCGCTTTGGGCCTCCTCCCGGTTGGGCTTGACGATGACATTCCGGAAATGCCGGATACGGGAGCGCGAATCGGCCCAGAAGATCCGGTCCGGATATTGCGGCGCCAGTTCCGCCAGCAATTCGCGCAGGGCCGGAGTGATCACCCCGCCCTGGCTGGTTTCGGCCTGGTCGGCTATCAGAATGACTTCGTACGATTCGACGGCCAACTGCAGGTTATCCAGAAACTGGCGCTCCACGTTCGACGGAAGGGGCGCGGTGTTGATGAAGTCGAGCCGGGGCTGGTCTTCGACGCCCGTACGGGCGTTGATGACCTTGGTGTAGGTGAAGGTTTGCATGGCGGGCGTGCGGACGCACAGGTCCAGCGACACTCCCCGCGCTGCCAGGGCCTGCGAAAGTTCCAGACCGAAACCATCCTGGCCGATCGCACCCATCACCGCGACCTGCCCCACGCCGAGCGCCACGAGATTGTTGGCGACCGTCCCGCCCGCGCCGGGGGTCACTTCGGTGCGGGTCACTCCAATTCGCGGAATGCCTGTCTCGCGCGAAGGCTCGGAGACGCCGGGATCGTACGTGCACCAGCGGTCCAAGCAGATGTCGCCCACCACCAGCGCGGAGAGCTTCGGAAATTCGGCAAGAATCTGTTCGAAGGTCATTTCGCCAGCTCCAGAATCGCCCGGCGCAACGCCGGAAACGTAGCCCGATGATCGCCACAGAAATAAAAACTGGTCCCCCCGTCGGCCACCGTACGCACCAGCAGCGTCTTGTGCGGCCGAAAGTAATACCCGGGATCGGTCTTAGGCAATTCGTGATGAAAGTCGCCGCGAATCGGCACCAGGTCGAAGACGGCCGTAGCCAAATCGCGGATCGCGCGGCCCTCCTGATGCGCCACGTTGCGCGCCATTGACAACGCTTTCAAATAAACCTCCGGCGCCATAATGGCCGAGCCGAAACTGAGCAGTACGCCGCCTTCCAGCCGCTCGATGGTGCGCGCGAAGATCAGAAAGTCGCGATAGCTGGCCGCGCCGAAGGCCGCGCCATCGCAATTAGGATGTTCGTGCAGGATGTCGTAGCCGATGCCGACGTGCACCGTGACCGGCACGTTGGCGCGCCACGCGGCCGCCAGCACGCTCAGGTCGCGGTGCGGATAATCGCTTTCCGCGATACGCCGGCCGGCGTTCTCGCCCAGTCCGAGGCCGTCGGCGGCGGCTTGCCGCACCCAATCGTTCAGCTCGCCCGTCTCCCGCCACAGGCCGAACTCGCCGCTGCGGATATAGCGCGCGACGCTTTCCGTGGTGGCGCCGATGCGCGCCAGCTCGTAATCGTGGATCACGCCGGCACCGTTCAGCGCCACGTGGTCCAGGTAGCCGCGCTCGATCAGATCGATAATCTGGCGGTTGACGCCGGCACGCAGCACATGCGCCCCCATCATCAGAATGCGGGCCGAACCGCGCGCCCGGGCTGCCACAATCCGCCCGGCCACTTCGGGCAAGTCCGGATGGGTGAACGGCGCGGCGATCTCATCGCGCGCCAGCCAACGCGAGAGCTGCAGATCGTTGGTGCGCTCGGCCAGCGCCTGGATGCGCAGACGGGAACGGTCGAAAAACGGGTATTTACTGGCCATCGGGGAAGAGGGCGGCGAGCAGTTCGTCGCGGCACAGGTAATTGGGGATGATGAAGTCGGCGCCCACACCCGCCAGGCGGCGGCGCTTCCATTCATCGACCGTGCGGCATTCCGGCTCCGCGGTGGCCACCCCCACGGCCACGCCGCCGACTTCCTTGATGTTTTCGATTTCCACGTAGCCATCGCCGAAGCCCAGGAACTCCGGACCGCGAAACTCCGAATCGGCGATCAGGCGCTCGATCAGGATCTTCTTCGAGAAACTGCGGTAATCGTCCAGTGCGCCATAGACGCGGCCGTCGAAGTAGCGCGCGATGTCGAGCAGATCGGCCTCCTCGCGCATGAAGGGCTGATCGGTGCCGCTGGCGAGATACAGACGCAGGCCCCGCGCATGGAGGGCCTCGACAAGAGCCCGCGCGCCCGGCACGAGGTACTTGTCGGGCGGCACCGTGCGCCGGCGCAACTCGTCCAGGCGATGGGCGATGCGGGCATGCAGACGATCCAGGTACATCTTCTTATATTGCACCGGATCGAGCGCCGTGCCGCCCCGCCGGCCGACCTCTTCGGCCAGAGCCATCATCTGGTAGATGGTCTGCTTGCCGGTAAGGCGCCAGACGAACTCTTCGACCACTCCGCGCAGATCGGCTTCGGACTCGCCGCTGCGCAAGTCGAGGAGGATTTCGACCATCATGGGCGCCATCACGTCCATCCAGCCGGAGCGGATCAGCGAGATGGTGCCGTCGAAGTCGAAGAGGCACACGCGGGCGTTCTGGGCAGAGACGCCGGAGCGGAGCCGTTCGAGCATGCCAGATTACGCTATCAGCTTTCAACGAATCAAGGTTAAGGCGACCGGCATGGGCGCGTTATAGCAGCGGAGAATCGCGGGTGGCAGCGGCGCCCGAAATCACCTGGGGAGGGGGTGTCCAAAATGCGGACAATTCGGAGCTGCCGGATTCGGGCACGGACTCACTACCGCTCCACTGCAGTTAGCAGTGTGATTAATAAAGGGTGTCGGCCCTTTACAATTCCGCTCCGCCAGATTCAGCAATTCCGACTCGGGAAGCCCCTCAATGTTGGACAGTGAGGGCGCCAGCGGCGCGTTTCGCGGATAGCGGAAGCCGAGGTCGGCGCCTTTAAGGAGTCCCGTCATCGCATCGAAGGACATCATCACGTGATCGTTAACAGTCATCCCGGGCATTAACCTGGAGGGCGACGCGAACACGTGGAGATTCACGGTGGTTTCGGATACCTGGAAGGCCGGTTCCCACTCTGAGGAGGCGCTTCCCGTGGTATTTCTGATCTTCAGAAGACCCAACTCGGCGAACGGGTACTGGAGGACGTGCACCAACGCCAGTTCCTTTAGATCGGCGACCTGCTGTCGGTCCTTCCCGGAGAAATAATCGCTGTTGACCGCGATCCGGCGGACCTCCAGAATGCTCTGCGGAGCGGGCAATCTCCAGGAGCAGAACAATCGATCGGCATAATTGTCGACCAGTTCGCCTGTGAAATGAAGGCTGGTTTCTTCATGAACCTGAGGGACGGACGATGACGCTGTTACACCAGCCAGCTCGTACACCGCGCCCTTCGCCATGGGCCGCTCTTTGCAGTAAGTTCCGGCCAGGTACTCGTGACTCATTATGTCCGGTACCAGTGCATCGATCCGATGTCTTGTTGTGTCCCGTTTCAAGATAAACGTTCCGTGAAAAACAACATTGAGAGTTCCACCTGTCTGGCGCATCTGTTTCTCCTCGATTGTCACTTAGGGAATCCCTATTCTCTGCTGAACACTTCCAAACCCGCCCAATAGTACGGGTGCACATAACCCCGGACGGACCGGGCGGATACCCCGGCTATTCTCAGCGCCTCGGCCACCGGCTTACCGGCGAGCAGTGCGGAGTAAAAATCGCTCATGAATATCTGGGCGCCCGCCGAGCCTAGATTCCAGGAACTCGCCACTACTTCGCCGGCGCCGGCCCGCAAAAAAGCGCGCACCAGGCTCTGCGGGCTGCCTGGACCTTCCCGTTCTCCCGTGCCAGTCGAGCATCCCGACAGCACCACCAGGCGGCACGCGGTCAGACTCATCTGCCGGACATCAGCGGCGGCGAACAACCGCTGGCCGCCCTGGTCTCCTCTTAACAGGAGGCCGCCGCCGTCGCCACCGTAGCCATGGCCCGCGAAGTGAAACAACTCGGCGCTAGCCAGGGCATCGTGAAGACCCGTCCAGGTAGCTTCACTGCCTTTCAATAACGTAGAACGCGGGAACAGCCTGGAAACCTTTTGAGCTTCGTTCTCAGCCTCGGGCAGTGGAGGAAGATCCTCCACACCTTCCAACGCCGGGTCTCCGATCACCAGCGCCCGCTCTATGCCTGCTAGCCCTAGCGGCGTTCGACCCGGCCTGCCCGCGCCGATTCGGATGGCGAAATCGTCAGACCAATAGCGGCCACTGGATCGTATCAGTGCGGGCCAGGGCGCCGACGAAACCGGCCCGTCGCTTTCTATCACCAGCGTGCCTACGCCGTCCAATTCATGCTCCCAAGCGCCGAGCAACCAGTTCGACAACTGCCGCGCATCGGCGCGCAACAAGGCCGGCGGCGAACGTGGAGAGGCACAAGCCCGCACTAAGCGCGCCACGGTCTCGTACACAGACTGCGGCCGCTGTTGAAGCCAGTGGAAGGAGAATCCACGTGAAGTGGCGAACCACGCGGCAATACCAGTCGGCAACTCCGCAATCGACAGGACGGCTTTCCCGGATGGAATGGCGCCCGCGTCTCCTCCCACCGAGAATGCCTCATCCAGCAGGGCTGTCCGGTAACGCAACCATGTGTTCCACGAAGCACGGGGACTGGAGCCGCTGCGAATTTCGCACTCGACCAGTGCACGATAGACATCACCCAGGGCATGCAACCAGGAGGGACGATCGTCCGGTGATGCCAGCGCCAGGCTGTGCTCGGCCATCCTCAATGCGGCTTCCAGCAGCGAGCGTGACTCGGCGTACTGGCGCTGCCGGAGCAGCAAACCCCCGAGCACGGTGTTGAACTCGAAACGGGTTAAAGCATCGCCGGCTTCCGCCTGCGGACGGATACGCAGCAGGCGTTCGCGCGCGCTCTGCGGTTTGCCCAGGCGTCCCTCCATCTCCGCAACCTCTATCTCAGCCCGGTAAGATTGGGTGCTCCGCTGAACTCCGGCGGGAAGAGAGGAGAACAACGCGAAGGATTGCCGCAGATGCTTTTCCGCGGGGTTCACCAACCCGGCCGAGAACTCAGACATCGCCAACTGGCGCAAGGCGTAAGCCTGGTAAGCCACATAATGGGCAGCTGCCGCGGTCTCTGCCGTTTCCTTAGCCAGGGCCGCGGATGAGAAGTAAGTGTGATCCTGGCCGGCCACGAAAGTCAATACGGAATAGAACAATTGGGCGCGGATCGGCGGATAGGACCCATTCCAGTACAGGACGAGTCCCCGGGCGCTCTCCCGCCATACCTCGGCCAGGTTTCCTATCTCCTGATGCAGGCCGGCCCGGAATCCAAGAGCGCGCTCCAGCATTACGGGATAACCCGCGCGATCCGCCACCCGCAGCGCCTCTCTGCCTAGTGAGTCTTCCCGCTCGAAGTTGCCAGTGCGGGTCGCACAACTGGCGTCCTCCAGAAGGGTCTGGGGCAACAGCCAGGTATAGCTTCGTGCGCGCAGCGCGCGCTCGGCTGCCGGAGCAGCCGCCTCGCATTGGTCGAATTGGGCTTGCATGATGAGGGCGCTTTGTCTCTCGAAAACGGAGCGCAACACGCCGGCGGGGCTGGCCGCGTCAGCGAAGAGCCGCAGGGCTTCCCGGGCTTCGGCCTCGATAGCCGTACTATCGTCGGCGTGCTCAGCCTCGTCCGCCCGTTTCAGCGCCAAAAACGCAGCGTATGCGGCCGGCGAGTGCGGCGTCCGCAGGACATCGCGCAGCCAGGTGTCGTGATGCCGGGCGGCCAGAATCCCGGCGAGTTTTTGCAGGATCGCGCCGGTGCCGTCGTCCGGCTGGCCGCTGTAATACCGCGGCAGGAGGTGCGACACTGCCAGCGCCAGGTACTCCTCATCCGGCGCCTTGAGATGATCCCAATCGCCGCGCCGCAGTTCAGCCGTCAGAGCTTCAGGGGTGGTGGCGGCGGTGTATGCCCGCTGCCGCTCAAGTTTTTTTTTACCTCCTCGAGATGCTCGCGGGCCTCTTTGGCCCATGGGCTGGTGGAGTCAAGCGCCAGATACGCGGTCCAGGCCTCTTGGGCGGTTGTGTAGGCGTAGATGCGTTCGGCGGCCAACGCTTTGTTGAACGCCAGCGCCGGATCCTTCGGCTTGAGACGCGCGGCCTGCGCCAGAAAATCGTAGGCCTTGCTGTACGACGCGAGATCCGGGGCTTGGCCGGACGGCCTCCGGGCCTTCAGAAACCATGCAGATCCCAAGTCAGACAGGATGTACGCGTCGTTTGGACGCAGGGTCCGGGCCCGGTCCAATTCCTCGATCGCCTGGTTGGCATCTCCGGTCAAGAAGGCGTCTCGCCCCTCGAGATGCAACCAGTTGGGATCGTCCGGATGAGCTTCCACCTGGCGGAGGATCCGGGCTTCGGCTTCCAGCAAGTCCGGCGACCGGCGGATCGGAAGCGAGGCAAACGCTTCCCTATTCCTTTGCACTGGGCCATACGCGGCGCCAGGCAGCCGGATCTCCGTCGGACGATACTCCGTGTAGGCCCGGGCGAGTTGGCGTTCAGTCTCCAGCACGGCGATGGAGGGTCCAAAGAAGATACCAGCCGCTACCAGCGCGGCCGGCACCGGTATGGCTCCCCACCACCACCTCAAACGCGCCGGCTTGGGCCGATGCCCGGAAACCGTGGCCATACGCGCGGCGAAAGCCCGCCGATTGCCGGCATTCCCCAAACGGCTGGCAGCCGCAAAGGCGAGTTCTTCTTCGGTGGGCGGCGCGGCCGCCTCTCCCAGGATCGCGCCGCACCAGGCACACGTCGCGGCGTGGGCCATCAACCGCCCGGCCTCGGAATCCTCCACCAGGCCCGCCGCCAGCATGCGCAACCGCTCCTCGTCAGGGCAGTCCGGTGTCCGTCGGGGAGCGTGCGGTGGTCGCAGCCAGCCCTTTAATTCCTGGACCTCATCGTCGCGCAATGCCTCTCCATCCGACTCCTCTGGACTATTCATCCTCTATCCTTAAGAACGGATTCTCCTCCGTTTTTCCTTTCGGATTCATGCGGCGCTGGTGCCTAGTTCCTTTCGTACGATACCGCCAAGGCGGCGGACCGTGCTCTCGACCCCCTTGAGGGTCAAACCGAAATAAGGCAGAGCCGCGATTTCCCTGGCGGTTAAGCCACGCCCGTAATAGAGCCAGAAGATCTGCCGCTCGCGTTCGGTGACTCTGCGCCGCAGGATGTCGTCCACGTCCCTCATCCGCATACGCCACTCGACGGTTGCCGGCTCAGCCACGTTTTCAACGGGATAATCCTCCACCGTTGGAGGCGCCGGCCTGCGCCCTAAATAGTCGATCGCGGTGTTCATTGCAATCGTACTGAGGTACCCATAAGCCGAACCCTCGTGGCGTGGGACGAAATCGCGTAAAGCCTTCGCCCCCTTGGCGCACAACCGCAGATAGACCTCCGCCGCCACATCGTCACAGCTTGGAGCGCGGGGACCGGTGTAACGCGCTGCTACGCGCCGTACAGCGGTGAAGATTCGCGGGTGAAAGCGGCGCAAGAACTCGTCCCAAGCGTCCGCGTTCCCCAAATCGGCACAGACCTTGACCAGCTCCTCGGCGCTCAGTTTGGTGTAATCCCTCACAACGTGGATGGAATTCTACCATCGCCAACCTGTCCCCGTAAATAAAAGAGCAGGAATTTTCCGGGGTTAGGACTGCCTTTCCGGGTCCCAAGGCGCGATCGTCCAAAAATACTTTAGTATCCACTTGACAATTGGTGGGGCGCGCGCGATACTTAAGTCAGTACTTGAGTAATTGAAAAGGAGGGAATCCCATGGAAAAGCAAACGGTCGTACATAGCACCTTCGTCATTGAGCGACACTATCCGGCCGCTCCGGAACGTGTCTTCGCCGCCCTGGCGGATCCGGCCAAAAAGCGCCGGTGGTATGCGGACGTGCGGGGCCTCGGCGTGGAGCAGTTTGAAATGGACTTTCGGGTCGGCGGCGGCGAGCGTACCCGCTACCAGGTGACCGAGGGGCCGGTCAAGGGCAGCACCATCACCAACGAGACCACTTATCTGGATATCGTCGCCAACCGGCGAGTGGTGATCGCCTACAGCATGCAGCTTGGGGAACATCGCATTTCGGCTTCGCTCGCCACTTTTGAGCTTCTGCCGGACGGTGATGGGACCGGCCTGGTCTTCACTGAGCAGGGCGCGTATTTCGAGGGCGCCGACGGTCCGCAGATGCGGGAAGAAGGTTGGCGTAATCTGCTCGACCACTTTGCCAAAGAGGTGGCCCGCGCCAGCGGACCGGCCGGCCATGCCCAGAGCACGAATTGACATTGACCGGGTCTTCCACGCACTCGGCGATGCCACGCGCCGGGCGCTGGTGGAGCGGCTCAGCGAAGGGCCGGCCTCGGTCTCCAGCCTGGCCAAGCCGCTCGCCATCACGCTGGCCGCGGTCGTGCAGCACTTGCAGGTGCTCGAAGAAAGCGGGCTGGTGCACACCGAGAAGACCGGAAGGGTACGCACCTGCCGCATCGAGCTGGCGGGACTCTCGGCGGCGGAGGAATGGATTGCCGACCGCCGCTCACTGTGGGAGCGCCGTTTGGATCGTTTGGGTGAATTGTTAGGCGAGTCCGACGAGGAATAATTCTCCGGCGGCTGTCGATTTCGCGGCCGCTGGTTCGACATACACACAGAGGGGGAACAAGCATCATGATCATACGGGATCTCAGATTCGCCGCGCGCTCGCTGGCAAGTTCCAAGGGTCTTACCTTCACGGTGGTGCTCACCCTGGCGCTGGGGATCGGGGCCAACGCCGCCATTTTCACGCTGGTTCGGGGCGTGCTGCTGCGGCCCCTGGTAAACCGTGACGAGGAGCGGCTGATCTACATCCGGCAGAGCGCGCCCGGGCTGGGTATCGAGGACGCCACCTTCTCCGTCCCCGAAATACAGGATCTGCGCGCCAGCGTGAAGTCCATCCGTGAATTCGGCGATTTCTCGACCATAGGATTCTCCATGATCGGGCTGGGCGAGCCGCGCGAGGTGCGCGCCGGCGTCGTGGGCGGTTCGTATTTCCACGTCATGGGCTTGCATCCCGTTTTAGGCCGGTTGCTGGACGCGCGGGATGACGGCCCGAAGGCCGCCGGCGCGGTGGTGCTCACGCATCGCTTCTGGTCGACGGTACTGAAAAGCGATCCGTCGGTAATCGGCAAGACCATCCGGCTGGATGCCGGCACGGCCCGGATTGTGGGAGTGCTGGAGCCGTGCGTTCCCTATCCGGCCGAAACCGAAATCATCGCCAATGTAGTCACCAGCCCGCATCACCTTTCCGCCACTATGGTGCTGGGACGGATCCACCGCATGACCGAGTTATTCGGAAGGCTGGCGCCCGGCGTCAGCCTGGAGGCTGCGCGCGCGGAGTTACGCGCGGTGTACGGCTCGATGATACGGCAGCATCCCGAGGCTTACTCCCCGAAAGCCAATTCGCGGATCGACGCCGTGCTGCTGCGCGATCAGATCACCTCGCGTGCCCGGACCGTGCTGCTGGTGCTGCTGGCGGCCTCCGCCCTGGTCTTTATCATCGCGTGCTCCAATGTCGCCAACCTGATCCTGGCGCGATCCGTCCGCCGGGAAGGTGAGTTGGCAGTGCGCGCCGCGCTGGGCGCCAGCCCCGGTTCGCTCCGCCGGACGCTGCTGGCCGAAAGCCTGCTGTTGTGCGGCGCGGGCGCGATTCTGGGGATCCTGAGCGCGCGGCCGCTGGTAGCAATTCTGGCGCGCTATGCCGCCCGCTTTTCCGTACGCGCGCTGGATCTGACGGTGGATTCCAGCCTGCTCTGGGTGCCCGCCGCGCTGGCCCTGGCGGCGGCCGTCTTCCTGGCCTTTGTGCCTCGCCTGCCGTCGGCCACCTCGTCCCATGGTTTCGGCCTGGCGAACGCCAGCACGCGTCTCACGGGCAGCACCAGCCGCCGGCAGCGGATATTCGCCGTGACCCAAATTGCCGCCTCCTTCATCCTGTTAGCCGGCGCCACCACGCTCCTCAAAACGCTATTGGCTCTGCAGGCTGCCCAGACCGGTCTCGACATACGGCACGTGCTGGCGATCAACGTACCGGTGATCTCATACGGGCGGACGCCGGACCAGATCACAGGGTTCTACAACGAGGCCATGCGGCGGGTCAAAGATCTACCCGGCGTGGACGCGGTCGCGGTGGGCACCGCGGTTCCGTGGCGCGATGCCCGCAACATCGGGTTCGGACTGTCGTTTTCCGCCGACGGCCACGTCAACACCAGGAGCCAGGAAGATCCGCGCGCGCGCATTCGCTACATCTCGCCGGGGTTCTTCGCCGCCTTGGGCGTTCCGCTGGTGGCCGGACGCGATTTCAACGATAACGACCGGCGCGGCGGCGAGAGCGTCGTGATTGTCAGCCAGACGCTGGCCCGCCGCATGTTCCCCAACGAGGACGCCGTCAACCATCACCTCTTCTGGACCGACCCGATCACCAAGTTCATCGGCATTGACGGAAAGCCGCGGCGCATTGTGGGTGTCGCCGCGGATATCGATGACGAAAACGTGGTGCCCGGCCCGGCCGTGACGGTCTACAGTCCCTTCGCCCAGGAACAGCTTTGGGGCGGCCGTATGTTCGTCCATCAGCACGGCAATCCCTACGCGTTGGTTACGCCGATCACGCGCATCATTCGGGGCATGGCGGCGGATCAGCCCGTGGAGCATGCGGCCACGCTGGAGGACATACGCGCGGAGGTGCTCACACCCGACCGGCTCAACACGGTGGTTTTCGGGGTATTCGCCGCAGTGGCGCTGGCCATCGCCGTGGTGGGGGTGGCGGGCGTGCTGGCATTCTCCGTAAGCGGCCGCCTGCGCGAATTCGGGATCCGCATGGCGGTGGGCTCGCAGCCGCGGCAGATCGTGACCGGCGTCCTCGGCGAAGGCATCGTGATCGCCGCGGCGGGCGTGGTGGCGGGCGCGGCCTGCGGGTACGGGCTAGCCAGGCTGGCGGCCGGCTACTTCGCGGAGCTCCGCACGCCCAGCGTGGTGCCGATGCTGGGATCGGCCCTGGTGTTGCTGGCGGCGGCCCTGATCGCGTCGGTGCTGCCGGCCCTGCGCGCGTCCCGGGTGGATATCGTGCAAGCTTTGCGCGCGGACTGAAACTGCGGCTGAGGTTCCGGCCTACTTTCGCGGCAGGGTGATCTCCCCGGATGGGTCTCGTTGTTTGAGCCCGGTGACGCGGCCGTTCTCCATCACAAACTCCAGCACCAGGTCCGAGAACCGCGGCGTACGAAACCGCAGGCCTTTGACCGGGATCAACTGGAGCGGCGGGTTACCAGGCGGCACCAACGATAAGCCGGTGGCTTCGGTGTACACCACCTGGACCTTGATCCCGTCCGGCGTTTCATAAGTACCGGCCAGTTGTGTGAGCAGCTTGGGATCGGCGGCTTCCGGTTTGCGGGTGAAGACGATTTCGGCCTCGTCGAGCGACATGACCGCCTGGTCTACATCACCCTGGGGATTGGTGCGGAAGTTGACGGACCACTTGCCGTAGCGCTCGTCGTCCGGAGTGTCGAACCGGTCGTAGTGAAAGTGAGACATGGGGAACTGCATGTGATGAAAATCGAATTGGAGCCGATCGTCCTTCAGGCCGATTTGCAGCACGCCGTACGCGGGATGCTCGTAAGCGCCCACATAGTCGGCCAGGGCATGCGACGGCCTGGTGCCCTTCACCTGGCCGGCGCCGGCCTTGGCGCGCGACTGCTTACCGGCCTCCTTATCCTTGAGGCGCATCTCCAGGCGGCGCTGGCTCCAGGGTGTCAGGTCCATCCCCAACAGGCGCTCGTAGACGTTGTAACTGATGACGTTGTACAGCGGCGCGCAATGATCTCCAATCACCAATACAATGACACCGATATGATCGTTCGGCATGAAGGACACCTGCGAATGGAAACCGTCGATATCGCCGCCGTGGAACGTAATCAGGTGGCCGCGATAGGCGGCGGTCTCGCGCGCCATGCCGTAGGCCGCGTTGAAGAGCTCCCAATAGCCTTTGGACTCCGCGAAGGAGTTGGGCAAGGCGATGGACGGCTCCAGCGTGGCCTTCAGAACTGCTGCGGGCAGCACCTGCCGGCCCTGGTACTTGCCGTCGTTCATCAGGGCGATCAGCCAGTGTGACAAGTCCTCGATGTTCGAGACAATCGCGCCGGCGGGCGCCACACCTTCAGTCTCCTCGTAGTAAGGAATGCGGTAGATCTCAAACGAATCGCGTTTCTCGGTGAAGGGCACGCCATGATCGGGCGCCTTCACCATCTCCGGAATGGTGAACACCGTGGATGTCATGCCCAACGGCGTAAGAATTCGCTGGCGCACGAACTCCTCCCACGTCCGGCCGGACTGCAACTGGATCACATAGCCGGCACCCGCGTACATCATGTTGTTGTACAGGAACATCTGCCGTATGGGTTCCTGCGGTTCCAGGTACTTCAACCGTTCGAACAACTCCTTGCGGGTGAAATCGGATTTGTACCAGATCCCGTCGTGCCGGGTGATTCCGGTGCGATGCGACAGCATATCGTGCAGGGTCACCGTGTTGTTGAGGTCGTCGTTATAGAACTGGATGGTAGGGACGGACTGACGGATGGGTTTGTCCCAGGTCAGTTTGCCTTCCTCCACCAGCATGCCCGCCGACACGGCGGTGAACAGCTTGGTATTCGAGGCGATGGGGTGCAGGGTGGCGCGAGTGAAGGGCAGCTTTTTTTCGTAATCGCGGTAGCCGTAACCCTTGGCGAACACCAGGCGATCGTTGACCACCACGCCCACGCCGATGCCCGGCGCGTTCCAGTCCTTCAGCACCTGCTCCATGTAGGCATCGAAGCCGGACAGTTTTGGCGCCACATCCGGCGTCTGCGCGGGAGTAGCCCGTACTCCGAGCGAGACCAGGAGAGCAACCGCGGCAACAGTTCGCATAATGACCTCAGCTTTCGTTGAAGCAGTATATCCCAATTCCCGGAGTCCGCCGGCCGAATGATCCCGGAGCGCTACAATGGCATTGCCATGCATCGACTGCCCATCTGCGTCATCACGCTTCTGACTGCCGTGCTACCAGCGGTGCGGGCGCAATCGCCGAAGGAAGTCGAGGAACAGATCAGAAGTACGGATGCCCGCCGCATCGCGGCGCTTACGCGCGGCGATGTGCAGGCGCTCGATCGGCTGTTGTCTCCGGACCTGGTTTATACGCACGCCAGCGGCTGGCGCCAATCGAAGGCGGAGTTTATGGCGGCGATCCGGTCCGGGGAGTTGATCTACCACACCTTCGTCATGCGGGATGTCACCATGCGGGTGTACGGTGACACTGTAGTCGCGGCCGGCAGTATGGCTGCGAAGGTCCGCAACAAAGGCCAGGAGTTGGATGTGGACCTGCTGTTTCTGGAGGTTTATGTCAAGCAGCAGAACCGCTGGCAACTCGCTGCATGGCAATCGACGCGCCGGGCGCCTTAGATTCGCTATTGCGGTTTGACCGGGATGACCACGGTGCCCATATCGCTCGGCGAAGACTGTATCATGATGCTGCCGGCCGGCACGTTGGGCGCGCCTTTCGGGGCGCCAGGCGGATGCAGCGTGGTCGCTTTGCTTTGCGCGGCCAGGGTCTGCTGGCGCTGGGCGAGGGCCGCAAGCACCTCCTTTTCCGGCACGTACAGCGAGAAGGACAGATGCTTGCCTGCCGTCTTGACGTTCATCTTGTCGAGGCCGGACGCCCCGTGCGCCTGCGATTTGAGGGCGCCGGTGAACCAGCGCATCGCATTGGCCATGTCGGCGACGTCTTTCTCGGTGCGCATGGTGAGATCGGCGGAAATCTCCAGGTCCGGGCTGAGGCTTAAGCCGGCAGTCAACGCTTCCAGCCGGTCAGGCCATTTCATGCCGCCGGCGGCCGGAGATCCTGCCGCGCCACCCATCGCCCCCGCGGTGACGATCCATGCGTCATAGTGGCCGTCGAAGCGCTTTAGACCGTCGGCCACCACGGTCGATCGCGGCGTGTCCTGGCCCCGCCGGCGAATGGCTGCCTTGACCACCGCCTCCGGACCCGCGATCGCCATGGACCCATCCAGAAAGGCGATGACGGTGTTCTCCTTGCTGGACGCGACCATGGGAACCCCGAGGTAAGTGCTTTTGGCCCCCTGGAAGCCTTTGAAACTCTCGATCCACGCCGGATCGATCTGGCCGCGGACGATGGCCAACATGGGTGCTTCTTTGCCGCCCTGGCCGTTGCCCGCCAAGAGGACCTCCTGCACGTAGCGTGTCCAATCGACGCTGCCCAGCGCCGCCATGGACTGCTGCAAGTCCGGATGGCCCTTCTGCAGCTCGTCCTTCATCTGTGCCGAGATGGAATGGCCGATCGGCGACGAGGCCATCCGCGCTACGTTGATATCCATAACGAAGCGGGCGTCCGGCATGATGAGTTCCAGCATCGCTGGATCGGCGGCCGCAGCCAGGGTGGGCAACAGCGCCGCCGAAACAAGTATCTTTCGCCAACTGGCCATAGTATTCCCTCTAACATATCGGATAACAATGAAAAAGCCGTCGAGGCAAGTCCTCTATAGTTATCGGGCGGGCTTCAGCGGCTCAGCGCCAGAATCGCTCCAGCCGGCTTGCCGGAGTAAGCCGCGATGCGCGTCCCTTTCGGTAGCTGGACCGGATGCAGGAAGTAATACGTGCGCTGCCATTGCGGAAGCCAGTTACGAATCCAGATGAGGCGGCGCACGGCGCCGTCCGAAAGATACGCCGTCACCTCCAGTGACTCGCCCGGAGCGAGCTGCGCGGGCCGCAAACCCGACAGCACGGCCGGCGACGTGATCGTGAGCGGCCGCGCAGTGGTTACGCTCAGTTCGCGCGCGGCCACAGGCTCGGCGGCGTCCGCGCTGAAATGCGGAGCCGGCGGCAGGAAGACATCGTCACCCTTCGGCGCGCCGCCCTCGACCCAATTGACCAGCATGTCGATTTCGATCTGTGACAGGCTGGGATCGCCACGAAACTCGCCGACACCCTTCACCGCGCCCCAGGGCGGCATGCGGCGCGCGAGCACCTCGTCGCGGATGGCCTTGGCCCACGGCCGCGCCTCGTCGTAAGTCAGCAGCGACATGGCGCTGCCGCCGTCGCGATGACACCGCGCACAATGCCGGTAGACGATGCGTGAGACCTCCTGGGTCCAGAGCAGCTTGGTAGTGATGGTGTCGTGAGCCCAGGCCACCGGCGCCAGCATGAGGACCAGCAGAGCCCGCCTCACAAAGTCTCTCCGCGCACCAGGTCCGCGTACGTCTCCCGCTCGCGGATGACCCGAAACGTGGCGCCGTCCACCAGGATCTCCGGCGGCCGCGGACGCGAGTTGTAGTTCGAGGCCAGCACGAATCCATAGGCGCCGGCGGTCGAGACCGCCAGGTAATCGCCCGGCGCGGCATTGGCCATCTTACGGCCGCGCGCCAGAAAATCGCCGGTTTCGCACACCGGTCCCACCACATCGGCTACGATCTCCGGACGAACCGTCTTCCGCAGCGGAATGATCTCGTGGTGCGAGCGGTAGAGCGCCGGACGGATCAGGTCGTTCATGGCGGCATCCACGATCACGAATTCCTTGCCGGCGCTTTGTTTGCGATACAACACGCGGGTCAGCAGCACGCCCGCGGGACCGGCGATGGAGCGGCCCGGCTCCAGCAGCACGTGCAATCCGGCATGCTCCAGGCAAGCCCGAACCTGCGCGATGAACGGCCGGATCTGCGGCGAATGTTCATGGGCCTGATAGGCCACTCCCAGGCCGCCGCCCAGGTCGATGTGGCCGATCGCGATGCCGCGCGCGCGCAACCTCTCGATCAGCGCGATCACCCTGCCGATAGCTTCCAGGATGGGATTGGTATCCATCAGTTGTGAGCCGATGTGGCAGCTCACGCCCTCGGCTTTCAGATTCCGGAACGCCCGGGCGCGCTCGTAGACGGCCTCGGCTTCCGCAATGTCGATGCCGAATTTGTGCTCGCGCAGGCCGGTGGAAATGTACGGGTGCGTGGACGCGTCCACGTCCGGATTTACGCGGATGGCAAAACCGGCGGTAACACCGCGCCGGGCAGCCAGCGCGTCGATCAGCGCCAATTCCGGCTCGGATTCGCAGTTGAACGTGTGAATGCCCTGTTCGAGGGCGTACTCGACCTCATGGGCCGTCTTACCTACGCCGGAAAACACGACCTTAGCCGGATCGCCGCGGGCCTGCATCACGCGATACAGTTCGCCGCCCGACACGATGTCGAAGCCCGCGCCGGCCTGGGCCAGCACAGCCAGGACGCCCAGCGAGGAGTTCGCTTTCACCGCGTAGCAGACCGTGTGCGGAAGATCGCCCAGAGCTTCGTCGTAGGCCCGGTAATTCTCGAGGATGGCGGCTCGCGAATACACGTACGCCGGCGTTCCGGCCGAGTGTGCGATATCGGCCAGGGGAACGCCGTCGCAGTACAGATCCTGGTTGGAGTAATGGAACATTTGCGCGGGTTACTTCACCTTCATCACCAGCAGCGTCTGGTCGTCGAAGGGGCTGGAGTTGAAGCGGTCGAGATCGGCCAGGACCTCGCGCACGATGTTTTCGGCCGATTCCCGGCAGGCACGCCGCACCACCTCGGCCAGGCGATGACGGCCGTAGTCTTTGCCATCGGGGTTCAGGTGGTCGGTCACGCCGTCGGAATACAGCACCACCAGATCGCCGCGGTGCGCCTGAAAAACCACCTCTTCGTATTCCCGCTCATCCAGCAAGCCGAGCGGCACGCCTTCCACGCGCGTTTTCAGGACTTCGCCATTGCGGCACACCAGCGGGGGATTGCTGCCTGCGTTGGCCATCACGAACTGCCGGATCGCCGGACTCCAGAGCATGACCAGCAGCGTGACATACCGGGCTTCCACCTTGCGTTCGACCAGCGCCTCGTTCAGCGCGCGCATCAACTGGCGCGGATCGGTACGGCGCGGCGCCAGGGACCGCAAAAGCCCGGAAACCAGCGCTCCGTAGAGGGCGGCGGCCGCCCCCTTGCCGCTCACATCCCCGAAAGCGATCACCGCCCGTCCGTCGGCCGATTCGAAGTAGTCGTAGATATCGCCGCTGATGCCGCGCGCCGGGCGCAGCCCCGCGGCCAGTTCCAGGCCGTCGAAGCCGGGATCCCCGGTGGGAAGAAGCACGCTTTGCAGTTCGCGCGCGGCTTGCAGATCCTCTTCCATATGCCGCTCGCGCTCGGCCACTTCTTCATAGAGACGGGCATTCTCCACCGAACTGGCGATCTGCGGCGCCAGCAGCATCAGCATGCGCACGTGATCTTCGGTGAAATAGCCTACGCGCTCGCTTTCGAGATCCATCACGCCCGAAACGCGATCGTGGGTCATCAACGGAATGGCGACCTCCGACCGGACACCTGGGTGCGACGCGATATAGCGTGGGTCCTGGTTGGTATCCTGCACGCGTACGGGTGCGCGCTGCGCGACCGCCGCGCCGGTAATGCCCTTACCCAGGGGGATGTTGTCCAGATCCACCCGCTGGTCATAACGGATGCTGAACCGGTGGCGCAGGAGTTTTCGTTCCGCGTCCACCAGCAGGATGTTGAAGGCGTCGTAGTCGATCAGGCCGCGCACGGTGCGGGCGATCTTGGTGAGCAGCTCGTCCAGGTCCAGGATCGACGAAAACTCTTGCGAAATGGAGGCCAGCGCCCGCAGCGTGCGGTTCTGGCGCTCGACGCGCCAATAGAGCCGCGCGTTGTCGATCGCCGTTGCCACGCGCGCGGCGATCAGCCGCAGCAACGCACGGTCCTGCTCGGTGTAGGCATTCGGCCGCGTGGATTGCACGTCGATCACGCCGACCAGCCGGCGGCGCGCGATCATGGGCACGGCCAGTTCCGTGCGCACGGCTTCCACCGCGTTCAGATAGCGCGGATCGCTGCGCACGTCGCCCACCAGGATCGGCTCGCGGGTGAGCGCCGCCGTGCCGGTGATTCCCTGCCCCAACGGGATCGACCAGTTCTGCACTACTTCTTCGCGGTGTCCCTGCGCGTAACGGATGCGCAAATCGCGGCGCTTCTCGCTGTAGAGAAGTATGGCGAACAGCTCCGCCGGGATGACCCGCTTGACAATATCGGAGACATTGGCCAGCAATTCGTCGAGGTCCAGAGTCTGCGACGTCGCCGCGGACACTTCCAGCAGAAAGTCCAGCAGCTCCGATCGTTCGCGAAAACGGATGGCTTTGCGGGTGGCGATCACTTGCCGGCCGCCTCCACGATCTTGACGCTGGCGCTGGCTCCCACGCGGTTGGCGCCCGCCGCCACCATGGCGCGGAAATCATCCAGCGTGCGGATGCCGCCGGCAGCCTTCACGCCCATGCGCGGACCCACGGCGTGGCGCATCAGCACAATATCCTGCACGGTGGCGCCCGCCGGCCCGAAGCCGGTGGAGGTCTTCACGAAGTCCGCGCCCGCCGCCTGCGCCAGCCCGCAGGCCGTCTTCTTCTGCGCGTCGTCCAGGAGCGCGGTTTCGAGGATCACTTTCACGATGGCGCCGGCGTCGTGACAGGCACGCACGACGGCTTGTACATCCAGTTTCACCGTGTCCAGATCGCCGGAGCGCAGGGCGCCGACGTTGATCACCATGTCAACCTCGCGCGCGCCGGCCCGCAGCGCGGCGGCGGCCTCCGCGACCTTGGCTTCCGTGGAAGTGGCGCCCAGCGGAAAGCCGGCCACGGTGCAAACTTTTACGGCGCTGCCAGCCAGTTCGCTGGCCGCCAGCGGCACCCAAAACGGATTGACGCACACGGTGGCAAAGCCGTACTGACGGGCTTCGCGGCACAGTTTGACGATATCGGCGCGGGTGGCTTCCGGCCGCAACATGGTGTGGTCGATCAGGGAAGCCACGGGTCCCTCGACGCCGGTCCGGGGCGGCTCGGCAGGCGCGGCGGGCAACGGCCGTTTGCCGTACTGCTGTTCGATGCGCGCGATCTTCGCCACGCGCGCCGTGTGGCGCCCGCCGGCAAAGGGCGTCTCGATCCACGTGCGGAGCACTTCCTCCGCCTGGCTGACGGTCAACAAGCGCGCGCCCAGCGTGAGGACGTTGCTATCGTTATGCTCGCGGCTGTTGCGCGCCGACGCGCGGTCGTAGCACAGCGCCGCGCGGATGCCGGCCACCTTATTGGCGGCGATGGACGACCCGATGCCCGCCCCGTCGATGATCACGCCCCGGCGCGCCTCGCCCTGCGCCACCAGTTCCGCGACCTGCTGGGCGATATCCGGGTAATCCGCCGGCTTCTCGTCATACACGCCCACATCGCGCGTTTCCAGCCCCAAGCTGGCCAACAGAGGCTTCAGAGTCTCTTTCAGACGAAATCCGCCGTGATCCGCACCCAGCGCCACGATTCTCTCCGGCGCCGCCGCGGGCGCAGACTCGCCGGCTCGCGCTTCGATAATTCGAATGGCGCGCAACTCCGCCAATTCGCGGGCGGAGGGCGTGAATACGGCCCCCGCGGGCACGCGCAGCTCACCAGTTCGCGGAACGTCTTCCGAGGTCACCCAATGCATAAACTCAAACCGTCGTAAAATTCGTAAAGACCTATTGTAATGAAACCCTGCTGCTGGCCGCTTCTTTTTGCGCTTGCCGGATCGTTGGCCGCCCATCCCATGGGCAATTTCAGTGTAAGCCACTATGCCCGTATTGAAGTCTCCGGCGCGGGGGTCCAGATCCGCTATGTCCTGGACCTGGCCGAGATCCCCAGTTCTCAATTGTTGCAGCAATGGGGTCTCTCGGCGGACAGTCCCCGCGCGGACTTGGATCGCAAAGTCGTGGCACAGGCGCGCGAATGGGTACGCAACCTGGCCATCGCTTGTGACGGCCGGAGCGTGTCTCCGCGGTTTGCCGGGGCAACCCTGGCCCTTGCGCCGGGAGCGGGCGGCGCGCCCGTAATGCGCATCGCGGCCGATTTAACACTTGCCGCAGCGCCCGGATCACTGACCTACGAAGATCGCAATTTCCCCGATCGCGCGGGATGGAAAGAAGTGGTGATCGCGGCCGGACCCGGCGCTTCCATCGAGCGCGCTACCCAGGACAATACGGATCGCAGCCGCGCCCTGACCGCCTATCCCGCCGACCCCGCCATCGCGCCGCCACAGGACCTGCGCGCTTCGGTGGAATGGACAGTGGCTGCGGCAGCGACGCCCGCGAAGATCCGTCCCCAGATTGTTGCGCGGCCGCCGGCGGCGCCCGGCACCGCGGCACGCAGCGATTTCCTATCGCGGCTCCTGCATCGCGGCGATATCGGCATCGGCCTGATCCTGGCCGGCATGGTAGTCGCCTTTGGCCTGGGCGCCATGCACGCTCTGTCGCCGGGACATGGCAAGACCATCGTGGCAGCCTACCTGGTAGGCTCGCGCGGAACCTTCAAGCACGCCATATTCCTGGGCGGAATGGTCACCTTCACGCATACCATCAGCGTCTTCTTCCTGGGCCTGACTACCCTGTTTCTGTCGCAGTATGTGTTACCGGAGCGGATCTTCCCGGTGTTGGGCGCGATCTCCGGTTTAACCATCGTGTGGATCGGCGCGTTGATGTTATTCAAACGCGCCCGGCGTCTCTGGCCGGATGCCGGCCCCGATCACGATCATCATCATCATCATCATCATCATGGACCCGGCGGCCACACGCACGTGCCGGAAGGCGACGTGACTCTCGGCAGCCTGATCGCGCTGGGAGCCAGCGGCGGCCTGGTCCCCTGCCCGTCGGCGCTGGTGCTGCTCCTCAGTTCCATCGCGTTGGGACGCACTGGATTGGGCCTGCTGCTGCTGGTCGGCTTCAGTTCGGGCCTGGCCCTGGTGCTGATGGGCATCGGCGTGGTGGTCCTGTACGCCAAGCATCTGCTGCCGGATCAGCAGAAGGCCGCCGCGCACCCCGCGTTTCGTATCATCCCTGTGTTGTCGGCCGCCTTGATCGTGTGCATCGGCCTGCTGATGACCGGCGTTTCACTCGGCTGGATACAACCCACCCGCCTGATCGGGTAACTTGTATCATACGGGAAGGAGGTTGTATGGCGGATTTCGCACCGGCCGTAGCCATCACGCTGCGGAATGAGGGTGGGTTTTATCATAACCCGGTTACCGGGGAGATAGTAAATCACGGAATCACTTTGAAGTTCGTAATCAGCTCCGGTTACAAAGGGAATGCCGACGAGGACTTCATCCGTAACCTGAGTGTCAGCGAAGCTTCCCGGATTTATCAGACTTACTTCTGGGACCAGCATCATATCGGATCGATTAACGACCAGGATCTGGCCAACAAGACCTTCGATCTGACCGTCAACATGGGGCCCGGCGGCACGAACCATGCGGGCGCATTGACGCTGCTCCAGTCCGCCGTGAATAGCTGCGGCGGCCAATGCAAGGTGGACGGCGTATTGGGGCCCATCTCGATCGCGCAGATCAACGGCCGGGATCCCGTAAAGTTATTGGCGCAATATAAGCAGTTGGTGGGCGCCCGTTACACGGCCATCGCGCAGGGTAATCCGCAACTGGCGGGTGACTTGACCGGGTGGCTGTCGCGATTGAACGCTTAGGGCCTACATCACTTCCAGGATCAGGCACTTCAAGTAGTGCGTCTCGGGGACGGTAAGTAATATGGGGTGATCCTGGCTTTGCGTGCGGCGCTCCAGCACGCGCAACTGCCGGCCGGCGTCGAGCGATGCTTCCGCTACCAGTTCGAGCAGCATGGCCTCGCTCAAATGGTGGGAACAGGAGCAGGTGACCAGGATGCCGCCGGGACCCAATAGCCGCAGCGCGCGCAGGTTGATCTCCTTGTAGCCGCGGATCGCGCCTTCCACGCTGCTGCGCGATTTGGCGAATGCCGGCGGATCCAGGATCACGGTCGAAAACTGGCGGCGCGCCGAAGCATAGGCCGCCAGCAGGACGAAAACGTCCGCTTCGCGGAACTCGATATTGCCGATGCCGTTGTTGGCCGCGTTGCGCCGGGCGATGGCCAGTGCCGCGCCGGCGCTGTCAACGGCCTCCACGGACACGCACGCCGCCGCCAGATGCAGCGCAAAACCGCCCGTGGAAGTGAAACAGTCGAGCACGGGGCCATGCGCGTAACGGGCCGCCGCCAGATAATTCTCGCGCTGATCGAGGAAGATGCCGGTCTTCTGCCCCCGCCGCAGATCGGCCTCCAATCGGAAGCCGTTCATGCGAATCTCCACCGTCTCCGGCACCGTGCCATGCACCACCGAGGACTCCAGGGGCAGCGACTCCTTGGCCCGGACGGGAGCATCGTTGCGCGCCACGATCCCGCGCGGCGCGAACAGATCCACCAGTCCGGCCACAATCGCGTCGCGGGCCCGGTCCATGCCTTGATCGAGCGTCTGCAGCACCAGGTGATCCGCGTAACGGTCCACGATCAGCGCCGGCAGCCGGTCGGCTTCGCCATGCACCACGCGATAGGCATCCGTGTTCGACACGATGCGCCGGCGATGGCTCTCGGCGGCCGCCAGGCGCGCGGCGTAGAAGGCGGCATCCACCTCTTCCACGCGCGGCGACAGCAGCCGTATTCTGATTTGGGAGGCCGCGCTGAAATGCGCCGTGCCCAGTGCGCGTCCGCCGGGATCCACCACCTTGACGACGTCGCCCGGCTGCGCCGCGGCTGCCTCCACCACGTCGCTCTCGTAGATCCAGGGATGCCCCGCGGCGACGCGGCGGGCCGCGCGGCGGTTGACTTTGACTTCGACCATGCCGGCTACCGGCTTTGCATCAGATCGTTGGCGCTGGGGATGTTTTTGCTGTCCCACCCGCCGCCCAACGCCTGGATCAACAAGACGCTCGAAACCATGCGGCGGGCCAGCAGATCCACGGCGGTGCGCTCGGCCCCTAAAGCCACCGCCTGCGCGGTCAGAACCTGCAGATAGGCGACCGTGCCGGCCTTGTACTGATAGGTCGAAATCGCCAGCGAATCCTCGGCGTCCTTTACCGCCTTTTCGATCGCCACTGCCTCCTGGCCGTAGATCCGGAGCGCCGAGAGATCGTCCTCCACCTGCTGAAACGCGCCCAGGACGGTTTCCCGGTAGGAGGCCACGCTGGCGTCGAAGAGGGCCTCGGCCTCCTTCACTTGGGCGTGCCGCTTGCCGCCTTCGAAGACGGTCTCCGACGGCGCTACGCCCGCGGAGAAGACCCGGCTGGGCCAGATGAAGCCGTGGGAGAATTGCGCGGGCCCGAATCCGGCCGACGCGGTCAGGTTGAGCGTGGGATAATACGCCGCCACCGCGATACCGATCTGTTCCTGTACCGCGGCCATCTGGCGTTCGGCGGCGGCGATGTCGGGGCGCCGCTCCAGCAGCGCCGAAGGCAACGCCGGCGGCGTCGGCGGGGGAGGCGTCTTCAACAATTTGCTGTCCAGGCTCAATTCCGACGGAGGCTTGCCGATCAGGATGGCAATCGCATGTTCGTATTGCGCGCGCGCCACGCCCAGGTCGATCAACTGCGCTTGCGTGGTGTCCAACTGCGTCTGCGCCTGGGCCACGTCCGCGCCCGAGGCCACTCCCGATTTGTAACGGTTCTGGGTCAGGGTCAGATACTCGGCGTACGATTTAACGGTGCGCGTCAGCAGGTCGATATCGCCGTCGATGCCGCGCATCTCGAAATACTCCTGGGCCAGTTCCGACTGGTACGACAGCCGCGCATTCTCCAGCAGCGCGTAATCGGACTGGGCAGAGGCGGTGGCGGCGTGCACGCTGCGGCGCACGGCGCCCCAGATGTCCACCGGCCAGGATGCGCTTACCGGCAGACTGTAGGTTTTAATGATGCCGGACTCGCCCGGGAAGTTAATGGCTTGGCGTGAAATTTGTACGGTGGGGCTGACCCCCACCGTGGGAAACAGGCTGGCGCGCGCCACGCGAATGGCATAACGGGCGGCCCGGAAATCGGCCTCCGCCGCCAGCACGTTTTGATTGGTGATGCTGACCTGCTCTTCGAGCGCATTCAGCGGCTGGTCGTTGTAAACCTCCCACCACTTGCCGCGGATGGCGCCGTCGTTGGGCTGCGCCGTCTTCCACCCGTCGGGCGGCGCCTCCTTGAAGGACTGCGGCACCGGCGCCGCCGGACGCTTGTAATTCGGGCCCACCATGCACGCGGCGGAGCACAGCAGCAGGAGCGTAAGAGAGAGCAGTAGCAGCTTTCGCATCAGTATTCCGAACCCAGCGGCGCGGCCTCCGGCGGTTCCACGTGACGCACGCGGTACCACCAGTGCTGCAACCGGTCAAAGTAGAGGTAAACCACGGGAGTGGTGTACAGGGTCAGTAATTGGCTGACGATCAGGCCGCCGATGATGGTAATGCCCAGGGGCCGGCGCAGCTCCGATCCCGTACCCGAGCCTAACGCCAGGGGTAAGGCGCCCAGCATGGCCGCCATGGTGGTCATCAGGATGGGCCGGAAGCGCAGCATGCAGGCCTCGAAGATCGAATCGCGGGAGTTCTTGCCCTCCAGGCGTTCGGCGCCCACGGCGAAATCGATCATCATGATGGCGTTCTTCTTCACGATGCCGATCAGCAGGATGATTCCGATAATGGCGATCACGCTCAGGTCCGTCCCGGTCAGCATGAGCGCCAGCAGCGCGCCCACGCCGGCCGAGGGCAGCGTGGAGAGAATCGTGACCGGATGGACATAACTCTCATAAAGCATCCCCAGCACGATATAGACGGCGGCCAGCGCGGCGGCGATCAGCACCGGCTCGCCTTGCGTCGACTGCTGATACGCCTGCGCCGTGCCCGCGAATCCGGTGGTGATGGTGCGCGGCAGGCCGATTTTGGTGGCGGCGGCGTTGATGGCGTCCACCGCATCGCCCAGCGCGATTCCCTGCCGCAGGTTGAAAGAGATCGTCACGGCCGGAAAAAGTCCCTGGTGCGTGACCGCCAGCGGCGCGGTGGTGGGAGCGTACCTGGCGAAAGCGATGAGCGGGACTTGTTGCCCGTTGGGCGAACGCACGTAAAAATCACGCAACGTATCGGGACTCTGCCAATACTGCGGCGCCGCCTCCATCACCACGTGGTATTGGTTCAACGACGTGTACATGGTGGATACCTGGCGCTGCCCGAAGGCATCGTATAGCGTGTTGTCAATCAACTGGGAGGAGATGGCGAAGCGCGCCGCCGTGGGCCGGTCGTACTCCACCATCGCCTGCAGCCCGCGGTTCTGCTGATCGCTGCTCACGTCGGCAATGATAGGGATGGTGCGCAGCTCGGTCAGCATGCGGGGGGCGTATTCGGTCAAATCCTGCAGGTTGTCTCCGCGCATGGTGAACTGGTACAGAGCATTGCTCAGCCGTCCGCCGACCCGCAGGTCCTGGGCCGCCTGCAGGTACAGCGTGGCCCCGGGGATGCGCCCCAACTTGGGCCGCAGCCGGGCGATCACGCCTTCCACGCCGATTCCACGCTCCTCGAGCGGCTTCAGGTTCACGAACATGCGCGCCGAATTGGAGGTGCCCCCGCCCGTGAATCCATTCACCGTGTCCACCGCGGGATCGGCATCCACAATGGCGATCATGCGTTGCAGGATTCGGTTCATGGCCTGAAACGAGGTATCCTGGTCGCCCTGGATGGCGCCCATCATACGTCCGTTGTCCTGCATCGGGAAGAAGCCTTTCGGCACGCGGATGAACAGGTAGACATTGAGCGCGATGGTGCCGAGCAGGACGGCCAAAGTAATCGGCGCGAACCGCAGCACCTGCGTCAAGGTCCGGCCGTACGCGTTCACCACCCAGGTGAAGGCGCGTTCGCTGAGGCGATACAACCAGCCGTGCTCGCTGTGCTCGCGCAGCAGGTGAGCGCACATCATGGGTGTCGTGGTCAGGGAGACCAGCAGGGACACGGCGATGGCCACCGACAAGGTGACGGCGAATTCGCGGAACAGCCGTCCGACAATCCCCCCCATCAGCAGCAGCGGAATGAAGACGGCCACCAGCGAAGAACTCATCGAAACGACGGTAAAGCCGATTTCCTTGGCGCCCTTCAATGCCGCGGCAAAGGGCGCCATTCCCTGTTCCAGGTAGCGGGTGATGTTCTCGATCACCACGATGGCGTCATCCACCACAAAGCCTGTCGAGATGGTGAGGGCCATCAGCGACAGGTTGTCGATGCTGTAATGCAACAGGTACATCACGCCAAAGGTGCCGATCAGGGATACCGGCACCGCCACGCTGGGAATGAAGGTGCTTCGCGGACTGCGCAGGAACACGAACACTACCAACACCACCAGCACGACCGAAATCATCAGCGAGCGTTCTACATCGTGCACCGACGCGCGAATGGTGACGGTCTGATCCATGGCCACCCGCAAATCGATGGACTGCGGGATGGAAGCCTTCAACTGCGGCAGCATGGTCCGGATGCGGTCCACGGTATCGATAATATTGGCGCCCGGCTGGCGGAAGACGACCACCAGTACGGAAGGCTTTCCGTTGGCATATCCGGCGTTGCGGATGTCTTCCACCGAGTCGACCACATCGCCCACGTCGCCGACGCGGACCGGCGCGCCGTTCCGGTACGCGACGATCAGAGGCCGATAGTCGATGGCCTTGAAGATCTGATCGTTGGCGCCGACTTCCCAGGTGCGGTGGTCGTCGGAGAAATGGCCTTTGGGCGTGTTGGAATTGGCGGCTGCCAGAACGCCGCGCACCTGCTCCAGGCTGATGCCATAGTTGTTCAGCATGCTGGGATTCAGCTCCACACGCACGCTGGGCAACGAGCTCCCCCAGACGAACACCTGGCCCACCCCATTCACCTGCGACAGTTTCTGGGCCATGATCGAGGAAGCCGCATCGTACATCTGGGGCCGGCTGAGGATGGGAGAAGTCAGCGCCAGCAGGAGAATGGGGGAGTCCGCCGGGTTGACCTTCCGGTAATTCGGGTTGCTCGGCAGGTTGGTGGGCAGATAGCCGCGGGCGGCGTTGATGGCCGCTTGTACGTCGCGCGCCGCGGCGTCGATATTGCGGTTCAGGTCGAACTGCAATGTGATACTGGTCGAGCCCAGGCTACTCGACGAAGTCATCTCCGTGACGGATGCGATCCGGCTGAACTGGCGCTCCAGAGGCGTGGCCACGGCGGAGGCCATGGTCTCCGGGCTGGCCCCCGGCAGCCCGGCGCCGACGGAGATTGTCGGAAAGTCGACCTGGGGCAGCGGCGAAACCGGAAGCACCCGGAACGCGACCGCGCCCGCCAGCGCCACGGCGAGGGTGAGCAGAGTGGTGGCGACCGGTCTGCGGATGAAGACCTCGGAAATGTTCATGCCGCCCCCCGGTATGTCAGAGCGCTGTGTGTCATCGCGCCTCCAGCGGTTCCGCGCCCGGGTTGATGGCGCCGCCCTCACGCCCGAAGAAGCGCTGCGCCAGGCGGTCGAACCAGAGATAGATCACGGGCGTGGTATAGAGGGTCAAGGCCTGGCTGAAGATCAGGCCGCCGATCATGGTGATACCCAGCGGCCGCCGCAATTCGGAACCGACGCCGGTCCCGAATGCCAGGGGGACAGCACCCAGCAGCGCCGCCATGGTGGTCATCATGATGGGACGAAACCGCAGCAGGCAGGCCTGGTAGATGGCATCCACCGCCGGCATGCCTTCTTTGCGTTCGGCCTCCAGGGCGAAGTCGATCATCATGATGCCGTTCTTCTTCACGATACCGATCAGGAGAATGATGCCGATCAACGAAATGACGCTGAAGTCCTGATGGAACAGCGACAAGGAAAGCAGCGCGCCCACGCCCGCGGACGGCAGCGTGGAAAGGATGGTGATGGGGTGGATATAGCTCTCGTACAGCACGCCGAGCACGATATACACCGTCACCAGGGCGGCCAGGATCAAGATGGGCTCGTTGGCCAGGGACGCCTGGAATGCCTCGGCGGTGCCTTGAAACGCAGCCTGGATACTGGGCGGCATGCCGATTTCGCTCTTGACCTTGTTTACCGCATCCACGGCTTCGCCCAGGGAGGCGTCCGGCGCCAGGTTGAACGATATCGTGATCACCGGGAACTGCCCCTGGTGATTCACGGTGATGGGAGCGCTGGACATCTCCAGGTGCGTAAAGGCGCTGAGCGGCACCTGCCCCCCGTTTGGAAATGCGGCCGCCGAGGCCACCGCGGCTCCAAAAGCCGAACTGGAAGCGATGGCGGTGCTGTTGGACAACCCGGACGAAGCGCTGGCGATCGAGGCGCCCGAACCGCGCTGCGGGCCAAACACCTGCGCGGCCGTGGAGCCGCCCGACACCAGGCCGGCCGCACCCGCGGCAGACGCTCCCATGCCCGTGCGGATGTACAAATCGCGCAGATTCAACGGATCCTTCTCATAACCGGGAGCCACCTCCAGCACCACGTGGTACTGATTCAGTTGGGTGAAGATGGTAGAGACCTGCCGCTGTCCGTAGGCGTCATACAGGGTCTGGTCTATCTCGGAGGGCGTGATGCCCAGCCGGTAGGCCGTCTGCCGGTCGAAGATCAGCTTGGCCCGCAAGCCGCCCACCTGCTGATCGCTGGCTACGTCGCGCAATTCCGGCATCTCTTTGAGCTTCTCCAACAGCTTGGGCGCGAAGGTGTTCAGCTCGTCCGGATTGGCGTCTTCCAACGTGTACTGGAACTGCGTGCGGCTCACCCGGTCTTCGACCGAGAGGTCCTGCACGGGCTGCATGAACAACGTGATTCCGGAGACGGTCTCCAGTTGCGGCTGCAAACGGCGGATCACGTCACTGGCGCTGATGCGGCGCTCCTCCAGCGGTTTCAGGTTGATCAGAATGCGTCCGCTGTTGAGCGTGGAATTGGTGCCGTCGATGCCGATGAACGAAGAGAGACTCTCGACCGCCGGATCCGTGAGGATGAGATGGGCCAGTTCCTGTTGTTCGCGCGCCATCTCCGGAAACGACACCGTCTGGGACGCTTCGGAAACGCCCTGGATCACGCCTGTGTCCTGAATCGGGAAAAACCCTTTAGGAATGCGGATGAACAGAAGGATCGTCAGCACCAGGGTAGCGGCGGCCACCAGCAAGGTAAGAGTCTGGAAGCGGAGCACCACCTGCAAGGTCTTGCCGTACTGCGCAATGATCCAGTTGAAGCCGCGTTCCGAGGCCAGGAAAAACCGTCCCTGCTGGGCCTCCGGCCGGTGGCGCAACAGCTTGGACGCCATCATGGGCGTCAGTGTCAGGGACACGATGGCGGAAACCAGGATGGTGACGCTGAGGGTGACCGCAAACTCGCGGAACAGCCGGCCCACGATATCGCCCATAAACAGCAGGGGGATCAGGACGGCGATCAGCGAGATGGTCAGCGAAATGATGGTGAAGCCAATCTGCTCGGAGCCGCGCAGGGCCGCGCGTACGGGCGCTTCGCCTTCCTCGATGTAGCGCGCGATGTTCTCGATCATCACGATGGCGTCATCCACCACGAAACCGGTGGCGATCACCAGAGCCATGAGCGTCAGGTTGTTCAGACTGTAGCCCAGCAGGTACATGACGCCCAGCGTGCCCACCAGCGACAGGGGCACCGCGATGCTGGGAATGATGGTCGAGGCTACGTTGCGCAAGAACACGAACATGACCAACACGACCAGTACGACCGTCAAACCGAGTTCGAACTGTACATCCGCCACCGAAGCGCGGATGGTGGTGGTGCGGTCGGTCAGGATCTGGACGTTCACCGACTTCGGCAAGGTCAAGGTCAACTGCGGCAGCAGCAGCTTGATGCGATCGACCACCGAAATGATATTGGCGCCCGGCTGCCGCTGGATGTTCACGATCACGGCCGGCGTTTCGTTCATCCAGGCGGCCTGGCGCACATTCTCGGTGTCATCGATGACCGTCGCGACGTCGGTCAGTTTGACCGGCGCCCCATTCCGGTAGGCCACGATCAGCGGCTTGTAATCGGCGCTCGAAAGCAACTGGTCGTTGGCGCCGATCTGATAGGCCTGGTGCGGACCGTCGAAGTTGCCCTTGGCCTGGTTGACGTTGGCCGCCACCAGCGCCGTGCGAATATCTTCCAGGTTCAAGCCGTAGGAGGCCAGAATGGTAGGATTGGCGCGGATGCGCACGGCCGGCTTCTGCCCGCCGCTGATGCTCACCAGTCCCACGCCGGGCAGTTGCGAGATCTTGGGCGCCAGCCGCGTGTCGGCCAGATCCTCGACCTGGGGCAGCGGCAGATCGGCGGACGACAGGGCCAGTGTCAGAATCGGAGCGTCCGCCGGGTTGCTCTTGCTGTAGATCGGCGGGGTAGGCAGGTCCGGCGGCAAATAGGTTCCGGAGGCATTGATGGACTGCTGCACCTCCTGCTCCGCCACGTCGATGTTCAGGCTCAGGTTGAATTGCAGGGTGATGATCGAAAGGCCATCCGAACTGGTGGAAGTCATCTGCTGCAGACCCGGCACCTGCCCGAACTGCCGCTCCAGAGGCGCCGTCACCGACGAAGCCATCACGTCCGGATTGGCGCCCGGATAAAAGGTGATGATCTGTATGGTCGGGTAATCCACCTCCGGCAAGGCGGAGATGGGCAACTGCCGGTAGGCCACCAGGCCGGTCAGCATGATCGCCACCATGAGCAGAGACGTGGCGATAGGCCGCAGGATAAATGTGCGGGACGGGCTCATTACTTTTTCTTGTAAGAGGCGCGCGCGCCGGATCCGGTCTTCTGGGTGGCGTATCCCGGCTGGGAGCCGGCCGGCGGTCCCTGTGCCGTTGCGGGTCCCTCACCGTTCAAGTGCGGGATCACCTGGCTACCCTCCTGCAGCTTGTCCACGCCGGTCATGACTACCATGTCGCCCGGATTCAAACCCGAGGTCACCTCCGCCTGCTCGCCTTCTACGGTCCCCACCGTGATGGTCCGAATGGTTACCTTGTTGTCCGGCCGGACCAGGAAGACGTAGGTGCTGGTGGTATTGCGCTGGATCGTGGCGGTCGGCAGCAGGGTGACGTTGGTTTTCATTTGCACTAGCAGCCAGATGTTGAGAAATTCGTTGGGAAACAGCCGCTGATTCTCGTTGTGGAACACGGCTCTCAGCCGCAGCGTGCCGGTGGTCGGATCGATCTGGTTGTCCAGAGTGGTCAATACGCCGGTGGCCAGCTTCTTATTGGAACTGTGGTCGTAGGCATCCACGCTCAAGTGCTGGCCCGCGGCGAGCTTCTGGTACACCACCGGAAGCTGGTCCTCGGCCAGCGTGAAGATCACACTGATCGGATCGATCTGCGTGATCACCAGCATGGGGTTGGCGTCGGAGGCGTGCACGATATTCCCCGGATCGACCAGCCGCAGCCCCAGCCGGCCGGTTATGGGAGCCTTGATATGGCAGTAGGCGATATTGACCTTGGCCGCCTCGATCATCCCTTCATCCACCTTCACGATGCCCTCATCCTGGGTCACCAGGGCCTGCTGGGTGGCTACCTGCTGTTCTGGAATCGCGTTTTGCGTGAGTAGTGTTTTATAGCGCGCCAGGTCGATGCGGGCGTTGGCGAGCAGCGCCTGGTCGCGGACCAGTTGACCTTCGGCCTGCGTCAAGGCGGCCTGGTAGGGCCGCGGGTCGATCTCCACCAGCGGATCGCCCTGGTGCACCAGGTCGCCCTCTTTGAAATAGATTTTCATCAGCTCGCCGTCCACGCGGCTCTTCACGTCCACCGTGTAGATGGGAGTGGCATTGCCCAGACCCGTAAAATAAACAGGAATATTGCCTTTAGTCGCTTTGGCGGCCACCACCGGTATGGCGCCGAAGCCTTTCCTGGTATTGGCGCCCGCACTGGCGGCGCCTTTGCCATTCGAACCCGCGGGCTTTCGAGACCAGAAGAAATAAGCGGCGCCGGCCGCCAGGAGCAGAATGATCAGCCACACCCAACCTCGGCCGGAACGGCGGAGCCCCTCGCCGGAACCGCCGTCACGAGGCGGGCTGGGAGCCTGCGTGGTGGCTGGGCGTGGAGGCGCGGAAGGATCCAAGGCGGTCGGTCTCTCTTGGTTCATATTTTCTTAAGTATAAGATGTTGCAACGCAAGGCAAATGTTACAGGCCCGCCGATGTGCCGCTGGCGCGGCGGCCGGTGCGGCGCGCGCACGATGGGGCGCCGGTGATGCGAGAATTGCGCTAACGCAAGCGCGCCGGTTTCAAGGTCCAACCTTGCAGGCGGCCCAGTTCCAGCAGCTCCGGAGCCTGAAAGCCTGGCGGATGGATCGGCCAGTCGAAGGCTTTGGCCGGTTCCGCCGAAAAGTATTTCTCAAAATCCAGGTGGGCCCGCCGGACCGGCACCCTGGCCTCCGGGCCGTCGTCGGCCGCCAGCGTAGCGGTAAAATCGCCGATGGAGAGCGCCGCGGATCCTATCCAGACTTCCGCCGGCAGCCGCCGGTTCGCCGTGATGAACGAGACCACGTCCGCCTTGGCGCGCTCGAAGGCCGCGCGGGGAATGTCCGGATCGCGGTAACTGCCGGCCAAGCGGCTGGCCGGTCCATCCACGTATTGCGGTTCCATTCCCAACAGGGCCAGCAGCATATCCGCCGCGGACAGCGTGCCCTCCGCTGTTTCGAGGAAAGTCTGCCGCGCGGACATGTGCGCCGCGACCGCCACCCGCGGAACGCGCGGAGCCGGCGGGTTGCCATAAAGCTGCAACAGCTCGCGCGCGGTCACGAATCGCACGCCCGGCACGCTCCGGGCGTGGGCAACATAGTCGTGCAGTATGCGGAAGCAGCGCTCCGATTCCGCCGGGCTGCGCCGCCGCGGCCGCACCCAGTCATTGCGCTCCGGGTTCGCGCCTTTGGCAAAGTTGACCGCGTCCCAGAACTCCGCCGTCACAAATTCGGTGGGATGGTAGTAGATGCTGATGACGCCTCCGCCGCGTGCGGCCAGAGCAGCGGCCGCCTGGTCGAATCGCGCGAAACTCGCGGCCAGGAGCTCATCGCCATCGAGCGGCGCGCGCAACTGGAAGCGGCCCATATTGAACACGTACAGCAGGCCGCCGTACCAGAACGGCTGGTCGCCGACGCCCACCTGCGAGCCTTCGTCCAGATACATCGGGATGCCCATGTGCCGCAAGGCCAGGTTGGTCTGGGGCGCCCATGAGCTGCCGGGCTGGCCGTAACAGCTCGGCCGCACGCCAAAGATACGGGTCAGGTCCTGAGCTCCGGCCGATTCGCGGCGCTCGAATTCCGCCGCGCCTTCCAGGTACCCCAGGTCGCGCAGGTAAAGCGCCGGCGGGGGCTGCACGCTGTGGAAGTTGGAATGGTACCCGATATCGTGCAGCGCCAGCGCCTGCAACACATCGCGGCGCCCGCGACGCTCCAGCACGCGCGCCTTTTCCCCCACGATCTTGAACGTGGCGCGCACGCCCAGGCCGGTCAGATCGCGAGCGATACGCAGGGCTGCATCGTCGGCCGACGGCTCGATGTAGTCCTCGGTATCGAACCAGAGCACGGTGTACACCGGTCCGGCGGCGCGCAGAACCGCGGCCGCCAGGATGAGGCAAAACAGGACGGAGCGCATGAAGCTCTATCGTATACTCTTCCTTATGAATCGCCGTCAATTCCTTTACACCGGTGCCGGGCTGGCCCTGTCTGCCGCCGCCTACGCCGACGATAAACCCCGCCGCGTCGGCATCATCGGGCCCGGCTGGTACGGCAAGACGGATCTGTTCCGCCTCATCCAGGTGGCGCCGGTCGAAGTCGTCGCGATGTGCGATGTAGACAAACACATGCTGGCGCAGGCCGCCGAAATGACCGCCACGCGGCAGGCATCCGGCAAGCGGCCGCGAACGTACTCAGACTATCGCGAGATGCTCAAGGAGCGCGACCTGGACATCGTACTGGTGGCCACGCCCGATCACTGGCATGCCTTGGCCATGATTGCCGCCGTCGAGTCCGGCGCCGACGTCTACGTACAGAAACCCATCAGCGTGGACATTCAGGAAGGCCAGGCCATGCTGGCGGCCGCGCGGGGGCACAAACGGGTCGTACAGGTGGGCACGCAGCGCCGCAGCACGCCGCACATCATCGAGGCGCGCGACCGCTTCATCAAGGAAGGCAAACTGGGCACTATCGCGCTGGTCGAGATGTGCTGCTACTACCATATGCGGGCCACCGGCAATCCGCCGGACATTGCTCCTCCGCCCTATCTCGACTACGACATGTGGACCGGCCCCGCGCCGCTGCGGCCTTACAACAGCCTGGTGCACCCGCGCGGCTGGCGCGCCTTCATGGAGTACAGCAACGGCATCGTGGGCGACATGGGTATCCACATGTTCGACATGGTGCGCTGGATGCTCGGCCTCGGCTGGCCCCGGCGGGTGTCGTCGGAAGGCGGCATCCTGGTGGATAAGCGCTCGAAGGCCAATATATCCGACACCCAGACCGCCACCTTCGACTACGACAGCCTGAAGGTGGTGTGGCAGCACCGCACCTGGGGCGCCGCTCCCGATCCGGATCCGAACTACGCCTGGAGCGCGACCTTCTACGGCGATAAGGGCACCCTCAAGGTAAGTGTCTTCAGTTATGACTTTGTGCCGGAAAACGGCAAAGGTAAGGTCCATCGCGATGTTACTTACGAGTTAGACCAATATCCGATCGATAAAACCGAGAAGGACCTGGAGAGACATGTGGCGCCCGCCGTCCGTTATCACATGAAAGACTTCCTGGCCGCCATCGACGCGCGATCCAAGCCGATCGCGGACATCGAAGAGGGTTACATATCGACGGCCAGTTGCATCCTGGCCAACATGTCGATGAGGTTAGGCCGCACGCTGGCCTGGGACCCGCAGCAACAGCGCATCGCCGGGGACGAGGAAGCCAACCGCCTGATGGCGCGCCCGTATCGCAGCCCCTGGGTGCATCCGGCCGTGAATTCCTGAGCGATTCAGTAAATCGACCAGCAACCCGGCGTGATCAATTCCACCAGGTGCATGTCGGGATCGCGGAAATAAACGCTGCGCCCGCCACGCGGCCAATCCACGGTACTCTCGACGGCGATGCCGCGGTCTTCCAGGCGGCGCTGCCAGGCCGGTTCGGATCCCGCCGGAATGGCGAAAGCGATGTGCTCCTGCCCGGCCCCGTCGTGCGGCGGTATCCAGCCGCCGGGGGTGGATATGGCTTGGGTCGTCGCGCCCCGGCGGAACAGCAAGAGCACGTCGTGATCGGCCACGCTGAACGCGCAGAAACGCTCATCGCCGATCAGCCTTCTGAAATCGCAAACATCTTCGTAGAAGCGGACGGCGCGCTCCAGGTCGTCCACGTACAAGCACGTTTCCACGACTCCGGTTACTTCAGGCATTTGACTATATTTTAATTCACGGCAGAGCCCGCCTACTCCACGATCGCCTGCACGACCGCATTCTCGAAATCCCGCTGCACGCCGACCACCTGCGTCTGAATCAGCACGATGGTCACCATCTTCTCTCGGGGGTCGATCCAGGTTTGCGTGCCGTAAGCGCCATCCCAGCCGAAGCTGCCATTCGACACGCGCAGGCCGGCTGCCACGCCATCTTCCACAATGCCAACCAACAACCCGTAGCCCATGCCGTGCGCCGGACGTCCCAGCTTTCCGTTAAACATATCGCCCACGTGATTCGACGCCATCAAATCCACGGTGCGAGGGCTGAGGATGCGTTTCCCGTTCAATTCGCCGCCGTTCAGCAACATTTGCGCGAACTGCAGGTAATCCGCGGCGGTGGACATCAGTCCTCCGCCGCCGGAACAATAAGTGGTGAAGGAGAAACCGTTCTGGTTCGGCGCCTTCACCAGCCCATGCGGGCTCTTATTGTACAAAGTCGTCAGCCGCGGGCGGCGATCGTCCGGCGGATAGAAGAACGTGTCCTGCATGCCCAGCGGCGCAAACAACCGCTGGCGCAGAAACTCATCGTAAGTCTGGCCCGACACGATCTCGATGATGCGCGACAAAGTGTCCGGCGCCGCATATCCGCTGTAGGCCCACTGCGTACCCGGTTGGAAATCGAGAGGAACGGCCGCCAGTCGTGGAACATAAGCGGCCAGCGTGTCGCCTTCGGCCGGCCGCGGGGGACCGGACTTCGATCCGATGCCGCCAGTCATCAACCCGTTTGTGTGAGTCAACAGGTCTCTTATGGTCAGGTCGCGGTCCGCCGGCACGACGTAGAAATCTCCAGTGTTACCCCGCGCCACAGCCACTTTGGCATTCTTGAACTCGGGCAGATACTTCGAAATCGGATCGCCCAGCCGCAGCTTGCCTTCTTCCATCATCAACAGGGCGGCCACACCGGTAATCGGCTTGGTCATGGATGCCAGCCGGAAGATGGCGTCCGTCTCCATGGGGCGCTTGGACTCGATATCCATCAGGCCATGCGCCTCAAAGTGGACCACCCGCCCGCGGCGCGCCACCAGGGTCACGGCGCCGGAGATCTCGCCGGCATCGAGATGACGCTGGATGGCCTCGTGGATGCGCTGCAGACGTTCCGACGACATACCCACGTCTTCGGGCTTGCCCCGCGGCACCGATCCCACGCTCACGGGCGCGGCCAGACAAGGCAACAGCAGCAATGACACCAGATAACTGAGTCTCATAGGTATCTCGAGGAGTTACGCGGCGATATGGACGACCGCTTTACCCAGCAGCTTACGGCCGGCCAGTTCGCGCAGTCCGGAAGGAACCTCCTCCAGCCTGTAACTTCTGCCGACCACGGGATGAATCTGCCCGCCCAGATACATCGCCGTAAGCACCTCGTGTGTGTGCGACAGAAATTCGGGATGCTGCGCCACGTACTGCCCCCAATGTACGCCCACGATCGAGATATCCTTCAGCAGCACGCGATTAGTTTGCACGCTGGGGATGAGTCCGCTGGCGAACCCGATCACCAGCATGCGTCCTTCGGCGGCGATGCAACGGGTGGACAGATCGAAGACATCGCCGCCCACCGGGTCGTACACCACGTCGACGCCGCGCCCTTCCGTGATTTCCTTGACCCGCTCCACCCATGCCGGGTCGGCATAAGACAGCACATGATCGGCGCCCTGCTTCCGGCAAAAGTCCAGCTTGGCAGGGCTGCCCGCCGTGGCGATGACCTGCGCGCCATACGCTTTGCCGATCTGAATGGCCGACATGCCAACGCCGCTGGCGCCGGCATGCACCAGCAGCCATTCGCGATGCGCCAGTCCGGCGCGGCGATGCAGCGCGAAGTAGGACGTGTGATACACCACCGGCATGGCCGCGGCTTCGGCGAACTCCATACCAGCGATCAGGTGAAAGGTGCGGCTGGCCGCCGCCAGCGAGTACTCGGCAAACGCGCCGTTGTGCGTCATGGCCATCACCGGGTCGCCCGGAAAAACGTGCTTCACCTCGGTTCCCACGGCATCCACGGTACCGGCAACTTCGGCGCCCGGCACGAACGGGAATGGCGGCCGCACCTGGTATTTGCCTTGAATCTGGAGAATGTCGAAAAAGTTCAGCGCCGCCGCGTGGTTGCGGATGCGCACTTCATGGGGACCGGGATCGGGAACCGGTATTTCATCGAGCGTCATCTGCTCGGGCTCGGAGAACGCGTGTACCTGCCAGGCTTTCATGCGAACGAACAGTAGCATATCGCTCCGCATGGCGGCAAATGGGGCGGCGCCTCGGCCGGCGACGCACGTCAGGCCATCGGGACTGCAAATGCGGCCTTAGGATGGATATTCAAGGCGTCAAAGAGAACACGGTGCCAGATCCGGACTCCCTGGTCCTCACCAACGGTATACTCTACGGGGCCACCGCCCAGAGGGAGGGCCCGCTCGCGCTACTCCGCCGGTCCTATCAGATGAGTACAGCACCTTGTAAGCCCACGGCCAAAGCGAGACCAATTTCTTGAGAACCAGTGCGCGGCGCCTTCCGGTCAGCCTTCGCCCAGTAACGACTTCAGGCGGGCGTAGCCGGCGCGGCTGACCGGCAGTTGCGTGCCGTCGCGCAGCACGGCCACTTTGCTGTCCTTGGTGTACGCTTCGATCTTGGCTACGCGTTCGAGATTGACGATGTGGGAACGATGGATGCGAATGAAGCGTGCCGGATCGAGCATCGACTCGAGGCTCGAGATCGTCTGCTGCTTCAAATAAGTCTTCTTGTCGCTCTTGAGCGCGACGTAATCGTCCTGCGCTTCGGCGTAGTCCAGTTTGTCGACCGGGATCACGTGCACCGCGGCTCCGTCCTTCACCACGATCCGTTCGCTGAACCGCTCCGGAGGCCGGGCCGCGGCCGCCAGTTCCACCGGGTCGGCGGTCTTTTCACCAAGGCGCTGCTTGGCGCGCTCCAGGGCCGTCTCGAACCGCTCCGCGCTGAAGGGTTTCAGCAGATAATCCACGGCGTGCGCGTCGAAGGCCCGCATGGCATAGGTATCGTACGCGGTGGTGAAGATGACCGCGATGTCGCGGCCCACCAGTTCCAGCACTTCGAAGCCATCCAGCTTGGGCATCTGAATGTCCAGAAACAGCAGGTCCGGCTTCAAATCCGATACCGCCTTGACCGCTTCGAATCCATTGCCGCACTCGGCCAGCACGCGCACGTCCGCATGCGCCTTCAGCATTTCGCGCACCAGGCCGCGGGCCAGTTCCTCGTCGTCCACAATGATCGCGCCGATCTGCGCCGCGCGTCCGCGCGTGGAGATGCTACTGTCGCTGGCGCCGGCCGGTTGATAACTGCGCTGGAGATTCTTCAGGTCCACCAGCAGTTCGCGCGCCGATTGATATCGCCGCTCGCGGTCCTTCTCCAGGCACTTCCGTACGATGCGCTCCAGTTCGGCCGGCGTCTCGTAATTGAAGCGCGCCATGGCCTCGGGCTGGCTGCGCAGAACCTGCATCAGCATTTCGGTGGCGTTGCCGCCCGCGAACGGCAGCCGCCCGGTGACCATTTCGTACAGCACCACGCCCAGGCTGAACAGGTCCGCGCGGGCATCGGCCTCGCGGCCCAGGGCCTGCTCCGGGCTCATGTATTGCACGGTGCCCATCACCATTCCGGGATCGGTCAGGAGCTGGGTCGCCGAGCGGCTGGCATCCGAAATCGCGCCCGCCGGTTTCATCCGGGCCAAACCGAAATCCAGCACGGATACATGCCCGCGCGGCGTGATCATGATATTGGCCGGCTTGATATCGCGGTGCACGATGCCCTTGGCGTGCGCGGCATCCAGCGCGTCGGCTACCTGGACGGCGATGTCGATGGCCTCGGCGAGCGGCAGAGGCGCGCCGCCGATCCGCGTGCTCAGCGTCTGGCCCTCGATGTACTCCATGGCCAGGAAGCTGATCCCCTTTGCCTCGCCGATTTCGAAGACGTGCGCGACGTTGGGATGGCTCAGGACGGAAGCCGTCCGGGCTTCCTGCACGAAGCGCCGCATGCGGTCGGCGTCCTGCGCGACGTCGCCGGGCAGGATCTTGAGCGCCACCGGCCGCTCCAGATTGATATCCTGCGCCAGGTAAACCTCACCCATGCCTCCGGCGCCCAGAAGCGAGACGATGCGATAGTGCGCCAATAAGGCTCCGGCGGCCAGCGACTCGGGCATGTCTTCTCCATGGTAGCTGGTGGCTGGCGTTCGGTCACTGGCGATATAATCCCGGTTGTGACGCGCGCCTTCCGGGTTGCCCTGACAGCCGCTATCGCGTGCACCGCGTGGGGTGCGGCGCCCGACGGCCTGTGGAGATCCGATGGATACGGCTCCTTGATCGAAATCGCGGGCCCGGACTTGCGCGGGTACGAGATCACCAGCATCAGTTGTCTGCCGTCTCTCCATGCCAGGCGTCAGTCCGAGTCGGCGGGCGAGATCGTGTTTGCGGCGGATGACGGGCTCTTCCGGTTTCGCCCGGGCGCCTCGCCGCGCGCGGCGCGCCTGCATGTGGATGGCGCCGTCTCCGACATCGTTCTCCACCGCCTCGACATGAAACCGAAGGTCTGCGATCGCGCGCCGGAGGATACGCCGCCGTCGAACTATGCCATCTTCTGGCAAACGTTCGCCGAGAACTACGCGTTCTTCGACCTGCGCCACGTGGACTGGCAGGCCGTGGACCGGAAGTTTCGTCCCCAGGTCACCGCCGCGACCAAGCCCGCGGAGCTGTTCGCCATCCTGCAGCAAATGATCGAGCCGCTGGCGGATGCGCACACCAGCATCAATGCCCCCCAGCTGAAGACCTATCACGGGTTTCGCCAGGATCCCAATCACTTCACTCCCGATGACTGGGCCCAAGCCGACCGTCTGATGGCGTCCCACTGCCTCCGCGGCGAAATGCAGTCGTACTGCAAGGGCCACGTGCAGTTCGGCATGCTGGACGGAGAGATTGGCTATCTGCGTGTCAACTCGTTCCACAGCTATGCGAGCGGCGGCTATGCGGCGCAACTGCACGCGCTCGAGACCGCCCTGGATGCCGGCTTCCGCGATACGCAAAAGTGGCGCGGCCTGGTGATCGATGTACGCCGTAACTCGGGCGGCGACGATCCACTGGGCATCGAGATTGCCTCCCGGCTCACGAGCGCGAAGTATCTGGCGTATAGCAAAGTGACGCGCGACAACATCGATGGCCCATTGCATTTCACTGAGCCGCAGGAGACCTGGGTGACGCCGGCGTCCCGCCCGGGCTATCGGGGACCGGTGGTTCTCCTGACCGGTCCGGATACCATCAGTGCGGGCGAGACCTTCACCATGGCGCTGATGGGGCGCCGGCCGCAGGTCACCCGAATCGGGCAGAATACGCAGGGGGTCTTCTCGGATGTGCTCGCACGGAGCTTGCCCAACGGCTGGCGGTTCGGCCTCCCAAACGAGGTCTATCTGACCAGGGACGGCAAGGCTTTCGATGGTCCGGGAGTGCCCCCGGACGTGCGGCTGCTGTCTGGCAAACCCGGCGAGGCGGCGGGAAAGGACGCCGTACTCGATAAGGCGCTCGAGATGCTGAAGCGCTAACCGCGGCGGAATGCATAGCGGCGCGCGTTGTCCGCTATCCCGCGCAGCTCGCTGTCGGAGAATCCAAACCGGCTGGCGGCCAACTCATATTCGCGGACGAGCGTGGTCGAGAACATTGCCGGATCGTCCGTGTTCAGCGTGAGCGGCACGCCTGCGTCGTAGAGTTGCCGGATCGGGTGCGCGGCCAATGACTCCACGGCGCCGGTCGCGACATTGCTGGAAATGCACACCTCCAGCGGAATTCCGCGCGCGCCGAGATGGCGCGGCAGGGCCGGATCCTCCACGGCGCGGATGCCATGGCCGATGCGCTCGGCTCCAATTTCCAGCGCGGCCCAGATCGATTCCGGCCCCATGGTCTCGCCGGCATGCGCAGTAAGCCGCAGCCCCGCCGATCTGGCGAAACGGAAGACGTCGCCGAACCATTCCGCCGGTCCGCGCTGCTCGTCGCCGCCGATGCCGAACGCCACCACGCCCTGGTGGACCCGCGCCGCCGCCAGTTCGGCCACCTGCATGGCGCGCTCCACGCCGAAATGGCGCACGGCGTCCAGGATCCACTGCACTTCGACCGTCGAATCCGCGGCAGCCTCGCGGACGGCGTCGTAAACGGGCGCGAACTCCTGCCCTTTCCACAGCGCCACTCCGGCCGACAGCGTGATCTCGGCATAACTCACATTCTCCGCCGCCAGCCGTGCGAGCAGCGCGCGCGTGATCAGGGCGTAATCGGCGGGCGTTCGCAGGCGCGCGGCCACTGCTTTATAGGCATCGATGAACTCCGGAAAATCACGGATGTGGTAGATCGTCCGCGCCGCATCCAGGGAAAGGCCCGAATCCAACTCGCAGAGCGTCTCCGGCTCCACAGAACCTTCCAGGTGCAGGTGCAGCTCCGCCTTGGGCCACGCGCGATAGTCCGTCACAGGTTCCATCATATAATCGCTTGCATGGATGGCTCGCGCGCGGCACAACATCTCAGCATCCACGCCATCAACGTCTATGTGCGGGACCAGGATCGCAGCCTGCGCTTTTACACCGATCAGCTCGGATTCAACCTGGCGTTCGACGCCCGCCTGCAATCGGGGCAGCGCTGGGTCGCCGTTTCGCCGCCGGATGGCAGCGCCGTCCTGGCCCTGGTGGCGCCCAAGCCGGGTTCGAAGGAAGCGGCATTCATCGGACGCGCCACGCACATCGTCTTTGTCGCGGAAGACGTGCTGGCCAAGTTCCACGAATGGCGCCTGCGCGGCGTGCAATTCACCACTTCGCCGCGGTTGCGCCGGGTGAAGTTCGCGGCCAGCGACGCGCAGTCGATTTGGGGCAGTGTCTTCGCGCGGTTCAAAGACGTGGACGGCAACTCTTTCGCCCTGGCCGGATTCGACCAGTTTACCCGCGCCGTGGCCGAGCAGCGCAATGCACAGGCCGCCAGGCTGGAAGCCGAACGGCGGGCCGCCCAGGAGTTGGAAATCGCCACCCGCGTGCAGGCCCGCCTGTTTCCGCAACTCCAGCCCTCCGTGACCACTCTGGAATACGCCGGCATCTGCAAACAGGCGCGGCAGGTCGGCGGCGATTACTACGATTTCCTGGATCTGGGCCGCGAGCGGCTGGGCCTGGTGATCGGCGACATCGCCGGCAAAGGCATGGCGGCCGCTCTGCTGATGGCCAATCTGCAGGCCAATCTGCGCAGCCAGTGCGCGCTGGCGTGGAGCCGGCCGCGGCAGTTCATGCGGTCGGTGAACCGGCTGTTCTATGAGAATACGGCCGACAGCTCTTATGCCACGCTCTTCTTCGCCGAGTACGATGGCCGCACCCGCCGCCTGCGCTATGTGAATTGCGGCCATCTCTGCGCTCTGCTGCTGCGCTCCGGCTCCGGCATCGAACGCCTGTCGTCCACCTGTACCGTGCTGGGACTGTTCGACACCTGGGATTGTACGATGGCCGAGTGCCGCCTGCGGCGCGGCGACATCCTGGCGCTGTACACCGACGGCATTACCGAGTCGTCCAACGCCGCGGGTGAGGAGTTCGGCGAGGAACGCCTGGTACAAGCCTTGTGCCGGCACTCTAGCTGCGCCCCGGCGGCGTTGGCCGCGGCGATTGTGGACGAAGTGCGGCGCTTTAGCCCGCACGAGCAGCACGACGATATTACGCTGATTGTGGCGCGGTGCCTGCGTTGAGAAATGCGGGGGCGCCGCTACGGGTGCCGATGCAGCACGTGCGTGGCGATATCCGGCCAGAACTCCCGGAATACGTTCGTGAGGGCGTCGCGTCCTAACGCGTAGGCGTACTTCACCGCCAGCGCTCCCCCGGTGCGGTCGTGACTCGGATAGTAAAACGCCGACACACCCTGCGAGATACCCCGGCCGAAGATCTCCGCCAGGTTCGGGGTATTGTGGCCGTGATAGTTCGGTGTGATCAGAATGCGGGAGGCCGCATAAACCGCGCGTTTGAAGAACCCGCCTTCACCCATGGCGTAGTAACGCTCGTCCTCGTGAAAGACGGTCGGCAGGGCGAAGATCACCAGGTAATTGCCGTCCGCCTTATCCACAAAGCCGCGCCAGTAGTAGCGGCCATAGCCGGCCATGCCCTGCCCCAGTTGCGGATGCGCTTCGGTGCCGAACGCCATGGCGGACGTAATGCCCACGAAGAGGAACGACGAGTAGTCGAAGCTGTTCTGGGTGGCGATTTTGAAGGCTTGCTTCGGCGTGGGCGGCGGGGGGATGGCGCCCGCGCTCACGGCGCGATAGTTAGGCATCACGCCCAGGATGCGCTTGGGCTGCTGCCTGGACGGCGAAACCGCCGGCTGCGCCGTGTCCGTCGCCTTCGATTGCTCCGCCTGGCCGGACTGCGGCGGTGGACCCGCGGGCGCGCCGCTTTGCTGGCCCACCATGCAAACCATCGGCAAGACTAATGCTAGCCCGATCGCAATTCCCAAGAACACCCTCCATATCACCCATTTTACATCGGTCCGGCGATCGCAATGCTTCGCCAGCGCGGTGTTACACTCCGGGCATGGTCCAGTACCGCATTGAACGCGGCTCCCGGCGCCCGGGCGGCCGCGGTGCGCGCATCACGATCATCGTCCTCGCCGTCGTTCTTCTGCTCGCGGCACGCTCGCTGGCCAGCTTCTCCATCGAATATCAGTGGTGGCGCGAATTGGGTCAGATCGATACCTGGCTGGCCATGCTGGCTTATGGGTTCGTGCCCCTGCTCGCCGCCACGCTGATCGCTTTCCTGGTCCTCTGGATCGCCCACGCGCGGGCTCTGAAATTCGCCGGCACCGGCCTGGGCGAGCATCGGCTCTACGCCTGGATCTCCAGCCTGGGCCTGCTGTTCGTCGGCTACTTGATCGCGGCCGGCTCTATCGACACCTGGACCGTGGTCCGCTACATCGGCACCCGCGGCGTGCCGTTGGACGCTCACGCCTGGCGCGACGCGGTATTCGGCCTGCCGCTCCGCTTCTATCTCTTCGATCTGCCGTTCTATTCCGGTCTGCGCGGTTATCTGCTGGCGCTGATCATCGTCTCCGTGCTGGTCTACTGGATTGCCGCGCGCGGCTGGCAGCTTCGTTATCGCCTGCCCGAAATGCAAGACCTGCGCCAGATCGATCCGTCTTTCTTCCGCCTGGAAGGGGGACTCGAAAGCCGCTTTCTGCGCGGCGCCTTGGTCGTGTTCCTGCTGGCGCTGGCGCTGCGATTCTTCCTGGCGCGTTATGAAATGGTCTACGACGATCACGGCTTCATGGTGGGCATCGACTACGTGGACCAGAATGTCGCCCTGCCGCTGCAATGGCTGGTCATCGTCTCCTGCATGGCCGCCTCCGTGCTCGTGTGCCTGCGCCGCTGGGTTGCCGCGGGACTGATGGCCATCTCCCTGGTCCTGCTGTTTGCCGTGCCCCGCCTGGTGAACGCCCTGTATGTACGGCCGAACGAGATATCCATCCAGCGGCCGTTCATCAACACGCACATCCACGCCACCCGTTCCGCCTACGGGTTGGAACGTGACATGCGCGAGACCGAGTTCACCGTACACCCCAGCGCCAGCATCGATCCCGCCGCCCACAAAAGCATCATCGATAACGTGCGGTTGTGGGATTGGCACGCGTTTCACGACACCATCACGCAGATTCAATCGCTGCGGCCGTACTATGTCTTCTCCGACACCGACGTGGACCGTTACACCATCGACGGCGCTTACCGCGAGGTCCTGCTGACGCCCCGCGAGTTGGATATCAATCAGCTTCCGGGGGCCAACACCAGTTGGATTAATTCGCATTTCGTGTACACGCATGGATATGGCGTGGTGCTGGCGCCGGTGACCGGCATTACCCCGGACGGCCTGCCCGTCCTGCTGATCGAGAATGCGCCGCCGGAGATCAAGACGCCCAGCCTGAAACTGACGCGTCCGGAGATCTACTACGGCGAGGTCGTGCAGGAGCCGGTCTTCGTGCACACCGCGCAGGAGGAGTTCAATTATCCGGCGGGCGCCGACAACGTGCATTCGCGCTACGAAGGCCAGGGCGGCGTGGCGGTGGATTCCCTGCTGATGCGGCTGTCGGCGGCCATCCGCGAAGGCGACATCAACATCCTGTTGAGCAACCCCATCACCAGCGGCACCCGCATGATGATCCGGCGCAACATCAGGGAGCGCCTGGAGACGCTGGCCGGCTTCATCGCCTGGGATAAAGACCCTTACCTGATCATCACCGACTCCGGCCGTCTGGTCTGGATGAACGACGGATACACGTACTCCGATTCGCATCCCTACTCGCGCGCGGTGAACCTTTCCGACCTGGGCGACGTGAACTACATGCGGAACGCCGTCAAAGCCACCATCGACGCCTACGACGGCACCGTCCGCCTGTACATCTTTGCGCCGGACGACCCCATCATCCGCGCCTACCAGCGGCTCTTCCCCGCCCTGTTCCATCCGGCTTCGGAGATGCCCGCCGATCTGCGGCGCCACGCCCGCTATCCCGAAACGCTGTTCCGCGTGCAGGCCGAAATTTACCGCACGTATCACATGCTCGATCCGCAGGCCTTCTACAACAAGGAAGACATGTGGGATCTGGCGCGCTACACGGCGGCGCAGGAGGGCCAGCCGGAACCGGTCTCGCCCACTTACGTGGTGGCCAGCCTGCCGGATCAGAACAAGGCCGAGTTTCTGCTGCTGCTGCCGTTCACGCCCCGCAACAAGGACAACCTGATCGGCCTGATGCTGGCGCGCTGCGACGGCGATCACCTGGGCGAGATCGTGGTCCTGGAATTGTCTAAGCAGGAGCTGATCTTCGGACCGGCCCAGGTGGCCGCTCGTATCAACCAGGAGCAGACCATCTCCAAGGACCTGACGTTGTGGAACCAGCAGGGATCCCACGTACTGCGCGCGCAGACGCTGGTCCTGCCGGTGGACAGCACCTTCCTGTACGTGGATCCGATCTACATACAGGCCAGTGCGGCCAGCATGCCCCAGTTGAAAAAGGTCGTGCTGGCCGTCGGTAACCGGCTGATCTACACCAACACCTACGAGGAGGCTATCGCCCAGCTCTCCGGCGGCGCCCGGGAGTTGGTGCAGGAGGCGGAAGCGCCCCCGCCGGCCGTCGCGCCCACGCCGGGGCATCCCACCCCCGGGGCGGATCCGCGCATCGCCCGGGTGCGCGAGCATCTGCGCCGTTATCGCGAATTGGCTGCCCAAGGCAAGTGGGCCGACGCCGGCAAAGAACTCGAAGCCATCGAAGCGGAAGTCAAGTGAGGGTGGTGGCGGCGGAGCGACTCGAACGCTCGACCTACGGATTATGAGACCGTCGCTCTAACCGACTGAGCTACGCCGCCTGTCTTTACGAGTTTAGCAGGTCTGGCTAAAAATCAGCAGATCCGCGCCTTTGCGCCATCAGGCTGTCAAGTCCGGCAGCCGGTTATGATAGGCAGTTGGGGCTCCCACCGACCGAGCATTCGCAGCCAGCCGACCCGGATCGCAGCCGCGCGCCATCATGGTGGAGCCGCCTCTGGGCCGTAAGGCGCAAAGTCCCGCGCTGGGTGCCCAATGCGTTGAGCTACGGCGTCTCCGCGGGCTGCCTCCTGTGGGTCCTGCATACCTACAAGATCGGCGACCTGTTTCCCGAAATGCGCCAACTGGAGTGGCGGTGGCTCGCGCTTGGAATAGCGCTGGATCTTTCCGTATACTTCTGCCACGCCTGGCGCTGGGTGCTGCTCTACCGGCCGGTCGCCCGCCTGCCTTTCTGGCGGACGGTGCAGGCGATCTACATCGGACTGTTCGCCAACGAAGTGCTGCCATTGCGGGTGGGCGAGCTGATCCGTTGTTATCTGGTGGCCCACTGGAACGATGAGCTGCTTTCCGTGGTATTCGCATCGGCCGCCGTCGAGCGCGTCATCGACGGCTTCTGGCTGATCCTGTCGTTCATCATCGCGGCTCAGCAACTGCGGGGGATCCCGCCCTTGCTGAACGATACCGTGCATGTGCTGGAGGTCCTCGTCATCCTCGGCGCGCTGCTGCTGGGCTACGTGATGCTGCACAAGAGCCATGCGCACGCCATGGTCCGGGAGAGCCGCTGGGCCGCTACGCTGCGCCACGTGGTGGAGGGCCTGCACACCATGGGCAACTGGCGCACGATGGCCAAGGTGATTCCCGCGAGCTTCCTCTACCTCGTACTCCAGGTTTTCTCGTACTGGGCCCTGATGAAATCCTTTGAGCTGGACCTTTCCGCTTGGGACGCCGCGGCCGTGCTGGCCATCGTGCGTCTGGGTACGGTGGTGCCCAATGCCCCCGGCAATATCGGCCTGATCAACGCGGCCTGCCTGATCGCGCTGCACAACGTCTTCGGCGTGGAGCGCAACGACGCCGCTACCTTTTCCTTCGTGCTGTTTCTGGCCTTGACGCTGCCGTTGTTAGCCGGCGGCGCCATCGCCACGGCGCTCACCGGCCTCAACCTCGGCGAGATCCATCACCATGCGCGCCGGGGCCTGGCGGCGTCCCGGGCGAAACGCGACCGATTCCCGGATTCCTGATCGCCTATACCTCCACCACCGCGCCGCCGACCGGCTGCTCGCCTACCGGCACCATGGTGAACAGCGGCGGGGGATCGGTACGGTGGCGCCGCTCGGTGAACGCGCCGATACGAATCACCGCCATGTTCCCCGAACGCCGGTTCAGCACCAGCGCATACCGGTTGTCCGGCGTCATCAGAATCCGGTGCGGCTCCTGCCCTACCGGCACGGAGGCTACCAGCTTGCGCGTATCGATGTCCAGCACCGTCACGCTGCCGGTCGCCGGGTTGGCTACAAACAGATACGATGGTGCGGCGCAGACCGCCATGCCGTCCGGCGCGCGGCCCGCCAGGATCGTCTCGCCGATCTCCGTCTGGTAGGGATACACAATCACTACGGCGTCCATACCCGGTCCGGTGATGAACATCTGCCCTCCCGCCGGATCGAAACAGGCATTCACCGGCTGGATGGGCAGCGGCAGGCGCACCGCCGTACGCCCGCTGGCGGCATCGAAGATGGTCAGGCTGCGGTCCGCGCGGCTGGCCGCCATCACCTGCTTTCCATCCGACTGGAAGCGTACCCACGATGGTTCGCATCCCAGATTGATGGTGTGCTCGACCAGGCCGCTGTCCAGCCGCAGCAGCACCAGCCGCTGCTCAGCAGGGAAACTCACCGCGGCGCGGCCGTCGGCGGTCAAGTCGAAGGCGCCGGCCGCCGCCGGCAGTTGGATCGTCTCCACCGGCCGCAACCGGCCGCTCTCCAGGCGCACCAGGGCGCGTGGCTGCAGGACCCAAAGCGACTTCCCGTCTCCCGCCAGCAGCATCCCGACGGCTGTCCCCCCCAGGCGCGTCTTGCGGGATACGGCCAGCTTGGCCCCATCGATCTCGCACACGGCGCCCGTGTCCGGTATCAAAACGTACGCTGACGGCCGCAGGGGGTTGCGCAGCACGTCGCCCGGCGCGGCCTCCATACCGATCTGTCGCGCCAGCACAAACGTATTCAAATCCACCGCGGAAACCGTGCGCGAACTGGCGTTGGCCACCAGGGCGTAGCCGGGAAAGCCCCGCCACCGGCGGCGCGCGCAACCCAGCGGCAGGCCTGCCAGCAGCAGCGCGCGGCGGCTCCAGCGGCGTTCGTTTGGCACGAAATATGTTAGCATCTAGGTGGACTGCCTCCTCAAGATCGAGTTGACGTCCCTCTACCTAATACCGAAATCCTTTAATGAATCTACGCTCTCTTTTCAGTCTATTCTCATCGGACCTTGCCATTGACTTAGGCACCGCGAACACGTTGGTCTTCGCGAAGGGCAAGGGCATCGTCGTCAATGAACCGTCTATAGTCGCGTTGAACAAGACTACCGGCGAAGTCGAAGCCGTGGGCAAGGAAGCCAAGGAGATGCTGGGCCGCACGCCCGGCAACATCGTCGCCATCAAGCCCATGAAGGATGGCGTGATCGCCGACTTCAAAGTCACCGAGCGCATGCTGAATTATTTCATTCAGAAGGCGCACGGCCGCAAGGTGCTGGTCCACCCCCGCATCGTCATCGGGGTCCCCAGCGAGATCACCCAGGTGGAAAAGCGCGCCGTCATGGATTCCGCCTATCGCGCCAAGGCCAGCGAGGTGCACCTGGTGGAACAGGCCATGGTGGCGGCCATCGGCGCCGGCCTGCCGATCACGGAACCCTCCGGCAACATGGTGGTCGACATCGGCGGCGGCACCACTGACGTAGCCGTCATCTCGCTGTCCGGAATCGTCTACTCGCGATCGGTGCGCGTGGCCGGTAACGAGATGGACGACGCCATCATGCAGTACCTCAAACGCAAATACAACCTGCTGATCGGCGAACGTACGGCCGAATCCATCAAAATAGAGATCGGCTCGGCTTATCCGCTCGACAAACCGCTGACCATGGAGATCAAAGGACGCAACCTGATCGAGGGCGTGCCCAAGACGCTTACCGTGGATGACAGCGAGATCCGTGAATCGCTGGGTGAGTGCGTGGCCACCATCGTCAATGCCATCCGCGTGGCGCTGGAACGAACGCCGCCCGAGCTGAGCGCCGACATCAGCGATCGCGGCATCGTCCTGACCGGCGGCGGCGCGTTGCTGAAGAATCTGGACAAGCGCATCCGCGAAGAGACCGGATTGCCCGTATCCATCGCGGACGACCCGTTGGCCTCCGTGGTGCTGGGTACCGGCCGCATGCTGAGCGACTTCAAGCTGCTGCGGAAGATATCGATCGATTGAGGTGGGCCGGGCGTTTTCGGCCCGGCAAACTGAAATGGAAACGCTGCTCAACCGCTACCGCAACATCACGGTGCTGCTGCTGGTGATTCTGGCACAGCTCGTGCTGATCGCGGTACAGGTCCGCAACGACCGCGACGTGCGCATGGTGCGCGTCTGGACCGTCACCGCCATCACGCCCCTGGCGCGCGTACTCGAAACCGTGCGCGGCACGGCCTCCGGATTTTTTCGCAACTACGTGATGATGCACGATGCGCGGGAGGATAACCGCCGCCTGCAGGCCGAAGTCGACCGTCTGAAAATGGAGAATGTCTTCCTGAAGACCGAGGTCGCCACCGCCGACCGCGCCAAGGCCTTGGTGGCGTTCCAGGCCCGCACCCAATCCAAGACGATCGCCGCGCGGGTGATCGCGGCGGGCGCGGGCGCCAACTCCAAAGTCGTCTTCGTAGATCGCGGTTCCGGCTCCGGCGTGGAAAAGGGCATGGCCGTGGTGACTCCCGACGGCATCGTGGGGAAAGTCATTGCCGCATACCCCACCGCTTCGGAAGTCATGCTGGTTACCGATCCCGAGTTCGCCGCCGGGGTCGTCTCGCAGAAGAATCATGCCGAGGGCACGCTTAAGGGCCAGGGTCAGTCGAACTGCAAGGTCGATTACCTCCCCAGCGAGGAAAAAGTGGAAGTCGGCGAATGGTTCTACACCTCCGGGGACGATCGCATCTTTCCGAAAGGCTTTCCGGTGGGCATCGTACGGGTGGTGCATCCGAGTTCGCCCTACCAGGAAGTCATGGTGGAGCCCAGCGCCTTCCAACAGCCCCTGGAGGCCGTGTTGATCGTGTTGGAGGGTGTGCACCAGGCCATCCCCGAAGTGCAGCCGGCGAATCCGCCGATGTACGTCGGCCCGCCGCCGCCGGCCGCCCCTGGCGAGCCGGCCACGCCGCAGTCCTCCCCCCAGGCAGCCGCCGCGGGTACGGACGCCGACCGGTTATTGCAGAAATATAAAAGGATCGGCGAGGCGGAAAACCATAAGTTTGGCGAAGGCGGCCCGGGTACCCCGCCTCCGGATTTCAACAAGGTGCCGGCACCCCCCGCGATGGGGACTGCGACCGCCGGCGGGGGAGTGAGTGAGGGAGCCAAGAAGCCCGCCCCGCCCCCGCCGTCATCCCCGCCGCAGTCACATCCGCAGCCCCAATGACGCAATACGGCGAACGATTCCTGGCCGGCAGCCAGCGCGACCAAGTCTCGCGCTTCCGGCTGCGCGTCCTGGTCTTCGTATCGTTAGCGGCGATCCTGTTCCAGGTCTATGTCCCGCGCTTCTTCGAGTTTCTGGGTTACCTGGAACTGCCGCTGCTGGTGACTATCTACTTCGCCCTGATGCGCCGCAGCCAGATCGGCGGCCTGCTCATCGGCGCTTTTATCGGCCTGGCCCAGGATTCGCTTTCGATCAAGCAGCCGCTCGGCATGTTCGGCATCGTCAAGACCCTGGTGGGCTACTTCGCGGCCTCCGTCGGCATGCGGATCGACGTGGAACATTCCGTAATCCGCCTGCTATTGACCTTCTTTTTCTATTTCTTCCACCAGTTCCTCTATTGGGTGCTGGTCCGCGGGCTGCTGGGCAAACAGGTGCCCTTCGAGATCCAGTTGACCCTCCTGCTCGGGCTGCTGAACTCGGTGGTGGGTGTCACGCTGTTTCACTTTCTGGACAAGTTCCGGGAACAGTAAAGACGCGAAACTCGCGATTCTGCTACACTGTTGGTTTCGGCGGTGGAAGTGCGCCAGTGGTAGTGCGTCACCGCGAGCTGGACGGGTGGCCGAGCGGTTAATGGCAACAGACTGTAAATCTGTCGCCCCTTGCGGGCTACGGAGGTTCGAATCCTCCCCCGTCCACCAGTGAGTTTAACGGGCCGTTGTAGCTCAGTTGGTAGAGCGCGTCCTTGGTAAGGACGAGGTCACCAGTTCAATCCTGGTCAACGGCTCCAGCGTTATCCTGTTGGGAATCCGAACAGAAAGCGAATTCATATGGCAAAGGAAAAATTTGATCGCAGCAAGCCGCACGTCAACATCGGCACGATCGGGCATATCGACCATGGCAAGACCACGCTGACCGCGGCCATCACCAAGGTGTTGGGCAAGAACAACCCCAAAGTTAAGTTCCGCAGTTTCGACTCCATCGACAACGCCCCCGAAGAGAAGGCCCGCGGCATCACCATCGCGGTGGCCCACGTGGAGTACGAAACCCCCAACCGCCATTACGCCCACGTGGATTGCCCCGGCCACGCCGACTACATCAAGAACATGATCACCGGCGCGGCCCAGATGGATGGCGCCATCCTGGTGGTGGCCGCCACCGACGGTCCCATGCCGCAGACGCGCGAGCACCTGCTGCTGGCCCGCCAGGTGGGGGTGCCCTACATCGTGGTGTGCCTGAACAAGGTGGACATGGTGGATGATCCGGAACTGCTGGATCTGGTCGAGCTCGAAATGCGCGAGCTGCTGAAGACCTACGAATTCCCCGGCGACACCGTGCCCGTGATCCGGGTCTCGGCGCTGGGCGCGCTCAACGGCGAGCCGCAGTGGGAGAAAACGGTGGAAGAGCTGATGGCCGCCGTAGACAGCTACGTGCCGCTGCCGCAGCGCGAGGTCGATAAGCCGTTCATCATGCCGATCGAAGACATCTTCTCGATCCAGGGCCGCGGCACGGTAGTGACGGGGCGCATCGAGCGGGGCATCGTCAAGGTGGGCGAGCCGGTGGAGATCGTGGGCTTCCGGGATACCCGCAACACGGTGGTGACCGGCGTGGAAATGTTCAAGAAGCTGCTGGACGAAGGGCGGGCCGGGGACAACGTAGGGCTGCTGCTGCGCGGCATAGAGAAGGACGATGTGGAGCGCGGGCAGGTGGTGGCCAAGCCCAAGTCGATCACCCCGCACAAGAAGTTCAAGGGCAGCGTGGTGGTGCTGAGCAAGGAAGAGGGCGGGCGGCACACGCCGTTTTTCAAGGGGTACCGGCCGCAGTTCTACTTCCGCACCACGGACGTGACCGGAGTGGCGGAGCTGCCGGAAGGCACCGAGATGGTGATGCCGGGCGACCACGTGAACCTGACGGTAGAGTTGATCACGCCCATCGCCATGGACAAGGGGCTGCGCTTTGCCATCCGCGAAGGCGGCCGCACGGTGGGCGCCGGCACCGTCACCGACATTATTGAATAAGAAGGGACTTTATGCCGCGCGAGATCATTACGTTTCAATGCACCGAGTGCAAAAATCGGAACTACTCCGGAACCAAGAACAAGAAAACCTCGACGGAACGGCTGGAGATGAAGAAGTTTTGTCCGCACTGCCGGAAACACCAGCCGCATAAGGAAATCAAGTAGAATGGGAAAGGCAGGTCCCCGCCTGGCGCGCGAACTTGCAGGGGCGTAGGTTTAACGGCAGACCAGCGGTCTCCAAAACCGCGAGTGGGGGTTCGAATCCCTCCGCCCCTGCCAATCCGATCTGACAGCCGGTAAAACCTGGAGCGATACAGTATGCCAGAAACGAACCTCGTGCAAAGCGTCGCGAGTTGGCCGACCCGCACGCGCGACTACATCAACGAGCTGAAGCTCGAAATGCGCCGCGTGTCGTGGCCCAACCGCAAGCAGGTGGAGGGCACCACCGGCGTGGTGATCCTGACCGTGTTCGCCTTTGCCGCTTTCTTCGGTGTCGTGGATTTGATCTTGAACGACACCATCGTCAGGCTGTACCACGCGATGTCGCGATAGTATATGGACGACGAGAACATTCAACCCTTCGCCGACGACCAGGCCGGCAGCGCCGCGGCCCCCGAAGAGCAGCCGGCAGCGTCAACCGAGGAGCCTCCCGCGCCCGCCGAGGTCCCGGCCCCCCCGGCCTACGATGAGTCTTCGCCCAAGAAGTGGTACATCATCCACACCTACTCCGGCTTCGAGCAGAAAGTGGCCGAATCGCTGCGCACTCGCGCCCAGGCCTTTGGATTCGCCGACAAGATCGGGCAAGTCCTGATCCCTACTGAAGAAGTAGTTGAATTACGCGGCGGCAAGAAGGTGACCAGCAAGCGGTTAGTTTATCCCGGCTATGTCCTGGTGGAAATGGAAATGAACCGGGATACCGAGGAGTCCCGCCTGGAAGCCGACAAGCTCTGGCACGAAGTGAAGAACACGCCGCGGGTCACCGGTTTCGTAGGTGGAGGCACCCACCCGGTCCCGCTCAGCGCCGACGAAGTCAACTCCATCCTTTACCGGCAGGCTTCCTCGGCCGAACGCCCGCGCCCCAAGACGACTTACGAGAGGAACGACAGCGTACGCATCATCGACGGCCCCTTTGCCAATTTCCGCGGCAAGGTGGACGAGGTCAATGCCGACCGCGGCACATTGCGGGTCATGGTGATGATTTTCGGCCGCGCCACGCCGGTCGAGTTGGAATTCCTCCAGGTAGAAAAAGAATAACGATTCGCAAGGATTCTAGACATGGCAAAGAAAGTTACCGCTCAGGTGAAATTGCAGATCCCCGCCGGCAAGGCGACCCCGGCACCGCCCGTGGGCACCGCGCTCGGACCGCAGGGCGTCAACATCATGGACTTCTGCAAGGCGTTCAACGCCAAGACATCGGGTAAGGATCAGGAAGGCCTGATCATTCCGGTGGTGATCACGATCTTTTCGGATCGTTCCTTCACCTTCATCACCAAGACGCCGCCGGTGCCGGTGCTCATCAAGCGCGCCGTCAACCTGGCTAAGGGATCGCCCGAGCCGCATAAGACCAAGGTCGGCAAGATCACCGAGAAGCAGGTGGAAGAGATCGCCAAGATCAAAATGCCGGACCTGAACTGCTTCACCCTCGAGGCCGCCATGAACTCGGTGCGCGGCACCGCCCGCAGCATGGGCGTGGACGTGGTTTAGAGGCCGCCGATCTCTTAATGCGTTCGCTTGGCCGGGCCCTTCTCCAGCCGGCCGTACCTCGGATCCTTCCGCAGCTCCGCCAGATCCGGTTCCCGCCGCACCTCGTCGAGCGAGTACCCCTCCTGTAACGCCAGATCCAACGCGTCGATCGCCTGATTCCTCCGGCCCATGAGCTCGTAAACCAACGCCGCCTTGAACAGGACCTCGGGATTCATCGGGTCCAGGCGGCGCGCTCGTGCGATTATGGCCAGTGCCTTCGCCGCATCCGGCAGCTTGGCATAGTAGATCGCCAGGTCGCTGCGCAGATCCGCATCGTCCGGGTTTGCCGCGGCCTGCTGTTCCGCCAACCGGATAGCGTGCGTGTACGCCTCCGCGGCCCGCGCCTTCTCCTCCGGCGCCCAGCGATAGGCGTCGCCCAGGTTTCCCCAGTAAATGTAATTGCCCGGCTCCATCTCCGCGGCCTTTTCCATCAGGGGCACCGCATCCGAATAACGGCCCTCAAAGAAATACAATGTTCCCAGGTTGGTATAGCCGCCAGCCGTAGGCTTGAAGCCGAGCGACTTCCTCATCATCGCAGCGGCGTCGTCCGTACGCCCCATCAGATGATACACCGCGCCCAGGTTCTGGTAACTGGATGCATTCTCCGGCGCCAGTTCCGTGCACTTCTGCAAGACCGTCTCTGCGTCCCGGTAGCGCCCCTGCTTCACATAAAACGATCCCAGATAACTGTAGGGCACGATGTAAGACGGCCACTCCGCGATCAGCGATTTGTAAGTACTCTCCGCGTCGCGAACCTGGCCCGAAGCCTCGTAAGCCTGGCCGAGCCCGATGTTTGCGGCAATGCTGAACGGATCGAACTGTAGCGCTTTCCGAAATTCTTCCACGGCTTCCGGCGTCCGGCCGATGCTGCTGTAGATCTTTCCCAGAAGCAAGTGGGCGCCCGGCAGGCTGTGATTCACGGCCAGCGCCGACGCCTTCTCCGCCCACTGTTTGTCCACGGCCAGAGCCGACTTGGCGCACAAGGCGTCGCCCAGGCCGACCTGGGCCAAGCCATACGACGGATCCCGTGCCAGTGCGTCCTGGAACGATTCGACGGCGCGATCCAGGCTGGCCTGATCCGTACGCGCCAGATACCCATTACCCTGAAGGTACAGATCGTAAGCCGCCGGTACCCTGGTGGTTCCGGATGCCAGAAGTTCCGCGGCCCCGGCCCTCAGTTTCAGGCCCAGAAACGCCCCGACCTTCTGCGCCAGGTCCTGCCGGGCGGTAATGCCATTCGATGGCAGGACCCACTCCGCGCGCTTCACTTCGCGCAAGCGACTTGTGTCCAGCAGCTTCAGGGTCAGCCGGACCGCCGCCGCGGTGCGCTCCACGCTCCCGCTCAGGGCCAGCTCCGCTCCCAGCTTCTTGCGCGTTTCGGCGGGGCCGCTCGCCGCATCGCCGCGTACATCGCCCGGCGGCAGTACGCGCGCGCCCGCCGGCGACTGGTTCAGCCAGCTTAGGTCCCGGCCGAGCGTCTCGCGCAGCCCGTCCGCCCAGGCCCGGCCGGCAGGATCATCCGCCGCGATCCGGAACGGCAGGACTGCAATCAACTGCTGCCGCGTCCCGCCGTGCCATGCCGGCCAGGTTATCGCGATCACCGCCAGCAGCGCCGCGGCTGCCATCGCAAATGCCATGCCGGTCCACAACCGTCGCCGCGAGACGGCCGGCCTCCGCCGCCTGTGCTGCAGGCGATCGAGAGCCTGCCGCACTTCGCTCATGCTCTGGAAACGCCGCTCCGGCTCCTTCTGCAAACACCGGTTGATGATCGCCTCCAGGCCGGCGGGTACCTCCTTGCGCACCTCGTGCAAAGGTGACGGCTGCTTGGCTAGCACCGCAGCCAGGGTGGCCAGCTTGGAATGCTCATGAAAGGGCCGCCGTCCGGTCAGGATCTCATACAGCACCGCGCCGTACGAGAAAATATCGGAACGGGCGTCGGTGTGCCTCCCCTCCGCCTGCTCCGGCGCCATGTATTCCACGGTGCCCAGAATCACCCCGACACCGGTTTGCGGCGTGACGGTTTGGGTGTCGGCCGCATCGCCCATCTCCGGCTTCGGTTCGGTCAGCTTGGCCAGCCCGAAATCGAGCACCTTCACCAGGCCTCCCGAGGTCACCATGATGTTGCCCGGCTTGATGTCCCGGTGGACTATGCCCGCTTCGTGCGCCCGCTCCAGCGCCGCCGCGATCTGCCCCGCGTAATTCAGGACGTCCGCGACGGGCAGGCCGGCGCGCCCAGCCAGATGGTCGAGCGTCTGGCCGTCTACGAATTCCACGGCCATGAAATCGATGCCGCCGGACTGATCGATGTCGTAAATGTGCAGGATGTTGGGATGGTTCAGCGCCGATGCGGTGCGCGCCTCCTGAACGAACCGCCGTTTGCGATCGGCGTCGGACACGGCGTCCGCGCTGAGCACCTTGATCGCTACATCCCGGTCGAGATGCGTATCATGAGCTCGATACACGACGCCCATGCCGCCTTCGCCCAGTTTCGCTTCTATACGATAATGGCCCAGCGTCTGGCCGATCATGCCGTCACGTACCCGGCTTGATGATTACCTGCGGATCGGTGCTGGATTGCGCTCCCTTCGTTGTGTGCGTCGCCTTGTATTGGAAAACGCAGCCACCTGCGCTGGCATTGTAGCTCGCATCGCTCTGTGAGCAGGCCCGCACCTTGCCGCCCACTGCATTGTTTCCTTTTCCGTGATGATGCTTGTGGCCCGGACTGAAAGCGGAGTGCGGGTCGTCGTTAAAGTCGGTGGTCCAGCTTTCGCTCGCGCCGGCTTTCCATTTCATCGTGCCGCCCGCGGTTACACACGCCGTGTCAGGCGTCACGGTCACCACACCGTTACTCGAGGAGATTGTGGCGGTAACCGAACTCTGAAATGCCGCGCAGGTGGCTGGAACTCCCGCCTGCGCATGTACGGCTCCGCAGATGAATATCCCTACTACCGCTAATTTCAATTGTTTGAGAGACATTTGGACGCCTGTTGTATACACTACACCTCCCCGTCTTTGTAAGCAAACGCACGTTCCGCAGCCAGTTCCGCTGCCCGCTTCCGGACCTTCCGCACGCTCGCCAGCTTGATGTCTTCGTATCCGCGGATCTCGTCGGGCAGCGCGGCCATCTGTAGGGCCAGCTCCTCCGGCACGCTGGCGTCCATGGAATCGCGGACAAGTTGCTCGTACCATCCAATCAGCTCCCGCTCTTCCCGCCGGACCGCCGCCCGGCCAAACGGATCGTACGCCGTTCCCCGCAGCCATCTCATCGCCGCCAGCACGCGCAACGGTCCGCGGAACCAGGCTCCCAGCTTCAACTTCTTCTTTAATCCCAGTGCCCGAAGCAACGGAGGATGCAAGTTATACCCGATCGATTCCACCTGCTCCCACATACCCCTTACCTGCGCTTCCCGCAGCGGATCGGTCAGCAGCCGCGCCACCTCGTACTCGTCCTTGTACGCCATCAGCTTATACAGACTACGCGCTACGGTTTCCGCCAGTAGCGGCCGGCGCGCTTCGACTTCCCGAACCAGCGCGGCATACCGCTCGGCATAAGCTCGATCCTGATAGCGTTCCAGATCCGCCATGCGCCGCTCGACCAGGGTACCCGCAGGCGCCCCGGCCGGAACCGGCGCCAGCAGAGCCTCCACCGCGGCCGCATCCTGATAATATTTCCGGCCCCACAAGAACGCCTGCAGATTGCGCTCCGCATCCACTTTGTTCAGCCGGATGGCTTCCTCGATTGCCGCGGACGAAATGGGGATCAGGCCGCCTTGATATGCCGCTCCCGTCAGGAAGATGTTCACCGCCATGTGGCTGGCAAAAAGTCCCTCCGCCAGCCGCGAAGCATCCAAGAACAGGTTCCGGTCTTTGCGCGTACAGGCGTTGATGGCATCCACCACGGCGCCCGGACCTGCCAGCCGCGCACCGCCGCGAATCGAATCGCCCGTCGGAACTTCCGCCGTATTCACTACCGCCACCGTGCGCGACGGGTGCGCCCGTTTCAAGTTCTCCGCGCTGCCCGCGCCCAGCAGATCGAAGCCCAGTATCAAATCGGCGTTCCCGTAGCCGATTTTGGCGGATGCCTCGATCGGCTGCCGGCTGAGGATGACGCTCGACACCACGGCTCCGCCCTTCTGCGCCAGGCCCGTCTGATCCAGCGTGATCACTGAGAGCCCGTCGATCCAGGCCGCGGTGGCCAGCAGAGCGTTCACCGTTACCACGCCCGTACCGCCGATTCCCGGACCCAGGATCGAGTACCGCTCGCCAATCTCCACCCGTACCCGCGGCTCGGGCACGTCGGTCTCCGGCAGCTTTGGAACCGGCGCCCGCCTTAGCCCGGTACCCGGCTTCAGCTTCACTGTAAGGAATGACGGACAATCGCCCATCGCGCACGAATAATCCTTGTTGCACGACGACTGGTGGATACGGGTCTTTCGTCCGTATTCCGTCTCCACCGGATAGAGACTCAGGCAATTCGATTGCGTCGCGCAATCGCCGCAGCCTTCGCAGACCTCTTCGTGGATCACCAGCCGAATGGCCGGTTCGGCCAGCTTGCCGCGCGACCGCAGCCGGCGCTTCTCCGCCGCGCACTGCTGGTCGTAGATGATCGCGGTGACGCCCGGCTCGCGTTCGAATTCGCGCAGCACCTCAGGCAACTCGTCGCGGCCGCGCAGCGTGGCGTTGGTCGCCAGCTTCGCGCCCTGATACTTCTCCAGATCCTCGGCCAGCACCGCAATCTTGCGCACGCCATCGGCTTCCAGCTTGCGCGTCAGCTCCGGAACCGGGACTGCGCCCGCCGCCTGCTGCCCGCCGGTCATGGCGACCGCGCTGTTGTACAGGATCTTGTACGTGATGTTGACGCCCGCCGCGACGCACGCCTCCACCGCCAGCGATGCCGAATGAAAATAGGTACCATCGCCGACGTTCTGAAAGATATGGTGACGCTCCACGAAGGGCGCCATTCCGATCCACGGCGCGCCTTCGCCCCCCATGTGGGTCAGAAACGAATACGCATGACGCGAGTGCGAAAGCTGCGCCGCCATGGCATGACAGCCGATGCCGCCGCCCGCCGCCTGCCCTTCCAGGAGCAGAGTGGAGCGGTTGTGCGGGCAGCCGGAACAGAAATTGGGAAATCGCGCCGGGATCAACCGGCGCTCGCGCTTGTCGATCTCATCCAGCAATTCCAGGCGCGGGCTCGGCCCCAAAACCTGCGCCAGCACACGCGTGACCATCTCCGGGTCTAACTCGCCCGCCGCCGAGAACAGCGGCGCCGCATCGCTATCGCCTTTACCCAGAATTGCGGGGTGGTCCGGCGAATTATAAAGCGCCTCGCGCAACTGCAGTTCCAGAAAGCTGCGCTTCTCTTCCACCACCAGCACCGTCTGCAGGCCGCGCGCGAACTCCTCCACGAAACGCGGCTCCAGCGGATAGGTCATGGCGAACTTGGCCACCCGTATGCCCAGGCGCACCAGGTCGTCGGGTTTCAGGCCGAGATCCGTGAACGCCTGCATCAGGTCGTAATAAGCCTTGCCCGCGCTGGCGATTCCCAGCCGGGCCCCCGCGCCCGCTCCGCTCCATCGGTTCACCCGGTTGATCCGCGCAAATTCGCGCGCCGCTTCCAGCCGGCGATAAAGCACCTCCGGCTCCAGGATCAGCGTCATGGGGATGAGCAGCCGCGCATCGATCTTCTTCTCGTAGCCTTCCGGAATCCGTATCGCGATGCGCTCCGGATCCGTTTCCACCGTGCCGCCCGCATCGCAAACGTTGGTGACCATCTTCAGGGCCACCCAGGCGCCGCTGAATCGCGACAGCGCGACGGCATACAGCCCGTAGTCCAGAGCCTCCTGCGTGTTGCCCGGATAGAAAACGGGCATCGCCAGGTTGTAGAAACTCAGATCGCTCTGGTGCGGGATGGTGGAACTCTTCGAGACGTGATCGTCGCCGCCCAGCACCAGCGCCGCGCAATTCCGGCCGGTGCCCGCGATATTGGCGTGGCGGAAAATGTCGCCCGACCGGTCCACGCCCGGACCCTTACCGTACCAGATGCCCAGGACGCCGTCGTATTTCGATTGCCCCAGTACGTGGTGAATCTGGCTGCCGAAAATCGATGTGGCTGCCAGATCCTCGTTTACCCCCGGCACGAAGTGGACCCGATGTTCGTCGAGTAATCGCCGCACCCGCGCCAGCGCCAGATCGTAGCCGCCCAGCGGCGAGCCTTCATATCCGGAGATGAATGTGGCCGTGTTCAGCCCCGCCCGCCGGTCGCGCCGCATCTGTTCCATGGGCAGGCGCACCAGGGCCTGGATACCGGTGAGATAGACCGCGCCCCCCTCCTGCTCGTATTTGGCATCCAGCTTCACTTGTTACCGCATTATATAATGAGGTCCCTAATGCCCGACCGCCGGAAACCGTTCTACTGTGTTCGAGTCTTGGCGATCGCCGGCATCGTAGTCTTCCCGGCATGGCCTCAAACCCTGACCAATCTGGTAACCTTCGACGGCTCCAATGGAGCGGCCTGCTACGGATCCCTGCTCCAGGGGACCGACGGGTACTTCTACGGGACGACGAGCCTGGGCGGCGCGTACAATCACGGCACCATATTCAAGATGGATTCGACGGGGACGCTCACTACGCTGCATAGCTTTCGCGCGGCGGATGGTCAAAACCCGTACGCCGTGCTCATTCAATCCACCGACGGCAACTTTTACGGAACCACCTGGATCGGCGGCGCCGACTCGAGGGGAACGGTCTTCCGTATGACGCCGCAAGGCGTGCTCACCACGCTGCACAGTTTTGATGGCACGGACGGTTCCTTTCCAACTGCCCCCCTGCTCGAGGCCACCAACGGTAACTTTTACGGGGTCACCGAATCGGGCGGCAACCGCTGCGGCACCGGTTCCTGCGGCACTATTTTTGAAATCACCCCCGCCGGAGAGCTGACCACGCTGGTTTCCTTCGATGGCCACAACGGGGAGCAGCCTTACTCCGCACTGATTCAGGGCACCGACGGCAACCTCTACGGCACTACTGCCAAGGGCGGAGGTCAGGGCTCCGTCTTCAGGATGACTCTCCAGGGCACGCTCACCACTTTGCACCGCTTCAACGGCACTGGCGGTGCCAATCCTTTCGGCGGCCTCGCCCAAGGTCTCGACGGCGAATTGTACGGAACCACCATGCAAGGCGGCGCCAACCCCTGCCCACCCTACATTGGCTGCGGCACAATATTCCGCATTAGCACGCACGGTGCGTTCTTTCAGCTCCACAGCTTCGATGGGTCCGACGGCAAGTATCCCGAAGCTGCCATGACGCTCGCGAGCGATGGCAACTTCTATGGCATTACCTCCGAAGGCTCCTGGATCTTCCAATTCACACAGGGCGGGGCTCTCACGACGCTACCTGGCACCGCTTCCATCGCTCCGCTCATCCAGGGAACGGATGGAAAATTCTATGGCACCAGCACCGGCAGCGTCTTCAGTCTCGACACGGGCCTTGGCCCATTCGTGAAAACACTACCCACATCGGGCAAAGTAGGAACCGCCGTCACCATCTTGGGAACCACCCTAACGGGTGCTACGAGCGTCACCTTCAATGGCACACCGGCGGCGTTCACCGTAGTCTCTGCCACCCGGATTTCGACAGCGGTTCCCACCGGTGCAAGCAGTGGCGCCGTCTCGGTAAGTACGCCCGGCGGCAATCTGCGCAGCAACCCCGGATTCCTGGTCCGCCCGTAGAACGACGCGCGGGCAGCGCGTCTCAATATTAGTCGCCAGGCTGCCATCAAAACGTTGTTGGCGCGCGCCCTCGCCGAAGAACACCCTGGAAAGCCGCGGAGGCGAAAGGCCAGTTAAGCCCGCCCATGTCGTCCGGCACGGAAACGACTCTGATGAGCTTCGACCGTTTCCGCAACGGCTGTGGACCCTGGGCGGGTGTGACCGCCGATGCGCAAGGCAACCTCTATGGCACGGCGCCCTGGAATGGACCCTACGGTGGGGGAGTCGTCTACAAACTGGCGGCACGGTAATCAATTTATACTGTGGGGCAGGCCACGCCGTTAGTGGCCCGCCTTTCCCATGTCGCACTACCTGGCCTTCGACCTCGGCGCGGAAAGCGGCCGCGCGCTCCTCGGCACCCTCGATTCCGGCCGCCTGGCCGTCGAGGAAATCCACCGCTTCCCCAACACCCCGGTGCGCGTCTTCGACGCCCTCTACTGGGATACCCTGCGCCTCTGGCATGAGATCCAGCACGGCCTGGCCGTCGCCGGACGCGAGCGCAAACTGTCGCTGGCCGGCATCGGTATCGACACCTGGGGCGTCGATTTCGCGCTCCTCGGCGCCGATGGCGCCCTGGCAGACAATCCCCGCCACTATCGCGATCCGCGCACCAATGGCGTCATGGAGAAGCTGTTCACAATCGTCCCCCGCGCGGAAGTGTTCGCGCAGACCGGCATCCAGTTCATGCAGCTCAATTCGCTGTATCAACTCTACGCGCTCAAGCTGGCCGGCTCCCCCGCCCTGGACCGCGCCCACAAGCTGCTGTTCATGCCCGACCTGCTGAACTACTGGCTCACCGGCGTCGCGCGCGCCGAGCTGACCATCGCCAGCACTTCGCAATTTTACGATCCGGCCCGCCAGACCTGGGCCTTCGATCTCCTGAACCGCCTCGGCCTGCCCAGCCATATCCTGCCCGAAATCGTGGCGCCCGGTACGCGCCTCGGCTCGCTGCTCCCTTCCGTCGCCGAGCCCGCCGGCCTGGGACCGGTCCCGGTCTACACTACCGGCTGCCATGACACGGCCTCCGCCGTCGCCGCCGTTCCGGCGCAAGGCTCCAACTGGTGCTACATCAGCTCCGGCACCTGGTCGCTCATGGGCGCCGAGCTGGACTCGCCCATCATCAACGAACAAAGCCTCGCCCAGAACCTGACCAACGAAATCGGCGCCGCGGGCAAGGTCCGCTTTCTGAAAAACATCGCTGGCCTGTGGCTGCTCCAGGAGTGCCGCCGGGCGTGGGCGCTGGAAGGCCATGACTACACCTACGACGACCTGGTCCAAATGGCTGCCGCCGCGCCTCCCAACCGCGCGGCGATCGATCCGGATGCTTTTCTCGAACCCGGCGATATGCCGCGCAAAATCGCCGCGCACTGCCGCGCCACGGGACAAGCCCCGCCCGAAACGCCCGCCGAATTCACGCGGGCGATTCTCGAAAGCCTCGCCCGCCGCTACGCTCAGGTGCTCGCCGGACTGGAGGCGCTCACCGGCCGCCGTTTCGACGTGATCCATATTGTGGGCGGCGGCTCGCGCAATGCGCTGCTGAATCAATTCGTCGCCGATGCCACCGGACGAACGGTCCTCGCGGGACCCAGCGAAGCCACCGCCACCGGCAACGTGCTGATCCAAGCCATCGGCGCCGGGGAACTGTCCGGCCTCGACGAAGCCCGCGCGCTGGTCCGCCAGTCGTTCCCCCTGCAAAGCTATCGCTGACTCGCCGCGCGCAATATTTCCAGGATCTGCGCGTGGCCCATCTTCTCCGCCCATGCCGCCGGCGTGGCCCAGGGCTCCGCATCCGGCTCCACCGCCAGCGCCCCGCGCGCCAGCAGCAGCTCCACCATCGGCCGCCGTCCCCACCGGCACGCCCATCCGAGCGGCGTGGAGCGCAGCAGGTCGTCGCGCACGTCCAGGCGCGCTCCGGCGTCCAGCAGCATCGCCGCGAACCGCGCGCGTTCCTCTTCCGTGACGCCGCGGTCCGCCGCCGCGAAGTGCAGCACGCGCTGCCCGAACCGGCTGCTCACATTGGCATCCACCCGCTCCAGCAACAGCCGCATGCACGCGAAGAATCCTTCGTGATCCTCCCCGTCCGGCTCGACGCCCCGGATCGGCTGGATCAATACCCAATGCCATTGCGAATCGTCCGCCGCCCACTCGATCCGCGGCAGCGCCAGCCGCAGCACGTCCGCCGCCCCGTGGCACGCCGCCGCCCAGCACAATTCCCGCGCGATCTCTCTGTCCGCATCCGATTCCAGCAGGCGCCCCGCCGCCGCGGCATCATGGGCTTCGGCCACCATGTACGGCTGCACCCGGGCGCCGCGCTCCATCAGCAGCCGGCGCAGCGGCTCGTTCTGATATGCATTGCGCAGCGGCCACCCCGACGCGTACACATTCGCATTCGGATCCGCCCCTCGGTCCAGCAACAGCCGCGCGATCTCATACTGCCCCGCCTGCGCCGCGTGCCACAAGGGCGTCCCCCAGCTCGCCACCGGCTCTTCTACTTCCGAGACCAGCGTACGCTCGTCCGGATCGGCTCCCAGGTCCAGCAACAGCTTCACCATCGCCAGTTGGCCGTGCCTCACCGCCAGCGTCAACAGCCCGCCGCGCGACCAGTGAATTTCCCGCAGCAATCCCGGGCTCTGCGCCACCAGGTCGCGCACGCGCTGTTCCTCTCCCAGCGCCACCGCGGCATGAATCGTCAACTCCGCCCCGTGATACAACAGCCGTCGCGCTACCTCCGGAAATCCCTGGTTGGCCGCCAGCGCCGCCCGGTCGAGCGGCGTGTATTCCCGCAAATCGCGCTTCCGGGGATTTGCCCGCCGCGCCAGCAGCCACGCGGTCAGCTCCGCGTCGCCCGCTTCCGCCGCCAGGTGCAACGGCGTGGCGCCCTCGCGATCGCACGCCCGGATCAGGGACTCGTCCGCCTCCAGCAGCTCCCGCGCCGCGCCGCTCTCGCCCGCGCGAATGGCGCTCGCGATCCGCTCCTGCACCGGCGTAACCGTCACGTTCGGGCAACTCGCCGACTCCCGCCGCCGCTGCTCTTCTTCTTCAATAATGGCGGCGATTTCCGCATACCCGCGGTCGCGCGCCATCACCAGCGCACTGGTGGCGTCGCGATGCGGATAAATGCCTTTGCGCGCATCCGCCCCCGCTTCCATCAACATCCGCACCATCGCCGGGTCGCGCCGCAGCACCGCATAGTGCAGCGCGCGATGCTCGTTGTTCTCGGCCATGTCCATGTGCACCAGTTCAGGCCACGCCCGCACCAGCGCCCGCGCCTGCGCCAGGTCGCCGGCCCGCACCGCCTCCGCCAGGCGCGCCACGTTCGCGCCGTCGACGAAACCCTTCAATTGGGCCCAGCTCTCAAAGCCGTACGCGCGGGCCAGCTCGCGCTGCGCCTCGCTCAGCGGAACGGACGTCTCCGCCTGCAGTTCTTTAGCCTGCTTGCGTAATTGTTCCAGGTTGGGATTTTGCGGCAGCCGCCGCGTTGGATTCGGACGTGACATGACGATCTCCTCTCAGAATTGCCCGGCGTCCGCAGCCGGAGGAAAGAAGATCGGTCGTTCAAAACTCACAGCACCAGATGATCGGTGGGCTCAGCCCTTCCCGCGGACCAGGAGGCGCCCGCCGCGCCTAAGTCCGCATCATATCATGCCCCTGGTTAGACGAGCGCTACCACATCCCTGGCCCGCTCGGAATTCAGATACGCATTGGGATCGTGATACAGCGCGCCGTCTGGAAGCCACTCCATCAGCGGCCCCAGGTCCTGGCGCACTATATTTTTGTAAAACTGCGGAAGCACCCTGCTCTCTTGCTCGAAATAGGGCGCGAATTGCGGGTCCGTGTCCAGCCGGCCGCGAATCTCCTGGTAATACCGGGCCCTTCCGAACCCCTCCGTCGAGACCGCGCGTACCACGTTCATCCAACGCGATGTCACCCCTTGTGTCGCCACCAAGCGGCGGGAAATCGCGCGCGTCGAGAACGAATACCGGGTCAGGTCGATGATCCGGTCGTAGAGCATCTGCCAGGAGTAATGCGCCGGCTTCACGTTCATAGCGCCGTTATTGTTGAGGAAGTGGAACGGGAAAGGCAGCACGCGGTTGGCTCGCTGGTAATCCAGGTTCAGCGGCGCGGCCCGGCCGAAGGCGGAGAGCAGCGAGTAGGCCGGAAATGCGCCCGGGCTCATGTCCAGAAATCGCTTTGTGAGTTCAAAAGGATCGGACCCTTCGTCGGTATCCAGTCCCAGAACGAAGTTGGTTTGTATGTAAGGTACGTACCGCAGGATCAGGTTGACGTGTTCGGACACCTGGCGCACTTTGGCCATACCGCGCAGCGCGCCGGTCTTGGATTTGTCGCCCAGCGCGAACCAGGATTCAATTCCGGGAAGGACGCCTTTGAACGAATTGCGCTTGAGCCGCTTGAGGTGCGGCTCGGAAAGCAGCGACAGACTGCTTTCGGCGACGAAGTCGATGCTGCCGGGAGGCGCCGCGTCCTCGATCATGTCCAGGTAGTCGTCGAAGCGCACGCCGAAATTGGGATCGTGCCAGGCTACCAGGGGACGTTTGAACTTGGTCAGCAGGAACCGGAGATCCGCACGCAACACCCCGAAGTCCAGAGGCTGAAAGGGCACCGTGGAATCGATGCAAAACGCGCATGTGTATGGACATCCCAAGCTGCCAAGCATGGGAACCATTTTGAGGAGGGGCGCTTTCTTGAGTGTCGGTTCGATAAACGGCCAACGCTCGCGCACGCCGGGCAGGGTCCGGGGCTGCTGGGCGGCCGCCAGGCGGACGCCTACTGGCCGGTGTTGCGAGCGGTCCAGCAGGACTTCCCGCAGCGTGTCCCTGTCCGTAAACCCCAAAACATAGTCGAAGTAACGCGCGGCGTCCTCGGGGTAACAGCGGGCGTGCGGCCCCCCGATCACCGTGACGGCCCCGCGCCCACGAAACAGATTACTCAGCGCGTACGCCGTGTGCGCGGCCTCGGTGAACGCGCCGATGAAGACGATGTCCACGTTATCCGGCAATTCCTTCAACAGATCTTCGGAGCCGGTGTAACAAACGAAGGAGACCTCGTGGCCCTCCTCCTGGCACCAGACGCCGATAACCTGTGGCATGATACTGGCCAGGCTGGCGTTCATGATGCGTGCGTACAAGGCCCGCGTGGGGCCTCGGGAAACGATGTCAATAATCCCGATGCGCAGTTTTTTCACTAACCCCCCATGGCAGCATGCCGCGTTCTGTTGACGCCTCACGGCTGACGGTTACCCCTCCGCAGTGGCGTCACTGGGCTAAACGCCGCGAGTTGTACGCTGCCATCGGCGGTTAGTCAGGTATTTCTGAGCCCGCTTCAGTATACACCGGATGCGGTCCACGTCCGGGCGCTGCTCCGCAGGGAAGACTCAGTAGTGGGTCAGTCTCAATGCTTATTTCGTTTCGTTGAAGTGCGCCTGCCGAGACTAGTGATATCTGGATTTAATAACACGAGCTGTTACACAACGTGACTGGAAAGATCCTCCCGCTCGCGGCTTGGCGACTGTTTTTGGCGGCCTCGTGCTTCGACCCAGCACCGGTTTCTCAAACGCTCCAGAACGACCTCACCACCGTTGAGGGCATCGTCATCAGCCTCGAGTATGCCCTCCAAACACGCGGCCTCCGAACGGAGGTGAGAATGCCCCAAGCTGGATCAGTCGTGCTCACACCGCTGCATGGCGCCGCCTCAACGCGCACTCTAGATCGGGCGACATCCCGTCCCGGACGGCCAGGCATGCTTCCCCATTCACGTGCCTGAACACCCGGCAACCAACTGAAACGAAGCCCGCGCCAGTTCGAGCGCCCCCGGCGGCCTTCCAACCCGTATGCTAAGTTCGTCTGCGTGAAGAATCTCAAACCGTCACCGCGATGCTCCGCCATCCCCCACCGCCGGCAGCGCGTCCGGGTAGAATAGTCCCAATGGCGCAAGTGAGGGGAACCCCCAAAACCTACGACGTGATCGTGGTCGGCTCCGGAGCCGGAGGCGGTGTGGCCGCCCACGTCCTTTCGTTGGCCGGAGCCAAGGTCTGCATGCTGGAGGCGGGAGCCTGGTACGACGGCACCAAGCAGTCGGACATGTTCCAATGGCCCTACAACGCGCCTCACCGCGGCGCCGGCACCCGGGAAAAACCTTTCGGCTATTTCGATGCCACCCTGGTCGGCGGCTGGCGCGTCCCCGGCGAGCCTTACACCAACGCCCACGGCAGCGACTGGCGATGGTGGCGCGCGCGCATGCTCGGCGGCCGCACCAATCACTACGGCCGCATCTCGCTGCGCATGGGACCCTACGATTTCAAGCCCTATAGCCGCGACGGCAAGGGTTTCGATTGGCCCATCACCTACGAAGATCTGGCGCCTTACTACGACAAAGCCGAAGAGCTGATCGGCGTTTTCGGCACGCAGGAAGGCCTGGAAAACACGCCCGACGGCAAATTCCTGCCAGCCCCGGCGCCCCGCGGTTACGAGCGCCTGGTGAAGATCGCCTGCGACCGTCTGCACATTCCCTGCATTCCCTCGCGCCTCGCCATCCTCACGAAATCCATCCATGGCCGCGCCGCGTGCCACTACTGCGCGCAATGCGGGCGCGCCTGCGGCGTCAATGCCAATTTCAATTCCCCCGGCGTCCACATCTTCCCCGCCATGAAGACCGGCAACCTGGAAGTGCGCACCAACGCCATGGCGCGCGAAGTGGTAGTCGGCGGCGACGGACTGGCGCGCGGCGTATCCTACGTCGATAAGCAGACCCGCAGCGAAGTCACGGTGTACGGCAAGGTCGTGGTGCTGGCCGCCAGTTGCTGCGAGACGGCGCGCATCATGCTCAACTCCAAAAGCCCGCGGCACCCGGACGGCATCGCCAACTCCAGCGGTCTGGTGGGACGCTACCTGATGGACACCGTCGGCTCGCCCGTGGGCGGATATCTGCCGATCCTCGAAGACCTGCCGCCGCGCAATGAAGACGGCGTCGGCGGCATGCACATGTATATGCCCTGGTGGCTGTACAAAGAACAGAAGGCCGGCAAAATGCCCTTCGCGCGCGGCTATCACATCGAGATGGGCGGCGGACGCGGCCTGCCCGGCGCCGACGATTTCAGCGGCTCGGAGGGTATCCTCGGCGGCGGCTACGGCGTGGCGTTCAAGCGCAACATCCGCAAGCTCTACGGCGCCTATGTCGGCTTCGACGGGCGCGGCGAAATGGTGCCCAACGCGGACAGCTACTGCGAATTGGATCCCAACACCGTCGACCAGTGGGGCATCCCGGTGCTGCGCTTCCACTTCAAATGGAGCGAGGACGAAATCCTGCAGGCCAAACACATGCAGGACACCTTCAAGGAAATTATTACGGCCATGGGCGGCAAGTATTTCACCGGCGCCACCGCCGAAAACAACTGGGGCATCTCGCGCGGCGGTGAGATCATCCACGAGGTAGGCGCCGCCCGCATGGGCAGCGATCCCAAGACTTCGGTGCTGAATCCCTATTGCCAGGCCTGGGACTGCAAGAATCTCTTCATTACCGACGCCGCGCCCTTCGTCAGCAATGCCGACAAGAATCCTACGCTGACCATCAGCGCTCTGGGCTGGCGCACGTCGGAATATATCGCCGACCAGGTGAAGAAACGCAACTTATAAGAGACCATCATGCCAGTGACCCGCCGAGACCTTTTCCAGATAGCCGGACTAGCCGCTCTGACCCCCGCTGCGGCGCCGGCGCAGTCGTCCAAAACAGCTCACCAGCGCAAAGTGTTCGACGAGCACCAATGGCGCACCGTCGAAGTGCTGTGCGACCTGATCCTGCCCGCCGACGAACGCAGCGGCAGCGCGACCCAGGCCGGTGTACCTGAGTTTATCGATGACTGGCTCGACTTCCGCAAACAGGAAGACGGCCACGACGACCTGGCCGCGGAGATCCTGGGCGGCCTCGCCTGGCTGGACCGCGAATCCCGCCGCATCGCCGATAAGGACTTCGCCGCCGCCGCGCCGGAGCAGCAGAAACAGATCCTGGACCGCATCGCCTGGCCCGCCCGTGCCGCTGCCGAAGACCACCGCTGGGCGGCCTTCTTTACGCGCTTCCGCGACCTGACCTGCAATGGCTTCTACTCCAGCAAAATGGGTATCGCGGATCTGCCCTACCTCGGCAACGTGGCCGTGCCCGAATGGAAAGGCTGCGATCCGGCAGTCTGGGCCGAACTCGAAAAACGCATGAAGTACGGTTACAAGGCCCTGGGAGGCGAGGTCAAGCCGTGGAGTTAGCCGAGGCTTCCGTTCATAATATGAGTATGCCGTTCGTGTCCATCCCAGACGCGATCGAGGAAATCCGCGCCGGCCGCATCGTCATTGTGGTGGACGACGAGGACCGCGAAAATGAGGGCGATCTGACCATAGCCGCCGAAAAGGTCACGCCCGAAATCGTGAACTTCATGGCCACCCACGGCCGCGGCCTCATCTGCCTGGCGCTGACTCCGGAACGCTGCGACGCTCTGCGCCTGCCCCTGATGTCGCCGGTGAACACGTCCAACTTCGGCACGGCGTTTTGCGAGTCCATCGACGCGCGCGAAGGCACCACCACCGGCATCTCCGCCGCGGACCGCACCCGCACCATTCTCGCCGCGATCGATCCCGATTGCCGTCCCGGCGACCTCGCCCGCCCCGGCCACATCTTCCCGCTGCGCGCCCGCGAAGGCGGCGTTCTGGTCCGCGCCGGGCAGACCGAAGCCTCCGTCGATCTGGCCCGCCTCGCCGGCCTCACACCTTCCGGCGTCATCTGCGAAATCATGAACGAAGACGGCACCATGGCGCGCGTGCCGCAACTGGTGGAATTCTGCCACCGCCACGGCCTCAAGATGATCTCCGTGGCCGACCTGATCCGCTACCGCCTACAGCATGAACGCTACATCCGCCGCGTCGTGGAAGGCTGCCTCGAAACCGAATTCGGCCCCTTCCGCACCTACGCCTATACCAGCGACATCTCCCCCGAGATGCACATGGCGCTGATCCGCGGCGACGTGGCCGGCAAAGAGCGCGTGCTCGTCCGCATGCACTCCCACTGCATCTTCGGCGACGTGTTCGGCTCCTCGCGCTGCGACTGCCAGCGCCTCATCCGTGACTCGCTGCGCCGGATCGCCGACGAGGGTCTGGGTGTGCTCGTTTATCTGCATCAGACCGGCCCCGGCTTCCGCATCCAGAAAGATCCCGCGGGGGTCGATCGTATGGTGTCCCACGATCGCGACTTCATGCACTATGCCGGCGCGGCCGGTCAGAAACAGTTACAGCACGAGAGCGGCATCGGCGCCCAGATACTATCGGACCTGGGCCTGCACACCATCCGATTGCTGACCAATCACCCGCGTAAGATCGTGGCCCTGGAAGGCTTCGGCATCGAGATCGTGGAGCAGGTACCGGTCACCTCTCCGCAACTGTAACTGCCGCGCCCGAATACTCGACCACTTTGTCCGGCTGCGCGGTCTGCCCGATGCCGGTCCCGTGCCCCTCGCCCACAAACACTACGCGGAACGTGCGGCTCGCCAGCATGCCGGGGAACTGGCCCTTGCGGTCGCCGATCGTCAGGCTGCGCGCCGAATCGTCCCAGTGCATCGGGATGGTCGCGTAGGCGCCCTTCTCATAGTCGTAGTTGTCGCCCTCATCTTCGTACAGGGTGAAGTCGGCATCCGCGCCTTGGTAGACTCGCAGCTCGATGGGATCGGCGGGCTTTTCCGCCGCGTACTCCAGGTCCGGACCCATGGGAATGATCGACCCCGCGCGAACCAACAACGGCAGGCTGTCGAGCGGCGCCTCGGCGTCCACGGCCCGGCCGCCCATCGTCGAATGACCCGTCCAGAAGTCGTACCATTCCGTCTTCGGCAGGTACAGGTGCCGTGTGGTGGCGCCCGGTTCGGTCACCGGATTCACCAGGATCGCGGGGCCGAACAGAAACTGATCGCCGATGTTCTGCGCCCGCACGTCACCGCGGAAATCCATCACCAGCGGACGCATCGGGGTGTAACTCTGGCTGGTAGTCATCCAGGCCACCGAATAGATATAGGGCAATAACTCGTAGCGCAGCCGGTCGAACTTAGTCAGAATCGACTCCGCCTCCGGACCATAAGACCACAGCTCATTCTGATTCGTCGTGCGCGTCCCGTGCACGCGGAAGACCGGGCAGAACGTCCCGTACTGAAACCAGCGCACGAACAGCTCCCGATATGCCGCATCGTTCGGATTGCCGATGAAGAAGCCGCCGATGTCGGTGGTCCAGTATGGGATCCCCGACAGCGCGAAGTTCAGGCCCGCCGGGATCTGGCGCTTATAGCTTTCAAAGTCGGACAGGATATCGCCGGACCACGCCGTCACCGCGTTGCGTTGCGCGCCGGCGAAGGCCGACCGCGAGAGAATGTACACCCGCTTGCGATCGCTCGCCTGGCGCTGCCCCTCGTAGACCGTGGCGGTGGCCATCAGCGGAAAGATGTTCGCGTAGCGCGCCCCGCTGCCGATGAACAGCTTGTTGTTCAGCATCAGGTTCTCTTCGCGGCCCTCCGTCTCGGGTTCGGTGGTGTCCAGCCACCACGCATCCGCGCCGATCTGGAACAGCGCCTTGTCCATCAGGTTCCAGTAGTAGGCGCGCGCCGCCGGATTGGTCGCGTCATAGACCGCCATCCCCGCCGGATGATAGGCGCGCACCTTCGTGCGGTCGATAAAGTAACCCTGCCGGTCCATATCCGCATAAGTCGGCGTACCCGGATCGAAGTACGGCCAGACGGAAATCATCAGGTGAAAATGATTCTGGTGCAGATCGTCGATCATGCCCTTTGCATCCGGGTAGTGTTGATTCCACACGAACTCACCCTTGGTGGTCCACCAGAACCAGTCCTGCACGATGTTATCCACCGGGATGTGCAACTGGCGGTACTTGTGCGCTACGTCCAGCAGTTCCTGCTGTGACTGGTACTTATTCTTGCATTGCCAGAATCCGTAAGCCCACTTGCCGAACATGGGCGCCGCGCCGGTAAGTTCGCGATAACCGGCCACGATCTTGTCGAACTCGGGACCGTAAATGAAGTAATAATCGATGACATCGGCCACTTCCGAGCTGATATACAAGGAATGCACGAAGCGGTTGTTGAACCGCGTGCGCGAGGTGTTATTCCAGAAGATGCCGTAACCGTTGCTGGACACCAGCAGGGGCACCGCGATACTGGTGTTGTCCTGCGACACGTCCACCGATTCGCCGCGGTAATTCCAGACGCCTGCCTGGTGCTGGCCGAGTCCATAAAAGGCTTCCTCGGAGCCATAGATGGATATATTGTCCTCGGCGCTGTAGGTCTGTTCGCCATTGACCTTGGCCGGCGTCATAGTCTTGGGACCTTCCTGCACCAGTTTGCGCCCGGCCGAGTCCGTATAAGCGATCAGCGAGTCGTGACGCGTAATCGTCACCTTCAACCGCGGCGTGGTAACGGCGATCGCCTGATCGCTGGCTTCCAGCTTCCACTCGGAAGCCGGCCACTGACTCTTAGTCACGACATAGTCGGGCCGGTTCGGAAAGGCGGCCACCGGCGAATAGACCACGTGAATGATGGCGTCGTTGCAGACCTCCACCCGCATCGCGCCGGTGTGCATGGTCAGCAGGACGCCGTTCGCTTCCTTTTGAACGCCGGTAACAGGGTTCAGCGGGACCCACTGGGCGGCAAGGCCGGCAGCCAGCGCCAGCCCGAGAAACAGCGGCTTTCGCATAAACCGGATGGTATCAGGTGTCCACCTACCCGATCGGCCACCCGGCGCATGCTCACCGGAACTTCTGGGGCACGTAGGCGGACCCGTTGAGGTCGGCGTCGGTGAATCCGACCACGAAGAACTGGTTGGGATTCGCGATCTGGTTCCCGTTCTCGTCCGCCACATTCTGCAGAAAGTCGTTGTCGTTGGCCACCCACAGGGTGTGGAGCGTGCCGGTGGGACCATCGACATCGGGCCCGAAGGCGAGGCCTTCCACCTTAGCCGGAATGTTGCCCGGATCGTACCCATTGGCGGTGAGCAGGGCGACGAAGTCCACAAAGATGGTCTTGGCGACCGCGTAAGTCTCCGCGGTGAGTCCGTCCATCCCGCTGATGTCCACCGCGCCCGCAAGGTCGATCTTGAAGAACTGTTTGACCACGGCATTGCTGCCATCGCCGCGCCCGTGCCCATCGCGCTCATCCACGATGAACTCGTGATTGTTGAGGGCCGTGATCTCACTGACGCCCGAGCCGGTGGTCAACAGATAGGCGTACTCGTGAGTGACGCCGGAAGCAATGTCCACAGTGACGATATGCAGCAGTTTGGTGGCGCCTTCGTTATTGTCCTGGATCAGGGAATTCTGCATGATGCCGACCAGGGTACTTCCATCCGGCGTGATAGCGAGGCCCTCCATACCCTTGTTCGCAGTGCGTCCGACGGTGTTGCCGCTGGTCTCGGTACTGCCCACCGGACTAAGGTTGGTCACGTAGAAGTAAGACGGGAGCTGGAAGGAGCGGGTCCGCTTGCCGGTGAGCCGGTCGAACTGGTAGATGTAGGGACCGTATTCGTCGGAGATGAAAACGCTGCGGCGGTCGTTGGAAACGCGGATGCCTTCGGAATCCAGGCGCGCGTCGGCGGAGTTGCCGGAGTTCAGCGCGGCGTCGAAGTTGTCCGAACGCCCGGTAAAGAAGTGCTGCAAGACGTTATTGATGGGCGGCGCGCCCGAACCGACACCCAGGCCGGCCCCGCTGCCATAAGTGAGAGCCGAGCCGCTCCAAAGCAAGGTAGTGTCGCGCAGAATCGGGGTGAGGTTGAAGGGCAGGCCGATGCCGTTGTTATTCGGCGACAGATCCATGACAATCGTGTGAAACCGGTTCACGTAACTGACGGTGTCATCGATGAAAGAGTCGTACGAGACGGCGTTGGGGCCGCGGTCGGGAACGGCGACAAACGTGTTGCCGGAAGCCCAGGCGATTCCGGACCCGAAGCCGCCCAGAAGGCTGGCGGACACGCCGTTCTCCAGAGGGTATCGCAGGCCGGATAGATCCTGCCACGCGCCGGCCCGCGATTGATCCAGGGTGCCCACAGCCAGCAGTTGCACCTGGGCGCGCGATGGCGTCAGCGCTGCCAAAACACAAACACAGGAAATCAAGACACTACGACTGATCAGATTTTTCACGGGATGATCCACTCCAGCAGGTGAACTTACTTGCGAGGTTTATGGTATTGCATGACGGGAGTCAGGTCAAATGAAAATCTGATGACAGGTTCTCCAAAGGATCGGCGCGAATCTACTTCTTCCTGCGCCGTCCGCAGGCCAGATTTTCGTACGCCAGCCGTTTCACGCTCCGAATGTCGATCGTGCCGTGCGCCGCATCCAGGTCGGCGGTGACCTCCACGTGGTAACCCAGATCGCCGATCACGCCGGAGTATCCTCGTACCTCGAAGATGCGCCTGGCCTGCTCGCTGATAAACACCGGCTTCTTTCCGTTTCGAAGACAAGTCTCGGCGCACTCCGGGTTGGTCGGGCCCAGCTTGCCGGACTGGGCGCGGGCGGTGGCGCATTGCTCGTCCGAGAACCAGCCCGTCCAGGTGACCTGCGCCGCCGGCAGCGCGGCCGCCAGCATCAGTATCATCAGCCCGCAGCGCACTTCAGCTCCGTCCGTTCTTCAGAATCTCGATGCTGCCATTGTTGTTGTTCAGCCGCATGGGGCATCCGCCGCCGCCGATGTTCCCATTCAGCGAATCGGCGCTGATGTCGCCCGACACCGTCATCGGAAACTCGGAATGGATCTTGCCGAACGAAGTCTTGGCCGTGACCGCGTAGCTGGCGTTGTCCGGTACCCGCACCCGCACCGCGGAAAAGCTGGTGCGGATGCCCACCGGCCGGCAGGCCTGGCCCAGCAGCGACACTTCCACGCCGCCATTCTGGTTCTCCACGTCCACCTGGCCGGCGACGCCGTCCAGCAGCACCGCGCCGAAGCTGGTCTTCACATTCGCGCTGCTCCGCAAAGCCGACGCCTTCACAGCGCCATTGGAGTCCTCCACCGTCAACGCCCCGGCCACGCGGTCCGCCGTCACCAGCCCAAAGCTGGTCTTCACGGATGCCTCCGCGCCTACGTCCGCCACCGTGATCGGGCTGTTCCCGCCCACGATCCGGATGCCTTTGCGCACATCGCTCACATCCACCCGGCCAAAGGAGTTTTCAATGACCGCCACGTCGCCCACGGTGCGCCCGATCACCGGCGAATTCGTCGCATGCACGGAGAGCCCCTTGCCGATATCGCCGAAGCGCACAGCGCCGAAGCTGGTATTCAGCTCCGCCGACCCGGTGACCGCGTTAGCCTCCACTTCACCGTTGGAATTGTTCACCGTCAGGTTCCCCTTGATCGAATTGGCCGACACCTTGCCGAATGAGTTCGTGATGCGCGTTTCGCCGCCGGCGCCGTTCACCGTCACCGATCCGTTGCCGTTCACGATGGTGGCCCCGTGGCCGGGATTGGTCACCGTCACGTTGGCGAAGCGGTTCTTGATATCCACCAGGCCGGTCACCTCGGAGACATCCACGCTGCCGTTCCCATTGCGGATGGTCACGTCGCCCGCATTGCCGGTCACTTCCACCGGGGCGAACGAGTTTTCCAGCCTCTGCGTGCCTTTCCCGTTCCGAAAACTCAGCCGGCCGTGCGCGTTGATCACATCCGCATTGGCCTTCAGATCGTCGATGGATACGCTGCCGAAACTGTTGCGCAAGGTCAGCGGCGCCGTATCCGGCATGGTCACGTCCAGGTTCACCGAATAGGAGATATTGTGGAATCCGAAGAAGCCGTCGCGCTCTTCCTTCGGATACTCCGTGCGCACGATCAGCGACGAGCCGGAAGATTCCATTTCAATGCGGATCTGGTCGGCCAGCCGCCTGGCCTCCGCGTCGTTCGAGCCCGAGACGCGAATGGAGGCGTGCACCTGTACGTCGCGGCCGGCGTGCGTGTGCACCGTCACGTTGCCCATTTTATGTTCCACGCGTACGCTCTGGCCGGCCGGCAGGTTCACGGTCTTGTCGAAGCTGCGCGTGTATTCGCTGCGCGCCAGGGCCGGAATTGCCGTCAGCAGAATCAGGCCGTATTTAATGCGTTTGCCCACTTTGCAGAATCTCCTTCAGAGTTTCCTGTTTCTCCCGATACAACGTCGCCAGCTCGGTGCGCAGATCCGGGTTGAAGCGGTTGCGATCGGCCGCCGAGCGCACCTCGCCGATCTCCGAATCGAGCACGAGCAACTTCTCGCGGACGGCCACCGCCAGCGGGCTCTCCGCCGCCGCCAGCTTCGGCTGCGCCAGGCGGGACAGCTTCTCAATCGAGGCCCGGTAGGCCGCCTCCGTGCGTTCGACTTCGTTAAGCGCCTGTTCGGTCAGGAAGTCGCCGCCCTGTTGCGCTACCGGCGCCGGCTGCGGGCGCAGGAACACGAAAGCCGCCACCGCCGCCACCAGCAGCGCCGCAATCCCCGCGATAATCCGCCAGTCGAATATGGGCTTCCGGGCCGCCTTCTGCTGCGCCGCCAGGACCTCGCGGATCTTCGGCCAAAGGTCGGGCGTCTCCCATTCCTCGCGCAGCCCGGGGGCCACGTTCGAAATCTCGCCCCATAGCCACAATTCGCGCCGGCAGGCATCGCAGCTTTTGGCGTGCTCGCGCGCGTCGGGCAGCAGTTCCGGCACGGCCAGGGCGCGCTCCAGATCTTTGCAGTCGAACGTCATTGGCGCGCCTCCTTCAGCAGCCGCTGGAGCTCCCGCTTGGCTTCGAACAACCACTTTTTCGATGTGCCTTCCGGGATCTCCAGGATAGCGGCGACTTCCGAATGCCGGAAACCTTCCACCTCGAACAGCCAGAACACCATCCGGTACTGCGGATGGATGCGGTCGAGCGCGTGCCCGATGGCCACCTGCAAGGGTACGTTGCTCGGCATCGCCGGCTCGACCGCCAGCGGCGTCTCCGCCTGCCGCCGCCGTTTGCGTCCCGCGTCGTAACAGCAATTGATCAGGATGCGGTACACCCAGGCCGCCAGGCCGTGATCGAACTGTATGGCCGCCGCCCCGCGATAGATCTTCAGGAACGCTTCCTGCACCGCATCCTCGGCATCCGCCCGGTCCTGCAGCAGATGGAAAGCAATGCTCTTCATCCGCCCGGCATGCGCGGCGTAGATCTCCTCGAACGCGGACAGATCTCCGCGCTTGGATGCCTGAGTCAGGCTAGCGTCATTGCGGGCGCTCAACCGTCCGGCCGCCATTGCCAGGGGCATTCTACCTGATATAACGATCCGGCGGGGACAATCGTTCTAAAGATTTCGGGAGACTGCCGCTCTTTACTGTTCCAGGCGGAAGGTAATGGCGATGGTGGTCACCACTTCGACCGGCAATCCGTTCAGCAGCGTCGGTTGGTAGCGCCATTGCTTGACCGCATCCATGGCGGCTTTGACCAATTCCCCGTCTACGGATGTGTTGATCGCCGAAAGGCCCAACAGATCGCCGCTCGTGGAAATCACCGCGCGCAGTAGTACGGTGCCCTCGATTCCCGCGGCCGCGGCGCCCGGCGGGTAGACCGGCTTCGCCATCGAGATCAGCTTGGTGGCCTGCACGTTGCCGCCGACGCGTATGCGATGCGGCGTGCCTTGGGGCGGCGGCAGCGGCCCTTTGCCCACTACCACCATCGATTCGCTCACCTGTCCGAGAGCCATTGCAATATTGGTCAGGCGGTCGGCCGGCAGCACAATGGTCTTGCGGAATTCCGCGAAGCCCTGGGCGCGCACCTCCAGCGTGTACGATCCGGCCGGCACCGAGAACCTGTATTCGCCAGCCGCATCCGCCCGCGCGGCCTCCTCGCGGCTGGTCTTATTCTTCAGCAGGATCATGGCCCCCGGTATTACGGCGCCGCTGGGATCCCGCACCGTCCCGGTGAGCGTGGCAGTCTGCCCGGATCCCTGCGCGTGCACCGCCGCGAGCGGCGTCAGCAACGCCGCCACCGCCGCGATGGCGATGAAGCAGGCAGCCGGGCGCAACCCTCGCCGGTTGCGGCGGGGATCGAGCAAGGCGCGCACGCGTTGCTCCAGGTCCGCCGTGGCTGCCATGCCCAGCGCCGCCGCATGGGTCCGATGCGGCGCCACCGACCGCGCCAGTTCCACCAGGTGCCGCGCATAGGCCGGCCGGCTGATCCCGCCGTTGACCACCGCATCGTCGCAGGAGTGCTCCTGCTCGCACCGGAATTGCGCCGCTGCCAGCCACGCCAAAGGATGAAACCAGTAAACCGCGGTCGTGATTTGCGCCAGCAGCCAGAGCAGCGGGTCCCGCCGCCGCGCGTGCGTCAATTCATGCTGGAGCACCACCTGGCGGCGTTCCGCATCCCACCCGCCGGCGGTGTCCGGCAGCACCACGGTGGCGGTGAAGATGCCGCAGGTGAGCGGCACTTCGGTCTCACCGCTGAATTTCAGCCTGACTGCGCCGCCCGGCCCGATCCGGACGCCATTCCGCGCGCGCCTCAGCATCAGCGCCAGGCGGATATGCCCGATAGCCAACCGCGCCAGCACCAGGAGCGCGCCAGCCAGCCAGATCGCCGCCGGCCACGGAATCCGGCGCGCGGTATGCGCCGGCGCCACCCATGTGTCCGCGGGGGCGTCCGCCGCCGCCGCCGGGACCACCGGCGGCGTCACCACCGGCATGTTCACGGGAACATTCCAAACCGGCAGCACCAGCGAGAGAACCGGCAGGACCAGCACCGCCGCCAGCGCGCAGGTCCACAGAAAATAGCGGCTGGACGCCGCGGCCCGGCGAAAGGCGAGCGCCAGCAGGCTCCAGGCCGCCAGAATCACGGTCGCCCGGGCGGCGATATCGATCAGAAATTGCGTGGATGGCATTACTTAAACTCCTTCTCGTTTGGCCTTTTCGATGAGCGCGGAAAGGCGGTCCAACGTATCCCGCTCCAGTGCCCCGCCCTTCAGGTTCAGCAGCGCGGCGATGGCCTGCTCGGTGGAATTGTCGAAAAACGTCGCCACCATGTGGCGCAAAGCGGACTGGCGGGCCTTGTCGCGCGGCACGATGGGCAGATACACGTAGCGCAGGGCCTGCTCCTGGTGACGCACGTGGCCCTTCTCCTCCAGCACCCGCAGCTTGGCGCGCACCGCCGAATAACCGGGCGGATCCGGCAGCGCCTGGTGGATCTCCCCCGCCGAAGCCCGGCCCCGGCTGTACAGGATGTCCATGATCTGCCGCTCGCGGCGGCTCAGAGTTTTTCCCTTCATACAATATGCTGCAAAAGCAGCACGATGCTTTAAAAGTAGCACCGGCCCTGCCGCCGGTCAAGGTCTATAATGGGACCATGAGTTTTCGGCTGGCCGTCAACTACACTCCCCGGGGCGATCAGATCGCCGCCATCGGCGACCTGGTGCGCGGCATCCGGGACGGGGAGGCGCACCAGGTCCTGCTGGGCGTCACCGGCTCCGGCAAGACCTTCACCATGGCCAAAGTCATCGAGGCGGTGGCCCGCCCGGCGCTGGTCCTGGCGCACAACAAGACGCTGGCCGCGCAGTTGTTCCACGAGTTCAAATCCTTCTTTCCCGATAACGCCGTCGAATACTTCGTCAGCTACTACGATTACTACCAGCCGGAAGCCTACATACCCTCGAGCGACGTCTACATCGAGAAGGAAGCTACCATCAACGACGAGCTCGACAAGCTGCGCCTGTCCGCCACCCGCTCCCTGTTCGAGCGCCGTGACTGCGTCATCGTCGCCAGCGTGAGCTGCATCTACGGCCTGGGCTCGCCGGAAGCCTACTACGGCATGCTGCTGATGCTCGAAAAAGGCCAGAAGATCTCCCGCCACCAGATCGTCTCGCGCCTGGTGGACATCCTCTACGACCGCAACGACGCGGACTTCCGCCGCGGCACTTTCCGCGTGCGCGGCGACGTCATCGAAGTCTATCCCACCTACGACGATCACGCCTACCGCATCGAGCTGTGGGGCGACGAAATCGAGAGCCTCTCCCAGATCGATCCGCTGCTCGGCCAGGTGCGCCAGACCTATCTCCGGCTGCCGATCTATCCTAAGACGCACTATGTCATGTCCGAGGAGACCAGGAACTCGGCCATGGCCAGCATCGTCACCGAGCTCGACTGGTGGCACAAGGAGCTGGAAAAGCAGGGCAAGCTGATCGAAGCGCAGCGCCTCTGGCAGCGCACCATGTTCGATCTCGAAATGATGAAAGAGATCGGGTACTGCCACGGCATCGAAAACTACTCGCGGCATTTCTCGGGACGCTTGCCGGGCGAGGCGCCGCCCACCCTGCTCGATTACCTGCCGCACGACGCCCTGATCCTGATCGACGAAAGCCACCAGACCATTCCGCAGTTGCACGGCATGTATCACGGCGACCGTTCGCGCAAGGAGGTGCTGGTCGCCCACGGATTCCGCCTGCCCAGCGCGCTCGACAACCGTCCGCTGACCTTCGAGGAGTTCGAAAACCGCGTGTCGCAACTGGTCTACGTCTCTGCGACTCCCGGCCCTTATGAGTTAACCAAGTCCGCAGGCGTGGTGGTGGAACAAATCATTCGCCCCACGGGACTGCTCGATCCGCAAGTCGAAGTACGCCCCGTCAAGGGCCAGGTGGACGATCTGCTGGGCGAGATCCGCCGCCGCGTGGAGAACAGCCAGCGCGTGCTGGTGACCACCCTCACCAAGCGCATGGCCGAAGATCTGGCCGAATACTACTCCGAAGTCGGCGTGCGCTGCCGCTACCTGCATTCGGAGGTCAGCACGCTCGACCGCATCAAAATTCTGCGCGACCTGCGGCGCGGCGAATTCGACGCCTTGATCGGCATCAACCTGCTGCGCGAGGGACTGGATCTGCCGGAGGTCTCCCTGGTGGCGATCCTGGACGCCGACAAGGAGGGCTTTCTGCGTTCCAGCGGCTCCCTGATCCAGACCATGGGCCGCGCGGCGCGGCATGTGGAAGGGCGCGCCATCCTGTACGCCGACGTGATGACCGACAGCATGCGCCACGCCATCGACGAGACCACCCGCCGCCGCCGCGTACAGCAGGAATACAACGAGCGGAACGGCATCACCCCGCAGTCCATCATCAAGCCGATCGATATGAGCCTGGTGGCCATTGCGGAAGGCGATTACGTCACCGTGCCGCTCGAATCCGACGACGAGATCGAGAAGATGACCGCCGAGCAGCGCGATCGCTTCCTGGGCGAGCTGGAAGAGCGCATGCGCGAAGCGGCGCGCAAATTCGAATTCGAGAAGGCCGCCCAGATCCGCGACAAGCTCAAGGCGCTGCGCGCGCAGACGGTGGAAAGCGTCGCGGCGGGGGGCAGTCTTTAGTCCGCCCGCGACAGGATCCAGGCCACGGCCTCGCTGAAAGTCGCCAAACCGCCGCTGCCGATCCGCACCGGTACGCAGCCGGCGGAACCAGCGGCGGCCTCATCGCTGTCCCGGTCGCCGATCAGGAAACAGTGACCCGCTGCCACGCCGAAATCGGCCAGGGCGCGCCGGAGCATGCCGGCCTCCGGCTTGCGGCAATCGCAACCCTCGGCCTGGGAATGCGGGCAGTAGTAGATGCGGGCAATCGACACCCCGTACGGCGCGAGCAGGCGGAACAGCGCGGCGTTCACGGCGATGAAATCGCGCACCGAAAAGTAGCCCAGGCCGATGCCCTGCTGGTTGGTCACGATCACCAGGCGATAACCGGCCTGCTGGAGGCGGGCGAGACCCTCCCCTACCCCAGGCAGCAGCACCGCTTCCCGCGGATCGCTCAAATAAGGTCGATCTGCGAGCAGGGTGCCGTCGCGATCGAGGAAGACGATGCCTTTCGGCGGAGCGCCTGTCACGGCGGACGGCGGCGCCGTCGATCCCGCCGCCAGGATGCGCTCGACGATCTGGCTGCTGCTGACCGCATACGCCACCGGTATGGCGACAACCTGGCCGCCGTAAGCCGTCACCGCTTCCGCGGATCGCAGCTTGTCCGGACGGTAATCGCCGCCCTTGATGTAGAAATCCGGCTGCCAGCGCTGCAACTGCGCCAGGGGACGCTCGTCATCGAGCAGCGTAACTATATCTACACAGCCGAGACCGGCCACCACCCGCATGCGTTCCTGCTCGGGGCAGATGGGCCGCAGCGAACCCTTATACGTGCGCACCGAGCGATCCGAATTGACCGCCACCAGCAGGACGTCACACAAGGCGCGGCTGCGCTCCAGGTAATCCACGTGGCCGGCGTGCAGCAGGTCGAATGCGCCGCAGGTGTATCCCAACTTCCGGCCCGCACGCCGCAACTCGGCCACTGCCGCATCCACCGCATCCGGGGCGAGGATTTTAGACATGGCGAGGGGAGCGCGCAGCCCGGGGGCGCAGGGCAGCCGCCACCGCTTGTGCCAGCTTTTCGCGGGAAATAGCCACCGTGCCGGGCTCTCCTACCGCCAGGCCCGCCGCCAGGTTCGCCAGCCAGACGGCATCCCCCATACCCGCACCCGCGGCCAGCGCCACTGCCAGGGCAGCCAGGGCCGTGTCGCCGGCCCCGGTGACATCGTACACCTCGCGCGCAAAGCTGGCAAAATGCTGTTCGCTGCCGCCGGCCTGGAACAGCGTCATACCATCTTTGCCCTCCGTGACCACGATCGCGGTGGAACCGGCACGGCTGCGCAAGTGGCGGGCGGCGGCCAGCGTCTCCTCATGCTGGCGCACCGGCAATCCGGTGAGCAGGGACAATTCGTGCCGGTTGGGCTTGATGACGGTAGCGCCCTGGTAGCGGTCGAAATCGGCACCTTTCGGGTCCACCGCCACCGGTTTGCCACAAGCTCGGGCGGCGGCCAGGATACCCTTGACCACCGGTCCGGTGGCGAAACCCTTGGCATAGTCCGAGATCAGGACGGCGTCCACGCCCGGCATCAGCCGGGCAGCGCGGCGGATCACTTGCCGGCCGAGGTCCGCATCGATCGGGGCGGTCTCCTCGTCGTCGATGCGCACCACCTGCTGGTCGTGCGCCACCACCCGGAGTTTCACCGTTGTCGGACGGCCATTCTGCATGGAAAGCTGCGAGCAGTCCACCCCCCGCCGCACCAGAATCTCCCGCAAAATCCGGCCCGCCTCGTCCCGCCCGGCTAATCCGAGGAGTACGGTTTCCGCGCCCAAGGCCCTGACATTGCAGGCCGTATTGGCCGCTCCGCCCGGTACGGCGAAGGCGCCGATTTTGCGCACCACCGGGACCGGCGCTTCCGGGGAGATTCGCTCCACCTCGCCCGTCCAATAGCGGTCCAGCATCAGATCTCCGGCTACTAGGACACGTGTACCGCCGAACTTTTCAACGATCGCAGCCAGGGTGCGGGGCGGTTTGTGGGCGCGCGGCGGTGGGGGCATAGGTGCCGTTTTACGCGTCAGAATAGCATGCGGCGGCCGCCGGCCGGCCCGGCCCTCCAAAACAATCGGCAGCGAAAATGTTTTATTTCAATGCCTTCTAAGGGTTCCGCGAAAATCTTAGAACGCTACTAGGTGGGATCTTAGATCGTTCGGCATGCAAGACCCTACCCCAAGCGGCTCCCCGGCGGGCCCGCGTGGATCCCCGCAAGTCATTTCAACAGCGATATTTGCAGCTCAACAACGGGTTTTCGCCGGCGGCTCCGGAGGACTCGTTAGAAATGGTACTGTAGTACTCCAAAAATTTAAGGCACAAATGTGCGGCAGTGTGGTATATGTTTCGTATGCGAATTTTGCTTGCCTCGCTCGCTTCGCTTTGTCTGCTTCTGGTCCTACCGGCGTACGGGTCCATCATAGTCGTCTCCGGTGAGGTGACGGAAATCCCGGCTCCTGCCTCCATCCAGCCGGGCCAGTTGTTGAGCGATTCCGCCATCTATCTGTTTAACGAACAAGTTGACCTTACGCTCCCGTCCTCGGTGACGGTCGGCATTTCGCAGCCGGGCTCGTACACCGTAGGCGGCTCCACGCCGCTAACCCCGGGCACCCTGGCGGCAGGCGTTACCGTCAATAGCTACCTCTTGCGTGCCGCACCCGAGTCGAATCCAGCAGACGCGAACAATCGGCAATTCGAAGGTGAGATCACGTTTGGCGATGGCGAGAAGATTATCGGCATCATGCTCGGCGCGGACAATATCGGTGCCACCGACATCATCTTTGGCGCCCCGGGCACCAGTTACCCCCCGGGTTCGCTCGCCAATGGGGGTCTCGAGCCGGGCGATTTCATTTGGGTTTCCGGTAACGACGAAACGGTTTATGTCAGCTTCCATGTCGACGCCGATACCAGCGGCATGGACATGATTCGCATTTTGACCAGCACCGTCCCCGAACCGGCGGATTTCCTCCTGATGGGTTCCGGTCTCGCGGTGCTCGGCCTCCTGAAGAGACAGTCGCTGCGCCGTCTGTTTCATCGCTAAGGCGTAGCTTCCATCGAGTCGTACCAACGCAGAACGTGATACGGATCTGCGAATCCAGTGGGCGTGAACTTTACCAGTGCGCCTACCGTGCGCCGCAAATCGGATAACTGGCCGTTAACCAGCCGCAGGCGCGCTGTCGATTTGAGGGTAAACATGGTCACCCCGCCTATGCGCAGCCGGCCGAAAGCGGGGCCCGCAACTCCGGCGAAGGGTGCCAGGTCTTCTTCTGTCAGGAAAGGTTGAATCCGGCGTTGCTGAACCAAGGCCGCGATACCCGCCGGTGGTATGCCGGCCGTCGCCAGTACCGGCGGCGGCGCCGTGTTGACATCGAACAGGCCGGTCGAACCAAAGACCGATAAACAATCCTCCAGCCCTTCGCGACGCAACAAACGACGCGCCTCATCCGCCGGCGCGGGCTGCCAGGCGCCGTAAAACAGATCCGGCGTCACCCCTTCCACCGAAAGCAACTCCTCAACATCCTGGAACGCCGCATGCGCCGCCGCATAGGGGGGACGCAGCGTCTGGTAGAACACGTCGAACGGCGTGGGCATGGGGGACGGCGGAGACCGCCAGTCCACGATGGCGGCGGTGATCTGCTGCGCCCGCGAGTCCGGTACGCCGAGATTCATCAGCAGTTTGAAGAGATCGTTCGGGTCCGCGGAATTGATGTTCAGCTTGGAGGTTTCCGGAATAATCTCGACCACGGTTTGGCCTTCCGGGAAATCGAAGGTGTAGTATGGCCCCAGCGACTGATAACGCGGCACGTCGGGATGGCCGCGCCGCCACCACATGTAGAGCAGCGCGCGGCGCAGGCCGCCCTCGGCCAGATTGTGGCTGCGCAAGTCGTCGACCGCCGTGGCGCTTCGCTCAGCCTCGCCACGGACCGTATCCGCCAGCGCGATGGCGATGGCCGAGAGCGCCGCGGAGAGCCACAGTACGGCCAGAAGAGCAGAGCCGCGCCGGCGCCGGTCAGTAATCGACATAGTTCACCTTCAGCGCGCGCGTAATGGGAATGGCGGCGGTCACGGTGAGCGGACGCAGGCGGGCGCGGCGATCCTCGAGCGGCGCCATCTCCACACGGATACCCATCGGCCAGCGCGGGAGTACCCAGTCCGGCCGCCAGCGCTGGTATTCCGGTTCCGGCTCCGGCTCCAGGTAGGAGAACCGGCAGAATGCCAGCTTGTCGGCGAGGATGAAAGACTGCGGTCCGGCCTGGATCGGCTGGAACATCGGTATCGTCTGTCCGGAAGCCGGATCGGGAGCCATGCCGAGGCACATCCGGCCCGCGCTGAGCGCGCCGGAATAGAGAAACTCGTTGACGATCAGCCGCACACCCAGGCCTTCCGCGCCGGGAATCACTTGCATCTCCAGAACCAGGGGCCGGCCGCGCCATTCCTCCTCGAGCGAGTACGTGGAGACCAGCCGCATGGATTGCGGCTTGCCTTCAAAGAACGGAAAGATCTCTCCCGGCGCATTGGAATCGGGAGGGCAGATGGCTTTGACCGGCATAAAGCCGGCGAGTTCCTGTTCCAGAATACGCTGCGCGCCGGCCACCCGGCGGTTCTCCATCAGGCGGTCTTCGGTCTTGTGCATGGCGTTGAAGCCCAGCCGGATGGCGGCCAGCATGCCGACCGACAGGACGCTCAGGAGGGAGACGGCGATCACCACTTCGATGAGCGTAAGTCCGGCTTCGGAGCGGGACCGGCTCATTGGAAATCCTCCGGGCGCAGCACGTCCGTGCGATAGCCGTTCAACTGGAAGCTGCGACGCTCCCCTCCGGCCATCCACCAGATTTCCAGCTCCATGCGATCGAGCACCGGCGCGCCCGGCGCGGGATCGGGGGGCATATCGAATCGCGTCATGCGCGCCCGCCAGCCGCCCGGAACACCGCCGGTGAGAGCGGGGTCCAGGCTGCCCTGCACCACAGTGTTGAGCGGAAAATGAATGTCCAGCAGCAGTTCGTCCATCTTGGACCGCGCCAGCAGCACCGCCCGGTCGCGGTTCGTGACGCGCGTGGCGTTGCGCATGGAGTTGGTGATTTCCGCCATCAGGCCGACCACCGCGATGCCCATGATCAAGGTGGCCACCAGCATTTCGAGCAGCGTGAACCCGCGCCGTCTCATGGGGACTCCGGCTGGGTGATCTCGGTGACGCCGGTGATCGGATTCAGTCGCACGATACGCCGCAGCCCGTGCGGGTTCGCCACTTCGATGGCCATGCGGGGCGGCGCCGCTCCGGGAAGAAACAGAAAATGGCGCGGCTCATCGGAAGGCTCCGGCAGCGGAGGCAGGACCGCATCCACCACCACACCGCGCGGGAGGTTCAGCCGGCGGGCATAGGTGGCGTCGGCGGATTGCAGCGTGATGGCGTTGTCCTTGACGGAGACGGAGAGTTCCATGGCCTGCTGCCGGCGCTCGGCGCGATTCGCGGCGGCATTCATGAAGGCGGCCACCGATCGCGCGCCGGACGATAAACGTATGTTCTCCAGCCCCGCCATGGTGCTGGGGAAGGAGATGGCCACAATCAGCGAGATGATGGCCAGCACGACCATCAGCTCCATCAGGGTGACGCCGCGTGCCCTATTTCCAGTTGACGATATCGGCATTCACTCCCTCCCCGCCGGGCTGCCCGTCGGCGCCGTAACAGATGATGTCGGGCTCTTCCCCGTGTTCCCCCGGATACTTGTATATGTAAGGGTGCTTCCACGGATCCAGCGGGACGTCCTTGCGCAGATAAGGCCGCAGCGCGTCCAGGCCCTGCTCCTGCGTGGGGAAGACGCCATTGTCGGCGTGAAACTGCACCAGGGCCCCTTCGAAGGTGTTGATCTGCACGCGGGCGGCGGCCACGCGCGCCTTGTCGGTCTGCTTGAACAGATTCGGCCCCACCAGCACGGCAAACAGCGCGATGATGATCACCACCACCATCATCTCGATCAAAGTAACGCCCGCCTGGGTCCGTCTGCGTCGGTTGGCTGTTTTCATATGTTCACGTCATTGATGCTGGTGATGGCCACCAGAATACTCAGGATAAACCCGCCGACGATCACCCCCATCACCAGGATGACCAGCGGCTCGAAGATGGCCGTGAATCGCTTGATGGAGGCACGGGTATCTTCTTCGTAGATGTCGGCCATGCGGTTGAACATGGCGTCCAGGCGGCCGGTCTCTTCCCCGACCGTGAGCAGGTGCCCGGCCAGCGGCGGAAACACCGCCACCTTGGTCAGCGGGGCGGCAATCCCCTCGCCGCGTTTGACTCCCTGGGAGACGGCCTCCAGGCCGCGGGCGATGAAACGGTTGTTCAGGATGCCGCCGGAGATCGCAATCGATTGCACCAGCGGCACGGTGTTGGCGACCAGCGTTCCCATGGCGCGCGCAAACCGCGCCGTCTCGGCCTTGCGGAGCGTGTCGCCCAACAGCGGCAGCTTCAGACGCCAGGCATCCCATCTGAGCCGGCCCTTGAGCGTGCTGATGTAGAGCCGCAGGGCGGCCCCGATAGCGGCCAGCACCAGGGCCACCACCCACCACCAGGTCTTCACGGTGTTGCTCACCTGCAACATGATCTGCGTCGGCAGCGGCATCTCCATGTGCGAGTCTTCAAACAGCGAGGCAAAGCGCGGCACCACGAAGGTCAGCAGGATGATGATCGAGACCAGGCCCACCAGGCACAACAGCGCGGGATAGATCATCGAAGAGATGATGTAGTTGCGCAGATCGTTGCGCGAGCGCTCGAACTCGGAGAGGCGCTCGAAGATCACCGCCAGCGATCCGGAGGCCTCGCCGGCCCGCACCATGTTGATGTACAGGTCCGAGAAGTACTCGCCGTGCGTGGCCAGGCTGTCGGCCAGGGACTTGCCGCCCTTGAGCACGCGGAGCACGTCCAGCACGATGGCGCGAAAGCTGGCGCGTTCCGTGAGCTCGGCGGTGATGGAGAGCGCGCGGTCGAGCGGCACGCCGGCGTTCAGCAGGGTGGAGAGCTCCTGGGTAAAGAACAGGACATCCTGCCGGTTGCCGCGCAGAAAGGCGGGCAGCTTCAGCTCCACCGATTTCTGCGGCGCCACGCCCACGTAGACCGGCGTCAACCCCTGCTTGCGCAGCTCACGCGCCACGATCCGGTCGGTATCGCCGTGGAGCCGGCCCGTGCGGAGTTTACCGTCGGATGCTACCGCGCGATAGAAGAATGTAGCCATTGAAAAGCGACCGCGCTAAAGGTCCTGCGTGACCCGTACAACTTCCTCGACCGTGGTGACGCCCAGCTTGATCTTGCGCCAGCCGTCCTCGCGCAGGCTGCGCATCCCGTAGCGGCGGGCGGCGGTGGTGAGCTGGCCGGCATCTTCATTCTTCATGATGCGCGCGCGCAACTCGTCGTTCAGCTCCATCATCTCGAAGATCCCCATGCGGCCCACGTAACCCGACCCGTTGCAGTTGTCGCAACCGGCGCCCTTGAAGCTTTGCAGCCGCTCGCCTTCGGGCGAAATCACGCTGGCGGCCGGCGTGCGGCACCGCTCGCAGACGAGCCGCACCAGCCGTTGGGCCAGCACCCCGACCAGCGAAGACGTCACCAGGTAATTCTCTACCCCCATATCGGTCAGGCGGGTGATGGCGCTGGGGGCATCGTTGGTGTGCAGGGTAGAAAAAACCAGGTGGCCGGTGAGCGCCGCGCGGATGGCGATATCGGCGGTCTCCCGGTCGCGGATCTCGCCCACCATGATGACGTCCGGGTCCTGGCGCACGATATGTCGCAGCCCCGAGGCGAACGTCAGGCCAATCGCAGGATTGACGTGGATCTGGTTGATCCCGTCCATCTGGTATTCGACCGGGTCTTCGATGGTGATGATCTTCTTGTCGGGAATGTTGATGCGCTTGAGCGCCGAATAAAGCGTCGTGGACTTGCCGCTGCCGGTCGGCCCGGTCACCAGGAAGATGCCGTGCGGCTGCGAGGTGAAATGCTCCATCCGGGACAGCATGGCATCCTCGAAACCCAGACGGCGCAGGTCGTAGAAATCGCCCGCGGAGCGGTCCAGCAGGCGCATGACCACGCTTTCGCCGTACAGCGTGGGCAGGGTGGAGACGCGGAGGTCCACTTCGCGGCCCAGGATCTTGATCTTGATGCGCCCGTCCTGCGGCAGGCGGCGCTCGGCGATATTCAGCTTGGCCATCAGCTTCAGGCGCGATATGACGGCGGCCTTCAGCTCGCGCGGCGGGGCTTCCTGGTTGAACAGCACGCCATCCACGCGGAAGCGCACGCGAAACTCTTTCTCGAACGGCTCGATGTGTATGTCGCTGGCGCGGTGTTCGATGGCTTGCGCGATCATGGCGTTGACCAGCCGGATGACCGGCGCTTCGCTGGCCATGTCCCGCAAGTGCTCCAGGTTTTCCTTGTCTTCCGCGGTGCCGAATTCGACTTCCGGGTTCTGCTCGGCGGACTCGCCGTAGTGCTTGTCGATAGCGTCCCGGACGTCCTGTTCGGCCGCCAGCACGGCCTCGATCCTGAGCCCGGAAAAAGCGCCGACCGCGGCGATGGTCTCGAAATCCAGAGGATCGGCCATGGCCAGCGTCAGGGTGGAGTCCTGCACGGCGTACGGCACGAACAGGCTCTGGCGCATGAAACGCGGCGAAAGGCCTTCCAACTCGGGCGCGGCCGGCGGCGGCGACTCCAGCGTGACCAGCGGCAGGCCCAGTTGTTCCGAGAGCGCCGCCAAAACATCCCGCAGCGCGACGAACCCCATGTCGACCAGAATCTTGCCGATCTTATCGCCGCGCTCCCGCTGCAGCTCCAGAGCTTTCTCGAGATCCTCGGGCTGGATCAGGCGGCGCGCGATCAGCGCCTCACCCAGGCGCTGGGCCCTGGGCTCCGTGAACTGCGTGCCGGCTTCCGGCGCGGCGGTCATGTTCAGAACTCCACCTCGCGGATGGCGGTCTCGCGCGTCGCGTTGCTCAGCAACTGCTGCCGTTCGGCTTGCATGACGATCTGCGCCGGAATGCCGCTGGTCTCCTCCCAGGAGTAGTGGAACAAGGTCACCGCCACCACCACCTGTTCGCTGGGCGGCAGGTTTTCGAGTGAGGCGGCGGAGGCGATCAGCATGGCTCGCATGTTTTGCTTGAGCACCGGCAGGCGCTGCAGTTTGCGGTCGTGCCAGCGGGCGATCTCGGGTTTGGTGAACCGCTGGTGAAAGGGGCTCAGGTTGGGGGTGACCACCAGGTTGACCTCGGCGCTGAACACCGCCCCGTAACCCTCCAGGTAAACACCGCGCGTGGGGCCCAGCAGATCGAAGGAATCCGGCGTATTGGCGCGGGTTAGGCGGCCGTCAAAATCCCGTTCCACGGCGGCCAGGGCGGTGCGCGTAATCCGGCTGTGCGCCGGAGCGCCCTGCCCCGCGAAAAACAGCGCCAGAAAAATCGACAGGACGTTCATCGCGCGTCCTTGGACGGATCGCCGGCGCTGGCCAGGATCAGGGCGTTACGATGTTTCCGCTCCACCTCGACGTACTGATCGAAGCGCACCTGCATGGCCTGGATATCCAGCTCATGCTGCTTCTCGGATGCCGAGAGCAACGCCTGTGTCCTGGCTTCGCTGGCGGCCACCGCTTTGGCGACCGCATCGCTCAACTGCCGGGAGAAGTTGGCCTCCAGGGCGGCCCGCTCGAGGCCGGGCGTGGGCGCGTTGGCCTGGGGCGCGGGACGCGTCAGCGCGAAGACCACCAGGGCGATGGAGAGCATGGCGGCCGAGGCGAAACCCAGGCGCGCCGCCGATCCCCAGAATGCATTCCAGCCGCGGCTCAGCGCCGAGGGTTGAAACACCGGATCGGAGACAAACCCGATGCGCTGCGGGATCTCTTCGTCGCGCAGCGACAGGAGGGCCGCCTCCGTGCCGCGCAGGCGTTCGAGTTCTTCCCGGCAGGCGGCGCAGGTCCGGACGTGAACTTCCGTCAGCCGGCGCTCGTTTTCGTTCAGCTCCTTAAAGAAATAGTCCCGCAGATCGAATGGCGAGCAACTCATATTACACCTCGTGCTTTCACCGGAGCCAGTTCGGTTTTCAGCAGCTCCAGGGCCGTGTACAGCCGCGATTTCACGGTGGAAACCGGGGCCGAGACGATCTCGGCGATCTCTTCGAACTTGAAACCCTGGTAGATCTTGAGGACCACCGTTTCGCGCTGATCGGCGGTGAGCTTGCCGAGCGCGCCGGAGACGGCCAGGGTCATTTCGACGGGAAAGACCGCGTTGCCGCCGAGCGTGACGGCGCCTTCCATGCTCTCCGGCTGGAGTTCTTCGGTTTCCCCTTCGGGCCGCCGCTTGCGGAACAACGAGTAGGCTTCGTTGTGCGCAATACGGTACAGCCACGGCGCGAACCGGGCGGGATCGTCCAGCTTGCGGAGATTCTGGTAAGCCTTCAAGAAAACATCCTGACTCAAGTCCAGAGCGTCTTCCCGGTTGGCCACGATGCGCAGCAGGTAATTGTAGACGCGCCTCTCCCATCGGGAGATGAGCAGGTTGTAGGCCTCCACATCCCCCCGGCACGCCTTACGAATCAGGTCGGCATCCTCGACCGCCCGAAAGATCAAAGCTCCGGCTCCATGAGGAATGACGCCCGCCAGCGGGAAAAAGTCTGACGGGGGTTCAGGTACCAGTGTAGCGGGAGTGAGCGTGTGCGCGGGATCTCAGCGGTAAACGCCGGAGAAGATCGCTCGATAGTCCCCCGACGCGCAAACCGAAAGCCGCCTTCCCAACGGCCGGTCAGCGCCTTCGGATCGCCCTCTGCGGTGCCGGCATATGGAGTCAGCACGCGCGGCACGGTACGCCGGGCCGGCCGCCGGATACTCGAGATACCGTTGTGCCGCTCACAACTCGTTTTCCGGAAGCCGGTTCACCAGTTCGTGCAGAGCATGGCGGTTCAAGTATTGCCGCGCGGCTACTGCCAGTGGCCCGGAATGCCCCAATCCCGTGTCACGTTATGACCGAACTGGAAGCCGGGACCCATCGAGAAGCGGATGGTGTTGCGGCCATTCTGCAGGAGATCCGGGAAAAGATGATCATGCACGAAGTCGGCTTGCACAATCAGGCTGAAGTGTTTGGTCACGTTTATCGCCACGCCGCCGCCGAATCCGTAGAAGGCGGTCCACTCCTCTTCCTTGCCCGAAGGCGCGATGCTGGCCACGATGTGCTTCAAAAGATAGTCGGTGGTGGTGGAGGTGGCCACTTCATTGATGATCCCGGCAGAGGGCCGGATATACGGGGTGAAACGCTTGAAACGCCGATAAGGGAACTCCGGACCCATGGTGAAGGTCTGCGTCACCGAATTGAACGGCAGGGCCGCCACAAAACCGGGAATCTGTTGCTGCAAGTACGGTATCAGGGGGCCGAACTTGTTCTGGATCGCGGTGGTGGCCTGATTGAGCCCGATGGTCGTGTCGCCCGAGCCCCGGCTATAGTCGAATCCCAAGCTGACGTGCCGCGACCAGCGCATACCGGCCTGGATGTGGACGCCGGGTTCGAAAAGACTGATCGCCGGGCTGTTCAGGAACATGAACCCGGAATAGAGCACGAACCTGCCCACGTACGGCTGCCCAATCTCGTGTTCGGGCACCGTAACGTTCTGCTGCCCGAGCAGCAGGGGGACGCCCAACGTGGCGAGCGCAAAACAACGAGAGAGCTTGATGATCGCTGAATCCGGCATTGATTTTGGTATCTTCTGAGTACGGCAGATGGGTTCCAGCGTAACATTTTAGAAGCGCCGGGACCGCATTCGGGCGGCGGAGAGGGTACTAGGCCGGTGGGCTTTGTACCTGACTTCAGGGGTGTTAACGTCTCATTGAGTGTCATGCGCTGGCATTTTCTGATCGCGGTTGCCACGCTGGCGGGCGCGGCGAGCGCCCAAACCGGCGCGCCGGATGTCGTGATCCGGAGTTCCTCCAATGAGGTCCTGCTGGATGTGGTAGTACGGGACGCACACGGCAGGCTGATCAAGAATCTGAAGCCGGGCGATGTCTCGGTCTACGAGGACGGTGTACGCCAGGCCGTGAGTTCCTTCCGGCTGGTGGCCGGCAGCGAGGTGCGCGCCGAAGATCTGAAACAGGCCGAGTCGCTGCGCGCCCCCACCTCGCCGGCCATGGCGCGGAAGGCGGAACGGCCGGCCGTGAATCCGCTGCGCACGGTCAATATAGTCTGCCTGGTCCTGAGCGATCTGAACGCGGACACGCGCGCCCAGGCCTTCGAATCCGCGCTGCAGTTCGTCAACAACGAACTGCGCCCCAACACCTTCATCGGCGTGTTCAGCATGGATTCGAGCGGATTACGGCCGGTGTTTCCGTTTTCCAATAACCGGGAGAACCTGCTGCGCGCGGTGCAACTGGCGTCCACGAATCAACTGCCGGCGATGAACCTGGGATCGGCGGCCATGCTGAATGGGTTGAGCATGAGCACCATCGGCAGTATCACGCCGAACGGTAGCAGCTCGGACGGGACGGCGGACGGATCCAGCGCGGCCAATCCGATGGGCACCCGCGGCGACATCGGGGTAGCCATCATGTCCGGCTTGCGGGAGATCGCGGCGCTACGCGGTCTAGTGAAGCAGATGACTCCCCTGCCTTTCCAGAAGACAGTTTTGCTGATAAGCCCGGGGATCACGCGGCCGCCGGACCTGCTGGAATACTGGGACCTGCTGGTGAAGGACGCGAATCGCGGCGGCGTGAGCTTTTTTGCGCTGGATGTGAATGGGCTGCGGGACGACGTGGATCCCATGGCCTCGGCGGGGGCAATGCTCAATTACGCCGCGAGCCTGAGCCGGGGCCAGCGGACCTCGGGCCAGAGCGCGCAGCTCAACGCGCCGCAGTTCGGCCCGCCGCCCTCGGGCACGGCGCAACTGATGGAGATGGCGCACGAGGACGACATCGTGAAATTCGGAGTGTCGAGCGCCAACGGGCAGGAAGCGTTGCGCGAGCTGGCCGAACGCACTGGCGGCTTCCTGATCGCCAACACCAATAACACCGAGAAGCTCATGGCCCACGTGATGGAGGATGTGGATACGCATTACGAGATCGCCTACCCGCCCGCTTCCAACAACTACGACGGCCATTTCCGGAAGATCGAAGTAAAACTCGACCGGCCCGGTCTCAGGGTGCAGACCCGCGACGGCTACTTCGCGGTCCCGGAGACCGGCGAAGGTCCCGTGACACCCGACGAGATGGCGGCGCTGAAAGCCCTGGACACGCAGCCCCGCCCGCAGGCCTTCGACTTCCTGCTGCGGGCCTATCGTTTTCGCGATACCGGCAACTCGGCGCAGTACGCCATAGCCTTCGAAATGCCCATCTCCAACCTGACGGCCACGGCGGAGCCGGACCTCAAGAGCCACCGGCTGCATGCGTCCCTGTTGGCGCTGGTGAAGAATGCGCAGGGGCAGATCGTAGACCGGGTGAGTAAGGATGTGCCCTCCGAAGTCGCCGACGATCGGCTGGCGGCGGTGCAGGTGGAAACCATGACCTACGAGCACGCGGTCAACCTGCCGCCGGGCCGGTACACGGTGGAGGCGGCCGTGGTGGACCAGGAAAGCAACCACGCGGCGACCGCCGTAACGCGGATCGACAACCGCGAACAGGCCGGACTCGGCCTCAGCGATCTTACCCTGGTGCGGCGCATGGAGGATTTGAAACGTCCCCTGGACCCCGGCGATCCTTTCGAGTTTCCGAACAAGCGCGTGCTTCCGTTTGTGACCACCAACCTTTACGCCGGCGGATTCCCGTTCGTGTATTTCGTGGTGTACCCGGAGAAGGACAATTCTGCCCGGACCGAAATGCGCGTGCGGTTCCTGCGGAACGGCCGCCCGCTGGCATCGCGCAAAGTCACCCTGCCGCCCGCGGATGCATCCGGGTCCATACCCAAGGTCATCGCCGGGTCCAATAAACCCGGCAGCTATGAGGTAAGGATCACCGTCACGCAGGGAAAGACCTCGGTGGAACGAACACTCCAGTACGCGATCGCGGGCAAACCGGTACGCGATCGCGGGCCGATAGCGGAGCTGCCGCGCTAACTGCCCTGTATTTTGGCCTGCATCTTGGCGGCAAACCGCGCGATGTTGACGATGGCCCGCTGGTGCGTCCCTTCGCCGCACTTCTGCTTTTCGTCCCAGGCTTCGACTTTGAAGTTCACCCGCCGATCTTCCACGCCGGTCACCTCGGCGGTGAAGGTGACCGTCATACCCATGGGGGTGGCGGCCAGGTGGTAAACGTCCACGTGGGTCCCGACCGTGTCGTGTCCGGACTCCAGGAGGGGCAGCACCGCGTCCCGGCAGGTGCGCTCCATCCAGCCGATCAGCCAGGGCGTCGCCAATACCCGGGCGCCGGGCAATCCCAGGAAATTGATGGCTACCTCGTCATCCACCAGCAGCTTCTTTTCGAGCTTCGTTCCCACCGGAATTTCCGCCATATGGATTAATAGGATCAGCCTTTCAAACCCGCCAGGACGCCGCGCATGTAGCTGAAAGAAATCTGCATGCCGGGCAGCGGATTGTCACCGTTGATTTCATATTCCAGATTCACACAGCCCTGATAGCCGATCTTGTGCAACTGCTGGAAAATGCCCACAATCGGCATGATGCCCTCGCCCACGTCGCACTGTACGGCGTGCGGCTCGAAGGTACGCAGATCCTTGATGTGCATGTCGAACAGGCGGCTGCCGGCCTCGGCGATGGATTCCACCACGTTGGCGCCGGCGCGGGCCGAGTGGCCCACATCCATGCACAGCCCGCAGCGCGGATCCATGTCGCGCACCACCGCCAGCACGGACTGCGGCGTGGGAAATTGCCTGTCTTCCGGCCCGTGGTTGTGGATCGCGATGCGGATGTTGTATTCCCGGACGAACTTCTCGATGGTGCGCAGGTTGGTGTGGGTGGGGGCGCAGACCATCATGGGCATGCCGCACATGCGGGCGTATTCGAAATACCGGCGGACGTCGTCGGGGTCGTCCTTGGCGAACGAGATGTTGCCGCCGCTGACGATGGTCAACCCCGCCCGCGCGAACTCCTTTCGCCCGCTTTCCAGCTCTTCCGGGCTGCTGCGGTACGGCAGGTGAAACTCCTTGACGCTCACGTAGGGCGTACGCAGCTCCTGGATGCACTTGATGGCCAGCGCCCGGCTGTACTCCCGCAGCGAGTAGCTGGCTACGCCCAGTTTGAAGCCGCCCGCGGATTCCTCCGCGGCCGCGGAGCCGCCCGGCGCGGCCAGGCCCGCCAGGCCCGCCGCCGCCAGAAAACCGCGCCGATTCATTTGGAAGCCCATGATGAACATTCTACATGCACGTGCGCCTGGACGCGGGGTGGACGCAGGGCCCCGGCCGCCAAAAAAACATAGCCGGCGGAGATAAGAATGGCCGGTCCCGGCGCTAACTTTTCGGATATAAATCGGCTCCCCCAAAATTCGACTTTCAATGTTATACTCTTGGCGCGGCCCTTGTAGCTCGCATGTGGGCCGGAAAGACCCAATGATTTCCTTCGCCTTCCCGGTCTCATCCGGTACGGGGTGTTTTCATGCTCGACTTAACTGTGGTTCGAATCATATTCGTGCTCGTATTGAGCGCGTGCGCATACCTGCTGCACCCTTTTCAAGCTGCTCCATCGCCTTGGGCGGCTTTGGCCGGACTGGCGCTCGGCCTTTGTATTATCTTCTTCGAAGTCCGGCTTGAAGCCGTCAGCCTGAAACGGCTGATCGGCGCCGCCATAGGATCGGTGCTGGGCATTATCGGCGCCTTCTTCATGTCGCTGGTGTTGAACTGGGCGCGCACCGAAGGTGGCTCCAGCTCCCAGTTGATTCCCTTCATACAAGTCTGCCTGCTGCTTTGGATGACCTACGTGGGCCTGATCGTCGGCGCGAAAAAGGGCGACATGCTGAACCTGTCGGCGCTGGGCGGGATCTTCGGCGGCGAAAAGGTGTCCAAGAAGACCCACAAGATCCTGGATACCAGCGTGATCATCGACGGCCGCATCGCGGACATCGCCGAGACCGGCTTCCTGGACGGGGTGCTGGTGATCCCGCAGTTCGTACTGCGCGAACTGCAACTGGTTGCCGACTCGGCCGATTCCATGAAGCGGAACCGCGGCCGCCGCGGTCTGGACATCCTGCAGCGCATCCAGAAGATGGCGCACCTCAACGTACAGATCGTGGAGGACGATTTTCCGCACGTGCGCGACGTGGACATGAAGCTGATCGAGCTGGCCAAGGTCTACGATTCGAAGATCATCACCAACGATTTCAACCTGAACAAGGTGGCCCAACTGCACGGCGTACAGGTGTTGAACATCAACGAGCTGGCCAACGCGCTGAAGCCGATCGTGCTTCCGGGCGAGACCATGCGCGTGTTCATCCTGAAAGAGGGCAAAGAGTACAACCAGGGGGTGGCCTACCTGGATGACGGCACCATGGTGGTGGTGGACAATGCCCGCAAGATGATCTCGAAGACCATCGACATTTCGGTGACCAGCGTGCTGCAAACCACCGCGGGTAAGATGATCTTCGGCAAGTTCGACGAGCGCATGCATGCGGTGGCCGCCGCCGGCGGCGAGAAACACGAACGGCCGCCGCGCAAGAGCGACGTCCTCCCGGCTGAGAAAACCACGGTAGAATCGTAGTTTGCCCGTCAGGGTTCTATGAAAGTAGCCGCGATTCTGCCCGCCGCGGGGTTGGGAACCCGCATGGGCCGTACCTCCGCCGAGAAAGCCGGAACCAGCCGCAAGCAGTTCATGCTGTTGGACGGCGCGCCGATTCTGGTTCACGCCGTGCGCAAGTTCGCTGCCGCCCCGCGCGTGAACGAAATCGTGGTGGCGGTCCGCGCCGAGGATATGGAGTGGGTGGAAGGCCTGCTGCGCCGCGAGATCCGCGGCAAGCCGGTACGCCTGGTGGAAGGCGGCAACTCCCGCCAGCAATCGGTGGAAAATGCACTGCGCGTCCTGGCCCCGGACACCACGCTGGTGGCGGTGCACGACGCCGTGCGGCCGTTCATCGACCTGGAAACCATCGACAGGGTGATCGCGGAGGCGGCCCAATCGGGAGCCGCCATCGTCGGTATCGTGCCGGTGGATACGGTGAAGCAGGTGACCACCAAGGCCAAGATCCGCGCCACGCTGCCGCGGGACAAGCTGGTGCTGGCGCAGACTCCGCAGGTTTTCCGCTACGACCTGCTGATGCGCGCCTTTGCCGCGGCACAGAGCGACGGTTTTACCGGCACCGACGAATCCAGCCTGGTGGAACGGTTGGAAGTTGAGGTGAGCGTGGTGCTGGGAAGCGACCGGAACATCAAGATTACCAAGCCCAGCGATATGGATCTGGCACGCCTCTTTCTCGACGAGGAGACCTCCCCGCGCGAGCTATGACCGGCCTGGCATGACGGAATACCGCACGGGACTGGGCTGGGACGTCCACCGCCTGACGCGGCACCGGCCGCTGATTGTGGGCGGCGTCGCCATCCCCTCCGATTTCGGGCTGGAGGGCCATTCCGATGCCGATGTCTTGAGCCATGCCGTTACGGACGCCATCCTGGGCGCCGCCGCGCTGGGTGACATCGGCATGCACTTCCCCGACACCGATCCGCGCTGGCAGGGCGCCGGCAGTCTGCGCTTCCTGGCGCATGCCCGCGACCTGGTACGCGCCCGCGGATACCGCATCGTGAACGTGGATTCCACGGTGATTCTGGAGCGGCCCAAGCTCAAAGATTATCGCGACGCCATCCGGCGGCAATTGGCGGCCACGCTGGAAATCGACGTGGAGCGCGTTTCGGTGAAATTCAAGACCGCGGAAAAGGTCGGGCCAGTGGGTGAGGGGCTTTCCGCCGAGGCGCAGGCGATTGTCACCCTTGCCGGCGAGTAAGCCGCGCGGCATGGCCCCGCGCCTCGCAAATGTCGCGAAAATGCGCCTTGGCGCGGTGCTGCAACACGCGCAGGTAGCTCTGCTCGATGCCGAATTCGGCACAGATCGCGGATTTGTCTCTCTCTTCCAGGTACACCGCGCGCAGGATGAGCCCATCTCTTTTGGGCAGGGCGCCGATGACTTCCTCGATCACCGCGCGCAAGTCCTCAATCACCAGGGCGGCGTCCATATCCACCGAGTCGTCCACCGGCTCTTCTCCGCTCGACTCCCAAGGCTCGTAGCGCAGCTCCGACCGGTAGTGTTCCTGGATCACGTGGTCGCATACCTTATTGACGAAGGCGCCGAACTTCTCGGGGTCCCGGATGCCGGACCCCTGGCGCACGATATGCAGCACGCGCAAGAGAGTGGTCTGCAGGATGTCTTCCAACAGATCGGGGACACGCAAACGCACGCGCAACTTCAAATGAAGCACGTCGCCGAAGTACGACGCGAAGCGTTCTCCGGCGGCCAAATCCCCACTCCTAAGGCGCTCTACGAACTCGCCGTCAAATGTTTGGAACTGCAAAGCGATGAGCATACCATGGTATATTAGGAACTACCCCGAAGAGAAGGGGACCAAGAAGTAATTAATACAGGGTCCAATCTGTTCGACGCGGCCCAGGCGGAGCGGACCGCTCCGCCTGGCATGCGTTCCTTCCCGCATTTTCGTTCCTCTAAGGTAATTAGCGGAAAATCCGGACAAAAGGCGTCAACTTATTTGTTAAAAGACGATTGCCCGTCCGGCGTCAGGAGAAAGTGATCTTCAACGTCACCGCGTGCCGGGACGGCTGCGCCGGAGGCATGGACACTGCCAGTCCCCCGTCCGCCTGCCGCCACCGCACGGCGCCGCGATAGCCCAGCAGTTCCACCTGCTCCACCGGCTGTTTCACCGAATGGATGTGGACCTCGCCCGCGGCCGAACCCATCACGAAGGCGTACAGTTTGCCGCCTTTGGTGGTGAAACGGATGTCTTCCGCGGTCAGGTCTTTGCGGGCGCCCTCGTTGAACGCGGCCTGCGCCTTCACCTGCGTGCCGGGACCCTCGCCGAACACCTTCCAGGGACGCGTCCCGTGAATGCCTTCCGCGTTTACCGCCATCCAGTCGGTAATCTCCGCCAGGATCTGCAACTCGCCGGCATCCAGCTCGCCGGAGTTCGGCAGCGGGAAGTTCAGCAACAGGTTGCCGTTCCGGCTCACGATATCGCACAGCATATCGATCACCGTCTTGGGCGATTTGTAATGCTGGCCCCGGCGGTAGTGCCAGTCGCCGACGCAGGTATCGGTCTGCCAGGCGGCCGGCCAGATCTTGTCCACAATGCCGCGCTCGACGTCCAGCACGCAGGTGCCAACCTCGCAATCCTCCCGGCGCTTGCTGGTGTAGACGGCTTCGCATTTACCGCCGTGGCGGCGCGCGCTTTCGTTGTAGTGGTGCGAAACCAGGCGCAGCCCGTACTCTTCGAACGGCAACGCGCCATCGGTGTAGAGCAGGTCCGGCTGGTATTGATCCACCAGGTCGGTGATGCGCGCCAGCCAGTGGCGCCGCCAGGAGTCCGGAATGCCGTCGGCGTTCCACGACAGTTCGCCCTGCGCGAATCGGGCGCAAGCCGCATCGTGGTACAGGTCCGCGTTGGCCGGGTCGACGCCGTCGTAGGCCGCGCCGGCCAGGGGTCCGGTCTTATCGGCGCCATGGCTGACGGCGAACCACTTGTAGCTGATCCAAAGGTGCTCGCTGACGCCGAATTTCAGTCCTTCACGCAAGGCCGCCTGGCGGAACGATCCCACAATGTCGCGCTTGGGTCCCATGTTCACCGCGTTCCAACGCGTGTGCCTGGAGTTCCACAGGTCGAAGTTGTCGTGATGCACTCCCATGCTGACGAAATACTTCGCCCCGGCTTTCTTGTACATGCTCAGCAGATGGCCGGGGTCGAACTTGTCACCCTTCCAGGTTGGGATCACGTCCTTGAATCCGAATTTGCTGGGATGCCCGTAGGTAGCGACGTGGTACTTATACTGCTCGCTGCCCTGCATATACATGTTGCGGGCGTACCAGTCGCCGTGCTCGGCCGCGGACTGCGGACCCCAATGCGCCCAGATGCCGAACTTGGCGTCACGGTACCATTCCGGGATCTGGTAGCCTTGGAGCGATTCGCGGGTGGGTTGAAACGGAACTTCGGCGGAACGCCCGCGCCGGGACGCCGCCAGGCTCCCCGCCAACAAGCCCAGGGTGCTCCTGCGAGTAAGCGTCATGCGCCGCGCCGGTTCAGTCCTTTGGTTGGGCGGGTTCGTCCGGTTGGCTCTTCAACGAATCCTTGAAGCTGCGAATCCCTTGCGCCAGGCCTTTGCCCAACTCGGGGAGCTTCGACGGACCGAAGAACAACAGGGCGATGGCCAGAATAACCAGGAGATGCCTGGGTTGCAGCAGATCTTCAATCATGGCTGTCCTTTGCCTAGATGTTACCACATTGCCGCCTGGAATCTTGCGGCGTCCCGCCATGCGGTTACCATGTTGTGTTATGCGACGACGCGATTTCCTGGCGATGGCGGGCGCCCTGCCCCTGGCGGGCGCCGGCAAAGCGGCTGCCGAACTGGCGGCCGATCCCCAACGGCCCCAATATCACTTGCTCCCGCCGGCGAATTGGATGAACGATCCCAACGGCCCGATTTACTGGGACGGCAAGTATCATATGTTCTACCAGTACAATCCGAACGGGGCTTACTGGGGCGATATGCACTGGGGCCACGCCATCAGCGACGACATGGTGCATTGGAAGCACCTGCCCGTAGCGCTGGCCCCCACCCCGGGCGGTCCCGACAAGGACGGCGTCTTCAGCGGTTGTGCGGTCATCGACAACGGCACGCCGACGGTGGTCTACACCGGCGTGAATCCGGAGACGCAATGCATCGCCACCAGCAGCGGCGATTTGACCAAATGGACGAAATACCCGCGGAATCCGGTCATTGCGGCGCCGCCCGCGGGTCTGGCGGTGACCGGATTCCGCGACCCGGCGGTGTGGAAGGAAGGCGATACCTGGCTGATGGCCCTGGGATCGGGTTTTCGGGACAAAGGCGGCGCGGTTCTGCTGTACGAATCCAAGGATCTGCGCCACTGGAACTACCTGCACCCCCTGGCGACGGGCCACATGAAGCCGGGCGCCAGCGCCAAGGACCCGGTGGATAGCGGCGAGATGTGGGAGTGTCCGGACTTCTTTCCTATAGGCGACAAACATCTGCTGATCCTCTCGACCGAGCGGGTGGTGAAGTATCTGCTGGGCCGCTACCAGGATCGCCAATTCGTCCCGGAAACGATGGGCGGCATCGATCACGGGTTGTATTATGCCGCGCGCACCATGACCAACACCGGCGACCGGCGCATCCTTTGGGGATGGCTGACCGAAGGCCGCAGCGCGGCGGCGCAGAAGGCGGCGGGCTGGAGCGGCGTGATGTCGCTGCCGCGGGAGCTCAAGCTGTACGGCGCGCAGGTGCAGATGCGACCCGCTGCCGAGGTCGAGTCGTTGCGCGGCAAGAAGCTCGGCGCGGATGCCGTGGGCGATTGCCTGGAGGTCCAGGCCGAGATCGACACCCAGGGCGCGGCCCAGGCCGGACTGAAACTGCGCGCGGACCCGGATTCGAGCGAGCAGACGCTGGTGTACTACGACCGCCTGCAGCGGCTCATCTGCGTGGACCGCAGCCGGGCGAGCCGGAATCCGGCCGCCGATCGCAGCATGCAAACCGGACCGTTTCTGCTGGGCCGCGGCGAACCGCTACGCCTGCACATCTTCCTGGATGGATCGGTAGTCGAGATCTTTGCCAACGACCGCTTTTGCCTGAGCGCGCGGGTGTATCCGGAAGGTCCGCACAGCACCGGGCTGGGCCTCTACTCGACGGGCAACGCAGCCAAGATGGCGTCTTTGCAGGCCTGGCAGATGCGTCCCATCTCACCCGACCGGCTGACGTCGCTTTAGCTTTTCGATCGTAGCACTAACATCACGAACATACTACGAGAGAATGGGCATGACCGGATGGGCTTCGCACGTTCCCGCAGCGGTGTATGCTGATCGGTATGCCTGATCTGTGCCGTATCGGCGTCGCCATCGGCGAAGACCTGCTGGCGAAATTCGACAACCTGATCGCCGAACGCGGGTACACCAACCGCTCGGAGGCTTTCCGCGACCTGATCCGGAACGAACTGGTGCAACAGGTATGGAAATCCGCCGACGCCGAAGTGTTTGGCACGGTGACCCTGGTCTACGATCACCATGCGCGGCTGCTGACCGAGAAGCTCACCGCGCTGCAGCACCAGTATCACAGCGCCATCCTCTCCGCGCTGCACGTCCACCTGGATCACGACAATTGCCTGGAAGTGATCCTGGTCAGGGGCAAAGCCGCGCTGGTGCAGAAGCTGGCCAACGGCCTCATCGCGGTCAAAGGTGTGAAACACGGCAAGTTCACGGTGACCGCGGCCGGCCATCAACTGCCCTGAGCAGTCACACGAACCTTCGATTCGTGCTAATCTCCGGGAAGACGCGATGCACATTCCGGACGGCTACCTGAGTCCCTCGACCTGTGCCGGACTGGCGGCGGCGGCGGCGCCGTTCTGGTATGTGGCACTCAGACGCGTGCGCGCCTCGCTGAGCTCGCGCCTCATCCCGCTGCTGTCCTTGTTCGCGGCATTCTCGTTCGTCATCATGATGTTCAACCTGCCGCTGCCGGGCGGCACCACGGGCCACGCGGTGGGGATGGGGGTGGCGTCCATCGTACTGGGTCCCTGGGCCGCGATTGTGGCCCTCTCCATCGCGCTGACGATTCAGGCCGTGTTCTTCGGCGATGGCGGCATTACGGCGCTGGGCGCCAACTGTTTCAACATGGCCATCGTGGGATCGCTGGTGGCCTACGGCGCTTATCGGCTGGTGGCGTGGCGCTCCGCGCTGGTTTCCAGGCGCCGGATGGTGGCGGCCGGCATCGCCGGGTATGCGGCGATCAACGCGGCAGCCCTGTGCGCGGCCGTCGAATTCGGCATCCAGCCGATGCTGTTCCGGGATGCCTCCGGCGCGCCGCTCTACGCGCCCTACCCGCTGCACATCGCGGTTCCGGCGATGATGATCGGCCACTTGACGCTGGCCGGCCTGGCCGAACTGGCGATCTCGGCGGGCCTGGTCGCCTGGCTGCAGCGTACCGATCCGGCGCTGCTCCGTTCCACGGCGCCGGATGCTCCGGCCATCGCGGCCGGACCCGCCGGCAGCCCGCGGCAAAGCGGCGCGCCGCCGCGCCGGCTGTGGTTTGCGCTGGCGGCGCTGTTGATTCTCACCCCGCTCGGGATCATTGCCGCTGGCAGCGCGTGGGGCGAATGGACCGCCCGGGATTTCTCCGATCCGCAGGCGCGCCGCGAAATAGCTGCGGCTTCGCATCACCGGGAGCCGCCCCCAGCCGCGCCCGCCGGCCTGGCGCGGCTTTCGTCTTTGTGGACCGCTCCCCTGCCCCGTTACGCTCCTTCGTTTATCCGCAGTTCCTCCTTCGGCTATTTTGTTTCGGCGTCGGTGGGGACCGGACTGATCATGGTCCTCACGACGTTGCTGGGTCCCCTGCTGGCGGCGCGGCGGCGGCGCCAGAGCTTCATCGAAAAAACCGCCCGCGGGCTGTTCGACGCCGCCGCGCAAGCCATGTCCGCGGAGGACATCGCCGGGCGGAGCGGGTTCCTGCAACGTCTGGATCCGCGCGTCAAGGCGCCGGGGATCGGCGCGCTGATCGTGGCCGCGGTAGCGGCCGGTCGTCTGTGGGTGCTGGCCGCTATCATCGCGGTGGCGGTCGGGCTGGCGCTGGTGTCCCACATTCCGTTGCGCCGGCTGGCGACGCGGGTGTGGCTGGCGGTGCTGGGATTCACCGGCATCATCGCCCTACCGGCGATTTTTCTCACGCCAGGGCCCGCGGTGTACCACCTGCCCCTGCTCGGCTGGCCGGTAACCGCACCGGGACTGCGCTCGGCGGGCTTCCTGATCCTGCGCGGCGAAGCGGCCGCCACGCTGGCCAGCCTGCTGATACTCTCCACCTTGTGGACCCACCTTTTGCGCGCCTTGCGCTACTTCCGGGCGCCGGTGGCGGCGGTGGCGATCCTGGGCATGAGCTATCGGTACATGTTCCTGCTGCTGGCCACCGCGCGCGACATGTTCGAATCGCGCGAGAGCCGGGTGGTAGGGCGGCTGGCACCGGCGGACCGCCGCCGCCTGGCGGCCGCCAGCGCCGGCGTGCTGCTGGGCAAGACGCTGGAGGCCAGCAGCGAGGTCCACATGGCCATGCTGGCGCGCGGGTTCCGCGGCGAGATTCGCCTGCTGGAGGAGGCCCGCCTGGGCTGGGGCGATTGGGCGCGGATGGCCGCGTTCGTGGGCGTGGCCGCGCTGGCGGTATGGGTAGGCCGATGACGGAGAGCATGTTCGAAGCCCGGGCGGTCTCCTACCGCTATCAACAGGCGCCGGCCCTGGACGGGCTTTCGATGCACGTGTCGCGGGGCGAGCGGGTGGCCCTGCTGGGCGCCAACGGATCGGGCAAGTCCACCCTGCTGCGACTGCTCGCGGGTCTGTGTTTCCCGGACCGGGGCGAGATCCGGTTCGAAGGCCAGCCGCTGACGGCGGAGCGCCTGGAGGCCGAGGCGTTCTTCTTCGCGTTCCGCCGCCGCGTGGGCCTCGTCTTCCAGAATGCCGACGTACAGTTGTTCAACCCCAGCGTCTTCGACGAACTGGCCTTCGGACCGTTGCAACTGCGCTGGCCCGCGGCGAAGATCCAGGCACGCGTGGCGGAGGTCCTGCAGGCCATGGACATCGCGCACCTGAAGGACCGGGCGCCGCACCGCTTGTCGGGCGGCGAGAAGAAGCGGGTGGCGCTGGCCTCCGTGCTGGTGCTCGATCCGGAAGTGCTGCTGCTGGACGAGCCCAGCGGGGCGCTGGATCCCAGCAGCCAGTCGCGGATCGTCGATTTTCTGATCTCCTGCGGGCAAGGCTCCAAGACCGTCATTACGGCCACGCATGACCTGGACACGCTTGAAGATATCGCCGACCGGTGTTACGTCTTCGAACGCGGGCGGGTGGCGGGCGAAGGCACGCCGCTGCAGATATTGCATGACGTGGAACTGTTGGAGCGCGCCCGCCTGATCCGTCCGCACGCTCACGTACACGCCGGGAAAAGTACCCAGCCGCATCCCCACGTCCACCGCCGCGAACCCGCCTAGACGCCGCCCGGCTCCCAGAATCCTTCCGGAGTATATGCTACTTTCCTTCGAAGTGGTAGAATTGTCCGTCTAATCACCGAACGCAGTCCGAAATACGCGCCAGCGATGACACCTACCCAGGCCAAATCGGCGCCAGCCGTCGCGCTATCCGAAGTGCTGCCGCGGCAGAGCCCTGGCTGTTCGTGGTTATTGCGGCGGGACCTCAGTTTCGAGGCGGTCTACGGGGATGCGCCGCGGGTATGGGGACGGCCGCCACAGCACAGCTTTCTGGAGTTGTTCGCACCGGCGGCGCGAGCCAGTTGGGCGGCCCGGGTGGAACGGGTCTTCGCGGGCGAGATGGTTTCCGCCGCGGTGCGCTTCGCGGCGTCGGCGCCGGAGTACTCCGTCACTTTGTTTCCGGTCAGCCTGCCCGGCGGGAGCATCAGCCTGGCGGCGGGCACGGCGCACGAGATGGAGCGCGACCTGGTGGCGCGGACTTTGCACACGCTGGATGCCGAGCGCGCGCGTTTCTTCGGCTTCCTGCACGATCACCTGGGCCAGGACCTCAGCGCCGCCGGCCTGCAACTCGATCTGCTGCGTCTGAGCCTGGCCGAAAGCGCGTCTCCCCACGTGCAAGAGGCCGCGGACGTCCAGGCGACGCTCGATCAGGTCATCGCCGCGGTGCGCGCCTTCCACGCCGAGTGGAACCCGGAGGCGGTGGAGCGAGTGGGACTGCGCGCGGGTCTGGACATGCTGGCCGGGTCACTGCGGGCCAACTTCCAGGGCAACATCCGGGTGTGGGCGGATGCCACGGCGACGCCGCCGCCGGAGGCGGCGGGCGCGCTCTACCGGATCGCGCGGGAGGCGGCCGCCAACGCGGTACGGCATTCCGGCTGCACCGTAATCGAGATCCTGCTGAAGTCCTTGCGCAACGGACCGGCGCTGGAGGTGCGCGACAACGGCCGCGGCTTCCAGCCAGCGGACGCAGCGCACGAGGGAGGCATGGGCCTGGTGATCATGCGATACCAAGCCGACCGCGCCGGCATTGCGCTGCACATCGACAGCGCACCCGGCAAAGGCACCCTGATCCAGGCTGTCTGCGGGCGGATGGATGGAAAAGCGGGGGAGGGCTGATGTCATTCGACCTTCTGCTGGTGGACGATCACAAGCTGATGCGCGACGGACTGCGCGCGATCCTGGAGCGCACCACGGAGTTCCGCGTGGTGGGCGAAGCGGAGAGCGGAACGGAGGCGGTGCAGTTCTGCAAGAAGTCGCGCCCCGACCTGGTGATCATGGACATTCGCCTGCCGGGCATGAACGGCATCGAGGCCACCACGGAGATTCTGCGCCACTCGCCGCAGACGCGCGTGCTGATCCTGTCGATTTACGACGATGAAAACTCGGTGGTCACGGCGCTGCGTTCCGGCGCGCGCGCCTTCGTGCTCAAGAAAGCCTCGTCGGGGGATCTGATCGATGCTTTGCGCGTGGTAGCCCGGGGCGGATCGTACCTCAGCTCCCAGGTATCGGACCGTTTCCTGGCGCACCTCCAGAGCGGGGACCTGCAGGCGCGCAACGCCCAGACGCCGGTCGATTCGCTCTCGCCGCGGGAGGTCCAGGTGCTGCGGCTGGTGGCGGACGGCAAGACGAGCAAAGACATCGCGGTGCTCCTGGAACTGGGTCTGCAAACCGTGCGCAGTTACCGGAAGACGCTCATGAAGAAGCTGGGCGTGAACAATGTGGCGGGCCTTACGCATGTCGCCCTGGCTGCCGGCCTGACGCACTGGAACCATAATGATGGAAACCCCCTGGGGTGACATTGCGGTCTCGGATGCGCACGTCCACTTCTTTTCGCCGGCCTTTTACGCCGCGCTGGCAGACCAGGCGGGCCAGCCGCTGGAGGCGGTCGGCCGTACCCTCGGCTGGCGGATTCCGGCATCCTGCGCGGAACTGGCCACCGCCTGGAAAGCCGAGCTGGATGCCAACAGCGTAGCGAAAGCGGCGCTGATGGCCAGCATTCCGGGCGACGAGGACTCGGCCGCCGCGGCCGTGGAACTCTTCCCGGACCGGTTTCACGGCTACTTCATGGCGAATCCGGTGGCGCCCGGCGGCGCGGCGCGAATCGAGCAAGCCCTGGCCGGCGGACGGCTGCGGGGCGTCTGCCTGTTTCCCGCCATGCATCACTACTCGACCGCCGACGCCCGCCTGCGGCCGGTGTTCGAAGCGGCCGCGGCGCACCCCGGCACGATCGTATTCGTGCACTGCGGCGTGCTCACCGTGGGCGTCCGGCGCAAGCTGGGCCTGCCGTCGCGGTTCGACATGCGCTACTCCAATCCGATCGACCTGCACGCGGCGGCGCTCGAGTTTCCGCAGGTGAACTTCGTCATCCCGCATTTCGGCGCGGGTTATTTTCGCGAGGCGCTGATGCTTTGCGATCTGTGTCCCAACGTCTACCTGGATACGTCCAGCAGCAACGGCTGGATACGGTATCAGCCCGAAACATTAAGCCTGACGGATGTTTTCCGCAAAGCGCTGGCGGTGGCCGGCGGGGAGCGGCTGCTATTCGGATCGGACTCGTCGTATTTTCCGCGCGGCTGGCATGCGGAGGTGCTGCAGACGCAGATCCAGGCGCTCACCGAACTGGCGGTGCCGGCCGAGCATGCGCGCCTGATACTGGGCGGCAACCTGGAAAGGCTGTTGGCGCCGGTTACTGCTCGCTGAGCAGGTCGAGAGACTCGAGGACGCGTTCCAGCAGTTCGTCGGTCTGGGTGACGGTGGCGCGCAGAGCCTCGATGGACTGGGCCTGCGCGGCCAGGCGCGCGTCCAGGCCGGACATGGCCTTACCGAGTAACTCGTCCATGGCGGACGCCAGTTGGCGGGCGGAGGGCAGGTCGTTGAGCCGGGCTTCGTGGGTTTCGGCGCGGTTCTCCAGGCGCCGCAGCCGGTGCTCATGGGCGCGCATCTGAGCCTGCAGCTCGCGCGCGGTTCTTTCGAGCGACCGCGGCGGGGCGAGCGGCGAGTCTTGCCAGCGGCGCAACAGCGCACCGGCGGCGAAGCCTCCGACTAACACCGCCAATCTCTCCAGCATTAAGAAACTCTCGTGTCATCCTTACCTTAAAGGGCTGGAAATTGGCGCGGCAAGTACTAAGAATCTCACCGAAGTACCGAGTACAGATAGGAACGCATTTTGTATCCTGTCTTCCTGCTAATGTGTAAGACTATTCCTTAAAGAACAGCGCAAGGAGCGGAGGGTCAGACTCAGTTGGCCTCAGGTTTTTGGAATGACAACCCGGGCGAACACATACGCCGCCTTCAGCAGATGGCGGAACAGGGGCCGTGCCGCGAGTTGGAACTGTTAAGCGGTATTCAGGTCCGGACCTCCCGGAATTGCCTGCGCCTGGCGGCGGTGGACCGCCAATTACACGTGCGCGCGCGAAGCCGGGCGCGCAGTGCCGGCGCCATGGTAGCGGACGCGGTGGAGGCGGAGCGGCGGCGCATCGGCCGTGAGCTGCACACGGGCGTAGGACAGGCGCTGGCCGGAATCCGGGTGCATGTCAGCCTGCTCCGGGACTCCCTGCCGGCGCCGGAAGAGGCGCTGCGCAAGGGCCTGGACCGGGTGGACGTACTGGCAGGGGCCGCACTGGACCAGGTGCGCAATGTATCGCGGCGGCTCTACGTGCCATCGTGGCAGGCGCGGGAGCTGGCCGACGCTTTACGCAATCTCTGGGAGTCCTCGGGGATCCCGGAGAGATTCGAAGCCACCCTGCAACTGGAGCCGCTCTCCCGCGAACCGGCGCCGGAGGTGCGCCGCGCCCTGTATCTGGCGGCGCAGGAAGGCATCTCGAACCTGATTCAGCACGCCAATGCCAGGCGCGTGCGGATGAGCTTGATGGAGCCAGGCGGGCGTGTCCGGCTGGTTCTGGAGGACGACGGATCGGGCTTCGCGCCGACGGCGGCCGCCGCGCCGGCAGGCATCGGGCTACGCTCCCTCGGCGACCTGGCCCAGGAACTCGGCGGCGACTTTCAAGCCACCAGCGGCGCCCAAGGCGCGCGGCTGACGATGTCATTTCCGGTGACCCATGAATAACCCCAAACCTACAACCGTGGTGATCGCGGACGATCAGGCCCTGATCCGCGAAGGACTCGTGCTGGTATGCCAGAACCAGAATCTGCAAGTGGTCGGACAATGCGCCGACGGCCTGGCTGCGCTGGACAGCATCCGCGCGCTCAAACCCGATTTCGCGCTGCTGGACCTGAACATGCCCAAGCTGACCGGCCTGCAAGTGGTGCGCAAGGTACGCGAAGCCGAGATTCCCACGCGCTGCATCATTCTGACGATCACCAAGGATGACGGCGCACTGCGGGAGGCGCTGCGCATCGGCGTGGACGGCTATCTGCTGAAGGAAGGCGCCTCGCGCCACATCACCGACGCCATCAACTACATCCGCGACGGCGGAGTTTACATATCGCCGCTGCTGCCGATGGCGGGAGTGATGCCCGCCACGCGCGACGCGCAGCCGGACGATCCCCTGATGCAGCTCAGCCGGCGGGAGCGGGACGTATTCTTCCACCTGGTGAACGGCCTGCGCGCCAAGGAGATCGCCAACCTGCTGGACATCAGTCCGAAGACGGTGGACACTTACCGCGCCAGCCTGATGCGGAAACTGAACATCCACGACCTGGTGGGGCTGGTAAAGTTCGCGATCGAACACAATCTCACTTCCACGAAATAATTTGTCGATTCAAAGCCACGGTGCTCATCCAAGCCGTGGATTAAATGAGACTTGAATCGAATTGCCACGCGCAACGGGTGTTGTGCAAAATTGTGCATCGATATGCAATTTTCAAAGTTCGCAGGGCGGCCGTCCACCCACTCCAAGGTCAGGCATAGCACACAGGCCGGCGGGTGGGAGGGCTGGAGGCCGGTCAAGTGTGGAGGCGCCTGGAGTTATGGATTTGGCGGGAGCGTGACTTCGGGGTTAGGGGGAAACCGTCGATCAGGACCGCGAAGCCACAGCCATGGCCGCGGCGATCCCGGCGTCCGGCAGGCCGGGGGCGCGGCCGAGGAGCAGGTCTTCCTTGCAGGTGAAGTGGTTGAAGAAGACGGTGGCGCGGGAGACATCCGCGGCGCGGGCTGCCCACGCGTGGCACGCATTCATGCAGACGCCGGCGGCAGGCGGGGGTGGGCTGGGGGACCGCATCGGCAATGCCATCTTCGCCGCCGGGCTGGCTGTGGTTCCGGCGATGGCGGCGCGGAGGCAACGCGGGGCGGGTAAATCGCCGTAAGCGATTTGACATAGACCCCCAACTCCCGGTACTCTAAATACTTTGAAGTCGAGAGAAGTGGAGACGTGTGTCGATGAGTACCGAGTTCCCCTCCAAGAACGGGATCACGCGCCAGTGGCATGTGCTGGACGCCGAGGATGTCGTGCTCGGCAAGCTGGCCAGCAAGGCCGCGATGCTCTTGATGGGCAAGCATAAAGCGACGTTCACCCCGTTTCTGGACACGGGCGATCATGTAGTGGTCGTCAATGCCGCCAAAGTGCGGCTCACGGGCCGGAAAGACGAAGCCAAAGTCTACCGGCATTTCACAGGTTATCCCGGCGGGCTGGTGGAGACCAGCGCGCGGCGGGTGCGCGCCGTGCGGCCGGTCCGCATGGTTGAAGAGGCAGTCCAGGGCATGCTCCCGAAGACCAAGCTGGGCAAACAGATGTACCGGAAGCTGAAGGTCTATGCGGGCGACAAGCATCCGCACGCGGCGCAGAAACCGGTGGCTTTGGCCCTCAAATAGCGAGAGGATTTTTAGTGGCAGCAACAACAGTGCAGTATCTTGGTACCGGCCGCCGCAAAGAAGCGGTGGCGCGGGTGACATTGCGGCCGGGCAAAGGCGATTTCAAGGTGAATGGGAGGACGTTCGAGTCCTACTTTCCGACCGAAGCCGCCCGCGCCAGCGTGCGCCAGCCGTTGCTGGCGACTGAGACGGCCGATAAATTCGATGTACTGATTCTGATCGATGGCGGGGGCATATCCGGGCAAGCCGGCGCCGCCCGTCATGGAATCGCCCGCGCGTTGTGCGAGTTCAATGCGGAACTGCGGCCGCGGCTCAAGAAGCTGGGCTTCCTGACCCGCGATCCCCGCGCCCACGAACGCAAGAAGTACGGCCAGAAGGGCGCGCGCAAGCGGTTCCAATTCTCCAAGCGGTAATGGGTTGTGGTTGGTTTAGTTGGTGTGGCGGAGACTTGCGCGCAAATCTCGCTTTGGACCGCGCGCCGGGGGCCGTCACGGAAAGTTTAGGAGGTAGTCTACGCCTGCAATTTCAATGAAAGAATTGCTCGAAGCCGGCGTTCACTTCGGGCACCAGACCAAGCGCTGGAATCCGAAGATGAAGGAATACATCTTCGGGGAACGCAACGGCATTTACATCATCGACCTGCAAAAAACCTTGAAGATGTTCAAGGACGCCGCCCGGTTCGTGGGCGAAATGGCCGCGCAAGGCAAGAACGTGTTGTTCGTGGGAACCAAGCGCCAGGCCCAGGAAGCCATCGCCGAGGAAGCCAATCGCTGCCAGATGTTCTACGTAAACCAGCGCTGGCTGGGCGGGCTGCTGACCAACATGACGACGGTGCAGCGGTCCATCAAGCGGCTGAAGGAACTGGAGGGCATGGCCAGCCAGGAAGGCGGGTACGGCGGCCGGCCGAAGAAGGAAATCATCCGTTTGGAGCGCGAGCGCAAACATCTGGATTCGAACCTGGCGGGCATAAAGGATATGCCGGGCCTGCCCGATGTGCTGTTTGTGATCGATTCCAACAAAGAGGCGATCGCGGTGAAGGAAGCGCGGCGGCTGGGGATCCCGGTGGTGGCGATCGTAGACACCAACTGCGATCCGGACGAGGTGGATTACGTCATTCCGGGCAACGACGACGCGCTGCGGGCCATACGGCTGTTCGCCAGCAAGATCGCGGACTCGGTGGTGGAAGGCCGGGCGCTGGCGAGCGAGCAGGAGTTCACGGCCGAGAAGATCGTGACCGATGAAGCGACCGGCGAAGAAGTGCCGGAATATACGGAATACGTGGACCCCAAGTACGCGGAGAAGATCATGGCGGAGTCTCTGATGGAAGAAGAGCCGCCGGCCTCGCCGCGCAAGGGTCCGGCTTCGGAGACGGCCGAGCCGGTGGAAGCGACGATCACCGAGGGCGGCCACTAACAGGCGCGGGCCGGATCCCCAGGGTGCCGGGTCCGGACGCCCCCTAACTGGCGGTTTGGCCGGCACCCGGCACCAGAACCCTGACTTAGGAAAGGACTATGGCGGAAATTACCGCTCAACTCGTGAAACAGCTCCGCGAGCGCACCGGCGCGGGGATGATGGAATGCAAGAGCGCTCTGATCGAGGCTAACGGCGATATCGGCGCGGCGGAGGTGGTGTTGCGCAAACGCGGCATTGCGTCGGCGCACAAGAAGTCCGCGCGCGTGACCAAGCAGGGTCTGATCGGCAGTTACATCCATTCGGGCGGCCAGCTCGGCGTGCTGGTGGAGGTCAACTGCGAGTCCGACTTCGTGGCCCGCACCGACGATTTCAAGGAGCTGGTGCACGACCTGGCGATGCACATCGCGGCCGCCGATCCGCGCTACATCCGCAAGGAAGACGTACCGGACGAAGCCCTGGAGAAAGAGAAAGAAGTGCAGCGCGGGCGCGCGGCCTTCGAGGGCAAGCCGGCCAACGTGATCGACCGCATCGTGGAAGGGCGCATGGCCAAGTATTACGAAGAGGTGTGCCTGCTCGAGCAGCCGTTCGTGAAGGAGGCCAGCCTGACGGTCGGGCAGTTGATCAAGACCAAGATCTCCAAGCTGGGCGAAAACATCACGGTTTCCCGCTTCACGCGCTACAAGGTGGGCGACATCGCCGCCATCGAGTCCGGCGCCGAAGAAACCAGTGGCGCGGCATAACCGAATCCTGCTGAAGCTGAGCGGCGAAGTGATGGCCGGCGGCGCCGCTTTTGGCATCAACGCCGAACGTGTGCAGGAACTGGCGGCGGAGGTCGCCGGGGTGGCGGCCACGGGCGTGCAGATCGGCCTGGTGGTAGGCGGCGGCAATATTTTCCGGGGGGTGGCGGCCGCGGCGCAGAATATGGACCGCGTTACGGCGGATCACATGGGCATGCTGGCCACGGTGATCAACTCGCTGGCGCTGCAGGACGCCCTGGAGCAGATCGGCGTACACACGCGGGTGATGAGCGCGATCGAGATGCACGAAGTGGCGGAACCTTATATCCGCCGGCGGGCCCTGCGCCACCTGGAAAAGGGCCGGGTATGCATCTTCGCGGCGGGCACGTCGAATCCATATTTTTCGACCGATACGGCGGCGACCCTGCGCGCTCTGGAGATCCGCGCCGATGTGATCGCCAAGGCCACGCGGGTGGACGGGGTGTACGACAAGGACCCCTTGAAGTTCGCGGATGCGGTGATGTACCGTGAAGTTTCGTACCTGGAGGTCCTGTCCAAGGCGCTGGGGGTCATGGACGCGACGGCCATCGCCATGTGCCGGGATAACAAACTTCCGATCATCGTTTTCAATTTAACGACCAGCGGCAATATAATGCGTATGACGATGGGCGAGCCGATCGGCACGCTCATCCACTAGGGCCACTATGAAAACAGACCATACCGCCGCCCCCGCCGGGCCGGCCTTAAATTCTGTCAAGGACGTCGAGAACCACATCAAGACGCGCATGGAGAAAGCCATCAGCGACCTGCAACACGAGATGGCCACGATTCGCACCGGCCGCGCGACGCTGAGCCTGCTCGATCACATCCGCGTGGACTATTACGGGACGCCTTCGCCGTTGAACCAGGTGGCGACGCTGCACGTCCCGGAGCCCAGCCTCATCACCATCCAGCCGTGGGACGTTTCGCAGATCGGGCCGATCGAGAAGGCCATCCGCGTGTCGGACCTGGGGCTGAATCCGTCGAACGACGGCAAGATGATCCGGCTGCCGATTCCCCCGCTGACGGAGGAGCGGCGCAAGGAGCTGGTGAAGCGGCTGCACGGGGTGGCGGAGCATCACCGGGTTTCGGTGCGCAACATCCGCCGCGACGGCAACGAGTCGGTGAAGGTGCTGCTGAAGGACAAGAAGATCACCGAAGACGAAGACAAGCGGGCCCACGACGAGATCCAGAAGCTGACCAACGCTTACATGGACAAGATCGACCAGGCGGCCAAGACGAAGGAAAAAGAGATCCTGGAGATCAAGTAGCGCGTTCGTTCTCCGAATTGCGTCTTACCTCGCGCACGCGCCGGGAGAAACGGCAGTGGCGGAGGCGCCCGGCTTTCCCCTGTGACGATGACCCGTGTTCCGTCGATACGCCGATGTAAGGCGAGCTGCGGATGCATACGTGGGCGGTAGTGGAACCCGTATAGAAATGTCAGCCCGCGAACCCGATGTGGGATAGCGCGGCTTCAGCTTTTCCTGTTCGTAGCCAGTTGCCTTTCGAACCAGATTGCCCTCTTCGGTAAACGCGGCGCCCTAAGGGAGGATCTATCGCGTGGTCTGCCCGCAGATGTCAGCAACGCGCGTGATACGGCAACTTGACCGCGACGATCTCCGGCTTCTCAATGTCGCGAATATTGGACGCGGGGTTGCCTTTGATGACGACCAGATCAGCGGCTTTGCCGGGGGCCAGAGTGCCGATGGAATCGTCGCCGAGGAACTGGGCACGGTTCGCAGTGGCGATGTCAATAGCCTCCAGTGGTGTGAAACCAGGCTGATCGCCGAAACCTGCAAGGGTGCCGCCGATGCCTGTGGGGTCCACGCCCGCGAGCAGCAGGCCGCCGGCGCGTACGAAGTCGCGCTCGAACTGCATTTCCAGGCGCAGCAATTTCGGCCAGATGCTTCCTGCGGTTTGGAAGAACATCGGTGCGCTGGTTCGGGTCGCTCATGGCGGCGCGCCGCAGCAGATTGGAACTACGCGCATCCGGCGCCAGGGCGATCGATGCCCCGGCGGTCAACCGGTGGACGACGGCCCGGCACGAAGTGCTCAAACACCGGCATAGTGGACGTCACTGCCACATGACGGGCTACGAGGTCTTGATCACGTCCTGGATACGCGGATCGGATGCCTCCATTTTTGACAATTCCAACAACGCGGGGAGGCCATCGAAGTCGCAGATGTCCGGTTCTTTGTGGGAGTACAACTCGGTATCTACCAGCAGACCATCTTCGAGGTTGTCGATTCCCAGCGCGGCCCTTTCGCTGAAGCCGATGGAACAAAGACGCCTTCGCCATGGCTTCGCCCGCTCAGCGCGCCTTTGCACGAAATCGCCAGACCGAAAAACGGAAGTCGTGTGCCCCCGCTATGATCCGTCCGTCGGGTCTCAGCGACATAAAGAAGTAATCGCCGAAGTGATCCACAGGGAGTCTAGTCATCTTTCCTGTTGTCAGATCGACGATGCCCGGGTCAGCGAACCACGAGGCCGGCGATTGCAACGGCAGGTACATCCGGCCGTCCGTAGCGATGTTCCCGGATCCCAGGCTCTGCCAGCCCAGATGTAGCGGACCACTCAGCACAATCTCGCGGGCGGGCGTGCCGTCCAGTGGCACGCGGACAAGGCGCGCCTTGGGCGTTTCCAGCAGTTTCACCAGGAGAGTGCGGCCATCAGGTTCGGCGGCAACCTGGTCTCCCACGCATATTCGGCGAGGTACTCCCTCCCGCGGAACCGACCACACCGCGCCACTGGCTGCGCAGTAGATGGTCTTGCCGTCGGGCGATGCCGATAAGGAAGTTATCAGACCCTTGTCAAAGGGAATGCGCTGTGTAATGCGCCCGTTCGCGGCCGACACCAGGGCGATGGATCGATGGGGGGCGGGGCCGACGAGCAGAGCAATTTCGCTCGGGCCGGCAACAGTCAGCGGCGGGACAATCTCCTCGGCCGTGTTCAGCAAAGGAACGGGGTCCTTGCCCGGTTCGAGAACCATCAGCCGCGACCGGCCGACGCCCTCCAGAAAAACGACGCGGCTGCCGAGCGGCGCCTGCGTCTGGGCATATCCCGCCGGAAGGAACCCGATCTTCTCGGCGTGACCACCATCCCGCGCAAACCGTAACAAGACGCCCGAAACGTCCCATTGGTCGCCATAAATTGCACCGCCCGGTCCGCTGTCAAGGTACGGCAACGGGTCAGTCACGGTGAACAGCGTTCGCGGTGGGGAGTGCCGGGTCCTGGAAAACGCAACGACACTGACCAGTTCCGACGACTCTACGCTGGCCAGGATAGTGCCCGAATCAACGCCCGGTGCCAACCCCAGAATGGCCTCATCCCGGGGGAGATCGGTCCGGACACGCCGCATTGCTGCGGTGTCCAGATCGATCACATAGAGACGCAACGCCTCGTCATGCTTTCCGATCGGCCGGCATAAGGCAAACGCCTCCTTCCCGTCCGGGGAGGTACGAAGCACGGTCGAGTTGAGCACGCTCGACGGACCCCACGAGGAATTCAGTTCCACCGGGAGGCCTTGCAAACGCCCGGAGTCCGGCCAAAACCGAAAGAGTTGGAAACCCCGTTTGTCATTGATCTTCACCGCTAAGAGGCTGCCGTCGGGCAAAGCCTCGGGGGCGAAGGCATCGTCCAATATCAATTGTTCATCCCCGCCCAGTGCGGGCACGCTGTACACGCCCCGGGGCACCTCCCAGAAACGGTCGTAATAGATTTTGTTACCGTCCGCAGACCAACTGACTTCGTTCACCCATCCCACGTCTGACCGGTGCGTGAGGACCTGCCAGTTGCCGCTCCCCGGCTTCATCACGGCCACCTGCGTGTTCTGTCCAACCATCGCCTGGAATGCGAGCATGTGACCGTCGGGGGAGATTCTGGGGCCCAGCGCAAATTCGGGGCCTCCCAATCGTTCGCCAGTCCAGGTCATCTCCGGCGCGGGCGAAAACGTCCGAATTCCCAAAAAGAGGAGCACAGCCACGGCGACCAGCGCGACACTCCAGAGAAGCCGCCGCCGGCCCCTCGCCTCAGTAATGTGCTGGGCGATGCCGTTCTCCGCATTGATCTGCCCGATCCAGTTCAACTCGTCGCGTAAGTCAGCCGCTGATTGCCAGCGCGCCTCCGGGTCCTTCGCCAGACACTTGCGCACAAGGCGATCGAGGGCCGGCGGCGTCAGCGGCGCCAGCGGAGGCAGAGGCGACGGTTCCTCTCTCAGAATGGCTGCAATGAGACTCGCCTGGCTACTGCCCTCGAAAGCCGGCCTGCCGCAGATCATCTCGTACGTGACGACACCGAAAGCGAAAATATCACTGCGTGGGTCCCCAGGCTTGCCTTCCAACTGTTCCGGCGACATGTACTGCAGCGTCCCGGCGATGGCGTCCTCATTTGTCAGCGTTTCCGTTGGGGTCGCCAAGGAGTCGCCAGGTGCCGCCGGCGCCACCGTTTTCGCCAGGCCAAAGTCCACCAGCTTGATACCCGATTTCGTCACGAGAATATTGGCTGGTTTCAGGTCGCGATGGACGACGCCTTTTGCGTGCGCACAGTGAAGCGCATCGGCGATTTGGGTGCCGAATTCGAATACTTGCTTCGGCGGCACTGGGCAGCGCAACGGCTTGCCGTCCACGAATTCCATCACCAGGTAGTCAGGCCCGACGTCATACAGCGTGCAGATGTGCGGGTGGCTCAGTGCCGCAATCGCGCGGGCCTCTCGATCAAAACGATCGCTGAAGCGCTCCGCGCAGTGTTTGATCGCGACGATGCGGTTCAGCCGCGTGTCGCGAGCCTTCCAAACCTCTCCCATGCCGCCGGAGCCGATGCGCGATAGCACCTCGTACGGGCCAAGCCTCTCGCCGGGACGCATAGCTACGGCATATTGTATAACCCAACAGCGGCAGCCTGACGAAGCGTGCCAGTCCTCACCCGTTGGGACGCGGGGCCACATCGGAAGGTTCACTTCACCGGACACCGCACAGTCGGCACAGAGCCGTCGGCAGATCGTGCGTTCAATGGCGCCGCGTGGCTCAATTTTCTGGCATCATGAAATCCGTGCTTCCCTACCAGGGCCCCCGTCCACGAATCTGGCGCACAAAACTCCAGGCCTTGAACTCTCGCGGTCGCAGATCCTCTCCTTGAGGCGCAAGGCCGGCTCGCTCGACGAACGCCTCCCGGCGGGGGCCAAGCCGCTCCAGCGGGCCGCGTGGGCCGGGTTGCGGGGACTCGGTGCCGTGCGCCGCACTGCTGTCGATCCACACGCGAGATCGCGCCAAATACAAATCGGTAACGATAAGCCGGTCGTGGATTGTGAGGTCGTCAACTCCCGACTTGTTGGCTTAACCGGAAGCAATCCACATGAGCGAAGAGTCCCCGACGCTTCCTCGTGCGTCACAATCACAATCACCCGACCAGCGCCAAACGGCTGCAGCGTCGCTACATCGACCTTGGCGATCTGCCCGGTCTGCACGAAATCAACGGCCGTGGCGATTCGGGCCGCAACTCGGCGCAGGGTCGGCCAGTGATTCGAAGATAGGATGAGAAGGGCCAGCCTGCGCGTTGCTCGGCGGCATCGAGCAGCGCTCCGTTGTCTAGTCCCTGCCATCCCAGTTCAACGATCCAGCGGGTGAAGTAGTATCGCGCCACTGTGCGGCAGCGCACGTGTGCGGACTGGCACGTAGAGTGCTGGTTGGTTATCAGGATGCGGCGTGGGCTCGAGATTCTGCTGCTGGCGGGCGGGCTGGCCGGCGTGGGCATATGGATCTGGTCGCGGGTGAATATGGATTTGTACCAGCACCAGGCGAACCGGGTCCTGGAACGCGAGCTTGCCAGGCGACAGCCGGGAACTCCTCCGCTGGAGGTGCCGAACGGCACGTTGCTGGGCCGGCTGGTGATCCCGCGCCTGAAACTCCGGAGCGTGGTGCGCGAGGGCGCGGGCGAGGGGATTCTGGCGGTGGCACTGGGACACATTCCAGGGACGGCCTTTCCGGGGCAGCCGGGAAACGTGGGCATCGCGGGGCATCGCGATACTTTGTTCCGCGGCTTACGCCAGATCGCGGACGACGACCTGATCGAGATCGAGACGCCGTCGGGCGTCTATGCATACCGGGTGGAGAAGACGAGTATCGTGAAGCCGACGGACGTCGATGTACTACGGGCTTCCGCGCAACCGGAACTGACACTGGTGACGTGTTATCCGTTCTATTACGTCGGGCCGGCGCCGGACCGCTTCGTGGTGAAGGCGCGGCTGGTGACGTCCACCGCCACGCGCGCCGTTCACGGCAGGGCGGCGACGGCGGGATGAGTGTCCGGCGGCGGCTCCTCCAATAACAGCGCATGGGTGATCCGGTTGACGGCGCGCTCCTCCTCGCCGCGGCTGGCGCTGGAGCGCGGCAACGAGGAGATCTCCAGGTGCACCAGCTCATGGACCAGGGTGAACTCCATGTCGGCAAGCATCGCGGGACAGGCCAATTTATAATCCGCGGCGTCCAGCACGCGGATGGTTGCGGTATTGGTGTGCTTATCCCAATGGATGTTGCCCAGGGTGCGGGGCCGCAGGTCCCGGGCGCGGGTCATCACGACGGAGATCTTCCAGGTTTGCAACTCCATGCGCGGCTGCCAGAAAGCCAGTTTGCCTTCCAGGAAGCGTTGAGCATTAGCGCACTCCGGCACGGGAGTGGCGGCGTTAATGGCGAATGAGAGCGTAAAGAAAGAGAGTGTAAAAAGGGGTGAAGTGGTGCGGAACAACACGCTCTATATTAGCGCATTTGATCGAAGAGTCGTAATTTTCGACACTCATTGCGGGGCGATGGCGGTCCGGCCGCGGCGCAGGACATATTTCTGGATCTTGCCGGTGGCGGTTTTGGGCAGTTCGGGGACGATGCTGAAGGCCGAGGGCACCTTGAAATGCGCCAGCCGCGCGCGCAGGAATTCGCGCAGGTCGGATTCGGTGCAGGCTGCGCCGGCCTTGAGGACCACGAAGGCCAGGGGCGCTTCGCCCCACTTTTCGTGCGGGACGCCGACCACGGCCGCTTCGCGCACGGCGGGGTGCGCGAGCAGCGCGCTTTCCACTTCGATGGAAGAGATATTCTCGCCGCCGCTGATGATCACGTCCTTGAGCCGGTCGCGGATCTGCATGTAGCCGTCGGGATGCACCACGGCGCCATCGCCGGTGTGGAACCAGCCGCCGCGCAACGCCTGCTCGCTAGCCTGCGGATCGTTGAAGTATCCCTGCATGACGACATTGCCGCGGGCCACGATTTCGCCGAGGGTTTCGCCGTCGTGGGGCACTTCGCGTCCGGTGGGATCGACGACGCGCAGCTCGCCGGAGGTGATCAGCTCGATACCCTGGCGGGCTTTGACGGCAGCGCGCTCGGCCGGCGCCAGGGCGGCGTGGCCGGGACGCGGCTCGCAGATGGAGATGAACGGCGAGGTTTCCGTCAGGCCGTAGACGTGGATCACCTCCCAAGCGAACTCGCCTTCCACGCGCTCGATGGTCGCGGCGGCGGGTGGCGCGCCGGCGGTGACCACGCGCACGCCGGGGCGGACTTCGCGGCGCGACTCGGCAGGCGCATGGGCCAGCGCGATCAGCACGGTGGGGGCGGCGCACATCATGCTGACCGACTCCCGCCGGATCAGGTCGAACGCCACGGCCGGTTCCACCTTGCGCAGGCAGATGTGGGCGCCGCCGGCGGCGGTCACGGTCCAGACGAAGGTCCAGCCGTTGGCGTGGAACATGGGGAGCGTCCAGAGGTAGCGGTCGGCGGGGGTCATGTGGACGTGGATCAGCGTGCCCACGGCGTTCATGTAGGCATTGCGGTGGGTGATCATGACGCCTTTGGGACGCGAGGTGGTGCCGCTGGTGTAATTGATGGTGAGCAGATCGTTCTCGCCGATTTCGGGGCGGTCGAAGACGGGGGACGCCGCGGCGATGGCCTGCTCGTAGTCCATCCAACCGGGGGCGCCGCCTTCGAGGGCGACGAAGTGCTCGACTTGCGGGATCTCGGCGCGCACGGAGTCGATGGCTTGCAGGTAGTCGCTGTGAGCGCAGACCACGCGGGATCCGCTGTGCCGGATCATGTAGGCGAAATCCGCGGGCGTGAGGCGGTAGTTGATCGGCACCAGCACCGCGCCGATCTGCGGGACGGCGTAGAAGGACTCGAGCTGCGCGTGGGTATTGGGAGCGATGCAGGCCACGCGGTCGCCCGGGCGGACGCCCAGCGAGGCCAGAGCCGCGGACCAGCGGTCGCAGCGGTCGAAGAACGCCTGGTAGGTGAGCCGCAGGGGGCCGTCGATGACGGCTTCGCGGTCCGGATAGAGGCGGCGGGCGCGGCGCGCGAAATCCAAAGGAGTGAGGGAGGTCAGCATGGACGTTTCATGGAACTATATCACGCGCCTGAAACCAGGAGATGGCGGCGATACCGGCAGCGCCGGCGTGCAGGCAGCGCGGCGCATTTTCGGCGGTGACACCACCCAGCGCCAGGACCGGCAGGCGGACCGCAGCAGCGGCCTCGCGCAGGCGAGGGAGGCCCAGGGGCGCGCCGTACGCGGCTTTGGACGGGGTGAAGAAGACCGGGCCGAACACGGCGAAATCGGCGCCTTCGGCCTCCGCGCGGCGCACTTCCGCGACGGCATGGCAGGAGACGCCGATCAGGAATCCGGGCGGCAGGATGGCGCGCCAGTGGCGCGGGGCGATGGAATCGGCGGGCAGGTGCACGCCTTGCGCGCCGCAGGCCAGCGCCACGTCCACGCGGGAATTGACCAGGATGGCGGTGCGGTGCGGATTGGGCAGGGCGAGGGCGCGCCGCACCAGGTCGGCCAGGTCGCGCGCGGCCAGGTCCTTTTCGCGGATTTGTATGCGTTCCACGCCGACGGCCATGGCGCGCGCGATGGCATCGAGCAGCGCGCCGCAGCCGCCCAGGGGCCGCCGGTCCGTGATGTAATAGCGCAGCATTTATACCGGCGTGTAGTAGCGCTCGCCGGCGCAGGCGCGGCACAGCACGCGGCCGCCGCGCCGCACTTCGCGTTTGAAGTTGATGCCCTCGCCGCACTGTTCGCAGACCACGCGCGCGGCCTTGTAGCCGGGAAACTCTTCCGGGCCGAGCTCGACGCGGACCCACTCGGCGCGGAACAGGTCCTCATCCGGCATGTCCCGATAGGCGCGCATCTGCTGGGTGTTCCGGTCGGCGATTTCGGGAAACATTTCGCGCGCCTTTTGTTTGGCGTCTTCGAGCGCCACGATACGCACGGCACGACCGGCTTCGAGATCGCAGAAGGTGGCGGCGACCTTGCCGAAGTCGCGGAACTTCAGGGCGCGCTTGCCCAGGCGGCAGCCGGTAACCACCGGGATGGCGTCGGTGGCGCAGCGGTCGATCTCGATGAAGGTGACCAGGCGCTTGCGATGGCGGCCCAGCGGGTCGTCGAGCGCCAGCAGCTTCAAGCCGTAGAGCGCCATGCGGAGCCCCAGGATCTGGCCGGCGCAGACGTGCCCGTGCGCCTGGCCGGCCAGCGCGACATATTCGTCGAAGGTTTTCAAAGGCATTAAAGAACTCGCAAGGCGGAGGGCGGAAACTCCACCAACCACTCTTTATTATCCTTCCGGCCTTCGAACTCACGACGGGGGATCTCGGCCACGATGCCGCCGGCGAATTCCAGGCGCACGGCGCGCGGCATTTCGGAGGCGCGCTCGAGCCGCGCGGCCACCTGGTTGGCCTGCGGCCTGGACCCGTCGTGAGGCAGCGCGCGCAGGTGTCCGGGCTCGACGCACACCCAGACGCGGTCGCCGCGCAGGCGTCCGGGGAAGTACGCGCCGGTCAATTCGAATTCCTGCAGGCGGAGGCGGCTGGTGTTGCGGCCGGGATCGAGGGCCACGATCTCGGCGCGAAACAGATTGCGGATGCCGAGGAGGCGGGCGGCCTCCACGCTGGCGGGCTGATCGAGAACCTGGCGGGGGGCGCCGCTTTGCAGGATGCGGCCGCCGCCCAGCAGCAGCATGCCGGCGGCGAGCTCGAAGCAGGTATCCAGATCGCGGGTGGCCAGCAGCACGGGCAGACCGGTTTCGTCGCGCACGGCGCGGAGTACGCGATGCCATTCGGCGCGCAGCTCAACATCCAGGCCGGAGGCCGGCTCATCCACGAGCAACGCTTTGGGTTCGCCGATCAGCGCGCGGGCGAACACGGCGCGGAGCCGCGCGGGCGGCGGGACGTCACGCGGGCGGCGCGCGGCGGCATCGCCCAGATTCAAGCGGTCGATCATCTCCTTAACCCGGCGGTGGCGTTCGAGACTGGCCAGGCCGGCGAGCGGAAACAGCAGATTGTCGTGGACGGTCAGGTGGGGAAACAGGGCCCAGTGGCGCGCCACATATCCGCAGTGCCGGCGGCGCGGGGGCAGATTCACGCGAGCGGCGGCATCGAAGAGAATCTGGTCGTCGAGGAGGATGCGGCCGGCGGCGGGCCGGACGAATCCGGCGACGGCATCCAGGGTGGCGGTCTTGCCGGATCCGCACGGGCCGAACAACGCCGTGACGCCCGGCGCGGCCTGGAATTCCATCTCCACGCCCGGCAGCGAGAAGCGGACCTGGATCATGCCGGCACCGTGGGCCGCCGCAGGCGGCGGCCGCCGTAGAGCGCGGCCAGCGAGGCCAGCGCGAGCGGCAACAGCAGCCAGGCATTCGCGGAGCGGCGTGCCACCACGGCGGTGATGCCGAAATCGGCGAAGGATCGGGCGAAGGCGGCCAGCGCGGCGCCCAGCAGTCCGCGCCAGGCGAGGGGCAGCGTCACGCGCCAGAGGATGCGCCACTCCCCTGCCCCCAGGCTGCGGGCGGCGCGGGCGAAGGCGGGGTCCGGCGGATCCAGGCGCAGCAATAAGGGCAGCGCACAGACGGCGGCGAGGAGCACCGCGGCGCGCCAATGGAACGCCAATCCCCAGCGGCCGATGGCGGTCAGCAGGTAATAGGACAGCACGGCCGGCGGCACCAGCAGCGGCATGTCCGCAAGGGAGACGAGCAGGTCGCGCCCGGGGAACCGCCGCGCCGCCAGCACCCAGGCGAGCGGCCACGCCGCCAGCGCCGCGAAGAGTGTAGCCCAGCCGGCATAGCGCAGGCTAAGCCAGAGCGGCGACCAGTCGAGTGGCATGGGCGGCAGGGAACCTCATTATAGCGTCAGAATTACTTCCAGGCTCCCAACAATCGGCGGGTCAGCACCAACTGCCCCAAATGGTAGGCGGTATGATCGGCCACCAGGAGCACTTCACGCAGGACGGTCTGGCCGGTGCCGTGCGGAATGCGAGCGTGCAAGTTGGTCTTGGGGTTCTTCACCAGCCGCCGCATGGTGGCCAGGTCGGCGCGAAAGGCTTTGGCGCTGCGGTCCCAGGCGCCGTCGTCGGGAGGCGCGGCGGTAGCCGGCCAATAGCCCGCGGGCCAGGGCGGCGAAACGTGTTTCGCCTTGCGGCAGAACTCCAGAATGTCCCACTGGGCGATGCGCATGTGCTCGAGCAACTGCCACGGCGTGTGTGGCAGTCCGCTGGGCCTTACGCCGCGCAGGGCCGCCGGCAGACCGGTCACGGCGGTATCGAAGTTCAGATGCGCCCCTCCGCCATCCAGCAGGTAGAGCAGATGTTCCCGCAAAGACTGATCCTGCGTCATATCTCTATTGTGGCCGCCAGACGGGTTGCGAGACAAGCGTCACGGGGTGAACCGGTCCGCCGAAAATCTCACCTAAATTAAGACCTCCGTAACCTATAGCACTGCATATAGATAAAATTCTTGACGAAATACCATATATTGGGGCATGATTACGGATGCGCGACAATAGAAGGAGGGATCGAGCGTGGGACAGATCATCGTAGACTTGAGTGCGAAAATGGAAATGTTGAAAACAAAAGAGCAAAAGCCCAGCCGGACGGGGGTCGCCTTCCCCCGCTATTTTACCGCCGACGAGCAACCGGGCAAGACACCTTACGACGAGGTGCAATGGGAGACGCGCACGGCCTCCATCGGCAATGACAAAGGCGCGGTCATCTTTGAGCAACGCGATATCGAAGTTCCCGTCGACTGGTCCCAGACGGCCACCAACATCGTGGCCAGCAAGTATTTCCACGGCAAGCTGGGCTCCCCGGAGCGGGAGAGCAGCGTCGCGCAACTGGTGCAGCGGGTGGTGGACACCATCGCCGAGTGGGGCGTCCATGACGGCTATTTTGCCACGCCCGAAGATGGGGAGAATTTCCGCAGCGAACTGGCCCACCTGATGCTCACCCAGAAAGCCTGCTTCAATTCGCCGGTGTGGTTTAACGTAGGGGTGAAGGAGGCGCGGGGATACGGCTGGGTTTACGACAAGGCCACCGACGCCATCGGCAAGCTGGAACAGGGCGCCACGCGGCCGCAGTGCTCGGCGTGCTTTATCGTCTCGGTGAAGGATTCGCTGGAATCGATCCTGGACCTGGCCAAGACGGAAGGCATGCTCTTCAAATGGGGCTCCGGGACGGGCTCGAACCTGTCCTCGTTGCGCGAAGAGGATGCCATCCTCTCCGGCGGCGGGCGCGCTTCGGGGCCGCTGTCGTTCATGAAGGGCTTCGACGCTTTCGCGGGGGTCATCAAGTCCGGCGGCAAGACGCGCCGCGCGGCCAAGATGGTGATCCTCAACAGCGACCATCCCGACATCAAGAAATTCATCTGGTGCAAGGCCAAGGAAGAGAAGAAGGCGCACACGCTGGTGGAAGCCGGCTACGACGCGTCGCTCGACGGCGAAGCATACAGCTCGATCTTCTTCCAGAACGCCAACAACTCGGTGCGGGTCACCGACGAGTTCATGGAAGCCGTGACGCAGGACCGCGAGTGGTGGACGAAGTCGGTGACCAGCGGCCAGCCGAAGGACCGCTACCAGGCGCGCGAGCTGATGCACGAAATCGCGGAAGCCACGCACCAGTGCGGCGACCCCGGCATGCAGTTCGACACCACCGTCAACCGCTGGCACCCCTGCAAGAACACGGCGCGCATCAACGCATCGAATCCCTGCTCGGAGTACATGTTCCTGGACGATTCCGCCTGCAACCTTTCGTCGCTCAACCTGATGAAGTTCGTGGGGCCGGGGGGCCAGTTCGACGTGGAGGCTTTCCGTCACGCGGTGGACACCATGATCATGGCGCAGGAGATCATCGTGGACAACGCCAGCTATCCGACGGAGAAGATCGCCGGCAATTCGCACAACTACCGGCCGCTGGGTTTGGGTTTTGCCAACCTGGGCGCGCTGCTGATGTCCTTCGGCATCCCCTACGACAGCGACCAGGGCCGGACCTATGCCGGCGCGATCACGGCGGTGATGTGCGGGCAGGCGTATCTGACCAGCTCGCGCATTGCCGAATCGACCGGCCCGTTCCCCGGGTACGCGCGCAACAGCGAGCCGTTCCTGGAGGTGGTGCGCATGCATCGCGACGCGGCCTGCCACATCAATCAGCGGCTGATCCCGCAGGATCTGAGCGAAGGCGCGAAGGAATGCTGGGACCAGGCGCTGGAGTCCGGCCGCCGCCACGGCTACCGCAACGCGCAGGTGACCGTGATTGCCCCGACGGGGACCATCGGCTTCATGATGGATTGCGACACGACCGGCATCGAGCCGGACCTGGCGCTGGTGAAATACAAGAAGCTGGTGGGCGGCGGAGTGATCAAGATCGTGAACAACACGGTGCCGCAGGCGCTCATCAAGCTGGGCTACACGCCCGCGCAGGCGGACCAGATTGTCAGCCACATCGACGCGACCGGCACGATCGAAGGGGCGCCCCACCTGAAGCCCGAGCACCTGGCGGTATTCGATTGCAGCTTCCGCCCGGCCAACGGCACGCGCTCGATCCACTACATGGGGCACCTGAAGATGATGGGGGCGGTGCAGCCGTTCATCTCCGGCGCGATTTCGAAGACCATCAACATGCCGGAGGAGGCCACCATCGACGAGGTGATGAACGCCTACATCGAGAGCTGGAAGCTGGGCCTGAAGGCGGTGGCCATCTATCGCGACAATTCCAAGCGGGTGCAGCCGCTCAGCTCGGCGGGGTCCAGCGCGGCGAAATCGGAGAAGGCCGCCGCCGCGCCGGCGGCCGCGGCCCAGGTGGAGAAGGTGGTTTACCGGCCGGTGCGGCGCAAGCTGCCGGACGAGCGCCGGGCCATCACCCACAAGTTTTCGATCGGCGGGCACGAAGGCTACATCACGGTGGGCATGTACGACGATGGCGCTCCCGGGGAGATCTTCATCACCATGGCCAAGGAGGGATCCACCATCTCCGGCCTGATGGACTCGCTGGCGACGGCCATCAGCTTCAACCTGCAATATGGCGTGCCGCTGAAGTTCCTGGTGGACAAGTTCGCGCACGTGCGGTTCGAGCCCAGCGGCTGGACCGGCAACCAGCAGATCCCGTACGCCAAGTCGATCATGGATTACATTTTCCGCTGGCTGGGGGCGCGGTTCCTGGGGCCGGAGTACGCCATCACGGAGGCGGGCGAGACGAGCACGCTGCGTCCGACGGAACCGAGTCCGCAGCAGGAGCTGCCGTTCGCGCCGATGAACGCGGATGCGCCGCTGTGCGCGGAGTGCGGGTCCATTATGACGCGGAATGGGAGCTGCTATAAGTGCGGGAATTGCGGGGGGACTAGCGGGTGTAGCTAAAGAGGCAGCCGCTATACGTTTGTCGGCCGCCCGGAAAAATGACATTCGCGAAGTTGCTCGGCCGCTGCTGAACGAGCTTTGGCGGAAGCGCACGTCGATCCCAACCTTTGCGAGCGCCGCTCTCGAGGTTTGATCTCCAGCCGAGATGCTCTTGACTCCTTCGATGCCGTAAATACATAATGTAAATACGATGCCGTGAGGTACACCTGGGACCGAAAGAAGAAGGGCCGACGCTCGAGAGGTTGGACGATCGGTTCGACTACGGCGAGGTTCGGATGTATGCCGTCGGCGTCGTGAACGGCATTGAGGTCACCGTGATATATACCGATGTCTCTGCAGGCGAGCGCCGCATAATCTCGGCATGGAAGGCAGAACGGCATGAGAGAGAAGCATATTGGAAAAGCCTCGGCCAGGCCGCGCACCGATTGGAAGCGCTTGCGTTCCCGCAGCGATCGTGAAGTCCAGCGGGGCATCGAGAACGATCCCGAGGCGCGCCCAACCAACGCCGCATTCTGGGAGAAGGCTCGCGTGGTGATGCCGGCGTCGAAGCAAACCATTACCATTCGTCTCGACGCGGACCTGCTGCGATGGCTGCGCCGGCAAAAGGGCTACCAAACACGCATTAACGCCATACTGCGGACGTACATGGAAGCAAGCAGTCGATCATGACGCCACAGATGGGAGCGGACTCGTTAGGAGGCCAAGCGGTTCGTCAAGCCGCCGTCACGAAGATGCGCGCTGTCCGCGACCGCGGCTTGCTGCGAATCACAATCTCCACATCCCGACCCAGCGCGTTCAGGAAGCGCATTAATCGGTCCACGGAGAAACCTTCCAGCCGGTAATTGGCCAGAGCGGATACCTTCGGCTGACTGACGCCTAGCCGCCGCGCAGCGCCGGCTTGCGGCAAACGCCGCTCGGCCAAGACGCGGTTGATGGCCAGCGCCAGCCTGACTTTGGTCTGCCGCTCCGCGGCGTCCCGGATCCCCAGGTCCGCGAACACATTCCCCGAACCGGCAGTAACCGCATGTTCCCTTTCAACCTTGCCCATAACGCTCCTCATAGTCCACTTGCGCTTTCCTCAAACGCAAGGACACCAATTCCACATCCGTCCGGGCAGTCTTAACCCCCTGCGGCGATTTCTTCTGAAAGGCGTGCAGCACGTAGACCGCCTGCGCGAAACGCACCGTATAGACCGCTCGGAAAGTGCCGCCGGCGTGATCCTCAACGATTTCAAGAACGCCTGATCCCGCACCCTTCCACGGCTTGGCCGCCGGGTGCTTCCCACCAAACTGTGCCACGCTAAGGGCGGTTCCGATCCGGTCTTTCACACTCTCTGGAAATGCCATGAGATCCTTCTTCGCTGAGCCTACCCAATGCAGCGGCTTCTCACCTGGAACGGATTGGCGCGCCATCTATGTGACACCACCATTATATCCCACAACTAGGATAATAAACCGCTGAATAGCGGACTACGGGCCGCACCCAAATCACCTCGCCGCGCCATCATCCACCGCAAGTAGCCGCAGCATCGTGCTCCAGGGGGTATGATATTCGCATGTCAAACGACGAACAGGCAATTCGCAACCTGGTTGACACCTGGTGCCGGGCCACCGAGGCGGGCGACGTGGATGCGCTCGCGCCGCTGATGGCGGACGATATGGTGTTTCTGACGCCGGGCGGCCAGCCGTTCGGGAAGCGGGAGTTTCTGGAAGGCGCGCGGCAATCGGCGGGGAGCGTGAAGGTCTCGGTGCAGGCGGAGGTGCAGGAAGTCCGGGTGGCGGGCGATCTGGGCTACTGCTGGCTGAAACTGGCGGTGACGGTGACACCGCCGGCGGGCGCGCCGGCGCAGCACGCCGGCCACACGATGGGGATCTACCGCCGCGAGGGCGGCCGGTGGGTGCTGGCGCGGGACGCGAACCTGGTGAGCTGAGCGGCGAAACCCGCGGCTTGCTTCTCCGGCTGCAACGGATATACGATCAACTTCCGTAGAAACAAGGAGGGTCATCTATGAGTTTGTCAAACCGGCGCAGTCTGCTCAGAGGCGCCGCCATGCTGGCGGGCGCGGGTGCGGTACCCAGACTCACGACGGCCGCGCCGGGCGGCGAGGCGAAGCCGGCGGCGGCGACGGCGGGCCTGGACCGCGTGACCGCGTCCACGACGCACGGCATCGTGGAGACGACCGCGGGCAAGGTGCGCGGGTACCGGCGCAACGGCATACACACGTTCAAGGGCATTCCCTACGGCGCGTCCACGGCGGGCAAGAACCGCTTCCTGCCGCCGGTGAAGCCGGAGCCGTGGGCCGGCGTGCGCAGTTCCATGCACTACGGCAGCGTGTGCCCCAATCCGCCGCGCGACGGCTGGAAGGTGGACGAGGTCGCGTTCATGTTCGATTGGGACGACGGCCAGCCGGGGGAGGACTGCCTGCGCGTCAACGTGTGGACGCCGGGACTCGACCAGCGCAAACGTCCGGTGATGGTGTGGCTGCACGGGGGCGGCTTTTCGGCGGGCTCCGGGCAAGAGCTGAAATCGTACGACGGCGAGAGCCTGGCGCGGCGCGGCGACGTGGTGGCGGTGTCGCTGAATCACCGGCTGAACGTGTTCGGGCACCTGGACCTATCGCAGTTCGGAGGCGAGGAATTTGCCTCGTCCGGCAACGTGGGCATGCTGGACATCGAATTCGCGCTGCGCTGGGTGCGGGACAACATCGCCAATTTCGGCGGCGATCCGGAGAAGGTCATGATCTTCGGACAGTCGGGCGGCGGCGGCAAGGTCGGGACGCTGATGGCGATGCCGTCGGCGAAGGGACTGTTTCACCGCGCGGTGATACAGAGCGGGTCGATGCTGACGGTGGGGGATACCGACGATTCGGCGAAGCTGGCCGCGGCGGTGCTGGACGAGTTGAAGATTTCGCGCGCGGATGCGGCGAAGCTGCAGAGCGTCCCGATGGAGACGCTGCTGAGCGGGGCGCTGGCGGCGCAGCGCAAGGCATTCCCGCGGCCGCCGGGTCCGCCGGATTTCCGGCACCTGTCGCGGCTGCTGGGCTGGGCGCCGGTGGTGGACGGCAAGGTGATTCCGCAACAGATCTTCGACCCCACGGCGCCGGAAGTCTCGGCGGACGTCCCGCTGCTGGTGGGCACCGTGTTGAACGAGTTCACCACGGGGATGGGGCAACCGGACGCTTTCGCCATGACCGACGCGCAACTGGCGGAACGGATCAAGGGCGTGTACGGCGACAAGTCGGGCAAGATCATCGACAGTTTCCGCTCGGCGCATCCGCACGAGCGGCCGTTCAGCCTGTATTCGCTGATCATGACGTCGCCGGTGCGCAGCATGGCGGTGACGCAGGCGGCGCGCAAGGCGGCGCTGGGCAGGGCTCCCGCGTGGTTGTACTGGTTCACCTGGCAGACGCCGATTCTGGACGGGCGTCCCATGGCGTTCCACTGTTCGGAGCTGAGTTTCTGTTTCAACAACACGGACCGCTGCGAGACGATGACGGGCGGCGGGCCGCGCGCGCGGGCGCTGGCGGCGCGGGTGAGCGATGCCTGGATCAGTTTCGCGCGCAAAGGCGATCCGAATCACGCGGGGCTACCGGCGTGGGCGCCGTTTCATCCGGACAAGGTCCAGACCATGATGTTCGACGACCGCTGCCAGCTTCGGATCGATCCGGACGGAGCGCAGCGGCGGCTCATCGACTCGATGGCCTAGGAACGCAAGGCATATCGCTTCAAACAGACAGACCCGCGGGATCTGAAGACCGGGCGTGAGGGCCACGGCCTTGGTATGATCGGGCGTTGTTCCCGGCAGCCGGAGCGAGAGGTTAAGAAAGACCCGCCCCGTTTGTGGCGGCCGGACACCTGCTTTTCGATTCGGTCGAAGAATGCCGGACGGCGCTGAACAGCCACGGGGCGGCGTTGATGGCCGACATTCCCAACTACACGAACACACAGCCGACGGTTCAGTTCAGCGAAGTCAGGATGTGAGTGCCGATTCGGCGAGGCGCCATTGGCCGGTTCAGGCGTCGCGCCCGATGGCCAGCACGAAGTAGTTCGCGCGGGCGGCGCCCACATTGCGCCAGCCGTGCTCCTGGTTGGAAGCTACGTAAGCGACGGACCCGGGGCCCAGGCGGGCGGTGCGTCCGGCGATGGTGACTTCCATGAGGCCCTCGCGAATGAGGATCATCTCCTCGTGCACGTGGCGATGCGGCGGATGCGGCGCGCCGCCGGGCGGCAGGTCGCTCTCGTGCAGCTCGATGCGCACGCCGGCGTGGGTCTCGCCGTCGAAGACGTGCCGCAGGCGGTTCTCGCCAGGCTCCACGGGCAGCGATTCGAAGCTGTAGGTCCTGGACGGCAGCAGCGTTCCGGCGGCGCCCGCGCGGGGCGCCGCGGCCAGCGCCGATAGCAACAAGCTGACGTCTCTGCGCGTATAGTTCATCGGCCATCTCCCGGCATGCAGGTATTGTATCCGCTGGCGGGCGGCACCAGCATGGCGGCGCCGGAGTGGGCGGCCCTGTTCGCCATCGCCAATTCCATGCGGGCGGCAGCCAGCAAGACACCGCTCAGCCAGGTGCAGTTCGATCTCTATCCGGTATCCGGAGACTACCACGACATTGTGAGCGGCACCAACGGAAGTTGCGGGGCGCTGTGCACTGCCGGGCCGGGATACGATTTCGTGACCGGGCTGGGCTCGCCGCAGGCCGACGCGCTGATACCGGCGCTGGTGGCGGCGCCTTAGCCGTGGCGGATCACGAGCACGTCGCCATCCTTGACGATATATTCCTTGCCTTCCAGGCGGAGGAGGCCTTTATCGCGGACGCCGGAGTATCCGCCCAGATCGACGAGCGATTTCCAGTTCACCACTTCGGCGCGAATGAACTTCTTCTCGAAATCCGAGTGAATGGCGCCGGCAGCCTTCACGGCGGTGCTGTGGAAGGGAATGGTCCAGGCCCGCACTTCGTCTTCGCCGGCGGTGAGAAAGGACATCAGCCCCAGCAGCGCATAAGTGGCGGAGATCAGACGTTCCAGGCCCGACTCACTGAGTCCATAACTGGCCAGATAGTCTCTCTGTTCGTCGGCGGGTAACTCGGCTAACTCGGCTTCTATCTTGCCGCAGATAGCCGTGACAGCGGTATGCCGGCGGCCGGCCAGGGGGCCGTCGCGGTACTCCCGCTCCTTGTCGTGCAGGCTGGCGGCGTCGTTCTCGCCCAGGTTCAGAACGTAGAGCATGGGCTTTTGCGACAGAAACTGAAAGCCGCGGATGCGCTTTTCGTCCTCGGCGTCGAACTCCTGCTCGCGCAGCGGGCGATTCTGATCCACGGCCGCCTTGCACTTCTGCAAAAGCTCGAACTCGCGATCGAGCTCCGGATTCCGGATCTTCTTGCGATCCTTGTCGAGGCGTTCCAGGCGCTTTTCGATGACCACCAGGTCGCTGAGGATCAGCTCGGTTTCCACGTCTTCGAGATCGCGCAGGGGATCCACACTACCCTTCTCGTGGGGCACCGTGTCGTCGGCAAAGAGGCGCAGCACGTGCGCGAACGCGTCCACCACGCGCAGGCTGGCGACATAACTGGCGTCGCGCAGGCTTTCCTTGGAGACCGCGGGCATATCGACGTATTCCACGGTGGCGTGGGTGGTCTTGCGGGGTTCGAACAGCCTGGCCAGCTCATCCAGGCGGGCATCGGGAACCTTGGCCACGCCCACGCGCGCGGCGGTCGAGCCGATGCGGGTCTCCTGGTGGGCGCCGGTGAGGATGGTAAAGAGAGAGGTCTTGCCGACCATGGGCAGGCCGATGATTGCGGTCTTCACGCGATGTCACCACAGGGCAGAGCCGGATTGGGGCGATTGATTGCCATCACCTTATCTTACTTTTCTTCTGAATTCGCCGGCGCGGGGGATGGGACATGACCTCACGCGCGGCATCGCGCGCGGCCAGTGCTGTTCGCAAGAGCGGCGGCGTGCTGTATAATGCCCCAAGCTGGGACTCGATAGAAATCAGGTGCCGTCCGTTGGCTGAGGGTGACTCTGCCAGCCAGCAATTCGGCCATAAAGAGGGTGCAAGAAGATGTTGAAAAACGGCTTCCGGATTCTCATGGGGCTGCTGGCGGGACTGGTCGCGCCGGGCTATGCCACGGTGCTGATCACATCCATGACACCGTCGTCACCATCCCCGCAGCTTATCGGCTCGTCCATCACCTGGACGGTGGAAGCCACCGACAGCAATCCGGGTCCGCTGGCCTTCCGGTTCAACGTGGAACCGCCGGGAGGAGCGATGGCGCTGGTAAAGAACTTCAACGTGGGGAATCTTACTGGCGGCATATGGAAGGCACAGCCTTTTCTATGGTTCCCCACCGGCATTGAGGGCGTCTACCGGATCGAGGTGATTATCCGCGATTTCACTTCGGGCGAAACAGACTCGGAAACGTTGACTTATACGATCAAACCCCTGGCGAGCGGCAAAACGCCGGTGGTTGCCATGACGGGCAACCCGCTGGTGGCGCTATTCAATGCCCCCTCTTGTCCGGCAGGCAGCACCATGCGCGTCGTCTTTCAGGAACAGTCCCGCGCCACACCGGGTGACGCGACGAACTATGCGGATTGTCACCCGCCGAATACGATGACCTTTGAAATCGCCGGCATGTACCCCAATACAACTTACAACCTGCACTCGCAGACCAATACCGCGGGCACCATTGCCGATGGACCGGCGGTGACGTTTACTACCGGCTCGCTGCCGACCGATATTCCATTTCCTGGTTTTGCGGTCAACGTTCCGCCGGACATCAACACCGAGGGCAGAATGCTGCTGCTGGATCCGTTCTATGTCGCGCCGAGTCCTTTTTACGCGACTGTGGCCACAGACCTGTCCGGCAACATTCTCTGGTATTACTACGCCAGCCCGGCGCAAACCATCAATTTGACACGTCTCCTGCCCGGCGGAACCCTGTTGACCGTACAGAGCGGCCCGGCGTGGTCTACCACGGAGTACTGGCAATTGCTGCGGCAGATTGACCTGGCCGGCAACATCGTCCATGAGACCAACATCGGAATTGTGGCGCGGGAACTGCTGGCCATGGGAGCCGCTGACGGCGGCCCTTGCTCGGCGGTCGCCAGACCGGCGAAGGTCGGCGACGCCTGTCTGGGTACATTCAACCACGACGCCATTCAGACGCTGCCCAACGGGTACACCGCAGTCATCGCGTCCCTGGAGAAGATCTTCCCGCCGGGCACGCAGGGAGACACCAGCGGCCTGCCGGTGGACATCGTCGGAGACATGATTATCGTGCTGGATACCAACTGGCAAGTGGCCTGGTATTTCGACGCTTTCGAACACGCCGGCGGCGCGCCGGAGCTCGACATCAACCGGCCGGCGGTATTAAACGAGTCGTGCATCAAAGGCGAATGTGCAGCTTTTCTGCTGGGAGCAGGCATAGCTCCTACGGCGAGGGACTGGCTGCACGGGAATTCTCTCTATTACTGGCCGCGGACGGGCGACCTGGTGTGGTCCTCCCGCCATCAGGACTGGGTGATGAAGATCGACTACAGCAGCCGCACGGGAGACATACTGTGGCGTTTGGGCCCCTGCGGCGATTTCACTTTCAGCAACCAATACAACGACCCGTGGCCGTGGTTCTCGCACCAGCACGAAGTAGGTATCGAAGGCAATGGCGCGGGACCGGTGTCGCTTTTTGACAACGGCAACACGCGTGTCTCTCCGCCAACCGGCCGCCGCAGCTCAAGCGGATGCATACCTGGCGCAGGCGGGGGCGACAGTCGCGGCATGGCCCTGACCCTGGACGAGAACACCATGCAGGTTTCCCCGATCTTGAGCGTCGATCTGGGTGTCTATTCGAGCGGCCTCGGCAGCGCTCAACTGCTTTCGAACGGCAATTATTTCTTCCTGGCGGGCGCCACCTCGACCGGTCACGGAACGCAGAGCTACTCGATTGAGATTCTACCCACACCGGGAACGGCCACCGGTACCCAGGTGCTGAATATCCAGAACACGACGGCCGCCTATCGAGCCTGGATGCTGTCCAGCTTGTACGATCCGCCCACCACCTGATCGGCGGGGATCGTCTCATCGCCAAACCTACATCTCGATTTAAGTCGATAGACTGGCCGCGCTCCCGTAATCAAAAAAACATTGAAAAACTTGTTGCGGGCCGACGGCAGTTCCCATACAATTCTTTGATGTTTGCCACTCAGAGAGGATTGAATCGCCGCCGCTTCCTGGAGGGGCTGGGACTGGGAGGCGCCACTCTCTCCCAACTCTTTGCGCCACGAGCCAATGCCCAACCCAATACCGATACCGGATCGTGGTCACGACCGCCCAAGTTATCGAACCCCAACATCCTGATCGTCATGGTGGATCAGCTACGCTGGCCGTGCTGGTTGAGTAGCGACCAGGCCAGCATGGTCAAGCAACAGATCATGCCCAATATCGCCGGACGGATCGCCGCCAAATCTTACGCTTTCCAGGAATTCTATGTGGCGGCCACCATCTGCACGGCGTCTCGCGGCACCTTTCTCACAGGCTTGTACGCGCCGCAGACGGCTTGTTATGTAGACACGTTCCAGACCGCAACCACTCCGGCATTACTGCCGCAGTTCCCCACCTGGGGCCACGCCGTACCCGGGATGCGGGCCGCGTACAAGGGTAACATGTGGTGGTTCGGCAAATGGCATCTTTCCGACTGCACGACTTCAACGCCGTTGCAGTCTTATGGCTTCCGGACGCGGACTTATCCGGGCGGCGCGGAGGGAAACCCTTCGCCGGACGGGTCCGCCAACGAGGGCACCGGCGGCGGCGAATTTGCGCCAAACTATTGGGCCTGCGATGCCGACATCGCCAACGATTTTATCGGCTGGCTCAACGGGGACGCTCCGACTTCGCCGGCGCCGGTGTCCCCCTGGTGCGCCACGGTGAGCTTCATTAACCCGCACGATATCGGCCGCGCGCCGGCGTGGTTGGACCCCGGCTCAACTTTTCCGCCGCAAGGCGTTCCCGGCCAGAGGGTCTATTTTCCGCCGCCTCCGTTTCCACCCCTATCCGGGGCACCCGCGGTCTGCGCCGCGGAGCCCGACCCGTGGAACTTCGAAGACCTGAGCGTGGTAACCAATAAACCTGCCGCGCAGTATGCGTTCCAATCCAACTTAGCGTACCAACTTGGATCGGTAAGTGACTGGGTTACGTTCCTGAACTGGTACTATTGGCTGCAAAACTATGTGGACCAGCAGGTGGGAAGAGTGTTAGATGCCCTGGCAGCTTCTCCCCATGCCGGCAATACCATCGTGATCTTCACATCGGACCACGGGGAAGGCGGCGGGTCGCACGGCCTGCACAGCAAGGGGGCCACCGCCTATGAGGAAGTCATACACGTTCCGCTGTACGTGCAGTTTCCCGGGCAGACCGCCAGCATCCCCATGAACCAGATGTGCTCCAGCGTCGATTTCTTCGGCCTGGTCTGCGACCTGGCAACCGGCGGCGACGGAGGATGGAAGACCGTGTATCCGGACCTGGCTCCGCGCCAGTCACTGTGGAGTTTTCTCTACCATAACGCCAAGGAAACCCGCATCGCGCCGACGCTCGGCATTCCCTATGTGTTCCACACGTGCGACCAGATCAATATTGTGCCGAACCAACCGAAGGCACACCTGGTGGCCCTGCGGACCAAATACAATCCCGGCAACAAGAGCCGGCCGGGCGCGAAGCTGGGTGTCTATTCGGCATGGAGCAACGGAACGGTCCTTCCGAGCAGCACGACGCCGGACTTCGAATTCTATGACTACAATCCGGCCACGTCCCATAACACGGCCGAGATGGGCAACGACTTCTACAGCACCGACGCCACCACCCTGGCCACCCTCAAACAATACCTGCAGGCGCTGGGGGCCTGGATTCCCTTCCCGATTGGTCTGATTGGGATGGAACTCAACCGGCAATTGTGCGGGCTCGGGACGGACGGGACCCCACTTACCCTGGTGCAAGCCGCCGCACAGGCTAACTACATTACCTACCTGTGGGGGTGAGGATGCCCCCGCAGCACAATGGCAGGGGCGCCGATAACGCCTGGATATTGTTATAAAGGAACGGATGAACCTTGACGATTACGCACCGCGGCCGGCGCACATCAAATGGCTGCTCGATTCCGATCCGGCGATCCGCTGGCAGGTGATGCGCGACCTCACCGATGCAGCCCCCGAGACGGTGGCGGCGGAGCGCGCTCGCGTGGCGACCGAAGGATGGGGAGCCCAACTGCTGGCGGCGCAGTCTCCGGCCGGCAAATGGGGCGGGCCCAAGGAGGACCGGGGCCTGCTCATTACGCTCTGGAGCCTGGTGGTGCTGAAGGACCTCGGTCTGGACCCGGCGAGCAAGCAGGCCCGCAAAATGACCGACCGGGTCGCGCGGCGGGTGGTGTTCCAACCGCTCCACAACCGTCCTTACTTTGAGGGTGAAACCGAACCCTGCATCAACGGCCGCATTCTGGGCCTGGGCGCGTACTTCAAAGAACCGAACGACGCGCTGGCCGGGCAACTGTTGAGCGAGCAACTGGCCGACGGCGGCTGGAACTGCGAAGCGCCGCGGAGCCGGCGATCTTCGTTCCACACGACCATCTGCGTGCTGGAAGGGCTGCTGGCCTACGAACGGGCGGGGCGCAAATCCGCGGCCATCACCAAGGCCCGAAAGCGCGCCGAGAAGTACCTGCTGGAGCGCCGCATGTTCCGCTCGCTGCGAACCGGTGAAGTCATCGACAAACGCTGGCTCCGCTTCACTTATCCGAGCTTCTGGCACTACGACGTCCTGCGCGGGCTCGACTATCTGCGGGAAGCGGGAGTCAAGCCCGACGACCGCGTCCAGGAAGCCATCGAGATCGTGATTCAGCGCCGCCATCAGAACGGGCGCTGGCCGCTCAACCTGCTGCATCCGGAACAGATTCCGCTTCAGATGGAGACCCAGGTGGGCAGCGCGAGCCGGTGGAACGCGCTGCGCGCGCTGCGGGTTCTGCGGTGGTTCAGAGGGGCACGTCGATCGTAGTGAGGATCTCTTCGATGATGCGGTCGCCCAGGTCGGAGCGGCGCTGGGCGAGGGCGGTGCGGGTGTTCACCACCACGCGGTGGCCGAAGACGGGCGCGGCCAGGCGTTTTACATCGTCGGGAATGGCGTACTCGCGGCCTTCCACCAGGGCCAAGGCCTGCACGGCGCGGAACAGGGCCTGGGAGCCGCGCGGGCTGACGCCGAGAGTGAGCGACTCGTGCGCGCGGGTCTTTTCCACGACGGCCAGCATGTAATCGACGATGGACTCTTCCACGGTGACGTGCTGCACGGAGGACTGCAGGCGGACGATATCGTCGCCGGTGAGCACGGCGCGCACGCTATCGGCGGCGGTCATTTCACAGTTGCGCACGATCTCGCGCTCGCTGGCGGCATCCGGATAACCGATGCGCAGGCGCATGAGGAAGCGGTCCATCTGGGACTCGGGCAGCGGATAGGTGCCGTGGTGCTCGACCGGGTTCTGAGTGGCGATCACCATGAAGGGCCGCGGCAGCAGGTGCGGCCGGCCGTCGATGGTGACCTGGCTTTCGTTCATGGCCTCCAGCAGCGCCGATTGCGTTTTGGGGGTGGTGCGATTGATCTCGTCGGCCAGCAGGAAGTTGGTGAATACGGGTCCGGGCTTGAATTCGAAGGCTTCGGAGTGCGCGTTGTAAATGGTGACGCCCAGGACGTCGCTGGGCAGCATGTCACTGGTAAATTGCAGGCGATGGAATCCGCAGGCCACGGCGCGGGCTAATGACTGCGCGAGGGTGGTTTTGCCTACGCCCGGAACGTCCTCGATGAGCAGGTGGCCGCGCGCCAGCAGGCAGACCAGCGACAGGCGCACGACTTCGGGCTTTCCCCGGATCGCCGATTGCACGGTCTTGTCCAGCTCGCCCAACCGGGAGAGCAACTGGGGCGCAAAGGGAACCGGCGGGGCAAGCATGGTTTCCCGCTGGGTCATTCATGGTTATTGTAGCAGGCGGGCACTTAGCGCCGTGCTCCGCCGCGAAATCCGGCCGGCAGGATATGCTGTACGGATATGGCAGTCGTGATTTGTCTTTTACGCGGGATCAATATCGGGGGCCACCATAAGATCGGCATGGCGGCGCTGCGGTCGCTGTGCGAATCGCTGGGATGGCGCGACGTCCAGACTCATCTGCAAAGCGGCAACGTCGTCTTTCGCACGGAGAAGCGGGATTTGGCCAAGCTGGGCCGGACGCTGGAGGAAGCCATCGAACGGGAATTCGGGTTTCACTCGGACGTGGTCGTGCGGACGCCGGCGGAGCTCAGGGCGGCGGTGGCCGCGAATCCGTTCGCGGAGCGTCCCAACCTGGAGCCGAGCAAGCTGGCGGTGCATTTTCTGGCGGCGGAGCCGGGCAAGGACGCGGTGACCCAGGTACGCGCCATCCGCTGCGATCCGGAGGAGCTCCACATCCAAGGCCGCGAGCTGTATGTGTACTTCACCAACGGCATGGCGCGACCGAAGCTATCCATGCCACAGGTGGAGCGGACGCTGAAGACGGCAGGCACCAGCCGGAACTGGAACACGGTGCGGAAGCTGCTGGAGATGGCGGAGCAGTTGGAGTAACTCTCACTCCGTTATTAAGGTACTTAATGAACAAAACCTCGTTGCCCTTCTCGTTATAGATCAGCTCGTCGACCAGGTTACGGGTCAACAGAATGCCGAAGCCGCCGGGGCGCACGCCTTTCTCGGCGCGGATCTGCAGGTGGCGGGCGGGATCGTCCGGGGGGTTGGCGATGGCGGCGTGCTCGATGGCGTCGAAGGAGAAGCCTTTGCCGGGGTCCTGGATCAGGTAGATGAGCGCGCGGGTGGTGCGCACGTAAGTGACCTGGACGCGCTTGTCGGGATCGGACCCGCCGCCGTGTTCGATGGCGTTCATGAGCAGCTCGCGAAAGGCGGCGGCGATATTCTCGCGCTCGTGAGGCGGCAGATCCATTTCCATTTCGCGCACGAACTGCATCAGACGGTCGGCGGTCTCCATTTTGCAGCGCAGGCGCAGGCTGACCCAAATGGCCGACGCGGACATCACTTCGATATCGTCCCGCCAGTGATTGGAATTGACGGCGTGCGCGATCATCTCGGCCACGGCGCTGGGGGAGAAAGGCTTGCTGAAATAACTGAAGGCCTGGTCGCGGATGGCGCGCACGATATTGGCGGGCGTGCTGTCGGCGGTCATCACCATGACCTTGGCGTCGGGACGCCGCTCGCGGATCCGGCGCAGCAATTCCAGGCCGTCCATGCCGGGCATGCGGACATCGGTCAGGATCAGGTCGTAGGGCCGCGCTTCGGCGTGAGCCAGGCCGTCGAGCCCGTCATAGGCGCTGTCAATGCGCCATTCGGGGCGGCGCAGGACCGCCGCCAGGAGATCGTGCACGGCGGGATCGTCATCCACCAGCAGGAGCGTGTGCGCGCTCATGCGGTCTCCAGCTTCAACGTGAAGGTACTGCCGCGGCCGAAATCGCTCTGGACTTCGATGTCGCCGCCCATCAGGCGGGCCAGCTTGCGACTGATGGCGAGTCCCAAGCCGGCGCCCTGATTCTGAAACGGGGTGGGCAATTGCTGGAACTCCTGAAACAGGAGCGGCACCTGGTCGGCGGGCACGCCGATGCCGGTATCGGAGACCATGATGCGCGCCTGGTGGGGAACCGAGGCATCGCGCACACCGCTCAGGTCGATGTGGCCGCGGGCGGTGAACTTGATGGCGTTCGAAACCAGATTCACCAGGATTTGTTTGGACCGCTGGCGGTCGCAGCGCAGGATCAACGGTTCGGCCGGGCGGGAGACATTGAGGGCCAGGTGTTTGGCGCGCGCCAGGGGCTGCATCATATCGCTCACTTCGCTGATGACTTCGGCGGCGTCCACCGGTTCGATGAGGCACTCGAGCTTGCCGGCCTCGATGCGGGCCACATCCAGGGCGTCGTTCACCACCGCCATAATATGCTTGGCGCTGGCGGCGATCATCTGCACCTGGCGCAATTGAGCGGCGTTGAGCGATCCGGGGATCTGCTGGCCCAGCAGGTCGGCGAAGCCCACGATGGCGGTGAGGGGCGAGCGCAGCTCGTGCGACATGCTGGCCAGGAAGCGGCTCTTGCGATCGCTGGCGGCGGAGACGGCTTCGTGCTGCTGTTTCAGGCGGTCGTACAGGCGGGCGCGTTCGATGGCCAGGGAGATCTGCTGGGCCACGACTTCGAGCAAGCGCACCTCGGGAGCGCGGAAGCGATGCGGCTCGGCCATATACTGGTTCAGCGTGCCCAACGGCTCGCCGCCCACCACCAGGGGCACGGAGATGAGCGCGCGCACGCCCTCGCCGACGGTGATATGCTTCCAAGCCTTGCAGAGGGGATGGCGGTTGACGTCACGCACCCAGTAAGTTTTGCCGGTGGAGACGGCGCGGCCGGAGGGCGATGAATCGTCGGCGGGCAGCAGACCCAACTGGCGGAACTTGTCGCCGTAGCCGGGGGACAATCCGTAGACCGCAGCGAACTCCAACCTGTCTTTGGCGGGAGTGAGAAGGGTGATGGAACCGGAAGGAGCGCCGATGGCGCGGCTGGCTTTTTCGAGCGCCACGTCGAGCACCTGCCGCAGTTCCAGAGGCGATAGCATGGCGGAGGCGATCTCGGCCACTACCGCAAGTTCCTCGACGCGCTGGCGCAGGTCCCTGGCTGCCATAGCCCTTAACGATCGTGCTTACAGTCTATCAGGTTGTCCGGCAGGCGAGGCCGGCCGCCACCCGCCGGGATATTGATAGGATACGAGGGTGACTCCCGAAGCATGGATGGCGCGGGTGATTGAGATGGCGGCGGCGAACGCACGATCGGGCCACGGCGGGCCGTTTGCGGCGCTGGTGGTGAAGGGCGAAGAGGCGATCGCCACGGGCGTCAACCAGGTGACGGCGGCGAACGATCCGACGGCGCACGCGGAGATGGTGGCGATGCGGGCGGCCTGCCAGGCGCTCAGCAGCTTTCAGCTCACCGGCTGCGATGTGTATGCAAGCTGCGAGCCTTGCCCCATGTGCCTGGGGGCGATCTACTGGGCCCGTCCGGCGCGGGTCTATTTCGCCGCGACGCGGGCGGACGCGGCGGGCGCGGGCTTCGACGACAGCCTGATCTACGAGGAGCTGCAGGCGCCTTTGGGCGAGCGGCGCATTCCCATGATCGGGCTGATGCGGGCCGAGGCGCAGCGGGCGTTCGCGGCCTGGAAGGCGCAACCCGGCCGGATCACTTACTAAGGAAGCCGGTCCCGGCAGACTTACTGCTGTTTCATCTCGTGCCTGAGGTGCTTCAACTGGTTCTTCAGATCGTCGGTGGCATCCGCGATGGCGGAAGTGTCGTAAATGATGTGGGGCGTGAAGAACACGATCAACTCGTCGCGCGCGGTGTTGTGGGACTTGCCGCCGAAAGCTCCCCCGATGACGGGCAGCCGCTGCAGGAACGGGATACCGCTGGAGCTGTCGGTGGTGACTTCCTGGATGAATCCGCCGATGCCGATGGTATCTCCGTCCTGCACGGTGATCTGCGTCTGGAAGCTGCGGTTGCTGAAGGAATCGGATTGAATGGCAGAGGTCGAGGTGGGCGCCTCCGGACTGCTGACCTGCTGATTGATCAGCATGGTGATCACGCCGCTGGAATTGGCGCGGGCCATGACGTTGAGCGTCACGCCGGTGTTGACGTTGGAGATGTTGTTGGCGAACAGCGTGGTGCCGCCGCTTTCCACGTTGGAGGGCACCGAGGAGCTCAGCGTGGGCACCGACTCGCCGACGTTCATAGTGGCCGGCATGCTGTCGGTGGCGATCAGCGAAGGCTCGGAGATGGTTTTGACTTTGCCGGTAGTTTCGAGCGCCGTCAAGGCCGCCAGCAACTCGCGGCTGTGGCCCACGAGCAGGCCGCCGGTGAGGGTCAGGGTGTTACCGGTCAGATTCCCCAGGAAGCCGCCGGGAGTACCGGGCGGGGTGAGGCCCGAAGGCGTGGCGGCGCCTTTGGCTTGCAGGTAGGCTTCCACGCCATATTTCAGGTCGCCGGTCAATTGCACCTCCAGGATCTTGGCCTCCACCAGGATCTGGCGGGGCGGCACGTCCAACTGGGCCACCAGGCGGGAGATCTGTTCCCATTCCTCGGGAGTGCACTGGACCAGCAGGGTATTATCGAACGGGTTGGGGATGATGTGCGGAATGCGGGGGGCGGGATTAGATCCTTCCGGCCCGGTTCCCAGATAGGTGCCGGTCTGGTCGGGATTGCCGGCCACGTTGGGGTTGTTCGCGGAGGCGGCGAAGGGAGTCAGGCCCGAAGGCTGCCGGTAACCGCCGTAGCCACCGCCGTATCCGCCATAACCGCCGTATCCACCATAGCCGCCGTACCCGCCGTATCCGCCGTAGCCGCCGCCAAAGCCGCCGCCGTACCCGCCGTAGCCGCCACCGTAGCCACCGTAGCCACCGCCGTAGCCGCCGTAGCCACCGCCATAACCGCCGCCGTAGCCGCCATAGCCGCCGCCGAAGCCACCGCCGCCGCCGAACCCACCCAAGGCCGGCGAGCCGACGAATCCGGCGCCCATGCTGACGCCGCCGCTGTTCATCATGCTCAGTTGCATCAAGGCCATGGGATTGCCGCTGTACAACGCCATCAGGGCCAGGGCCATGGTTTCGGCGCGCCCGTACTTCAGGCGATAGACGTAGTTATCGACGGCGCCGGCCGGCGGCTTGACGGGCACGTCCAGCTTTTTCAGCCAGGTGCTGACCTGATCGAAGACGCCGGGGTTGCCGGCCACGGCGATGATGGTGTTGATGCGGTCGATGGGTACGAACTTCACCACGGTACTTTTCTCGGAGACCGAAAACGCCTTGAAGACGGAGTCGAGTTGCTTGGCCAGATCCGAGGGACGGCCATTGGTGGTTTCGTACAGGCGCACGCGCTGGTTCACGAAGGCGTCGCTGTCGAACAGCGCCAACAGTTCCATGGTGCGGCGCATGTTGCGGTTGTTGTCCTGGAGGATCAGCAGATTGGCCGGGTCGTAAGTAGCCACGGCGGCGCCTTCGCCCAGAAACGGCTGAATCAGCTTGAGGACTTCGCCGGCGCTCGCGTATTTCAGGAAGATCAGGTTCAGGGTCATCTGCTCATCTTCCGGAAACTCCTTGCCATTGACCGTGGGACGCAACGGCAACTGCGCCACTTTCTCCATGGGCACCACGCGATACAGATCGCCGACTTTGACCATGGCCGTACCATTGACGCGGAGCACGGTTTCGAGCAGCGACATCAGGTCCGTGGCTTTCACCGTGCCGTAGGTGTGGATGGTGACACTGCCGTTTTTGAAATGGGGATCGACGATGTAATTGATCTTGAGCCGGCGCGCCATGACGTCGATGAATTCGGACAGGGATACGTTCTCCAGCATGAAGCCGCCGGTATCGCTGATGGCGCCGTGGCGCGCCGTGGAAGTGCTGGTGTTAGCCGGCGCGGGGGCTCCGGGCACGGCCTGCGGATGGGTGGCGGGCGGCGGCGCCGGGGTGGGACCCGGCGTCGCGGCAGACTGCGGGCGCGCCGGCGGTTGAGCCGGCCGGGGTTGGGCGAAGGCAGGCCCCACCAGCCCGGCCGCCGTCGCGAGGATCGCCGCGATCACTCTGCTGGAACTCACGCGCTTACTCCTTTTCCGCCGCAGGGCCGCCGGCCGGGTTCTTTTGCTGCTGCTCCCAAGCGGCTTTTTCGTCCGCGGTCAAGTCCGTCTTCTTACGGACCCAGGAGCGTTTGCCGAAGGGGGTCGTCCGTTCGAAGCGGATGGAGTCGCCTTGTTCCACCGCGACGATCCGTTCGGGAGCGGACTCCTGTTTGTTGTATGCGGGGTCCGAACTGGCGGGCCAGCGGGACACGCCGAAAGGCGAGCGGCGATACATCCAGACCTTGCCGTCCGCCGCGGTGGCGCGGTAAAGGCCGGGCGAGACCTCGACCGCATCCGGCGGAACCACGATTTTAGGGATCGGTTTGAGGGCCACCGGTTTAGCGGGCGGATGCGGCACCGGCCGGACGGCTACGGCTTTGACCGGAGCGGTTTTCGCCGGCATGCGCCGGACCGGCGCGGCTTTGGCCGGCGCGTCTTTGGCCGGCTGGGCGGTAGGGGAAGAAGTTTTGGCGGCGTCCTGGGCCCAGAGGCCCGGGGCCAGAATTAAAGCGCCAGCCAGGATGAACAAGCCGCCGCGCACGGCGCGGGACGTCCTCCTGCTTCGCACCGAATTCGAAAGATATGAGAGATTCACGGTCAATAACTCCTTGAAATTAATTTGCGCCCGATCCGCCGGCCGGCTCCCAGTAGCATTTAGATCCGAACGGGCTGGTCTTGATGACTTTACGCATGCCATCCACGACCGCGCCGGCAGCCGAGGTCTCACCCGGCTGGCAGGCCCTGACGCCGCCGCCCAGGTCGAGGCCCGGGCCGGGCTTTTCGGGCGGCGTGATTTTGACGGCCGGGGCGGCGGTGGGGGGAGCCTTGGCGGCCACGTTGCCGGCGACGGTGCCGGGCGCCGGGGTGTCGCGGTCCAGCATCTCTTCGGGCGATTTGGTGATGGTCTGGCCTTCCCACTCGAGGACGATGGCGTCATTGGAGACATCCACCAATTTGAAGGCGCCGACCTTGTCGCCGGGCTGGTAATCGTGATGCGGCGCGCGCGCATTCTCGCTCATGATGGCCACCGGCCCGTCGCCGAGATCCAGCATGCCGTGGAACAGCGGAAGAGCTGGCATGGGCTTGGGTTTGGGCGGCGGCGGCGGCTCGATCACCACGGTGGGATTGCGGTCTTTGGAGAACAACATCTTCTGCGCGATGTCGATGTAGCCGGCGGCTTTGACCGGCTCGAGCGTGCGCAGCGGGGTCATGGGCGGGGCCGGCGCCGGCTTGAGACGCCGCCGCAACACGGTCTGTTCGCGGACCGCGGCCGCTTTCCACTCCTGGCGCAAGTGCCACGTCACCGCGCCGCTCAAAACCAGCAGCGCCAGATTCGTCAGCAGCAGTTTGCGTTTCACAGCGCGGCCGGACCTTTCTTTTCGGGCACGAGTTTGCGCGGGACGACCCCGGACAGTTCCAGGCGCACGCCGATGGTTTTCTCCTTAAGGTTGTTGGTCGACACGCGGATGGCGTTGGTGGCCAACAACTCGGGCCGGTTGGCGAGGCCGGTCATGAGATTGACAAACTGATCGATGCGGCAGGAGAAGGAGACCGCCACCACCACCTCGCCGTAGTCATCGGCCAGGGGGCGGATCTTCATCTCTTCGGCCCCGCGCACATCGATGGATTCGTCCTTACCGGCGCGGCGGATGATTTCGAGCAACTGGGCCTGGGCCTGGGCGGCGGTATCCGCGCGGATCATGCCTTTTTCGCGCTGGGCCAGCTCGGCGGCTGCCTGGCGGGCGGCTTTTTCCTCGCCCGGCACGGTAGCGGCGGTCTCGCGCAGTTTCTCCAGGCGCTTCTCGGCCAGGGGGATCGAATCGACCGCGGCGACCACGGCCGGCGCGCGGTCGGACATCACCACGAAGCGCAGCACCAGGACGACGGCCACGCCGGCGGCGAGCATCAGCACGTTGCGGCGATCCAGGTTGCCGGTGGTCATGGGCGCGGCCTCCGCAGCGAGCGCAACCGGAAGCTTTCGATATTCTGCGACTTGCTGATGCCGTTGAATTCCGAGTTATGGAACAGGGGCGATGCGTCCAGCAGTTTGAGCAGGGGCGCCGCCTGGTCGGCCTCGCCGGTGATCACGACGGCGTCGCGGGTAAGATCCACGGTACTGGCCCAAGCGGGCGGGGGAAGCAGGCGGCTCAATTCGACGATGGCGTCCAGATCCGCCCGGGTGCGGGCCCGAAACTCCTCGAGCAGGCGGGCGTTGTCGCGGGTATGCCGGATCTGGCGTTCGAGGTTGACGGCGCGGGTGGCCTGCGGCCGCACCGCGGCAATTTGGGCGTCCAGTTCTTTGAGGTAACGGCTGCGGTCGTATCCGGGCCAGGCCAGGGTGGCGCCCAACACGATCAGCAGGAGGGCCGCCGCCACGGCGGTGGGGATAAAGATGCCGCGGGAGGCGCTGGCGCGCCGTTCGGGCGGCAACAGGTTGGCGGCCGGGGCCAGGCGCGGGCAAGCGGAAGAAAGCGCCGCGGCGTAGGGGAGCGCATTGCGCGCCAGGTCGTTCTCGACCGGATTCACGCGGGGCGCAGGCAGCAGGCTTTCCAGGCGGGTGGGCACGGTATCCGGGGGCAGGCGCAGCTCGGCGGCGGCCAGGGCCGCGGCGCGGGCGGCGGGCGCGTCGAAAACGGCGGAAAAAACCGGACGCGAGGGGCTCTCGCCGTAAACTTCGACAGCGGTTCCGGGACCGTCGCTGCAGGCCATGAACTCGCGCGGCGGCGGCGCGGCCAGGCGGATGGCGCCATGGATCGCCGCGGCGGTAAACGTGAACGAAGCGGTGGCGATGCCGGCCGCGGTGAACAGCTCCAGGTAGCGATCCACCGTCTCGCGCCGCACCATGCCCACCAGGACGCCGCCCTCGGACAGGCGTTGCCAGCCGAAGAGCACCTCCTGGTCGCCGTAGGGATTGATGCCGTCCAACTGGAAGGTGATGGCGGCTTCGAGATCCTTGGACTCCACGCCGCGCAGCACCAACTGCCTGACGATCACTTCGGGACGCGGCAGCAGCACGGTGGCGCTGAGATGCGGCATACCCAACCGGGACAGCAACGCGCTGTATTCCGCGCCCCATTGAGCGGCGGGACGCTCGCGGAAGCGCGGAATGGCGATGCGTCCCAACACCTGTATGCCGTTGGGACGCACGCGCGCGACGGCCACCTCCAGGTCGGATGCGGCAATCTGGATGCCCGCGCCGGTACCGAAGGCGAGCAATTGGCGAAGCCCGGGAGTCAGATCAATTCCCAAGTTGGATAGACGCCGGAGCTTCCGGAAAAGACGAAGCGGGGCGGCCGGTATCAGGCCGGATTGCGGCAGACGCCGTGCAGAAACGTCTCGACCATCTCGTTCACCAGGTCCTCGCGGCTGCGTCCGATCACGCGGGTGCCGAACAGCAGGCGCATCAGGCCGTGATAAATCACCATACCGTTGAATCCACGGGCGGCGATGGCGGCGTCCATGCGACGAAACCGTCCGCTGTCGATGCGGCTTTGGATATAGCGGGAGACGATGGTGAAATATTGGAGCATCTGGCGCTCGAAGAACAGGTCGGCCATCTCGTGGCGTTCCAGCGCACTGAACAGCAACAGGCGCATGAAGTCCGGATCCTCGTCGTAGCGGGCGAGCATGCGGGTGCCCATATAGCGGAAGAACGCCCGGTCATCGCCGGCCTCCTCGAGGAGGGCCAGACCCGCGAGCTGCTCGTCGTCCTGCTGCGACTTGGTCTCGATGATAGCGCGGTAAAGGTCCTCTTTGGTCTTGAAGTGCCGGTAGAGCATGGGACCCGATACGCCCAACGCGGACGCCAGCCCGCGCGTGGTAGCGCCACGGAAGCCCTTCTCGGCAAAGAGGTGGATGGCAGCGTCCACGATTGCCGCGCGCCGCTCCGCACCGGTCATGCGGGTGCCCATCGAAACCAGTTTAACGCCGCACTTCGAGCGGTGTTACCGGATCGAGGAAGCACCAGAGCAGGACGGCAACTCCATAGATCGCGCCGGACACGTAGAAAGTCATGGCCCAGTTGCCATGGGTCCAGCGGAGCATGTAGCCGATGACGGTGGGCGAGACGGCGCCGCCGAGGTTGCCCATCATGTTCATAGTTCCGGACAGGGTGCCGGCGTAGGAGCCGCCCACGTCCATGCAGGCGCCCCAGGAGCCGGGCATCACCAGGTCGTTGGCGAAACTGGCGAGACCCATCACGATCATGGCGGGCAGCGGATTGTGCATGCGGGCGGAGACGACCAGCATGAGGCCAGCGCCGCTGAAGCCGATGTATGCCAGCAGGCGGCGGGTGCGGAGGACGCTGCCGGTCAGGCGCGTCAACGGTTCGGCAAGCATGCCGCTGACGGCGGATCCCAGGCCGCCCATGAACAGGGGAAGAATACCCAGCAGGGCGCTGTCGCGCAGTTCCAGCCCGCGGGCCTCCTTCAAATAGGTGGGCAGCCAGGTAATGTAGAAATACCAGCCGTAGGACGAGCAGAAGTATTGCGCACAAAGCAGCCAGACCTGGGACGAGCCGGCGAGCTTGCGCCATGGCACGTGGGCGTGGCCGGCCGCCAGCGACTCGTTGGCCCGCAGCAGGCGGCGCTCGGCCTGGTTGAGGCGGGGATTGTCGCGCGGATGATCGCGGTACCAGACGTAGAAGAAGGCGGCCCACACCGCGCCGATGACGCCAAAGACCTCAAAAGCGTGGCGCCAGGAGATGCGGTTGATCACCAGGTACACCAGGGGCGGGGTGAAGGCGCCGCCCCAGCGGGCGGCGAGCCACATGATGCCCTGCGCGCGCACGCGCTCGTGGTGCGGCAGCCAGGTGGTGAAGGTCTTGGTCAGATTGGGGAAGCAGCCGGCTTCGCCCGCGCCAAACAGGAAGCGGGTGACGGTGAGCGAGACGAAATTCCAGGCCCATCCGGTGGCGGCGGTGAAGACGGACCACCACAGCACGATGCGCAGGAGGACGCGCCGGGCGCCCATCCAATCGCCCAGGAAGCCGCCCGGAATTTCAAACAGCGCGTAGGCCCAGGCGAAGGCGGAAAACGCATAGCCCATCTGGACCTCGGAAAGGTGCAGATCCGCGCGGATGAAGCGGGCGGCGAAGGAGATGCAGACGCGATCGATGTAGGTCACGATCGCCAGGGTGACCGCGAAGACCACCACCCAATACCGGACACGGGTGGGGCGCGGCTCGACGACGGGGTGCAATTTACTATTAATGCCACATTATGAAGTTGGCGGCGCGCGGCGGCGGCGGCGCGCGATACTGGAGGATACATGGAATTCCAGGCCGTGGAGAGCAATCTGCGGGACTCTTTCCGGGTGGTGGCGGCGCACCGCTCCGCGGGCGAACTGCGGGAGCTGGAGGGTGTTTCGATCGCGTCCGCCGGCGTTGCTTTCCAGATGTTCAACACCGCCTTTCTCTCCGCCGCCGTGGCTACGGAGCCGGAATTGGACCGGCGGGTGGCGCAGGCCGCGGTGCACTTCGCGGCGCGGGGGCAACGCTGGTCGTACTGGATCTGTCACGGCTGGCTGGAGAATCGTACCCAAAGGCGCCTCAGCCAGGTGCTGCGCAAGCGCAGCCTCTACCAGGCGGTCGAGTTGCCGGGGATGCTGGCCGAGCAGATCCTGCCGCCGGAGCGGACGCTTCCCGAATTGGAGGTGCGGCGGGTCCGGCCGGGGCCGGTGAAAGACGCGTTCTGCGCCATCGGATCGCTATGCTTCAACGTGCCGCTGGGCTGGTTTTGCGAAGTTTTCGACGGCGACGGAATCTGGGCGGATTTTTGCGCCTGGGTAGGCTACGCCGGGGGCGAGCCGGTAGCCACGGCCGCCACCGTCATGGGCGGCGGCGCGGTGGGCGTATATAATGTCGCCACCATCCCCAGCCACCGGCGCGCCGGTTACGGCGAGGCGGTCATGCGTTATGCGCTGGATCAGGCCCGCCAGGCACATGGCGTGACGCGGACGATCCTGCAGGCTACCCCGCAGGGGTTGGGACTGTACCAGCGGATGGGCTACCGTACGGTTACCTCGGTTTCGGTGTTCTGCTCGTAAACATATGATCCGAATGTCCGAAGCTGCAGCGCCGGCACGCAAAACGGGCGGGGCGAGTGAACCTTTTCGGCTCCCGCTTCGTCTAATGATTGAAACGTTTTTATTGATTGACTGCACTACTTAATGGAATCCTGAATTGTGGGAGCGTGTGTATGCGGTGGGAATCCGAAATTCGCGATGGCGTTGGTTATCTACGCCTCGAAGGCCGATTCGTAACCGGCTCCGACGCCGAGCTGGCGTCGGCTCAAGAGTATTTGCGCAAGAATGGCGTTAACCGGGCGGTGATCGATTTCCGGGACGTTCCGTACATCGATTCGACGGGCTTGGCTTTTGTGGTAGAGCTGCACAAATCGCTGGTTTGCCGGGGCGGCCAGTTGTTACTGGCGAACGCCAACCAGCGGGTTCGGGAAGTGCTGGAAATGACCCGGATCGACGGCGTAATCCCGACCTTTGCGCATACGGAGGACGCGGAAGCCGCACTTCGCGCGGAAACCGCATGCTGACTTTTCTGGTCTGGTGCGTGGTGCTGTTTTTCTGCTGGCCGCTGGCGCTGCTGGCGCTGGTGCTCTATCCGCTGATCTGGCTGTTGCTGCTGCCCTTCCGCATCGTGGGCATAGCCGTCGGCGGCGTGCTCGAGCTGGTCTGGGCCATCGTCACTTTGCCCGCGCGCGTGCTGCGGCGGGTCTAGGGATCCAGCGCGGAACTTCCGCGCGGTACCGCCGATACGACTCCCCGAATTGACGGCGCAGGGCCGGCTCTTCGTACAGAATCACGAACAGGTGAAAGAAGAACAGTACGGCCAGGCCGTACCAAAGCGTCGGCAGCGACGTGAAACACAGCGCCTGACCGAAAATCAACAGCAGCACGCCGACGTACATGGGATTGCGCACATAGCGGTACAGGCCGCGAACCACTAATTGCTTGGGAGCGTCCAGCGGCAACGGCGTGCCGCGCCCGAAGGCCGCGAAATCCCAGGCGCACCACAGATACACGGCCGCACCCGCCGCAATGGGCAGCAGCCCCAGCCATCCCCAGCCAGCCGCCGGACGGATGCCGGGACCGCGCAGCCAATATGGGACGTAGAACGCCACAGTGCCGGGAACCACGATGGTGAAGATGGCGGTCTTGATGGCGCTGGCAGTCACGCGAGTCGAAGAATAACACAAACCGCTTCGGATGACATGATGGAACACATGACGGAACACATGACGGAACACGCGGCCTTGGAGTCGCGTATGCTGTTCTGTGGAGGCCACTTTGAACCGAGCCAAATCTGAGACCATCGCGTTGCTGGCGGGTATGTCCGCATGCGCACTCCTGTCGCCGGCCTGTTATGTCACAACCGAGAACCGGGGCGTTCCCGAGACGGCTACCCAGTCCGTCCCACTGAAAGGCGCCAAGTCGGCGGAGGTCAATGTGGAGATGGGCGCCGGCGAACTCATCATGCACGGCGGCGCGGCGGACTTGATGGACGCCGAGTTCCGCTATCGCTCGTCGAATGGCCGGCCCGAGGTGCAGTACGACGTGAACGGCGCGCGGGGTACGCTCACCGTGCACCAGACGCGCCAGCACCACCTCGGGAACAACGGCGAGAACACCTGGGACCTGCGGATGAACGAAGATATCCCGCTGGACGTCCGGGTGAAAATGGGCGCGGGCGAAGGCCGGCTGACGCTGGGGAGCACCGCCCTGCACAGCCTGGATGTGGAGGTCGGCGCGGGCCAGATGAACGTGGACCTGACGGGCCATCCGCGCGGAGATATCGATGTCCGGGTGCGCGGCGGAGTCGGAGAGGCCACGGTGCGGCTGCCGAAACGGGCGCGGCTGGACGTCGAGGCGCATGGCGGGCTGGGAGAGATTACGGCCCATGGCCTGACCAAGCGCGGCGACCGCTGGGTGAACGAGCCCGCGGGCGAAGCGGAAGCCACCATCCACGTGAGCGTCAACGGCGGCATCGGCCAGATCAATCTGATTTGCGAGTAGCGCGTCCCCAGTGACTCCCACCGGGGAAATTACCCGATACGCCAGGAAGAGATGCGACCATGGCTTATCAAGTTGAGGGTGACTTACTCGAAGTTTGTGACACGTCAACGGCACGGATGTCAGTGGTCTGACTCTGGCCGTCATCGGCCACATTCCGGGCAAGATTCTAAAAGGCAACTGGCGGGTGGCAGTGATCGTGGACGACCGCGCCAGTAAGGAGCAGGAAGAGCCCTGCTGGTCTGGGCATCGTTCGGACTGCTGGTGTACTTGACGATGGGCTGGGTACGGACCGCCGCCGAAAACGCGCCATGGCTCCCGGAGCACGCGTGGGCCGGCGACGCGGGGATTCTGCCAGGCGCCGGACTTTTACCAGTTCTCACCGCTCAAATACGCATGCCTGGAGCGCTGCCGGTCGCCGTTTCTGTTCCCGACCGCGCACTGGAAAGGCCGATATCCGGCGCGCGAATCACTGGCCTTAGGAATGGTGCACGGACCTATTGTGTCGGCTGCTGCTGGTCGCTGATGCTGGTGATGTTCGTGGCCGGCATGGGGTTGGGCGGAGTGCTGATCGCGGCCGCGGTGGTGGTGGCGGCGGCGGCAGGCTTCACGGCGGCAGGCTGAAGCCCAGGCGCCATTCCCCGCCCTGCTAAACTACCAGGAAGTGCCGGCTCAGACAGGTACAACTCCGATCTCGCCCGCCGCCTCCATCGTGAAGGCGCACACCACCGCTTTTGGGGTGCTGGCCGCGATCAGCTTCTGCCACCTGCTGAACGACATGATGCAGTCCGTCATTCCGGCGGTCTATCCCATCCTGAAGACTGCCTATCGTCTGGACTTTCAGCAGGTGGGACTGATTACGCTCAGCGTGCAAATGACCGCGTCGCTGTTGCAGCCTTTTGTGGGCATGTACACCGATCGCAAACCCACGCCGTACTCGCTGCCGGTGGGCATGGGATTCACACTGTCGGGATTACTGCTGCTGGCGCGCGCACCGAACTTCGGTACGATCCTGTTGGCGGTGGCGTTGGTGGGTGTGGGGTCGTCGGTATTCCATCCGGAGTCGTCGCGGGTGGCGCGGATGGCGTCGGGCGGGCAGCACGGGCTGGCGCAGTCGCTGTTTCAGGTGGGCGGCAACGCCGGTTCGTCGCTGGGTCCGCTGCTGGCCGCTCTGGTGGTGCTGCCCGCCGGGCAGCGCAGTATCGCCTGGTTCTCGGCGGCGGCGCTGGCGGCGATCCTGGTTCTGACGCGCATCGGCGCCTGGTACAAGAATCACGGCGCCGCGCGGGCGCAGGTAGCCGCCGCGGAGCATACGCATCTTCCGCAACTTTCCCGGCGGCGCACCGGAGTGGCGCTGGCGGTCCTGATGGCTCTGGTCTTCTCCAAATACTTCTATTTGTCGAGCCTGACCAGCTACTACACATTCTTTCTGATAACCCGGTTCCACGTATCCGTGCGATCGGCACAGATTCATCTGTTTCTGTTCCTGGGCGCGGTGGCGGCCGGCACCTTCATCGGCGGACCGGTGGGCGACCGGGTGGGACGCAAATACGTGATCTGGTGCTCGATTCTGGGAATCCTGCCTTTCACCCTGATGCTGCCCTACGCCAACCTGTTTTGGACTACCGTGCTGAGCGTGGCGATCGGCCTGGTGCTGGCCTCGGCATTCTCGGCGATCATCGTGTTCGCGCACGATCTGGTTCCCGGCAAGATCGGCATGATCTCGGGGCTGTTCTTCGGACTGGCTTTCGGCATGGCCGGCATCGGCGCCGCGATCCTGGGGTGGCTGGCGGACATAACCAGCATCACATTCGTCTATCACGTCTGCGCGTTTCTGCCGGCGATCGGGATCCTGACGGTGTTCCTGCCGAATCTCGAGACCGGATATCAGCGGAGCCGCGCCTAGATGGAAGGCATCCGGATCTTCGTCACCGGCGGCACGTTCGACAAAGAGTACAACGAGCTCAACGGCGAACTGTATTTCAAGGAATCGCACTTACCCGAGATGCTGCGGCTGGGACGCTGCAATCTGCAGGTGGAAGTGCGCACGCTGATGATGATCGACAGCCTGCACATGAGCCAGCACGACCGCGAGATCATCCTGCAGCAATGCCGCGGGGCGCCCGAAAACCGCATCGTGATCACGCATGGCACGGATACCATGACGGAGACGGCCAGAGTCCTGGCTCAGGGCCAGGTGGGCAAGACGATCGTGCTGACCGGCGCCATGATTCCCTACAAATTCGGCAGCTCCGACGGCCTGTTCAACCTGGGCAGCGCACTGGCATTCGCGCAGACGCTGCCGCCCGGAGTTTACGTGGCGATGAACGGCCGCTACTTCCAGTGGGACAAGGTCCGCAAGAACCGCCAGACCGGAATGTTCGAGGCGATACCCGCGGCGGGCTAAAAGACGAACGCCACCCTAGCCAGCAACGTGCGGGGCGCGAGGAAGTGCGTGCCGCTGAACGTCGAGAGAAAATTGTTAAGAACAAGACTCGATAAACGTAGAAAACTTCGGTAGTGGGCTACTTTGGTTTTCCACAGGCTTGACGCCGCGCGCCGAATCGTGCCACGCTGGAAGCGTATGCGAAAGCCGTCAGGCAGAGAACCAGAAGACGAAGTACAGGCCGGTTTCATGGCCGTCCACAGATTGCTCGGGGATCTTCCTAGCGAACCCGAAACAGAACCAGCACACGAACAGCCAGCCCGTTCCCTCCGATCCCAGATCCTATCGGAACTTGGGCGTGAAGGGGGCAAGATCGGCGGGAAAGCTCGCGCTGCTAGTATGACGCCAGAACAGCGCCGCCGAAGCGCCCGTAAGGCAGCGAAAGCACGCTGGGCTAATCGCAAGGCGTCCTGAGCGGACATCAAGTTGGCACGTTCTGCGCTCAATACCAGGACCGCGTGTTTCAGAACCTTAAGTGCGAACGGATGCAGGTCGATGAGTGCTGGTCGTTTTGCTACGCGAAGCAAAAGAACGTGACGCCGGAGATCGCGGCGAACAACCCCGGCGCGGGCGATGCGTGGCTCTGGGCCGCGATTGACGCCGACAAGCTGGTCCCGTGCTGGCTGATCGGGAAGCGTGATCCTGAAAGCGCCCGCGACTTTATCGAAGACCTTGCCAGCCGTTTGGCGAATCGCATCCAACTTACCAGCGATGGACTCAAGATGTACATCAAGGCGGTCGATAAGGCGTTTGCGGGCGATGTGGATTACGCGATGCTCGTTAAGATCTATGGCATAGCCGAAGGTGCGGAAAAGCGGTACAGCCCCGCTGTGTGTCTGGGATGCGAGAGCCACACCGTTACCGGCTCCCCCGACCCGAAGCACATCAACACCAGCTACATCGAACGGCATAACCTCAGCGTGCGGATGACGGCGCGCCGGTTCACCCGACTCACTAACGCCTTTTCCAAAAAGATTGAGAACCATATCGCATCCGTTGCCTTGACTTACTTCGCTTACAACTTCATCAAGATTCATCGCACGCTCCGCACGACTCCTGCGATGGCCGCTGGTGTGACTGATCGGCTCTGGGACGTGACGGACTTGGTTGCCGCTTGGGAAGCGGAAGAGCGTGCGTCGATAGCCGCGTAAAGCGCTTATGCTGAATATCAAATAGCTACCGATTCTTTTCGTAACTTGCCCTCAACTTGAACTGCGAAGATCAGATTTCCAGTTTTGACCCTCGTTAGCCTCACCTCAATACCTTCTCCAGACGGCGGCAACAAACTTATCCATCCGGTAAAGGACTGTTGGGGACGCAAGGTAACACTATTCGTTTCATTTGCCATCCAATCATCCGCCTGCCACCCTTTAGGTCCCTCCACGCGAAATGGACCAACCGGCTCTTGATAATTAACTTCTGGCGACTCCCAGATAGGTACCCACACTGAGATCTCAGCACTCCAAGTGTTAGTAATTACAAACCGCACCTTGTCGCGGTGATCCTTACTTCCAAATGCAAATGGTTCATACCAGACTCGCTGAAGGGTTAGGGTGTTGTATCGTATGGCCTGTATTCCCATATCGGTGAGAACCGGCAAAGGCTTAATCCGTGTCTCATATTGCAAACACCGTTCCCGTAGCTCAGCCACGGTCTGGAGCAGAGATTCAAAGTTCTTTTCAGGTTGTCGCACATCCGCCCAGTACTTGTGAATATCGAGACTTCGCGGAGCGGCCCACAGTTTATTCCCTTCCTCCTCCAAAAGCCTCCAGTGGTTGTCTAGATTATGCAGAACCTCACTGTAAGGTTCTTCTGATGGGCAACCGCATATGATTGCATTTGTCCTGAATAACGGAAAAGCATCCCGCACGCTCCTGATGTGGTGACAGTACAAGTTTTTAAAGTCCATTAGATCGACGAGGATGTCTTCGGGAATCCGTGATACATCGATAATTTCCAGCGTGCTACTGATGGGGTGATTCAGCGTCTCGCCAGATGCAGTCCAGCGCTGCTTCAGTTTCTCAAGTATGCTAAGCAAAGATTTGGCAAATTCAGCATGATCGAGGAATATGGCTGATACCGCTATCCCTTCTTTGTCCTCTTCGCTCAATCGCTCTAAGCGTAGAGACTTCTCTAAATTAGCAATTTGCTTCTTTAGATCGGTCGCCTCTAAGCGAAGGCGGGATATACGCACCCAGGGCAGCCATGCCTCTAATCTTATCAGCAATCGCGCGACCCCCGCTTTCATCCCAGGTGATTTTACGCCAAGCCATAGAAATATGGCAGCACCAACAAAACAGGCGGTCCATTTCCACCAGTGCTCACCCTTTACAAGAGCCGCGACGGCTTCCAGTCCGAATCCAAGGGCGATGAATTCAAAAAACAGGTAGAGCGCCTTGCTGGGCGTTGGCAGGTCGTCTGGCATAAGGATGTCGGAGAGAATCGACATGGGCGGAGATCCTCTCCTTAGAACACCAGCGTATCACAAGCGTGACGGCTCACGCATTCGGAGGATCGAACGCGCCACGGTGCGGGGATTTTCCAAAGTAGCCCACTACCAAAACTTCGACTGCATAAAAGGCTCCCTGGCTGGTCTGAGAATAGTCTGGTCCCGCACGGAGACACTTCGGGCGGGACGTTTATATTTACGGTGGACCTAAGCCGGGGGAGCGCGCGATGCGGAAGAGGCAGCGAGAAGAGGTTGGGGCGCCCAGACCAGATCAGGCAGGGGCAGCCAGATCGGGGAGAACGCGGGGGCGGCGATCGCACTGGGGCTAGCCGGCAGGATGGGAGCCGGCCCCAGATGGCACAATGCGCAACAGTGCTCGGAGGCGTGATGGGTTTCGTGCTGGGCGTTGAGGGATGCCGACTGGGTGCAGACGAAGGCGAATCAGACGAAGACGATCAGCAGCAGGCGCCGCGCGCAACTGTCGCCTCGTGACATCCTCCGACCCGTATAGCGATTCTGGCGATCACTGAGGGTTCTCGTCCGGCTGCAAGGTCAGGCAAGGCATGGGCGGGGGCTGCGGCATGGGCAAAGCGACGCCGGTTCCGGCGCAGAAGATACGGTCGACATAGCCGAGTGTCTCCGGTATGGGAGGGATCCCGTCAAAGGCATCCACACGCGCGGGTCCGGCGTTGTAGGCGCTGACGGCTTTGACCACGTCGCCGCCGTAGCGGGCGAGCAACTGTTTCAGAAATTTGGCGCCGGCGCTCACGTTTTCCATGGGGTCGAAGGAGTCATTCACGCCGAACTGCGCGGCGGTGGCGGGCATCAATTGCATCAGCCCCATGGCGCCTTTGGGCGAGACGGCACAGGGACGGAATCCCGATTCCTGCTGCATCACCCGGCGCACCAGGTCCGCATCGAGGCCCTCGCGCTGGGCGGCCTGATCGACCAGCGAGTGTACTTCGACATCGGAGAGCGGCGGACAGTCCAGTTGGGCGACAGCCGGCGGAGGCGGGGTGCCCAGGGGAGCCGGCGGCGGCAGGATAAAGAAGTTGGCGGCGGAGTCCTGGCCCAACTGCCGGGCGACGGAAGCGCGCTGCCGGGCGATGGATTCCTGCATGGCGGCGATGGCGGTTTGCTGGCCGGCGATTGCCGGGTCCGCGGCTGCGACTTGGGCGGAGACCCGGATCCCTCCTGTTATCAGGCAAATAGTGCCGAATACAGCCAGGCGGACGGTTTTCTGACGTGTTATTTCCATGAGAGGTTTACTCGAAACCGGCAGGGCGGCTGCCGAAGTGTTAGGTGAGAAGCTATTCGGCGTTCCCGGCGAGGCGCGCCGGAATGGAGCGCTGCCATGGAAATCGGGCCTACGAGCCGAGTGGATATGGGCGCGCCAGTCGCATCGTTCAGCGCGTCGCAAGATTGGCAAATGAACGACCGCCAGGTCGTGACCGCCATACAGTGGTTGAAGCAGACGGACTGGTTGGCGGACGACCGCGAACTGATGTACAAGCGCGATCCAAAGACGGGACGCCTGGTGATCCAGATTCTGGACCGCCAGTCGCGCGATGTAATCGACCAGATACCGCCGGAGTCTATCCTGCGTCTGGTCACTGAACTGCAAGCGGAGTTGAAATCGAAGGACAAAAACGCATAATGCCGAGCGACCCTTACCTGGAGCAGCGGATCCTGTCCGCCGATCCGATCGAGCTGATTCAGATCCTGTACGAGCACGCATTGAAATCGGTGGAGGAGGCGCGGGGGGCACTGGCCGCCGGAGACATCCCTGCCCGTTCCAAGGCGATCTCCCGGGCGATCGGCATACTGGGTGAGTTGCAGGGCTCGCTGGACAAAAAGAGCGGCGGCGCGATCAGCCAGAATCTGGAAGCGCTCTACGGCTACATGCGGACCAGGCTGACGGTGGCGAACCTGAAGCAGGAAGAGGGGCCGCTGGCCGAGGTGCAGTCGTTGATCGAGACGCTGGCGGGCGCCTGGAAAGGGGTCCAGCCCGTGGCGATTGCCGAACCCGTGCATCCGGCTCCCGCGCCGGTCCGCGAGGCATTCGCTGAAGGAAACACCGCGCATTTTCTGTCCGAAGCCAACTCCAGTTGCGCCGATCATGGCTGGACGGCCTAGCTGCCGGCCGGCTTTTCCAATCCCCGCGCGACGAGCGTAGCCAACCCCAGTCCTCCATTGGCGGCTAGCGCCTGGGCAAAGATCTCCTGGCCGTATTCCATGGCGGAGGATGCCGACTCATCGTCACCCGTGCCAAGCCAGCCGCCTTCGGAATCGTGCATGGATTTGAGCATCTGGCCGATCATCAGCGCTTCAAACTGGGTGGCCGCGGATTTGATCTTGGCCGGGTCGTCGGCCGGCCGGGAGGCCGAAAGTCCTGACATAGCGGCGGAACGCGTAGGATCGATGGGAGCCATCTCAGATCACCTTCAGCTCGGCGTCCAGGGCGCCGGCATCCTTGAGGTTTTGCAGGATGGAGATGATGTCCCGCGGGGTGGAGCCGATGGCGGTCAGCGCGCGGACGAGTTCTTCGACGGTGGCGCCATCCTTGAGCATCACGTTGCGGGCCTGTTCCTGCCGCACATCCACGTTGGTATTGGGCACCACCTGGGTGGTGCCGCTGCTGAGCGGATTCGGCTGGCTCGCGGTTAAGGTCGTCTGGATCTCCACGTTGAGGTTGCCCTGCATCATGGCGACCGGAGCGATCCGCACATCCTTGCCCATGACGATCGTGCCGGTACGCTCGTTGACTACGATCTGCGCCCCGCGATCTGTTTCGACCGTCAGTTGTTCCAGGTCCGCCACGAACCTGGTGGTGTCTCCTTTGTATTCCGCGGGCAGTTTGATGGTAATCAGGGCGGCATTCTCGGCGCTGGCGCCGGCGGCGAAACGCTTGTTCAAGGTTTCCACGATGCGGGCCGCAGTGGTGAAGTCGGCGCGCCGCATCTGAAGGTGCAGCAGGCTACCCGGGTTTTGGGACGGCGCGGCGCGTTCCACGATGGCGCCATTCGGGATGCGGGCCACGGTGGGATGATTCATGACGCGAACGTTCGCACCGCCGCCGGCGACGAAGCCGCCCAACACGGTGGGGCCCTGGGCCACGGCATAGACCTGGCCGTCAGGACCCTTGAGGCCCGTCATGAGGAGCACGCCGCCTTGCAGGCTGGGGGCGTCGCCCACCGCCGCGACGGTCACATCGATGCGGGTGCCCGGCCCGATAAAGGGAGGAAGCGTGGCGGTAACCATGACGGCGGCGGTGTTCTTCACCTGAATGGCGATCGGCGAGACGGTCAGGCCCATGCGTTCCAGAAGGTTGGTCAAGCTCTGCGCGGGGAACAAGGTCTGCTGGCGGTCGCCGGTACCGGCCAAGCCTACCACGAGACCGTACCCCAGCAACTGGTTATCGCGGACGCCCTCCAGCGAGACCAGTTCTTTCAGGCGGGTGGCAGCGCTCCCCGGGAACGCCAGGCAGCCGGATAAGAGAACACCAACCAACGCGCGCTTCATATAGCCTCAGAAAGGCAGCAACCCCAGCAGAATGCGGTAGATTATGTTAGGCCGCCGCACGGAGTCGTTGACCACGCCCTTGCCGTCGATTTTGATTTCGACCTGGGCGATCTGGCTGGAGCTGATGATGTTTCCCGGACTCAGGTCGGCGGGCCGGATGACGCCGCGCACACTCACGACCTGGCGCTCAGAGTTCACCATAAGATTCTTGGTGGCTTCCACGACGAGATAGCCGTTCGGCAGCACATGGGTGACGCGGGCACTGAGCGTATCGGTCAAAGTGGCGCCGCGGGTGGTGGTTCCCTGGCCGTCCAAGGCCGTGGCCGAGTTGGCGTTCAACAGGTTGGACAGCGCGCCGGCAGCGCTCTTGACGCCCAGCAGCGAGGAGACCGAGCTTTGCGCCGAAGAAGCGCGGGACGTTTTGGTGGCGCCGGTGGCCACCGCGGAGGCGTTCTCGCGCACCACGATGGTGACCAGGTCATCCACCTGCGCGGCGCGCACATCGCTGCCCAGCTCCGTCAGGCGCGACGAGGGCGACCACAGCGAACCCGGCGACGGTTTCACGGGCTGCTGCGGCTCCTTCAAGGCCTCCTGCAGATACACGTCGAGCGGACTGATTTCGGGAGCCTTCTTCTTTTTCTTGGCGGCATGCGCGGGCAGCGCCCATGCCAACGCGAAGATCATCAGCCAGCAGATATTCCGATGCATACTAGTCGACTCTCGGCGGATCGGCCAAAACGATCGCCATAGCTTTGCCGGCCACGCGCGCGGGAAAGGTCCGGTTGCTGTCCAAGTTGCGCACGGTGATCATCTCGCCGCTGTGGCCGGCGGATTCGGCGCGTGCGGTCAACACCAGGCGGGCGGCGCCGCTGCGCACTTCGATTTCGACCAGGTCGCCGCGATTGATGTCGTTGGGCCGCACCACCAGGCTGGGAACCAGCATGGTGCCGGCAGCGATGTTCCGCAGGGGAACCATGCCCACAAATTGGTCGATGCCGGACGCGAGACTGGCGGTTAAAGGGAAACCTTCGTCGGCGACGGTGCGCAACTGAGATTGATCGATGCGGCGGCCTGGCCGAAGCTCCTCCACGGCAACAATCCTGGTGCAGGGGACCAGGATGCGCACGCGCGCCCATATGGCGAAGCGGTGCTGTTCTCCATAAACCACGTCGCCGCGCCACAATACCGGGTCGCGCTGATCCGGCGTGGCGGGGCTGCCCAGGCGCGCCAGGTCGAACTCGATGCGTCCGCGCGGCACCGGGTAAAGGCTGGTTTCGGCCAGCTCGATGTGGGCGTCCGGGACCTGGAGCGCGGCGCGCATGGCGGCGAGCACGCGGTCGTGGTCGAGCGCTTCCATGGGCCGCTCGAAGCAGACGCTGGAATCGGCGTCTAGGGTTATGCCGTAGCGCTGGGCCAGAGACAGTAGCTCGGGATAGTGAAAGGTACGCTGGGAACCCGGCCGCGGCATGTTGCCGAGCAAAGTGTCCGGTGGAATGCCGCGGAACGCGGGCAGAACCTCCGCCAGGTTCCGCGCCAGAATCCGATCGGCGTCCACCGGCGCGCAGGACGGCGTCCCGGCCGCCACCAGGCCGCCGCAGACACACAACAGCACGATGAGACGCAGACTCATTGCCGTAGATTATTCACCTGCTGGTACATGTCGTCAGCCGCCTTGACTACCTTGGAGTTGGCTTCATAGGCGCGCTGGGCGATGATCAGGTTCACGAACTCTTCCACGATGCTGACGTTGGACTGCTCGGTGTAGCCCTGCAACAGACTCCCCAAGCCTTCCTGGCCGCCCGGATTGGCGACGGTCGGATCGCCCGATGCATCCGTCGGCTGGTACATATTTTTGCCGATGCTGTTCAGCCCGGCGGGATTCTGGAAGCTGGCCAACTGGATCTGTCCGGCTTTCTGCGCGGCGGTCTGGCCGGCCAGCATGTAGCTTACGGTGCCATCGCTGGCGACGGTGATGGACTGCGCGCCGTTAGGAACCGTAATCTGCGGTTCCAGGCTGTCGCCGTTGGCGGTGACCACGTTGCCGTTCTTATCCAACTGAAACTCGCCGTCCCGCGTGTAGGCCAGTTGGCCGGTGGTGGCCAGGCGGACCTGGAAGAAGCCGTTGCCTTGAATCACGAGGTCCAGCGGATTGTTGGTCTGGGTGAAGTTACCCTGCGTGAAGATGATCTCGTTGGATGCGGCGCGCGTCCCCAGGCCGAGCTGCAAGCCAGTAGGGACCGTGGTCTGCTGGCTGGCCGCGGTTCCCGGCTGCGCCATACTCTGATAGAGCAGGTCCTGGAACTGGGCACGCCGGGTCTTATAGCCGGCGGTGTTGGCGTTAGCCAGGTTGTTGGCGATGTTATCGACGTTGGTCTGCTGGGCGTTCATGCCACTGGCGGCGGTATATAATGCGCGGATCATGGTTTCACTCCTGATTCACTTACCGGGTTCCGGGCCACGCTGGCGGTCCCCTTATCCGACACGCGCGACCTCCTGAATGCTCTTGGTATCCATCTCGTCGCTGATGCCCACGGCTTTCTGCAGCATCTCGAACTGACGCATGACTCCCACCAGCCGCATAGCCGCTTCGGCCACCGGCACGTTGGACTGTTCGATCTTGCCTTGCTGTACTTCCACGCTGTCCGCCGCGACCGGCTTGTTAGCGGGATCGCCATTGTGGAAGCAGGTGTTACCTACCTTCTGCAGCGGCTCCGTGGACCGGAAGTTGACGACTTCGATCTGGCCGATGGATTGTCCATCCTGCTGCACCGTGCCGTCCGGGGAGATGGTTATCGGTTTTCCGGACGTCACGTGGATGGGACCGTGGCCCGCGCGGTCCTGCAGGGCGTACCCGCCGGCGACGCCGAGTTCGCCGGAGGCGGAGATCTGCAAGCTGCCGTTGCGGGTGTACAGAGGTCCGTTGGGTCCCTTAACCACGAAGAACCCCGGGCCGGAGAGAGCCAGATCGGAGGCGTTGCCGGTCACTTCCAGCGTGCCTTGCGAGAAATCCGTCCATTGGCGCTCGATGACCGGAAGCGTAGCTCCGGGACCGCCGCCGATGCCGGAGGCTTCGCCGGCAGTGAAGAGATTGTAGAACTCCTGGTCGCGCTTATAGCCGTTGGTGCCCGTGTTGGCAAGGTTGTTGGCCAGCAGGTCGAGTGACTGCATGCGCGACCGAAGACCACTCGAGGCGGCGATGGCTAACGGGTCCATGACTAGAGCGAACTACCATGCAAGTCGCTTGCCTATCGAATCTCTGTAAATTTTCCTAGAAAACACGGACAAGTTCGCCGATGTTTCCTATGAGTTGAGGTTTGGCTCGTCAATTCTCTGACGGGTGGTTTTGACAGTCAAACTACTAACACCGCACGGCTCCATTTATTTGGTTGAAAAGTCTGGCAATCGGGCTTGGCTCTCAATCTGCAATTGCCCGGTTCGTGACGATTGTCCCCGCGACCAACGCTCTTGCGTCCCCGGCCCCGTTGTTCTGCAGGCCGCGGCCCACGGACACATCGAGCGGGGGGTTTGCACAGGAATTCGCAGGCTGTAGCAGCGCCAGCGGGCCCAAGGTCACGTGCTTACCGTCGGGACTGCGAAAATCGCTCGCCAACTTCAACAACAGCTCAAAGTCGCCGCAGCGCAATAAAGCCGACGGCATGGCGGCTGGGGTCCCGACGCCTCCAGCCGCCATCCTTTTATTCCCAACCATCGATTTCCGCCTGGCGTTCGCGGCCCTGGGTACCGACCCGGTGGTTCCGGACGCCGCGGCGAATACCGGGACAAACATCCCCGCGATCCCCGCCGTGGAAAACCCAAATCCGCAGCCGCCGCCGGTGGCCGCGACCGATCCGCAGACCACGGCCTTCACCATCCGCCTGGCCCCGCCGGCCGCCAACACGGCTCCCGCGGCGCCGGTTGCGCTCGCCGGCGTGAGCATCGCCGGCATCCAGGAAGCGGCTGAATCGGATCAGACGGACAACCGCCCCGGGGATGGCTCGAATCAGCAGCAGAATTTCCTGGCGATATTCGAACAGAACAGCCATTTGGAACCCGCGGGTGAGATGGCTACGGCGCCCACCGCGCCAGCCGCTCCGGTGCAACATCAGCCGGAGATGCCGAAAGCCGCGCAACCGCTGAACCACATTGTGTTGCAGGTGGGCCAAACCGCGAACGAGAGAGTATTAGTACGTCTGATGCAGCAATCCGGCGAGCTGCGGCTGGCCGTGCGCACGGACGATGCGACGATAGAACACGGTTTGCAGCAGGGCCTTGCGGACCTGATCGGCAAGCTGCAGGACAGCGGCTATCGGGCGGAGGCGTGGAAACCGGCACAGTCGCCTGTGACCACCGGTCCCGCGGCCGAAAGCCAAAATGCGGCGAATCACTCGCGGCAGGGAGACGCACAATCGCAACCCGGCTGGTCACAGCAGAACGACGGCCGCCGGCAACAGAATCACTCTAACCGTCCCCGCTGGGTCGAAGAGCTGGAATGCAGCCTGACCGGCGCGGGGCAAGCTTGAGGAGGATGGAATGGCTTCACCAGTAAGTATACTTGCCGGCTCGACCAGCACCAGCGCGGGCGGCTCCACCACGGGGAGCAGCAGCGCCGCGTCAGGCGACGGAGAAGAAGTTTTCCTGCAATTGTTGGTATCTCAGCTACAGAACCAGGACCCCATGAACCCGACCGACAGCACGCAATTCGTGTCGGAACTGGCGCAGTTCAGCGAACTCGAACAGACTATCGCGATCCGGTCGGATATCGAGTCGTACGCGGCCCAAGCCAGCACGACGGCGACGAGTTCATCCGGCCAGACCCCCACCACGGGACAGACGCAATCTTGAGGAGATGATCTATGTTTCCAGGTTTCTCAGCCGCACTTTCCGCCCTCTCCGCCGACTCGAACGCCATTGACGTTTCCGGCAACAACTTAGCCAACCTGAATACGCCGGGCTATAAGTCCGTAGAGGTCGAGTTTTACGATCTGATGTCACAGAATCTGGGCGCCGCGGTGAACCCGGCCCAGGTCGGCATGGGGGTGGGTCCGATCCTCACCTCCAGCAACTATGTGCAGGGAGGCATTACCAATACGAATGGTCCAACGGACGCCGCCATCGAAGGAGACGGTTTCTTCGTGGTGCGGGATGCGAGCGGGCAGACTCTCTACACCCGCGACGGCGGCTTTCAACTGGATTCTTCCGGCAACCTGATCACGGCGACGGGGCAAATGGTTCAAGGATGGACCGCCGTCAATGGCACGGTGAATCCGAACGGTCCGGTCGGAAACCTGAACGTTCCTTTAGGAACGATGATTCCGGGGACCGAAACAACCACCATGAACCTCAACGTCAATCTGGACGCGGGCGCGCCCACTTCCGGCACGGGATCGACGTTCTCCACACCGATCCAGGTCTACGACTCTTTGGGCTCGCCGCACACGTTGACGGTCAACTTCACCAAGACCGGCACCAACGCGTGGCAGTACACGGTGACCTTGCCGTCCGCAGACCTGACCGCCGGTTCCAGCGCACCTCTGGCGACCGGCTCCCTGACCTTCGACGGGAGCGGCAATCTGACCAGCCCAGCGGCCACCGACGGCCCCGTGGCGATCGCGATTTCCGGACTGTCGGACGGCGCCAACGACATGACCATCAACTGGAACCTTTTCGATTCGTCCGGGAATGGCAACATCACCCAGCTTTCGGACACTTCGACGCTGGAAGGCGACACGCAGGATGGCGCCGCCGCCGGCCAGATCAACAATGTCAGCCTGCAGAACGGCGGGCTGCTGGTGGCCAGTTATTCGAACGGGCAGCAAGTCACCATCGGCCAACTGGCGTTGGCATCCATACAGAATCCCAACAGCCTGATCTCGGTGGGCGAGAACAACCTGAAAGCATCCGCCGCCACGGCTCCGCCGGCGGTCGGCGCCGCCAATACGGGCGCGCGCGGCCAGATTGTGGGTGGCGCGCTCGAAGGCTCCACGTCGGATATGGCCAGTGAGTTCACCAACCTGCTGACTTACGAGCGCAGCTACCAGGCAGCGGCCCGCGTGATCACCACCGGGGACACCATGCTGCAGGACACTCTGAACATGATTCAGGGATAGGGCATGGATCCGGTAAGACAGATTCTGGCGGTGTTGCTGGTCTTAGGGCTCCTCGGCGGCGCCCTGTTCTGGCTGCGCAGCAAGGGAGCCGCGCGGATCTCGGTCAAGGGCTTTGGCCGGGCGGGCAATCGCCAGATGCAAACCATCGAGCAGCTTCGGCTGACCCCGCAACACTCGCTGCACATGGTCAAGATCGGCGACCAGGTATTACTGGTCGCGCTCTCGCCGGGAGGCTGCTCTTTGCTAAGCGGGGGCCAACTGCAGATCCACATTCAGGACCTCGGGGTGACTCGCTGATGCGCGGATTCGTCAAAGCGTTGGGCTGCGGACTGCTGCTGGCCGGCGCCGCGCCCGGCGCCCAGGGTCCGGTGTCGATGCTGGGTATGAATACCGGCAAGGGCGAGTCACTCAGTGTGCCGATGCAGATCGTCATCCTGATGACGTTGATGACGCTGCTCCCGGCCATGGTGATGGCAGTTTCACCGTTCCTGCGGATCACCATCGTGCTGCACTTCCTGCGGCAGGCCCTGGGCACCCAGACCACCCCGTCGAACCAGGTGCTGGTGGGCATCGCCCTGTTCCTGACGATTTTAGTGGTTTCACCGGTGGCGGGCGACATATACCACCAGGGACTGGAGCCGCTCGAAAGCAACAAGATCACCATGCAGCAGGCCTTCGACGCTTCTGCCAAACCGCTCAAAGCTTTTCTGGGTCACTATGTGCGGGACAAGGATCTCAAGCTGTTTCTGGATATCTCCCACGCGCCCGCGCCGCATACCCCGGCGGATCTGGAGCTGAAGACATTGATTCCAGCCTACATTCTTTCCGAACTGAAGACCGGATTCCAGATCGGCGCGGTTCTCTTTCTGCCGTTCCTGATCATCGATATGGTGGTCGCGTCGGTGACGCTTTCGATCGGCATGATTCAATTACCGCCGGTGATGATCTCGGCGCCTTTTAAGATTCTGCTCTTTGTGCTGGCCGACGGTTGGAATCTGGTCATCGGCTCATTAATGAAAGGGTTCTACTCATGACACCGGAGTTCGCCATACAGATCATGCGCCAGGCACTGATGACGGCCTTTTGGCTGGCGGCGCCGCTGCTGGCGGTCGGCCTGGTGGTGGGCATCCTGGTAAGCCTGGTCCAGATACTTACTTCCATTCAGGATACGGCCTTCAACGCCATTCCACGGCTGGTGGCGTTCCTGGCGGCGTTTCTGCTGGCGTTGCCCTGGCTCGCGCAAAGAATGATCACTTACACCACGGCGATCTTGAGTGACTTCAGCCGTTATGCCCAGTGACGTAGCCTTTCCCATTCCCCTGCTGCTTGGATTTCTGCTCACCCTGGTGCGCGTCTCCGGCGTATTCGTGTTTGTCCCCATTCCGGGGATTTCGAGCGCCCTTTCGCCGGCGCGCGTCATCCTGTCGATCGGCACGACGTTGGCGCTCTTTGCCCAATGGCCCCGGCCCGCGACGGACCCCTCGGCGGTCTCCTTCGTGACATGGATCCTCATGGAAGCCGCGCTGGGTGTGGGAACCGGACTGGCGGTGGCCTTCGCAGTGGAGGCGTTCGGGATCGGCACGCAGATTCTGGGTTTACAAGCGGGTTTCGCTTTCGCCTCCACGGTGGACCCCAACACACAGGCGGATTCTACGGTGCTGGTGGTCCTCTCACAAGTCGCTACGGGGTTGTTGTTTTTCGCCATGGGGCTGGACCGGGAGGTGTTGCGGATCCTGGCGCGCAGCCTCGAGACGTATCCGGCCGGTTCGTTCACATTGTCGCGCGCGGCGGGCGAGCAGATGCTGCGGGCAGGCGCGACGATGTTCTCGACCGGGCTGCGCCTGGCGATGCCGCTGATCGCCATTCTGGTCATGCTGGATATCGCGCTGGCTCTACTGGGCCGCGTCAACGGGCAGTTACAACTGCTGCATCTCTCGTTCCCGCTGAAGATGATGGTGGCCATGGGAATGTTAGGGTTGCTGGTCACCATGCTGCCCGAGCTGCTGCGCTTGACGGCGGCGGAGACCTTCGCGGCCGCGCGCGGATTGATCGCGCATTAGCGGACTATGGCCGATAAAGACCAGCGAACCGAACAACCGACGCAGCGGCGGCTGAAGAAGGCGCGGGAAGAAGGGCGCTTCCCGACGGCCCGGGTCTTTGTCAGCGCCTTGCAGTTCCTGGCATTCGTGGCCATGCTGCGGGCCTTCGGCCTGCCCTACATCCAAAATATCCGCAACGTGATGGCCGAGCTGCTGCGGCATGCGACGTCCCCGCACATGGCGGCGTTCGACATCATCGGGCTCAGCGTCTATTTGCTGCGGCGCGTGTTGACGCCGCTACTCACATTGGGCGCCGTGATGGTCGGCGTCACCCTGGCGATTCAACTCGGAGTCACCCGGATGGGCGTCAGCCTGAAGCGGGTAACACCGGATTTCAAGCGGCTCAACCCAGCTTCGCGGCTCAAGGATTTGCCCCGCCAGAACCTCACGTCGCTGCTGCAGGCAACCGTGATGATTCCGGTGTTCGCCATAGTTCTGTATCTCCTGGTGAAAGATAACTTCGATAACTACTTCTTACTGCCCCTGCGGACCATATCTTCATCCGCGTTACTAGTCGCCGGCTCGATCCAGACGCTGCTGTGGAAGGCTTCGATATTGTTCATGGTATTCGGCACGGTGGACCTCATCCGCCAGAAGCAGCGTTACCAGCAGGACCTGAAGATGAGCAAACAGGACATCCGCGACGAGATGAAGGAGATCGAGGGCAATCCGCTGGTGAAGCACCGGCTGCGGCGGTTGCGGCGCGACATGGCCCGGCGCCGCATGATGCACGAAGTGCCGAAAGCCGCCGCGGTGATCGTCAATCCGACGCACTACGCGGTGGCTTTGAGTTACACCATGAGCTCGCTGGGCGCTCCCAAGGTGGTCGCCAAAGGAAAGAACTACCTGGCCCTGCGAATCCGGCAGAAAGCCGTGGCTCACCAGGTTCCGCTGATCGAGAATCCGCCCCTGGCGCAGGCGCTATATAAAGCGGTCGACGTGGGACAGGAGATACCGGTTGAGTTTTATCGGGCCGTGGCCGAAGTGTTGGCTTACATCTTCAAGATGATGAATGGCAGACGGCCTGCATAGAGACAGGAAAACAGCAAGAGGAGTATGCGTTTTTGACGCCGGCAAGAGCTATCGCGGCACCGCCGCCCAAGCAGTTCGATTGGAAGACGGCCATCAACTGGCGGGAGCTGGGTGTGCCGGTGGCGGTTCTGGGAATCGTCCTGGCGCTGATCACGCCGCTGCCGCCGTTCTTACTGGACGTGCTGTTGGTGACCGACATCATGATGTCGGTGACCGTCATGATGGTGGCATTGTACATCAGGAAGCCGGTGGAATTCAGCGTATTCCCGACCACTCTCCTGCTGCTGACGTTGTTCCGGCTGGCACTGAACATTTCGTCCACCCGCCTGATCCTGATGAACGGAAATACCGGCACCAGCGCCGCCGGCGACGTGATTCAGGCCTTCGGCAACTTCGTGGTGGGGGGAAACTATGTCATCGGCGCGGTGATCTTCCTGGTGTTGATAGCCATTCAATATGTCGTCATCAACCACGGCGCCGTGCGCATTTCCGAAGTTACCGCGCGCTTCACCCTGGATGCCCTGCCCGGCAAGCAGATGTCGATCGATTCGGACCTGAGCTCCGGATTGATCCAGGAGGGCGAGGCCCGCAAACGCCGTAAAGACCTGGCGCGCGAGGCCGAGTTCTACGGCGCGATGGATGGAGCTTCCCGCTTCACGCAGCGCGACGCGGTGGCCTCGATTCTGATCACCGGGATCAACATCGTGGCCGGATTCCTGATTGGCGTGCTGCAACACGGCATGGATCTGAAGCACGCGCTGGAGACCTACACGGTCCTGACCATCGGCGATGGACTGGTGACGGTGATTCCGGCGCTGATGATCTCCATCTCCGGCGGTCTGATCGTCACCCGGGCCAGCTCGGACGAGAGACTGGCATCCGATTTTGCCCGGCAGGTATTCGGGAGTCCGAATCCCCTGTTGCTGGCCAGCGGCGTATTGGTGGTTCTGTCCGTGTTCCCCGGCCTGCCCACGGCGCCTTTTCTGGTGATGGGAGGCGGACTGGGCGCGGTCTCCTGGAGAATGCGCAAGCGCCAGAACGACGCGACCAAGTCAGAAGCGGCGGCCAAGCCGGCCTCCAAAGAGAACCTGGAGACACTGCTCCGCGTAGAGCCGCTATCGATCGAGATCGGCCTGGGACTGGTGAAGTACGTGGCCAACGGGCAGGAGTCTCCGCTCATCAAGCGCATCGGCGGCATTCGCCGGCAGTTGGCCAAAGAGATCGGAATCATGCTGGGGCCGGTGCGGGTGGTGGACAACGTTGCCTTGAAAGCGAACGAATACGTCATCTCGCTCAAGGGAGCGGTGGCCGGCCGATATGAGCTGCCGGCGGGATGCGAACTGGCGATCCCGGTGGGCAAGCTGGAACCGCTGCCGGGCGGACGGCAGACCAAGGAACCCGCGTTCGGAATGACGGGCTGGTGGGTTCCCGCCGAACAGGCGGATGCCGCCCGGCGCCGGGCGTTCACCGTGGTGGACCCGGTCAGCGTGCTGGGCACGCATCTGGCGGAGCTGATCCGCCGCTATGCACACGAACTGTTCTCGCGCCAGGATGCCAAAAAGTATCTGGACCGCGCCATGCTCGAATGCCCCAAGGCCGTCGAGGAACTGGTGCCGAAGATACTGCCCCTTCCGACCGTACAGCGCGTGCTGCAGAACCTGCTGCGGGAACGCGTGTCCATCCGCGACTCGGTCAGCATTCTGGAGGCGTTGGGCGAGGCCGGAGCCACGACGCGAAACGCCGTGCTGCTGACCGAGTACGTGCGGCAAGCGTTGCGCCGTACGCTGGTCAAGCCGTTCCTGAACGCCGCCGGGGATCTCACCGCATACCTCATCGATCCGGCGCTGGAGCAAGTCATCGAGCCGGCCATACAACACGGCGAGCAGACCAGCCACCTCACGCTGGCGCCGCCGGCCATACGCGATTGCCTGCGCCGGATTGCAGCGAAAGTGGGCGATCCGGAGACACCGGTGGCCGCCATAGCCGGATCGAATTCGAGATACTTCCTGCGGCAGATGGTGGAGCCCACCATCCGTAACCTGTTCTTTATTTCGCACAACGAAATCCCGGCCGAAGTCAAGATCGTCTCCATGGGGGTCATTCAATGAATATGGGCGCGGGCCAGAGCACCCAACTGCATGTCAAATCGTTCTTCGCGGCCAATGCCAAAGACGCCTTGCAACAGGCGCACCAGGAGTTCGGACAGGACGCGCTGCTCCTGGACGTGCGGGAAGCGCCGCCCGAGGCACGGCATCTGGGCGCTTGCGAAGTGGTGCTCGGCGTAGCGCAGCGGGTGCACGCACCGGCTCCCGTGCAGGGCCTGCAATTCGCGGACACCGACAAGATCACCGCGGCTTTGGAGGCTTTGGAGCGGCTGCTGGAAGCGCGGCCGCAGGCGAGTCATCGACCCGCGGCGGCCTCCGGCGCGGCTCACTCAGCGGCTCAGCCGGCCGCCCGCGAGATTCATGCAGCCAGCGTCAGCCGAACCGTCGAGGATGCCCTGATCGACGGCGGAGTCCATCCGGATTGGGCGCGCGAGATCGATCAAGCGGTGCGGCAGCGCATCCGGAAGCAGCCTTTGGCGATGGCGCGTCCGGGCGCGCCGCGCAATTGGGATCGGCCTGATCTGGCCGCCGAGACAGCCGCTGAATTAGGCAGCCGATTCGAGGTTTCGCCCGGGGTTGGAAGAGTGACCGCCCTGGTGGGTCCTCCCGGGGCCGGCAAGACCACCACGCTGGTGAAACTGGCCGTGCAGGAGGGCCTCAAAGCCGGCCGCCCCACGCAACTGATCTCCGCCGACACACTGCGGATCGGGGGAGCGGAGCAACTGCGTGCCTTCGCCGCCATCCTGGGAGTTCGTTTTCAGGCCGTCGAGGGCACTACGGCGCTAGCCCAGGCCGTGGACGGCGCACTCGAGGGCCATCTCGTCCTGATCGACACTCCGGGTTACAGCCGGGCCCTGCAGGAGGATCTCGGTGGCGGGCTGGCGGACTTTCTGTGCCGCCGTCAAGACATTGACACCCACTTAGTTCTGACAGCATCAGCGCAGGCTTCCACTTATCCGAAGTTAATCGAGCTCTACCTGCGCTACGGCCCCGGTAAGCTGCTGTTTACCCGGTTAGACGAGACAGAGTCTTTGGCGAGCGTCTTTTGCGCGGCCATGGAACATAAATTGCCGCTTTCCTACTTCAGCGCCGGCCAGTTGATTCCGGAAGATCTGGAAGCCGCCAGCAAGGAACGCGTGATCGAGTCCCTGGTACGTCAATTGCCAGAAGAGTTGCGGGCGGTCGCCTGACAAAGACTCATGGGCAGCACCTTATACGGTCCACATTCGATCGTTGACGACGATCACGCACTGCGCCGGGAAGCCCTGGTGCTGCAATACCTGCCCCAGGTGCGTCTGGTCGCGCGGCGCATCCACGACCGCCTGCCCAGTCACATCGCCTTGGAGGACCTGGTATCCGCCGGTGTGGTGGGGCTGATTGCAGCCATCGACAATTTCGACCCGATGCTCAACGTCCAGCTCAACACCTACGCGGAGCGCCGCATTCGCGGCGCGATCATGGACAGCCTGCGCGAGATGGACTGGGCGCCCCGCGAAACCCGCAAGAGATCCCGCATGATCGAGGCCGCCATCCACCGGGCGCAGCAGAGCCTGGGCCGGGAACCGACCGAGGAGGAGATTGCCGCCGAGCTGGAACTGGCGCCCGCGGAGTACCAGAAATGGCTTTCCGAGGTACAGTCGGTCGAGATCGAGCGGCTGGAGAGTTCGCCCCGGGAAGACGGCCGGGATCTGTTGAACTTCATCTCCGATGACGAAGAGAGCCGCCCGTCGCGCACGGCGGAACGCGCGGCGCTGGAGAGGATCCTGGCGCAGGCGATCGATCGCATGCCGAAGACGGAGCGCGCGGTTCTTACCTTGTATTACTACGAAGAGCTCAATCTGCGGGAGATATCGCAAATCATGGGATTGCATCTTTCGCGTATTCACCAGTTACGCGTACAGGCCGTACTCCGGCTGCGCAGCCACCTGGAAAGGGTCTGGCTATCCCAGCCGAGGAGCAGATCATGAGCGAACATCCGCCCGCGCCCGCAGGTCCGCCGGCATTAGGCCTGCTGTTGGACATCGAACTGCCGGTCACGCTGCGCTTCGGCCAGAGGTCGATGACCCTGGACGAAGTTTTGAGCCTGGAAAACGGATCGATCGTGGAATTCGAGCGCGCCGTGGAGGATCCCATCGAGGTTCTGGTCAATGACCGCGTCGTCGCGCGGGGCGCCGCCGTCACGGTGGACGGTCAGTATGGCGTCCGCATCTTGGAAATAGCAGGGCCGCGGGATCGTATGAACCCGGTGCGGGCTGTCCGCCCGCGGCCGGCGGCAGGAGCATAGGCATGGCTTTCGGCTGGATCATCGGTCCACTCACACAATACATACTTCTGGCCTTGGGATTGATGGGCTGCCTGGCCATCTGCCTGGCGACCAGCGGCAAGACCTGGCGCGAGCGGCGCGCGATGGCGAAATCGCACGAGTGTCTGGGCCAGACGGTAGCGGCGCTCTCCGCCGCCGTCGCAGAGATCCGCCAGGACCGGGCCGAAACCGAGAGCCGCGCGCCGGCTCCAATCCCGGGATTGAACCTCACCAAACGCGCGCAGGCGCTGCGCATGCACAGCCGCGGAGAAACGTTATCGACGATCGCGGCCGCGCTGCAGTCGCCCCGGAACGAGGTCGAGCTGCTGCTGAAGATACAGGGATATCTGAATTCGCAGGTCTAGCTGGCGCGCAGAATTCCGGAAGCCTCGAAGCTGCGCAGCTTCATGATCAGCGTAGTCCGTTTCATGCCCAGCAATTCGGCGGCGGCAGTGCGATTGCCGGCGGTCCGGGCGAGCGCCTTACGCAGCATGGCATGCTCGAACTGGCTCACGGCGGTGGCAAAGTCCACTCCTTCCGGAGTATCCACCGCACCCGTGGCCACGGTGGTCGAGACAAACTCCAGCGCGGGAGCCTTGCTGAGCCCGAAATCGGCGGCATGCAGCATTTCCCGGTCGCCGCTCAAAGCCACCGCCATTTCGACCGCATTCTCCAATTGCCGCACGTTGCCCGGCCAGGAGTTCGCCCGCAGGCGCTTCAGGGCCTCGGGGCTCAACTGTTTCAACGGAATCTCTTCGGCCTGGCAGATCTTCCGGAGAAAATGCTCCGCCAGCAATGGAATGTCACTGTCCCGTTTCCGCAGCGGCGGCACTTCCAAAGGCACCACGTTCAGCCGGTAGTACAGATCCTCCCGGAACCTTCCCTGGCGCACACGCTCCGGCAGATCCGCGTTAGTGGCCGCGATGACCCGCACATCCACCTTAATGTTCTCGGAACTTCCCAGCCGTTGTATCTCGCGGTCCTGCAGTACGCGCAAAAGCTTGGCCTGTAACTCCAGCGGCATGTCGGCGATCTCATCCAGGAAAAGCGTACCGCGGTTGGCCAGTTCGAACCGTCCCACGCGCGAGTTGATGGCGCCGGTAAAGGCGCCCTTTACGTGTCCGAAAAGTTCGGCTTCGAGAAGATTCTCGGGTAATGCGCTGCAGTTGATGGAGACCATCGGCTGTCCCAGGCGGGGACTGGCCATGTGAAGCGCGCGCGCCACCATTTCCTTGCCGGTACCCGTTTCGCCGGTGATCAGGACCGTGCAGCGGCGGGGACCGACCAGGCGAATGGCTTCGGCCAGGGTCTCCATCGCATGGCACTCACCCACCAGGAACTCGCGCCAGCCTTCATTCCCATTTTTCCGCCGGATTTGTAGTGCCCGGCGCCGGCTTTCGGCGGCGCTGAATAACGCTTCGCGCAGCTCGGGGTATGAATCCCGGTAGCCCAGGCAATGATGCGCGCCGGCGCGAATCAGACGCACGGCATCGGTAGCGCGCATATCCGGGTCCCAGAACAGCACGGGCATCGCGGGATCGAGCAGGCGCAGCCGCTCGATTGCCGCCACGGCATCGTCGCACGCCATACCGCCCGTCACCAATACGGCATCCATTCCATCAAGGCTCAACGGCGTGAGCTTGGAGATAACTTCCGTCGCCCGAACGACGCGAAAGTCAGTCAGGGTCTCCTCGAATTCACATCCCGAGACAGCAGCTTCAGTCAGGACACAGAGAACGGTGGGTCGCTTCATGAGCGACTTAATATTAACAAGGAATCGAAAAAGGATACCAGCGTTTCCTGTACGACGGTTTCACAATGATAGTTTACTTTGGCTAACCATTTGAATATCTTAGGTTAATTGTGGCGATGCCGCCCTGTTTCGGGTAACAATAGAGACGGAGTTTCAGTTGTGGGCGACTGTCACGACTGACTGAATTTCTGCAGAATTCAATTCCTATGAGTCTACGCATCCAAAACGACAGTCTGGCGGGAACGGGCGCACTGGGGACCGGGCGCGCGGACGAGATTTCGCACGCGTCGGACTCTTCCAGTTCCGGGATTGGCGGAACCGGCCATCGCGGCGGCGACAGTGTGGACATTTCGTCTTTGTCGCAGAGCGTGGCGGCGGCCAGCACGGCCCATGCCTCCCAACAGGCAGCACGAGTCTCGAGATTGGCGGCCCTCTATCAGAGCGGCCATTACAATGTCGAATCGAATCTGGTAAGCCGGGCGATCGTGGACCAGGCGCTGAGCGCCGATCCGGGTGAGGGCGCCTGATGCCGGAGCCGGCCGTCACGGACTTGATCGGTCACGCCCGGCGCCGCGTGCGCGTCGCCTTGCGGCAATGGAAGGCGACGGATCTCGCGCGCGTTCACAAGTGCCGCGGCTTGCTCGAACAGTCGGTGGACGATCTGAAAACGGCGATCGAATTGCTGCGAAAGACAACGCCACGCGTGGATGGAGATGTTTCAGCGATGATCGCCGGTTTGCGGAGTGACATTTCAACGATGATACGGCTGGTGGACGCCTGCTCCGGCTTCCATCGCCGGGTTTCGCTGCACCGTTCTGGCGGAACACCCTCGTACGATGCGTCCGGGCGCACGATTGCCGAATCGGACCCGGCGGTGACGCGCGGCCTCTCGGGTTAAATCGATATGTCTGGTATCACGGCATCTCTTGCCAGCGCCGGAAATGCGCTTTCGGTCCTGGAACAGGCGCTGAGCGTCATCCAGAACAATGTAGACAACGCCTCGACTCCCGGCTATGCGAAGCAGAGCCTCAATCTGGAGGCCATGCCCCTGGATATCGCCGGCGGGTTAGTCGGCGGGTTGATGTCGGCCGGCCTGGATAACTCGCGCGATCCCTACGCCGAGGAAGCCGTTCAGAGTCAGACCCAGGCGTTGGGGTTCTATACCGCGCAAGCGCAGAGCACCAGCACCCTGCAGAGTTTCTTCGACGTCACCGGCACCGGCGGCGTATCGGCGGCCCTCAACAATCTGTTTCAGGCGTTTTCGGCCTGGAGCAACTCGCCCAGCGATACGACTGCCCGGCAGAACGTTCTGGACGCCGCCAATTCGGTGGCCCAGAGTTTTCAGGGACTCGACAATTCGTTGACACAGAGCGCCGGTCAAATTGACGGACAGATCGGTTCCACCGTCAGCCAGATCAATACCATCGCGGCGCAGATCCAGCAATACAATGTCAACCGCCTGCAGTCGCAGCAGCCGGATCCGGGTGCGGATGCGCAACTTTACAGTGCGCTGCAGAACCTCTCCCAACTCACCAATTTCACCACCGTGACGCAGAGCGACGGCACGGTGACCGTGTTACTCGCGGGGGGAACGCCTTTAGTCGTCGGGAATCAGCAATACGACCTGAGCTCGAATATCGCGGTAGACTCGGCTCCCTCTCCGACTTATCCTAATTCCTTGCCGACGGCTCATATCCTGGACGCACAGGGCAATGACGTCACTTCCGAGATTACCGGCGGGCAACTGGGGGGACTGCTGGATGTGCGCGACCGGGTACTGGCGGGCATACTGGGAGATGCGCAGCAACAAGGGACGCTCAACCAGTTGGCGCAAGGCCTGGCGGATACGGTCAACGGAATCCTGGAGTCCGGTACGGTCTCGGCGGACCCTGGCGCGGCCGCCGGATCGCCCCTGTTCACCTACGATGCCTCCAATCCGGCCGGCATCGCGTCGACGATCGCCTTGAACGCCACAATCACCCCGGATCAACTGGCGCCCGTCGACTCGTCAGGCAATGCGAATGGCAATGCCATTGCGCTGGCCGCGCTGGAAAACCCGGCGGGGACCACGGGTACGATCGGAGGACTCAGCTATCTCCAGTACTTCGGACAGATCGCGGGCAATGTCGGCCAGGAGAATCAGACCGCGACGAATAACGAACAGATGCAGCAGCAGGTCACTGCGCAGGCCACCAGCCTGCGCGATCAGGTCTCGGGCGTATCGCTGGACCAGGAAGCCTCGGCCATTCTGCAGTTTCAGCAGGCTTACCAGGCCACCGCGCAGGTGCTGACGGTTCTGGACAATCTGGGACAGGATCTGATGAATCTGATCGTACCGGCATAAGGCGGGCACTATGTTTCCTAACATCAGCGGTTCCTCGGAAGCGTTCTTGGCGAATCTGAATAATCTCCAGTTGGAGATGCAGCAGGCGCAGGCGCAGGTCAGCTCCGGCCTGCGCGTGGTGCAGCCATCCGACTCTCCCACCGAGATTGCGGAGATCGTGCAACTTCAGGGCGACATCGCTCAGAATCAGCAGGTGCAGTCCAACCTGAACGGGGTCTCCTCCCAACTCAGCACGGCGGATTCCGCCCTCGCGACCGCGCTGCAAGCGGTCGAGAGCGCCACGTCGCTGGGCACCGAGGGCGCCAACGCGACCGCGACGGCCGATGAAAGGAACAACCTGGCGCAACAAGTGGCCGGTATCCTGCAGACCCTGGTGAATATCAGTAACACGAGCATCGACGGCCATTACCTGTTCAGCGGCGACCTGGACACGCAGCCGGCATACGCGATCGATCCCACTTCGCCAACCGGTGTCAAGCAACTGGTTTCGGCGCCGGCGACCCAGGTGGCCGTGGGCGCGGACGGCTCCACCATTCCGATTTCGAGGACCGCGCAGGAGATATTCGACGTGCGGGACGCCACCGGCGCCCCCACAACCGGGAACGTGTTCGCCGCGGTCAATTCCCTGCTGACTTCGCTCCAGGCTAATGACCAGGCGGGAATCGCGCAGGCCGTGCTGGATCTGCAATCGGCGGATCAGTATCTCAACGGCCAGCTTGCTTTCTATGGACAGGCCGAGGACAGCGTGTCCGCCGCGACGACGCTGGCACAGAAGTTTCAGACCCAGGAACAGTCCAGTTTGAGCCAACTGCGCGATGCAGACATCGCCTCCGTAGCGGTGAGCCTCAACCAGGAACAGCTCCAGAACCAGGCGGCTTTATCGGCCGAGTCCACTCTGCTCCAGCAGCGCGATTTATTCGGCTATATCGGATAGGGCGGGTTAGTAACGGGTCGAGATCTCGCGGCGGGCCGACTTAGAACAGGCGGACCCGGGCTTTTCCGATCGAATCACTACGCGCAGGCTGGACCAGGCGGGCCGCGCCGGCGCCGGCGCGCCGGCCAGGTGCGATAGCAATCTGATGCAAACCTCCACAGCCGGGTCGGCAGTGTCCGGGCTGAATGGGCTACTGCAGTTCCTCAGGGTATCCGAAACCGCGCTTAACAACTGGAGCCGCTCTTGCTCACAAGTATCTGACTCGCAGTTTGCTTGACTGCTGCGATCCAGTTCGAGGCCGAGCGCGGCGGGGTTGCCCTGCGCCCATGCCCGCAGCAACGCTCCCGCCAGTTCCGTAGAGCCCACGTGAGCGGATTGACCGATTTGTCTCATGCTACCTGTCATGTCGGCAGAATAGTAACGAATTTCTAATTTACTTTTCCGCGGTTATTGCGGTGTAATTGTCTCGAATTCAGATGCGGAACGCCGATGTGAGCATCAGAGAGGTGTCTATGATTTACGTCACTCGGCTGAACCATACACCGATCGTGTTGAATGCCGACTTGATCGAACATATCGAGACGACACCTGACACCGTGGTCAGTCTGACAACTGGCCAAAAGTTAGTAGTGCTGGAATCCGCGGATGAAGTCATTCGGCGCGTAGTGGAGTTCCGTAGAAGCATCATGGCGATGCCGTGGAGCGGCGAATCGGCGGGAAGGCAGCCGGCAGATCAACGTTATGGCCAAGGATAAAGGCGGAAATTCCGGCGGGACGCGCCCCGACATTGCTACTCTGGGGGGCCTGCTGCTGGCCGTCGGCGGCATCCTGACGGGACTGATGATGGAAGGCGGCAAGATCCGGGACGTGGCCCAGATCACCGCCGCCATGATCGTGCTGGGCGGGACCATCGGCGCGGTGATGGTCACCACGCCGCTAGCCGTGCTGCTGCGCGCCGCCAAGAAGATGGGCTTGCTGTTCTTTGACCGCTCCAAACCGCTGGCGGGAGAGATCGACAGCATCATCAACTATGCGGCGCAGGCGCGCAAGCAGGGCATCGTTTCGCTCGAGCAGCAGGCGGCCACGGTGGCGGACCCTTTCCTGCGCAAAGCTCTGAATCTGGCCGTGGATGGGATCGAGCTCAGCCAGATCCGCGGCATGATGGAGCTCGAGATCACCTTGGTGGAACAGGATGGGGAAGCGGAAGCCAAGGTCTTCGAGGCGGCCGGGGGCTACGCGCCCACGATCGGTATCATCGGCGCGGTGCTGGGACTGATCCAGGTCATGAAGAATCTGGCCAACATCGACGAGGTCGGCCGGGGCATCGCGGTGGCGTTCGTGGCCACGGTTTACGGGGTGGGATCGGCGAACCTGTTTTTCCTCCCGGCGGCCAGCAAGCTGCGCGCCCGTGTTAAGGAGGAAGTGCGGCGCCGGGAACTGATGCTGGACGGCGTGCTTTCCATCGTCGAGGGACTGAACCCGAAGCTGATCAGCACCAAACTGGAAGCCTACGCCCAGGCGCGCGACTCGCAGGCGAAAGCCGGCGCCAAAGCCCAGATGGCCGGCCAACCGGCCGCCGCGGAGGGTTAACATGGCCCGCAAAAAGCCGGAAGCCGAACACGCCAACCATGAACGGTGGCTGGTCTCCTACGCCGACTTCATCACCCTGCTCTTTGCATTCTTCGTGGTGATGTTCGCGTCTTCACAGACAGATAAGGCCAAGGCCCAAATGGTATCCGATTCGGTAAAACAGGCACTGGAGAAAGGCGGCGTCAGTGCCGCGGTCCGCGAGATCCTGGGCGGAACGGTGGACGACAGGGGAAAAGGCAACGCCCTGATGCGCGGCCCCGGCGGTTCGCAGCCGATCGACCGGCACGACACCGCCGGCAAAGAGGCGGAACTGGTCCCTTCCATGCAGTATCTGACCCAGGCCCTGGCGGCTGAGATCCACAACGGGAAGATCGAAATCCACCTGGAGCCCCGCGGGCTGGTGGTAAGCCTGCGGGAGGCGGCCTTCTTTCCTTCCGGCGGCGACACGGTGGACCCCAACACGTTCGCGCCTCTCGATAAGATCGCTGCCACACTGCGCGAGCTTCCCAACGGGATACGCCTGGAAGGACACACGGATTCGGTCCCCATCCACACGGCCCGCTTCCGCAGTAACTGGGAACTCTCGGCGGCCCGCAGCATCGCCATGCTGGACCTGTTCGCCAGCCGCGGCGGGGTCAACCCCCAACGCCTGGCGATTGCCGGTTATGCCGATACCATACCGGTAGACTCGAACGATACCGTCGAGGGGCGCGCGCACAACCGGCGGGTGGACATCGTGATCCTGGCCCAGCGCGTCCAGGTAAAGGCGACGGCCGAACCGGAGCCCAGGGCGCCGTCAAAGCCGGCCCACAAGTGATCCGAAAGTCTCCGGCATGCCTGGCAATGGAATTGCTATCTAAGTGCTTTTATGTCCAGAATTCCCACAAAGTGCTTCGATGATATCGATTATTCCGAGACGGCTTTGTTTGATTTTCCGCAAGGGCTGCCGGGTTACGAACAAGAGCGGGCTTTCGTCTTTCTGAACCGCCCGGATAGCTACCCCCTTCTCTTCATGCAGAGCACGCGCACACCGGAGTTGTGTTTCATCCTATTGCCGATCTTTGTGGTGGAACCCGCGTACCGGCTGCATCTGGATGAAGAGGATCTGTCCAAGCTGAAACTGCCGCTCACCCGCCAGCCACGCATCGGCGAGGATATTTTGTGCGCGGCGATCCTCTGCGCCCACGGCGGGGGAGAGACTCCCACCGCGAATCTGCTGGCTCCCATCGTGGTGAACATTCGGGATCGCATTGGCATACAGGCCATCCAGACGCAATCCGGATACTCGCACCGGCATCCGCTGACCCCGCGGGAGGAGTTAGCGGCATGCTCGTAATGCGACGCCGCGCCGGCGAGAGTTTTCTACTCGGCGATGAAATCGAAATTCAAGTGCTGCAGGTGACCGGAACGCGGGTGAAACTCGGGATCAGCGCACCCGCTTCCATCCCCATTGTCCGCCGCGAAGTGCAGATTACGCAGGACGAAAATCAGACCGCCGCGCGCAGCGTCAGCGCGGACGCCATCCACACGCTGTTGAACGCTCTGCCGCCGGCTACGACGGCTAAAAATCGCCGGCATGTCAAGGCTTTGACAGTTGCGATAACCTAAGTTATTTCAAATATTTTCTTCCAATAATTTATTAGAATACGCGGCCGCGGTCCCCGATATGTACGAATGAGGGATGATACTTCCGGGCATCCAAGCAACGGAGAACCCGGACCCGTACAGGACGTGCGGGCACGTATCACACAGGACGTTCGAATAACATGATCACCTTTCAAACTAACTACGCGTCGATGGTTGCCGAAAACAACCTGAACACGAATAACATTTTTCAGACGCATACGATCGAAGCTCTGACTTCCGGTTACCGGATCAACAATTCCGGCGACGACCCGGCGGGCTTGGCGGTGGCGAACCAGTATCGCGACGAAGTGGCCCAAGTGACGCAGGGTGTGCAAAACGCCAACAACGGCGTGAGCACGCTGCAGATCATCGATGGCGGTCTGAATAACATCAGCGTCATGCTGGACCGGTTGCAGACCCTGGCTACGGAGTCGGCGACCACCACGTTCACCGGAGACCGCAACAACATCAACGTGGAATACCAGCAATTGGTGCAGGAGATCTCCCAGCAGGCAGCCACCATCGGCCTGAACAACGGCGGCAGCTTCAACACGCAGAACGAAGTCTTCATCGGCGGCGGCAACAGCCTGGCGAATTCTCAGGTGCAGGTGGATCTGAGCGGCGTGTCGAACACGGTGGATGCGGCCGGCCTCGGCCTCACCAACACCACGGTGGCCGCGGGCGGCACCGAATTGACCGGCAACCTGGCGCGTTTGGATGCGCCCGGCGTCACGTTCCTGGCCGGCAGCGGCACCCAATCGTTCACTTTCAACCTGATCAGCAACGGGTCCGCGACCAGCTTCACTGCCACGGTGAGCGGCGGCGCCAGCGGCCTGACCGAGCAAGGCGTGGTCGATGCGCTGCAAAGCCAGCTATCCTCCTACGGCATCACCGCCCAGGTGGGCTCCGACGGGCAGATCCAGTTCGGCGGCGGCACCCCGTTCACGGTGCAAGCGGGCGCAGCCAGCGTCGGCACCGCGGTTGCCACCGCCGGTTCGCTAGCCAGCAACGCCGGCATCTACAGTGCCGCGGGCGGCGACTTCACCACGGGCACGGCCGAGACCCTCACCTTCCAGAACGGACAGGGCACCGCCAGCGTCGTGTTGGCCGGTACCGAAACCCTGGGCGCGGCCATTGCGGCCATCAATGCCCAAACGTCCTCGATCGGCGTCTATGCCGTGGCCAGTGCGGATGGGGCCGGGATCTCGATCCAGAGCAGCAACAGCTTCACCGCTTCCACCACCGCGGCCACCGGCGGCGTCTTTAACGCCACCGCCGCGGGCGCGCAGGCCGTAACCGCTCCCACCGACACTGCCAGCACCACCGGCAACGCCCTGGCCGCCGTCACTGCCATTCAAAACGCCTTAACTCAGCTCGGACAGGTGCAGGCGCGCGTCGGAGCCGGCGAGAACATTCTGCAGTACGCCATCGACCTGGCCAACTCGCAGATCACCAACGTCTCCTCGGCGGAATCCCAGATTCGGGATGCCGACGTAGCTACGGAAGCCGCGAACCTGACCAAGGCACAGGTCCTCGAGCAGTCCTCGGTGGCCGCCATGGCGCAGGCCAATGCGACGCCGCAGGCTGTCCTGAAGCTCTTGCAGTAACTCCTTGAGCCAGCTTGATCGTACCAGGGCCGGACCCGTTTGGGTTCGGCCCATCTTTTGCTAGGTTGGTTTTCTCATGGGAACCATATCACTCCCCACCGTGTCCTTCAGCGGCCAGAGCAGTTATGCCGCCGATCTGCAAAACGAACTAAACCGGGCGTTACAGATCGCTTCGCTGCCCATCCAGTTGATGCAGGCCAATGTGTCGACTCTGCAAAGCCAGGAGCAGGCGCTCACCGGCCTGCAATCCGTGTTCGGTTCGCTGCAGGGTGTTCTGCAATCCATCGATTCGGCTACCAGCGGGTCTCTCTCGGCCAGCGTCTCGCAGCCCGCGGTGCTCACTGCCACGGCCGGCGCGGGTGCCCTGCCCGGCACGTACACCATCCAGGTGGATCAGATCGGTACGCCCACCACGACTCTGAGCGTGGCCGGCCAAACTCCGGTGACGGACCCCTCCAGCGGCAGCATCAGCTCCTCGTCCACGTTCACGCTGACCGTCAATGGCGTCGATTACACGATCACGCCCTCGGATGACAACCTGAATGCCCTGGCTGCCGCGATCAACAGCTCGGGAGCCGGAGTCGAGGCGAACGTCGTCAACGTAGGCGGATCTTCCGGCGCCGACTACCGCTTGTCGATCGTCAGCGGCAGTGTCGGCGACACAGCCATCCAACTCAACGACGGCACCACCGACCTCTTGAATACCGTGTCGGCGGGGACGGATGCCAAATACTCCGTGGACGGCAGTAACATCGAAGCGGACAGCACCACCAACCAAGTCACGCTGGCGCCCGGCCTGACCGTGAATCTGCTGGAAACCAGTACGAGCCCCGTCACCATTACCGTGGGCACCAACTACAACGCACTGTCGAATGCTCTGTCGAACTTCGCCAACGCCTATAATTCAGCGGTCAGCACGCTGAACCAGCAGATCGGACAGAATGCCGGCCCATTGGCGGGCCAGAGCATCATCTATTCGCTCACCGGCGCCCTGAACAGCATGGTGAACTATACAGATGGCCTGGGAGCGGTGAATTCCCTCGCCAGTATCGGGTTCACGCTGAGCTCTACCGGACAGTTGTCGTTTGACCCGACGGTCTTCAACAACCTGAGCATCTCCGACATTCAGCAGTTTCTCGGCGGCCTGTCGAGCGGCGGTTTCCTGGAAGCTGCCGGCAATGCCCTGACGCCGGTGGCGGATCCGACCACCGGGGCCATCCAGAGTGAGTTTACTTCGCTGCAGAACCAGGTCACCAACGAGAACACTCTGATCGCCAACGAAGAGACCAGAGTCACCGATATGCAAACCAACCTGGAACAGCAGCTCTCCGCCGCGGACGCCCTGATCGCGAACCTGGAGGCCCAGAAGACGTATTACACGGAGTTGTTCCAGGCGCAGTATCCCAGCTCCACGGCCACGGGTTGATCGGCATGAACGGCAGGCTGCAGGAGCTGGAGAAAGATCTGCGGGACGCGGTGGCGCATCGCAACTATGAGGAGGTACGCCATAAGGCCGCCGATTATGCGGCGCTGGCGGCCCGGGAGTGGCATGCGCTGGCTCCCGCCGATCCGCGCGCACGCGCCATCTTCGAACGGCTGCTGGCCACCCTCGAATGGACCCACCAGATGGTCTGCATATCCCGCGCGCACACAGCGGCTCGACTCCGGCGCGTCCGCCTGTCGACCCGGTATCTGGGTGCCGGAAGCACCACCCAAGCCGGGCTCCGGTTCGATATCTAGCCGCTCCCCGCGAAGATCCGTCAAGCCCATGACACGTCACCCGGCTGACGGCTCCGGCGAGTGTTCACTCCTGCGATATTGCCGTGCCGTGCGGCAGATTTACTAGAAAAATCCGAATGGAACCGTACATGCAGTCCCGCCTGCATCGTGATCGACAGCCTGACTGACAGCTTGGAACAGTATATGAATGTGACCAGCCTGCGCCAGAAGCTGGTCGCATCCAATATCGCCAATGCGGACACGCCCGGATACAAGACACAGGACGTGGATTTTCAGGACAGCCTGCAGGCGGCTCTCGGAGGAGGCAAACCGCAGGCGATCGAGGTCTCGGGTCTGGCGGTCAGAAACGACGGCAATAATGTGGACCTGGATCGCGAGGCGCGCCTGCTGGCGGAGAATGCCATGCGTTTCAGCCTGGCGGCCAATCTCATGCACACAGAGCTGCAAGAGGTGAGAGAGGCAATTCAGGGAGGCAAGAGCTCATGAGTCTGTTTTCGGTCCTTTCCGTCAGTGCATCCGGCATGGCCGCCCAGCGGACGCGGGCGGCGCTCCTGGTGGAGAACATCGCCAATTCCGAAACCACGCGCACGCAGGAAGGAGGACCGTACCGGCGCAAGGACGCCATCTTCTCGAGCGAGCCGGTAAGTTCCTCGTTCGGTTCGGAACTGGACGCCCACCTGGCCGGCGAACAGCTCACCGGTGTCAGCGTAGCCGGCGTATCGGTCGATACCAGCGCGCCTGAGATGCGCTACATCCCCGGCCATCCCGATGCGAACGCGCAGGGCTACGTAGCCATGCCCAAAGTGAACCCGGCCGAGGACATGGTGGACCTGATGGGCGCCAATCGCAGCTATCAGGCGAACGTGGCGGCTATGTCGGCAGTCAAGGACATGATTCAGAAATCGATCGACCTGCTCAAATAGGAATCCGCATGCCGGCGCCCATCGCCTCCATCACGCCCATCGCCATGCCGGAGCTGTCCGGGCTGGCCAAGCCGACTGACCAATCGGGAGACTTCCAGAAAATCCTGTCCGGCAGTATCGACCGGCTCGAGTCTCTGAACAACGACGCGTCCAATGCTGTTCAGAAATTCCTCACCGGCGAGAACGAAGAGTTACACACGGTAGTGCTGGCTACCCAAAAGGCGGAGTTAGCCTTCGAACTCGGCCTGCAAGTCCGCAACAAAGTCGTGGACGCTTATCAAGAGATCATGAAGATGCAGGTCTGATGCCGCCCACCTTCCACCTGCCCCGGTTATCCAGATGAACCAGATCACAAAGCTCATTTCCGGCCTCTCCATCAAACAGCGGGTGACTATCGTCATGGCGACGGTCCTGGCGGGCCTGTTAGTCGCGTCGTTCGTGCATTGGAAACACGAAAGTGACTTCAGCGCGCTGTACACCGGGATGGCGCCCGAGGATGCCGGAGGCGTGGTCCAGAAACTGAAGGAGATCGGGGTCGAGTACCGGCTCGCGGATGGCGGCGGCACGGTTCGGGTTCCCGCGGCAAGATTGGCCGAGTCCCGGCTGGCATTGGCCGCCGCCGGCCTTCCCAAGACGGGACGCATCGGTTTTGAGCTGTTCGACAAGAGTTCTTTCGGCAATACCGACTTTGTCGAACATGTCAATTACAAGCGCGCGCTGGAAGGCGAACTGGAGCGGTCGGTCATGAGCCTGGCGGAAGTGGAGCAGGCCCGTGTGCACCTGACCTTGCCCAAGGAATCCGTGTTCCTCGATCAGCAGCAGCCTTCCAAGGCCAGCGTGGTGGTGAAGCTGCGCCCCGGCGCGCGCATCTCGCCACAGAATGTTCTGGCGATCACGAACCTGGTAGCCAGCGCGGTGGAAGGCCTCAGCCCGGACTCGGTCTCGGTGGTCGACATGCGCGGCGCCCTGTTGACCCGCACCGCCCGCGTCAGTACCGATGGGTCGCAGCCTCCCACTGAGTTACTCGAAATGCGCCAGCAGATGGAACATAACCTGGCGGCCAAGATCTCCGAAACGCTGGATCCGCTGCTCGGTCCGAATAACTACCGCGTGGGAGCTTCCGTGGATTGCGACATGACCAGCGGGGAGCAGCAGGAAGAAGTGCTCGATCCCGCGCACTCCGTGATGGTCAGTTCCCAAAAATCCGAAGACGTGTCCGAACGCGGCGGCTCTTCGGGAATACCCGGCACGGCGGCGAATCTGCCCGGCAGCGCCACCCCGGTCAGGACCGCGGGCGGCGTTTCGCGGCGCACGGAGAGCATCAACTATCAAACCAGCCGCACGGTGCGCCACACCAAGATCCCGCAAGGCATCATCAAGCGGATGTCTCTGGCGATACTGCTCGCCCAGGCGGTGCGTTGGGAGGGCAGCGGACAGCAGAAGCACGCGGTCGCCATTCCGCAGCCTCCCGAAACGATCAAGACCATCCGCGATCTGGTCGCGGGCGTGACCGGCTTCAGTGCCGAGCGCGGCGACCAACTGGTGGTGGAGACGCTGCCCTTCGAGTCCAGCACCGAACCGCCGGCTGTGGCATCTCCGGTGGCGCCGCCGGAAGCGACGCCGGTGTGGCAGAAGTGGCTGGCCAAGTATCGGATCTACGTGATCGCCGGCGCCGCGCTGTTGGCCCTCCTGACGATCGCCATCCCGGCCGTACTCGTGCTGAAACGGAGCCGTCGCCGTACCATCGCCGTGAGTCACCCGGATGAGCTGGAAGGCGTTCCGGAGTTTCATCATTTGCCGACAGCCAGTACGGCACTGGCCACGCCGGAACAACTCACCGTCCAGGCCAATGTGACAACCCGGGAAGATAGTGCATTGGAATTGGCCAAACGCGTCCGTGAATTCGCCAAGGCCGAGCCGGCGCTTACGGCCAACACACTCCGTATGTGGCTACAGAATCAGCCGTCCAAGGCGGAAAGCCAACATGCTTCCGTCTGATCGGCGGGGCGGCGATAGGTATGTTATCTAAGGTCCTGAGCGATGCGAAGATCGATGCGCGGCCGATGGTTTGGCGGCAAGGCGCCAAGCCGGCCAAACCTGTTCCTCCCCCGCCATCCGCCACGCCGCTGGACGAACCGTCGCAACTGCGCGGCGAGATCCGGCAGTTGCACTCTCAGATGGAGCAGAAGGCCCGCGAAGCTTTCGAAGCCGGAATCCGCGCGGGCGAAACAGCCGCCAAGGAAAGACTGGAGCAGGAGCTCCGCGCCACTATCGGCAAGCTGGCCGACGCGATCGCGGACATTGCGTCGCTGCGCGACGAGACCATTCACCGCGCGGAGGCGGATACGGTCAGGCTGGCCGTGGAGATCGCCCGCCGCATCCTGCACCGCGAGCTGACCTTGGATACCACGGCGCTGGGCGCGCTGATCCGCGCGGCGCTGGAGAAACTGCAGGCACAGGAGGTCTACCGCGTGCGCGTACACCCGGACCACGCGGACATCGTGCGTAGTTGCCTCGACGAAACCAGGCGCAGCCAGACCATCGAGATAGTCCCGGACGCCTCGCAGCCGCAGGGCGGCGCCGTCTTCGAGATCAGCCGCGGTGCGCTGGACGCTTCCGTGGATACGCAACTGCGCGAGATCGAGTCCGGCCTGGCCGACCGTTTGGAGGCGCGCATTTGACTTCGACCCTCTCCCTGAACTTCGATTCGTATATCGCGCAGGTCCGCAACACGCAGTTGCTGCCCTGGACCGGCGAGGTGGTGGAACTGGTGGGACTGCTGGTGGCCTCCCGCGGTCCCGCAGTCGCCATCGGCGATTGCTGCGAAGTGATCACCTCGGCGGGACGCCGTATCCGCACCCAGGTCGTAGGGTTCCGGGACACCCACGTGCTGTCCATGGCACTCGAAGAGATCGATGGAATCCAGTTAGGCGACCAGGTGATCGCGCGCCCCGACGACGCGCAGGTCGTGGTGGGCCCGGAACTGGTGGGCCGCGTTCTGGACGGCTTCGGCCGGGTCATCGACCGGAAACCGCCCATCCGCCGGGCCGCCTCGTACCCGCTGTACCGGTCTCCAGGCAGTCCTCTCGACCGCGAACATATCACCCAACGGATTCACACCGGCGTGCGCGCCATCGATGGTCTGATCCCCTGCGGGAAAGGGCAGCGCATGGGCATCTTCGGCGGGAGCGGCGTGGGAAAGAGCACGCTGCTGGGCGACATGGCCCGCCACAATTCCGCCCACGTCACCGTGATCGCGCTCATCGGCGAACGTAATCGCGAGGTGCGGGCGTTTTTGGAACACGACCTGGGCGCGGACGGCATCCAGCGGTCGGTAGTGGTTTGCGCCACATCCGACCGGCCGGCGCCGCTCAGAGTCCGCGCGACGTTCGTGGCGCTGGCCATCGCCGAGTATTTTCGCGACCAGGGCGCCGACGTCCTGTTGATCATGGATTCGGTCACCCGCATGGCCATGGCCCAACGCGAGATCGGCCTGGCCGCCGGCGAGCCTCCCAGCCAGAAGGGCTACACTCCATCCGTCTTCAATCTTCTGCCCAGAGTGCTGGAACGCGCCGGCAACTTCCAGCAGGGCTCGATTACCGGTTTCTTCACCGTGCTGGTGGAGGGCGACGATTTCAACGAGCCGATTAGCGACGCCGTCCGCTCGATCCTCGATGGACACATCACCCTGTCACGCCGCCTGGCCGCGGCCAGCCACTATCCCGCCATCGACGTGATGCATTCCCTGAGCCGTCTCTCCAACCAGCTGACCGAGCCGGAGGATCTGCGCGCCGCGAAGAAGATACGCGAGGCGCTGGCGGTGTATGACGAATCCAAGGACCTGATCGAGCTGGGAGCCTATGTCAGCGGCGCCAACCCCAAACTGGATGCGGCGGTCCGCGTTCGTCCGGAGATCAATGCGTTTCTGCAGCAGGACGCCGGCGCTTCGCCCCTGCCGGATACCCTGGCCCGCATGCAGAGTATTGCGGGCAAGCTATAACTTCGCCCCATGCCCACGTTCGAATTCCGCCTGCGCCGCGTCCTGGAGTGGTACCAGACGCAGTGCCGACTGGAAGAGAACCGTCTGACGCTCTGCCTGGGCGCGCTCAGCCACATACAGGAACGCATCGCCCGGTTCCGGGCGGATAACTTGCGCATCGAGCGCGAGGTTATGTCCAGCGCGCTGATCGCGGCCCACGACCTGGCCGCCCTGGGCTTCTATCGCTTGCGCGCCAAAATACAGGCGGCCGAAATGGAGCACGAGGAGAGCCGCCGCCAGACCGACGTAAAAGACCAGATGGCGGTGGTGCGGGCGGCGCAGCGGCGTTTGCGCCTGGTGGAGAAGCTGCGCGAAAGACAATTAGCGGAGCATCTTTATGTTGAGGATCGGGCGCTCGAAAACCTGGCTGCCGAGAACTATCTTTCCAAGTGGACCGCGGCCAGCCGCCGGGCTCACAGCGCCGGCGCACCGGCGTCACGCGCTGGGAATTGAATCCACGGGCGGGTGCGCCTCGTCGTAGATCGTTTTGCTGGCAGCGCTCTGCATCTGGTTGATGGTGTACGCTTGGGCGGCTGTCAGCGTGCCGCCATTGGCTTGCTTATCGGCCAGAATAGTGTTGTCGATCTGCGTCTCGGTGGCGGCTAGCTGGGTCACCTGGTCGGCGCTCAGGTTGCCGGCTTTTTCGTTGAGCAGGATGCGGCCGGCCTGAGCCGCGGCGCGTTTGTCGGCCGCACCGGCGGCCTGCGGCGTCGCGGGCGGCGCCGCACCGCCGTGCGCATCCGAATAAATCGCGGCGCTCAGTTGGTTCTGCGACTGTGCGATCGCCTGCTTATTCTCGTCTGTCAGCGTCCCCCCGTTGGCCTGTTCGTCCGCCTTGATCTGAGCCTGGATGGCGGCCAGTTGCTGATAGAGCTGCGACGCTTGATCGCTGGTCAAATTGCCCGACTGGTTCAGGAGGGCGATCCTGCCGGTCTCCATGACCTCATTGCGGGTGATGCTGCCGATGTCAACCACATCAGCCGGTTCCGCCGGCGACTCCTCGGCGGACGGGTTGGACGGCGCGGCGGGCTTCTGCCCCGAGGCGGCCGGGTACAAGTAGTTCTGCGAGGTTAGCGGGCCGACATTACTCCATGAGCTCATAGGTTTCCCTGTCGATTAACCTTCGTAGCTATAATCACATGTAGGAGTAGGGAATAACAACAATATCCATAGTAAACAGCGGGCCGATGAACCGTCCTGAGTACTTCTGGGACCGCCGGCCCACATCGGACGGGAGCAGAATTGATGAAAGGCAAACCGATGCCGCCGCATGAAGCCCAACTGGAGCGCCGCCGGGAGTGGCGATACCACTTCGGCCAGCCTCTGCGGCTCTGCGTCAGCCGGCGCGGCGCCAGTTGCCAGACCGTCGGCCAGACGGTGGAACTCAACGGGACCAGTGCTTTGATTCGCACCGAGAGTCCGCTGCTGGTGGGCGAGAGTGTGGCGATGCGGATTCGGTGGCCGGTCCCCATGCAGGATGTCTGTCCGGTCGCGTTGGTGGTGCAGGGAATCGTCCTGCGGACGGATGCACGCGGCGCCGTGTTGCGGGTCCGCGATTACTTGTTTGAAATCGAGGGGCCCGGTTCGCGCGATTTCTGCACCGAGACGGGCACCGCCTGCGACGTCACGGGGTGAGATCACGCCGGGCGAATGGGCCGCCCGCGGCGCAGCGGCATGGCAACCGCCGCGTTAACCCGGAATCCAGATGCTATCCGCGCTGATGACCTCGGCGCCGGGCGGGAGATTCAGTACGGTATCCGATTTCGTGAAGAAAGCCAGTCCCTTGTAGCTCATCAGGTAGTGAAAGTTCTTGCCGAAAATCCCACCCTCCGCAATCACGACCAACGGATCTTTCACGCGGGCGAGAACTTTAGTAAACTCCTGAGGTTCGAGTTTAACGATGACCCCCGACGCCCGGGTGGCGTTGGCCATCGCGGCCGCCGCTGCACTTGCTGCGCCTTCCGCCATATCGTACTCCTAGGCGATTCTACCACCCGTTATTGATCTCAAAGCGCCGGCAGGCTGAAGGCCACATAAGCTCCGTGGATCTTCTCCGCGCTCGCCGGCGTCAGACCTGCCTGCGCCGCGGCGCAGAAAACCACAAATTCCCGCCCGCCGATCTGGTACACCGCCGGCATTCCTTCGAGCGCCGCGGCTAGTTCATATTCCCAAAGCACCTTGCCGTCTTTGGCGTCTAACGCCCGCACCTTACGATCGCGCGTGCCTACGAAAATCAGCCCGCCCGCGGTCACTACCGGACCCACCTTGGGAAAGTGAGAGCCCGTGTTTTTCGACCCTTTGGCGGCCAGTTCCGGCACGTCGCCCAACGGGATCTTCCACCGAATGGTTCCCTGGTTGAGGTCATAGGCGGTAAGCGACGACCACGGCGGAGCAATCGGGGAAAGCCCGTCGCTGGCGATCATGAATCCGAAGCCGGTGTAATAACGTTCCGGGACGGATTTCGCGGTGTGAGCGGCGTCCCCGTTTTCTTCGGTTCTAAGCCGGAGCAGCGCGGGCAGGTCTTTGGAGACCACGAACAAATCGCCGTGCGCCGGGTCCACCGCGGCGCCGCCCCAATTCGCTCCCCCGTTGTTCCCCGGCATCTGGATCGTCCCCCGCCGGGCCGGCGGCGTGTAGAGTCCTTCATTGCGGGAGCTCAAGATCTCGTCCCGGAAGCGAGCCCGGTCCGCAGCCGATAGAAAAGGACTCAAATCCTCAACCGTGAACCGTTGCCGTGCAAACGGCGGCGGCAGAGTTGGAAATGGTTGCGTCGGCCAGGTCTCTTCGTTGGGCATGTCGGAACGCGGGACGGGACGTTCCTCGACAGGCCACAGCGGCTTGCCGGTAACCCGGTTGAACACCCAGACGAACCCCTGCTTGGTAACCTGCGCCACCACATCGACGGACTTCCCGTCATGCCGGACGGTGAGGAGTTTCGGCGCGGTGGCGTTATCGTAATCCCAGATGTCGTGATGCACCATCTGGAAGTGCCAGAGCCGCTTGCCCGTGCGGGCATCCAGCGCCAGCAGGCAGTCGGCGAACAGATCGGCTCCGGTGCGATCGGCCCCGTAAAAGTTGTACTTCGCGCTGGCGGTCGGGACGTACACGATCCCGCGCTTTTCGTCGAGGGACAGCTCGCTCCAGTCGTTCGCGCCTCCCACCCGTTTCCACGCGTCTTTGGGCCAGGTATCGTAGCCGAACTCGCCGGGACGTGGAATCGTGTGAAAGGTCCAAACCAGTTTGCCCGTGCGCACGTCGAAGGCGCGAATATCGCCGGGAGCCGACCCGTAGCCCTGGTTGGTCGCCGATCCCAGGATCAGCAGATCTTCGAACACGCGGCCGGGAGTAGTGGATTGGACCAGCTCGATGGTGGCCGGGTCCCGATCCAATCCCACCTTGAGATCTACGCCGCCGCCGTTTCCAAAAGTCGGAATCGTGCCGCCCGTACGGGCATCGATGGCGTGCAGAACGTGATTGCTGGCGTACAAGAGCCGCCGGTCGGAGCCATCTTTGCTCTGCCAATAGTTGATCCCGCGGTCGGTGATGATTGTAGTATCGGGGTCGGCGGGGTGGACCCAGACCTCCCGTCCGGTCGCCGCATCCAGCGCCACGATGGAGTTGTTGCGCGCCAGCACATACATCCGGCCGTCCGCCACCAGCGGATTGAAGAAGTATTTGTTGCCGTCGCCCGTAGGATACGTCCATGCCACGCGCAACCTGCCCACATTCGAGCGATTGATTTGGGAGAGTGAAGAGTATTGGGCGGAGTCGGCGGCGCCGCCATAGTCGCGCCAGCCGGAGTGGTCCTGTGCCTGGACCATGAACCCCGCGCTGAGCGCGACTCCCCCAGCCAGGGAAAGACGGATGACAAGATCCATCTACCCATGATCCATCAAACGGGCAAGCGGCGCGGGTCGCGCCTGGTTCTCTAAAGCTGTAACTTAACCAGGTAGATCTCGCCGTTGGCCGCAGCATTTCCGCCCGGTACCAGGTCGCGATCGGACTCCACCGTGATGTTCTTGCCGTCGGCGGTCATGCCCCAGGGCGCGGATCCGAAACCGCCGTTGCCGGCAGTGATCTGGGCCAGGCCCGTGCCGTTCAGGTTCATGCGAAACACCTCGTAACCGGCGTCGGGGTTGTTGCCGACGAAGTCGCGATCGGACCAGAAGGTCACGATTTGGGTGTTGGGGGTCCATATCGGCCCCACGCATCCGGTGCCACCGGTCGTGTTGGTCAGTTGCACCAGGCCCGCGCCGTTGACGTTCATCATGAACAGCTCGTAGTTGCCGTCGGTATTGCTGCCCGGCACCATGTCCCGGTCCGAATCGAAGATCACCTTCGTACCGGTGGAATCGAGACCGCCGGTAGCGAAGACACCGTAGCCGCCGGTCGTGTTCGTGAGCTGGCGCAGCCCGGAACCGTCGATATTGATCACGAACAGCTCGTGATTGGCATCGCTGTTGCGGCCGGCGATGAGATCGCGGTCCGACGAAAAGGCGATGTGCTGTCCGCTGGGATCGAGGCGTGGATGCGTGTTGCCGCCGAAGTTCTGCGGATCGCCGCCGGTCGAAAACGTGAGCTGGCGCAGGCCCGACCCATCGGCGTTGATGATGAAGATTTCGCTGTTGCCGTCGGCGTTCTGGCCGGGCACCAGATCCGAATTGGAGCAGAAGACAACCTTCTGGCCGTTGTAGGAGATGGCCGGTTCGTCGGCGCCGGGGCCGGTGCTGAAGGTGAGCTGCGTCAAGCCCGTGCCATCGCTGTTCATGATGTACAGCTCGGCATTCAGATCCGGATTTCCGCCGGGCAGCAGATCGCACCAGGAGGTGAAAGCGATCTTCTGCCCGTTGCCGCTGATCGACGGATAGTATTGGCCGCTGCCATTGCAGTTGGGGTTGGACGTGAGCTGGATCACCGTCATCTGCGGGCGGCTGGCGGCGAAGGTTTGGGCGGCCAGGACAATCGCCAGGAGGATTGTGGTTTTCATGTGGGCCTCTATTCTCGCGGCTGGCCGCTGACGGTCTGCGGCAGAGGAACGTAGATGGGGTTCCCGTAAACCAAGGTCTCGCCGGAGATGGTATTGAAGACCTCCACGCTGCCCACCGCGCTGCATCCGGTTGGCTCATTCGCGGGCACCGACACGACCGGATGGACCTCGGTGCGGAAGGCGGCGACACCCACTGGCGAGTAATCGAGCGATGCGGCTTGCGTGGTGTTGATGGTGAGGCTTCGCTGTTCCAGAGTCTTGCCGCTGGGATCCAGGAACTTGAGCGTTACATTACAGGGATCGGGCGGAAAACCTGCGAATTGCATGTTCACCACGTTGATGCGGATGGTGTCGGACGGCGTCACGCCGAACATGCCCCAAACACCCGGAGGATCGGGTTGCGGATTAAACCCCTGCAGCAGCTTGACTCCTCCAGCCAGCAGCAGAATGACAGCCGCGGCGGACATCAGTTGGACGGCGACGGATTCTCGTAGATTGAGTTTCATTGGTTGTCTCCTATGTATTCTTTCGGTAAAGGACTGGGGCGGAGTCCACATCGGCGGCGCCGCCCCCGGAATTTTCTAAAGGTACGGGCGGCGTCTACTTCAATTGCATGAACCAGACTTCAGGGCTCTGGCTGGTGTCCCCCCGCGTGACCGTGGCGGTGCAGAAGTAGGCGTAGTTGGTGAAATCGAAAGTGTGTGTAAAGGTGATGCTCTTCGACGTCGCACCCGTGGCGGTATAGGAACTGCTGTCGAAAGTCTTGATGATGTACGTGGTGCCGGTGGATTTGGCGACCCGGAGAAGCTGCACGTCCACCTGGTAATCGGTACCGGTGCCATCGGGATCCACGTAGCCAACGGTCAAGGTCTTCCAGGCAGGCACGCCGGAGTCCTTGGGGTTAGTCACGGCGCATCGGATTTTGATCTGGCCGGTGTTGCCGCTGCTGAACTTGTATGCCGCGGTGTCGAAAGCGTACAAGCCAATGCTATCGGACCCCGGCTCGCAAACGCTGGCGGCACTCGACCATATCTGCGCGTGCGCGGGCGCCGATACCGCCAGAAGACCTCCCAGTAACATCGCCGCACCTGCGGCAATTCGATTCGTCGTCATAGATTTCCCTCTTTCGTGTTTTGGCTCCTTCAAGAGTTGTGGTTTGGATCTGGCGTCTTGCATAGTTGCGCGCAGAAAGAGCCACTACGCGCGCAGGGCCAGCAAGGGATCCGGGATTGTGGAGGACGCTACTGCTGCCCTGACGACAGCTCGCCAAGTTGCTGGTCGATGCTTTGTATGCGCCGCTCCTGCTGCGCCAGGCGCTCGCGCAGGCGAGTCTCCTTCTGCACCAGCGCGTTCTGCGCGGTGCCGAAGCGCGAGGGTGAGAGCGACAACAGGTCGGTGCGGCGCGCCTCGAGTTCTTCGCGCTCGGATGCGGACAGGCCGGACTGGCTCAGTTGAGCCTCGATGTCCGCAGCCTGCTGAACCTCGGATCCCTGCTCCTGCTGCAGTTCATTTTGCCGGGAATGAATGCTGTCCAGTTCGCGCTCCAGGCCCTGCTTGGCGTTCTGCTCTATTTCCCGCCGGTCTTCCAGGACCTCCAGATGAACACGCCGAAGTTCCGCCGCAATGTAGCGCAGCCAGACCAACTGATCGGCCGGCACGGCGGACGCCGTATGATTCGCCGCGGACGCCGGCGCGGTCTGCGGCTGTGCCATGCCCGCGAATATCGCTGCTCCCGCTACCATGATTGCCCATCGCCTGTGTGCCATCCCTATTTCTCCCTCCGGCCGGTCCTGGTGAACATCTTTCCGGGCCGTTCAAGAAGGATGTAGGGCAAAAGCGCGCCATATTACCGGCTGGGATAAAAAAAGCATAAAATCTATTGCACTATGCTGTGCGCAACTCGGCTGGGTTGGATGGCGTGGACGGCCGTGGCCTTGTGCTGGTCACCGTGCCGGGCGGCGGACGTGGAGCCCACCGCCGCCGATCGGGAATTCGCGGCGGCCCTGGCCGCGCTTCCGGAGGACCAGGCGCGCGCCACGCTGGCGGCTGCCGATCGTTCACGGATCACGGAAGGATTGTGCCGGGCGCTGTATCAGACAGTCAAACCGAGCGCGGACAGGCATCACGATCTGAACAGATCGCTGGCGGTAGACCGGCTGGGGATTGAGTGCTCGCGCATGGGAGGTTTCCTAATACGGGAAGGCGCCGGACTGTACAACGCCAGCACCATATTGAATAACCTGGGAAGGTACTTCGAGGCGAGCGACAGCTTCGCGCGCGCGCTGGAAGTGTATCAGCGGGCAGGAGCAGAGCCGGCAAGGATCGCCGCCGTGTACACAAATTGGGGAGTATGCCTGCAACGGCTGGGGAATTCCAGCGCGGCCTTCGAAAAGTTCCGCATCTCCGGGGACCTTCACCGGAAGCTGGGTGACGAAGTCAGCGTGGCGCGCGTGCTGAATAACCTCGGCCGGATATACACGGATTCAGGCGATTACCGGCGCGCCATGCAGTCCTTCGAGCAGAGCCTGGAAATCGCGGTGCGGCGCAAGGAGACCGTGGGCCAAGGCTACGTCTTGAATAACATGGCGGCGGTGGCGGAGCTTCAGGAGGATTATGATCTGGCGGCTTCGTATGTTTTGCAGAGCGTGAAGCTGAAGGAGGCTGCCGCCAGCAAGGAAGATCTGGCCACTTCATTGGTGAATCTGGCCAGCGTATATCATCATGGGGGAAAGGACCGGGACGCCGAGGAAGTGCTGCGGCGGGCCATCGGGATTCTGGCTGAAGCCGGTATCAAGCCGCAGGAAGCGAATGCATGGGCCGTGATGGGACGGCTGGATTTCGACCTGAGGCGTTACGCGGCGGCGTTCGAAGACCTCAAGAAGAGCGCGCAACTGTATCACGAAACCGGCGAGCCATCGGGCGAGGCCGGGGCCCTCGGCGATACCGCGCGTTGCCTGCTGGAGCGAGGGGATACGGCCGCGGCCCTGGAGATGGCCAACCGCGCTCGCGACCTGGCGCGCGGGATGGGCGCGACGCCCCAACTGCGCGCGCCCGGTTTCGTGGCCGGGCGCATCTATCGGATGGCGAAGCGCGATACGGAGGCGCGGGCGGCGCTCGGCGAAGCCATCGAGGCCACCGAGCAGATGCGCGAAAACGTGGCCGGCGGCGAGGCGGAGCGCGAGGCTTTTCTGGCCGGGAATGCCGCTCCCTATCTGGAGATGACCGCACTCGAGGCGGCAGAAGGTCACTGGGCGGCCGCGCTCACGATGGCGGAACGATCCAAGGGACGTGTGCTGCTCGATCTGCTGGGGGGCCGCGAACGGCGGGCGCCGATGACCAGTGTGCCAGACGCGCGCGAGACGCAGCTTCGCGGAGAACTGGCGACCCTGGGTGCGCAGTTCCGGCTGGCGTCGGCGGAAACGGCTCCCGACGCCGCAAAACTGCGCGCCCTGCGGGCGCAGATGGACGGCATATACGCGAAGCTGGCGGATTTCCGGCTGGCATTCGACCTGGCGCATCCGGAGCTGAGCGTACGGCGCGGCGACGTGCAGCCGGTCGGCTGGCCGGGAGCGGCGCAACTGGCCGGGGATGCCAAGACCGCCATCCTCGATTATGCCGTCACGCCCGGCGGCATTTACGTCTTTGCCATCACCCGCGGCCATCCCTTGGTGGCGCGGCGTCTGCGGGCCGGGGACCTGAAGAACGACATTCGGACCTTTCGCGAAAAGCTGGCCACCCGCGATCCGGAGTTTCCGGATGCCGCCCGCCGCCTGTATCAAATCCTGGTGGCGCCGGTGCGCGGTGAGCTGGCGGCGAAGACGAATCTGATCGTGGCGCCGGACGGCGATTTGTGGCAGGTGCCTTTCCAGGTCTTGCGCACGCCGGAGGGGCGCTATCTGATCGAAGACTTGGCGGTTTCGTACGCGCCATCGCTTTCGGTGTTGGCTGCGCTGCGGCGGGCGGCGCACCCGGTGGAGAGCGGCAACCTGAAACTGGCGGTGTTCGGGAATCCCACGGGCGACTGGCCGGAAGCCGAGAACGAAGCGCGGCGGTTGGTGGCGCTATATGGCGCGGGCAGCCGGATGTGGTTGGGGGCGGAGGCCGGCGAGGAAGAGTTCCGCCAGCATGCGGGCAGCTACGATGTGATCCAGGTGGCGGCGCACGGGGTGTTCGATCCCGCGCATCCGCAGCGCTCGCACATCGTGTTTCATCCGCCGCAAGCGAAGGGCGCGGAGGACGGCTGGCTGGAGGCCGCCGAGATCCGGGAACTGGATCTGCCCGCCGCGTTGGTCGTGCTGTCCGGTTGCGAGACGGGACGCGGCCACTTCGAGGAAGGCGAAGGAGCGGTGGGGCTGGCGTGGGCTTTTGAGGCGGCCGGAAGCCGGGCGGTGCTGGCGAGCCAGTGGCGCGTGGAGTCGGCGAGCACCACGGAGCTGATGGCGCGATTCCATAGCGCCTGGCGGAATGGGTCGAACAAGGCGCGGGCCCTGCGGGAGGCGGTCCTGGAGGTGGCACGCCAGGAAAGGCTCCGCCATCCCTTCTACTGGGCCGGTTTCCAGCTTTTTGGAGATGGATATTGAGGGAAACGACCGCGTGCCGACGGCCGTATCACAAGGGCCGAGGCAGATGGCTGGTCAAAGGCAGATGCACGGGAGTTCCACCTTGTCACCCGGCTTGCATGCCGCGCCGCGTGGACAGTGATCAAGCCGGAGCGTCTGTTCGATTCGAGTTCTCCGGCCGGATTCCACCCCGATCTCCTTCAAGATGAAGTCGGCGTGCTGCCGCGCCGACGCCCGTAACGAATAAGTCCCCGGCGTTAGGCCGGTTACTCTGAACTGCCCTTTCTGGTCCGGCTTGATCGTTCTGCTCGGGCGGCCATAGGTCTCAATCCGGATCTTCACTCCGCTTACGTACCTGCCGTTTTCATCGAGAACCGCGCCGGCGATCTCGCCCTCACCCGATTCCGACGGCCCGTACCGGAAGGTGGGAGCTCCAAGGCAAGGTCCGCAGGGAGGTACCGGCCCAACGTGCAGCACAATGGGCGGAAGCACCTTCTCTTCGCCGCGCGCAACGGTGACCTGCGGGATGGTCCGCGCCTGAAAACCCGGCGCGGACACGGTAACTTCGTAGACTCCCGCTTCAACCTTGATCTTGAAGTCGCCGGTACCATTGGTCCAACCGCGGGCTATTTGATGTCCGAACTGTTTGACGACTACCACGGCGCCCGGTATCACGGCTTCCGTTACGTCGGTGACCCTGCCGCTCACGGTGGACGACTCCTGAGCGCACACCGCTCCTGACCAGCTCGCCGCTGCCAGCAGGAGGCATGGCACGGATTTCATTACGTTCTGATTCTAGCGCCGCGCGACCCGCACGACCTTCACTTCCGGGCTTCGAACCGGACTTCGACTTCCGTCTCCACTCTTACGGGGTGGCCGCCCTTGAGGGTGGGCTTATAGCGAAAGTCAGTCCACGGCACGCTCTCACAAAGCTGCACGCCGGTTTCGAGCTCCGCAATTTTGCCGTCCTTGTCGATCAGAAGCTTGCAGCGCACCGTGGCGGCCTCGGGCGCCCATAGCGGCGCGGTCTGAACGGCCGAACCCGCGATCAAAAGAGCGCGCTGCTTATCCGCCGGTACGGTGACTTCCGGGATGTCTTCGCCCTCGACTCCGGCGCCTATTCCAGGTTCGCCTTTCTCCTTCGCCGTGGCGGGCGTCAGCCGCGTCACCAGGAACACCGGCCGGGCCGGATAGCGTTTGATCCGGGCACAGAGGACCTGGGAGTGCAGATCCGTCACATCCATGGCCAGCCCGGGCCAGGCCATCTTGACGACCCGCTCGCAGCTTCCCGGCAGCGGATAGCCGTTCTTGCCCTGATCGGGATCGCCGATGGCGTCAATCTCCTTCTGCGCATAGACGCCCTCGACCTCATATTCCTTGGTGGGATCTATCTCCACGGCCTTCCGGAAGAACAACCGGTAGCGGTGCAAGCCAGCCAGCAGGTAAACGGAAGGTCCCCCCGCGTTCAGAGCGACATCTGTCGCGGTCGTTTCCGACGCCATTTCCTGGACCTTTCCCTGGATTTTGTCGTGCGCTTTGGCAGCGCTCTTGGATTCTGTGGGCGATGGGCCGCTCGAACAGCCGCCCAAGCCGAAAAGAATCAGTACGAGAAAGCAAAAAGAGTGTCTACGGAACATATGCCGCCCTCGCTTTCAAGACATTCTCATCCGATTCTGACGGTAGCACGACGGGCGCCACGGTGCAATGGTCCGGATGCCATCAAAAGCAGCGCGCCTGATTCCGCTCTTTGCAGCGTGATTTGACGATAAAGATATTTTCAAGATATCTGCAACCGAATAACTTCTGCCATGTTACGGTGGGGGTTGTTACTTCAACTACATGCGTCTCTATTATGTACTCTTGCTTGCCCCGGCTTGTTTAACGGCGCAGGCAGGCGGTCAGCCTTCCGCCAACTCCGATGCGAACTACCGTGCCCTTCGCGACGGTAAGCTGGCGGAATCTTACACCGCCGAAAACATCCTCCTGACGCGTGATGCGGGGACCATCGCTTTTAAGTCGGGTGAAGTGAGCTTTGCGGCTCCCGTACTGGGCCATTCCGCGATCGGCATATTCACGGGGCAAGGCCATTTCCACTTGAAGGCCGCCACCAGTATAGAAGACAGCCGGCTGCGCTTCGTCACCGGCTCCCCGGAAGTTGACGAAGATTTCGATGCGGCCATGTTGTATTTCTCCGATGGCACAGCCGATGAGGTAAAGAAGCAGGCCAAGGCTGGACCCGTCTCCGCTAAAAACGATACTCAGTTACAGACGTTCCGCGCGCAGTTACGGTCGCGGATCGAGAACCCGCGCAGTTTCATGGAAGCCGAGTTATACGGCGACAGTATCCCCAACCTGGATGCCCAGCTTCTTGCCGACCTATATCATCCCCAGCCGTCCGGCACCTTCATTCTCCTGATGCATGGCCGTAAGCATTCCCAGATGCGATTCCTGGTCGAGCCCGCGGGCGCCATTCCGTCAATGGGTCCCGAAGAGGTAGCGCTCATCAACGTCGATCCCGGCGGGCAGCAAGACGGTATCTGGTACCTGGCGCATACTGTGGCCGAGACGGAGGGGCATTCCGCCTCTTCCTCCGAAGAAAAGCGGGCGATCGCGCCGGAGCATTACGACATGGATGTTCACGTCGCTCGTAACGACCGGCTCGCCGCCAAGGTCACGGTGCGCTTCAAGGCCCTCTCCGACGGCGCGCGCGCCCTGCCCTTCCGCCTGCTGCCGAACCTGCGCGTTTCGGCAGTGACCATCGCCGGCGCTCCCGCCGGTTTCATCCAGGAGGGCGCCCGGCAAGATGCCGCCTTGTGGCTGATTCTACCGCAGCCCTCGGTCAAGGATCACGTTTACGCGGCCACCTTCGAATACGAAGGCAACAAGGTTATTTTCAAGGAAGGCAGCGGCAACTTCTCGGTGGACGCGCGAGAGATCTGGTATCCCGCCGCCAACCCTTTTCACGATTGGGCCACTTACGATATCACGTTCCACTCGCCCAAGAAGCTGACGCTGGTGGGCGTCGGCAAGATGGTCCGCGAGGAGCGCGAGGGCGACGAGGTGGCCGCCGAATGGAAATCCGACGAGCCGCTGCCGGTGGCAGGGTTCAATTTCGGCGATTTCAAGAAGAAAGAGCGGTCTGACGACGTGACCAGGTACACCATCGAGGCCTATGCCACGTCGCAGCCGCCGGACTGGCTCCGCGGGGCAACGCAGACGATTGAGGTTGGCCCGCATGAGGGTGCGCCGGATAGCTCCTCCGGCATGGTGCTGTCGCCCTCCGCCATGGCCAACCAGGTCTTGATCGATGCCATGAACTCCGTGCGGCTCTACACCCAGTGGTTCGGCCCCGTGGCTTTTGGGCGACTGGCCGTGACCCAGCAACCCGCCTTCGACTTCGGCCAATCCTGGCCCACCCTGGTCTATCTGCCGGTCAGCGCCTTCCTCGATCCCACCCAGCGTTGGGAGCTGCTGGGGCGGAACACGTTCCGCTTCTCGAAGGAATTCATCAATGTGGTGACCGCACATGAGGTGGCGCATCAATGGTGGGGCCACACGGTAGGCTGGGCCTCTTATCACGATCAGTGGCTCTCCGAGGGATTCGCCGACTTCTCCGCTTCGCTATTCCTCGAGGCTACCGATCCCAAGGGCCACAGCGCCCAGCAGTTCTGGGAGAGCGAGCGCCACGAGATTCTGGACAAGAACCAGTTTGGCAACCGCGCCAATGATGCCGGACCGTTATGGATGGGGCTGCGGCTAGCTTCGTTCCGGGCCTCCAGCGCTTATCAAAGTCTGACCTATGCCAAGGGCGCATTCATCCTCAACATGCTCCGCAGCCTGATGCAAGACCGCCAGACCGGCGACAAACCGTTCATCGATATGATGCATGATTTCGCCACCACCTATCGCGGCAGAAACGCCTCCACCGAAGACTTCCAGCGCATCGTCGAGAAGCACATGAGTCCCGATATGAACCTGGACGGCAACGGCCGCATGGACTGGTTCTTCGGCGAATGGGTTTACGGCACCGAGGTTCCCGCTTATCGCCTCGAATACTCGCTCGGCGACAGCGGCGGCGGCAAGACCCTGCTGACGCTGCGGGTCTCGCAACAGGACGTCAGCCGGTCATTCAAGATGCGCGTGCCGCTCTATGTGGATTACGACGGCCATCCCGCCAAGCTGGGCAGCATCCCGATGGCGGGCGAGACCACGACACAGGAGATCAAAGTCAACCTGGGCCACCGGCCGCGGCGCGTGACAATCGCCGCCAACGACGATATCCTGGCCACCAGCATCACCGCGAAATAGGCGCGCCGCGCCGGCGCCGGGATCTATGTCAGAGCCGGGAGCGCCTTCCGGGCCTCGCGGTCCGGATCATTCTTCGCCACACACGTGTCATCGAAGATCATGGTTTCGCCTTTGGCCGCCGAATATTTGGGCCAGTTAGGGAGCCGGGCGCCGTTGGGGTTGCCGGTCTTCATGAACTGCAGCAGGGCGCCGGCCATCTTGGCCGAGAGCGCCCGCGGCCTGGGGCCGCCTCCCGTGTGGGTCAACATCAGGTCCGTGTTGTAGAACCAGAAACTGATGTCCACACAGTGGAACGCGCGAATGCGGCTATCGAACAATGGCGGCTGCCAGGTGAACCAATCGACATAGACCGGGGCGGGCTGCTGCGACTTGGCATCCGCCAGCGCCACCACGCTCTGCCGGTTACTACTCGCCAGCGACCAGATCTCGACGGGCTTCCGGCCGGGAAACGCTTTGGCGTACGACGCGACGACCTCCTTCGCCCGGTCGCCAAAGCCGGCGCCGAAACCGGCGCGTAATTTGAGCTTCTCCACCACCTGCTCCATGGTGATGGACTCCAGCGCGGGATCGGTCCAACTGTACGACTGCTCGTTCTCGACCGAGCTGATGATCATGGGCACGTCCGCCGCCGTAGGCGCCGCCACGGGGTCATAAGGATTCTGCGGCAGGATCTCGCCATCCACCACCGGGCTGAATCCGTGCATCAGGCCGCCGCCCGGACCGGCTTCCCGCGCCGCCGCCTGCTGCGCCTTGGTGGCAAGGGCATAGAAATCCTTCCAGGGCATGGCTTGCAGTTTGTCCATTTCGGCGGAACTCAGACCGGCTTCTTTCAGGACGGCCGCGCCCAACTTTTCGGAAAACGCCTTGTCGGCGGCTTTACGCGACGCCCCGCTCAGCACCACGGCCTTGTGAAAGAGTCCCTTGGCGGAGGGCATGGCGGTGAGGATGCAGACCTTGGCGCCGCCGCCCGATTGGCCCATGATGGTGACATTCCCCGGGTCGCCGCCGAAGTTGGCAATGTTGTCGCGTACCCACTGGAGCGCGGCGACAATGTCCATCATGCCCACGTTGCCGGACGCGGCGAATTTCTCTCCGCCCACTCCGGCCAGGTTTAAATACCCAAATGGACCCAAACGGTGGTTGATGGAGCAGAAGACCACGTCGCCGAAGCGGGCGAAGTTCTCGCCGTTGTAGCCATCCTGTTCAATCGCGTTGCCGGCGGTGAACCCGCCCCCGTGAATCCAGAACAGCACCGGCCTCTTCTTGCTGTCGTTGACCGCAGGCGTGAAGACATTGATGCGCAGGCAATCCTCGCTCACGTCGCCGTAGTTCCAATGGTCGCGGAAAGAGTAGTATTTGTTGGCAAAGCGGTGCTCCATGTTTTGCGGCGCCGAATCGCCCCACCAGAGCGCGGGATACGTTTCGGTCCAGGGCTTGGGCTTCTGCGGCGGCATGAAGCGGTTTGCCCCGGAGGTATCGGCGCCGTACGGTATGCCGAGGAAGTAATGGATGCCCCGCAGGACGTATCCCTTGACCTTGCCGTATTCCGTATTCGTCAGCGCGATGTCGTCGCCGACCAGCAGGATGGGACCATCCTGGCTTTTCGCCAGCGCTCCTTCCGGCGCCGCCAGCGCGGCCGCGCCCATCGCGACGCCGGTGGAACCGGCGCCGAGCGTCTGCATAAACTGCCGTCTATTGGATTTCACCTCTGAACCTCCATCGTGCCCATCTGTGCTTCAAAGCGCAAAAGGGGCGCGTCTGGCCGCCCCGTTCTGCGCGTGTTCCTTCAAAGCCGATTATCTCTCGTATTTTCGGGCCCGATCTGCCGGAGCCGGATGGTGACGGCACCGGGCGGCGCCGTTGCGGGACCGCCTGGACTACTTGCTGATGTTCTGAACCACGCCCACCGTAGCGGCCACGGAGTTCCCGAAGGCCAATCCCGGCCTTCCGTCATTGAGGAAGTCGCCTGCCACCAGGTTTGTCCAGGCGCCCACGCCGGCGCCGTAAATGGCGCCCGCCGCCAGGTTGCCGTGTCCATCGCCGGTGTAGGTGACGAGTTGTTGCCCGATGGGGAGGACTACCACGTCCGGATTGCCGTCGCCGTTGAAGTCCGCGACAGACAGGGCGCCGGTCCAGTAAGGCGAACTCACGAACGCCGCCGCCCGGAAGGTGCCGTCTCCGTTGGACAGCAGCACGCCCGTGGAATCCTGCAGGGTATTGTTGTTCAGGCCGGTCAATACCAGGTCCGGCAGTCCGTCGCGGTCCATATCGCCCACGGCGAGCGCGCCGTTCACCGGCACGGCCGTCAGTATTGCGTTGCCAAACGTGCCATTGCCGTTTCCCAGGAAGACTTCGACGTAGGAGTGGAACGAGCCCTGGTCGAGAGTCGAGACGGCGATGTCCGGCCGGCCATCGTGATTGAAGTCTCCGATGGCTACGGTCTGCGGCTCGCCGGAGGGCGTGTACGTCGTGTTCAGAATCGCACCGACGGTGAAGGCCCCCGCCGACGTGCCCCAATAGGGCCGCAGCATGTTCGAGAAGACGGCGGACATCACCACGTCGGCATAGCCGTCTCCGTTCAGGTCGCCCACGGCGAATCCGCTGTTGACGATCGCCGCAATCGATTGCGGCGGTCCTAACCTGCCGCCGCCCTTGCCCAGACGCACGGTAAGCACGTTGGTTTTTCCGTTGAAAACCTCGGTCACGACGTCCGGCTTTCCGTCGCCGTTCACGTCGCGAACCGCAATGTTCTCCGGCTGGCCGTTGGACGCAACGCCCGGCTGCCTGGCAAAACCACCCCGGCCGTTTCCGAGCGCTACCCAGATGCTGCTTTCGTCGGCGACCACCAGGTCGAGGTGGCCGTCGCCGTTCACATCCGCCACGTCCACCAGCGGATAGCTGCCGGCGGTCAACTCCGGTGCTTCCGCCAGGGAGCCGGTACCGCGGCCGGCCACCACCGAAACATACGACCGTTTCGAATATACATCCGGCAGGCAGCCCACGATGACGTCGAGCTTTCCATTGCGATTCAGGTCCACGGCGGCGATGCTGATGGGCGTTTCCGGGCTCCCGTCCAACTCGGGCGCGCCGAAATTGCCCTGGCCGTCATTCAGCAGCACGGCCAGCGCATTGATGTACTGCGCCGTCTGGTTGCTCAAGACGGCGATCAGATCCGGATGGCCATCGCCGTTGAGGTCACCGCTGGTGACAGCCGGCGCATATTGCGGCAGAGAGATCCGCGCCGGCGTCTGGAACGTGCCGTCGCCTTTGCCGGAGCATACGTACACCGACCCGGTGGCGCTGCCGGCGTACTCCGCCACCGCGATATCGAGGATGCCGTCTCCGTTGAAATCCGCCGCCGTGACCGATGTGGTCTGGCTGGCCCCGGAGGCCGACGCCGGGCTGGGACTGAATCCGCCATGGCCATCGCCCAGCAGAACCGTGATGGCGCCGGTCTGGGACACGACGGCAATATCCAGCCGGCCGTCATTGTTAAAATCGCCCACGGCGAGAGAACCGGGCTGGGTCCCCGCTGAGAACAGCGCGGGAGCGCGGAAGGTCCCGTCGCCATTCCCGTACAGGATCGCAATCTGGCTTCCGGTCACATCGGCGACCACCAGGTCCGGCTTGCCGTCGCGATCCAGATCCGCCGCGGCGATCGCCACCGGCCCGGAACCGGCAGCGAGGTGGACCGGCGCTCCGAGTTTGCCGCCGGCGGCTGCCAAAAGGACGGTGACGTCATTTCCTTTGAAGTTGGCGGTAGCCACGTCCGGGATACCATCGCCGTTGAAATCGGCGGACGCCATAGCTACGGGGTTGGTTCCCGCGGGGTAAACTATGGGTCCAGCATAGTTCGTCGTGCCGCTTTCGGAGAGGAGGACCGCGACGCCCTGGGAAGTTAACGTCAGGACGTCGCCGATGCCGTCTCCGTTGAGATCCGCGGCGGCGACCGCCAGGCCCGACAAGCCGGCCGGCAACGGGTAATCGCGGCGATTATCAAGCAAGCGAATAGCGGTGGCGGCCCACGTCAACTGGCAGAATACGGCGATGAGGATCGCGGGTCTGCGCATGCTCGGCCTCGCTGAGAACCCGCGCCCTACGCGCGGGCCTCCACCGCGTCTCCGGCGCTCAGAGGCTTGCCGTGCGGGAGCGGATCGGGGACCGCGGCGAAGTTGGCCACCGCGCCGAACAGGGGATGGAAATCGCGCGCGAGGTTGCCCATCAGGCAGTCGGTCAGGTCGCCCTTCAGGTCCGGGAATTCGCTGATGAACTCACGGAAGCTGAAGGCCTGGTTGTAGAAGGCGTAGACCAGCTTGCGCATGGCCTCGATGCTTTGGCAGAACTGAGCGCCGTAGTCGGCGAAGCGGGACGCGGAAACGTCGCCGGCGGTGAGGGCGGCGTCCACGGCATCGCCGGCGAGCTCGCCGCTACGCAGCGCCAGCATGACGCCGGAGGAGAATACGGGATCCAGAAAACCGAAGGCGTCGCCCGCCAGGACGAGTCCGTCGGCGGCGCAGTGGCGCGAGCGGTAGGAGTATTCGCCGGTGACCCGGTAAGGTCCGAACTGCCGGCCGGGGGCCAGGTGGTTCCGGATCCAGGCATTCTTCTCGACTTCGCGGTGAAAGATGGTGGCCGGATCGCGGGTGTCCTGGTACAGGTAGTCCTTCTCGGCGACAATGCCCACGCTCATGGTGTCGTCGGCCAGCGGAATGTACCAGAACCAGCCCTTACCCGGCAGATAGGCGACCGTGGTGGCGCCTTCGTCGATGCCGGGGTCGCGTTGGGCGCCTTTGTAGTAAGTCCAGATGGCGATCTTATTGAGCACCGCATCGCGCACCTTCCACCCGTTGCGAGTCACGGCGAAGGCATCGCGGCCGGTGGCATCGATGGTAATGGGAGCGCGGAATTCGCGCGGATGGCCGTCTTTGCTGGCGGCCTTGACTCCCGTAACCGCGCCATAGGGCTGGATCAGCTCGCGGACGGTAATCTCTTCGATCACTTCGGCGCCCTTCTCGCTGGCGTTATCCAGCAGGAGTTGGTCGAATTCGCTGCGCAGTACCTGCCAGGTGGCGGACGCTTCGTGCGCCAGTTGCTGCGAGAAATAGAATGGCACGGAAGCGCGTCCGCTCATACCCACGAACTGCACGCTGTGTTTGCGGACGAAGTGGGAGGCCTTCATGCGGTCGAGTACGCCGATCCGTTGCAGCGTGAAGTAGCCGTAAGGCAGCAGAGATTCGCCGATGTGATAGCGCGGGAACTTCTCTTTCTCCAGGACGACCACGCGCCGGCCTTTGGCGGCGAGCACGGCGGCCGCCGTCGAGCCGGCGGGACCACCGCCGATCACGATGACATCGTAGGATTGCATATCTTGAATGGGTACCTTCATCTATCATCTATGAAACCAGATTTGGGAGGGGGTACGCCACTGGCGACATTAGCCCGGTTCGGCGTCGTCGAGCGGCAAGCTCATGGCCGCGGCGGACACATCGGCCCGGAGCTTGCTCATGGCCGGATAATGGCTGCGCACCCAGGCCAGGCCGGCGAAGGCGCACACCATGGCGAGGGCCAATACCGACCAGTACGTCCTGGCTCCCGCCTGGATGACGAAAGCGCCGAACAGCGAAGTGAGCAGGCCTCCCAATCGCCCGATCATAGACGCGTAGGCCACGCCGGTGGCGCGTACGCTGGTGGGGTAGACGTGCGCCGCCAGCGCGTACATGGAGGTCTGGACGGCATTGGCCAGCAGACCGTTGATGCCCAGGCACACGATCAGCGGGACGTGACTGCCATGCGCCTGAATCGGGACCACCAGCAGTGCCAGTGCGCTGCCGGCACAAGCCAGCGCGCCGGATAACATGGGCCGGCGGGATCCCAGGATGGTGACCAGCATGGCCCACACCAATACGCCAAGCACGCCGCCGAAATTGTAGACGGCCAGGCCGGTGCTGGCGGTGGCGAGACTCAGCCCTTGTGCGGTGAGCATGGCCGGCAGCCAGCCAAATATAAGGTAGACGGACCCCAGGCTGGAGAAGAAAGCGATCCACAGGCCGGCCGTATCGCGGGCCAGCCCCGGACTGAACAGCGTCCGCACGGAGGCGCGTTCCGCGCTTTCGCGTTCGCCGCGATCTTCAAACGCGGCTCCGGCGGGTATGGCGTGCCCCATTCTGGCCAGGAGGTTGGTGAGCTGCGGCCACCGCGCGGGACGCCGTGCCAGAAAGCGCGGCGATTCGGGCAGCAGCGCCCAGAGGATGGCCGCCAGGAGCAACGGCAGGACGCCGCCGACCGCATAGAGCCCGCGCCATCCGAACTTCGGCAGAACCCAGGCGGCCAGCAGGCCGCCCAACATGCCGCCGAGCGGAAAGCAGACCAGGGTGAGCTTAACGGCCGTCGCCCGCCGGCGCAGCGGCGCGAACTCCGCCGTCAGGGCGCTGGCGTTGGGCAAGGCGCCGCCGGTACCCATGCCGGTTACGAAGCGCAACAGTGTCAGCCCCGCCAACCCGTGGACCAGCGCGGTCGCGATGGTGGCCAGGCCGAAGGCGACCACGCAACCGATAAGCGCCATGCGGCGGCCGAAGCGATCGCCGCAATAGCCCGCCAGCGGGGCGCCCACTGCCATCCCGGCCAGCCCGATCGCCAGCACGGGACCGAAGTCGCCGCGGGCGACGTGCCACTCCCGGATCAGCGAGGGGATGGCAAAGCCCAGGATCTGAATGTCGAAACCATCAAAGATGACGGCGAGGGCCGCGAGCACGGTCAGCAGTTTCTGGTAGGTGGACCAGGAACTGCGATCGAGCAGCGCCGCGACGTCGAGGGTCTGGGCCCGGGCGGACATTTGGGCATTGTACACGAAATGAGTGCGAATCCGCACGAAAGTCGCCTGCCGCGCGCGGCGTTTCCGGCCAGGGTCCAAACATCTGCGGGAAGGGATCCCAGCTTGCCAGGGGTGGCGGGGCAGACGTGCGGAGCGTCCCGAAGCGAGGGCAGATCAGCGGGACGGGGACGATGCAGCCCGGGTGGATGGCCGGAACGTAGCGCGTTTCTCGGCCTCGCGTTGGGAGCGGCATCGGTATCCGATATGATGCCGAAAAGAAAACGCCCGGCGGGGTTGGCGCGCCAGGAGCCGCAGCTTACGATGCGGCCCGCGCGCAGTCACAGCTGTAAGATCCGTGGCCTATTTTTGCAATACCGTAGAACAGTTTAGGGCTTACACTTACCGCTCGGCCCCGCCAGCATAGATGGCTTTGACTTCAACCACCGTCAAAAAGCGATTGTAAATTGTTACTTGATCGAGCCAACCCTTGAAAAAGCCACCCGGGTTGTCCGGACCGTTTGCGCCAAGTCGCAAAGATGCCTCGTTCACCAAAGAGCCGGTATGCGCCGGAACAGAATAGCCACGCGCCACACCATCGACGAATCAGACGAGAGCCTTGGTCCGGCTGACACTGACAGCAACGTGGTGCCAATTTAAATCCACCAAGGCCGGCACGGCCGGTGAGTCATAGTTGTCATACCCGACAGGCCCGGTCCCGTCAGCCAACTGCGCAGGCCAATCCTGTTCGCGTTGATGTAGAACGAAGCAGCCGATCGGGCCGGGACCTCGCTTATCCACAATCGTTTCTGGCAAGGACGGCTGGTGACTCGACATAGTTATCGACGCCGTCAAATGAGAGGCCAGGCCCACCTCTCCGCCCACCGGGACAGGCGGCGACCCAACAACGTTCCAGGTGCCAAGGTTCTGAGCGGCCTCCAGAGCAGCCAGGCGCGGGCTCAGCAGTCTGGCCGGGCAAATCGGGAGTCTGGCTACGCCTGCCCGTCCTGCTTCAAAATCAATGCACCGAGAACGCCACATTGCTCGACAGCGTTCCGTTGGGAGTTGTGACCTGCACTATTCCTGAAGTGGCGCCGGATGGCACCACAGCGGTAATCAACGCGCCGGATTGTCGAACCTGGAATGTCGCCGGCGTGCCGTTGAACGTGACGCTCGTCGCGCCAGTCAGCATCGTTCCCAGGATGTCGATGGTACTGCCTACTTTTCCGGCGCCGGGCAGCGTCTTTACGAACGGAGGCAATCCCGTGGAGAGTTTATAGACGATCCCTAAGTTACTGGCGCCGCCGCCCGAAAGTGTGCCGTAGAAGTTCCCATCCGTCGACTGCACCAGCCCGCTCAGTGGCGAGGCGTCCGCGGTACTGAAGTTGTGCAGCACCGTGTATTGGCCCGCCGGCGTAATCTTGAAAATCACACCGCTATCCACTGAGCCGCCCGCGGAAGTTGTCCCGTAGAGGTTTCCGTCGCTGCCAACAACGAGAACGGCAATCGGATTATAGCCCTGCTTGTAACCGTTGTTTGCGAAATGGAAACTGTGGAGCGTGGTGAGCGTACCCCCCGTTGTAAAGCTGAAGATCGTTCCCACATTTTCGCTGCCGCCATAGAACGTAACTCCGTAAAGAAGTCCATGAGGTCCGAGAACGAGGCCGGTATACGGGTATTGCCCATCGTTTCCGGAGAAATTGTGCAGGATGTATAAATCGCCGGGCGGGTTCGTCATGAATATCTCTCCCATCATCTTCGTACCGCCGGTGATCGTCGTTCCATAAAAATTCCCGTCAGCTGCCTGTACCAGGGTGACGTAACCGGCGGAGGCGTCCAAGTCCTGCAGAAGTGTAAAATCCGTGCCGGCCGGTGTTATTTTGAAGATCGTGCTGGCATTCGGTGTGAGGCTTTGCGCGGTGGTTCCGTAAAGAACTCCGTTGGGGGCTTGCATGAGCCCGGCGAGAGGATAAGCACCGAGGACGCCACCGAAATCTTTCCCTATTATGGTGAGAGTTCCGTTTGGTGAAAACGAGAAGACAGCGCCCAAATTGCTCGGCCCCCCAAACTCGGTGGTCCCATAAAAGGTTCCGTTCGCAGCGAGTACCAGCCCACCAGCCGGTATGTAGGCATCGCCGGAATCGAAGCTATACGCCCTGGTCACAAATCCGGTTGCCGTATTGACCCTAAAGATCGTACCGGAGTTGAAATCTCCACCGGCAGTCGCGGTGCCATAAAGAAAACCGTCCAGCCCCTGGACCAATTGCATAGCTGGACCGGGCGAGGCGCCGGTAGTGCCGTCGAAATCCGTGAGTGTCGTGAAAGTCTGAGCAGGCGAAATCGCCAGCGTCGTGAACAACAGCGGGGCCGTCAGGCAAATGCCGAAATATCGGTTCAGTAAGTTCATGTTTCCTCCGTTTCGTGCGGACACAATCCGGACACCTTTCCTGGTGCCACAGGGCTAAGCCATTATCAGCAGCATCAACGCACCGAGCACGGTGATTGCTCGGCCTGAGCGTTGCCAGTTTTCTGGTTTCGTGTTGCCATCAGGAGTTCCTGTTGGCCGGTCTAATCTGAGTCTGGAATTCATGTTTTTCCCTCTTCTGAGTGACGTTGTGTTTATCCGTTCTCTCCGTCTGCCGATCGAAATCTTGCGGCGCCGGCACCGGAGCAGCAGCCGGGGTACCAGCGCCGTACCGAGTGTCAGGACGATCACCCCTGTCCTGAGAAGACTCAACGTGTTTGATCCAGGCATTTTCAGTCCCTCTTTTCTGCTTCCGCTCCGTTCCGACCGGGCGGCCCATGGCCGGCAGTTTCGCTTTTGGTTGCAATACCTGGCTGTAAGGGTATACGCTTCATTTCTGACCTTTTTTAAGTCCGGGTCCACTACCGGTTCGACTGGTAACAAACTTGGCCGCCGTAGCGGAGCACTATTTGCCCGGCGTTGTTGTTGACGCTGCCGAATACTTGCAGACTGCCGCTGGCGCCGTTGAACCTACCGGTTCCGCCCGTGATGGTGACACCAGACATGTAAGAAAGGAGGTATAGTCCCGGTAGTTCCGGAACAGGATAAGCCGTGGCATCCGCGTCAGCGAAGAAAATTGTGTCACCGCCTGTGGTGACCCATTTATGGTGGTTATGGAAGACCAACGACCCGGGAGACGGCCCGGGTGAGGTCCCTTCAATATCGACGCCCACACCCCCGGCGAGGCTGCCCGTTGCGACGCCGAGCGTCGACGCCTGGTCGAGGAAGTTGGTTGAGATCGAACCGCCTACCGGCTCGCAGCGAGAAGTGTGACCAGCGAAGATGTACGGTGCTGCCATCAACAACCCAGCAATCATCATTCGCATACTCTTTCTTCCACCTTTCGTGTTTGGATATCGCGCAGTCCAAGCGGCCCGGCCGTAGTTGCATGCGGCCGGCGGCTTGGCTAGACTGTACTGAGCCGGTTTCGACCGGCCGTAATGGAAGGATAAGGCGGGAGCCTTTCTGGGGTCCTAAGGGAAATCTAATTTTTTCTCAGGGTTCGGGCGGAAGCTATTGGTGGCTGACGGTGGCAGGAAAAGGTGACTGCCAACTCCGGTTCGGTGAGTTCCGTGTGGACACGGCGGAGCGCCTGCTTGCCCGGGGTGACGAGAGGATCGCGCTTCCTCCCAAAGCGTTCGACCTTTTGGCGCTATTGGCCGGCAACGCCGGCCGGCTCTTGACGAAGAAGCGCATCATGGATGAGCTTTGGCCGGCCACCTTTGTAGAAGAGGCCAACCTTGCGAACCTGATCGGCCTCCTTCGGAAGGCACTGGCGGACACGAGGAAGACGCCGGCTTATATCGAAACGGTTCCCAAGGGCGGGTACCGTTTCGTGGCCCCGGTGGGGCCCGGAGAGCCGGCGGCCCGCAAATCGCCGGTTAATTGGGAGAGAAGAGCCGCGGGTGGGATTCGATTCATCGCCTTTCCATTCCGGAGCGACGCCCCGGAAGGAGCCGAGTTTCTTGCCCACAGCCTGCCGGAGGCCATCGCGGCAACGTTGGCCGAACTCAATGCCTTTACGGTGAGGTCAACGCGGCTGGCGGCGCGATTCGATCGCGATCGCTGGGATCCCTGTACGGTTGCGGCGGAAGCGGATGTGGACGTAATTCTGAGCGGGACGGTGGTCCGCGCGGATGGACAGATTCACGCCACGACAGAGTTGATGGATGCGCGCAGCGCGACCGTCCTGTGGTCGAAAGTCTGGCATGTGCCGGCCGGGGAGTTGCACCTCCTCCACCGTGGCATCGTGCAGTTGATCATTCGCTCTCTAATCCGGCGAACGCGAGAGGAGGGAGGGACGGCGCGGGCGATCGACACGCCGGGGGCCGGCGATGCGTACGAGCTGTATCTCAGAGCCAACGAACTTTCGCTGAAGCGGTCGCTGGAGAACATCGCGCTGGCGCGCGATCTGTATCTGGAATGCACGGAGGTCGATCCGGAATATGCGCCCGCGTGGGCGCGGCTGGCGAGGTGCTACCGCTGGCTGGAGAAGTTCGCCGGGACGAGTGCCGCGCCGGCTGGCTCGACCGAAGCCGCCTTTGCGCGAGCCTTTCAACTCAATCCGCACCTGGCGATTGCACACAGCACTTATACTCCGATCCAGTGCGACGCGGGGCATGCGATAGACGCGACCGTCCGGCTGATCGGCGTGCTGGAGCGCAATGGCAGTAACCCGGAACTCTTCGCGGCGCTGGTGCATTCGTGCCGGTACTGCGGGCTCCTGGATGCGTCGGTGGCGGCCCATGAGCGGGCGTTCCAGCTCGACCGAAACCTGCCGACGAGCGCGGCGCACACGTTTTTCGCGCTCGGAGATTATGAAAAGGCGCTTCACTGGTACGACACCAGGACGGGGATGTATCTCGACGTCCTGGCGCTCACCATGATGGGGCGGCTCGAAGACGCTTCGGCGCTGATGTGGACGCGGCGAGACCGGCTTTCGATGCAGCCCGCGCTGATGAATTCCCTTTGGGCGTACCTGATTGGGGACGCCGCCAGCGGAATGAACGCGCTCCGCGAGGCCGAGTCCCGTGGTATGGACGATCCTGAGGTGCTTTTCTATTTGGCTCGTCAGGCAGCGCGGTTTGGGGATTCTTTCTTGGCCCTGCGGTTGCTGACGGCGTCGGTGACTCGCGGCTACGGCAGCTCTCGTGGGCTTCTGGATGACCCGTGGCTGAGGGTTCTGCACCGGAGTTCGGAGTTCGAACAGATTTTGTTGACGGTCCGCGCGCGAGAGCGCGAAACGCACGAAGCTTTCTTGAAGGCAGGCGGTCAGCGGGTTCTTGCGGTGCAGTCGGGCTCGCCGGCGATTTCGTAGCGTACTGCTATTTGCGGCACAAGAGGTCAGCTAGGCGCGCACGGGAAACGTCGCGAGGAAGCTTCAAGCCACGAGGAGGACTTCGTCGCGGACAAGGTGAAGCCGAACTCGTTCGGGCCGCGGCCGATCAAAAGAGAACGCTGGGGTCGCCTCCAGCACGTTGTTACGCAACTCGTCCCACGTGTCCCCTTCGGTGAAGATGCTTTCCGTGAGGCATTCGGCGCAATACCCGCCACCGGATTCCTGGACCACCTCGAATACCAGCTCAGCCACACGTCTATGATACGGCATGCGTTTGTATGACGGGTGGGCCAAGCGCGACTCTCGCCCCAGATTAGGAACGGGAAGTCGCCCAAGGCCGGCTAACCGCCTGCCGAAAGCGTATTCGATTGCCATCCATGATCCACAACTCGCCCGCGCCGCCATAAAGACGGCAGTCCGCGATATCAACCGGGTTTGGGCCAGCATACGGGGTTGGAGACTACACGGCCGGAGGCATCTGATCATGTGGAAAGGGCGTTTCTCGTCACCAATCCGGTGTGACGGCCTGGATGGGGCCATTCTCCGAGTGGCGTCACTCGTCCACAACGCGCCAGGGAGTCTGAATTGCAACTCTGACTTTTAGTGCCGAAGGTCGGGTCAGGCGCGGATGACCTGAGATATTCGCTCGAAGTGCCGGTCTCGAGTGACTAGAACGAGGTCGTGTTCGAGCACCATCGCTGCAATCCAAAGATCGTTGTCCGGAACGGGCGTACCGGCTCGCCTTAATTGAACGAAGATCCGCGCATAGTGTTCCGCTGTTTCCCGGCTGGGCAGGAGCACCCCAACGGTAGGTTTGGCGAGGAGCCTGTTTAGCAAACTCTCATTGCGGCGCTGCTGCGTGCCCCCTTGAAACCCGGCTTTGATTTCACCGAGCGCAAAAAGCGGAATCCAGACCTCCTCGGCGGTACCCAATTGCTCCGCCAGTTCTATGTCGCCCCGAAACAGATCGGTAATGCGGTTGGTATCAAGCGCGACTCTCATTTCCACTTATCCAGGTCGATCTGTCGCTGCGTGGCAATGATCTCATCGAAGGCGGGGTCGGCCGTCCACTGGCCTGCAACATCGTGGAAATCGGCTCGCTTCCGTACCCCGGTGGTGCCGGCGGTCAATTCCTCCACGATGATCTGATTAAGGCTCAACTTGCGCTGGGCGGCCTTCCTGCGCAGCGCCCGATCGACCTCCTGGGGGATGCCGCGAACCGTGTACTGAATGTTGCGTGCCTGCCGCACCATGCCTACACGATAGCACGATGTGCAGGCATCGAAGGCCGGATGCGGCGTTCGCGGAGAGCACTCCTCTAAAACGAGTCCAGGTCGCGGCTGCTGACGACCTTCCCGGAGTAACCAGCCTGCCGGATCTCCTTTTCCAGGTCCACTCCTTCCTTCGGCCCGAAGTATAACTGGTGGTACAGAACCAGCAGTTTCGGCTTCGAGCGGGCCGCGATGGCCGCCAGTTCGGTCGTCGAGGTGTGGAAGGTGGAGTGATATTTTTGCGGCGCCGGGGACAGGTGGGCGAAGCGGGCGGCCGAGTAGACCTCGTGTACCAGGACGTCGCAGCCCTGGCAGGCTTTCTCAATCGCGGGACAAGGGGCCGTGTCGCCCGACAGCACGAATGTGCGGCCGCCGGCCTCGACGGCGTAGCCGAACGCCTGGGGCCACGAGCCGTGCAGCACGGGGATGGCGCGCACGGCGATATGCGCGTCGCGATATACCGGCCCCGCGGAGATTTCGTGCACGTTAACCCGCAGGCCATCGGGGTCCAGATGCTCCAGGCCATCGGTGCGGATCTCGATGTCCTCGCTATAGGCCAGCTTGAGATGCTCCGTCATGGCGGCAGTGCCTTTCGGCCCGTAGACCTCCAGCGGCTCGCGGCGGCCGGTTACCCACGGCGTCAGGATGACGTCCGGGTAGCCCAGCGTATGGTCGGAATGCAGGTGCGTCAGAAACAGCCTGCTCAAATAGGGCGCGACCAGGGCGGGCAGGCGATACCGCTCAGCGGCCTGTTCGGCGCGGTGGACGACTCCCGCGCCGGCATCAAAAAGATATGCCCGTCCGCCGGCGACAATCGCCACGGCCGGACCGGAACTGGCGGCGTCGGGGATGGGCGTTCCGGAACCGAGAACGATCAGGGTGGCTGTTTCGGCCGGGAACAGGGGGCGCGGCACGACCGTCAGTACCAGGAGCGCAAGACAGGCGCGATGGAACGCAGGCCGGGAACGAAGGAGCCGCAAGGTGTAGAATATCCTACTTTGGCCACATCAATCGCGACCACAGTTTCGACGGACAGTGCCGACCCGGGCCGCTGGCGCATTCTGGCCGTGGTCCTGATGGCGGCGTTCGTGGTCACCCTCGACTTCTTCGTGGTCAATGTTTCGATCCCGTCGATCCGCGCGAGCCTGGGCGCCTCGTTCGCCGACCTGCAACTGGTCATCGCCAGCTACGGACTGACCTACGCCGTGCTGCTCATCACGGGCGGCCGGCTGGGCGATATCTACGGCCGCAAGCGCATGTTCCTTTTTGGCGTCGCGGGTTTTACCTCGGCTTCGGTTCTGTGCGGGATGGCGCCCAGTCCGGTTTTCCTCATCGCCAGCCGGGCCTTGCAGGGAAGCATGGCCGCCCTGTTGTTTCCGCAGGTGCTCTCGTTGATCCAGGTGAACTTCCCAGTGCACGAGCGGGCCACGGCGTTCGGCTTTTTCGGCATGGTGGTGGGGACCGCATCTTTTTCCGGAAATGTGCTGGGCGGCCTGCTGGTGAGCGCCGATGTTCTCGGCTTGAGCTGGCGGCCCATATTCCTGATCAACCTGCCCATTGGAGCGATGGCCATACTGGCGGCGCGGCGGACGATCAAGGAATCGCGTTCGCCGAAGGCCCGCCGGCTGGACCTGGGAGGCGTGGCCTTGATGACGGCGTCGCTGGTCATGCTGCTCTATCCGCTGGTGAAGGGACGCGAAGCGGGCTGGCCGTTGTGGACGTATGCCTCGATGGCGGCCTCGGCCGCCGCGATGGCCGTCTTTGTGCGCTACGAACGGGGTGTCACGGGACGCGGCGGCTCGCCGCTGGTGGAGCTTTCGCTTTTCCACGATCGCGCCTTCGTGATCGGCCTTTTCAGCGCGGTGTGTTTCTTCGGCACCACGGCGGCCTTTTTCCTGATCTCCACGATCTTCCTGCAGAACGGCCTCGGCTATAGCGCGCGGGACGCAGGGCTGACGTTCGGTTCTTTCGCGATCGCCTTTCTCGCCAGCTCGCTGGCGTCGGTGCGCGTGCAGCCAAAGCTGGGCAGCCGGATCATCAACACGGGCGCCGCGTTCATGATCTGCGGGCTGGCGGTGCTGCTGTGGATGGCGCGCGCATACGGCGCCACGCTGACCGGGCTGGAACTGGCGCCGGCGCTGATGATCTACGGCACGGGACAGGGCTTCGTGATGCCCACGCTGATCAGCACGGTGCTCATCAACATCAAGGGTCACGACGCGGGATCGGCATCGGGCGTGCTGACCACCGTGCAGCAGTGCTCTTTCGCCACGGGCGTGGCCGCCATCGGCACCATCTTCTTCAGTGCGCTGGGCGGGCGCACCGGCGCGGATGTTTTCGTTCACGCGCTGTTCCGGGCCTTTGCGGTGAATATCGGCCTGCTTGGCGCCACGTTCCTGCTCATCCTGCAAATCCCGCGCAACCCTGTCAAGGATGTGGCGCGGTGAGCCTGGCAGATGTGGCATAATGCACAAATCGTGAAAAGACTACTGACCCCTGCCCTGGCCCTCGGTATGGCCGGCCTGGCGCTGAGCGCCGAGCCGCTGGGCGTTACTATCCTGCCGAATCTCGCTTCCCCCCAGAAAGTGGGAACCATCATCACCCTGGTGCCGCGCCTCAAGAATTCGAGCCGCGCTACGTACGTGGCCCAGTACAGCGTGAGCATCGACGGCGGCGCATTCCACATCATCCGGGACTTCAGCCAGGACATGATGCTGATCTGGTCGCCGGAACTGTACGAACACGAAGCGCGGGTGCGCGTCGTGGTGCGGGACAACGACACCATGAAGACGGCGGAGGCGGAGTTGCCGTACCAGATCACTTCCCGCGTCAAGGACGGGCGGCCGGTGGTCACGCACACGGCGCATCCGCTGATCGCGCTGCTGAGCGCGCCGCCTTGCCCCGCGGGGAGCCAGTTCCGCGTGGAGTTTCGCCGGGTGGGAGATGCGGCGTCGAGCCACACGCCGGCCGAAGCTTGCCGTGCCGGCCGCAGCAACAACGTGTACGTAGCCGGGATGCGCGCCGATAGCGATTATGAGATGCGGCCCGAGACGATGGGGGGAGCCGTGGAATCGGGCGCCTGGATCACGTTCCATACGGGCCTGCTGGACGGCCGCTTTCCGCCGGTGAGCATCCCCACGCCGCGCGCCGGCGGCGGCCACAGCCCGGACGGATTGCTCATCAGCAGCATGGTGGCGGATCCGTTTCACAACCAGGCTACCGATCTGGAGGGCAACGTGGTCTGGATCATGACCACGCCGGGCTTTCTGACCCGTGTCCTTCCCGGCGGCCGGTTTCTGGTGTTGGCCGAGGCGGCGAACTCCCAGAACGACGTCAAGCGCTGGCAGGCGGTCCGGGAAGTGGATCTGTTGGGCAACACCCTGCGTGAAACCAACGCCAGCCGCGTGGCGGAACAGTTGGCGGGCCGCGGCATCCGATCCAAGTGCATGAAGGACGGCGAGCAGTGCGTCTCCGGATTCCATCACGAGGCCATTCGCCTGCCGAACGGCCACACGCTGGTGGTAGCCGGACTGGAGCGCATGTTTCCGGACGGCGCGCAGGGATCCAAGGACCCGGTGGATGTGATGGGAGACCTGGTAATAGATTTAGATCAGGACTTTCAGGTGGCCTGGGTTTGGAACGCCTTCGATCACCTGGATGTGACCCGCAAGTCGCTGGGCGACGAGAAATGCCAGTTCGGCCCGGGCAGCGACGGCTGTGCCTCGGTCTTCCTGGCGGATAAGGCGAACGGCTGGCTGCACAGCAATTCCCTGAACTACGATACCCGCAGCGGCGATCTTCTGATCTCGATGCCGGAGCAGGACTGGGTGATCAAGGTCGATTACAAGGACGGCAAAGGGAGCGGCAAGGTGCTCTGGCGGCTGGGACTGGATGGAGACTTCAAAGTCAAATCGAACGACGAATACCCGTGGTTCTCTTACCAGCACGACGTCGGGTTCGATCCCCCGGGGTCGAACCGGCTGACTGTGTTCGACGACGGAGCCCGGCGGAAGAAGAAGTTTCCGAAGGCCAACAACCGCGGGCAAGTGTGGGAGTTGGACGAGCAGAACATGACCGCCACGCTGGTAGTAAACGCGGATTTGGGCGTTTACTCGTTCGCCATCGGGTCGTCACAATCGCTCGCCGACGGCGGGTTCAGTTTTGAATCCGGTTTTCTCAACATGCCGGCGGTTTCCAGCCGTGCTACCGAGGTGGGACCGGACGGTAAGATCGTCTACGCGCAGCAGACGGACGGCGCCGGCACGTATCGCAGTTTCCGGGTGCCGGATCTCTATACTCCTCCCCGTAAGTAAGGCGCAGCCGGCGATGCGGAAACTGGTCCTTGGGGCTCTCATAATGACGGGGCTCACAGCGGCGCCGAGGGAGGTTTCGTTTCCTACGGCGGACGGCGGAGTCGTGTGGGCCGATCTGTACGGCGCCGGCGATCGTGGGGTGGTGCTGGCTCACGGCGCCAAATTCGACAAAGCCAGTTGGGCGAAGCAGGCCGAGGTACTGGCAAAGGCCGGCTTCCGCGTGCTGGCCATCGATTTTCGCGGTTATGGGCGGTCGCGCGGCGGCGACCGATCCGCACCGGGCAGCGGCGAGAAGTACCAGGATGTACTGGCGGCGGTGCGATACCTGCGGGAGAACGGCGCGGCGGCAGTCAGCGTCATTGGCGCCAGCATGGGAGGCGGCGCGGCGGCCAACGCGTCGATCCACGCGCGCCCGGGGGAGATCGATCGCCTCATTCTGCTGGCCCCCGTACCGGTAGCGGAACCCGGGCGGATTTCCGGCCGGAAGCTGTTCGCAGTCAGCCGCGGCGACGGACTGGCTGCCAAGGTCCGGGAGCAATTCGAAAAGGCTGCGGAGCCCAAAGAGCTGATGATTCTGGACGGCTCGGCGCATGCACAGTTCCTGTTTGAGACGGATCAAGCGGAGCGCCTGATGACGAAGATCCTGGAGTTCTTGTCGGCGCCTTGAAGGATTTGATGTAATGATAAAAACCTACGCACTGGGTTAGGTTCCAAGAGCAAGGGGGAGGCGGAAAGGGATGATGGCGACGGCGACGGATGTGGTCTGGCCGCAGAAGACCAGAGAGCTGCAGACTCTGCACCTGGATTCCACGATCTGGAACGAGTATAAGTTTCGGGATGACGATATCATCATTTCGACTTACGGCAAGTCCGGCACCACGTGGATGCAGCAGATCATCGCCCAACTGATCTTCAACGGCGACACCGAACTGGACACCCAGGCGATGTCACCATGGGTGGACTACGTGATTCCGCCGAAAGAGGTGAAACTGGCCGCCCTGGAGGCCCAGACACATCGCCGCTTCGTGAAGACGCATCTGCCGGTGGACGCCCTGGTATTCTCGCCGAAGGTCAAGTACATTTACATTGGCCGCGACGGCCGGGACGTGTTATGGAGTTTCTACAACCACCATGCCTCGGGCACCGAGGCCATGTACAACGGGCTGAATAACCGGCCCGGCCGGGTAGGTCCTCCGCTGGAGCCTCCTCCGGCCGACATCCGCGAATACTGGCACACCTGGTTCGAGCGGGATGGATACCCGTACTGGTCGCTTTGGGAGAACGTGCGCAGTTGGTGGGCGATCCGCCATCTCCCGAATGTTCTGATGGTGCACTTCGAGACCCTGCGCAGGCAGTTACCGGAACAGATACGGCGGATAGCCGGGTTTCTGGAGGTCCCGATCGACGAGAGTCAGTGGGACACGATCGTGGAGCACTGCACCTTCGAGTGGATGCGAGAGCACGGCGACAAAATCGTTCCCATGCGGGGGAAGCTGTGGGCGGGCGGCACGAAGACCTTCATCAACAAGGGCGTCAACGGCCGCTGGCGGGATACGCTGACGGCGGAAGAGTCGGCGGAATACGAAGCCAGGGCGGTGGCCGAATTAGGTCCGGAATGCGCGCGCTGGCTGGCGACCGGCGAAGTCCTGGAGACCGAGCGCGGGCATTCGCATTCGGCTGCGTGATTACGACCAGTCATTGAGTGCCCGTCCCCCGACCGCAGGTCATTATATACCAGACCCCACTCCGGGTGACTGGGCGCCCACACATAATGCAATGATCCTGCCGCACTTATGCGGGCTGGCCCTGCCTGTGACTCCCGAGGTTATTACCAACGCATCGACAATACGCCTGTACCAAGAGTTGCAGAAGTAACACCGGTTCTAATAGGGTCCCGGCGGCACATAGTCTTGCATAAGGACTTTCTCGTCCAAACCGGCTGGTACCGGTAGGATCGGTGCAACCCTTTCGCGGTGTCTTCTCCTGTCCAAACCGGATGTGTGCGTGCGACGGTGGAGAAACGATGCGGAAGTGCTTTGTGATTTTACTATTGTGCGGCGGCGTATTGCACGCCCAAGAATTCAAGTCGCGCACCAAGAGACTGTTCCAGGCCAGCGTCGCGGCTGTCTCCGCGGCGGCAGTGGCGGACGCAGCCACGTCGTGGGGGAAGGCCGAAACCAACCCCTTACTCGGGCAATCCAGATTTGGAATGGCGCAGACGGGGATCAAGATCGGGCTGGTGTCGGCGGCACTGGCCGGCCAGTATTTCATCGTGCACCGTCACAGCCAGCGCGCGGCGGCGGCGTTCACAGCCGTGAATTTCGCGAGCGCCGGCGTGTTGGGAGCGGTAGCGTATCACAATTCGACCATTGCAAAAATGCACTGAGTGCGCGCCGAGACGATTCGCCGGCTTTCTCGTCCAAAAGCCATGCGTTCGATCGCCCTGGCAGCCATTCTTTGCACGATTCCCGTTGTGAGCGTAGCGCAGGAGAAGCGCATCGTGATTGCCGCCGGCACGATGTTCGATGGCAAGGGCGGTGTGCAGCACGGCCGGCGCATCGCGATCGAAGGCTCCCGCATTGTGGACATATCCTCCAAGGCGGGACCGGCCGATTACGACCTGCGGGGCCTAACGGTATTGCCGGGCTGGATCGATTGCCACGTCCACATCACCTGGAGTTTCGGGACGGACGGAAAGAACGCGGGCCAGGGCGCGGCCACGCCGGCAGCGGCTTACGCCGCGGCGTCCAACGCCTGGGTGACGCTGATGGCGGGATTTACCACCGTGCAAAGCGTGGGATCACCGGACGACGTCCCCTTACGCGACGCCATCGCGCGGGGACGGCTTCCCGGCCCGCGCATTCTGACGGCGATCGATCCGCTGATGGGACAAGGCGAGAAGACCGGCACGCCGGACCAGATCCGGGCGTACGTACGGAAGGAGAAGGCGGCGGGCGCGGATCTCATCAAGATCTATGCGTCGGGAGGGATGCTGCAAGGCAAGATGACGCTGTCGGAGGCGCAGTTGGACGCGGCGTGCGACGAAGCCCGAAAGCAGGGACTGCGCACCCTGGTCCACGCCTACCGGGACGCGGTGCGCGCGGCAACCCTGGCGGGATGCACCGAGGTGGAACACGGCTTGGGCGCCAGCGACGAGGATCTGAAACTGATGGCGGAGAAAGGCACGTATTTCGATCCGCAGGCAGGGCTGCTGCTGGAAACATATATCCAGGACAAGGACCAGTACGCCGGCACGCCGTTCTTTCCGCAGACGGCCGCGGGCTTTGCGGCCATGGGCAAGATACTGCCGATGAATCACGACCTCATGCGCCGGGCGGCGGGAACGGCCGGCCTGAAGATCGTTTTCGGCACGGACGCGGTGGCAGGCGCGCACGGCCGCAATGCGGAAGAGTTCGTGGAGCGTGTGCGCGATTGCGGCGTGGATCCGATGGCGGCGATGGTGTCGGCCCATTCGGTGGCGGCGGACGCGCTGGGGATGGCCGACCAGATCGGCTCGATCGCACCCGGCAGGCAGGCGGATATCATTGCGCTCGACGGGAATCCGGCGGAGGATATTACCGCCGTGCGGCGGGTGGTGTTCGTGATGAAGGGAGGCGTAGTTTACAAGAACGTCGGGATTGCACCGGATCATGCGGAGCGGTTCGACATGAAGGTGCGCGAGGATTTCTTCGCCGGCATGCGCGGCGACCGGGAAGCGTTTCAGCGCGCGATGGAGACCTGTGAGACGCGGCTGAAGGCGCGACCCAAGGATCCGGAAGCGCTGGTATGGCACGGCGCCGGTTTGTGCTTTCTGGCCGGCCAGGCGAGTGCCGCCGGCGGGGTGGAGAAGGCCCGGGCGCTGCGGCGGCAGGGATCGGCGGAAATGGACGAGGCGGTCGCGCTACGCCCGGCCGTTGAGACGCTGGTGCCGCGAGCCAGCACGCTGTTGAACGCCGCCCGCCGCATCCCCCAGCCGGAAGTGCGCCAGGCCGTTCTGAAGAAGGCCATCGGGGACCTCGAGCAAGTACTCAAGATCGAAGATCAGGACTTCTCGCGCATGTGCGTCCACGATCGCGGCGAGCTGCTGGGGGGCTGGCGGAGGCGTGGTACGAGCTCGACGACCGTCCACGGGCGAACGATTACCTGGAGCGAATCGCACGCGAACTGCCCGGTTCGGCGTATGCCCGCGCGGCAAAGCTGGTTCTCCAGAAGCCGCCGGATTCCTCCGGCATACATGTGACGTGCCTGGGGTGTCACAGTGTCCGCTCGCAGGCGCGCTAACTTCGGATAACTCTTAACGGGTCAGGCCGTCATGCCAGACTAGTGACTTAGACCTGCGTTCTATGTCTGGCACCACCATGTCCCGTGCCGATTGTTACGGCGTATTAGGCGTTCCGCCATATGCCTCGTGGGAGGCCGTCCGGCAAGCCTACAAAGACCTGGTGCGAGTGTGGCATCCGGATCGATTCCAGTCCGATCCCGAGTTGCAGCGTAAGGCCGCGCAGCAATTACAGCGAATCAACGAGGCGTATCTCACGCTGAAGAATACGCACGATTCGGCGGCCAGTCCGCCGGAGCCGGCGCCACAGGCGGAGCCGCAGGCAGCCGCACCGGGGCCGCGAGCCAACGTCCGTCCGCCATTCCGCGGCCGCCGGCAGCGGCGGAACTGGGGCCTGGGCTGGCGCGGACCGGTCAAGGTCCTATGGTTTGGCACGATATGCCTGGCGGCACTGGTTCTCAGCGTGGCGATATTCGCGAGCCTGCGGGTGCCGCGCCTGGAGTCGGTGCTGGGTCCGGACGGCCGGCCCAGGCCGGCGATCCGGATGCCAGGCGGAACGACTTCGGTGACGGAACTGTCGCAGTGGGCGCGGAGCCAGGCGTCGAGCGTTTTGCATGCGATCCCCAGACTTGGGAAAGACGAACCGGATGGCGGGGACGCCGGCGCACGGAGTGTCACGGGGACGCGAGCGGCACCGCGGATTACGAGCAACCCGGCGAACCGGGGAGCGCCGGCGAACGGAACGGAACTGCTGCGGGCGCGAAGCTCCGGCGGCAGTCAGATCTGGGTTTCCAACCAGAGCAGCCGGGATGTAGTGGCCACGCTGGTGGAAGCGGAGACGGCGTCGCCGGTGCGCTCCATCTACATATGGGCGAAAAGCAAGGTCTGTTTACGCCATATCGGTCCGGGGGTGTACAGTCTGACGGCGGAGGTGGGGGACGGCTGGGATGAACTGCACGACCGGTTTGAAGGCCAGCGGCGGATCCTGGCAAAGAACGGGCCGTTCCAGTGCGTGAACCTGACCGTGGGACGGGATGTCTCCGGGCAGTGTTTCGATGTGAACGGGGAAGAGGGCACCTCCCGACCTAAAAGCAGCATCGTGCTGGCGGGCCGCTGACATACGGAAAGGAGCATTGCATGCAGATTACGACGGGCGCGTTTCGGATATTGCCGCTGGCCTTTTTGTTGGGCGCGGCGGGCCAGGCGTGGACGCAGCCGAATTTCAGCGGCGAATGGCGGATGAACCCGGAGAAGAGCAACTTCGCGCCACTACCGCAGCCGGACAAGATGGTACGCAAGATCATGCAGCACGGGCCACACCTGAAGATCCGCACGACGCAGTTCGGCCAGGGGCGCGAGATCGTGACGGACCTGGCGTATACCACGGACGGCGCGGAGTGCAAGAACATCATCCGCGGGCAGGAGTTCACGGGCAGCGCGCGGTGGGACGGCGACACGCTGATTGTGGAGAGCCGGCGGGAAGTACAGGGTATGCGGATCGCACAGCGAGAGAGCTGGACGCTGGCGGCGGACGGGCGAAGGATGACGATCGTCAATCACGTGGAAACGCCGCAGGCGTCCTTCGATATCACCATCGTGTTGGACAAGCAATCGGGCGGATAGAAGCTACGGCTTGCTGTCGAGCGTGGGCTCCGGTTCGGCTTTGTGCTGCTGGCGCCGGGACCCGGCGCACGAATCGGACATTCAAGTCCGGACGCCAAACCGGGGCAGCACCCAGCGGAGCAGAACGAAGTAGGCCGCAAAGAGGATCCAGACGCCGTACTCAGATAGAAACCGGTCCGCTGCCATCATCACTCATTATGATGCACGGCGCGGGCCTCGGTGACAAACCTCAGTTCACCGGGATGATGGCCTTGCGCACGGCGTATAGTACGATCTCGGCGGTATTGTGCAGGCCGAGCTTCTGCATGAGGTTCTGGCGGTGGGTTTCGATGGTGTAGGGACTGAGGTCCAGGATGGTGGCGGCCTCTTTATTGGACTTGCCTTCGGCCAGGAGTTGCAGGACTTCGCGTTCGCGCTCGGTCAGCAGCTCGAAGGAGTCCTGGACGCGGCGCTGGCGCATGAGGCGCACATAGTCCTCCAGCAGCGCCTGGGCGATGGACGGCGAGAAGAAGGGCCGGCCCAGGACCACCGAGCGAATGGCCCTTTCGATATCGTCATCGGCATTGTCCTTGAGAAGGTAGCCGCGGGCGCCGGCGTCCAGGGCGCGAACGATGTAGCTTTCGTCGGTGTACATACTCAGGATGATGACGCCGACGCGCTCATTCTCGCGCACGATCTGGGCGGTGGCGTCGATGCCGTTGAGCAGGGGCATGCCGATGTCCATGATGACGATATTGGGCTGGAGTTCCCGGGCCAGGCGGACAGCCTCGCGGCCATCGGCGGCCTCGCCGGCCACCTGCATATCGTCCACACGTTCAAGCAGGAGCTTCAATCCCATCCGGACGATTCCGTGATCGTCCGCGATCAGGATCTGTATCACCGTTCACCTCCGTTGACGTGAGGTATGGCAAGGTAAATTCCACGCGCGTGCCGACGCCCGGCGCGGAATCAATGCGGATGGCGCCGCCGACTTCGCGCACGCGCTCTTCCATGCCCAGCAGTCCCAGGCCGCGGCTCTTTTGGCCCCGGCGGTCGAAGCCGTGGCCATCGTCAGCGATGACGCCGATCACCCGGGCGCCCTGGCTTTTGAGCGTCACCCGCACGTTGTGCGCGCCGGAGTGGCGGGAGGCATTGGTGAGGGCCTCCTGGACGACGCGGTAGGCGCAGGTGCGATAGACATCGGGCAGGCAGTCCACCGAGCGGTCAATGTCGGAGCGAATCTCCAGGCCGCTGGAGCGGGACACCTCCTTGATCAGCCAGGCTAGAGCGGGGACCAGACCGAGGTCGTCGAGCATGGAGGGCCGCAACAACATGGCGATATTGCGGACGATACGGAGGGTCTGCTCGACGGTGCCCTTGGCGCGGGCGATGCGGGAGGCGACTTCGCTCTCGGAGTCGGCATGGATGCGGGCGATACTGGCCAGTTCCATGCGAAGTCCGGTCAGCAACTGGCCCACCTGATCGTGCAACTCGCGGGACAGGTATTTGCGCTCCTGCTCCTGGGCGGTGCGGATCTGTCCGGAAAGGAGGCGCAGCTCGGATTCCGCGTTGCGCGACTGGCGTTCGAGGGCCAACATGCGGGCCAGGGTACCGGCGGCGATGGCGAAGCCCAGCACCAGGGCGATGCCGGTGGTCCAGCCCAGGGAGATGCGGAACTCGCGATCGGCAGAGGTGATGCGCTGGCGCTCGCGGACAAAGTTGGCGGTGGACAGGTGTTCGACCTGGGCGGCCAAAGCCACGATCTCCTGGCGGCGGCGCACGCGCTGGCGGAGCATTTCAGTACGCTGGGCGCGCTTCTCGGCCGGGCTCCAGTCGAGGACGACTTCGGTGGGGTCCCAGTAGGCGGCCAACTCCTTGCGGAGGTGATCCAGGGCGGCTTTCTGTTCGTCGTCCAGGCCGGACTTCTGGAGGGTGCGGAAACTCTCATCCGTACTGGCCTGGATGCGATTGAACTGATCGATGTATTGCTGGGCGTGAGACTGGTCCGGGTCGAGCAGGTAGTCGCGGGTCAGGATGGCGTTGCGGTAGACGTCGGCCCGAATGGAAGCGAGGGCGATGGCGGCCTGCATATGGGCGCTCTGCAGGGCGGCGACGCGCTCCTGGGAATTACGTGCGTTCCACCAGACGGCAAAGGCAGAGACGCCGATCACCAGCAGCAGGGCCGCCAGCGCGGCGGCCAACAGTATCGATCCGCGAGCCCGCATGGAATCCCTCATCTCAGTATCGCTCCAACGGACCTCGTGGATGGCGGCAAGACGTGAGAAACAAGCCATCTACGGCACTTTTGGGAGGCCCATGGTGTGAGTTTGGGATGATGTCGATCGGGTTGCGATTGTTAACCTCAAAGAGAATCCGGTAATGATTGAAAACATGGAGACCTGGACCAAAAGACGGCTGCACGACCTGGTGATCGAACGCCTGCGGGGGGTGAAGTTAATCGCGGTTTCGAACCGGGAGCCCTACATTCATACGCGGCGGGACGGGCGGGTGCATTGCGGGATGGCGGCCAGCGGCCTGACCACCGCGCTGGATCCGATTCTACGGGCGGCGGGCGGGGTGTGGGTGGCGCACGGCAGCGGCAACGCGGACCGGGACGTGGTGGACGCGCGCGCGCGGGTGCCGGTGCCGCCGGAGAATCCTTCGTACACGCTGCGCCGGGTCTGGCTTCCCAAACGGATCGAAGACGAATACTACTACGGGCTGGCGAACGAGGGCTTGTGGCCGTTGTGTCACGCCGCCTTTCACCGGCCGCGATTCAGCGCGCGCCACTGGGCCAGCTACAAGACGGCGAACGCGCTGTTCGCGGACGCCATCCTGGAAGAGGCCGACGGCGACGCGGCGGTGGTGTTCATACAGGACTATCACCTGGCGCTTTTGCCGCGCATCCTGCAACAGAACAATCCCAATCTGACGATCGCGCAATTCTGGCACATCCCGTGGCCCAACCGGGAGACGTTCCGGGCGTTTCCGTGGAAGGACGAATTGCTGGAAGGCATGCTGGGCAACGACGTGTTGGGGTTCCACCTGCAATACCATTGCGGGAATTTTCTGGAGACCATCGAGCGAACGATCGAAGCGCGAGTGGACCTGGAACACGGCTACGTGAGCCGGAATGGCCATCGGACGGCAGTACGGGCGTTTCCGATCAGCATCGACTTCGAGGAGCGCGTGCGCATGGCAGCGGGCCTGAGGGGAACGGACGCCATTGCGCAATGGAGAGAAGAGCTGGGGGAGCAACCGGAGATCCTGGGGGTGGGGATCGACCGGATCGATTACACCAAGGGAATCCCGGACCGGCTGGAGGCCCTTGACCGGCTGCTCGAAGAGCATCCCGAATACATCGGGCGGCTGGTTTTTCTGCAAGTGGGCGTGCCCAGCCGGACGGCGATCGCGGACTACGACGACCTGAACCAGGCGTTGATCCGGCAGGTGGACCGCATCAACGGGAGATGGGGGCACGGCAGCTGGCGGCCGATCGTATTCGTGCGCCGGCACGTGGATCAGCAGGCGCTGGCGGCGCTGCACCTGATGGCCGACTTCTGCCTGGTGAGTTCGCTGCACGACGGGATGAACCTGGTGGCCAAGGAATTCGTGGCCAGCCGGATCGACGGCGACGGGGTGCTGATTCTGAGCGCGTTTACGGGCGCGGCGCGGGAGCTGACGGATGCGCTGATCGTGAATCCGTTCGCCATCGACGAGATGGCGGAAGCCATACACCAGGCGGTGAACATGCCGGCGGGCGAGCGGCGCCGGCGGATGAACCGGATGCGATCGGTGGTGGCATCCAACAACGTATACCGGTGGGCGGGCAAGATCCTGATGACGCTTTCCGGACTCGAGAGCAGCGACACGGCCTACGGCCAGCCCGTGGGTGAGAGTGTGGCATTTGCGGGGGTGGCGCAATGAAGTACTGTCTGTCGATTCTTCCGGAGATCGACAGGATGTTGCGGGGCAGCCAACGGGTCCTGATCGCCTCGGATTTCGACGGAACGCTGTGCGCGATCGCGGACACGCCTTCGGCGGTGAGGGTAACGCCGGCCATGCTGGAGATTCTGCGGCGGGCGGCGGCGTGCCCGCGGATCGAACTGGCGGTGATCAGCGGGCGGGCGCTGGCGGACGTGCGGCGGCGGGTGCCGCTGGACATCGTGTTCGCGGGCAATCACGGTCTGGAGATCGGCGGGCGGGGATGCGATTTCGAGCACGCGGAAGCGGGGCGGCATCGCCGGCACCTGGAGCACGCGTGCGCCAGCCTGGCGCAAATGATGCGGCCGTGGCCGGCGGCCTGGATCGAAGACAAAGGCATCACGGCGACGCTGCATTTCCGGAACGTGGAGCAGCGCCAGCACCACGCGCTGCTCTTCGCGGCGCGACAGGCGATGGGGCCGGACGGCACGCACCTGGCTTTGCGGACCGGGCGGAGGGCGCTGGAGATCCGCCCCAAGATCGCATGGGACAAGGGGAGCGCGCTCGAGCACATTCGGGAGAGAACGGGGCCTTTCGACGCCTGCATCTGTCTGGGGGATGACCGGACGGACGAATGCATGTTCCGGGCGAATGCGAACCAACTGAACGTGCGGGTAGGTCTGAGCGCGGGAAGCGCGGCCACACACTATCTCTCGGAGTTGAACGAAGTGGCGATTCTGCTCTCGCACATCGTGGATGTGTGCGGCCCGGCGGCGCGCGCGCCGTGGGTCAACGCACTGGCGGCCTCCGCGGGCGCGGCCCCGATGGCAGCGGCGGCGTCATCGGCGGGCGACGAGAGCTGATCGCGGAACGGCGCGAGGCCGGCCTTCATTGGCGGGAGAGGGCGCGGCGGGGCGGGCGGACACGCTCCGCTTTCAATTGCAGATCGGGGAGCTGGAGCTGGTTCTGGAGACTGCGGCGCACCATCTCGAGGGGCACGCCGCCCAGATCTTTGGGAGCCAGATAGCGTACGCCGACGGTGAGCCCGGAGTCACCCAGCACGACATCGAAATCCTGGATGGGAGCGTCGGATGCCGGCCAGATGTGCGCGATGGCGGGCCGGACCTTTTCCAGAATCTCCTGCCGCATTTCGGCCATGGTCTTCTCCTTGGGGACGGCGGGGAGAGGACGCGCCAAGCGCTCCATCAACTCGGCCAATTCGCTTTTGCTGGCCACGGCATCGACGGAGAGCTGCACGTCATGGCCGGTACGGCGCATGAGATCCTGGCGCGCGGCGACGATGCGGGGGTCGGGGATGCGCTGGGTGGAGATGAGGCGGATGGCGATGTCGTTGGGTCCCAGGCTAACTTGCTGGGAGACGATGGCGCCGGCGGGTACGAGCTTTTTCAAAACGTCCTGCACGGCGGCGCGGCTGACGGCCTCGTTGGCTACTTGCAGCAGAGCGCGGCGCAGGGGAACGGCTACGGAGCCGAGCAGGACGAGCATCATCAAAACGCGCCAGCGGAGCTGTCCGCCGGTGGACAGCATACGGGCCACGGGACCGCGGGACAGGACGCGCGCCAGAGGTTCGCTGCCGCGGGGCTGCATCATGGCCTGCTGGACCTCGGCGGTGCCCATGCCGACGAGCAGGAAGACGAGGAAGGCGCTGGCCACGATGGCCACCAGGTTGGTCAGGAACAGGAGACCGGCGCCGCCCATAATCTCCAGGTTCCAGCGGCTGCCCATGCCGAAGCCCATGGTGCAGAGGGGCGGCATCAAGGCAACGGCGATGGCCACGCCGGGCAGCGCGGTAGCGCCGTCGCCCGCGCCGCGGCAGACCACCACGGAGCCGGCCAATCCGGAGAGCAGGGCGATGCCCAGATCAAGCAGATTGGGATTGGTGCGGGCGACGATCTCCGCGGTGGCGGAATGGAAAGGGAGCAGCCAAACGATAAACGCGGAGAAGGCGATGGAAACGGCGACACTGGCGAGCAGATTCAGAACAGCCTTGATGCCGAGATAGAGATCACCGATGGCGAGGGCCAATCCGGTGGCCATGATGGGGCCCATGAGGGGGGAGATCAGCATGGCGCCGATGATGACGGCGGGACTGTTCTCGACCAGGCCGAAGGTGGCGATGCCGGCGGAGAAGAAGACCTCCAGCCAATATTTCACGCTGTCGATTTCGGCGGTAGCGAAGACCTGCCGATAGACCTGCGGCTTGGCGCCGGCGGGGATACGCAGCCAGGCTTGCAAGCTCCGGTGTGAGTGCCGGGATAAAACGACCGCATTTCCGCCGGGTTTGTAGTCAAAGAAGACAGCCATCGGCCAGGATGCGGTATCCACTCTATACGAGCCTCTAAAGGGCGATGGACGCGCCTCGATCAAACCATGGGTCACTCATTTCGCAACGTTGTCATGGGATCCACCCTGGCAGCGCCGCGAGCAGGAATGTACACCGCCAGCATACTAGCCGCGAGCATAGCGAGCGCAACCATCAGGTACGTGTCATTGCCTGGCTGGCTACCGGGGAACATCGCACGCAGGACCCTTCCCGCCGCAAGACTTAGTACCAGACCGACGCCAAGGCCGCTGAGTACGAGTCTTGATCCCTGTCGCAGGAACAGCCGTAGCACTTGTCTTGGCTGGGCTCCGATCGCCAGCCGGATGCCGATTTCGCGCGTTCGGCGGTTCACCATGGATGCGACCAATCCGTACAAGCCAACGAGTGCTAGCATCATTCCCATCTGCCCCATGATGCCCACGGTTTGGATGATCGTGAGAGCTACGCTCACCCGCTTTCGGTAGAAGTCCTCCATCGTGCGCACGTCGTAAACCGGCTGATTTGGATTCAGTTCACGAACCACGTCGCGCATCGGCCCAGCCAGATCCGCCGGGTTCCCGAACGATTCGGCTAGCAACGTCATTTGCAGCTGGGGATGCTGCGCCAGTGGAAGATAAAGGAACGGCTTCGGTGCCTCGCCAATGGATCCGTAGTTCCCCGTCTTTGTGACGCCCACGACCTCGATCCAAGGGCCGTTTGCACCTCCCAGCCGAAAGCGCGTGCCGATCGGTTCTTTCCCTCGACAAAAGCGCTTTACGAATTCTTCATTCACTACCGATACTGGTGGGTCCTTCGCGCCGTCGGTGGGACGAATGGCGCGCCCTTTGAGGAGGCGTACACCCATCGTGTCGAAGTATCCCTCATCTACCGTGCTTGACTTGACATTGACGCCCTCTTTTCCAACTGGCAATCCGCCGCCGGCGGGCACGATGGTTTCCTCCTGCTCCCATCCCATCGGAATGGAAGAGGCCAGTGCCGCCGATTTGACACCAGGCAGGGATCGCACCCGTTCTGCTAGCTGGCGATAGAATTGTTGCGTCTGCTCCTCGACCGAGCGAACCATCTTGCGATCGAAGCTCATCATGATCAGGTGATTCGTTCGAAATCCGGGGTCCCTGGCCAGAGCTTCGCTGAACCCGCGAAGAAGGAAAGCCGCCACGGTCAGCAATACCAGCGAGAGAGCGACTTGCCCAACCACCAGGAGATCGCGTCCCCAGGGCCGACGCGCGCGGCCGCTACCGCCTGTCCAGCCGGATTTCAGCAGTGTCGTCAGATCCGTCCGTGCCGTCTGCATCGCCGGCGCCAGTCCAAACAACAACACGCTGACCATGGAGACGGCCAGACTGAACCATATTGCTCGGTGGTCCAGTTGCACGGCAACCACGATGGGGAGGTCTGTTGGCACTTGGATGTTTCGCAGCAGGACCACCCCTCCGTAGGCGACCGCAAGTCCCGCTGCCCCACCCGCTAGAGCCAACACCAGACTCTCTGTCAGCAGTTGGCGTATTATCGTGGAGCGGCTTGCCCCGATGGACAGGCGTAGGGCGACTTCCTTGGCTCGCGCCGGCACCCGGCTCAGAAGCAGACCGGCCACGTTGGCACACGCCACCAACAGAACCACAGCGGCCAAAGCGCTCAACATGGCGACCAGGATGGCGTCTCCGGCGGTCTCCGCAAACCGCTCTTGCAACTCGGTGCGGACTACTACCCGGCGGTGGCGCGCGATAGCCGCCGATTCCCCGTCCCCATGTATGGCGATGGCTGTTAGCTCGGCTTGTGCCCGAGCGATACTTATCCCCCGCTTCAGCCGGCCCCGTACCGAAAGATCGCGGGCGTCGCGCGATTCCAGCGGATTGCCTTCCGCACTTATCCCCAGTCGAGGCCACATCATGACCGGCACGTACACGGCGGGGCGTACGAGAGTATCCATGCCGGTAAACCGGGCCGGAGCCACACCGATCACCGTGAAGTCGATCCCGTTTAGCCGCAGGGAGCGCCCCAGAATCGAACGATCGAATCCGAAATATTTCCCCCATGCGTCATGACTGAGGATGACCACGGCATCGCGCCCCGGCACTTGATCCTCAGCCGCCCGGAACACCCGCCCCATTTCCAGTTCCAACCCCATCACGCGGAAGAAGTTACCGGTTACCAGCATGCCTACGGTCATCTGCGGCAGGGAGCCCGCGGTTGGCGAGAATCCGAGTGGCACTCCAGTGAACGCCACCAATCCATCGAAACTGCGGCTTTGATCGCGAAGTTCGCGGTAAGCCTGGTATGACCACCTGTCGCCACCGGAACCCGTCGCCGGGACAGGATCAACGGCGACCACATCGGCCGGGGAGAGAACCGAAAGAGGTCGTAGAAGCAGCGCATCGGCCAGGCTGAAGATCGCTGAATCTGCCCCGATCCCGATCGCCAGCGACAACACTGCGACCAAGGTGAATCCAGGGCTGTGAGCTAGTGCGCGACAGCCGTAGCGAAGGTCGCGCCCCAGACGCTCGATAGATGTCCAACTCAACAATGCCTGCTTCACTTGGCCCAGATTCGATTCCGAGGACCTGTTTTTAGTTATACGCTCACACACCTCAGGCGCAGTGCGGTACTTGTGAGTGCGTCCGCTCCTCAACAGAAGACGGGCCCACAGTCCGATTATTGCAGCAACCTTGGTTGGCCGCGCGATCCAGGTCTGGCCGTATTTCACGGCCGCGATCGCCGGACAGGACTGCTTTGACGCGCCGGGTGGCGGCTCTGCTGCCGGGCGATGCCCGCGTCATAGAGACAGCGGAGGTTCCTGTCCGCGGCGCGAAAGCACAATGCCCTCCTCTTTGAGAAAGTCATCGACGCTCTATCCCATGGGCTTGTTGCTGCTCGTGACGGGCATGAAGTGGCGCGTTACGTGCCAGGCGAATCGCATGAAAAAAGTACACCCGTGCGCACGCGTGGAGGCGGATCATGAAGCAATCCGATAGTCTCAAATATCACAAGCTGCAGCTTCGCGGAGGAGGCGGCAGGATGCCCGCCTTGGGATTCGGCACGCTCATTCCGGATGCGGCCGAGACAAGAAATGCAACCCGGACAGCCCTGGAAGCCGGGTTCCGCCACCTGGATTGCGCGGAGCGTTACCGAAACGAGGAGCAAGTGGGACTGGCGATTCGGGAAGCGATTCAGGCGGCCCGGATGCAACGCGACGACCTATTCATCACCACGAAGCTATGGAACAACAACCATCGCCCGGAGCGGGTCCAGCCGGCGATCGAGTCCAGCCGCGACAAACTGCAAGTGGAGTGGATCGACCTGTACCTGATGCACACTCCGTATGCATTTCGCCCGGGGGAGGAGCAGGACCCGAGGGATCCCAACGGCAATGTGATTTATGACCAGGACATCACTTTGATGGATACCTGGAGGGCCATGGAAAGCCTGGTGGATCGCGGGATGTGCAAGGCGATCGGCTTGTCGGACGTGAGTCTCGACCAGGTGCGCGAGGTCTTCGCGCAGGCCAGAATCAAACCCGCGGTGGTCCAGATCGAATCCCATCCGTACCTGCCGGAAACCGAGATCCTGGAGTTCTGCAAGACCAATGGCATCGTGTTGCTCGCCTTTGCGCCGCTGGGTCACGGGATCAAGCCGGGGGTGCTGGAAGATCCGGCGATCGTGGCGATTGCGCAACGAGTCCACAAGACTCCAGCCCAGGTGCTGCTGGCGTGGGCGATCCAGCGCGGGACCTCCGTCCTGACGACGCCGAAGACACCGGATCGCGCGAAGGAGAATTTCGACGTGTCTGCACTTCCCGCCGAGGCCATCGAGCAGATCAACGCCATCCAGACGCGACAGAGGCTGAATCCGGTGATTGGAACCGGCATACCCGGGTTCATCGCCAAAGGCAATTGACGGGAAGAAACGGGAGAGCGGGAGATCCGGGCCGCGCCGGCCTGGCCTCACAGATCGATGACGGCGTCGCCAGCCGGTTGTGAGCAGCAAACGAGAATGTTGCCTTCTGCGGGTCTGTCGAGCGGCTCGGGTATGTAGGCCACCGCGCCCGAAACCAAACCGCTCTCACAGCTATGACACACCCCGGTCCGGCACGACCAGCGGACCGGAACGTCGCAAGCTTCGGCTAATTCCAGAATGCTCTGGTAGGCCGGCTTCCAGTGGGCGGCGATGCCGCTGCGCGCGAACGACACCAGCGGCCCGGCGCCGGTGTCGCCTTCCGGCAGATGCGGATTTCGGGTAACCGCACCAACCACGCCAGGAGTCATTGCCTCACTGCCGTTGAAGATCTCGATGTGGATGCGTTCCGGCGGGAGGCCGTGGGCCGCAAGCGCCGCTTTCATATCCGCCATGAACCCGGCGGGTCCACAAAGGTAAACGTCCGCGTCCCGCGGAGTCCCGGCCGCTTCGAACGCCGAGCGCGACATGTGACCGGCGGCGTCGAAATCCACGCCCAACTTGTCCAACCCGGCCGGCCGGCTGTAACAGACGTAGCTTCGGCCGTGCGGGAGCGCGCGGACCAGGCGGCGGACTTCGCCGGCAAAGGGATGATGTTCGCGATCGCGAGCCGCGTGGAGCCAAAAGACCTGCCGGGTAGAGCAGGCCGCCGCCAACGCGTGCAGCATGGCCAGGACGGGTGTCGCCCCAATGCCAGCGCTGAGCAGGACGACCGGCCGCTCGCCCGTCTGCAGAATGAAGCTGCCGCGAGGCGAACTGACGTCGAGCGTAGCGCCGACCCGCACACGATCGCGCAGCCACGTTCCCGCCACGCCGTTCGGCTCGATCTTCACGCTAATTCGATAACTCCCGGCCGAGAGCGGGCCCGAGAGCGAGTAACTGCGGTAAAGGGGCGCGCCGCCGGTGGCCGGCGGAAGCCGAAGGACGACGTACTGGCCCGGCCGGGCCGCCGGCAGCGGCTGACCGTCCGGACTTTGCAGCGTGAGCGAGAGGACATCCGCCGACTCACGATCGATCGACGTCACCGCGAGGCGGTGGAATCCCTGCGCGGCCGGATACGCGGCAGCATCCGGGATGAGTCCTGCGTTTCCGTTTGCCGGGCGCCGCAGCAAGGCGTCGAACGACCTCCTCCACCCCGGCGAAAGGGCCTCGATTCGCAACGCGCGTTCCAACAACTCCCGCGGATGATCCGGCGCATAGAGAAGCGCATTGATCTCGGCGACCGTCATTCGCTCCCCGGCTTCTCCCGACTTCACGATTTCGTCGCCCGCGCCGACCTCGCCCTCGGCGAGAACGCGGAAGTAGAAGCCGGGGCGTCCGCTGGCGGTCAGCAGCGCCGGCATGCGGGGCTCGTTCATGCGAATGCCGACGCGATAGCAGGTCACGCGGGGTTGCGTGACTTCGAAGAGCGCGCTGCCGATCCGATAGCGGTCGCCGATGCAGACGGCATCATCGGGCAGGCCCTCGACTGTGAAATTCTCACCGAACTGCCCGAAGGACCCAGGGTCACCGAGGCCGGACCTCTTCAGTTCCTCCTGCCAATGACGATACGACTCGACCTGATACACGAAGACGGCGCGCTGTTCGCCACCGTGCCCGGCGCGATCTCCCTGACCGTCTCCGTACAGATTGAGGCGGCCGACGCGACACCGGCCGCCCACCGGGTTCTTCCAGATTCCGGTGTGGACCGTACGGCCCTTCCACTGGATGTCGCGTGGAAGGCCGACATTTACCGACAGGAGGCGAGCCATAGAGGAGCGGTAAGTTATCTGACTCGTGTCTCCGACTCCAGATGCACGATGGCGTGCCGCGGATGTGCGAGGGGTCACAGAAGCGGGGCGGACGGATGCGCCGGGGCTTCGATAATCGCCGGTTCACGATGCCATAGCACGGTACGATGACAGGAAGCGTACATTCACTTGCAGCTTACAAAGGAGTCCCATCATGCGCTCGGACCTGGCACCCGGAGCCGCTTTTCCCGATTATCAGTTACCCGATCACACCGGCACACCGCGCAGGCTCAGCGAACTCCAGGGTGACGATCCGCTCATTCTGACGCTGGCGCGCGGCCACTACTGCCCGAAGGAGCACCAGCAGCATCTGGAGCTTGCCGCGTTTTATCCGAAGATCGCGGTGGCATACACGCAGATTGTCACGATCTCCACGGACGACCATCATACGCTCCAGGAGTTTCGGGCGTCGGTTGGCGCCCAGTGGACCTTTCTCTGCGACGCTGACCGGACGGTGCAGAAGGACCTGGACATCGCAGAGTACACCGACCCGGAGCACAATCCGATGATTCCGCACACGCTCGTGCTCAAGCCCGGACTAATCATCCACCGCATCTACAACGGCTATTGGTTCTGGGGGCGGCCGTCGGTGGCCGACCTGTGGCACGACCTGCGGGCGGTGACGAGCGAGATCCGCCCCGACTGGGATCTGAGCGCTCCCGGACTCCGCGAGGCGTGGACCGCGGGTGACTTGTCTGCGTTCCATGGATGGAACAAGCGCGGCAAAGCGGCGCCGGTTGGAAGTGGGGAATCCGGGCGAAGCTGAACAGCAATCCGCGATGAAGCTGAACAGGATTCCGGGCTGATTCTGAACACCGTTCCGGGATCATGGTGAACACTTTTCGGCAATCCCGGAATGGTGTTCGGCTTGCCCGGAATCATTTCCACAGGCAAGTGGCGCTGGACATCATAACCGGCAAAATGACCTCTGATAGGGAGGATCACATTGCCGGCAAGGAGAACGTCCATGCGCAGAACCAAAGAGATACTGAGACTCAGATTCGAATCCGGCCTGGGCTTGCGGCAGATTGCGCGCAGTTTGGCGATCAGCGTAGGAACGGTGCACGATTACTTGCAGAGGGCAGAAGCGGCAGAGGTCAAGTTGTCGTTACCCGAAGGCTGGGACGACGATCGTCTGGAAGCAATTCTTTTCCGCCAAGCGGCGACCGCCGTGCCGCCACGGAAAACGGAGCCGGATTTCGCCATGGTCCTCTAGCAGGTGCAGAAGCCGCACGTCACCCTGCGCAGTTACTCGTAAGCTTTCGGCAGAGGTGCGTAGCTCAGTCATTGTGGGATCCGGTGAAGACTTTATCGCGCCATTGAAAGCCGGCAGATTCAATGACTGTTTTCAATCTGGTTAAGAAAGAGCGTCCTGAGACGTCAGGCGGAAATTTAAAAAACGGCGCTGAATAGGTCGGCCTATCTCTCGCCTTTGGATTACTTTCCAGAATTTCGCCACTTTCAAAAAAGTCAGATAGGCGCACAAGTGAGCAAGGCCGGCGCGGGGTCCGGCTTACTGCCGGCAAGCCCCCAAACCCGCTATCTTCCCGCGTGCCCGCTCGATGAGCGCGGTTTCCTTGTCGGCCTTATCCCGCAACCCACCCTCGTGCCGGGCAAACCACTTGCGGAACGCATCCACCAGCGCATCGTAATCCGCCTGCGTGTGGGAATGCCCCACGAACAAAGACTCCGGCCGCGCAAAAGGTTGCTCCCCGGCGCCTTCCAGCAGCACGTTCATGGAATACGCGAGCTGCGACTGATAGGCCGGGTAGCTCTTGTACGCCACCAGGTAGCGGCCGGCGGCCAGCACCAGCGTATACGGGACCGGATGCAGAAGATGGATGCCCCCTATGACCTGGTCCGCATGGCCGTAATAGTCCGAGCCCAGTTCCTCCAATCCCAGCACCTGCAACATCGCCCATGTATCGTCCGCCGCGGACGGCGACAGCGCGCGCGCCGCCTGCGCCATGATGCCGAGCGTGGCGCGCTCCACCTGCGGCAGCGGCTTCCCTTGTGTATTGTGCATGGCGTTCAGCCACGTCCCGAAGAGGGAGGGCGACGCTGTATGGGTCCGCGAGGCCGCAATCAGCGCCATGTCTGTTAGATCTTGGGCGCTGTAGTAATCCTCGCATGGTAACTTCAAGGCAATGGCCTGCACCTCGGCGGGATCGCTGTTGCGCGCCACTTCCTCGGCTAGCCATGCGGGAAGGCCGTAGACGCCACCCACGATCCCAGCGACCTGGGCGGGCCAGGGCGTTCGTATGCTCGCCTCATCGCTATCGGGGTCGATCCACTTTTCAGGCACCACAAACTCGTGCCCCAGGATGGTCCGCTTGGTGCCGGCCATGGGCGGAGGTCCGTCACGCGGCCAAGGCATCGCTCTAGAATCCAAGCGCGATAGCGCCACTCCAAATCGGTTGAGCACCTGCTCCTTTTGCAGTTCCCGCCGCGCGCGCAGCAGTTTGGGAATCCAGGAGGCGTTCATCAGGCCAACGCACCTCTGCCCGACGATCTTGCGCTCGTATAAGCCGGACTCCGGAGCCGTGATGAACTTCCAGGCGCTTTCCGCCGAGACCAGCGCGGCATTCACCTGCTTCATATCCGCGCCGCAGTTCTCCCCCAGGCGTGTCGGGCACCCGAAACCGAACTGAGCTTGCAACGCTCCACCGGCGGCCAGCACCAGAATCGCTATGCGCCAGCCGGGCATGGGCCTCACGAGGGGGCGCCGAGCAAGCAACCGTCGTGATGTTGCGGTGCTTGCCAATGGGGACTTTTCTTCCACGAAGGATTGACGCGATGTCAGGCCATTCCGTTCAGCCGAGCAGAAAGAGAGATCTGCTTCAGCAACATGCAACACGTTGGCTTTCACGAAATGCCCTGAGGAACCTGCCGACGGCAAGTTGCTTCCGCTGCTTGCGCGCGTTCTCCTGTTGTGAACGCGGTAACGAAACCCGAGGCACCTTCGACTGTTTCCGTGCTGGCCAAAAACCCCTGTCGATTTTGCGTTGCGGGAGACCCGTTTGGCGGCCATTTCGCAGCGTCCCTTCCGCTTGGCCGCTGATGATCCTTTTCGGCCAGGCAGGACTCATCATATTGCGCGGCAGCGGGCGTGGCGAGCCGCCCCAACGTCTCGCGGTAGTTCCAGTGCATCCACTCCCACGGACGCTGCTTCAGTTCCGCGGAGTGCCGCAGCAGTTCGGTCACATAGTCGAACGGGTTGGCGCCGTTGAGCTCGCACGTATGAATCAGGCTCATGAACAGATCACCGACCCCGGCACCGTTCAGCGTCTTATAGAACAGTGCGTTCTTGCGATTCAGGATAGCTTTCTTCAAGGCACGCTCGACGATATTGTTGTCGATGGGCGCCCCTGCTTGCCGCAGAAAAAGCGCCAGCTTCGTCCAGTGATTGAGTAGATAGGAGATCGCTTGCCCAGTCCGGAGTTCGGCTCTGTCTTGTTCATGCAGCCCTTTCATCAACGGCTCGCTGCGCTCCTGATGGAAGCGCAGCCGTTGTTCCGGCGACATGGCCTGCTCTCGCGCCTGGGCGTCGTGATGATAAACGTCGCGCAGCGTCTCCAACACGTAACGGCATTCTTCCGGAAAGTTGTCCGCCACCTCCACCACCTGCCGCCTTCCATGCGCCAGGCAGTTGGCCTGCAAGGGTTCGACGCCTTCCACCTTCGGCGAGTTGCGGGATAACGCGTCGCTCATCTGGATCGGCGGCGGCAGTTCGCGTGTGCGTTGTTTCAGCACTTCGGCGAGGTTCTCGCCCGCATGCTTCCATCCGGTCGGCCAGAATGAGATTTCGGGCACAGACCGATTTTCAAACTCGTGGATTGTGGCACTTTAGCGCTACGATGGGCATTTCGCCGACAGGAAGATGAACGTCCATATTGTGAAGCCGTCCGGTTTGGTTCAAGACTCGCGGCTGGCCGCAAGGTTATTTGCGTCCTTTCTTTGCTTTTGCGTGATGGCTGGGGATTTGCTGTATGGCCAGTTACGCACTACCGCTTTCCAAGCGCCGGGACCTGGGGATGGACCGACGAAGGGAGGTGCGAGCGCCAGTCCCTACAAGCTCGTATGGAAGCGGCACTTCGAGTTGCAGGGCGGTTTGGTGCCCGTCGGCACTGCCGATGAAGATGGTGGGCTCTGGCTGATCACACAGCTTGGCCCAGGCAAACCAAAGGAATTCTTGACAAGAATCGATTCGGGCGGGCAGTTAACCGCCAACTACGACCCGCAGGTACCGCTCAAGCCGACCGAGTGGGTTGACTATCTGTCTCCGGCTGCGAGCGGGCGTAGCATCGGTCTTCTGGCGAGTTTGGTTTCTGGAGGCCAACAGCAAACATTCGAGGGCGCGTTCTTCGTTCCGGTTCGGCCTGACGGGCTCGGTGCTCCCCGGCGCGTTGCAGGCCGCGGGCCTCGGTTTCCGACGCTTATCGGAACCGGCTCTGAAGAATTCATCGCAGCCGGAGACCAGGAACCACTAACGCTCTTGAAACTGGACTCCACGGGTACGCTGTTGTGGCGCCGGTCCTTCTCGCGCAACCTAGTGCTCCCTACAGTCGCGGTGAGCGCAGATCGGAAGATCCTTGTAGTCTCGCAGGGAGGCAGCTACTTACAGGTTCGACTTTTGGACGAATCGGGTCGCCCACTCTTGTCCAAAAAGATAGCCGCCAGACAAGGCACCGTAGCAGCAGACACCGGTGGAGGCTGGAGTATTCTTCTCAGCAAAGGTGTCACCGGGGAAGAGAACCGAGTCTACCTCATAGCCCTAGATCCGACGCTGCGTCAGTCGAATGAGGTCGAAACTCCTCTGCGCGGGCGCGGAGGCCGCACCTATCAATTGATTTCCACGCCTCACGGCCACTTGATAATCGGCGAGGGCCCTGATGGACGACGACAGACCATCGCTGAGTTCGACAGCTCGGGTAAGCTGATGTGGCAACAGGCTAGATCGGACCGCTTCACTCCATTGCTTGTGCCGTTCCGGTTCGGCTTCTATATTGTGAACGACGTTTCGGGACGCGAAGGCATGGACGTCGAGAAATATCTTTATTGACAACTTCCAAATCTGCTGATCGAAGCGCTGATCGCGCTCCAGGCCACTGTGTGGCGGGCGGGGCAAAGGGCTGCCGCCCCTTTCCCCGCACCCCTTTCTCCGCTAGCGGCATCCTTCCTCCGCTTCGCTCCGGAACGGTTTCCGCTTGACGAAGCTGAACGCTTGTCCGACAATCAAAGCGCCAGCGTCGCTTCGCTCCGACGGTGTTCACCTTCCGCCCGGAATAGTGTTCGGCTTCCCTCCGGAATGCTGTTCAGCTTCGCCGGAATCCCCAGGGCAGGATGGGTGATGGGCGCCACGAACGATGAGGTTCATTGGGGCCCGAACTAAAGCGGCATTTGAAACCGCGCCTCGTGCTTCACACTGGAAGAGTGGCCGAAGAACCAATGACCAACCTCGTCAGCAGAAGGACCTATTGCCGAGGCTTTTCGAGTGGCGTCTCCGCCAGGTCGCAAACGAACTTTTCGGCCAAGGAAGGATTCATCATATTACGCGGCGGCGGGCCTGGTGAGTCGCGCCAGGGTGTCACGATAGTTCGAAGGCATCCACACTGACGGACGCTGCTTCGATTCCGCGGAGTGCCGCAGTCCTGGGAGCCAGGACTGACCTTATTAGTTCTCCCAGGGCGACGTCAGTCTAAGTTTTTGGGGATAGCATGTGGTCACATGTCAGGCATCACGCGGGGCCTGATCCTGGTGGAATCCGAGACGGCCCTTTGTAATGGCTACCAGAACCATGCCTATAGCAAGTCCGCACAACGCCAGGACGAGTTCAGGGGGAATCGTTACATCCGGTTGAGTGTTGGCGAAGAGTCCTGCCAGGAATCGCGACACAGTATTGAAGGCCGCGTGCATCGCAATGCATGGTATTACGGCGAATCGTGCCAGGTTGGCGCCATAACTCATAATCAGCGCGAGGCCAATCATTATCAGAGCGTAAGTCCATACTGGCGTGGAGGTCCAACTTGGAATCAGGAACAGCGGGAGGTGCCAGCCAGCCCATAGAAGACCCAGAAGGAGCGAACCGCGAACAGGCCCCAGACTCGCTTCGAGTCGAGGCAAAGCGTATCCACGCCAACCCGGCTCTTCACCGAGAGGCCCTCCCAGCAGCGTCGAATAGTTGTAGACGCTGGTTGAGGATAAAATGCTCCAGTTCAGCTTGTGTGGGTCCGCAAGGACAAGTCCTGGAAGGACAACGTAAGTCAAAACGACAAGTGCAGCCCCGATCCCACTCGTAGCGAGAGTCCGCTGCCAGGTTGTGAAAATGCGGAACGCCCGATAGTTACCCGATCGACGACGATGCACGATCAGGGCAGCCACAGACGGTCCGAGGGTGGCGAGTATCGTGTACTGCAGCGGAGCATGGAACAGGGCCATCCCCAGGAACACGGGCCATGAAAACCCATAGGCTATTACGAAGAACATCGTCAATTCGCGTCTGCTCCGCATGAGATACGCAGGTCGTTCAAGCGGTATGGGAAGTCCCTCTATCATCGATCCCTTTCTGGCGCTATGCGCCCGGTTCTGCACCCAGCGTCTGCTGAATTAGTCGTGGGAAACGCGGGCACAGTCTGCTCGCGCTGTACGCCAAGCGACCAGGGGAGCATGAATGGATCGTACGAGTGCGTTTCCGCCGTCAGCTTGGTGCCATCATCGAATCTTACCTCTACGATGGCTCCGGGATAATCGTCCATGCTAACGTAGCTGAATAGTGTAGGGACGACTCGCTCGATCTTCTGACGGTCCTTCAGCGTATTTGTGAGTAAAGCTCGCTGGCTCGCCGTGGCTCGAGCCACCTCCAACCGGAATCGGCCTCCGGGGCCGGCGATCTGTTGATCGAGCCATGGCGGCGTGACTCCCAAATTTGCCGGGTCTGGTGCAGGAATTATTGGAGGTCTCAATGCGGCTACTAAGGCTTCTACGTTGGACTGGGCCACTCGTTTGCCATCGTATGTCAGTGTTCCGTTCTTGGCCCGAATCGAAACTGTTTCATCGCGAGGTGCCCCGAGGCCTCCCCATCCGGAACGGATCGTGATTTCGCCAACTCGGACCTGAGCAGCGGCCCAACCGGACGCCAATAGGAGTATTGGCGCCATGCGGATGCGGCGGTATAGGAAATCCGGCACGCTTCTATTATGGGAGGTGGAGGTGCAGAACGCATCGGGCCGGATCGGCAGTTCGCGTCCGGGGCTATCCGTTTACACGACCCGGAGCGCCTACACGAGCTCAATCGTCACGCGGCGGCCCACTATCGCGGCCGCTCGCTGCAGGCTCGACAGCGTGATGTCGTCCTTCGCGCTGAGGAGCCGGTCAACTTGCGAGCGGCTCGTCTTCAGGAGCGTGGCCATTTTGTTCTTCGAGATTTTCTTCTTCTTCATGGCCTCGGCAAGCTGCCACGCCACGACTTCCTTGACCGCCTGCGCTTGCGCCTCCTCGAAAATGCCCTCCTCTTTGAGGAAGTCATCGACGCTCGAACCCATGTGTTTCTTGCTCATTGTTCCAACTCCTTCTTGCGCTTCCGCGCCAGCGCCAAATCCTCATCTGGCGTCGCACGGGTCTTCTTGATGAAGCCGTGCAGTGCGACCAGGTGCTCACGGTAAACGCAAAGCAACACGCGCGCTATGCGCTTCGTAGGCAGGTCCGTCCGAATCTCCCAGAGGCCACTTCCCATCGCGCGGCAGAGCGGCATTCCTACCGGCCAACGCCATTGCGCTCGCAACAGGTCCTTGCCTATCGTCTCCCTTTCCTCTTCCGGCAGTTCTTTCAGCCATTCCCGTACGGGCTCGCTGCCGGTTAGCGTGCGGAAGAAGATCAGCGGGATTTTCTTCGGCTTAGGATCGTCCGCCTTAAGGTGTACCGTACTTAATACATTGTACCTTAAAATGTGCAGGCAGCCATCCTGGCCGATCGAGGTCGCCGACGAGGTCTTCCATTGCCAGCTTGGATTCATGGCCCGCCCGGCGCTCTTAATCAGCCTTTCGTATCGCTCTTTGGCGCATGCGACGGCTCGCGGCCTCGCGTCGGCCGGCGGCTCCGGCACGCAGGTCACAGGGCCTGCGCCAGAGTGTCGACGTAGGCGAATAGCGCTTGCTGCGCCCGCCCTACGCGGAACACATCCTTTCTCACCTGGATCAGGGTCGCGGCTATGCGTTCCTCCGCACCCGTTAAGCCCTCCAGCCGCTCCGATAATTCCTGCTTCACGGCATACCTGATGAAACGCCGTTGGAGACGCGAAGCGGCGCGTCCGCGAGACGGTCTCGACCTCCTTCAATACGCGGTCAGAGAACCTGATTGATCGTTGCGGCATGTACGGACCCTCTAAATACTAAGGGACTCTTGGAGGGCATGTCGGCACGCTGTTGCGGTTTGGAAGTGAAAGAAAAGATGGAGCCGCCCTCCGGGCTTGAACCGGAGACCTGCTGATTACGAAACCATCGGTGTCAAGTCCCATGTGTAGAATATTTTCGCAAAATCAGGCCATTTTCGGCAGTTTTGGCTGGCCGCCGAGACTCTGGAGAGCTGTGTAAAACGCATGTGACATCGATCGCATGCTGACAAGACTGCTGACAGGAGACAATGATGTGGGAAGACGACCTTCGCCCATACAGATCCGGCGTCGTGCAGTTGCCGCCCGGAATACGCCCGGTTCAAGAGACTTCGGCAAGCGGCCACCCTAAGGGTGCGGCAATTTGTCGCATCGCGGCGCGTCTTCGAATGGCGATACCATGACGAGGAACGTGTCCCGTCGAACAGCACCCTCCGACCACGAGCGATCCAGCATAGCGAACCTGCCCCCAGCGGCTTTGAATGATGGGAAGTCAATTAAGGACATCGCTCCCAACATGGCGTTCCCCTGGGTGGTGCGCCTCCGATACGGCATCGTCTCTGGCGGAGCCATCATCCTGCTGGGGATGGCCTTCAGCTTTCGCTTAGATATCCCGTTGGGCTGGATGTTCGCGCCCCTAGCGGTGGTCCTTTCCAGCAACCTCCTGCTGAGCCGGATGCCGCGGTTGACCGCCCGTTTCCCCCAGGCGACGCTAGGCGGCACATTCGTCCTGGATGCGCTTTGCCTGACCTTGGTTCTGGGACTCACGGGTGGTCCCATGAACCCGTTCAGCTTGCTGTACCTGGTTCAGATCACGCTATCGGCCGTGGTCCTCCGGAAGTCGTGGACGTGGGCATTAGGCCTGCTTTCGACAGCTTGCTTCGCTTTACTCTTCTTCTTCAACGTGCCATCCACGGCTTTTCCTCTGCACGAGGCTCATCCAGGTTTGTCTCCTCACCTCACCGGGATGTGGATCGCCTTTGTGGTGGCGGCTGCGCTCATCGCTTTCTTTACAGGAAAGGTGTCCGATGCCATGAGGCGCCGCGAGCGAGAGGTGTGGGTGTTGCAGGAGCAGGTCTCCAGGCACGAACGTTTGGCGTCTCTGGCCACGCTAGCCGCCGGCGCTGCACACGAATTGGGTACGCCCCTTGGCACCATAGCCGTGGTTGCTCGTGAGTTGGAGTGCTATGCTGCCCGCTTGCCCGATGAGGCGGTTCGCGACGACGCCAAGCTCATTCGTTCGCAAGTGGAACGCTGCCGCTTGATTCTGCAACGGATGAGCGCCGAGGGCGCCGAGCCGATGGGTGAAGCCGCCCGGGCTGTGGAGGCCGAAAGGTTGTTGAACGAAGTTCGAGGCCATTTCCCGGAGACGATGCGGAGCGGCCTGCAAATCGAGGCGCCTGCGGGGCTCGCGGCGGTCCTGCCGGTGCAGGCTACCGTTCAGGCGCTCGTAGCCCTGGTGCAAAATGCGTTGGATGCGAGCATCGACGGCGGACAGATTGTCATAAGCGCCGCCCGTCGCGGGCCGGAGATTACATTCCAGGTAACGGATAGGGGCCACGGCATGTCCGAGGCCGTACTGCGTCGTGTGGCCGAACCCTTCTTCACCACTAAGGAGCCGGGAAAGGGTATGGGGCTTGGCACTTTTCTGGTTAGAACGCTCGCCGAGAGGCTCGGTGGCAGCCTGTCCTTTGACTCACTGCCCGGTAAGGGAACTACGGCCACCCTCAGTTTGCCGGCCAAAATACCAAACTCGGATTGCGTGCATGCCGCAGCCTGAGGAACTGCCGCTGGCGCTGGTTGTGGATGATGATGAGATCTTCCGCAACCGCTTGTGCCAGGCATTGACGCAACGCAACTGGGAGTGCAGCGCAGTGAGCGGTGGAGACGAAGCTCTACTGTTCGCGCGCGAACGTAGCCCGGACCTCGTCCTGGCTGATCTGCGTATGCCGGGAATGGGCGGTCTGGAACTGGTCCAGCACCTTCGTGCTCTGGACTCCTCGATGACGATCATCGTCCTTACCGGGTATGGCAGTATCCCCACCACCATCACCGCGATGAAGAACGGCGCGGATTACTATCTGAGCAAGCCCGCGGACGCCGACCAGATACTGTCCGTTTACGAAACTGTCCGCGCCGCTCCGGGTCAGGCGCCGGACGTCCCGGCGTCTGTGCCGACTCTGGCTCGGGTCGAGTGGGAGCATATGCAGAGAGTCATCGCGGACTGCGAAGGGAACATCTCGCAAGCCGCGCGATTGCTCGGCATTCACCGGCGATCGCTGCAACGGAAGTTGATCAAGTATCCGCCGCCGCGCTGATTCGCAGTTTGTGGTTTGCCATGGCGCGCACCTTGCGCTTTTTCCACCAAATACAGACGCCCGTCACGGATAGCAGTCCGATCAGGAACCCGGCGACAAATTCCAGCAGGCGATATGCCTGCCAGCCGCGGAAGTCACCGAAATGAAGGCCGTTGATCAGATTCGTAAATCGATTTCCAATCGGCACAGCGTCGGGCAGAAAAAGATGCCGCATCTCGCCGGTATTTCCGTCCAGATAAAGGCCGGTGTCCGGGTTGTTCGCGCGCGTATCCAAACTGCTTTGGACGCCGTAGGAGTAAACGCCATAGGATTCGATGTAGGCAAGCACGGCAGGGCGCAGAATCTGGAAATGGCGTTTGGCCGCCTCCTGCCGGAGCAATTTCATCGACTGCTCCTCGGCCTCACGCCAACTCAGCTTGGGATACTCTACGGGATGACTGCCCGACAGTTTCCCGTCGAACTCCGCGAACGTTTCGTAGGGAACGGCGGCCTTCATGACTCGCTCGTAAACATTCAGCAATTCAAAATAGACGCTCGACCAGGCCAGGGCGAGGAGCAAAGGCCAGAACCATAGTCCGCCGGCGCGATGCAGGTCGAAGTTGATGCGAAACCCATTGGCGCCGAACTTCACCCGCCAGGTGACTTTCCAGCGCCGCCAGAAATCGCGGCTGGCGACCGGCATCGTCAGGTAGAATCCGACAAAACAGTCGAGCGTCCACACCAGTGCGACGTAGCCGAGCAGGAAGCCGCCCCATTCGCCCATGGCCAAGTTCGTGTGGACGTATCGCACAAACGGCATGAGATTGGCCTTGCCTTGTGAAAGGCTCACACCGCCCCGATGGGCCAGTATCTTTCCCGACCACGGATCGACAAACACATGATCGAACGTAATGTTGTAGGGCTTGCCCGTTGCAGGATTTTTGCGAGGAGCAATTCTGACCAGCACCGTGTCCGGCCAATTCTTGAAAAAGTACCCGACGCGGATGAACGGTTCTTGCGCTTCCACGCGTTCGGCAATCTCGCCCAGCGACAGTTGTTGTTCGCCAGGCCGTGGCTCTGCAAAGAACCGCGGGTTGATGATGCGCTCGATTTCCGGCGTATAAACTAACAGCGAGCCCGTGATCCCTACCACCGTCAGAAAAACGGTCATCAACAAACCGGTCCAGCGGTGCTGCCAGGTGAGATAGCGATGGATTCGTTGATTTGCCGTCATGACGCCGAGTCCGGACTCAGAATACAAGCTTCAGCGCCAGTTGAACCGATCGCGGGCCACCTATCTGATAGAGAGGATCGAATCCGCCGTTTCCAATACCGTTGCTGGATAAACCCTGCGCCAGGTTCTGCACGGATACTCCAAACTGCGGGTTGAATGCGTTGGGCGAGCCCAGATCGCCGACCGGCGGCGCAAAATTCGGATGGTTCAGTGCATTGAACATTTCAGCACGGAATTGCAGCTTCAACGATTCGCGGAGTTGAAACTCGCGGTGGATCCCGAGATCCCATTGCACCATTCCGAAGCCACGCAGGACATTGCGGGCGAGGTCGCCCTGGGCGGTAGGATCTCCGGTAACCGGATCGAGCGGAGGCGGCGCAAATACCGCCGGATTCAGGGCTTTCCCGCCCGGGTAATCCGGCCCATAAAGATAGAACGGCTGGCCGGGCACCACGTCCGGCCGTGTGGCGGCGGCGAATCCGTTGGTGAGCGTACCCAAGGCCGAATAGAGGATGTTCACTGGCGGAGCCGTCCGCGCTTCCAAAATGCTATCCAGTGACCAGCCCTTGAGCGCGGCTTTGGCGAAGCCTTCAGCCTTGGGGCTCGGCAACTCGTAGGTGACTCCGGACGTCAAAGTGTGGCGTATGTCGAAGCTCGAATTGCCGCGGTTTTCTTTTGAATTGAACAGTGAGAGCGCATTGGAAGCATCGCCCGTCGAGCCCGACGAGCCGGTATCGATGGAATGCCCCCAGGTATAGGAAGCCAGAGCCTGCAAGCCATGCGACAACCGTCTTTGATACTGCGCCTGCAGCGCGTTATAGCTCGACGTGCCGGCATTGGTTACTAAGTTGGCGGCAGCGAAGTTATAAGTGCCGCTCGCCGGAAATACAATATTGGCGGTTTGCAGCAGTCTCGCTGCATCCGCACCCACATAGGAAGCCCGCAGCACTTGATCCCTCCCCAACGATTGCTCGATCGCTACATTCCATTCCAAGGTATAGGGCAACTTCATGTTAGGGTTCACTGCGTATAGGGTTTCGCCGTTCGCCAGATTTGGCGCAACCACCGGCGGCGGCTCGATGGCCGAAACCGGCAACGGGAAATTGCCGGAAGGAATGGAGTACGAGCCATAGGGATAGTTGCCGCCATTGTAAATGTTGCCGGTCTCGGACGACGATAGATCATAGAAAACTCCGAACCCGCCTCGCACCACGGTCTGCCATCTTTCGTTTTGGCGTAGTTGATAGGCGATGCCGAGGCGAGGCGCCAGGTTCGCCCACTTGGTGGGATAAGGAGGCACGCCCGCCGGCGCCAGGGCGAGCGTGGAGAGATTCGTGAGGTTGAAGCCGGTCACCGCGCTGAGGTCCGGTCCATTCACCGTGGCGGGCGAAAAGTCCACGTCCCAACGGATGCCGTAAGTCAGCGTCAAGCGCGGGTTGACCCGCCAGGTATCCTGCGCGAAGGCGCCCAGGTTACGGAAGAGGAACGTTACGGGCAGCGTGAGCTGCACGAAGCTGAACTCCGTAATTCCGTTATCGGCCGAAGGGATGTCGGGGAAATCGGGGACAAATGCGTACCACAAGCCGTTATCCGCCGGGCCTCCCAAGACGGCCGGAGAAAGACGCCGGTAGTCAGCGCCAAACTTCAAGGCGTGCGTGCCTACTTGCATGGCGAAGCTGTCCACCAGGTTGTACTGCTTTTGCTTGTTGCCGTCGGCGGCGCCTGCCACGAGCTCGCCGTTGCCGCCGAGCGAGTCCACGCCAAACCGCAGCAATCCGTTTGTGGCGTCAAATGGCGGCGGGAAGGGCAAGGACGTAAGAGGCACGGCTCCGCCGAAGTTGTCCAGACTGAAAACCGTGGTTCCCAGGGCTGTGCTGTAGTTCAGCCGCAGATCGTTGACCTTGCTCGGCGATATCGCCCAGGTCGCGCCTACGGTAGCCGTGTGGAGCTTCATGCCGAATGGTGAAACCGAGTTCAGCGATCCTGTGAAACCGCGCTGATCGATGAATGACGGAGAGTAGTTATAACGCCCGAAAACATTCACCTGATCGCTGAATTTATGGTCCACGCGAATGCTGTATGCGTCCATCGTGGCGGGAACCGAATAGCTGGCATTGAACTGCGCCACCCCCGGCACCGGATTTCCCAGTGCGTCGTAGGCCGGCCCGCCATTCGGCTGCGGATAGGCATTCAGATAAGGCTGCAGCGCGGGCAGGGCGAACTGCCGCGAATAGGGATCGTTGGGATTGGTATCGGGCACCAGGGTCAGGGCTGTCTGCGGCAGCGCCAGCCGCAGGCCTTCATACGAGAGAAAGAAAAACGTTTTGTTCTTCCAGATCGGGCCACCCAGCGTTCCGCCGAAATCGTTCTGCCGCTCTTTGGGCTTGGCCAGGCCGTCGCTGTTGGCAAACCAATCGTTGGCATCCAGCGCATCATTGCGGAAATAGTCGAACAGGGTGAAGTGGAATTGGTTGGCGCCCGAGCGTGTGACGATCGAAATCTGTCCGCCGGGCTGGCGGCCATATTCCGGCGCGTAGGTTGACGTCTGAATCCGGAATTCCTGCAGCGCATCCACTGAGACCAGACTGTTGGTACCGCCAAGGACGCTGGTGGCGCCCAGTGTTCCCGAGATTCCCGTACCGATATATCCGTTCGAGCTGACGCCGACATTGGCGCTAACCCCGTCGACGGTCCAGTAGTTAGCATCCGCGCGTTGGCCGTTCACGCTGAACTGGCCCTGATCCGCGCCGTTCACCGCCGTCACCACTACTCCCGGCGTGAGTTCGATCAATGACTGAAAACTGCGGCCATTCAATGGCAATTGCTCGGCGAATTGCCGGTCCACGACCGTGCTGACGCTGGCGTCCTGGGTGTTGACGAGCGGCGAGCTGGCTTCGACCGTGACTGACTCTGCAAGAGAGCCGATTTCGAGAATGAAGTTCTGCTCGACCCTGTCTTGCACGGATAGCGTCAAGTCCTCCGTGACGGCCTCCTTGAACCCTGGCTGGTGCACGACCAGCCTGTAATGCCCAGGCGTCAAGGCTACGAATGCGAAGACGCCGGATCCGTTCGTGACGGAGGTCGAGACGGCGCCGGTCTCTCTGCGCGTAGCTTTGACCTCCGCGCCGGGGACGGGTGTGCCTTGCGGATCCCAAATGGCGCCGGTAACTGAGGCGGCTTCCGTCTGCGCGGATACGTGCCTGACAGCAGTCCAGGAAAGCAAGCAGAGAATGGCAATGAAGACTCGACGGGTCCGGAGCACTCCCCATGTAACCATGCGCGCGATGGAATCGAGGTGCGGCATTTTGTCGCACTGAATGCGCCCTTGAACTTACGTTGAGAGACAATGGATGCGACAATTTGCCGCAGGACATCCTGCCGCCGGCCAGAGTATGATCGCTGAGAGTCCCCCGGGCGACACGCATTGGCGCCGACTCTGTTTCTGGTGACTTAAAAGGCGTAAGAATATGACCGACATCGACCGCCGAAACGCAGTCTTGTTAGCGCTCGCCGCTCCGTTTGCTCCACGCGCCCTACGTGCCGCCGGCCAGCAGGCGCCACAATCCACGCATAAAATGCCCGATTCGGGTAATGTACGCTGGATGGGCAGCGAGCAGATCGCGATGCTGATCTACCCGGGGATGACGGTGATGGACCTGATCGGGCCGCACTGTTTCTTGGGCGGACTCATGGGTGCAAAAGTACTGCTTGTGGCGAAGTCGCTTGAACCGGTGACCAGCGACACGGGGGTGACCATCACACCGACCGCAAGCTTCGAGACCTGCCCACGCGACCTGACTGTGCTGTTCACGCCGGGCGGCGCGGAGGGAACGCTGGCGGCTGCCAAAGATCCCCAGACACGCGCCTTCATGGCAGACCGGGGGGCGCGGGCGAAGTACATAACCAGCGTGTGCTCGGGCTCGCTGATCCTTGGGGCAGCCGGGTTGCTGAAGGGCTACAAGGCAACTTCTCATTGGTCGGTGCGCCATGTGCTCGCCGGGTTCGGCGCGATCCCAACCGACGCGCGCGTGGTGCGCGACCGCAACCGCATCACGGGCGCGGGGGTGACTGCCGGTCTCGACTTCGGCCTCACCATGGTCGCGGAACTGCGCGGTCGGACTTATGCGGAATGCTGTCAGCTCATGAGCGAGTACGACCCAGACCCGCCGTTCCATGCCGGCTCGCTGAAGACGGCTCCTCCGGAGGTGAAAGCTCCCATGGTCCAAATGCTGGCCGATTTCGTGAAAAACTCCGAGGCGTTGGCTGCCGAATCGAAGGGCTAAGGGACGCACATGACACGTAAGAGCGCGATTTTGGCAGCGCTGATCCTGACGGCCCGGTTCTCGTTTGCGCAAAGCGGGCCTTCCCGGACGGAGATCGAGCAGCGGGTGGCGTCGATCCCCGAAGAGCGCCGGACCTACGAGCGGTTCTGGAGTTTTGTTTCCGCGCTGCCGGCAAATGAAAGGGGAAGTAAAGAGACCGAACAGTTTCGCCAGGAAGACATCCTGAAAAAGTACAGGGCCTGGTTGGTAGAGACCGGCTCTACTCCCGTGGATGCCGACAAAGAAATCGCGACACTGCAGAAGCGGGGCGACGCGGAGGTCGCCGAGTTCTGGAACCGGTACTTAGTGAAAGATCGCCCACAGTTTATGAATACCGACCCGAATGGCTTTTTGGTGGAGATGGTCAAGGGCCGCAAGCCGGGAAAGGCGCTGGACGTGGCGATGGGGCAAGGCCGCAATACGATCTGGCTCGCGATGCAGGGGTGGGACGTGACGGGTTTCGACCCTGCCGATCAAGCGGTCGCTGCGGCTCAGGAGGAGGCCAGGCGGCGCGGCGTCACCATTCACACCGAGGTGACCACCATGGAGCAGTTCCATTTCGGCGAGAACCAATGGGATCTGATCGTGCTGTCTTATGCCGGCTGCTCGGAGATCGCGGCGCGGGTGCAGAAAGCGCTCAAGCCCGGCGGCATGTTGGTGGAAGAAGCTTTCCATACGGATGCCTTGAAAACGATGAAAATCGGGGGATCGTTGTGCAAGCCCGCGGAGTTGCCCAACGCTTTTCAAGATCTCAGGGTCATTCGATATGAGGAGCCGGTGGCAAAACCGGACTTTGCGCCTCGCCCTGCGAGGGTGGTCCGGTTCGCCGCCGAGAAGCCGATTGAGTAAATATGCGTAATCTGGTTTGCTTCGCCCTTTTGCTGACGATCGCCTGCGCCGCGCAGGCCGCGCTTCCGCCGCTTGAAACGAAACTGCAGCATGAGCTGCTCGCGCCTTGCTGCTATCGCGAAACGCTCGATCACCACATGAGCCAGGAAGCCTACACCATGCGGGCGGAAATTCACCAGATGGTTCTGTCCGGGAAGTCCGAGCGGCAGATCATCGACTTCTACAAAGCCCGCTACGGAATGCGCATCCTGGGCGAGCCCGAGGGCGTGTACTGGTGGATCGGCATCCTCACTCCATTCGCCGTGCTGGCGTTGGGGTTGATCGGTCTGATTCTCATGCTTCGTAAATGGAGCCGATCGTCGCGGGCGCAGGCCGCAACTTAAGCGTTTGTAGAAAGTTGAAATAAGAGGCAGACCATGCGAAGAAGAGATCTATTGAGGAACTCAACTCTGTTCGCCCTGGCGCGGAGCTACATCTCGGCCGAAGCCGGACAATCCACCCGCGTCCGGTTCTTCCGCTAAGTTCCGCCCCTTGCCAGTGCCGACGAGCGGCCAGATACCGGCCGCATTTGTGCTTGGCAAAGATGCGGAGGTGCTGGATTTTTGCGGGCCGTTAAAGGTCTTCGCGGGAGCCGTCACAAAGGACGGAAAGCCGTTGTTTAGCCCTTACATGGTGGCCTCGACGAAGGAGCCCGTGATTATCGGAGGAGGCATGAAGGTAATGCCCGACTATTCCTTCGCCACGGCGAGCAGCCGTTGGTTTTCCAAGAAATAGCATCAAGATATGATTCACGGCGAGAGTGCCAACGAAGGCGGCCACGCTCAGCAAATCGTAGTGCCTTTGAGTGCGACAACTCCGCCCAGATTTGCCGGTTTTCGGACCCGGGCCGCAATGCGACAATTTGCCGCAGTTCGAACTCTTCCCTGAGCTTGATCTTCTGCATACACTGGGTAGCTGAGGAGGGGGTAGACAAATGAACGCACGCGCCGGAAGCGTCAAGGCACGGAATTGGAAATTCCATGTGGCATGTGCGGTCTTATTGGCATTAGCGATCCAAGCGCATCCGGCCACACTGTCCTCACCGGCCGCACCCTCAATGACCGAGACCCCAAATCCGGCGGTCGCGCACAGCTACTATCCGATGCTCGCCGCCGGACCACGAAACGAAATCCTCATGAGCTGGCAGGAGCCGCTTGGAGGTGTACGCTGCCGCCTGCGCTTCGCCGCGTGGCGATCCGGGACTTGGCAGCACCCCTCGACCGTGGCGGAAGCATACTTCGCGCCCTATGCGACCATGATCCCCGGCGTCCTCCGGCTGGATAACGGCGCGCTGTTTGCTTACTGGACAAACTGGGACCGCAAGTGGGTTTACACCAGCACCTCGCGGGATGGAGGCGCGCGCTGGACCGAGCCGCAGGTGGTACACAAAGATCGATCCGGCGAAGACCACGGTTTCATCTCGGCGGTGGCCGACGGAGACGCCGCCTCTCTCGTTTGGCTCGACGGGGGCCAATACCCGAAGCACAAACAATTCCAACTCCAGGAGACACACGTTTCGGCTGCCGGCATAGCCGCCTCTGAAGTTACGCTGGACGGCGACGTCTGCACCTGCTGCCCCACAGCCAGCGTGCGCACTGCGGAAGGATTGCTTGTGGCCTACCGCGACCACACGGGCGGAGTACGCGATATTTCTCTCGTACGGCTGGCCCACGGGAAGTGGTCCGAGCCATACCCTCTGCATCGCGACGGCTGGGAAATCGACGGCTGTCCTTCCAATAGCGTGAGCCTGGCGGCGAAAGGCCAACGTGTTGCGGCTGCGTGGTTCACGGGGGCGAATGGCCAGCCGCGCGTCAGTGTCGCATTTTCGGAAGACTACGGAAAGACTTTTAACGATCCGATTCAGGTGGATTCCGGAAATCCATTCGGTTACCCGTCCGTTGTGATGCCGGACGGCGGCGGAGCACTGGTGAGTTGGCTGGAGAAAGATGGCGGCAACTATCAGGTGCGGGTCGTCCGCGTACGGGCAGGCGCCGGCAAGTCACAGCCATTGATTCTGGCCGGCGGGGCGAAGAAAGAGGTCAACTACCCGCATCTCGTCGCCGCGGGATCGTCGGTGATGCTCGTATGGGGCTCCGCCGACGGCATTCGCACCGCGCTTATCCAGTAACTCTCGTGCTATCGGGTGCGACAAATAACCGCACCCGGAGGGCACTCCAAATGGGTTTTGATGGTTTCATGCGGCTACATTGCCGCTGTTGTCTAAGGGAGGGAACTTCATTGCAAATGATTCGCGGCGCGGTCCTGACGGCGTTTTGCGCCGCAAACCTGGTAGCGGCTCCTGTTACGATCCGGTTCCAGGCGATGGTCAGCGGCCAGAAGCTGGTCTGCGGCCAGTCTTACGAGAACATCGGAACCTCGCATTCGCGCATCACACCCCGCGACTTTCGTTTTTACGTGCACAACATCCGGCTGATTGATGACAAAGGCGCCGAGGTGCCCGTCGATTTGGATCAGGATGGCAAATGGCAATTGGATGATCTCGCGCTGCTGGATTTTGAGAATGCCACAGGCGGTTGCGCGAATGGCACGCCGGACACAAACGATCGCGTCACCGGAACCGTGCCGCTGGGCAAATATACCGGACTGCGGCTTTCAGTCGGCGTGCCCTTCAACAAGAACCATACCGATCTGACAACCCAGCCTCCGCCGCTAAATCTCACGGCCATGGCGTGGGTGTGGAATGCCGGGCGCAAGTTCATGCGGCTGGATTTCTCGTCTACTGGCCTGCCGCGCGGATTTGCCATCCATATCGGCAGTACAGGCTGCACTCCCCACCAGACCAAGACTACCGTGCCTACGAGCTGCGGTGCGCCGAACCGGCCCGAGATTGAATTGACCGGCTTCGACCCGTCCCGCGATGTCGTCATTGCGGATTTGGCCGCGCTGTTGAAGGATTCCAACGTGGACATCAATCAGGAGAACACGCCGGCTGGATGCATGTCCGGGCCCGAGGACGGGGACTGTGCGCCCATATTTGCCAACCTGGGCCTTCCGTTCGGTGGAAAGCCGGCGGCTAAGCAGACCTTCTTTCGCAGGCAGGCGGCGGCCGAACTGTCGGCGGAGATTACTCACTGACGGCTATGCGGAAAGCCTCGTCATTATTGGTTGCGTTAGCCATTCTGTTGGAGGCCCATAGCGGCCATTCGCATGCGCCGCCCGAAGCGAAGCTTTTAAAAAGCCCGATTGCCAACAGCGCGGAACATGTCTCTGCAGCCAAGCCGGTTTATGAGAAGTATTGCGAGCAATGTCACGGCGCCGATGGCAAGTCGCGCACGCCTCTCGCCGGCAAGTTGCCCGAGCGTCCCGCCGATCTGACCAGCTACCTCATCGACTCCCGCCGTGACGGCGAAATTTACTGGGTGATCACCCACGGAATCGGCAAGAATATGCCTGCGTTCGAAAAGCAGATCCCGGAAGCTGGTCGATGGGAAGTGGTCCAGTATGTGCGTGAGCTGAGAGCAAAACAACGCGCCGCCGAAAAGGCGCGGCTAGGTCCATGACCGCCTGAAAAGATTCTAATAAAACAATTTCATTCTGAAATGTTTTGGCGCATACTGGGGGTATGGCTCGCCCTGCCCTGCACATTGAAATATCTGCCAAGGATCGGAAAGCGC